>Ga0196981_1000006_pt1 | contig 395730 bp, 552 predicted proteins | sample S3_2013CmetaG_FD_155462 | JGI IMG/M metagenome (GOLD analysis project Ga0196981, IMG submission 155462) | Soil microbial communities from Anza Borrego desert, Southern California, United States - S3_20-13C | ecosystem: Environmental > Terrestrial > Soil > Desert | place: USA: California...
TCTCAAGCGAGGCGCCTCACGTCCCGCCTCGAAGTCACTGGAGGAGTTCGGGTGCTATCCAGCCACGACGGAAAAGCTCTTGCGCTACCGCGGCCTAGCTCTTGAGGTCGTTGAATAAATAGAATCGCAGGACGCCCAGGTGGGGTCTTGCGCTAGAAGTACCTGGCGGTTCGCCTATCGGGTTCCGACCAGTCATAACTGCCACACAGGAGTTATTCTCAGATGAAAACCTCTCTCTTTCCGCATCTCTCAGACACCGTCGCTGATCTCTTCAACGACCTCAACCGGCTAGGCTCGCTCCGCGGCTTCGACCTGCTTGACGGGCTCGACCGCGATCTGAGCTTGCTCTCGTTCAACGACACGTACCCGCCGTCAAACATCGTCAAAATCGACGACCAGACGTGGGCGATCGAGCTCGCGCTCGCTGGCTTCAAGCGTGACCAGATCACGGTCGAGCATCAGGGGCGAAAGCTGACGATCAAGGGGTCAACGAAGTCGAAGACCGAGGAGGACGGTCCTGTCTATGTCAAGCGAGGCATCGGAGCGCGGGACTTTACCTTGTCGTTCACGCTGCCAGACCACGCCGACGTAGATGAGGCGACGTTCCAGGACGGGATTTTGGCGGTCCAGATCAAGCGTGAGCTGCCGCCTGAGGCGAAGCCCAAGCTGATCGAGCTTAAGTAAATGCCGCACACGGCGGAGGAAGAGGCTCTAAAGGTGAGAGCCTGCCAAGAGGCCTACCTCCGCCACATCGACTCGATTCGGGAGATCAGCTGGGGGTGCGGGTACGCGATCGGGGTGCATGGCTCTCTCAAGCGCGACATCGACCTGATCGCGGTGCCCTGGATCAGGGCCGCGTCACCTGCTGACGTGCTAGCTCTAGCGATCAGAGATTCCCTTCCGGGATCGATGCTAGTGGAGAAGGATGACGTCTACGGCACCCTCAAGCCGCACGGCCGCCTGGCTTACACGATCATCTTGTGGGACGAGCCGCTGGTGAAGCGAGCGAACAAGGGCTGGCTCTGCCCGTTCATCGACCTTTCGGTCTTGCCGCGTCAAACTTCTTGACGAGGTAGTCATTGTCGACGTTCTTGGTCTTCAGCTTGCCGAAATCGAGAAAGCGGGCACGAATCGACGTCTTTCCCTGGCTCCACGCGACCGCCGCGCGGTGTGATCCGTCGAGAATCAAGTTCATTCCGTTGATCTTTCCGACGAGGATCGGATCCGTGTCAGGGTGACGGAGCTTGTAGTCAAGCTCTTGCGGATTGAGATAATACTGGATCGACGTCAGCGTCGAGAGCTTGACGTCGCGCTCCTTGCCGAAGCGACGGAGCAAGTCTTGGACGTGCAAGATCGCTGAAAAGTTACGACGGTCGGACAGCTCGTAAAAGACCGGGAAGGGCATCTCGAAGAACTGCGGCATCTCCGAGCTCCGCTTGAACTCACGATCCTCTAGAAGCAGAGATAACTTCACTCGTCTTGCCCGCGGGCGCGCACCATGTTGGCCTCTGACTTGAGACCGCGGAGAACCGAGGGAAGCTTGCGGTCGATGAACTGCTTGAGACGCGCGGCCCCCATGCCAGCGGCATGCTCGACGGCGACCTCTCGCACGGCCGACGTGGTAAAGACCTTCCAAGCGTCACCCTCAAGGTGGATCAGCACGCCGACCTGCCCGTCCTCTCTCTTGAAGGTGTTCGGGTCTTGTTCCTTGAAGCCGAGCTCCTTGACCGTCATCCTCAGCGCGGCTGCGCGGTCGTCATGAAGCTCGGTGCTCCACGCTTCTCGGAGGGTCAGCAGTTCTTCAAGCAGAGGGAGTTTCAATTTAGCAGCTCCTGCGGGACGCGAAGTCCCTTGTTGCGAATCCCCTCGCGCGCCGTATCAAGCATCTTGTCACGCAGGTCAGGGTACGGAAACTTGTCGTCTCGGATCGCGGCGAGAGTGCCCTTGAACGTCGAGCACTTCTCGGCGGTGCTACCGAAGAGAATGCGCGCGATCTTTTCGGGATCTTTCGTTAGCACGTGCTTGTCGGTCGTCGTCCAGGTCTTAGTGGTCCCGCGCTTCCCCTTGCGGGTAGCCTTTCCGGTCATCAGACCCTTGCTCAGGTCATAGAAGTAACGCTCAACCTCAACCGGCTCACCGTCCTTGTCGGTGTCAAGAACGTGGCGATTCGCGTGCTTCGCGACCGCAAAGAAGAGCTCGTTGCGGTGAGCGCCCTTGAGACCCATCTTGAGGTCATTGTTGTGCGCGAGGTAGGACCACTCGGCGTACTTGAGGTCGTCGACGGGAATCAGATCGACCTGGATCAGCTTATCAAGGTGCTTCGTGTTGAACGAGTAGACGTTGATCGCTGGCATCGCTCGATGATCGTCGTACGCGAGGTCAGCGAGAGCTTGCTCGACCTTGTTACGCGGAGCCTCGACGGCTAGGTCGATGTCTCCAGAGATGTCCTGGTCGTGTGGCTTCTTGCCCGCGGAGCCAGCGTTCTTGATCTTCGACGCCGGGATCTCGAGCTTAGCCGCGATCTTCTTGATCAAGTCAGGAATCAGGTGGCGCGCCTCGACCTGCGAGATCTTCGTGCATCCCTTGAGCGCCATGCCGCCCTCGAGGAGGAGGGTAGAGTAGTCATCTTCAAGAGCTTCATATCTCTTCTCGCCGGTGATCTCGATCAGCTTCATGCGAGCTTCCACACCCTGACGCGGAGCGTGCCGCTGTTGAGGTCGATCGCGCCACCGGTCTCATTTTGGAACCTGACCGTGACAGTGTCAGCTGCGGTGACGTTCGCGGTGACCGTGAGACCTTGCGTGTCGAGCGAAAAGGATGCGACAGCGAAGTCGCCCAGCGCTGCGCCGGTCGCGGTCACCGTCGTCGACTCACCCGCGCCGTCAACCAAATTGCCAGGGTTGAACGTTGCGCTGCCGTCGATGATCGTGTTCGCGGGGCCTGTCGGCCCGGTAGCTCCCTTGACGCCGGTCGGGCCCGTAACGCTCGGACCTGTCCATCCGGTCGGGCCGGTCGGACCACGAATTCCTGTAGGACCTGTCGGACCAGCTCCGCCGACGAGCCCGTTCGGCCCTGTCGGCCCACCTGTCCCCTGCGGCCCAGTTGCCCCAGTCGGTCCAGTAGCACCACCCGTTCCAGTTGGGCCTGTAACGCTCGGCCCTGTTGTTCCGGTCGGTCCAGTTGTTCCCTGCGGTCCGGTCGGTCCCGTGACGCTCGGACCCGTCCAGCCTGTCGGTCCAGTCGGTCCGCCCGAGGGGCCTGTCGCGCCTGTGGAGCCTGTCGGACCGAGGGGCCCGGTGACGCCGGTCGGACCCGTAACGCTCGGACCTGTCCATCCGGTCGGACCTGTCACTCCCTGCGATCCCGTCGGTCCAGTTGCTCCTGGCTGCCCTTGAGCTCCTGTCGGACCAGTGATGTTTGGACCTGTCGGACCTGTGGTGCCCGTCGCTCCGGTCGGACCGGTCTGTCCGCGAGCTCCTGCAGCTCCCGTGGGCCCTGTCAGAGAAGCTCCCGTGGGCCCTGTCAGCGAGAGCCCAGTAGGACCGGTCTCTCCGCGCTGTCCTGATTGACCTGTCGCCCCCGTCGGTCCCGCCGCTCCGTTAGACCCTGCTGGCCCTGTCCATCCCGTCGGCCCTGTCTCTCCGCGAGCTCCAGATTGCCCTGTCGGTCCAGTGAGAGACGTTCCTGTCGGTCCGGTCACCGAAGCTCCTGTCGGCCCGGTCGCTCCCTTCGCGCCGGTCGGACCGGTCATCGAGACGCCGGCCGCCCCCGTCGCTCCGGTCGGACCGGTAGGTCCTGTAGCTCCGTCAGACCCGTCATCTCCGCCAGCTCCTGTAGCTCCGGTCGGACCGGTAAGTGAAACTCCAGCCGCTCCTGTAGCTCCTGTCGGACCGGTCTCTCCGCGAGCTCCAGACTGTCCGGTCGGTCCTGTCAGCGACGCACCGGTCTCCCCCGATGGGCCTGTCCAACCCGTCGGCCCGGTCGCTCCCTTCGCGCCGGTCGGGCCAGTGACCGAGATGCCAGCTGCTCCTGTAGCTCCGGTCGGGCCGGTCGGTCCTGTAGCTCCGTCCGATCCGTCATCCCCACCAGCTCCTGTAGCTCCGGTCGGGCCTGTGAGGGAGATCCCAGCGGCACCGGTAGCTCCGGTCGGGCCTGTCTCTCCTCGAGCTCCAGATTGACCGGTAGGTCCCGTGATCGAGGGCCCTGTCGGTCCAGTCACCGATGCACCTGTCGCGCCGGTAGGTCCCTTGGCTCCAGTCGGACCGGTTACCGAGATACCAGAAGCTCCTGTAGCTCCTGTAGCTCCGCCGGCTCCTGTCGGGCCAGCTACCCCGCTCGCGCCGGTAGGCCCGGTCAGCGAGAGACCTGCAGCTCCGGTCGGACCAGTAGCTCCTAAAAGCCCCGTCGGGCCGGTCGCGCCCTTCGCACCAGTAGGTCCAGTTACAGAAAGCCCTGAGGCGCCAGTCGCTCCAGTCGGACCGGTCGGGCCTGTAGCTCCGTCAGCTCCGTCATCACCCCCTGCTCCGGTCGCCCCGGTCGGTCCCGTGAGGGAGACCCCATCGGCGCCGGTAGCTCCAGTCGGACCGGTTTGTCCGCGGGCTCCTGCGACGCCGCTTGCCCCGGTCGCTCCAGTCGGACCAATGACACCGGTCGGACCAGTGACACCCGGAAATCCTTGCGGCCCTGTGGCTCCGGTGGGTCCGCTAGCAGGACCGGTCGGACCAGTGAGCGAGGCTCCAGTCGCGCCTACAGGTCCGGTCCACCCGGTGGGTCCTGTGGGTCCAGGAAATCCTTGTGGCCCGGTAGGTCCTGTCAAGCTCATCGCTAGTCCTTAGAAAAATATCCGCGTGAATTGATGCAAGTTACTATTGAGCATATTTATGTTCACAGATGCCATTTAGTTCAGACTCCGGGAAGCAGTTGATTGATCGCGCGATCCTCCGCATCAATCACCAGATCTCTAAGCTCTTTTACAGCGAACACCGGGTCCTAGATTTCGGTGCTGGCTCAGGCACGTACTCTGACCGCTATGCGAAAAGCCACCTACCCCGGCCAAAGTTTCACTGGGAAGGCATCGAGATCTGGGAACCCTACGTCGCAGAGTTCGGGCTACTCGAGAAGTACGATAAGCTCCACGTCGCCCACGGTCAAATTTTGCTGACCGGTTGGAGAGCACCGAACTGGCTGTCGCCCTGTCCAGCTCCGATTTTCGACATCATCTTTCTCGGTGACGTGATCGAGCATCTCCCCAAGGACGGGCCAGAGGGAGCTGTGAAGCTGATCAAGAACGCGCTCGGACTCGGCCGGCTCGTGATCGTCAGCGTTCCCCTCGGGCACTATCCGCAGGACGAGTACAATGGCAACCCGTACGAGGCTCATCTCAAGGATGACTGGACTCACGAGGAGTTCATGGAGTGCGTCGGTGAGCACGTCGTCTCGTGGGGTCGCGAGGCCGAGATCGGCATCTATTTCCTCTCGTCAACGCCGTTCGTCAAGGAGCTTCTGCACGACGTGCTGAAGCCCCAGATCGCCGTCTACGGGATCTGCAAGAACGAGAGCAAGTTCATCAAGCGCTGCTACGAGTCGATCCAAGAGGCTGATTTCATCGTCTTCTGCGACACCGGATCATCGGACGAGACCTTCACGCAACTCGTACGATTCGTGGAGGAGCGCACCGAGAGCCACGGCCACGAGAGGGACCTTCAGTTTCACTACGATCACTCAGGTCACCTGCGCGGCGCGTCGACGAACACCATGAGGGTAGTCAAGCTCCACGTCGATCCCTGGCGATTTGACGACGCGCGAAACGCCGCTCTCTGTCTCGTTCCTGAGGACATCGACATGTGTGTTTCGATCGACGCCGACGAGCTGATGGATACGCCTAACTGGAGAGAGCTCCTCATCGAGGAGATCGAGAAGGACTTGCAAGAGATCGGTCGCCCGCGTGATCGCTATCACCACCGCTTCGAGTCGATCTGGGACTGGCACGGCGCCGGTACGCAGATCTCGAGCCACTGGCACGAGCGCATCCACAACCGTCACGGCTACCAGTGGAAGCTCCCGGTGCATGAGGTACTCGTCAAGATCAACAGACAAGCTGAGATCATCAAGTGGCTCGGCGGGATCAAGATGGTTCAGAAACCTGACCCCTTAAAGGATCGGTCAACGTACCTCCCGCTCCTCGAGCAAGCTCTCCGCGAGGACTCAACCCGCTGGAAGCTCTACTCGTTCTACGCGGCGGATTTGCTCAAGGTCGGGCGCTTCGATGACGCGTTGAGAGCGTACGAGAAGGCGCTAGAGTGCCCTAACGCGGACCGTGGATTCCTCCACGCCCAGGTGGCAGGCGCGTTCCAGACCGCCGGTGCCTTAAACGACGCGGCTCAACACATGGTGAGAGCGATCGCCGAGAGCCCGGCGTCGAGAGAGTACAAGACCTACGCGGCGCGCATCTACAAGCAAGCCGGGATGCTCGCTGAAGCTAGATCTTACGTCATGCAAGCAGAACAGATCACCCATCGCCCGTCAAGCTACCACTACGACCCGTCGTGCTGGGGTGAGGCGTTCGAGCAACTAAAGCAGGAAGTCAATGATTCCACGCAGAAGAGCTAGCACGAGGGAAAACAAGCAGCAAGCTAAGGAACGAAACATCGTCGAGGCGGCCGCGAAGGGGGACATCACCCTCAACGAGTACGCGAAGTTCGTCGACGCGGTGTGGCTCAACGAGGGAAAGCTGAAGCTGCGCGACCACTACATCATGACCGTCGGCCTGTCAGGTGAGACCGGCGAGGTGATGGAGCTCCTCAAGAAGTGGGTGCGTGACGGCAAGCTTGACAGGGATCAGCTCAAGAAGGAGCTCGGAGACATCCTTTACTATCTAGTGAGGATCGCGACGGCTCACGACCTAAATCCTCAAGAGGTGATGTCTTACAACGTCACCAAGCTCGCCGATAGATGGTCTCGAGGAGTGCTCAAGGGTAATGGAAATGACAGATGACGTAAGCTCGCTCCCGCTCATCGACGGGTTCGATCCGCTCGACGCGTATCGCCAGCGTCACGTCGACGAGCTCGTGGTGAGCGAGGGCGCCGACGCGTACTGGGAGGGCGCGATGTACGAGCAATGTCCGTACGTGGATCATCGCCGTGAGCTCTGGCAAGAGGGGTGGTTGCGTGAGGAAGCGAGAGACGCGGATGGCTGCTGAGATCAGAGGACGCACGGCTGACTTGTTCATGTTGGACGAGCTCCAAGTCACGAAGACAAACGCCGGCGGCCGGCTCTACGACGAGCGAGCGATGGCGGATGCTCTTCCAGCAGCGCTAGAGCAAGCGTTAGGCGACTTCTTCTTCCCATCCTATCCCATCTACGCGAGACGAGTTAGTGAGGTAGAGAGCGAGTCAGTGAAGAAGATGAATGAGATCTCCGTGAAGCTCACGACGCAGTCGCGTTTGCTAGAGGCTGGCATGTCGGAGATCGTCGACCGAGAGTTCTGGAAGTTGCTGGCATGAAGATCGTCGTCTACACCATCGCGCTCAACGAGGAGAAGTTCGTTGATCGCTTCATGAACTCGATTTGCAACGAGGCTGACGGCGTCTACGTTACCGACACCGGCTCTACCGACGGTACGGTCGAAGCCCTACGGCGCCGCGGCGCGCAGGTCGATGTCATCAAGCTCAAGCCGTGGCGGTTCGACGTCGCTCGAAACATCTCGATGCAGCTCGTACCCGCCGACGTCGACCTCTGCGTGTGCATCGACCTCGATGAGGTGCTCTCGCCCGGGTGGCGCAAGTGCCTCGAGGAGGCTTATCTCAAGGCAGAAAAGAAGCCAGATCGAGTCCGCTACCAGTACGTGTGGAACACTCTCCCTGACGGTCGAGAGGGGACGACATACTGGTACGACAAGATCCACACCCGAGGAGGCTTTCGTTGGGTCAAGCCTGTCCACGAGACCCTCGCCTTCTACAAGGGCGAAGAGACGCAGCTCTTCGTCGACGGGTTCAAGCTCTATCACTACCCCGACCCGACGAAGTCACGAGGCTCCTACCTCTCGCTCCTCGAGCTGTCGGTGCGTGAGGAGCCAGAGGATGACCGCAACTCTCACTATCTCGGTCGCGAGTACATGTACTACGGGATGTGGGACCACGCGATCGCCGAGCTGAAGCGTCACCTCACCCTCAAGCGAGCGACCTGGAACGCCGAGCGAGCTGCCTCGATGCGTTACATCGCGCGTTGCTTGCAAGCGCTCGGTCAGCTTGACGAGGCCGAGCGCTGGTTACTACGTGCTTGCGCCGAGGAGCCCCGTACCCGAGAGCCCTGGGTCGAGTACGGAAAGTTTCTCTATGAGACGCGGAAGGACCACGTCGGCTGCTACGCGGCGATGACTCGAGCGCTCGCGATCAAGGAGCGCCCAAACGTCTATCTCAACGAGCCGTCGGCATGGGGATATGAGCCGCACAACCTCGCGGGTGTCTCCGCTTACTGGATGGGGATGCGCGCTGAGGGCGTCGAGTTGATTCGTCAAGCTCTAGCGATCGAGCCAAACAACGAGTACCTCCGGGAAAATTTACGGCTAGCTGGCGGCAAGGTAGAATGACAAATGAACTCCGAAGACACTAAGCCGATAAACATCGCAGGAATTCCTGTCGATCCCACAAAGATCGACTTTACTCCCGTGCTTCACACAACCAGTCGCAAGCTCTTGCTTGAGGCTCGCGCCCGAGGAGACAAGCGCGGTTACTTTCCCCACCAGGGAGCTCGCGAGAGAGTACGTCGCAAGGGAAGAAGCGTTGCTCTCATTGAGGTAGATGTAGCTCCGAGTGACGTGAAAAAGTTCGTGGAGCAACTCGGAGTCGAGATCGACAAGGGTCGTCCGGTCAAGCCCCACCGCTCAGGCGGAGGGAAGCGAGCTTGATGCTAGTGCGCGACATCCGAGCTCAGCTCATCGAGCTCTACCGAAATCAAAAGTTCATGACGATCGGCAACAACAAGACGGGCGCGCAGACCGTTGAGATCATCAACGCGTGCTTTCTGGCTGACGAGCCGACAATCTTCGGCTCCCTCAACGAGGAGTGGGCGAAGCGCGAGCTCCAGTGGTACGAGAGCATGTCTCTCAACGTCGACGACATCCCGGGCGGCCCGCCGCAGATCTGGTCTCAGGTAGCTAGCTCTAAGCGCGAGATCAACTCCAACTACGGCTGGTGCATCTACGGGTTTCAGAACGGAATGCAATACCAGAACGTTCTGACCGAGCTTGACCGGGACTCGACGTCACGCCGCGCGGTCATGATCTACACTCGGCCATCGATGCACGTCGATTTCAACCGTGACGGGATGCAAGACTTCATCTGCACCAACACTGTGCAATACTTCATCCGCGAGGAAGCCCTCGTCACTAAGGTCGACATGCGGTCGAACGACGCGGTGTTTGGCTACAACAACGACTTTCACTGGCAGAAGCACGTCAGGGACCAGCTTCTCGGTGACCTTCGCTACACCTACCCGAACCTCCAGGAGGGACCCATCTTCTGGAACGCCGGCTCGTTACACGTCTACTCAAGACACTTCAAATACCTGGAGATCACATGAAGATCATCTGCATCAAGCTCACCACCGGCGAGGACATCATCGCTAAGGCCACCGAGTCGCCCCTCTCGTCCGTCGGCATCAACCTCGACGATCTGCTTCAGGAAGGTCAACCTCTCAAGAGCCTCGCGGTCGTTCTCACCGACACCCGGGTCGTCGGCTTCCACCCGCTCGGGAAGGGTCTCGCGATCATGCCCTGGACTCTGGGCAACCAGGACGTCAAGCTCAGTGTCGACCTGAAGGACATCGCGATCGCGGTCTACGCGCCAGATCCCGAGCTCGAGAAGATCTACATGCAACAGACGACGAGCATCGCTCTCGCTAGCCCAAGCCAGATGCCCGGCGGCGCCAATCTCAAGCTCGCCAAGTAAAGGGACATGACGATCATTCTTCACTGGTGGTACGTGCCGATCTTCTTGTGCGCTCTCGGAGGAACGTTCATGTTCTGGGGAGCGAACGCTAGCGGGGGCTCTGGCACATTCGCCGACGGCTTGGCCGGAGTATTTCCTACCCTCATCGGCCTCGGTTGCTTCGCCGCTGCGATCTTCTCGGTCATCACCGGTCTCATCGCGTTCTGATGTTCTCGTCGATCATCATCGAGGGCTGCGATCGTCTCGGCAAGGGCACGCTGATCGAGGGTCTTCTCCAGCGGCTCGGTTACTTTCAAGTCATTCACTACGAGAAGCCCAAGCTCCTCGATCGCTACCTGACAGGGCCGATTCTCCACCAGCAAGAGCGAAGCCGTGAGGCCTTGAAGCAATACCAGCTCGAGTCCTTCACCACCATGCTCAGGATGCTCTCCTCAGAGGCGAAGCTGATCCTAGATCGAGCTCACCTGGGAGAGTTTGTGTACGCCCCGAGGTACCGCAAGTACGACGGAACGTACGTCTTCGAGCTCGAGCGCCACTTCAAGAGCATCGGTTCCAAGTTCGATGAGCGAACGCTCCTCATTCTTCTCCACACCTCCGACTGGAACTTCATCTCCGATGACGGCAAGTCGTTTGACGTCACTCAGAGGGAGGAGGAGCAGAACGACTTTTACCGGGCCTTCGATCGCTCACTCATCACCCACAAGGTTCTCCTCGACGTCCATGACGGGTCTGGCGCCTTCGTTTCTCCGCAAAAGATCCTCGAGATCGCCGTAGAAGCTTTCAATCGCATCCAGCAGCACCAGATGCCCGTGCTAAACGTGCGGTGGAAGCATGAGAACGGCGAGATTCAGCGAATCGCGGAGCAACAACCAGACCCTAAGAAGTTCATCAAATAACCTAGGCTCTAGTTTACACCTAGGTCTGGTTGAGATAATATCTCCGTCATGAACGAGGTCACCTGCTTGAGATGTCAGATGGTGCACTTCGAGGTCAATCGGGCGGATCTTGAGAACACTCACATCTACGGAGCACACACCTCGACGTATCTCAAGTGCCGGGGCTGCGGCGGGAGCTACAAGAATTTTCGCGACTCAAGATCGAGCGACTCTCCCCTCGGGTGCACGCTCAGCCCGATCCTAGCGAGGGACGAGTGATCAACGCCAGAGAAGCTAAGGTGCTCGCTGAGCGAGCAAAAACTAACACTAGCGTTCAAACCGTGTACGTGATCTCCGAGGAGATCGCTAGGCGCGCGAAGAACGGCCTCTTCAAGTATACCGTCGCGACATCGGCTCTCAACGCCGGTACGGACGTCTCGATCGTGATGACGAAGCTTCAGGAGATGGGGTACGAAGTCCTCCTCAGCGGTACTAATCTTCACATCTCTTGGCTCAACGTAAGATTATAGGATAAGCACATGACCAAAAAGATGGATCTGCACGGCGCGGTCTTCGCGATCTTCGTTCTCCTCATGGCGATCTGCGGCTTCATGACCAGCGCACACGCTCGCGATCGGATCGGTGAGGTGACGACCGAGATCAACTTCATGGGCCCCAACAGCAAGATCGCGATCGACGCCTTCGCCGATCCAAAGGTCGAGGGAGCTTACTGCTACATCAGCTACACGGTCAGGGGCACGCTCAACCCCTTCGCCGAAGAGACCTCCGACGCCTCGATCGCGTGTCGCCAGATCGGCCCCTCGCTGATCCTCAGGATCGCGATCGAGCAGGGTGAGGAGGTCTTTCGAGAGAGTCGCTCACCCATCTTCAAGCACCTCAAGGTGAAGCGTTTCTACGACAAGGAGCGGCGCGTTCTCGTCTACGTCTCGTACTCGACCAGGCTCATCTCTGGCTCAGCCAAGCACTCCATCTCTGTCATCCCGGTTCCGTAAATACCGCGCGAACTGGGAGAGATGGGATGACGACAGAACAACGACCGCTCAAGGAGCTCCTGCTTGAGGAGCAACTCAAGCCAGCTACTCTCCACGTCTCGAGGCCGAGCGTCTACGGCGTCGACTATGAGATCAACCCATGGATGATCGACAAGATCGGCACCGTCGACCTGAGCCTCGCCAAGAAGCAGTGGTTGAACCTCGTCTATCACCTCGAGCACGCGGGCGCGTACGTGCACCAGGCCGATCCGAGCGTCATTCCCTTTCACCTCGACAACGCGCCAGACGCCGTCTTCATCGCGAACGCCGGCTCGTTTCTCCCCAAGAGCGACGGGTCAGGTGACTACATCTTCCTCCCCTCAAGGTTCGCCAAGCAGGAGAGAGTGATCGAGCAAAACTTTTTTGAGGATCACTTCTCGTGGCACCGCCACGAGATCATCAGAGAGCTCCATCCTGGCAAGGTTCTCCCCTCGTTTGAGGGTGACGGAGACCTCCTGCGCGCAGGTGACTATCTAGTCGTCGGCTACGGTCATCGTACCTCCGAGGAGTTCGTCAAGCAGCTCTGCGCCTATTACACGGAGGATGACGCGCAGCAGATCATCCCGGTACGTCTCGTTGATCCTCGCTTCTATCACCTAGACACGTGCTTCTTCTGGCACGGACAGGGTGACGCGTCGGTCGGGTGGTTCTATCCGGAGGCCTTCGACCGCGCCTCACGACTTCGTCTAGAGGACATGTTCAACGACCTCGGCACGGCGTGGACGTTTCTCGACGAGAGCGAGGCGATCGACTTCTCGGCAAACGCGGTCGGGATCCAGGAGTGCGTGATCGCTCACAAGCTGAGCGGCCGGCTTCAGAGATTTCTCGACGACGAAAATTTCATCCCCCTCGAGACCGACCTGTCGGAGTACCTGAAGGCCGGTGGATCGGCCAAGTGCTTGACGATCGTCGAGCGTCGCTCGGACTGGGAGTACAAGTGAGCAACGTTTACGTCGCGGTTCTCTACGGGGCCTTGTTGGGCCTCTCGCTCATCGCGGTAGTAGGTCTTGCGGTGGGGTCTCTATCTTGGCCGATCTTCTCTGAGTCTGCGCGCGAGAAGATGTGCTGGGGCGCGTGCGTGTGTAGCTACTTCTGCGGCGTCTGGATGCAGAAGATCTTTACCCTCTTAAACATAGTGAGTTGTCCATGACATTCTGGAACTGGGCGCACGAGCACACGAGCACCCCATCGTCCTTCTCATCATCATCTTTCTCATCTGTGGAGTAATCATCGAAATTTTTGGATCAAAGTGACGAAGTTGTTTGTACCTCTCGCGAAAACGTGATAGGATACAGACAAGTTGACGGAGCAAGGCTCCGCCGATGGAGCAACAGGTAGTTTGAAATAACCTCCACGGAGAAGAGACGATGGAAAGCACCGAAAAGCTCGACCAAACGATCGATCTCGACAAGACGATCAGCTTCAAGATCGGAGATCTCAAGGATCTCAATCTCGGCTACAAGTACCAGATCCAGTTTCTCGGCACTGGCGCGGCGTTCTACACCGACATCGAGGCTCTCAAGGCCGGCCGCACCAGCAACTGGCAGAGCAACCTCGTCTTGACCGCCACGCACCCGACCCTCGGCACGCGGCGCATGCTCTGGGACGCCGGAGGCGACGTCCGTTTCTCGCTCGGCGAGCAAGGCCTAACGGCGTGGGACATCAACGACGTCTACATCAGCCACCCGCACGCCGATCACGTCGGCGGCATGGAGTACATCGGCTTCATGACCCACTTTGCCGGAAAGCCGAAGCCCAACCTGATCATCGATCGCTCCCTCGCGTACGAGCTCTGGAGCAAGTCGCTGTCCGGCGGCATGGACTCCAAGCAGGGAGAGGCGGCTGACCTCGACACCTACTTCAATTTGCAGCGCGTCGGCAAGAAGGGACAGTTCAGCTGGTGCGGCCTGAACATGAAGCTGATCCAGGTCGTTCACATCATGTCGGACAATCGCATCATGCCGTCGTTCGGGCTCGAGTTCAAGGCGAACGGCAAGAACGTCTTCTGGACGTCGGACACCCAGTTCAATCCCGAGCAGATCGTCGACTTTTACAACGCGGCCGATCTGATTCTCCACGACTGCGAGACGACTCCCTTCAAGTCACGGGTTCACGCGCACTACGACCAGCTCAAGACGCTTCCCGCCGAGACGAAGGCGAAGATGTGGCTCTACCACTATCAGTTTGGACCGAAGGCCGACGCCGTTGCTGACGGCTTCAAGGGTTGGGCGCAGAAGGGGCAGGTGATCGAGCTTTGAGCGATGAGCTCTATGAGGTGTTCAAGCGAGCTGGACACATCGTAGCTCCCACTCCGCCTGACGACTTCGATTGGCCCCACATCAGAGAGATGCGCCCGGATCACCATTTCATGTTTTTGTCATTCGGTCCGGCGTTCACGAGGTCAGGCAAGAACGAAAACTTTATCATCGAGGTTGGACGGAGGGTGAGTCCCGGGAATGACTTCGCGTGGAGGATCCCGCTGAAGGGGAAGTACTCGGCGTCGATCATCTATGACCTGGCCGACAAGACGTTCATCAAGAATCGCTGGACGGACGACGATGCGCTTAGAAACTTCAAGCAGCTGATCGCTGAACCCTGCACCCAGGCTGAAAACTGGGAAGAGATCGAAAAGTTCCTCAAGATCAAGCTCATCTATCAATCTGGCCTATGAAGATCATCCTTGCTCTCGCTCTCTCGCTCACATGCATGTCGGCTCTTGCAGGGTCGGGGTCTGAGAATGACCATGATCGCCCTAGATCAGCTGGAGTTTGCATGTACGAGGCAGGCCACGGCGTGCTCGTCAACCTGAGCGCCGTCACCCACGTCGTCTTCGGCGACCAGATCGTTTGGCAAGCTAGCGGATTGCGAGGAGCATACGGGCCTGGGGTCAGGTACTACTTTAGTTATCGTCTCAACCAGGACATCAGCGTCTCGCGTGACCAGCTTGAGGACTACATGAGCCGCCTTCGTGTCCAGATCAACCGGTGCATGGGACTGAAATAGTTTACATCCTAGCATGACTGTGTTAGGATGTCCTTAAATAGCATCGTGACCCGATAGACGGGTCGCGCTCAACCACGATAGAAGGAGCTTCTTCGTGACAGGTAGCAAACGGGACCTCACGGTCCTCATCGGTAGGTTTTCGTTGTTCCACGTCGGGCACGCTGAGCTTCTCGAGCGAGCGCTCAACCTCAGCAACAAGGTCATCGTCGTCATCGGCTCGACCTGGCAGCCTCGCACCACCAAGAATCCCTTCACCGGCGGCGAACGTGCCGCTGTGATCATGAACTGGTACGAGAATTGGTTCAACGCTAACGCCCCTCGCCCAGGGTCGGATCTAGCGGACCTCGAGGTCGTCTTCGCCCGCGACTACAGGTATAACAATACCAAGTGGCTCGCCGAGGTCCAGGCCGAGGTCAGACGCGCGGCGCCCGATGCCAGGGAGGTTTACCTCACCGGTTCCGAGCGCGACGCTAGTACGTTCTACCTGCAGATGCTCCTCGCCCAGGCCAACTGGAAGCGGGACTTCGTTGAGGAGAACCGCAACGTCAGCAAGGTTCTCTCCGCGACCGCCCTCCGCAACCTCTTCTTCCGCAACGAGTTCGAGGGCAACCAGATCACCGACGGCAACCGCGAGATGCTGCTCCGCGCGTTCATCCCTCACGAGTCACGCGCTTTCCTCGAGCGCTTCAAGGAGACGCCGGCCTACTCACTCCTCCTCGAGGAGTTCGAGGTAGAGCGCAAGAAGAACGAGGCGAAGAAGGCCCTCTCAACGGTGCGCAAGTACCCGATCATCGAGTTCGCGGCCGACGCCGTCGTCTTTCAGACCGGCCACATCCTCCTCGTCCAACGCCGCGCTGCACCCGGCAAGGGCCTCTGGGCGCTCCCGGGCGGCCACGTCGACGAGTTCGAGTGGACCTTCGACACCGCCGTTCGTGAGCTCTACGAAGAGACTAAGCTCGACGTCCCCGAGCTCGCCCTCCGCAACTCGCTGAAGTTCAACCACTTCTTCGAGCACCCGGATCGCTCGCCCGGCCGCGGCCGCGTCGTCTCGATGGCCTACTGCTTCGAGCTGGCTGACATCGTCGTCGACGGCAAGATCAAGTTGCCCAAGGTGAAGGGCTCCGATGACGCCGTCAAGGCGAAGTGGTTTCCGGTCGGCGAAGCGATCAACATGTCGGACCAGCTCTTCGATGACCACTGGGACATCATCTCGGACTTCGCCGACCGCCTCGAGCGAGCGAACGTGGGCGGAAAGATCAAGTGAATTGCAGCACCAGGTGAGCGAAAGACGCAAGCCTGTAATTTAACCGTAAGGAGCTTACGATGAAAAATGCAGTTGAACTTGCACCCCTCCGGGAACCCGGAGACACACCTGACCAGAAGACCATCACCGCGTGGAGCGGCGGCCAGCCGCTGATGCCCCGCAACATTCCGCTCGAAGCGGATAGCTACAAGCTCGGCCACTGGGCGATCTACCCGGCCGCGACGAACGGAATGTTCTCCTATCTCGCGGCCCGTAAAAAGGGCGAAACGATCGTCCCCGTCGGCATGCAGATGTTCATCAAAAAGGTGCTGCTCTCTAAGCAGATCACCATGGAGATGATCGACGAGGCCGAGGCCTTTGCCAAGAAGCACTTGATCGCTGGTGAAGGCGCCGTCACCTTCAACCGTGCTGGCTGGGAAAAGGTCGTCAAGAAGTACAACGGCTTTCTGCCGTTGAAGATCCGCGGCGTTCGCGAAGGCACGCGAGTCCCGAGCGGCAACGCTCTCTGGACGATCGAGTGCACCGATCCCGACCTGTTCTGGCTCGCGTCGTACATCGAGACCGCGGTTCAGCGCGTCGTCTGGTATATGACGACGATCGCGTCGAACGACTACAAGAATTGGCGTGCGCTGCGTCTGTATGACGCGATGTCGAACGATCCGGCGCCGGTGCCCTGGACCGCGATCGCTCTCCACGATTTCGGCGGCCGCGGGGTCACTTGCGGAGAGCAAGCCGAAAACGGCGGCATGTCCCACCTGATCTATTTCGGCGGATCGGACACGATCGACGGCGTACGCGCGGCGAACTTCTACTACAACTGTGACATGGCGGCCTACAGCGTTTTTGCCACCGAGCACAGCGTGCAGACCGCGTATGGCGCGATGGGTCAGCGCGAGTACCTGGAGACGGTGATCAAGACTCAGGCCAAGCCGGGCGGCATCGTGTCGATCGTCATCGACGGTTACGACACCCTCCGTGAGACCGATGTCGTTTGCTCACTGAGGGACATGATCGTCGCTTCTGGCGCCAAGGTGGTTCTCCGCCCAGACTCGGGCGACCCTCTCGAGCTCCTCCCGGCGATTCTCCGCAAGCTCGCCGCGGCGTTCGGCACCACGAAGAACTCGAAAGGCTTTCTCGTGATCAACAACGTCGGAGTCATTTGGGGCGACGGGGTCGACTTCGACCTGATGAACGCGGTGCTCGACCAGGTCACCGAGATGGGCTTCGCGGCCTGCAACATCGTGTTCGGCTCTGGCGGCGCGCTCCTCCAGAAGGTCAACCGTGACACCTACTCTTTCGCGCAGAAGGCGTCGGCGATTCGCCGCGGAAACCGCTGGGAGCCGATCGCGAAGAACCCGATCACCGACGCTGGCAAGAAGTCGCAGGGCGGGCGCCTCTCGCTGTACCGGAGCGCTCTCACCGGCGAGTACGTGACGCTCGACATGGACTCGAAGATCGACGCCGAGTACCAGGACCAGATGGTCACGATCTACGAGAACGGCGTGCTGCTCATCGACGAGAAGCTCGACGACGTTCGCGCGAGAGCAATGGCTTAAACTAGTAATTGCGGTAAAATAAGCCAGATCATCGTCTTTTTGAGGTGATCTGGTTTACTTTTGCTCATTTTGAGTTTATAATCTCTCTATGAACACCCGCAAAATTGTCACCGACGCTGGGACGGCTCACGTCATCACCCTGAGCCCTACCCAGAAACGCATCATGGCGAACGGGCGTGACTTTGGCGTCATGACTAAGCTCCGCCGCGGTTGGTCCACTCCCGACGGCTCTGGACACGGCACAATTCGCGCGGTCGTCTGGCGCGTCCTCGACAAAGCTCGCTAACAAATTCTAGATTTCACGCGATTAGTGTGAAGTCTGGTTTACTTTTGGCGTCAAATTGAGTATAATTCACTATGCACATCCCGTCCTACGCCGAAGCCCGCCAGAATCTCGAAGCTCTCAGCGCGCGCGTCATGACGGGCGTTCTTTACGCCGAAGACCGGCACAACAACCACGCCAAGGAGACGGTCGAGCGCGACCTTCTCGGTCGCCAGATTCGCAAGTACTCGGCTCAGGCCGGCGAGTCCGTCCTCTACGTCGAGCACGTCGTCATCGTCGCCGAGCTGGTTCGGCTCGCGGGCGGAGACGAGGACCAGATCATCGCCGCTCTCCTCCACGACACCGTCGAGGACACGAAGACGACCCTCGCCGACGTCACCGCCAAGTTCGGCCAGGTGGTCGGCAAGTACGTCGACCAGTGCACCGACGAGTTCACCAAGGCGAAGTACCCGGACCTCAACCGCGCGAAGCGCCTCGCCCGGGAGCACAAGCGCGATCGTCTGCCGAAGGTGCAAACGATCAAGCTGGCTGACATCCTCCACAACCTGTCGGGGATGTCGCTCAAGGCGGTCGGCGGCTTCGCGGTCAAGTACTTCTGCGAGAAGCGTGACGCGCTGCCCGGCCTGACGAGGGGCGACAAGAAGCTCTATCGGGCCGTCGAATCGACGATCGATGATTTTCTAGCGAGGGTGAAGCGATGAGCGGCAAGCAGCCGAAGGAGTACCTGGTCGTCGGCGGCCCGTACGGGTGGATCAACGAGCTCAAGCAGACGATGGCGTGCTCGAAGCCGCTCCGTCTGCTTGAGCTCGTGAGCGACATCAACCTCACGGCCGATGAGCTCGATCAGGTCACCGAGCTTAACGTCGGCGATCGCCTCGCTCTCCGCTCTCCCGACGACTCGGAAGAGTCCCCTGTCACCCACGTGGAGCGCATCCAGTGACTACCCTCCTGCGTCCCAGCCAACCGATGGACCAACGCTTCTTTCACGTTCCGGTCAAGTACGTGACCGCCTTTGGCACTCAGCGCAACCGCGGTGCCGATCTCGTCATCATGGAGATCGGCAAGCGCGTCGTCGCTTACTCGTTTCGCTCGGGGCACGGCTGCAAGATCGGCATGATCCGGCGCGCGCCGCTCCTCTCGAGCAAGCGCGGCGAGTACTTCGAGGTGCGCGGGAAGAAGGTCTTCCTCAACAAGAACTCACCGTACGGCTGGGTGATGTGATGTACATCCAGTGGGACACCTTCGTGATCGGGTTGCTCTTCGGCTTGGTGCTTGGAGCGTCATTTTTATGACCCCAGAAGTCGCGAAGAGAGTCAAGCAGATCTTTGAGAGCTGCCCGACGCTCACCGGGTTTACGATCCAGACCGAGGATGTGCTCCCCGAGAGAATGCGCGGGCGGACCTCCAACTCTGACCTGATCGTCACCGACATCGGGATCTACCCATACGTAAACTCGAATCAGTGCGAGGAGATCTACCACACGATCGCCGCGTCGCTGATCAGCCTCCTCAACGAGTCGCCCGCCGTCAAGGACGAGCTCAAGGGGAAGACCTTCGCTAGGAGCCTCCATTGATCCTCAACAAGCTGATCAGAGACGTCCCCGACTTTCCGAAACCGGGCATCATGTTCAAGGACATCTGCCCGCTTCTCGCGTCGCCGGTCGACTTTCAAGACGTGATCAACCAACTCGCTCACCGCTACCAACCGAGCCGCGGCTACGAGTCGCCGACGGCGATCGCCGCGCTCGAGTCTCGCGGCTTTCTCTTCGGAGTACCCTTGGCTCTTGCGCTTGACCTCCCCTTCGTGCCGATCCGCAAGAGGGGCAAGCTTCCGGGCGCCACGCTTCAAATGGAGTACGCGCTCGAGTACGGCACCGATTGCGTCGAGATTCAGGCTGGCGTGATCAGGCGCGGAGACAATGTCCTCCTCGTCGACGACCTCCTGGCGACCGGAGGCACCGCGACCGCGGCGGCTTATCTCATCGAGAAGGCTGGGGGAATCGTCCTCGAGTGCGCCTTCATCATCGAGCTCCTAGAGCTCAACGGCGCGAAGAAGCTCTTCGACGCGGGTGAGTACAAGACCTTTTCGCTCTGCAAGTTCTGACCGGAGATCACGCGATGAAAAAGCTCTACGGCCCACGTCTTCTCACTCTCCGCGCGATGGTGCTGCTTCACGAGCTGATCGCTTACATGAGAAAACAAGCTCCCGAGACACACAAGCACTTCAACATGGGAGCCTTCTTGGATCACCGAGGCTGGCACGAGATCGCTCGCGAGGGCACCCGGATTACTCGAACGCACGTAATGGATTGCGGCACCTCGGCCTGCGCCCTCGGCTTCGCCGCGGTGAAGCCAAAGTTTCAAGAGCTGGGGCTAGAGATGAGATGGGAGGACTCAAGTTATCAATTCAGGGTGAAGGGGCGAGGCTACTCCCCCTTCGAGGCGGCGAAGAAGTTCTTCGACATCGGCTATGACGACGCGAAGACGCTCTTCGGCAACATCTCTTACATTCGCACTCCCAAGCAGTGGGCGGAGTACGCTCACCGCGAGATCGGTCCCCTCCCGCATGACGCGACGGCCGCGGCTAGAAAGCGAATTCTATCCGGGAGCTCCCGATGAGATGCGTCATCAGCAAGCTCTATCACTTCGATCATGACAACTCTGATCCGATCTCCCAACGGGAGATCGATGGGTGCGTCAACATCATCGGAAAGTGGGAAATCGGCGACGACCTGAACAACGAGAAGGCGCTCAAGGCAGTGCTCTCTAACGGTGGCTTCACCGCCGAGCAGTTCGACGTCTTCGTCGCTGCTGTTGAGGCTGCCGCGCAAGCGAAGATCGATCGCCACCAGCCGATCGTCGATCGGCCGTACGCTGGCCGCATTCTCCCGGATGGCCTGGTAGCAGATCCACGTTTTCACAAGGAGTTCTCCGCCGGCGTCATCGCCCAAACGAAGCAAACCCGCGAGAGATTTCGCGAGGCGATCACGGCGGTCAGAGAGGAGATGGCCAAGTGTAGGGTCATCGAGCACACCGGCGTCGTCAAGGACGAGAACGAGATCTTCCACGAGACGATCAAGAAGGTGGTCGAGACGAACACCGCGATGATCGAGGCTGCGCTCATGGGGAACACGAAGGCGGTGAGCGCGCTCGTCGGCATGACGATCAAGCTCCTCAAGAGCGACAAGGTCGAGCCGCACGTCGTCGAGAACGCGCTCTGGAAGCAGATCCGCTACAAGCACAAGAAGTGATCCTCGTCATTGCTTACTACAACTGCTCGAACCCGCTCAAGGTTCTCGACGAGCGACGCATTCGCGAGAGCAAGATTCACTCGGGCGTCAGCTTGAGCTACTGGAGAGAGCTGGGTTCTCACGGCCCGTTCAAGATCACGTTCCATCGCTCCCCGTGGTTCAACCAGCTGCGCGAGGTGGAGTACGGTCCCCAGCCGCAACTCAAGCATCCGATGTTTGAGGACGAGCGTGAGCTATTCTCGCCTGCGGAGATCAGCTTCAACGATGAGGACGTGCATTCGGTCACGTACATGCTCAACGCGCCGTCACCTCTCGGCCCGCGTAAGCTCAAGGCGACCGTGCACGAGCTCAAGGAGAAATTCCCGCACCTCTACCGCGAGAGAGTAGTCAACGACCCGTACCTGCGAATCGTGTACAACTCATGAGACGCCAACTCAATCTTGTCAATTCTAAGTGGCGGATGCAGATCTACCAGCCAAGATCCAACAAGGTGCTGATCGTCGAGGTGTTAGATCCTCATGCTTCATCGAGATGCGGCTTGATTCACACGGATGAGATGAAGCGCTATCAACGATTGAGGTATGTAAGCTGCTCATGAAGCGCCAACCCACGCTCGCGGACATGTTTCTGGCGACGAAGTACGAGTCGACCTGGAAGCACAGCAAGCGCACGTACAACGTCGTCCGGGACAAGCTCATCGAGGCGAAGCGGTTCGTCCTGGACGACGCGGCGTCACGCTACCTCGGCGAGATGCAACGCGATCTCCCGGAAGCGATCGCGTTTGGGCAAGAGTTTGCGCTCCCGCCGTTTCCGCTCACCTGGGTCGAGTTCAACTCTCGCATCCACTATGAAGCGCTGACAGGGCGAGTGCCTGACGCCGATTCTGACTTCCTCTTGGGCTTCTTGATCAACTGGCCGTCGGCCTACGTGATCGCGAACGCGACCGATGAGCACGGACGGTTCAAGGACGCGTTGCTCTCACCGATGAAGTACAAGCTCTTTCAGCCGTTTGACCACAAGAGCGAGCTCGAGTTCTGTGAGACGATCGGCATCTCGCGCTTTCAGCTTGACGCCTTCTTCTGGGGCGAGTCGCTCCACAAGATGATGGCGGACATAATCAGACGACAGACTGGTCTGACGGTCGGAAAGGTAGCCTTCGAGACCGACATGATCGAGCAATTGACGCCCACGCAGACTGAGTTTGCGAGATCGCTTCGAGCAAATCACTCCGTCGAGATCATCTACGACCAGCATCGAGATGAGGTTCGCCAGACCTTCATGCGGATGTTTCAAGGCTCGGCGGGTGAGCTTCGCATCCTCGTCGCGCTCCTCTTGCTTCTCAATCGTTCGAGCAAGGTCACATACTTGACCGAGCTCGGGCCGAAGCAGCAGATGATCCGCAACAAGCCGCGAACGCTGCTGAAGCATTCGGTGATCACCTTCAAGCTCAATCCGATCCCGAAGATCAAGCGCCTCGGCGGAAAGGGCGGCGGACTGTGGCGGCGACGTCATGACGTCCGCGCCCACTTCTGCCATGACAAGACGGCTCGGAACGCGAGCTGCATGCACGACTGGGAGGAGCAAGCGATCGAGCAATGGCGTTGCCTGCAGTGCGGTGGCTTGAAGTGGCGACGGAAGGCCCACAGCCGCGGACACCTGGAGAAGGGTGACGTGGTCGCTGGCTATCAGGTGACCGCATGATCAAAATCATCTGTGATGAGTGTGCTCGCGACCTGACGAGAGAGGATGAGCATCTGGTGTTTCGGTTACAGGATACGACGCAACCCAGATTCAGCTCGACGGGAATGGATCCTTACCGGTACTTTCCACCTGATCTCGATCATCACTTTTGCCAAAAGAAGTGCTTGATCACGTGGCTCGAAAAGCTTCCGTAGCGCTCAAGCCTGTTCTTTTTGAGAGTTTTGAGTTAAAATTCTCAAGTGAGCCCCTCCGAAGAATCCGCGCGCCGAGAAGTCAAGCTTCGCACCGATCTGCGCGAGCTGCTTCTCGATGATGTCCGCAAGCTGATGGACGCGTCGGCCAGGCTCGTCAACACTCCCGGCTTCTTCGACGAGGGATCCGCGATGGTGTCGGCGACCCTCAGGCTCTACGATCTGGTCAGCAAGGCTAGCCTCCCGAGCTCGATGGTCGAGGACTATCGTGACGCGGAGGTCTTGACGTTCTGGGACGACATGCTTCTCCGCAAGATGTACGAGCGCCTAGTGCCTGAGAGGGAGCGCAAGGAGTCTGCGAAGCGCTCTGGTCCGGCGTCCTTCCCGGTGTCGAGCGTCGATTACCGGTCGATCCACGATCGCAAGCGTGACCTCGAGACGGTCTTCAACCTCTTGAACCCGAGAGAGAGCGATGGCGGGACAGCCGTTAAGTCGTAAGGCCTACTCCAACTGGAAGATGTTGGACATGGACGGTCAGCCCATGTGCATGTGCGGCGAGGACCGTGCTGACTGGTACATCAAGCGCGGGCTCGCCAAGCTCGTCTCCAAGCACCCGCCGGTCTTCCAGCTGACGTTCATCCCGCACGGGCCGGGGCACCGTGATCACGGTGCGGAGTACTTCCTCTCGGAGAAGGAGAGCATCTGCGTAGTTTGCGGCTCGACCGAGGTGACGCGTCACCACGTCGTTCCATACCAGTATCGGCGCTACCTGCCGCTCGAGTACAAGTCACGGCGCTCTCACGACATCCTCCTGCTGTGCCTCGAGCACCACGAGGAGTACGAGCGCCACTCCCTCGAGCTCCAGCGCGTGATCGCGAAGCGCTACGGGATCGAGGCTGGGCCGCTCAAGAACGAGGGGCGCGAGATCGCGATCAAGGTCGGGATGATCTCGAGAACGCTGCTGTCGAGAAAGCTCAAGGACAAGATCCCCGCGGAGCGGAGAGCTGAGCTAACGAGGTGGGTTGCCCTGCACCTCGGTCATGACCCCGATGACGGCGACCTGATGGATCTATATCTGACGGCCCTCAGCTTGAAGCACCGCCGCACTCTCCCGGAGGAGACGCACGGGTATCGTGTCGCGCAGAAGCTGATCGAGGAGGGCACGATCGAGGACTTCGTCATCGAGTGGCGTCAACACTTCATCGACAAGATGAAGCCAGCCTACCTGCCGATCGGGTGGACGGTTGACCTGGTCGTCTCCCCCGCGCAGCTGAGAGCTTAAGGTGAAGCGCACCGCCGAAAAGCCGATCTGGCGATTTAGAACCGAGGAGGAGTGGGGGAGACGAATCGGTGATTTGCCGACGGGAGTGGGTCTCAAGGGCAGCTTCGTGCTGTTCTGGCAAACGAGAGGTTCACTCTTGGAGTTCATCTCGATCTCGCTGAACATGACGGCCATCTGGCTCCTCTTCTGGCTCGCCGGGAAGATGTACGAGGTTGGCCAGTGGCGAGAGAGCTTCCGAAAGAAGTCTAGACGACCTTGATCGTGTGAGCTGAGATCTCGTTCGCGTCAACGACGAGCTCGTGTTCCTCGGCCTTGCCCCGCATGATGATCGCTCCGACGGGAACGTCGACCTTGATCACGAGCATCTTCTTACCGCGGTTCCCCGCAAAGTTGCCCCAGCTCTCGGCGAACTTCTTGCTCGTCGTGAAGCCCATCGGGTCTAGATCGGCGCCGTTCTTCCAGTCCTCCAGCTTCTTGGGGGTGATGCTCCGGTAGAGCGTGAGCGTGTCGCCGTGCTTCTCGCGGAGCCGCTCCTCGAGCTCAGAGCGGTAGGCGAAGTAGCCGGGCATCGCTTGGACGTGATACGCGGCCTCAGGATCGCCGAAGTCACCGACGCCTCCCGCCCAGGCCTCCTCGGCGGCTTGGATCCCGTCGGTCACCTCGATCTCGTCGACGGTGTCTCTCGCGTCGGACTCGTACAGATCACTGAGCTTCATGAGAGATATTTAGCCAGTGTACTTTGGAGCTGAGAGATGATACAATTCTTCATCTATTCTCGGAGGCGAGATGGTCACCGAAGAAATCTTCAACGACGCTGATCGCAAGCAGATCGTCGACATCGCGAGCGGCGAGGCCGATCTTGACCTCGACACTCCCCTCTACGAGAAGCTCTTCGAGTACTTTCTGAGCACGAACGAGATGCCATACGGCGTCGCGAAGGCTCGCACGGGTGATCCTGACTTCTGGATCGCCGAGAAGCTCTCGATGCTTCAACTCAAGAACGACCTCGAGCGAGTGCTGCACGCCAAGCAGGTGAAGAGATAGACAGATAGACAGATGGAGAAGATCACCAAGCTGCGACAGTTGCTCGCGGCCCTAGAGACGGCAATTCGAGGCACGTTCGACGAGACGTATCGTGGAGTCGAGATAGATCCAGACGTCGAGGAGCTCAAGCTCAAGATCGAGCGTCTCTTCAAGGGAGATGAGGAAAAGAAGAAGCCGCCGGTTTACAAGCCCTTCGACCTCGAGTGCGAGCTGAGCCGGTATGACTTCTACCGCAATCGTGACGGCCGCGAGTCGGCTAGCGTCTCGATGCGAGCGATCAAGACGAACTACCTCGCCGTGCTCCGCAACATGTACACGAAGCCTGGCGGGCGAAAGCATCCCTACCGCTACGGCTACATCGAGACGTGCGCGTCGATTCGCTATCTCATGAGACGAGGGGTGATCGCATGATTGACTTTTCCAACAACGGAAGCTGACATTGATCGTTTCTACCCCTGTGGTGATCAAGCTCATCCAAGCCCTCGCGAAGGTGAAGCGTGACGGAGAGGGCGTGATCGTCTTGACACCTACCGAAGCGCAAGAGCTTCTCGACTCATTCAAGGACCAGCACAACGAAACGATCGACGAGCTGATCAGGCGCGCACAGGACAACGCGAAGCTCCACGCCGGGAGCCTCGGCGAGGCTCAGTGGACGCTGATCGAGCACTGGCTCGAGCCCCACAAGATCAAGAAGTGAACGTCGCCCTAGCCGTCGCCGTCATCGCGACGGTCGTTCTCTCGTACGTCCCCGGGTTGGGGGTTCTGACATATCCTCTGACGCTGTTCGACACGACGATCCACGAGATGTGTCACGCGGTCGCCTCCTGGCTGACCGGCGGTAGCGTGCACAGCATCAGCATCTTCCAAGACACGTCAGGAGTGACGATGGTCAGCGGAGGCTTTCACGTGGTGACCGCGTCGGCCGGGTATGTAGGTACCACCGTCACCGGCTTGTTGATGGTGCTCGCCACGGGAGGCCGCGGCACGCGGCTCATCGGCGGCTGCCTGATGGCGGTGGGTGCGGTCATGTTCTTCCTCGTCTCGTTCTTCTCCCCGATCGGTCTCGCGTGCGCGCTCGCGCTGGTCGGGATCGGCTTTCTCTTGCTAACGAAGCTTCCACAGCATGTCGCCGACCTGATCGTCGCGTTTCTCGGGATGCAACTCATCGTTAACTCCTTCTACGATCTCGGTGGCCTCTTTCGCATGAGCGTCTCCTCGCAAACTTTCACCGACGCGCTCATCATGCAGAGCATGACTGGAATTCCTGCGGTCATGTGGGCGTTGCTCTGGATGGGGCTCTCTGGCGCCGCCGTGATCTTTAGCGTGATCTACCTAAGCAAGCGTTGATGTTACATCTTCGCAGTTTACTCGCGAACGCGCCGGTGATACAATCTCCTGACATGATGCGTAACACGTCAAACGCGGCGGTTCAACACTTGATCTGGTTGCGTCAATCACAGCCAGATGCGCCGTGGTGCATCGTCGCGTCTGGAACTCCTGGCAGCGGCAAGTCGACCTTCCTCAAGCTTCTCCAGCAACGCTTCGCCGAGGAGCTCAAGGTCGACTTCATCGTCGCGTCGACGGACGAGCTCGTCGAGAAGTACGCGCGAGAGAACAATGTCTCTTACGACGCCGCGTACCGTCGCCTCAACTTCAAAGCGCTCGAGCTTCAGTTCAAGCGCGACATCGGCGACGCGTTCGCCGGCGGCTTCAACCTGATCGTTGACCGCACGAACCTGACGCCCAAGGCGCGTAACAAGACGCTCGCTCGTGCGCCGCGCAACTACTTCAAGCTCGGCCTGGCGTTCGAGCTCCCGGAGGACATCCGCCGCGCGCGTCTCGAGACGCGCAAGCTCCAGGACGGGAAGTCCGTGCCAGACGACGTCCTCGAGAACATGAACAAGAGCTATCTGGCTCCCTCGAAGAGCGAGGGCTTCGACCACGTCATGACGGTGATCACTGGATGAGCGATAGGTGGGTACGATTCGATACGTACGAGCGTGATGTTCTCACGACGACCAAGCGGGGATTTTACGCGTACAAGAAGGTGAGGGTCTTCGTGAAGGATCATGGAGAGATGCCAGGAATCGCAACTCTCTGGATTCCGAAAGGAACACGGGTGAAGTGCTACGCGGGGCTTCTCTATCGAACTCCGCGCGGATATGGCAAGTGCCGAGCCGAACAAGCGAAGGTCGTGGCGATTCACGTGTTCAAGAGCTGGGGGACTCACGGCGTGAAGCCGCAATTTGGACAGAGCGTGGCGACAGCGCGCTCACAGTGGGACGATGAGTTCAGGTACTACAAGGGAAAGATCGCCAGGCCGAGAGGTTACTTCGAAGAGACCTTCTCAACTTGCGGCAACGGCATTCACTTTTACCGCACGAAGAGAGAAGCGTTCAACCACTGACATGAAACTTCTGCCGCACGAGAAGAAGAGGCTTCACCCGCCGTGGGCGCGAACTAGCCCTGACGTGGATGTCTTGATGAGGCTCGACCGATCGCGGCGAGTCTACAAGACCGCTTACAGCATGGATGACTCTATGCGCGTCATCGTCACGCTGATCCTCCCGGCCGGTGCGATCGTCAAGGCTCCGTACGGGTGGTTCAAGCGTGATCCTAGAGCTGTCGAGTTCGGCAAGTGTCGCGCCTCGCGAGCTCAGGTCGTGGGAATTCGTGAGCTGAGCGGCCGAGGCAAGCGACGTCCAAAGTCATTCAAGAAGGCGCGCTCTCGTTACAATTCAAGGTTCATCTATCGGCTTGGCGCGACCGTGAAGCCGAGATTCAGGTTCGGCGTGTCGCTGCTCGAGTGCACGTCTGGCATCCACTTCTTTCACACTCGCAGCGAAGCCGAAGCTTACTGTTAAGGGAGAGAACATGTTCAAGTATTACAGCTACGACGAGCGCGACAACTTCCACCTGCACGTCGGAAAGATCTTTCTGCACGTGCTGATCGTCCTCTCGATCCTCATCTGGCTGAGCAAGTTCGGGTGGCACCGGATCGAGACCCCGCCGGGGCACGAGACGGTATTGATCGACAAGCCGTGGTTCGGCGGCCAGGGTGGCGCGCGCACCCAGACGCAGCAGCCTGGCACAGGTTGGTACTGGTTCTCAACCGTTGGCCTGAACGTCGAGACGACGCCGATTCGGTACGACGAGCCGTTAGACGATCTGGTGACCGCGGACAACAACTTCCTTGACTTCAATACCTACATCGTCCTCCAGTGGCATGATGCGGCGTACAACGTCCAAAAGTTCGGCTGGACGAAGTGGTACGACCACAACCTCAAGGAGCCATACCGGACGATCGTTCGCAACGAGGCGAAGAGGTACCAGATGACCCCCTTGATGACCGATAACAAGACCAGCGACGAGATGGAACGGAGCGTTCGCGAGACCTTCGCGAAGGTGATCGCTGAGTCGGGACTCAAGGTGACGATTCGCGACATGAGCATCGGCCGCGGACGTCCGAACCAGCCGGTCGTCGACGAGATGGATCGGACCGCCGCTCAACAGCAGCGCAAAAAGTCCGAGGACGAGCGCAAGAAGGCCGAGGACGCTCGGAGCGCCGCCGAGGCCTCGCGCGCCAAGGCCGACAACGCTTACCGCGAGGCGATGCGGATGGACACCACCCAGTTCATCGAGCTAGAGAAGGCGAAGATCTTCGCGGCCGCGTGCCGCGACAAGGCCTCATGCGTGATCGTTAACGGCGCCGCGACGCCGATCCAGATCTCGAAGTGACGATCGTCGAGCGCAAGGGAAAGTTTTGGCTACAAGGCGCTGACTGAACGTGAGCCTGCGGACTAGACGAAGGCGCCGTCGGCGCGCTAGAGCGGGGATTCTCTCGCCGCACCCTCCGCCCCCACCCTCTACGAATCTACCGCCTGAGCCTGTCTCGAGCGGGAGTAATCTCACCGACGAAGAGAAGCGCCTCTACAAGCTGCTGACCGGACGAGAGCCTGAGGAGCGCAAGACCATCGACGCGAGCATGCTCGACGACATCGACGGCATCTTACTCGACGCGAATGAGCGCTTCGACGAGTACCTCAACCTCAAGCGTGAGCGCAAGCCTGCGCTCCAGCGGCTTCTGGATTGGGAGCCGGTTCCTGAGCTCAAGCTTCGTGATAACTTCGGCTTCTATCTCATTTTGTTGCTTCCGATCTCCTTGCTTGCTTCTATCGTCTTCGCCATGTTTTTCACCATGGTGAAGAGCTTGATGAGCTGACTGTGGCCGCCTACGTCGACAAGGCGACCTGGCGAAAGCCCGGAGCGACGCCGCGCTCTCCCAACTACTGCCACCTGGTCGCTGACACCCTCGAGGAGCTCCACCAGATGGCCGAAACTGTCGGCCTCAGCCGAGGTAGCTTTCAAAATACGAGGTATCCGCACTACGACTTGACCGAAAAGCGTCGCGCCGTCGCGATCGAGAACGGAGCTCTAGAGGTATCATCTAGAGAGATCGTCGCTAAGGCAAAATTCCTAGCAGCCGAGCGCGAGGATAAGATAGCTCGGAATGACAAGAAAAAGAGCACTAGATGAGCGTCCGTCCAAGCAACTCCTTCGCGGAAAGTACCTCGCCAAGCGCAACGGGGGAGACGAGTCGCCCCTCGAGCATACCGTGGCGTCCCTCACCGAGAACAATCTTCTCTCGGGGCTCCTCAACTTCGTCGCAGCGTATCCCGGCTTCGCACGCCGCCTCTTCGACACCCACGGCCACGTCAAGGGTCTCGGTACCCGTCTCGGGCGCGGAGAGGTTCTCGTCTGGTTTATCTTCGACGACGTCGAGCTCGGAGGCTCCTCGTCCAATCATGATGTCGTTATCGGAGGGAAGCCTGTTCTGGAGATTAAATGCGCTCGGCGCTCTGGACAACGCTACCACTCGTTCATGCTTGGAATTGATGAGGTGCCTGCGTCTCTTAAGTACTTCTACAGGACTCTCAAGCTCTTCGAGAGAGCAGATCGAGCTGGTCGCGTTAGCCTCCCTCAACACTTTGCGAACATATCAAAGAAAAAGCTGGAGGAGCTTAGAGCGGCGTACCCTGCGGCCTACCGTCGGTCAGAGGAGCGATACCTTGACGATCTTCTCGAGCACGGACCGGTCGGGAAGAAGTCTTATCTCATCTTCGACTACGACACCGGCACGCCCATCTACCTCGGAAAGCTCAAGCGGGAGCAGCTCAAGATCGACCGGGTCTCTGGCGGGTTGACCCGGCTCTCCTTCAAGCCATGATCGACCTTCTCATCTATCTCGCCTTCGTCGTCGTTCCGGTGCTCGGGTTGGTCCTCATCGAGTGGTTTCGAGATTGGCTCTACCGCCGCCACGAGATCGACATCAGCCTCGGCCACGGCATCGGTCCGGGAGATCACTGATGCCGCCTCCTCACCGCTCACCGAGCTCTCCGCCCGGTGAGACGATCACCGGCACCCTCAATCTCATCCACCCTGAGGAGCTCTCTCCCGAGCAGCTCAAGATCTACTACGCGCTCGGCGGAAACCGATCCTCGAGCTTGATCCCAACTACAACCCTGGAGCTCGCGCCGAGGAGCACCGCGACTACGGAGATGTCACTCTCCTCGAGGCCCTTCCAGGTCTTGCGATTCTCGGGTTCATCTTCTTCAGCGTTCCATTCTGTCTCTTCATGCTGTATCTTTTTGTGACGAATTGAGTTAAAATGTCTCAACTTCTAGTGGAGGCGCTATGAAGGTCACCGAAAGGACGGAATTCAAGGACACGGAGCTCTACGTGCTAGCCGCAGGCGGCGGCAAGTACGGCCACGTGTCACGCCTGGGCTCCGAAGTGTACGTCTCGAAGAAAGCCGCTGAGACGGCTCTCGAGGCGGCGAAGAAGAAGGCCGCGGCGGCGAACTACTCGTTCGGCCTCAACTACGCACCGATGACCCTGGACGACTACATCGACGAGCGCGTCTCTGACGCGAACCGGGACGGTTACCACGACGGCGAGGCCTCGGCCGGTTGCTCGGAGTGCCGATGAGCACCCGTCGTCTCATGATCTTCGCCGATGGAAGCGTGGTGGACGGGGCACCGTCGTTCGACGGGTTTTGCGGCACTTCGGCGCGGTTCAATGACTTTGAGCCTGCCGTCTTTCTCGAGAACGCGAGAGCTTACGCGACGCTCTCCTCGAGCGACCATTTCCATCCGGTGATCGGTTCAATCAGCGGCGACGCCGACGTCAGGTTTGGATCGTTTCGGATCATCACCAAGAACATGAGCTTCTTTGGCAGGAACACCGGTCGTGGGTTGTACGTCTACATGATCTCGGAGCATGCCGCCAAGCGGAGCTACAAGACCGGCGTTTATTCAACGATCGCGGCTGGCATCGTTTACAAGATGGATCCAACTAGCAAAGACGAGAACACGGCTGACGAGCTCGTGAAACTCATCGCCGAGCATGCCTTCTTCGTCTCGCACACTCATGATAAAATCTTCTCTCGCATCTACGAGAGATTCTCCAAGACCTTCGCCAGCAGAGAGGTGACATGACGGCACTTCGCTTCTACACTTTCATTAACATGTACACCGGCGGCATGGGTGGCCCGATCCACGGTGGCATCCAGTCGGCGCACGTCGTACATCGCACGATCTACAAGTACCTCCGACCGATGACCGCGGAACATCGCTCTGGGGATCCTGAGGCCAAGCGCGGCAACGTTCTCCGCGAGTGGATGGCGAAGCACGAGACGATGATCGTGTGCAGCGCTGGCTACGCCGAGAACCTCGACAAGCTCACCGACGTCATCTCGCGCGCAGGCGAGCAGCTTTGCTTGCCGTGGGGCACCTTCAACGAGAGCGAAGCGGCGCTCAAGGGGCTCCAAACCGGGGTCGGTCTCGTGCTACCCGAGGAGCTCTTCGACGTCGTTGACTATCGCACGGCGAACAACGCCGTGACGAACGGCGCGGACTTTCAAGCGGCGTGGCCCTTCAAGAGCACGTCCAAGACGGCGCTCTTCTACCTCGGTGCGCCAGCTTTCGCTGGCGAAGTTCCAGGCGCCGAAGAGGGCGACATCGTCGTGCGCCGCGCCTATCTGCCGGGCTCGATCGAGCACGAGTTGATGACAGCCGTCAAGGCTTGCCCGCTAGCACGATGACCTACCGAGAAGTTTTTCCGGTAGCCAAGGGTGAAGACCCGCTCGAGTCCCGAGAGTTCTACGAGCGCTGTCAGGCTTATCGCACGGCTCACTACGGAGATCAAGAGAACGTCTGCCGGGCGTGGGACGGGATCAAGGACTTCGTCAAGCATCACTACCAGGTGAAGCCCACCCTCTGGCAGAGGATCACTTCAATTTTTCACAAGAGCTAGAGTGACCTGGGAATTCGCCACGTGCTGGGAGCGCCTCAACGAGAAGGGGCGCTGGGAGCACAACCACGTCGAGTACGACTGGGCCGAGGGTGACACTCCCAAGGCCGTCAACTCGCTTCAAGAGCGCTCGTGGACGAACGCGAAGTGGAGAAAGACGACAGGTTATCTCATTCCCTGGACGTTTCACCTCGTTGACACGTTCAACAAGAAGATGGACGTGCTGCAGGTACCTCGCTTCTTGAGCTTTAGAGACGCATTCAAGCATCTCTCCGGAGAAATCGTATGAGCTGGATGATCTCGTGGTACAACAAGCTGCGCTATCCTCACGGTGATCAGCTCCGTCCAGAGCTGTCACATGATCGCGTCATGCGCATCCTCGAGCAAGCCGCGAGAAAGAGCGGCGCTCAACGAACTACCTACCTCAGGTCAAAGATTCCCACCTGGTGAACGAGATCACCCTCGACTCAACGATCGCTCGCTGGCTCGTTCGTGAGCTCTCAACCCCGATTGACTTAGAGAGCATCTGGCTCTCTCCGCAAACTGCGATCAGGATCGACCAGATGGCTGAGAAGATCTTCTCGAGCCCAGAGGCGGCCCGCGGGCGCACGTTCGAGAAGGTGCGCGAGGATTGCATTCACGGGAAGCTCGGCGAGCTCGCGATCGTGCGTCGCCTTGAGCGAGCTGGAATGCACGTCGTTTGGAACGTCGAGAAGGAGAGCGGCCAGTACTTTTGGGACGTGAGCGCCGACGGTTACCTTCTCGAGCTCAAGGCTCAATCACGCTACGACGCGAACGGCAATCCTCGGCAATTCTTCTCATTCTCTGAGGAGGACATGCATCGCATGGTGACTCCGATGTCACGGTGGAGAGACTTTCACGCGATCATCGCGTGGGTGCTCGTCGCGAGCGAGGTGAGGCCATGGTTCTTGATCGACGCGTCGATGCTCAACCCCGAGCTCAAGTATTGGGTCCAGAGCAACTACAAGAGCGGCGGCAGATACTTGCAGATGGGAAAGGTCCGTTCGGCTGGTGGCCTGAGGTCCCTTTGCTCCATTTGAGGTGGTTACCTACCTACCTCGAGCGCTCGTTTGGTACCGGTTAGCGTGCCTCATGTCAGTCGCCTGAGCGCGGATTTTCCTTCCTCATCGGATACAAGCGTGGCCCGATTCCCGGCGGCTGGTAGCCAGCCTCGCCCGCGGCGAGGATCAGCTTCAAGCACTCGCTTCCGACGTAGACGAGCTGCGCGTCGCGGGTGTCGACGAGGGTCGGGTTCTTGCCTAGCTTCTTCCCGCAAGCGAAGCACCTCAGAGACACGGGAGTCCCCAGTATTGACGGTGATACATCTCGGGGAGCAGGCACCACGCCCGATGGGGATTGTGGAGACAGGTGAGCGTCACCCACGTCGTGTACGACATCAAGTGGGCGACTCTCTCGTATCTGCGAGAGGGTGCGATGCGTATCGCCATAATGAGTATTGTAACACAAAACGCCTAAAAAGTACACTCAGACTCTTGAGAAAAGCTCATAACTAGAACTAGAATATAACTTTTCTCTAAAAATGTGATATAATGCTCAAATGACAAGTCAACGTTCGATCGAGAAGAAGTACCAGAAGCTGACGGACGTCGAGCACGTCTTGCTTCGACCGAACCGCTACATCGGTGCCAAGGAGCCAGTCACCGCGAAGACGTGGGTGGTCGAGGGTGGCAAGATGGTCGAGAGGGAGCTCTCGTGGGCGCCCGGCTTTCTCAAGCTGTTCGACGAGATCATCTCAAACTCGGTCGACTTCTCGAAGACCCCCGAGGGTGCTCGCCTCGACGCTGTCAAGGTGGAGATCGATCGGAAGACCGGCATGATCTCGGTCGAGGACAACGGAGGCATCCCGGTCGTCATCCACGGTGAGTACGGCGAGCACATCCCGACGATGATCTTCGGGTACCTCCGGTCAGGCTCGAACTTCAACGACGACGACAAGGACGCCGCGGCCGACCTCACCGGCCAAAACGGGGAGGGTGCGTCGCTCACCAACATCTTCTCGACCGAGTTCACGGTCGAGACCTGTGACGGCAAGAAGGCCTTCAAGCAGACCTGGTCGAACAACATGCGTCAGGTCACCGAGCCCAAGATCAGGGACGGCGCGAAGGGCTTTACTCGGATCACCTACACTCCGGATTACGCTCACCTCAAGGTGACGCTCGACGACGGCAACTACGCCAAGCTCGTCAAGCGAGTCTACGACGTCGCGGCATGCAACCCGCGTCTCAAGGTCTTCCTCAACGGTGAGCGCATCCAGGTCAAGTCCTTCGAGGACTACATTCACCTCTACGGCAAGGACTTCATCTACGAGGCGAACTCGGACTGGCAGATCGGCGTCGCCCGGAGCGAGGACGGCCTGCAGCACGTCTCCTTCGTCAACAGCACCGAGACGACGATCGGCGGCACGCACGTCGACTACGTCGCATACCAGCTGGCCAACCAGCTGCGCGAGCTGATCAAGCGGAAGAACAAGATCGACCTCAAGCCGTCTGACATCTTCGCCCACTTCCACCTCTTCATCAATGCTCGCATTCACCGTCCGCGGTACAACTCGCAGACGAAGGAGAACTTGACGACGGCGGTCAAGGAGTTCGGCACGAGCTGGGCGCCGTCCGATCGGATGGTCAAGGAGATCCACAAGAGCGAGATCGTCCAGGCGATCATCCGCTGGCACGAGGCGAAGACCCTCGTCAAGGAGCGCGAGCAGCTGAAGGACCTCGACAAGGAGGCCGACAAGACGCCAGCTCGCCGCATCGTCAAGCTCCAGGACGCCAACTGGGCCGGCAAGCACCCCCAGAAGTGCATCCTCTTCCTGACCGAGGGTGACTCGGCTGCGAAGGTGGGCAAGAGCACTGGCGACCGTGACCGCATGGGCTTTCTCCCGCTGCGCGGCAAGCCGCTCAACGTCAGCTCGGCCAAGGTGAGCAAGATCACCGCAAACGAGGAGTTCTTCAACATCATGGTGGCGATGGGGCTGAAGATCGGGGAGCCGGTCAAGAGCATCCACCAGCTCCGCTACGCCAAGATCGGCTTGATGACCGACGCGGACCACGACGGCGCCCACATCCAGGGCCTGCTGATCAACAACTTCCACCGCTTCTGGCCTGAGCTCTTCAAGCTCGGTGTCATCCACCGCTTCATGACGCCCATCGTCAAGGTCTGGGTCGGCAACAGCAAGAAGCCGCTCTCCTTCTATGAGATCAAGGACTTCAAGGAGTGGGAGGAGAAGCACAAGGGCACGAAGTACCGCTCCAAGTACTACAAGGGGCTAGCGACCTCGCAAGACGAGGAGTTCACCGAGTACTTCCAGAGCATCAACGACCACCTGATTCGCATCGAGGCGCGGAGCCAAGACGACCACGACGTCATCGAGCTAGTCTTCTCGAAGGCGTACGGCTCATCCGACAAGCGGAAGGAGTGGCTGAAGCTGACCGACGACGACGTCGAGACGCTGGACATAGAAAGCGCGGAGGAGGTAGAATGAGCTTGCATCCCCAAGAATTTGACGAGGACGGCTACCCGGTTTGCTCCGAATGCGGAGCGTGCTACGAGAATCATGGGCTCGGTACCGCTTGCAACGAGTGTCGTCATCGAGACTTGATCGAGTGCGAAGCCGACTACATGGAGCACGAATTCACGCTTACGCCGTGAAAGCTCTAAGTTTTGTGACAAAATATGCACATTTTGTGATATAATGCACCTATGACGAGACCTACCCAGGCGCCGATTCCAGAGTTCAACCCGAATCGCGCCGAATCCGTCAAGGAGCTCTTCGACGGTCCGGTTCGCGAGTTCAGCATGTACAACAACCGCCGGATGATCCCGTCGATCGTCGACGGTTTCAAGATCAGCCAGCGCAAGGTGATCTACGGGACCCTCAAAAAGGCGCCCAGCATCACCCCGGGTAACGGCATCAAGGTCGCTCAGCTAGCCAACTTCATCGCTGAGATCACCCACTACGATCACGGCGAGGGCTCCCTCTCTGGCGCGATCGTCGGTCTCGCCCAGAATTTCCCGGGGACCAACAATATCAATTACCTGCAGCCGATCGGGCAGTTCGGTAACCGGCTCTCGCCGGCCGCTGGCGCCGACCGCTATATCTTTACCGACCTGAACCCGATCTTCCGGAAGATCTTCATCAAGGAAGATGACCTCATCCTGGAATACCTCGAGAACGACGGTGACCAGATCGAGCCGAAGTTCTACTACCCGATCCTCCCGAACGTCTTGATCAACGGGAACGACTCGATGGGCACCGGACATGCCTCCTCCTTCCTCCAGTACAACCCGGAGGACCTGAAGCGGTACATCCTGGCGGCCCTGAAGGGCGGCAAGCCCAAGCCCCTGGTCCCGTGGTTCCGCGGCTACACCGGTGAGGTCACCAAGGACCCGGCCACGAAGCAAGTGACCGTCAAGGGCAAGATCGAGAAGGTCAACTCGACGACGCTCCGCATCACGGAGCTGCCGCCGGGCACGTGGGAGGAGAACTACAAGCAGTACCTCTACACCCTCGAGGACGCCGGCTACATCAAGAGCTTCCAGGCGAACTCGACCTCGCAGGGTTGGGACTGGGTGATCACGGTGCCACGGACCACCGGCTACGCCGACGACGAGGAGCTCGTCAAGAAGTTCAAGCTGGTCTGGCGCGTCACGGAGAACTTCACCGTGTGGCTGCCGCACGGCAAGCTGAAGCGCTTCTCTGGCCCGGAGGAGCTGATCGACTACTTCATCGACTTTCGTCTCGACAAGTACGAGGAGCGCCGCCAAGCGGTGATCAAGCAGCTCGAGGCGGAGCTCGTCGAGCTCAACGAGCGGCTCCGCTGGGTCAAGCACTACACTCACGGCGATAACGCTTCCAAGTTCTCCAAGAAGACCAAGGTGGAGTGGCAGCAGCTGCTCGCCGACCTGAAGTTCACCCTGATCGACCAGCTGATGGCGATCCCGCTCTACCGCCTGACTAGGGACGAGATCGAGAAGCTCGAGAAGCAGATCACCGACACTCAAATCCAGCTGAAGTTCTACAGAGACTCGACGAACGTCACCCTATACGTCCGCGACCTCGAGGCGCTTGACCTCTCTAAGGAACTTCGCGCGTGAAGATAGCCATCACCGGCGGCATCGGAAGCGGAAAGACGACGCTCGTCAACAAGCTCAAGCTTCTCCTCACGGAGTTCAACTTCGTCAACATCGACGACCTGGTGCGTGAGCTCTACGAGGACACCGAGATCAAGGCGAAGCTCTTCGAGTACTTCGGGACCAGCGATCGCAAGGCGATCTCGGACATCGTCTTCCAAGCACCTGAGAAGCTGCGCTGGGTAGAGGGTCTCTTTGGCTCCTTCATGTCCCTCAAGCTCAATCTGCTTCTCAACGCGGGAAAGCGAGACATCATCGTCGAGTTTCCCCTCCTCTTCGAGATGGGGATGGATGACCAATTCGACAAGGTCATCGCGATTGTCGCAGACGAGGAGACTCGCATCGAACGCGTGATGAAGCGGAACGGCTTCACCCGTGAGAAGATCAAGGCGATCATCGCTAGCCAGGGAGACTGGCACGATCACGCACACAAGTGCGACTTGATCATCGACACGACCGACTCTGATCTCAACATGGCGGCGCTACGGGCGGTCGACGTCGCCAGGGGCATCACGCGAGGGATCGTCGCTGGCTCGTTCGATCCGATCACCGAGGGTCACATGTGGCTGATCGAAAAAGCTCTTGACCTCGTTGACGCCGTCGATGTCGTGGTTGCGTATAATCCGAACAAGAAGGGCCTGTTTGACTTCGAGGAGCGGAAAGCCCTCGTGGCCGAAGCGATCAGAGAGACGCCCCTGGCAGAAGGAGCGGTCAACATCACGGCGCTTCCCCAGAACAAGATGCTCGTCGCCTACGCTAGAGAGACAGGCTCCAAGTTTGTCTTCCGGGGCATCCGCAACGTCACTGACTTCGACTACGAGACACAGCTCAACCTGGTCAACAAGAAGATCGCGCCAGAGGTCGAGACGGTCTTCCTGATGCCGCCGTCGCACCTAACAGAGGTGAGCTCGTCGGTCGTCAAGAGCATGCTTCACCTCGAGGGGTGGGAGAGCGCGGTGCGTCAGTACGTGCCAGAGTGTGTCTTGAGGGCACTCAAGAAGCTGACGTGAGGATCGTTCTCTCGAACGGGCAAGAGCTTCACTACGGCGCCAGGATGCGAGTTCCTGCTCGCGTCATCTGGGACTTGCCGCAGCGACTCGTTGAGCGAGAACACATCACCCTAGATGACAGAGCCGCCTCCCCGGGATCAGAGGTGCTCTGCCGCCCCACCCGTCGAGAGTGGGAGATGCTCGCCTGCTTCTGTTAAATATCACATGAAGCTCACTCAAATCCTCGAGAATAAAACGGCCGCCTTCACGAACCTCTAGGTCGTCACGTGAAACCGCTCATCATCTGGATCCTCGTCACCTACAACGCTAACTTCTCAAGCATCGAGGAGATGAGAGACGCGGTCACTTGCAAGACCAAGATGGAGCGAATCGAAAAGTCCAACGCCGGGAAGCTCAGGGCCGACTGCTACGCGATCATGGTCGGCGCGAAGTGAAGTCGATCGTCATCTACGTCTTGATCGTCTACAACTCTCACACCTCGAACATCGGCGGTTACTACCCGACCTCCAAGCTCTGCTGGGACGAGGCGCAGGTCATCCGCAAGGACAAGAGACACCGCCAGGAGGGCCCGCCGTGGAAGGCGGACTGCATCATGCTGAAGGTTGAGCTTGAGAACTACCTGAGCGCGGCGAGGTAGCGGCGCTCGACATCCTTGCGGTGCACGCGAAACATCTCGCGCTTCACCACGAAGATCTTCTCCATTTTGTCCCACGCGGCCTTAGCCTCGTCTGATTGGAGGTTCGAGGCGTAGAGCTTGAGCCCACGCCTCTTCAGGTACTTGAACATCTGCTTGTAGAGCTCGAGGCCTAAACCCTGGCGACGATAGCTCCTATCTGCTCCGTCGATCTCGTCCATCACCCTGATGAACTCGACGAACGGCTTGTCAACGTGGTAGTGCTCGAAGTCTCGAAACGCTCGCTCCTGGCGCTTGCGGGTCTCAGGATCCTCGCTGGGCGGATGCCCTCCAGCGATGTGTCGGGTGTATTGCTCGAGGCTAGTGTAGAACTTCTTGAAGCGCTCGCTCGGGATGTAAGAGACCTGGATGTAGCCGATCACCTTCCCGTCACGCTTCGCTTCGATGCGATCCACGCGGAAGCCGCGGTTATTGTCACCCTCACGGTCTTCGCTCACGTGAAAGGTGACGTCTGAGATGGCGAGCTCGCTGAGCAGCATCACCTATTTAGAAAAATATCCCGGCGCGCTCTCCAAAGTTAAGATGGAGCATGCTCTCAAAAGTCTCCGTCAACTCCGTCAACCTCATCGGGATCCACGGTCCTCTCAACGGCGGCAAGGACACCGTTGCGAACTACCTGCAAGCGAAGTTTCCAGATCGCTTCAACCGCTATGCCTTCGCCAAGCCGATCAAGCAGGCGTGCGTCATCCTCTTCGGCTTCACGCCAGAGCAGATGGAGGACCGCGTGCTCAAGGAGCAGATCGACCCGTTCTGGGGTTTCTCGCCCAGGCGCGCGATGCAGCTCCTCGGCACCGAGTACGGTCGCAACATGCTTCGCAAGGACGTCTGGATCCAGCGTGCCGCGCTTGAGGTGATGAACAACATCAAGATCAAGCGCGGCACGATCATCACCGACGTCCGCTTCGAGAACGAGGCCGAGTGGCTCAGGGAGCAACCAGGCGCCGTGCTCATCTACTTGCAGGTCCCCGACCTCACCAAGGATGACCGGTACGCTCACGAGTCAGAGCAGGGGATCAGCTTCGTCAAGGGGTTCGATCACCTGATCGTCAACGACAAGAGCCTAGGGCTCTCGAACCTCTTCAAGCAGATCGACGAGATGATCGAGTGAATCTCCCACGATCTGGTGACACGATCGAGCTCGACTTCAAGTCGCTACCGATCTACCTGTATTCGGTGAAGCCAGGGGAGATGCTCGAGGTGCCAGAGCGAGACGGCCGGCACTTCGCATACGTCGAGGCCGAGCAAGACTCTCTCATCCTCAGAAGCGAGCTCTTCGCCGCGCTGATGGAGGTCAACTTTTCTACGGCCGAGGCCGACTACTGGTTCGCCCCGCAAGGCTCGACGCTCGTCGAGCCGAGGATCAGGGTGGGGCAGATGTCGACCTTTCAGTGCGACGTCCTCTATCACAACGGATATAACTGCATCCGGGGCTCGTGCATCTTCGGCAACAAGGCGATCGTCAACGGAAAGATCTGTGAGCCTCACCCGCGAGAGGGCGGAAAGTACTGGGTGGTGAGGTGAACTTCTACCACGTCGTGATGCTAGCGGTCGTGGTCGGTATCTTCGGCCTTCTCTCAGCTATCTTCGGACATCCCCTGACCGCGGCGATCTCGGCGACCGTGTTTCTCGTCATCATGGTCGGCCTCTTTCTCGGCTTGCTCTATCAGCTAGCCAAGGAGGAGGAAGACCGGAAGCTATGATCAACAAGCTCTACTGGATTCTCAGGCGGGTCCTTTGCTGGCACGACTTTCGCACCTTTCACTCTCGATATCACTCTCCGAAGACTCTCTGCGTCAAGGGGTGCGGGAAGTACCGCTCTAGTAAATAGGCCACACTAGCGGCATCATATCACTCGGAGAACCACATGAAACTCATCCTAGCTCTCGTCGTTGCGCTCTTCACTCTCTCCGCGGTCGCCAAGGACCCGGCCAAGCCTGAGCAAAAGACACACGCTCAGAAGGTAGCCGAGAAGAAGGAGAAGAGGGCAGCCAAGGTCGACGCTCGCAGGGAGATGGCGGCCAAGCGCTCGGGCGCATCCAAGAAGTAAGATCACCACGTCTCACAAGAGGGAGACTCAACGAGTCTCCCTCTTTTTCTGGTTTACTTCGCCTCTCAAGAGTGATACAATTCTCTATATTCCACAACTTCGGAGGCGAAGTTGAACTCAAACCTCGGCAAGTGCGCTGAAGTCATCAAGCTCTCAGACTTCAAGCCGCTGCGTGCGGCGCCGGCGATACAATCGGTGATCGAGTACTACTGCACAAAGTGCCAAGGTGACATGTTCACGCTGAAGTCCGACGGTCAAGTGGTCTGCGCGCACTGCCGGACCCGCATGACCAACCTCCGCATTCTCTTCTGCAGCTGAATGTACGTCGGACTCCATCGAGGCCTCATGTTCCCCAACCTCAGCAACGACATCTTGATGCGCCAAGCGGTCGCGGACAAGACCGAGATCCGCTTCATGGAGCAGTCGAACGGCACCGTCGTGTGCTCGTACGTCGTCGCGGCGGAGGGGACGTTCGACTGCCCGTTCTCGCGCGAGGCGCGCGGCGTCGTCTTCAAGGACGGTCGCATCATCTCGCGTCCGCTCCACAAGTTCTTCAACCTCAACGAGCGCCCGGAGTCGCGCGTCGACGCGCTACCGTGGGACGAGATGACTCGCGTGATGGTGAAGCGTGACGGCTCGATGATCCACACGGTCGACATGTTTGACATGTCGCGCAACCGCCTCTACAAGCTTAAGTCGAAGAAGTCGTTCGAGTCGGACGTCGTCAAGGCGACGTACAAGTGGCTCGACTCAGACCCAGACATCCGGCATCGCTACGACTCGCTCTGCGAGCACGTCGTGTCGCTCGGCATGACGGCGATCTTCGAGTGGACGTCGCCGACGTCGCGCATCGTTCTGGCTTACCAGGAGCCGTCGCTCGACCTGCTGCACGTTCGCGACAACGTGACCGGTCGCTACATGACGTACGAAGAGCTCTACGATCTGCACCGCACCTTCGAGGTGCCGCTGGTGCAAGAGGACGTCGAGGCCCGCGCGATCTTGTTCGGCGACGAGGCGGATCACGTCGTCGACGCCGAGGTGATCGACTTGCTGGCGTCGAAGACCGGCGTCGAGGGCTGGGTGATCCAGTTCAAGAGCGGCGAGATGGTCAAGCTCAAGACCAAGGACTACATCGAGCGCCACAAGTACATGACGTTCCTGCGTGTGCGCGACATCGCGGAGGCGGTGGTCGGTGAGCAGCTCGATGACCTCAAGGGCAAGTTGGTGGGCGAGGGCGTCGACATCTCGGAGATCCTCAAGATCGAGGCCGAGGTGGTGGCGCGCATCGACAAGATCATCGAGGATGTCGAGAAGACGTACGAGGCGAGCAAGGCCCTCGACAAGAAGTCGTTCGCGATCAAGCACAAGGACGGCTACCCGTACTTCGGCCTCCTGATGAAGCGCTACTCGGGCCAGGAGCCGGACTACAAGGGCTACTTCTTGAAGCACCACCTCGACGAGTACCCGCTCGAGCAGCTCAACCTGGTCCAGACGAACGCGGAGGCCGAGTGATTCACTTCCTCTTTCCTTGCGACCCGCTCGGCAGGAAGAAACCCGACGAGCTCGTCGCGGATCAGCATGCGCTCGCCCTCAGCATGGGCTTCTCAGCGTCGCTCTTCGACCTCGACGAGCTTCAGCGCTCGTACACCTTCAAGGGAATCGGCAAGATCCCCGAGGAGGCGACCGTCGTCTATCGGGGATGGATGCTTACGGTGCCGCAGTACGGACAGCTCGTTGACGCGATCCTCTCACGCGGCGCCACACCGCTCACTCAGGTCGACGAGTACGCCCGCACTCACTGGATCTACGGGTGGTACCACAACCCGGTGATCCAGCAGTACACCACCGAGTCGCGGTTTTACAACCTCAACGATGACCACGCCGCCGAGTTCGCCAAGCTCGGCTGGGGCGAGATCTTCATCAAGGACTACGTCAAGTCCCTCAAGACGGCTCCAGGCTCGATCGCCGACTCTCCAGAGAAGGTGACGGAGATCATCAGGGCGATGCGCCAGTACCGCGAGCTCGAGGGAGGAATTACCTTTCGACGCGCCGAAGAGTATGTTGCTGGTAGCGAGCGTCGCTACTTCATCTTGAACGGGACGCTGTTTTCGCTCGGTGACGTGCCTGTGCCGATGTTTGTCTACGACATCATTCCCGAGGTCCGCAGCAAGTTCTTCTCGCTCGACGTCGCTCAGCGCGTCGACGGCGGCTGGCGCCTCATCGAGCTCGGCGACGGACAGGTTTCGGACATCGTCAACGGGTGGACCGCCGACATCTTCATGAGGATCTGGGCATGAGCTCGAAGCTGATGGCTCAGGTGAGAGGATTCATCAAGCGTCCGGTGACGCACGACCAGCTCACCGGCTACGACGAGTTCAACCAGTTCATGATCGGCGTTCTCAGCGAGGACGGAGAGTTGGTGGCATGGCGCATGGGCGCCAATCTGGTCGGACAAAAGTGTCCGCTCTGCGGCCAGCGGTGGGTCAACTCGTCGGAGTCTCTCGACGACCAGGTCTATGATCGCGAGACCCGACAGCACGTGCACCGGGGATGCATGGGACGACTTCGCAACTTCACGGAGCGAGAGCGCGTCATCGATTGGCTGTCCCTCGCGTGGATGTTCTTCGAGGTGCCAAGCCGCGGTGACAGATCCTCCGAGGGCTACGTCGATTACGACCTGAGAGAGGTTCCGAATCGGTACTGGCCACCGCACGCTCGCTATGACGACGTGCGGGTGTCCTGGTTTGAGATCATCCCGATCACCGAGCCGATGAGTCCTCGCCTCAACTCTCGCGGCGAGCAGATCAAGCTTGAGATCCGGCGGCGCAAGCGAGTCTGGGAGCTCTGCTTCATCGGCCTCGAGAAGGAACAGGTGAAGAAGCTCTCCTCCGCGTTCAAGGATGTCCCTGACACCCAGCAAGAGGGAGCCTTCTACTACGTGATCCACGCTTGGACCCAAGCACAAGCCATCAGCTACCTGCGCACCTACCGAGAGGTCGTCTTCGGAGCAATCCCTCCGCGAGGCGCACAAGTTACTCTCGAGCGCATGAGGGAGAAGCACCTCGGATGAGCAAGATCTGCCCGGTCATCCACTTTCACGACGATCGTCACGCCCTCCAGGAGGCCGCCAAGATCGCGGCCGCTGGCTGCTACGGCACGTTTCTAATCTCCCACGCGAACCAGGACATCAAGCTTCTCAAGGCTGCCGTCAAGGTCAAGCGCGCTCACCCGAAGTTGAAGGTCGGCGTCAACCTGCTCTCGGTGCCAGAGAACATCGCCTACGTTCAGATGCTCAGCCACGAGCTCGACATGCTCTGGTTCGACCAGCAGCTCTCGTCGGCGGGACCGACCGCGGAGCAGCAAGAGCTCGCCAACTCGCGAGAGTACTTCGGTGGCTTCGTCTTCGCCGCGACCGCCTTCAAGTATCAAGCCCCAGAGAGCGATCCCGAGAAGGCGGCCGAGAACGCGGTCAAGCTCGGCTTCATCCCGACCACTAGCGGTCCGGGGACAGGAAAGCCGCCCACCTTCGAGAAGATCGCTCGGATGAGCTCGGCCGCCGGCGGGAGGCTCGCCGTCGCGAGCGGGATGACCGCCGAGAACGTCGGGACGTTCAAGCCGCTCCTCGAGTTCATCCTTGTCGCATCGAGCCTCTACCAACGACCTGACGTGATCGAGGAGAGCTTGCTCCAGGCCTTCGTTCAGGCGGCGACGTGAGAGCGCTCAAGGACGTCACGAAGGTGCGCTGGCAGGTGATCGACGGCTCGATCTACACCGAGGAGAAGTTTCACGTCTTGCTCGAGCACCGTAAGGACATCGAAGCGTACGGGGCCGTTGCCTTTAACGTCGGCTACAAGGTCGGCCGCAGGATCGTCGAGCTTCACAACGCGACGCTGGAGGGAGCGTGAGATTAATCAAGAGCGAGTTTCAAGCTTGGCTCGAGAACAAGGCGAAGCGCAATCCCTACGAGCTGTTCGCGAAGGCGAACAATTGCGCGATGTGTCCCATCGCGGTTTATCTCACGAGAAAGTTTCGCGTACAGCGAGTGAGAGTAGGAGGTAGTGGGGTAAACTGGGGCTTCGGATCTCGTCCTTACAAGACGACGATGGCGTTACCGCCGTGGGCGCGCGAGTTCATCAGGACCATCGATAAAAAGATGGGAAGCGAGATGATCACCGTGAAACATGCCCTCGAGATCGCCAGATTAATGCAATAAGCTCTCACTTTCGTGTTCTTTGCTCGAGTTTTGTGATAAAATTACCTTCATGATTCCGGAAAATGCGAAGCTCATCGAGTTCGAAGACGTCGAGCAAGATGAGGGGCGATTCGTCAAGCAAGCTTCCAACGGCGATCTGATGACGATCGAGGAGTTCGTTGAGGCCTGCCAAGCAGGCGGTTTCATCGATTATGACGGAATGGGCGACTGGGCAACAGCTACACATGTCGTCTACAGCGACATCACAAACTGGATCAAACCCTCCAAGATTCTCTCTGGAGAGCAATTTGCCCCCGAGTGGGCGACCCACGTCCTCTGGTACAACCGGTGAAGCCCTCCTTCCTCGTTACGATGCTCATGCTCCTCTGCGGCTGCCGTCGCTCGGAATCATGGCGGTGTGCACCGCTCTCTACCTGGCTCCGTTCCGCGGTGATGACGCCCTTTACATCGCGTTTGGACTCATGGGCGCGGCTTACCTGAGCTTCGCGGTGTTCTTCTACAAGTTCGGCTTCAGCGACGGAGAGCGCTCGGCTACACCGCCCTCTCCCCGCAAGCGCCGCCCCGAATTGAGATTGATCTCTTCCTATAAATAGATTGTGCACCTAGAACTTAGGGCATCCATCATAATCGCGATAAGAGGAAATCATGGTCGTCCAACTCGATAAAGAAGCCGCAAAAAAGCTCGCCGCACAATACGCACAGCTCGACACCGCAAAGTTCGTCTGCACTGACCCCGAGAACAACAATAACAAGGTCTGGGAGTTCGTCAAGGACCCCGCCGGCATCATCGTCAAGTACGGCCGCGTCGGCCGTGACACGCTGAACGTCGAGCCCCCGAAGCAACTCAACCTCGCCGGCAAGATCGCCGAGAAGCTCCTCAAGGGCTACGAGATCGTCAACGTCATCGCTGAGCGCCAACCGACCGGGCCCACCGGTCCGGTCAAGAGCCAGGTCGTCCTGGTCGAGGCGGCCAAGTCACAGCTCGTCAAGGCCGCTGACCCTGTTCTCCATGACCTCGTCGAGCGGCTCGTCAAGGCGAACAAGCATGAGCTGATCGCCTCGTCCGGTGGCATGATCGACATCGACCTGAAGACGGGCGTGATCTCGTCGGCCGTCGGCGTGATCGGCAAGGTTTCGATCATCGACGCTCGCACGATCCTCCAGGACCTCGCGGTCTACGTCCAGCGCGGTGACTTCGACAACCCTGCCTTCATGAACAAGCTGGGCGCCTATCTCCGCAAGGTGCCGCAAAAGGTCGGCCACTCGCGCGGCTGGCACCGCGCCTTCATCCCCGACATGAACGCCCTCCAGCGCCAGAACACGATGCTGGACCAGATGGAAGCTTCGGCCGACCTCGCCGAGTCTAGGGCGAAGAGCGCGATCGCGGCCGACAAGTCGATCGCCGACATGCCGAACGTCTTCGACTCCGAGATCAAGGTCCTCACGGACGGCAAGATGATCGATCGCATCATCAAGATGTTCCGCGAGAGCGCGAACAACATCCACGAGTCGCGTCACCTCAAGCCGGTGCGCTTCTTCGAGGTCGACCTGCCGGGCGCCTCCAAGGCGTTCGAGAATGACCCGGTCGCCCAGGCGGCGAAGAACAACTGGACCCTCTGGCACGGCACGCGCGTCTTCAACGTGCTGTCGATCCTGAAGTCGGGCCTGATCATTCCGCGCAGCGGCGGCTCGATCAACATCACCGGCCGCATGTTCGGCGACGGCCTCTACTTCAGCGACCAGTCGACCAAATCCCTCAACTACAGCTACGGCTACTGGGACGGCGGCCGCCGCGACTCCAACTGCTTCATGTTCCTCTTCGACGTCGCGATGGGCAACTACTACACGCCCAGCAACCCGACTGGCCGGCTGCCCAGCGGCTACGACTCGATGTACGCTCAAGCCAAAAAGTCGGGCGTGATGAATAACGAGATGATCGTCTACCGCCTGTCGCAAGCGCGGCCGCGCTACCTCATCGAGTTCGACTCGAAGTAATTCCACTTTTCTCACGGGAGATACCCATGAACCTCAGCACCCAGAAGTCCAAGAGAGCACGTCCCTTCATCGTTCGCGGCTTCGACGTCGCGACCTCGGCGTTCGGCCCGGAGGGTCAGATGGACAATCAGCCGGACTTCACCGAGCTTGTCGTCCCCAACGCGACCGACGCGATCGTCGCTCTGCTCACCGACAAGCGCTTGAAGCGCATGTCGGCCAACGTTCTCTTTGAGAACAAGGCGAACTATCGCTCGGTCGACGTTCCGAACATCCACTCGGCGGTGGCCGCTGTTCCGGAGCTGTCTGCGATCAAGCTCAAGGTGATCACGAACGCGTCCTCGGCTCACGATCTCGCCGATCTACGCGGCGAGATCGGCGACGTCATCAAGCGCTGGGCCGAGAAGTCGCGCGTCAAGGGCGTGCGCGGCTGGCGCTACAGCGCGGTCCAGGCGCCGAAGTACGCGAAGAACAAGGTGACGGGCAAGATCGAGATCCTCTTCGACGTCATCGTCGGCGCCGCGATCTTCTACAACACGGCGCGCGCCAAGATCGTCGCGCATGACCAGCCGACCCTGGCAGCCGACCTCGCCCACCTGCGCGATCACCTCGCCAAGACCCTCTCGACCGACTTCGAGTCGCTCGAGTACTCGCACGCCGAGCTCGGCAAGGGTTCGCTCCGCTAGTGATCGTCGAGCTTCTCGGGAGCCACCCGTGGCTGATGGTGACGATTCTCGTCGTCACCATCGGCTTCTTGACGGTCACGGCGCTGATCAGAGAAACTCGGCAGATCATGCTTGACGGCGTCACTCAATCGTTTGAGCTATTCATCTACTTCTTGCGAGACTGGAAGACCTGGGCGGTCGTTCTCCCTGTCACCGCGATCATGCTGCTCTTGAAGCATCTGGGAATCTTCTGACTCGGTAAAATTTCCTTTAGTTGACCGGGAGCTTAGAATGCTCTATCTTCGGAGCATTCAATGGTCAACTACTGTCAGGATGTACGCGACTTTCACGACAAGTTCGCGCTCGTAACCCCTCCTCACTTCACGAAGCTCGAGCAAGGTCTCTTCGAGTTTCGAGTCAAGTTCTTCCACGAGGAGCTTGAGGAGTACGTCGACGCGTACATGCGTCAAGATCTAGCGACAGCGATCGACTCGCTGATCGACCTGGTCTACATCACCTGCGGTTGTGCCCTCCTTCACGGAATCGACGTTCCCGAGTTCAACAAGCTCGTCGAGGCAGGGACGCCTGAGGAGATGCTCTTCTCGTCCCAAGAGGCCGACAAGTTTACCGGGCTCAAGCCCCACCTGCTCACCCCTGAGAATCACCAGATCTTTCACCGGGTGCTGCGGAAGAACATCGACGACTACATCCTAGCGTTCATCTCGAACCACGAGGTTGGGGTCAAGAACGCGCTCGTCTCCCTCTATCAAAATTGCCTGTACGGTGCTTACCGGATGGGTTTCACCCTCATCCAGTGGAATGAGCTGTGGACTGACGTGCAACGAGCTAACATGGCGAAGGAGCGAGTGCTTAACGCGGCGGACTCCAAGCGCGGCTCGACCTGGGACGTACGCAAGCCAGCTGGGTGGATTCCGCCGCGCACCGAGGAGCTCGTTCAGAAGTACCTGGGGGCGGCCTGATGGCGTCACTCTCGGAGCTCCTCGTCGAGATCGACGCGATGCGGCGAGACGTCTTTGGCGACCAGAGCCAGCCTCAAGCTGCGACTCCAGCCGAGGACAAGGCCGAGTTCGTTGCCACCGACGTGAATCCTGCCGTCACCATCGTGGGAAGCGCGACGCTGTCGCCGAGTCAGATCATCATCTACAACTACAGCGCAGCGGCCGGGGGCTCTGGCGGCTCGTCGGCCAACGGATCGATCATCACCGGGGCAGCGGGCGGAGGCTCATCTGGAGCTAGCGGTTCTACGAGCACGACCGCCAATCCAAGCTTGATCATCACTAGCACGAGCACCGGCGGACACTTGCAGGCTCAAGCAGCTCAATCAACGCAAAAATTAGATCGTCGCTACGGCAAGATCAGCTACGACCGAGGTGTGCTCGACCACAGTCCGGGGATGGTTCGACTTCTCTGGCAGCACGCGATTCCGATGAAGGTCGAGTATGACTACGCGAGCCTCAAGTTCGAAGCGACTGTTTACTCAGATCAGTTTGATCTCCTCAACGTCGGTGAAGACATCCCCGAGTATGAGGTCTTCTTTCACACCGGGGCGGTGACCCCATACCTTACCTTCAAGAGGCGTCCGTGAAACAATACGTAGACTTGCTCAACAAGATTCTCTCCGAGGGAGAGCGCCGCGAGGATCGTACCGGAGTCGGCACTCTCTCGATCTTCGGCGGCCAACTCTCCTTCGATCTTCGTCAGCGCTTTCCGCTCGTCACGATCAAGAAGACGCTGTGGAAGCATGCGTTCATCGAGATGCTCTGGTTTCTCCGCGGCGAGCCTAACATCAAGTACCTGCATGACCACGGCGTTCATATCTGGGATCAATGGGCGAAGCCAGACGGAAGTTTGGGTCCGGTTTACGGCGTGCAGTGGCGTCGTTGGCCGGGTGCAGCTTACGAGGCGTTCGGCGAGGACCGGTTCAAGCACCACTCGATCCTGACGCGTGAGCCTGGTCGCACGGTCGTCTTCGAGCCGCCGATCGACCAGATCAAGAACTTGATCGAGCGCATCAAGACGAGACCTCGTGATCGTCGCTTGATCGTGTCCGCGTGGAACCCGGCCTACGTCGAGAAGATGGGGCTGCCGCCCTGTCATCGTGACTTCCAGTGCTACGTCTCGAACGACGGTCACCTCGACCTGATGATGGCGATCCGGTCGTGGGACACTTGCCTGGGCGGCCCGTTCAACATCGCGCAGTACGCATTGCTCACTCATCTCCTCGCTCGAGCGACCAGCTTGAAGCCGCGGCATCTCAAGATCAACTACGGCGACGCCCACATCTATCTCAACCACGTCGAGAAGATGAGGGAGATCTTAAGCTCTCCTGACAGAGCACCGATCGACTGTCCGACCGGTCTAGACATCTTGACCGACAACACTGACATCGACGGCTACAAGCCCGAGGACTTCGACATCGTCGGATACAGATCTCATCCGTTCGTGAAGCTTGAGGTGGCGGTCTAAGCTAAAATTTGTGCCATGTGAGTTTACTTGTTCTTGGAAAGATGATATAACTTCCTAGAACTTGAGGAAAGCTCGCTGCCTTCACCAAAGTGCGAGCGCGAAAGGAGAAACAAGCTCACATGGCCGATGACAACTCTGGCTTCTTCGGTGGTTTGAAGTCACTCGGACGGGCCGCGGCCGGCGTGCTCGTCGAGCTTCCCGATGACAAGCAAGCGCCCAAGCCGGCGCCGACGAAGCCAGTCGCAACCGCCCCCGGAGGTACCGCTCCCGCCCGCGTCGCGGTCGGTTACGACCCGGAGATGTATGAAGCGCTTCAAAAGATGATCGCGAAGCGCGCCTCGGCTTACACCGATCTCCAGGAAAAGTCCAACCTCCTGGTCAACGTCATCCCCGACAAGTCAACGCGCATCAAGGCGGCCTTCGCCACGAGCCAACGCTCGTCGTCGGACATCGTCAAGGCGATCGACATCCACCTGATGGACCTCGTCGCAGAGGCGCGCAGGTTCACCGCCAAGACCGAGAGCGAGATCGCGGCCAAGTCGGGGACCTCTCGCACCGAAGCGACGAGGCTCAAGGCCGCCAACGAGACATCCCTGAAGCGCATCGAGCAGCTGCGCGGCGAGATCATGTCGCTCGAGAACCAGATCAGTGAGAGCGCGGCCAAGATCAACGAGCTCAGCGCCGAGGCCGACGCCGCCGAAGCCGAGATCCGCGCTGTCGCGGCTCGCTTCGAGCTGACCGTCGAGCACGTCAAGAGCGAGCTCGAGGGCGAGAAGGCGAGCCTCTCGGCTCTCCTCACCTAATCACCAACCCGGAGGCAAACCGATGCTACCCACGTCCGTCCCCAGCGACTTCAAGCCGAAGTCCTTCTGGAGCAAGCCAGAAGGCACCACCGGCATGATCGTCATCGCCCTCATCGCACTCGGCGTCGCGATGGGCTTCAACGTCATCTCGCCGATCTTCATCACGATGTTCAACAACCTCGCGGCGCTCTTCAACGCGGCGATCGCCGCGACGATCTCGGCCGTCGGCCTCGCGCTCCTGGCGCTCTTCGTCACCAACCGGAAGGTGTGGTTGCTGGTCAACTACGGCTTCAAGAGCGTGATGCGGTGGATCACCCAGTGGTTCGTCGAGATCGACCCGATCGGGATCATGAAGGGGTACATCTCGACCCTCAACGAGAAGCTCACCGAGCTCCGGGAGAGCAAGTCGGCCCTCAAGGGGCAGATCTCGATCGCCGAACAGAAGATCCAGAAAAACCAGGACGAGGCCGCAAAGGCTCTCAAGATGGTCGCGGCGGCTCGAGAGATGGGGCTCAAGGCCGAGGCGCGCGGCGACCAGGAGGCCGTCCTCTCCGCCAAGTCGCAGATGGGCATCAACAGCAACCAGCACGGCCGGCTGACCGCCCTCAACAAGCGGCTCGAGGGTGCGCTGTCGAAGATGCAGATGCTCTACAAGGCGCTGATCAAGTATGAGATCGCGTCGGCCAACGCGATCACCGAGATCAAGAACGAGGTGAGCGTCAGGGAGCAAGAGCGCGACATGATCAGGGCGTCGCACAAGGCGATGTCGAAGGCGATGGCGATTCTCCGCGGCTCAGGCGACGAGTACGAGCTGTTCGAGCAGGCGATGGAGTACACCGCCGCCGAGTACGGCAAGAAGCTCGGCGAGATCGAAGACTTCATGGACTCGACGCGCGGCGTCCTCGAGGGCATCGACCTGCAAAACGGCGTGTGGCAAGCCGAAGCGCTCGAGAAGCTGGCGAAGTTCGAGAACCAGACCGACTCGCTGCTGCTTGGCGGCGAGAAGCGTCTCCTCATCGAGCACCACGTCACCGAATCCCTGCCGACCCGGATCGCCGCCGACGAGGCGGTCTCCGTGAGCGGCGGAGACTACCAGGACCAGTTCTTCGGCTCTGGTAGAGCAAAGAAGTAACTCTTTCAAACCACCAACGGGAGCTTTAACCATGCAATTGAAAGCTGGAGGCAAAGCCCTGGTCGTGGCCGTCGTGGCAATCGCAGCCTACTTCGGCTACAACTATGCGGACCAACGCGGTTATTTCAACACCAAACCCACCGTCGCGTCGAGCGTGCCGACTCGCGTCGACCTGCCGTCAGGCAACCTCGGCGCCCCGGCCCCGAGCGCAGGAGCGCAGGTCACCCAGGTGGCGCTCGCGCCGGCCGGGAACAGCGACATCCGGGTGAAGTTCCTGACGATTCCCTGGAACGGGACGCTGGGCCTGATGTACGCGAACGGCGGCCCGTCAACGGCTCCGAACAGCCTGATGGCCAAGGCCGGGGTCAAGCTCGACGTGCAGCGCGAGGACGACTACGGCAAGATCACCGCCGAGCTGGTCGCCTTCGCCGAGGACGTCTCCAAGGGCGTCGCGGTGCCGAACCGAGGAGCGGCGTTCGCCGTCATCATGGGTGACGCCCTGCCCGGCTTCGCGTACGGCGCCCAGCAGGTGCTGAACAAGCTCGGCCAGGAGATCCAGGTGGTCGGCGCGATCGGCTTCTCCCGCGGCGAGGACAAGTGCATGCTGCCGGCGGCCGTCAAGGCCGACCCGCAAAAGGCGCGCGGCTCGCTGATCGGCGGCGTTCTCCGCGACGGCGACGTTCACATCTGCATGAAGTGGGCGGGTGACAACGGCATCCCGGTCAACCCGGACGAGAAGACGTATGACCCGAACGCGATGAACTTCGTCTCGGTCAGCGCCTTCACCGAGGCCGACGAGAAGTTGATCAACGGCTACTGCGAGAACCGACCCGAGGTGAACAACGGAAAGAAGACCGGCAAGACGGTCAAGGCCTGCCAGAACGGGACCGCGACCTGGACGCCGGGCGACGTCAACGTCGTCACCAAGTGCAACGAGAAGCGCCTCGCCTGCGCCGGCATCGCCTCCGTCGCGTCGACGAGGGAGTACGCGATGATGATGCCGTCGATCGTGATCGGGAACAAGCAGTGGATGGCGCAGAACTCCCGCTTCGTCGAGGGCATGCTCTCGGCAGCCTGGGAGGGCGGCGAGCTGGTCCGCTCGAACGACGTCGCGCTGACCCAGGCCGCCGAGACCGCCGCCAAGGTCTTCAAGGAGGAGGACGGCGCCTACTGGAAGACGTACTTCAAGGGCAAGGAGATGTACGGCGTTCAGCTGGGCGGATCGACCACGATCGGCCTCGCGGACAACGTCCACCTCTTCGGCGTCGGCGGCAAGGACGACATCTACAAGCGCGTCTACACCGTCTTCGGCGAGATGGACAACCGCTTCTACCCGTCCGAGCTGCCGCGCCTGGTGCCCTACAACCAGGTGGTGACCTCGAAGTACATCGAGAGCGTCGCCAGCAAGGTGACCCGAATGGCGAAGGCCGATCTGCCGGTCTACCGTGACGCGGCCCGCGGTGACGTCGTCGCCAAACGCGCCTGGACGATCGAATTCGACAGCGGCAAGGCGACCTTCAACGAGAGGGCAGCGACGGTGCTGGACGAGCTCCTCAACCAGGTAGCGGTCTCGGGGATGTCGGTCCAGATCAACGGACATACCGACAGCACCGGTGACCCGACCCGCAACCAATCGCTCTCGAAGGAGCGCGCGGACGCGGTGAAGAACTTCCTGATGACGAACTCGCGCGAGGCCTTCCCGGAGAGCCGGATCGCCACCCGCGGCTACGGCCAGGACATGCCGGTGGAGAGCAACGCGAGCGCCGCCGGGCGCTCGAGGAACCGTCGCGTCGAGGTTATCCTCCGCGCGAACTAAGACGTAAGCGAGCACGAGGGAGTTGGCTCGTAAGATCTTGGTTCGAACCCAAGGTGCTCGCCCAAACTAACGACGGAGGCGTCGAGTGGGATCGTTGAAGAGCTACGTAGTTCCGTTTGAGCCGGTCGGGTCACTCAAGATCCTAGCGATCGGGCAAGCGATCATCTTGCTCGTTCTCTGGTTCATCTCGCCGTACAAGCTCATCCCAAACCCGCTAGAGATCTTGCAAGCCTGGGAGATGCTAGCGACGACCCAGGGGATGCTCGTCGAGCTCTGGAAGAGCTCCGTCACGATCGCGTCGGCGATCTTCTACGCGTCGGCGATCACGCTCGGCCTGGGTGTGCTCTACACCGCGCCCGCCTTCAAGCCGATCATCAGGTGGATGACCTCGCTGAGATTTCTCGGCTTCGCGGGCATCACCTTCTTCTTCACCCTGTGGACGTCCGACGGCGCCGCGCTCAAGATCTGGCTCTTGACCTTCGGGATGACCGCCTTCTTGCTGACTAACATGCTCGCGATCATCGACAGCGTGACGCAGGAGGAGATCGACTACGCGAAGACCCTCGGGCTCTCGGGGTGGCGCGCCACCTTCGAGGTGGTCGTGCGTGGCCGCATGGATGAAGCGTTCGACCTGATCAGGCAAAACGCCGCGATCGGGTGGACTCTCCTCTCGATGGTGGAGGGGCTCGTCAGGTATGAGGGCGGGATCGGAGCGTTGCTGATGAACATGAGCAAGCACCTAAATCTCGACGCGATCTTTGCGATACAATTAACCATCTTGGTCTACGGAATTCTCCAGGACTACGCGCTGAGGTGGATTCGCAACATCATCTGCCCCTACGTCGCGTTGACGAGCGCTCGATGAAAGCCCGCCCTCGCGACAAGTTTGAGGTCATGGTGATCTTGGGGGTGGTCGTCGCGATCATCGTCGCGGCCGTGATTCTCGGGACCTTCAAGCATCATCCCTGGTTCATCGCCGCGCCAGACGACCACTTCGCCCCCATCTGCTATTACATCTTTGGGGCTGGACTTCTCAGCTGGGCGGCTCTGGCGACGGTCGACAAGAAGTATCACCCCGGTGAGCTTTTCGTTTGCGTGCTGTTTGGCTGGATCTACTGGCCGCTCGCGATCTGGTACACCGTTCGCATGTTTAACCTCAGGAGGCCGTGATGGATCTAAAGCAGCGTGACATCTTCACCGAGGTGCTCTCGTACCTCACGATCGAGCAGCTCTACTCTCTGCTCTCTTGCTTCGACCTCGAGAAGGGGTACGAGAAGAAGCCTGGTCAGATGACCGCGCAGGTCTTCAAGGCGACGATGATCAGCCGCGTCGCCTCCCACGTGATGGAGCTAGAGAAGGATCGAGCCGATCTTGAGGAGCTTCGGCGAGCGATCGCGAAGGTGATTCCGCATTCTGGCTTAACTGGACAACGTGCGGTGATCTGCAAGGGCAGCTCGAGGGCGTCGTGAGTCGCGACTTCTCTCTCGGCAGCCGCTTGCTTACCGTCGAGGGGCTAGGCCTCTCGTACGGACCCAAGGTGATCCTCCGAGACGTCAACCTCAAGGTCGACAACATCAAGCGGCCCGGGCTGACGCAGGGACAGGTCGTTGCGCTGCTCGGACCGTCGGGCGTCGGCAAGACTCAGCTCTTCAAGTGTCTGGCCGGGCTTCAGCGCTCGACGTCTGGCAAGATCAGCTACCGCGTGAACCCCGGCAGCGACAAGGCTGCGGCTACCTACAAGGAGCCCCAGGCCGGAGACGTCGGCGTCGTCTTTCAGAGCTACCCGCTTCTCAAGCACCGAACGATCTGGAGCAACCTAAAGCTAGCGGCTGGTCGCCACCAGAAGTCCGATGAGGACGTCGTCGAACTGATGGAGAAGTTCGGCCTGACCCACACCAAGAATCTCTACCCGTCTCAGATCTCAGGCGGGATGCGCCAGCGGGTCGCGATCATCCAGCAGGTGCTGTGCAGCAGCTTCTACATCTTGATGGACGAGCCCTTCTCGGGGCTCGACCCGATCAACAAGGAGATCGCGGCTAAGCTCGTGCTCCAGGTCTCCCAGCAGAACGAGTACAACACGATCATCGTCACCACCCACGACATCGAGCAAGCGGTCGCGATCGCCGACACGATCTGGGTCCTGGGGCGTGATCGTGACGACAAGGGCGACTTCGTTCCTGGCGCGTACCTCGTCAAGGAGTATGACCTGATCGCTCGAGGTCTCGCTTGGACGAGCGACGTTACCGCTCACCCCAACTTCTGGCCCACGGTCCGCGAGATCAAGGGTCTCTTCGGGAGCATCTGATGAGCTTATCTTTGCACGTGATGGGATTTGTGCCGCCTGACGAAAAGTGGAGAGAGATGAAGGAGGTCTGGGACGCTTGCAAGAAGGCAAATGTCGAAGTGCCTGAGAGCGTCTCAGAGTTCTTCGGTGGGCAAGATCCAGATCCGTCGGGCCTGGAGGTCGAGGTCCCTACACGTGACTACCACGGAGACTGGGAGTCGGGGTTCGAGGTCGACCTAGACAAGATTCCGGCCAACGTGAAAACCCTCAGGTTCATCGTCTCTTCATAGATGCAAAGTTACATCTACATTAATTGTTACAATCCACGGAGATCGCACTTGAACTTCACAGAACATTTCGGAGACAAGCGGCTGAAGAAGCTCATCGAGCACATGGAGAAGCTGCCGCCCGAGCGAGGCAAGCACTTCAACATGGCCTACTGGGCCACGATTCCTGGCCGAACCGTCACCTCGCGGCAGGCGAAGGCCGAGAAGATGGGTCTCGTCCCGGGCGACACGCTGTCGGAGTGCCACATCGGGCGCTGCGGAACGACCGCCTGCGCGGCTGGCCACGCCGCTGTGCTCCCTTACTTTCGGAAGCTCGGTCTCGAGCTGAAGCTGGAGGGTGACGGCAACGTCAGCCTGGAGTTCGACGAGCAGCTCAACCCCAGCCTCCAATGCTTTGTGGAGGACGATCCCTTCCGCAACCTCGGCATCATCTTCGGTGTCCCCAAGGACAACGCGCTGATCCTCTTCGGCGACGCCAACTTCGACATGACGCCGAGGGAGTGGGCGAGGCGAGCCCGCAAGTGTCTCAACCTCTGGAACAGGCAAGACAAGAGCGAAGACAGCTAATGAGAATCCTCGTCACCGGCGGTCCGGTCCACGCTCACCTCGACCCGGTCAAGATCATCACGAACCGGTTCAGAGGCGGATTGATGGCCGAACTCGCTGAGGAGCTGAGCTACCACGCCGAGGTCACCTATCTCACGGCGAAGGGAGCTGAGCTTCCGACCGGATCGGTCGACCTGCGGATCATCACCCACCGCGGCATCCACGACTATCTAGACCTGGTGACGAAGATGGCCAAGGACTTCGACGCCGTCGTGCTCGGCGCCGCCGTCGCTAACCTGATTCCGGCTGTCGAGATGACGACGAAGTTTCCGAGCCACAACTACAAGCCCGGAGACGTCATCCCGATCAACTTCACGATCGCTCCTCGGATCGTCGACGAGGTCAAGAAGGCGGCTCCGTGGACAAAGCTCTTCGCGTTCAAGCTGTTGACGAACGTTCAAGAGGAGGAGCTCATCTCTGCCGCGTACGGGATCGTCCTCGAGGCTAAGGCGACGGCCGTCTTTGCGAACGACACGAACGATCTCTCTCGGAAGCTGATCGTCACCCGCGAGCGCGGGGTGCTAGATCGCAAGGCCGGTGACCTCAAGAAGTTCATCCTCGAGTGCGCCGCCGACAAGTACTACACGACGACGGTCGATCAAGAGGCACCCCGCTCAACGGCAAATCCGATCTGGGCGTTGATGTTCAAGCGATTCGAGAGCGAGGTGCGCTCTCACGAGAAGATGTTCGAGACGACTCCTGAGGGCTACGTCTTCGGCACGATCGCGGTGCGTGGAATCAACGGCAGCTTTCTGACCACCGGGCGCGGCAAGAATGAGCTCGATGACCGGGTCTACGTGAAGGTCGTCGATCACACGTTTCGTGAGGTGATCACCGAGGGGCGGAAAGCGACCCTCAACGCCCCGCTCCTCGACATGATCTTCAAGAAAACGACCTGTCAATCGATCATCCACTGGCACCGTCAAGTGCCTGGAGCACCCACTCTTCCCTACGCCCCAGCGGGCACCGTGCGCGATGCCGAGCGAGTGATTCCTCAAGAAGACATCTTCAACATCGAGGGCCACGGCGCCTTCCTGATCAAGTACTGATGCGTTACCCCATCCACGAGGTCTACGAGCAGCTCTACCAGCGCTTCTTCAAGCGGACGCCGGCCGAGCTGCTAGAGGGCGTTGTGCTAGAAGGTAAGCACGTGCTTGACCTCTGCGGCGGAGGCGGGCGCCTCTCCCTGCACGCGATCAACGCGGGAGCCGCGCGGGTGTCCTACGTCGACGACGAGCCCGACATGCTCACCGCCGAGGCACGGACCGCGCTCTGGGCATGCAACCGCGCCAACCGCATCTTCCACGACCAGGTAGAGCACGTCTTGCGTCGGTGGTGGGTGCACGACGTGCCGTACGACGTCGTCGCGTGCCAACAGGGGATCAACTATTGGCTGACTCCCGAGACCGCGCGGGACGTGTACGCGGTGCTCGCGCCCGGGGGCGTCTTCGCCTTCAACACGTTCAACGTCGCGCCGCCGCGTGCTCCGAAGGTGCGTGAATACACGCTCGACGGTCACAACTTCGTGGAGGTATCCTACCTCGTCGGCGACACGGTATACCACGTGCAAGCTCGTGACGGCCTGCCGCCGCACGTCACCCATTTTAAGTGGATCAGTCCAGAGAATCTCTACGCCCTCTTACTAGAGGCAGGCTTCAAGACGGCGCTTTGCGGCGGTTCGGTGGGTACCGGGCTTTGGCAGGCGTTCAAGTGAGCATTTACGGCACGCGAAATCCGATCAAGCTGTTGTGGCGAATGTTCCTGACCCGTCTCTGGCGGCGAAGCTTGCGCCAGGCCGCAAAAAGAGATCAAGAGTGAGTTTACTCTCTCGTTGAGGTATGTTCTAATCATTCCATGATAAGTGAGGCCACATGAAACTAAAACCCTTGCCGAAGTTCTTGCTCATCCTCGCGGTGGCGGGCGGCGCCGGATACGCTCTCAAGGAGCTTCACGAGCGCGGCGCGTTCAAGTCGACCACCGCCGTCGTGCAAGAAGCTGCCCAGCAACCAGCGGTCGTGCAAACGATCGAGGCGCCGAAGCCGCAGCCGGCGCCTGTCGCTCAGCCGGCCGCACCTGCGCCGGTCCAAGCTCCCCCTGCCGCGGACCCTCAACCCGTCAACCGTCCCAGCTCGGCTGGGATGAGCAAGCTCCTGGAGGCCAAGAAATGAAACGCATCCTCGTCATCTGCTCCTCGATGGCCCTCGCGACCGCCGCGCTGGCCCAACAGTCCACCATCGGCATCGCCTCGGGCCCGCCGACCGGCACCAACTACCCGATGGTCCAAGACATCGTTCGCGCCTGTAGCGGTCCGACCCTCTCGATCAAGAACGTCCAGACCGCCGGCGGCGAGGAGAACATCTACGCCGTGAAGAGCCGGCCTGACGTTCAGTTCGGCGTCGTTCCGATCGACACCGCGGTCTTCATGTCTGGCCAGGACAAGGCGACGATGGACAAGATCAAGATGGTCTTTCCCTTCTTCTCGACCGAGATCCACGTCGCTGTTCCCGAGAAGTCGCCGGCCAAGTCCGTCGCCGACCTCGCCGGAAAGCGCGTCGTCGAGGGCCCGCAAGGCTCGGCGACGTACGTCACCACCCAGGTGTTCAAGGAGCTGACCGGCGCGAAGTGGCAAGAGCTGACCGCGAGCCAGGTCGACGGCCTGAACGGGCTCAAGACCGGCAAGGCCGACGCGATGTTCGTCGTCGCCGGCGCACCGATCACGATGTTCAAGGATCCGACGCTCTCCGCGGGCATCCGACTCCTCCCGGTCCAGCACTCAGCGCTCGACAGCGTGAAGTACTACGTCCGCACGATGATTCCCGGCGGCACCTACCCGCAGATCAAGCAAGCGCTGCCCACCTACCGGGTCGACAACATGCTCGTCACCTTCGACTACCGGAGCTCTTACCACCGGGAGATCGCGGCGCTGACCAGCTGCATCACGCAGCGAATGGACTGGCTCCTGCAGTACGCCGGAAAGTCAGCCGGCGAGGGCGGCACCCATCCCAAGTGGAAGGACGTCGATCCGCTCAACATCGATCGCCTCAACTGGCCGGCTCACCCGATCGCCGTCGCGACGATCAAGCGTGAGCTGAACCGCGCCAAGAAGTAATCTCACCTCTAAACAACAAGGAAACTGTTCATGCTGCTCTTTCTAGGGGAAATGCTGTTCCTGATCTTGGCCCTCGTGCTGTTCGTTCCGGCCACGATCCTCTCGGACCGCAAGTACTTCGGTTGGTCATTCTGCCTCACCGTCGCCGCCGGCGCTGCGCTCGCCTGGAACTACTGGCCTGGCTTCGTCACCTGGTTCCAGACCAAGGGGCTGGTCTGGGGGATCGCTGAGGCGATGATCTGGTACATCTTCCTCGGGGTCATCACCGCCGCGGTCTACCTCATCTCCTACACGTGGAAGGTGCGCGACAACTACGACGCGCGGCTCGCCAAGGTGAACCGAGCGACCGCCGAGAAGAACCTCGCCGAGATGGTCTGCACCAAGACCGGCGAGGGCGAGACCGAGGACCTTCGCTACGGCCTCAAGAAGGGGGAAGCTCTCGACTCGGAGCTGCTCAAGGCCTTCATCAAGTTCACGGCGGTCTTCGGGCAGCGAGCCGAGGAGGGAGCATTTAGGCCAGGGCGCCGCCACGCCGCGACAGCAACCACCTACACCGACGTCGGCCTGCGCGAGCTTCTCAGCGACTACTGCAACGACTTGAACCTCCCGGAGTCGTTCGACTTCAAGGACCTCAAGGTCACGAACGACGCTGACGGCGTCGCGATCCTCACGGAGAAGATCAACTCGATCATCCCGCCGAAGTTCAAGATGTGCAAGTACTTCGTGGTTTGGGCCGCGATCGAGTGGCCGGCGACCCTCGCCTGGCTCCTCTTCTCCCGGATCATCCGCCAGGTCATCGACCGCGTGGTCTCGATGTTCGGCGGCACGTTCGACCGCTTGTCGGCCTACGCCTTCGGCAAGATTGAGTAACCCGACCCGCCTCCTCGGGTTACTCAGCGGGGACCGAGAGCGATCTCGGTCCCCGTTTCTTTTGGATTTACTTTCGCGTAACTTCGTGATAAAATCTCTCAATAGTTCACGGAGGCGTGAATGTCTCGGCAGTTCCAGCTGCTCTCGTTTCGCACCGATCATGCCCAGTGTGCTTGCGGCTCGCGCCGCGAGACCTCGACGCTAGTCTGGTTCGGAAAGATCGTCCCTACCCTCGCCGAGGCGTGGGAGCACATGACGACAGACGCAGAGGGGCGGCGCTTCATCTTCGGTTACCGCGTCGAGTTTCGCGTCTCGCGCGACGGCGGCCAGACCTGGAGCGGCAACCTCTTCCAACAGCAAAACATCCCGGTCTACGACTCGCCGTGAAAACTAGCACCCTCAAGGTCGAGACGACCTTCAAGAAGATCGGCTCGGATCAAACCGTCGTCGGCAAGCCGGGCGATCAGGTGCAATACGAGCGCTCCCCGGTCGACATGTCGATCGTCATCTGGCTCGGAAAATTCTCACGGCGCGGCGCGTGGTACACGAAGGTAGAGCCCACCAAGATCCATGAGGTGATCGCTTGAAGCCACGTTACAAGCTGCTCTACAGCTATCGATGGGGCCGCGGTGAGTGGTGGACCCCGAGGCTGAAGCTGGTGGTTCGGTGACTCCGACCGTCGCGATGTGGGTGGTCCTGGTGCCGACCGAGATCCGACGCCCGGTGGGCAAGCGTCAGCACTACTCCGTGCGGTATCATCGCACGTGGGACGCGAAGGTGCGTGAGATCACCGGGGGCTTGACGATCATGTCACCCGCGAGGGGGCAGTGGGTCGCTCCGAACGGTGAGCTCTTCAAGGAGCGGATGATTCCGGTGCAGGTCATGGCGACGCGAGAGCAGATCGATCAGATCGTCGACCTCACCCTCAAGCACTACGACCAGCTCGCCGTTCTCTGCTACAAGCTGAGCAGCGAGGTCATCATGCGCTACGCGTCGGAGGCCAAATGATCGTTTGGGTTGAAGACAGGAAATTTTCGGGGGTCTACAACGCGGAAAACCTTCCGCAGTGGAATCTTCACGGCCAACTCAAGATCAACTGGAACCTCTGGATCGAGACTCGCCCAGTCTATTGTGACCGTGGACGTTATCTCGCCAAGACAGACGCCCCGCTCGACGCGCAAGAGGGATTTCCGCGCTATTACTTCGACCTGGAGATCGCCAAGCGTGAGCTTCAAGCGTGGATTGACGCTCGAAAGGAGTTAAGGTGAGAGAGTGGCCCTGGAAGAAGAAAGGTTTTATCGGCTTCAAGTACATCCCTCATGACCGCGGAGACGTCTTCAACAAGCTTCACGAGATCATGCTCAAGGGTTGCTATCAAGACTCGATGAATGGCTACTCTCAAGAGTTCGCGAGCTTGGCCGACCTGACGAACCAGTATCAACAGCTCAAGCTGCTCGGGATTCTGGACGAGGGCGACATGGAGGAGCGGGCGGCCTACGTTGTCTGGTACGCCAACGGGCCGGGACGGGTCTACGTGCGCGACTTCGACTGGGGAAAGCGCGGATGAGCTGGCCGATCGATGAGGGGCGCTCGGAGGAAGATTGATCGACCACGACCTCGTCAAGCGAGTGCGCACGGCGTTCGGAGATGAGTGTACCGTCGCTCTGTTCGGGTCGCGCGTCTACGGCACCGACGATCGCTTCTCGGATCATGACTTCATGATCCTCTACAAGGGCTCTCGTAACTTCGGCAAGAGCTTGAACAAGCGAGCCGCGCAGCTCAACCAGCGCACGATCAACCTCCATGTCTACGCCGCGGCTCAGTTTCAAGCTGCTCTCTACTCGCATGAGCCGATCGCGGTCGAGCTCTGGATGCTCCCGAGCGAGTTCGTTCTCCAGGGACCGCACCCGGACAAGATCTGCTGGTGGCAGATCGACCACGGAGGGGCAGGAAATTTTCACAAGTTTCATCACGCGTTCACGAAGAACGTCCAGAGCACGTGGAAGAAGGCTGAGAAGCGATTCTGGATCGATCGCCGTAGCTCGTTGAAGTGCGTCTTTCACGCGCTACGCACTCTCGAGTTTGGGGTTCAGATCGCAAAGCAAGGACGGATCACCAACTGGCGGCGCATGAATCACGTGCTAGCCGCTGTTCACCAACCCCCGTGCGTGGAGTGGAGTCAAGTCGGCGCACGCTTTCATGGCCAACTGCAAGAGCTCACTCAGGAGTTTAACCAATCATGCCGTTCTCTGTCCTCAAGCCGCCGTTAGTCCTCTCGGAGGACGACAAGAACGCTCTCGCGCGCTCGACGAACCAGGAGCTCAGCGCGAAGTTTCAGAGGGATCTCAGCATCGATCGCCAGATCAACGTGATCCTGCGCAAGCTCGTCGACAAGGTCGAAGCAAAGGTGCTAGAGCGCCAACGAGACAAAGAGAAGAGCCCCGAGACTCCAAAGGCTCCCTGATTTACTTCACGACGATTAGATGATATAGTGCACGATATGAAGACTCTCGCCGAGGAAAAGATTCTCACCGTCTTCGACTGGAGAGATCCGTCGACTCTCCCAAGCGCGGCCGGGCTCTACGAGCGCCGAACGAAGCTGGGAGTCACCGTCGATTATTGGGACGGTGAGGCGTGGTATCGCGCTGGCAAGACGAGCGAGCCCCTCATCAAGTGCGCCAACCAACACATCTTTCCTTGGCGCCGATATCTCGTAGCTAAGAACGCGCTGTATCGTCCGCTCGAGGGGATCATCATCCGGCGGTGAGATACGGGCGCGAGTACCTCGTCGGGTTTCTCCTGAGATGCGTCGTCTGGGTGTTGATGCACGTCGTCTATCGTCTTACCAAGGTTGGAGTTGAGAACATCCCGAAGCGTGGCCCGGGGGTCATCGTTTGCAACCACGTCTCGTTTCTCGATGCTCTCGTGATCACGGCCGCTTGTCCGCGTCCGATCCGCTGGGTGATGGACCATCGCATCTACCGCACCCCAGTGATGAGCTGGCTCTTCAAGCTGTTGCGTGCGATCCCGATCGCGCCTGAGCGCGAGGACCGAGAGACCCTAGAGAGAGCTTACGACCGCATCGCTAGAGCCTTGGACAAGGGAGAGCTAGTCGGGATCTTCCCAGAGGGGCGCTTGACCAACACCGGTGACATCCTCGAGTTTCGTGGCGGGGTGATGAGAATTCTCGAGCGCTACCCGGTCTACGTCGTGCCGATGGCGCTCTCGGGTCTGTGGCGCAGCCTGTTCGCGCGCAATCCCGAGAAGTACCGGTGGTGGACGCGAATCTGGCCGCGCGTGCGCGTAGTTGTCGGCGAGCCTGTCCCGCCTCTCGGAGTGACGCCTCAGATGTTACACACGATCGTCGCTGGATTGAGAGGGGCTTGGAGATGAGTGGTGAGAACGCTCTCCGTAGCGCGTTAGGAATTCCGAACTAGCTCTTCAAAAAGTAGTTTACCTTTGAAAAGAGCTGTGATATATTCTTCCTCGCGGTGGCTATTGGTCGGGTTACTCCCACACATGCCAGCGGCGACGCCCCTCGGGGCTAGCCGCTACCAATCACTTGGTCAGATCTCCATCGCTTTAGCGTCGCCCGGTGATCGAGGGTTCGACTCCCTCGCGGCGCTCCTGCAACGGCTATAGGTCGGGTTACTCCCATCCTTCATGCGAACACTTGGCCTAATCTTCCGTTGCAAACAATTCTCCACGGAGGCACCGTGACACAGCTCTCGAAGAACATCGTCGCCCTGTCCAAGGGCCTGGTCGTGATCCCGCGGGGATCTGGCCTCAAGATGCAGTTGCGCGAGGACGTATACGCGGCCTCCCTCCAAGCGTCGCTGATGCAGCTCGGCTACATGCTGAGCCGCGAGGCGTACGCCCTCGCCCTCTCGGCGCCGGCCGAGTGGGTCAAGGAGTTCTACGACGAGGCGATCCCGTACCTCAAGGAGGCGGTCGGGGCGAAGCGCGACTACCGTGCGATGTATCGCAACTTCCCCCAGCAGGTCATGGACCTGTCACACGTCGATCTGTTCATCAACGCGATCACTCACTATTGGTCAAACGGCCAGTGGGAGCCGCCGCACGAGCTAGCTGAGCGCGGCGTCAAGTTCGAGAGCACCGAGTTCAAGCTGCTGAAGCCGATCGACGAGGCCGGTTTTCTCAACCTCTTCACCCAGATGGTGGCGATCGGCCAAGCGCTCACTCCTCAAGACCGCAAGATCGTCGAGTGGTTCATCGACTCGGGGCTGAAGCTCACCCTGCCAGAGACGATCCCGTTCAAGGAGACCCTGTGCCTGCTCGCTGCGAAGGGTCTCAACGTTCCGGTGAAGACTCCGACCGACGTGCTCCGCATCGCGGTTCACCTGTCTGGCGGTGACATCTCGCTGCCGGGCATCCCGTCGGCGAAGGTGAAGGCGCCGACCGGTGGCCGCTACTCCTCCGCTCGCTATTGGGAGACCTACTATCGAGAGAGCGCCGAGAGAGCCGCGGCCGCCGCGCGCGAAGCGTTCAAGTTCAGGAAGTTCAAGCGACCGCAGCGACGCCTGCTGCTCGAGATGCTTGACCGCGTCGCCGACGTCGCCGAGATGCAACGCTACCTCGGCCGCTGGCTCCGTCTGGGTGAGATCCTCCACCCGGGCGAGTTTGCCGGAAAGTTCCCACGCGCCCACGCGGCGTTCAAGACCCTTCGTAACCAGGAGGGACCAGACACTCGAGTCCGCACGTTCGACGCGCAGGTCAACCTCGCTTTCGCCGCGAGCGCGAGGGCTGGTTTGAAGGTTTTGACGACCCGGCCGGGCGAGTTCGCTCGCCGCCTGGATTGGCTGCTCCGCACCCATGACGCCGAAGCGGTCATGGACGTTTTCACCGAGATCGCGCCGCGAATCAGCTCGAAGGTGCTGTTCGAGCTGTGGACTCACCTGGTCAATCGTGAGACTCCGGGCGCGGCGCGGACGGTCATGCTCAAGGGTCGCGGCGCGAAGTTTAAGACCCTTCCGACCCTCCCGGCGCTCCCGACCGACGTCGTGCAGCTCGCGACGCGGACGATCGCTAAGGCCCTCAAGGGCAAGATCAAGGACGCGAAGCTGCCGAGCCTGGGTAACGTTTGGATCGACCCGCAGCTGGCGACCCTGCCGCTGCCAGCGTCGATGCGTGACATGAACACCGGTCTCAAGACGTACGTTCGCGGCACCCGTCTGCCGTTCCGCGGGGACGCGAAGGTGGTTCGCGCGTTCGTGCACTGGTACGACGAGGACGGGACTCAAGACATCGACCTGAGCTTCTCGTTCCACGGCCACAGCCTGGAGGCGATGGGGCACGTCAGCTTCACGAACCTGCGCGAGGGGGCGTGGGCGGTGCACTCGGGCGACATCCGTCACCGGGTCGGCTCGTGCGCGGAGTACATCGATGTCAACATCGAGAAGGCTCGCCAGCGCGGCGTCCGCTACGTGATGGTGCACTGCTACAACTTCAACGGTCGTCCGATGCACACGGTGCCAGAGTGCCGCTTCGGGATGATGGAGCGCGAGCACCAGCGCTCGAACGAGATCTTCGAGGCGCGCACCGTGACCAACGCGATGCCCCTGATCAACCAGGGCACCACGGTCCTGGCGTGCATTCTCGATCTCCAGGAGCGCTGCATGATCTGGGCGGACATGGAGGCGGATCGCTACCTGGCGGTCGTTGAGAACACCGCGAGCAAGGCCGCGGAGGCGATCCGCAAGCTGGTGGGTCGTCCTGCGATCTCGGTCGCCGACCTGCTGCGCATGCACGCCGAGGTGCGCGGCGAGGTGGTGCAAGACGAGGCTCGCGCAGACACGAAGTTCAAGGCCGAGGACCTGACGACGGATTACGTCACGATCGCGGGGCTGATGTCCCTCGACGCGCCGGCCAAGAAGGCGCCGGCGTCTAAGCGAGTGAAGATCGCCGCGTAAGTAGTTTACTTTTCGCGCGATCTGTGATTAAATATCTTCTACCGTAGTGCGAATCCTGGGGTCCCGGGTGGGATCGCCAGCCATCGAGACGATTTTTCAACGAACCAAGTGGAGAACGTTATGAAGTCCTAGGTTTCCGAACAAAAGCACTGGACGTACTGCTTCCTCCGCGGTGATCTCCCGATCGCCCAGCAGGCGCTCCAAGCCGGACATGCTCTCCTCGAGCTCGGCATCAAGCACGGCCCGTCGCCCGACGGTCATCCCAGCATCATCTTCCTGGACACAAAGGACAAGCAAGAGCTCGAAGCTGCTCTCGACTTGACGCGCTCTCACGGGCTCAAGACGTACGAGTTCCACGAGCCGTACAAGAACTGGGGCCTCACGTCGTTCGCGACGCAACCGATTCCGGAAGATCAGCGTCACCTCTTCAAGCAGTTCAACCTCTGGAGGAAGTCATGAACCAGCAGCTCAAGGATAAGCTCGTCGAGTTTCTCGAGTACGCAGCTCAGCGAGAGGAGGACTCGGACCAAACCAGTGATCACTACGTCAAGTGGGCGCGAGAGCTCGCCGACGAGGTCAAGAGGGAGAAGCTCGATGCGTAAGGAGATGACCGAGCTGGAGCTCAAGTTCGGCTTTGAGCTCGCATGCGAGCTCAAGGAGATCGTGAAGGCGTACGCGAGAGAGCACAAGCCGGCTGACGTCTGGCATCGCCCCTTCGAGGGCGAGCCCTCACAGGTCGACTTTGACGGAGGGCTAGTCAACGTTAAGTTCAGCCGCTACATCATGGGCTGCAACGAGTACGAGCACCAGGAGTGCTCGTACGGCGTCGATGACATCATCGAGTGGTACTTCTGGGGGAGCCATGGGTGACTTCTCGCGTTGTCCTCACGACGACTTTCTAGGTTACTGCAAGCAGTGCAACCCTAACCTTTGCCAGGAGTGCTACATGCAACCGTGTGAGTGTGAAGTTCCGCCGTAGGTTTCCCTCGATCAGCTGATCGAGCAGATGAAGACGTGCGAGCAGGCCCGCGGCCTCTCGATCTACCAGCACGGCCTCGACGTGGCCAACCGCTATCGTGACCTCTACGAGTACCTCGAGACAGGAAAGACCGTCTACAAGTGGGACATTCCCGAGGAGTCACTTCTCGAGACTCCCGTTCTCTACCGGGTGGCCCTCCCGCCCAAGGACGTGCGCACGTACCACATCTTCCATGATTGCGGCAAGCCCTACTGTCTAACGATCGACGCTGATGGGAAGAAGCACTTTCCGAACCACGCCGCCGAATCGGCTCGGGTGTTCCGAGAGCTGTTTATCGAGAATCGGGAGTTCGACGCGACTAAGGACTCTGGATTGCTGCTCATGACCGAGCAGCTCATCAAGCTCGACATGTGGGCGCACACTTGTCGCGGCGAGGAGATCACCGAGTTTTGCAAGCATCCGCTGGCGCCGACGCTCCTCCTGACGGCTTGGGCCGAGATCCACGCGAACGCCGAGATGTTCGGTGGCTTCGAGTCCACCTCGTTCAAGATCAAGAGGAAACACCTGGCCAAGGTCACCAGGCGATTGCACGCTTACCTGTGCGAGCAATTAGAGCTACCGAAATAGGTAACCACCTACCTCAGAACGGAATGTCCTCAAGTTCAGGCTCCTCACGCCGAGGAGCCTGACGTTGCTTTCTCTTGTAGCTGGGACCAGAGGTAAACTCAGGAAAGTCATCAAGATCAAGCTCCGCGCGCATGAAGCGGTCATGTACTTGCTGCGGAGTTTCGCCGACCCAGACCGGGTCGATGATCACGATCGTGCCGTCATCTCGCATCATGAAGTTATCCTCCTTGATGTCAGGCGACCAATCGACGTGGAGGCTGATCTCCATGTACGCCTTGCAGAGCGACTTAAACCAAGGTACCCGGTCGAACAGCTCTCGCTGCTGGATCTTCATGACAGATCCGTCAGGCATGCGGTACTCGATCTTCGGAGCTTCACGATCTAGCTCATCTTTGCCGTGCTCCATGCGGTTGAGCAAGCTAGACGCGTTCTCGAGATAGTCCGCGATGAAGCGAGCGATCTCGGCGTGAAGCTCTTTGAGCTTCTCGACCTTGATTACCCATAGAAAGTCCTTGCCTGAGTCCTCGCGAGTGTGAAACTTGTGAAGCTTCAACGGCCGCTTGACAATTTTCGGGTAGTGCTTGCTAGGATGCTTGATGACGAAATCAATAAAGTCAAGATAGGCCGGATCGTTCTCGATGATCTTGATCACGTAAGGCCACCTGTCGTGAGTGAAGACCTGTCCATACTCTCCGCTCCCGACGAACTTGATCCCGAAGCGTCTCGCCATCTTGATGAGATCGCCCGTGCTCTTTCCGTGGAAGCGCTTGACGCCGATGAGCTCATTGAGAAGCATGACAATATTTAAGCGTGTCAGATCTTGTGTTATGATCACGAGGTGAAACTTTTCATAGACACGGAGTTCTCAGATTTTCTAGATCCCCATCTCATCTCGCTCGGAGCGGTGACCGAGGACCTCATGAACGAGTACTACGTTGAGATCAGCGACTACGATCGCCGGCTCTCATCGAGCTTCGTCAGAGAGGTCGTCGAGCCCCTCCTCGATCTCCCAAAGCACGGCAAGACGTACATGCAAGCCTCGCTCGAGTTCGGCCTCTGGCTGGGTGAGCTCGCTCAAGGATTGCCTGGGGACGAGAAGCTCTACGTCACGGTTGACTATGCGACCGACTGGGAGCTGATGCTCGACCTGCTTCAAACTGACCTGAGCCTCCTGCCCAAGGTTAACAAGGCGTTCACTCTGATCAACAATGATCTGCTCCATCGCGTCGTGATCCGGTGCAGTCAGCTCGCGGTGCCGAACATGAATCAGAAGTGCGAGGGTGCGGCCGAGGCCTTCGGCCAGGGCCTAATGAGCTACTTCGTCGAGAACAAGCTTCCGATCCACCACGCTCTCAACGATGCTAAGGCGAACGCTCACGGGTGGCGGAACGCGATGACGTGGATTGAGAAGAACGTGCACCCGATCTAGCGTAGTACGTCGACATTCATAAGAAGGATAAGATCGACCTCGTCACTAACATGATCAAGCATTGCAAGGTGCCACACGAGCTAGCGATCAAGATGCTAGAATACATGAACGCCCGACTCGGCTAGGTAAATAGCCTCATGAAGATTCTTGAAACCCTGCTTAGCGTCGTTGAAGCTAAGACCTCATCTGACGACTCAGACCTCGCCAAGAAGGTCAAGGCCGCGCTAGTCGGGAAGACCGTCAAGGCCTTCGGTGGCAAGCCAGGTCTCTACGCCAAGCACGACGGGCCAGTTAAGTTTGTGATCACGAACACGCGAACGATCACGTACGACCACGACAGCCTGGCTCACTTCGCCTCGCTGAACGTCTACCTCGCGCTTGAGGCTAAGAATCACATCTACAGGCTAGATTTCATCGGTGACCTGTACACCGACGAAGGCCTCGAGAACGAGATCCGCAAGCTCCTCAAGCCGATCAAGCTGATCACCAAGATCAGCTACTCCGAGTCGGGCATGCAAGGTAAGGACTTCGTTAACTTCGACCTGCGGCTCGTCGACTAGTTCTTCTGGACTACACGTCCGCAAAAGGTGTTTACTTTCTGACTGGACCGTGTTATGATGCTTCCATTGCGGCTTATAAATAGCCTCAAGCGATAGCGGAGTGGAGCAGCCCGGTAGCTCGTTGGCCTCATAAGCCAAAGGTCGTTGGTTCGAATCCAACCTCACGCAACCAGCTCAGCACCTTCCCCGAGGTGCAAAGCTAACTAGCGGTGGATCGCTAGCACAATCTGAAAAATCAGTCGTTTCTCCACCTAAGCACAAACGACCGTCGGACGCTGTAACCGACATTTTGCGGGTGTGGTACAATGGTAGCATGCAACCTTGCCAAGGTTGAGACGAGGGTTCGATTCCCTTCACCCGCTCCAGTAGGTAGTTGTAAAAGGTCGACCGCCCACATGGGGCGGCGGATTTGAAGGTACCTACGCAGTGCGGGTGTAGCTCAATGGTAGAGCAACTGCCTTCCAAGCAGAAGACGGGGGTCCGATTCCCCTCACCCGCTCCGAGGTTGTCGTCTAAGTGAAGACGCTGGGGCCCCAAAATCTCCAGAAACGGTGGTTCAAACCCATCCGACCTCGCCGATGCTGGAGTTCAAACGCGAAGCCGGTTTCCGGAGCTAGCTCAACCTGAACTCGCAGCAGAAGCATCACAGGGTTGGGGGTTTCGCGGACCTCTGTGTTTCAAGAGCTTTGCTGATGCGTCTGGGGAAGTAGCTCAGCTGGGAGAGCGCAACGTTCGCAACGTTGAGGTCGAGGGTTCGATCCCCTTCTTCTCCACCACGTTAGTCCCGTAACTAGTACTCGGGACAGTGATCGGTGAGACTCCGATCAAGTTGGGGCCTTAGCTCAGCTGGGAGAGCGTATGCATGGCATGCATAAGGTCAAGGGTTCGATCCCCTTAGGCTCCACCAATCGCGCACTGAGCGGAGACGCTTGGGGCGAAAGAGGGTTCAAAGCTGGTGCTGAGAAGTCGGGGTAAGAGCTAACGCCCAACCCGAGAACCTCAGGATGATGCTCGCTTTGATTGCGTTAGCACCAAGCGGAATTAGTTCAGTGGCTAGAACGAGAGCTTCCCAAGCTCAAGACGCGGGTCCGATTCCCGCATTCCGCTCCAGCGGGGTCGAGAAGTGGAGAACTAGGAAGAAATTCTGAGGTTCGCATCTCACTGGCCTCATAAGCCAGACAAGGCAGCGTTCAAATCCTGCCCCCGCAACCAGTAGAAGCCCGCAACGGGTCTACGCCAACCGGCTTTAAGAAGAAAGGCTGTTAGCCGGTCAGCCTCAAGGAGCAGTATGATGTACAACAACAAGCTCGCCGTGGCGATCCTCAATAACGGCCAGGTGTTGCGCGAACGCGGCGACACCGTCTACCTCCCCTTTGGTTCAGAGTACGCCATCCGCGTCAAGAACCTCAACACGACCAAGGCATCGGTCAAGGTTGAGATCGACGGCAAGGAGGCGACCGAGGGAGTAGCGCTCATCATCGACCCTAACGAGAGCTTCGACCTCGAGCGCTTCATCAAGAACGGCAACCTCAACCAGGGAAACCGCTTCAAGTTCATCCAGCGCACCGCGGCAGTCGCGAGGCATCGCGGCGTCAGCATCGACGACGGGCTGATCCGCGTCACGTTCCAGTTCGAGCGTCCCTACGTGCGCCCGAGCACGTGGCCATGGGTTGAACGTCGACGCAGCAGCTGGACTCTCGGCGGCACTCCCTACGGCAGGCGCTCCACCGACAACGGGAGAAGCTCTTGGACCGCAGGAGGTCTCGGATCAAGCGGGAGCTCTTACAGCGCTAGCGCCTCTAACTCCGTGCTTCGGTCGAAGTCATCAACTGTCTACGACGGTGACGCGCAGTGCTCGCTAGAACCAGATCCGGTCGGAGTCACAGCGGCTGGAAGCGTCTCTGACCAGCAGTTTCAAGTCGTCAGCTCTCTCAATCTCGATCCTCAAGAGCACGTCATGGTGCTCCGCTTGCTCGGAGAGTCCGCCGAGACGAAGATCAAGGTGACGAAGCCGCTGACGGTCAAGTCGAAGCCCAAGTGCTCCTCGTGCGGCTTGAAGTGCAAGTCGTCCTGGAGATCTTGTCCGCGATGCAGCACTAGCCTCGAGATCGTCTAGTGGGAAGCCGAAGCCAGCGGCGACGCGATCGCCTCGGAATCCGGGCGACCGGACACACTCCTGAGGGAAAGCAGGTCATGGGCGGGATGTTCAAGCTCGTCAACGAGCACGGCGTGCCGCTCTCGATCCTGCTCTTCAAGCTTGACGAGAGCGGTTGCGTTCTAGACTGGCAAGACTTCGTGCAAGACGCTCTAGAAGCAGGTTGGACGATCAAGGGTCTCACCTCACGGGTTGAGGAAGCTCTGATCGACAGCTCGTACAACAAGATCTCGCGTGACGAGATCTTGAGCAGGTTGAAGTTACTCGTCGTAAAGCTCTACGCCGAGACACAAGAAAGTGAAAAATTCCATGCCAAAGCGCATAAACATCAAGCCGGTCAAGAAGACCAAAACTCCTAAGCTCACTCGCATCCTCTTCGTTCTCGACGAGTCGACCTCGATGGGATCGGTTCGCAACGAGACGATCGCAGGTTTCAACACCTTCCTCGAGGAGCAAAAGAAGATCAAGGGGAAGGCGACGATGACCCTAGTCAAGTTCAGCTCGGCCCCAAAGATGGTCTTCTCGAACGTTCCGATCGAGCACGTCCAACCGCTCGATCACACGACGTTCACCCCAAACGGATGGACGGCGCTCTACGACGCGGTCGGCGATGCGATCACGAGCTGCGGTGACCTCAAGCCGAAGGGCGTCAAGACGATCCTCGCGATCCTGACCGACGGCGAGGAGAACAAGAGCTATCGCTTCTCGTTCGAGCGCATCACGGCGATGCTCAAGGAGTGCCAGGGCAACCCGAGCGAGCCCTGCGCAGATGACTGGGAGGTGCTCTACCTCGGGTCACAGATGGGTGCGCGCCAAACCGCGATCGACATGGGCATCAAGCTCCAGAACGTCGCCGCGTTCGACGTCGGCGCCAAGGGCATGTCCGACGCGATCAAGACGATGTCGGCGACGGCCTCGTCCTACCGCGGAATCGACCAGAACATCGGTGGAGTCTTCTACGCCGCCGGCGCGGTAGACACCCAAGCGATGTACGAGACGATCAAGAAGGAGATCACGACCACAACCGTAACGACGAAGAAGGCCGACAAGTAACGAAAGCTTTCGGGGAGGCTCGCGAGCCTCCCCGAAGCCCGCGGTTTACCTCTCGCGTCTCTCATGATATAATTTCTCATGAGCAATTCCTACAACCTTCAATTTCAGAAGGATCGGACCTTTCTCAAGGCCTACATGTTGGGGAGAGGATACTCCCTCGGGCTCAAGGCTCTCGGCTTCTCAGAGCGACACCACACCGGACTCAGGAAGGACAAGCAGACCCCGGAGTTTCATCACCAGGTTCAGATCGCTCTCTCGGTTCTCGATCTCAAGGGGCTCATCAACGAGGAGCTCGCGATCGTCATCGCTCTCCTCCATGACGTTCAGGAGGATCACCGCGTTCCGACCGAGGCGATCCGCCGCGAGTTTGGCGACGATGTCGCCTCCGTCAACTGGAAGATGACCAAGAAGTTTGTCGAGACCGACGGCACGCTCACGGTCAAGGACAGAGAAGCTTACATCATCGATCTCTCACTTGACGCGACTGGTTCGATCGTCAAGGGGCTTGACCGAGTCAACAATCTTCAGACGATGATCGGCGTCTTCACCGTCGAGAAGATGCAGAGCTACGCCGACGAGGCGGAGACGATCTTCCTCCCGATGCTGAAGAAGGCGTCGAAGCACTTCCCCGAACAACATCACGCGTATCAGGCCGTGCAGCAAACGATGAAGCGCCAGCTCAAGTGGATTCGCGCTTACATCGACTTGCACCAGCGCCTCGAAGCTCACATCGATCATGTCGAGATGGAGCACGAGGCAACGATCGTAGAGCGAAACGCGGCGCTAAAGACGAACGCTGATTTGCGTCACTTCACAGAAACTCTTCAAGAGAAAAATCGAGGACTCGCAGAGATTGCCGCCAAAGGGGTGACGGAAATAAACCGCGCGCTGATTCGTGCCGTTGCTAAAGCGCTTCTCGAGAACCGCGTGACAGGTGACAAGCATGACAGCGTCTTACAGCGTCTTGCATGGCGTCATGCGCGAGCTGGGCATCTCCGAGCTCGAGATGATCCAATTTCGCGACGATAAGGTGAGCGGAGACATCAACCAGACCTAACTTTCCTATCTCCCAGCGGCGGCCAGGTTAAATAAGAGGGCCAACTAAAGCTCGGAGATGTGAATTGAAGCTAAACGAACTTAAGGCCGCGATGATCCAGCGGTTCTTTAAGAGCACCAACGGTCTAGGTGACGATCGTCTCGACGAGATCCTAGGGTCTCTAGGGACCGCGATCACAGAGGAGATCGACAGCTTCTTGACCGTTGGAAGCTCCGAGTCGCATGAGGCTAGCAAAGCCTTCAGTCGATTCATCTCGGGTGACCGGGCCTTCCTCACCGTCTGCGAGGAGGAGGGCCACAAGAACAAGATCTTCTTCGCGGCGCTCAGGTCAGGAAAGAAGATCTCCTACGTCGACCTGTCGGACGGTGAGATCAAGGTTGAGCTAGGTACCTTCGCGCAGATCAAGGAAGCTCTCAAGCAAGCTCAAGCGCTCAACGACGACATCTTCTTTGAGATCGCGGTCGAGGGATGAGGATCACCGAGGTTTACCGGCGCAAGACTACCCCCGAGGGGTGGATCGAGATCGGCGAGATCGGCCGGACGATCTTTGGTCAACAAAATCAGTACTTCGCTCGATACTTCGAGATGCCCGAGATCGTCAAGGACCTGCGGGTGAACGGCGACCCCGCCGACTATCACAGCTGGTCGATCCACCCCGACGACAAGGACAAGTTCGTTGAGCGCGTGAGAGAGCATTCAAAGAGCAAGGGACTAGCTGAAGCCGACACCCCACCTTCACCCAAGCCGGAAGATCCAGTCAAGCAGGAGATCAAAGCTGAGGTTACTAAGCGAACGGGGTCGGCGCGCACCAACTTTGCTCAAGAGTACCAGCGACGCTCCGCTCGCCAGGCAGAGATCAACGAGCTGAGCAAGCAAGGCACCTCCGAGCTCAACATCAAGGAGGCGATCATCAAGATCGCCGAGGACGATAACAAGGCCTACCCCCAGTTTCACGGCAAGTGGAAGGGCAAGGACTGGCGCGTGATGCGGTGCAACCACCGCGTCAAGACGAAGGGTTACCCAGCCGCCGAGAGGGGGGACCTCGTGCTAGCCAAGAAGGAGCCTGCGCAGGAGCACGAAAAGCACAAGGGCGACGAGCGTGTCACCTTCTACTCGATCCGGAACGCCGTTGACACGATCAGCATGAAGGCTAAGTCATTCGTGCCGCTCTCTACCGTGACAGAGAGTAAGACTGAGATCAAGAAGCTCTTTAAGAAGGGTGGCTTCTTAAAGTGGAACAACATCACGAACAAAGAAGCTCGCGAAGCAGGAATCGCACCTAACGACCTAGTACCTGCGACTTTGAATCAAACTTACGACAAGAAGATCTTGGGGCTTCGCATCGACGGACGGCCTTATCTTCTCAACGAGGGTCATCCCGGCTTCGACAGCTACTACACGGTGCGACGTGCAGGAGGCTATGAGGAGTACGAGGTCGCGAAGTTCTCGGACCGCAAGGAGCCTGAGTACGTCGAGTGGGTCAAGAAGAAGGACGACAAGAACTTTGAGTCATCCTCTCACAGCTTCCGCAAGATGGGGCAGCTTGACAAGTCGATCGTCATCGTCAAGCAGTTCATCGCGGACGGTGAGCCTGACCTCGTCTACTACACCGTCGAGGAGAAGCCAAAGCGTCACGCGGTGAAGCACAAGATGGGCGGCGAGGGCCCGCAGCCAGACATGTTCTCAGAGGGAAGGTTGGGAGATCTTCAGGCAGAGCTCACTAGACTGAAGGTACCTAGCTTTCACATGAACGCCGTCATGAACGCGGCGACGCAAGCCTCCTCCTACACCGATTTCGTCAGCATGCTCAGAAAACGCGAGCTTCTCCTGAAGCACGGCAACGAGGGGATGGAGGAGATCTACCGCACCGTACGCTCGATGATGAAGAGGACCTCATGAAGCTTAAGACTGTCTTGACCGAAGCCCCGAAGTGGACAAAGCACCCGACTCGCAAGGGGGTACTGACTCGCACGATCTCACCTGAAGAGCGGAAGCGTGAGGAGGAAAAGGAATCTGCTCCCAAGAAGAGCGCGAGCAACGAGCAGAAGTGGCTCCAACCGATTCCTGAGCTGGACGTCTCGGAGATCAAGAAGGCGTGCAAGAACGGAGGTAATGACATCGGCGCCGAGATCGAGGAGGCCACGCGAGGGCAATCCTTCGTCAAGGAGGTCACGTACGATCCTGAGCACATCGGGGTCCCTGAAGCGAAGCGGAAGTATAAGTTCAAGAGTGACAGCGACATGCCGAAGCGCAAGGTCGCAGCCGTCAAGTATGACCTCTTCGTCTACTACGACGCGAAGGAAGCTGGGATCGAGACCGACGCCGATCACGTCGAAGAGATGGTGAAGATCATCATCTATCGTGATCCGATTAACCCGAAGCGCTTGATCGGAACGTACTAAGTTGAAGTTCAAAGCTTTTCTCGCTGAGTCGGTCACCTTCGGCGCGACGATCCATCGCGTAGAGAAGGACGGGCAGCGCTCGCATGACTTCACTCCGTTCGAGAAGGAGAAGGAGATCGACTGTCGTGAGTGCCACTACCACGGCAAGTCCGAGCACTGCTGGATGTGCAAGGGAACGGGAAAGGAGAAGGTTTGGGTGACCGACTACGACAAGATTCAGCTCTCAAACTCGGGCGCGCTCGCCTTCTTGAGCGCGATCGGTGAGAAGGTCAACGGCGACGAGAGCTTAGTCGGCGGGTGGGATAACTCGGAGCTCCCTGAGCTCCGACGGAGGCTCATTCGGATGAAGAACGGCGACCTAAAGCACCATGAGACGCCACCGAGCGATGAGCAGCGCGTCCGCGGGGTCAAGCATGACGGAAACGTAGCGACGATCGAGCGCGGCCCTCGCATGATCAGTTACGGACGAACCGCCGCACAGTACGGCGAGCTGATCGACGACTTGCTCAAGCTCATCGACTTCGCTCAGAAGCACGACGCAGGAGTGAGCTGGGCATGAAGATCATCGAGCTCGTCGAGGGCGAGGTCATCAACATCGAGGACAAGCTTACCAAGAAGGTCAGGTCAGAATTTCGTGACAAGCTCAGCAAGATTGCCGACGACTTGCCTCGCGCTTTCAAGCAGCAAAAGGACCAGGAGAACTGGCTCTCAGACGAGCTCAAGCGAATCAAGGAGATTCCGAACAAGGAGTTCGGAAAGGCCGAGCTCATGAAGGTGCGTCCGCTCTTCAAAGATCGCGTCGGTGGCTTCCAGATCACCGACGCGATCGTCAGCAACATGCATCGCCTCGAGTGGATCAGAGACGGCGAGGAGTACGATAACTCGGCGACCGGCGAGACCAAGGAAGAGTTTGAGCTCGCCAAGAGGTACTTCAGTGAGAACCACGAGAAGCTCATTCAAGTTCTTCAGAAGCAGATCGACGAGCTGCGAAAGCTCGCCGAGGAAGCTCGCAAGCTGAAGTGGTACGCGCCGTGGGAGCGCTACTCGATGTACGGGTACGACCTTCATCAGTACAAGCGTGACCTGGAGTCCCTCAAGCAGTTCAAGAAAGCGTTAAAGCTCTAAATTTCATTTACTTTTGAGTGATTTTGAGTTAAAATGCCTCTATTGCTACTTCGGAGGCGAACGTGGCGCAAGTCTTTGACCTGAATGAGCTTCTTCACGAGGACGCGCTGCCTTGTAGCTTCGCGTATCTCGACATCGACGAGCTTCAGATGACGGTCGGGGACTTCTTCTCACGCAACTACGCTCGCGACCTGGTCAACTTCACCCCGATCGACTACCCGGGCTCGCAGCACAAGCGCGTGCTTCAAGCGTTTCTCCTGCGTCAGCCGATTCCCCGTTTCATCCTCGCCAACAATGACTCTAGCGGCGCCCTGAAGATTCTCAAGGGCCACGCGATCATCGAGGCGATGGAGTACGTCTATCGCAATTACAAGAGCACCGACAGAGCGCTCGCCCGCCGTGTCCTGACCTCGATGATCACCTTCACGATCGTTCGTCGACACAGCGAAGCTCACAAACCCTTCGGTCGATTCGGTATCGACAACGAGACGCTCTACCTGAACTTCCTCAAGTTTCTCGACGCGTGCAACGAGTCGCGCTGAGTCTCGTCGCTCTCTGCCTCACAGGATGCGCCTCGGTCTGCCCTGAAGACACCCAGCGCCACGTCATCGCGAAGACGGTCGGCGGGCTCACCCAGTACTCGGTACCTTATGTCAGCCGAATGCCGGTACCGGTCTACGCGGAAATTCCAGTCACCGTCAGCGTCTGCCGCCCGGTCGAGTAGTTCACAAGAACTAACGGCAGTGTTTACAAGCTACTAGATTCCGATTACAATTACTCCAAGTTGCACGGAGGTCCGCAAGGCTCAAGTCGGACTAGGCAGGCCCCACAAGGGTCGAACAGCAGTTCGAGCCTCCCACGCAACCCAGTTACGAAGGTTCTCCGGGTGGACTCCGGGGAAGAGATCGCAGTATAACGCCAGACCCTGTCGGTTAAGAGCCAGGGACCAACCGGTGAGACCGTGGACGCCGAGAGGCAGAGGTCAAGTCCGGGAACCCCGCAGGGCGGACTGGGTATAGCGGCCGATCGTAACGCTCTGTGGAATTCGTTTTGGATCCGCGGCTGGTGCAGTACGCAGTTCGCCACTACGCGCTGAGGTACCGAGGTGAAGAGGCTCCAGATAGACGGCCGTCTAGCTGGAGCGGATAGGGTCCAAAACAAATTGCACAAAGTTGTTTACAAGCGAGGGAGACTGTGATACCATCGCTCTTCGAGTTGCACATGATTAACCTTTTCGGAAAATTGAGCACCGGTATAAATACCAGCACAATGAGAACCTCCTTTACAAAACCAGCGCAAATTAGGACCGCCGCCGGCGAGCATCGAGAGACGATGCAGCCGTGCGTCAATCCTGATACGCGCTCCTCGATCGGAGGCGGAAGCTCAAACTAACGAGATCTTCCGCTAAGGCAGCACCCGGTCGAGGGGTCCAGAGATGGACCCCTCATTCGTTTTGGAGTCAAGCGGTTGAAGTTGTAGCACGATGCGCCTGTAGCTCAGTGGAGAGAGTGCCGCGCTACGAACGCGGAGGTCGGGGGTTCGATCCCCTCCAGGCGTGCCAGAGGTTAAGTCGATGACCTCGATGTAACACCTAGAAGTCGACAACGCCGGTGAATCAGGGCGTGGGGAACCAAGTACTGGTTGGATGCTGAAATGAAGCCGCGGTTTTACCCTTAAGCGCGGTGGATGACTGAGAAAGGGCGCTGTAGCCGGTCTAGCATGGGTGTCGAAGTCGACTCCCCCTCGATCGGAGCGGTGACAAGATACGCCCGCCGATGGATTTTCGGCGCCAGGTCTTCTAAACCAGGATAGGAGGGTTCGATTCCTTCCGGGCGTGCCTTCCCACATAGCTCAATGGTAGAGCCGCTGGTTGTGAACCAGATTGCCCGGGTCCGATTCCCGGTGTGGGACCCAGTAGTTGCAGTTCAATTCCTCGGTACTCTAACGGTAAGAGACCTGGCTGTTAACCAGACGTATCCCGCCACCGAGCGGTATGGAGGTTCGAGTCCTCCCTGAGGAGCCAAATGGGTGCGTAGCTCAGTGGTAGAGCGGGAACCTGTTAAGTTCCGGGTCGAAGGTTTGATTCCTTCCGTGCCCTCCACAATTCAGTAACCGGGAAGTCCTAGTGACGTATTGCCGCGGCTGCCATCGTTGGCACGTAGGCTAGGACTTCCCGGTAGAAGTACAACATTGGCTCATTGATGAATGGGTTATCATACTACCCTGTCACGGTAGGTTAGCGGGTTCGAGTCCCGCATGGGTCGCCAAAATGCGCTTCGGGAGGTTGAATCTCAACAGGTCGGGTCGCTCCCGTCTGTAAAACATGGGTTAAATTCCTGTGGAAGCGCGCCAAAATTAGAGGCTGACGATTCTGGGCGGCAATCTAGAGTCGGCGGTTTGTCGTTGAGGGTGGCTCCTCAGGACCCCGAGTAGGACGGTGAGATCTTGCCGGATCGAGCCGTTTGAAACGGGTCCTGTCGGTGGTTCGATTCCACCACGACTTCACTCTAACCCTCTTCATGAAGCTGTGGGTAGATCACCCTGCCACAAATCGGGTGATGAGGTCCGATCGCCTTCGTCCGTGGCATGCATGGCGCCAGGGCGATACCCCAGCAGTAACTGCGGCCGTCACCGAACTTTATGCGAGAAAGTTCAGCGGTGACGAGGAGGAGGCGAACTGCTCGTTCAGTTGTCCCATTCGTCTAGTGGCTAGGACACAACCCTTTCAAGGTTGAGAACGGGGATCGAAACCCCGATGGGACACCACTATCTGGGTGTAGGTCAGCGGCGAGACTGCCTGGTCCGGAGCCAGGAGGCCGTGGGTTCGAGTCCCACCACCCAGACCAAAGCGGCCCCCAGCGCCGCTCTAAGCCGAGGCTGGGGCATCGGAGAGTCGCCTAGCGGCTATGGCGCCTGCTTTGGGAGCAGGATACCGTGGGTTCGAGTCCCACCTTTCCGACCAACACATCAATCGCTTCTTGGCGGCAAGCTGCCGTGCTCCCACTAGAAGGGAGAGCGAGGAGGTTCACGCCCTCCAGGAGCGACCACGGGTCCGTAGTTCAATGGTAGAATGTTACCTCGACACGGTAGAGACGAAGGTTCGATTCCTTCTGGACCCACCAAAATTTGGGCTACAAGCTTTAAGGTGAAGCATCTGGCTCTTACCCAGAAGAACGGGGATCATTACCCCGGTAGCCCACCAGCATTCGGTAGTGACCTAACGTTCAGGACGAAAGGAATCGTGCGGTCGCCCTAGTACCAGCTCTGGGTGACTAAACGGAGTCGAGTAGGCCTGCTCGCAAAAGGGATCGGTCAGGGACTGGTACTCCAGAGGTTCGACTCCTCCTACCGGACTAAACTAGGGTTCTTTAGCTCAGATGCGTAGAGCGCCGAGCTTACACCTCGGATGTCGGGGGTTCAAGTCCCTCAGGAACCACCAATGGCGATGTGGTGAACTGGCTATCACGCGGCTCTCATAAGGCTGAGTAGACGGGATCGAAACCCTCCATCGCTACCATTCTAGGAAGTTGGGACTGCTCAAGCGGACGGAGTCCGGTAGCCCTCGCGGGGAGACCAATGAGTTGTGGTTCGATTCAACGCCTAGCTTTTATTGCGCTTCCCTCATTCGTCTAATGGTCAGGGCCCGTGCTTGATAGGCGCGTGACGGTGGTTCGATTCCATCATGAGGGACCAACAGCAGCCGAGAAGCAGGCCCGTCGGTCGGTTAGAGAGCCTTCCGCACGTGCGCTCCGTGAAGCCACGGCAAACGGACTGCTGCATTATCAGGGTGTAGCTCAGTGGGAGAGTGCTACGTCGGGAACGTAGAGGCCGCAGGTTCAATCCCTGCCACCCTGACCAATAGCTGGCTTGCAAGTGACGAGAGGTCATCATGCTTCGGAGCGCACGCTGGGGATAAGCTCCCAGCGCAGCGACCTAGACGGCAAGCTGGCGGGCCTTATTTCAGAGCGTAGCGTAGTGGTAGCGTACCTGGCCTGGAACCAGGAGGTGTTGGTTCGATTCCAGCCGCTCTGACCGGGGGAAGATGTAGGTTCGAATCCTATCCAATGGCCATAAGCCCGTGAGGGTGGCTGGCAGGTAGCTCAACCGGCAGAGCAGCTCCCCTTTCTGGTACATTAGCTCATGGGGTTAGAGCGCGCGCCCGATAAGCGCGGGGTGGAAGGTTCGAGTCCTTCATGTACCACCAGACAACACCGTTGCTTCTCACCGAGAGAAGCCAGCTAGCAAGCGAAGCAGACATTCGTCTAGATCACTGCGACTGGACCCGGAATCCCTCGCGTGGTGGCCGATTGTCGGCTAGGACGGATTCGTTGTCTACTGGGGGATGTAGCCGGGGCACAGGAACGCCTTGCAAGCGATCCGCGATGGGTTCAACTCCCATATCCTCCACCAGATCTTTAGCTCAAACGGGTAAGAGCGGCGGGACAGATAACCCGCGTCAAGGTGAGCTACGGCGAGCCGAGTGCGGCGACCCCATGCCGTAAGATCTACCAAACTGGGCTGTTAGTTTAGCGGGAAAACACTGCGCTTGCACCGCGGAATCCGGGGTTCGACTCCCCGACGGTCCACCCACAGATAGGAGATGATCATGTTACCGATCGACGAAGCTGTCAAGCTCACCGACATGGATGAGCTGGGTCGTGAGGAGTGGGAGCGTCTCTTCATCTCGACGAACCCGATGTGGAACGTCAGCCCGACCGAGGTCATGAGCGAGGTCAGAAGGTTGGGTGAACGTCGTAAGGAGCTCCTCAAGGGAGTTCGCTGGTTCTAAGCTGTTGGGGATTGGTGAAATGGTATCATGTGAGATTCTGACTCTCAAGTCGTAGGTTCGATTCCTACATCCCCTGCCACACAACGTCCCTCCACGCCTCTCAACGATGCGCACCCAGGAGGGCCTCTGTGCCTCAGACCAATCTGGTGATGGACCGAGCCTGAAAGCCTCGGAAGCTCGGTTCGATTCCGAGGGGGCACACCGGTAGGTGGCGCTGGCGCGCGGCTGGGCCTTATAGACCCGGGAGACTGGCCGGACTGGCTGGAACGGCGAGGGTTCGAATCCCCGACCTACCACCTGTAAGAATCTCCCGAGGTTTGACCCGAGGAGTCGTTAGAGAAGATGATATCTCGCTGGCGACGGCCAGAGAACCCCGGGGATGACAGACTCCCGGGACGATTGGCCCTTAAGCTAATCAGGTGAAAGCGCCGGTCTGAAAAGCCGGAGAGTCTGGTTCGATACCAGAAGGGGCCACCAATACAGGAGGATCGCCAAATGTTCAAAGCTTGGTGGGACAATGGGGCAACGAGAGGCTTTGGGATGCGCTTATTCCGGAGCTGGCTTTGTGGTGATTGCTGCTAGAGCGATTCCGGACAGACAGATGACATGGAGCTGGTACTTCTTTCTCGGATTTCGCGTACGTGGAAAGCACTTAATTGATTTTCGCTGGACGAAGTAGATCTGTTGGGGTGAGGATTGGCATCTACGGATGGCTTTGAACCATCTCGGACACGGTTCGATTCCGTGCGCCCCTGCCAAGGTTGATGGAATGATCATCGACGCCTAGAAGAGCGTGCACGCTTCCTCCAGAGCGGCTAGACGTGAGGAGGATTTTGGATGAAGGGCTATCCTCGTTCGATTCGAGGCGTCCTGAACGAAACGGCGCCGAGTCGGTGGAAGCCCGGCGCCTGCATGTCCCGTTGGATTTCCGGGTAGATCGCTGGGACTTCACCCCAGAGAGACGGGTTCAACTCCCGTACGGGACGCCCCCACGGGGCGCGACGCTGAAGACACCGCCGCGGGCTCAACGCTAGGCCACCGCGGTAAGACTTCGGGGCGGACGGTTTCCGCGCGCTCCACCAAATGATACAATAGCTAGATGCTCTACGTAGGAACCAGCGGCTTCCAGTACAAGCACTGGAACGACGGCGTGTTCTACCCGTCTGGCGTCAAGGATCGCTTGGCGTTTCTCAGCCAACGGATGAACGCTCTCGAGATCAACGCGTCGTTCTACAGCATTCCAAAACCGGGGAGCGTGCGGCGCTGGAGCGAGAAGCTTCCGCAGAACTTCAAGCTAACGCTCAAGGCTCCTCGGTCGGTCACGCACCGACGTCGCCTCAAGCTGCGGAGCGACCCGACGATCAAGCAAGGCTGGGACCTCCTCCGCTACTTCTCGGAGGGCGTTCTTCAGATCGCTCCGCAGCAGCGAGGACCTGTTCTCGTGCAGTTGGAGCACAGATTTAAGATCGATCTCGACCGCTTAGAGGCCGTGCTGGAGTTCTTCAGAGTTCTCCAGCTGACCGTTGCGCTCGAGGTAAGGTGTACCTCCTGGCTTCGGATGGAGACGCTCAGGCTGCTTCGAGAGTATCGAGGCGCGTTGGTCTCCGCGGATTGGAGGGAGTGCACGGTGCCGATCTACGACACGGGAAGCTTCGTGTACGTGCGCCGCCACGGGTCGCTCGGACGATACTTCGGGTCATACTCGAGGGCCAAGCTCCAGGCTGATCTCGACGCGGTAGCGCCGTACCTAGAGCAAGGGCGCGACGTCTACGTCTTCTTCAACAATGACGGCGGCGGCGCGGCCCCGAGGAACGCAGTAAGCATGCTTAAGTTAGCAGATGTCCGATTCGTCTAGTGGTAAGGACGCTAGCCCCTCAAGCTGGAAACCCGGGTTCGATTCCCGGCTCGGACGCCACGCGGATTTGGTCTAATGGTATGACGTGAGATCGCCAGTCTCAAAGCGCGGGTTCGATTCCCGCAATCCGCTCCAACGTTGGTCGCGCGCTTGACCGTTCCGCGAGATAAGAGAGGAGGTCTCTAAAATGAGATCCGCCAACGTTTCAATGGTACCCATGGTGTAATGGAAGCACTTCTCCCTGTGAAGGAGGTAGCACCGGATCGATACCGGTTGGGTACCCCATAACTCGCTGTGGTGAAACGGACATCACGATCCTCTCCTAAAGGGTAAGTCCAGGTTCAATTCCTGGCAGCGAGGCCATCTCCGGTCCAGTGGCATTCTGGCACAGCGGCTACGAACCGCAGTTGCGGGAGTTCGATTCTCTCACCGGGGTCCAAACACATGTCGGTGTGGTCCAATGGCAGGGCGATTGGCTGCAACCCAATAGACGGGGGTTCGATTCCCTTCACCGACTCCAAAGAAAAAGCGGCGCCCGATGAGTTGGGCGCCGCTGGAGGACCGGCCCTTCGCAGGGAGGGGAGGAGGGGCCGGTTGGACGAATTTCAATGTATCACTCTCTCCCGAGAAAGTAAACAGATTCTTGCAAGAAGAAAGCACTTCGACCTCAGCCTGGCCGGGCGGTCGAAAAGTTGGGGTAAGAGCCCTCATGGCTAGGCGCAGGCCCGGTTCGTACAGTGGTAGTACGCCTGTTTCGTAAACAGGATGCGGGGGTCCGATTCCCTCACTGGGCACCATCTCGCTGTAGTGAAGTGGACATCACGGTCTCCTCCGAAGGGACAAGCCCAGGTTCGATTCCTGGCAGCGGGGCCAAGCTACATAAATAGCCTCATGAAGCTCTCAGACCTCTTCGAGACCAAGTCCAACTTTTACGTGAAGCTGTGGGGGAAGGTGAACGACGTCCAGATCGACGGCGTCTCCGACCTCGAGGACCTCCACGAGAAGATCGGCACAGGCGCTTCGAATCCGATCAAGAAGAAGATTGAGGCGGCGTTCGCCGAGCTGGTCAACGCTAAAGGCGACCACTACGCCGCCGAGATTCAAGAGGTGATCTGGGAGCACAATGACGAGTTCTTCGGCGTTGACCTCTACGTCAGCACTCCAGACCTTGACGGTGAAGCTCCCCGCACGGTGCGCGGCGAAGTTCACCAGTCGTGAGACTCAACGAGATCTTCTCCTACGAGGACGACGAGGAGCGTCGCATTCAAGCTCGTCGCAAGCGCGACACGTACGGTGCTCCACTACATCCCAGCAAGGCCAACACCTTCGTCGCCAAGTTGCTCGACAAGCATGACGGCAACCCGAAGGCGGCACTCGCTGAGCTCGTCGACGAGATCGACGACTACCAGCGGAGCCGCGGCAAGAACGGCCCGATGATGACGCTCTACACCGCGATGCACCAGATGCTCTTGGACTACGTCAAGAACCCAAGCGCCTTTCAGCGGTTCATGCAAAAGGTTGTCAAGACTCCGCCCGATAAACTTTGACGGTGAAGCCTTCTCTTGTAAAGAAGCGGAAGTCGGTTCGAATCCGGCATCGGGCACCAAACTCAACAACGCTCTTGTAGTCCATTGGTAAGATGCATCCTTGGTAAGGATGAGAACAGGGTTCGATTCCCTGCTGGAGCACCACGTAGAAAGTCATCAAATGAATCTCAAGGACATGGTCTCAGGCAACAAGCTCGTGCGGTTCTCCTTTTACCGTGAGGGCCAGCTCTGGTACAAGACGGAGTGCGGCTTCGAGTTTCCCGTGCCCACCGATCCCAACGAGATCGGCACCGCCGTCTTCCTCGCGGAGGACAAGGCGCTGCTCTTCATGCGGTACATCAGGAAGCACCTCGACTATCTCAACAAGGCCAAGCAAGAACAAGCTGGAGATGCCGGTTAAGACCCGGCCGGGCGCGCGTGAGTTACCGCGGCACGTAGTTTAAACCTAGAACGCCAGCTACTCACTTAGGAGTCAAACATGACGCACCTCCGAAAACATCCCGCTACACCTCGACGGGAGAGTGGTGTTAACGGTTGAGCACAGCGGACTTATTCATGAGCTTGATGCGCTATGTAAAATAGACGTCATGCTCATGTGTCAGCACTGCAATAGATCCACATCGCAACGTCAAGCGCTCATCATGCATGAGCGGTCGTGTAAGCAGAATCCTAATAGAGTGCCCGGGAAGAATTCCTGGTCCAATCCAACCTACAAAATGTCGGAAGAGACTAGGCAGAAGCTTCGTGAGAGCACGATCCGAAGAAATCGAAGCATGTCTCTAGAGTGCGCAGGAAGATCTCTGAGGGGCGGATCAGGTATCTGCGTGACCATCCTGAGATGGTGCCATACAAACTCAATCATAAATCTAAGGGTAGATCTTTCCCGGAGAGATACTGGGGAGAGCTCCTGAAGAAATACGGTCTAGAGTTCGTCGAGCAGTTTCAGGAATCTACCTACACGCTTGACTTCGCATTCCTTGATCGCAAGATCGACCTCGAGATTGACGGAGAACAACACTACGTCGATCCTAGGATTGTTTCCTCTGATCAGCGCCGAAATGCTTTTCTTGAGGGACGAGGATGGAAGATTGTTCGAGTGCGCTGGTCTAAGTACCAGCAGCTTTCTGGAGATGATCGCGAAAAGTTCGTCACGAATCTCGTTGAAAGCCTGACGACAGGTTAATCCGACAGGTCTCGGTTCGAATCCGAGTTCTCCTACCACGTAATTGTGTGTGTTCTTTTGAGTGATTTTGAGATATAATGTCTCATATTCAACGGTCCTGGAGGCGGGAAACGTGGAAAAGATCACCAAGTTCGACAAACACAATCTTCAACTCCTTCGCCAAGAGATGAACGCCGCGCTAGCCACAGTCGGGGCGAAGTACGGCATCAAGGCAAACATCGGTAACATCAAGTACAGCGAGTCGGCATTCTCTTGCCCGCTAGCGGTGATCGTTGAATCCGCGGTCGCAGATCCCCGGCTCGAGAGCGTGGCGCCAGAATCGATCATCCACCTCAAAAAGAAGTGCGGTGACAAGGCCCTCCTCAAGCAGATCACCTACAACGGCCGCAAGATGGTGGTCGTCGGACTACGCGGCAGCAATTTTCTGGTGCGTGTTGACGGTGTCGACGGCGTCCGGAAGTTCAAGGGCCGTTGCTTCAGCGAAATATACGACGCGATCCTGAACCAATAGAATCGCATAAATCGAATGATGCCTCCCGGGTAACCGGGAGCGCAAGCGGAGCTAGATGACCTGATCTAGCTTCGGCCGTCTCTGGAATTAGCGTCGAGCGTCACGTTGACGCGCGCAAGCTAAGGAGTTACTCCTGAAGCCTCGCGTGATGCCGCACGCCGGACCCAGTTGGGGCGTATCAGGTAGCTTGCATTTTTCTAGGGAGCAGATCGTGCTGTACACGTTTGTCGGAGATGTCCACGGAAAGTGGGAGGCCGTCGAAGCGGCCCTGGCCAACGACGGCCAGGTGATCTTCGTGGGTGACATCGTCGACTCGTACGGAGATCGAGGAGTAGAAGATTATCGCCGCTGTTACGATCTCATCCTCGCCGCGATCGAGAAGGGTAAGGCTCGCGCGATCTTCGGTAACCACGAGCTCTCGTACTACATGCCGTATACACATGCGGCGTCAGGGAAGACAGACGCGTCGATCGACATGATGAAGGAGTACGAGGCCAAGCTCATGCAGAAGTTCGAGCCGTTTATTCTGCTTAACTCGCGATTTCTGGTGTCACACGCCGGGCTCAGCAATGAGATCTGGGAAGCTGGATATCTCGATCAAGCCGATGACTTGCAAGCTCGCCTCACGATGTGGTGGCATGATCTTAAGTCACCTATGCACTGGATCGGTGTCGTGCGTGGCGGAAAACAATTCGTCGGCGGGATGTTCTGGTGCGACTTTCGCCGGGAATTTCAACCAGTATCTGGGTTGACTCAAGTGTTCGGTCACACCCGCGGGCGTGACATCCGCTTCGCGGAAGATCCAGTCAAGGGTGGGTCTTATTGCATCGACTGTCTAGACTTCACGGAGAACAAGTTCCTCCAGCTAGACGTCTAAGAAGTAACCGCCTCTGTACGTCAATGGCAGACCACCGCTCCCACACAGCGGGAACTCTGGTTCGATTCCAGACAGAGGCACCAGTCTCACCTGCCACGTGTAGGAGGAGCATCGGAGGGCCTTAGGCAGAGATGCCTAGGGCCCTTTGTCATTTCTGGAGTCTCGTTCTGAGAGTCCAAAGTAAATACTCGCATGAAACTCACCGAAATTCTCCTTGAGCGTCGCGGCTACTACGCACCGCACTACAATGACGAGGACAAGCGCCAGGTCGGTTACACGAAGGACTGGCTTGACCAGCTCGGCGTGACCCAAGCTGACATCGATCAAGCGATCGTAAAGGCCAAGCAGACCAAGGCCTTCAAGGATCTCATAGAAGCTGGCTTCAAGTATGACGGCACCAAGCGCACCGAAAAGAACGGCACGCTTCGCTTCGCGCTTCCAATTTTCCTCGACGTGCCTGCTGGGCACCGCAAGCGTACTGGAGAACGTTGGTATCAGATCATGGCGAACGGCCTGATCAGGCAAGAGGATGAGACCAAGGGCGTTCTCAAGGGTCGCGGCCCGATGAAGTCGCCGAAGACTCGCGTCGTGCCGGGCAACGCGGTTAAGTCGCTCGTGCGCACGTACGAGACCGCGATGGAGGAGCTAGCGAAGAAGAAGGTGCGCAACAAGGCGGTGAGAGAAGCGCTGAATCCGCGCGGCAACCTCAAGGAAGATGACACTTGTCCGAGCTGCAAGAAGGGCGTTCTAGAGGCAGGTCGAGTACGAGACTCGAGCATGCCAGACGCCGATTGGCTCCAGTGCTCTGATTGCGACTTTCAAACGGATCCAGAGTGAAACCCTCCCTCAAGAGCTATCTCAACGAGACCCCGAGCGTGGCGACCGATAGCCAGATCCAGCACGGCTTTGACAAGCTAGACGGAAAGATCGAAGCGCTCGCGAGGGAGCTCGCGAAGCTCACCAAGGACAACGGCGGCGATCCAGCCGAGGTGGCGAAGTACTTCGTCAAGAAGTACATGCTCTTCGTATGAGGTTCAAGGCCATGCTCACAGAAGCTGCTACAAAGTACGTGACGGTAACCGTAAACGTTGAGACACACAAGATCTTGAGCGTCGACGGGGTCTTTAGCAGCGTGGCGGAGGCGCAAGCCCACGTTGACAAGATGAACGAGTTTCACGGCAGGGACGTCAAATACAAGACCACCGTAGAACCAGTCACCAAGCCGCGATAATCGCTAAATTTACGAGAAGGCTCTCTTTATTGAGAGCCTTCTTCATTTATGCAACATGCTTGTTTACTTTTTGTCAGCATTTTGATACAATTCTCCTATCATAAACGTTCCGGAGCTCTAGGAATATGACGGTAGCCCAGGCGGTTCAGCAAGCTTTCGAAGATTCCGAACAACAAGCTGCGTTCTTCGCCTGGGTCAGAGACGGCTTCGGCTCCTGCATCCTCGAAGCGGTCGCCGGCGCCGGCAAGACCTCCACCCTCCTCAAGGCGCTCGCGATGATGGTCGGTACCATCTTCTTCGGCGCTTACAACAAGGGCATCGCGGTCGAGATCAAGGCCAAGGCCGCCTCGATCATGCGCCCTGGCCTCTTCATCAGCACCATGCACGCCGCCGGCCTGAAGGGCTGCCGCAGCAAGTGGAATAAGACCGAGGTCGACAACTCCAAGTGCACCAAGATCTTCCGCCGCATCCCCGAGGGCGACCCGCGACGCCAGTTCGAGGGTCAAGTTCTCTCCCTCGTGTCCTACGCCAAGCAAGCCGCCTTCGGTGTCACCGGGCAGCCAGCGATCGAGAACACCTCCGCGTGGGTTCGTCTCGCCGAGCACTTCGACGTCGAGTGCGGCGAGAGCAACGAGCACCTCGACACGATCATCAAGCTCGCTCAGCGCCTCCTGGTCGCCTCGAACGCCGCCTGCGCCGAGTCGCTCGACTACGACGACATGGTGTACGCGCCGCTGGTGCACCGCGTCAAGATGTGGAAGCACGACTGGGTGCTCATCGACGAGGCGCAAGACACCAACGCGGCTCGTCGTCTCCTCGCGCTCGCCATGCTCAAGCCGAACGGCCGCCTCGTCGCCGTCGGTGATCGTCACCAGGCGATCTACGGCTTCACCGGCGCTGACCACGACGCGCTCGACCTGATCGGCGCCGCCGTCAACGCCCAGCGCATGCCCCTCACCGTGACCTTCCGCTGCCCGCAAGAGGTCGTCAAGGTTGCCCAGCGGTACGTGTCGCACATCCAAGCCGCTCCGACCGCTCCGATGGGTGTGGTTCGTGAGCTCAAGACCGACCTCATCACCGAGGCCAAACCGGGCGACGTCGTCCTCTGCCGCTTCAACAAGCCGCTCATCGAGAACGTCTACGCCTTCATCGCCGCCGGCGTCCCGGCCAAGGTGGAGGGCCGTGAGATCGGCAACGGCCTCAAGCAACTGGCCGGGCGCTGGAAGGTCAAGTCGTACGACGCGCTCCTCTCCCGCCTCGACGCCTTCGTCGAGCGCGAGACCAAGAAGCTGACCGAGCGCGACCAGCTGACCAAGCTCGAGGGTGTCCTCGACCGCGTCGAGTGCCTGAAGGTGATCATCGGTCGGGCCATGGCCAAGAAGCCGAGCACGTCCACCCCGGTCGAGGACGTCAACGCCGAGATCGACGCGATCTTCGCCGATAACGTCCACGGCGGGAAGGTCGTGACGTTCTCGACGATCCACAAGGCCAAGGGCCGTGAGTGGAACAAGGTGTGCTGGCTCCAGATGCCGCCCTCCCCGTTCGCCAAGCAGGACTGGGAGATGCAGCAAGAGACCAACCTGATGTACGTCGCAGCGACCCGCGCTAAAAAGGAGCTCGTTCTGTGCTAGACTACGAAAGACTTGAAATCATGCGAAAGTTCAACCGCGAGGCGATGGGAACGAACGCTGTGCTGCTCGCCCTGGGATCGATGACTTTAGTGTTCACAGGCCAAATGGACGGGTTTCTGGCGGCTCTCGCGATCGCCTTTCTGTCCGCCTCGTGGGTCGCTTACAACGCCGACGTCGCCGTGGTTTTAGGGATGACCGACAATGAGACCTAACTTCAAGCGCTTCATGCGCACCGGCAACCCACTGGATCTCTACCGCGAGGACCCGAAGCCAGCCCTCGTCGTCAAGGAGGGGGTCGAGGGCTACTACCGCTATCACCTCGCGGAGCAGAGCAAGTACCTCTCGCTCTGTGGCAAGCGCGTGATGAACACCAGCGTGCCAGTTCGTGCGTGGGGCACCCGTACTCACCTCGGTGAGAAGTGGTGCGACCGATGCAAGCAGCTAGAGAACCAGCGATGAGATTCTGGGCAAGCTGGTGGTCTGGTAATTACGCTGACGAGGGATGCACGAAGCCACCCTTCGAGACCTGGGTCACCGGGCAGCGCTTCCGCCAGGGCGACGGGCTTAACAAGGCTCAGCTCGAGGAAGCGAGCAAGATCACGAATCAGCGTAAGTACGACGCGTACCTGAACAAGCACTCGCGAGACGACTGCTCGATGTGCGCGGTGATCGACGCCGAGAGCGAGGATGATGTCGAAAAGCTCGTGCGCCAGCACTTTCCAGACGCCGAGATGCGATTTTGCGAGGTCCGCCCAGCAGATTACGATCCTCGCAAAACTTCAGGTGGGAGGTTCAAGTGAGAGAGGTTTATCTCGAGCACCACCTCTGGACCGAATCACTCGGCTGGATAAAGGTGGGTGAGTACGCGCTCACCGAGGACCAGGCTGAAGCGAAGAAGCTCGAGATCAAGAAGCGCAACCCCGAGGATGACGTCAAGTTCGTGGAGCGCAAGTGAGCCACAGAGGCGACACCAAGATCTTCAACCGTCCGATCTGTGTTGATGATTACGGTACAGAGGTCTACGTGTGTCACTGGACCAAAAAGCTCGTTTGGGCGGATGAGGCGATCCTCTTGGGATCGTTTTACCCAGGAATTCACGGGGTCTATGTCTCGGCCCCAGATTCGCATGAAGCTCGGCGCAACTCTCACCGGGCCTTCAACGAGATGGACCGGAACTGCAACACTTGCAAGCATCTCAAGCGAATCAAGTTTGATCCTGTCGGAATCGTGCGCGTTCCGCTGGTGAAGGACGGCAAGCCAGCAGGTTTCAGGGATGTCAGGGTCACCTCTGGATTCATCCCAGCGCTGTGCACGAGCACGCCGCTTGCTCACCCTTACCCGGTGACCTTTGACGGGCAGGGGCCCTTCAGCATTAAGTTTCACCCGGATGACGCGATGAACATGCCTTGCTACGAGCCGAGGGACCCGTGGAGACCCTGAGCGAAAAGTCGATGGTCACTTGGGAGTTCTTCCAGCAGCTGAAAGGCCAGACCGTGCAGGACGTCACGCTCAGGCGCGAAGGCGATACCATTACCGACGTGACGCTGAAGTTCACTAACAAGCGTGCCGTCACCTTTAACATCTCCCAACGAAAAACTTGATGAATTCGCGAGAATTCACACAAAAAGAAGAAATTTTGAGAGAATTTGTGATATAATTCTCTTGTACCACTCACGGAGGCGTGGATGGCCAAGGCGATTCAAGCAGGAGAGCTGAAGTGCGGCGACGTCATGCTAGTCGGCGACCCCGAGCTTCAAGCCGACGCGACACGCACCGTCCTCACCGCGGAGCAAGTCGAGATGGACGTCACTCACGTCGTCTTCACAGACGGCACAGACCAGTGGCTCCCCCGCACCACCGTCGTCGCGATCGAAGCATGACCGATACCGCCAACTGGGATCCATACGAGGGCAGGAGCAACCCCGCCGCAGGCGCCCGCTTCGTTCCGCTCGTTTTCGCCGAGGTGCGCAAGCTTCTCGAGGACGAGATGGGGTTCGAGCGCGTCCAGGTCGCTAAGACTCGCGAGCTCGTCTGGCAACGCCGCGTCACCGTCAAGGACGTACCGACTCACTACGCCGTTCGTGTCTACTCTACCTTGGAGCCGGACGGAATTTGCCGCAACAACGGAGCAGACGCTATCCGCGTTTGCCTCGTTGACCTCGAGCAGGGAGAGTGGATCCTCTCCGTCGAGAAGAAGGTTCTCCGCACCAAGAGCGCGCTCGAGAACCTTCGGCAACGAGCTCGTGACGTGTACGGCTACGTCCTCAACAAGAACCACCGCTGCCCGAAGTGCAACAGGTTGATGGTGGTCAAGAAGGCGAAGAAGGCCGGCACCACCGCGAGCTACTTCTTCGGTTGTCTCGGTTACTTCCGCGACCCGAAGTGCACCCACTCAACCAGCCTCATCCCGGAGACCGCCAAGTGAAAGCCGCTATCCATGTTCCGCTGAACACCCAACACGGGCGCTATCCGCGCCTCCAGGTCAACAAGCACGGCGAGGTCGTTCTGGTTATCGAAAACCGTGGCTTGCTGTCGACTGAAATTTTGGTCGGCAAGCTGCCCGGATCGAAGTCGACAGTGCCGCTCGGGAAGCGCTTCGACGACTGGGAAGTCGCTGGTGAGCTAACCGATTACGATGGCGAGGTTACCATCTCGCTCAAGAACGAGCAATGATTTCGATCCTCAAGTTGCTCTTCGTGCTCAGTTGTCTCTACCTCGCGTTCAAGTGGGTGCTAAACCGGGGCATTCGAGCGATCATGCGCGAGACACAGCTCTTCATGCTCGTCAATGAGAACGGCGAGATCGACGATCCCCAAAGCCGGTACATCCAGCGCAAGTACGTCAACGACTACGGCTGGCATGGCAAGTTCTACATCACCGAGTGGGCTCGCGTAGTGCTTCTCCGCGACGGCACGTTCAAGATGGCGAGCGACTGGTTTCGCGCTGGCCCAGAGTTCAAGGGATTCAAGTTTCAACCGATCGCTCGCAACTAAATTTTCTCTAGAGCCGTTGAAGTGATAAGATAGTCACGATGGCTAGAGAGCAAGTTGAAAATCCCGTAACCTGTGCGCTCGCGGTGATCGTTCCCGGGCGCCGGGTTCTCCTCGCTCACCCGACAGGCGCCAACTACGTCAACGGCTGGACCCTTCCGAAGGGAATCAAGGAGCCGAGCGAGACCGAAGCTGAGGCCGCCGCTCGAGAGTGCTTCGAAGAAACTGGTCTAGACTTAAGAGAGCGTGCAGGCAAGCTGCGAGATCACGGTCGCTTCAAGTACCAGCCCCACAAGGACTATCATCTCTTTTCGGTTCACCTCGCTGACGAGGTCCCTCTCGCGCGCTTGAAGTGTGAGTCGATGTTCATCTCGAACATGATCTTCTACCCCGAGGTAGATGCCTTCACCTACATTCGCCTCGATCAAGCTCACATGCTCTTGTCGAGGAGACAGGGAAAGATCTGGGAAGCGGTTTGGAACCAGCTCTAGGTATACAAGTACACCTTCTCATGTTACAATGCACTAGCTTCGGTCTCGATCCGTCGCGCCCGCAAGGGTGAGGAAAGTCGGGACTGCACAGAGTGGGTGTCCAAGCTCTAGGGCAGGCGAAAGCCGTAAACCGGCCTCACGGTCGGCAACCGTAACTTGGCCCGCAGCAACCTAAACAGGAGATGATGACTCTACTCGACGAGTCTCCGGGTTGGGGCACGATCGCGAGAGCGTCGGGCGGCCGTAACCGCCAGTCGAATGACGGAATAAAACAGAATCCCGCTTACGGGGACCGAAGCTGTTTTGTGGGGGAACGATGACCGAAGAAAAAGTTAGCATCAAGATCTTAGGGGCTGGACGAGTTGGAATCGCAGTCTCGCTGATGCTCGAGGAGCTTAACGCGCGGCGAGATCTAGGATGGCGGATCTCACTCGTTGACAACAACCCCGACTTAGGTCTCGTGCGTGATCTAAGAGACGTCAAAGTCATCACTGACGAGATCAAGAGCGCAACAACCGTCATCTGTTGTCTCCCGGTGTCAGTGATGAGGGCGGTGAAGCCTGGCATGATCTGTGCGAACCACGGAGTCAATTACATCGACATCACCGAGGATGTCGATCTGAGCTTGATGCATCGGACGTACGGCGCGGTCGCCGAGAGCAACGGCTCCGTTCTCATGCCCCAGTGCGGATTAGCGCCAGGGATCATCAACATCGCGGCTGGCTCGATCTATCGTCGCTTCGCCGACGGTGAGGAAAACGGGTGTCTTGACCTCTTTCTCAGGGTAGGTGCCCTGCCTCTCTTTCCGACCAATTCGCTCAAGTACGGGCTCACTTGGAGCTTGGAGGGACTGATCAACGAGTACATCAATCCCTGTGACGCGATCGAGGGGTGGAAGCGAGTACGCGTTCCAGCGCTCGAGGATCTAGAAGAGCTGATGATCGCTGGAGTTCACCTCGAGGCGTTCTCAACCTCAGGTGGACTGGGATCACTCGCCCAATCTCTGAAGGGTAAGGTTCGCAACCTCAATTACAAGTCGGTCAGGTATCCCGGTCATCACCACTTGATCAAGTTCATGCTCCAAGAGCTCGCTCTATCTAGAAAGAAGATCGAGGGCCTGCTGAGGAACACCCTCCCTCAGGTGAGCGATGACGTCGTTTACATCTCCGTCATCGGGAAGGGCGTCGTCAACGGCCAAGCTAAGCACGAGGTGTGGAGCACCGCCGTGACTGGAAAGCGGGGGTTGACGGCTCTCCAGTTGACCACGGCGCTCGGCGCCTCGGCGATGGTCGAAAACATTCACGTTAACGGCTTCTCTAGGAAGGGGTTGGTTCTCCAAGAGGACCTTGACTTGACCGCTGTCATCTTCGGATCAGACATCAACAACCAATGGAACGTCTTTTAACTCGTGAAGAGTTCAAGGTGCTCGTCTTCAAGCGAGACAAGCACACCTGCGTCGTGCCTAAGTGCGGGCGTCCTGCGGTTGACGCTCACCACATCCTCGACCGCAAGCTCTTTAAGGACGGCGGATACTACCTTGCTAACGGAGCCTCGCTCTGTGGAGCGTGCCACTGGGACGCTGAGACGGGAGTGATCACTGTCGAGCAAGTTCGTGAGTACTCGAAGATCGAGATCGTCATCCTTCCGCCCGGCTTCAATCCTAGATTCACCTACGATAAGTGGGGCAACAGCTACCACGCGGTCGACCACGGCACGAAAGCCATGAAGGGGCCGCTCTTTCATGACGCTGGAGTTCAAAAGATCTTGAAGCAAACGGGACGAATTCGGTACTTCTTTTAGTGTACATCGCTAAATTTACATGATATGATCGGCACCGTGAGTCAACAACGTCAGAGGGAGATCTCATGAGCTTCGCGACAGCTGCAAACGTTTTCGCTCAAAACCGCGTCTTACGCAACACGTTCTTTCTGCTCGCTCTCAGCTTCATCACCACGATCGCTGGGACGATCGGCGGCATCATGGCAGGGTTGCCAGCCTGGGGTAGCGAGAACCCCGTCACCTTCGCGGTGATCAGCCTGGTCGGCGCCATCGGCTTGATCTTCCTGACCCACGCGTTTCGAGACGACGCGTTGGGAGTTCCTCTCTTCCTCGCCTTCTCTCTCTTTGAGGGTGGCGCGATCTGCGGGTTGATCAATCAGGTCTGGACCAACCCAGGCGGCCCGATGATCATCGCGAACGCGTTCGCTGGCACCGCGCTCGTCACCGTCGGCTGTTCGATCTACGCGATGGTCACCAAGCGCGACTTCAGCGTCTTCGGCGGCTTTCTCTTCGGAAGCTTGTTAGCGCTTCTCGGCCTGATGGTCCTCGCGCTAGTCTTTGGCTTCTATGGCACGTGGATCTCTTACCTCGCGATTCCGCTCTTCTCGTTCTACCTGATCTGGGACGTGCAACGAGTCGTCGACGGTGGCGAAGACAACTACATCTCAGCCGCGATCGGCATCTACCTAGACGTCCTGAACATCTTCTTGCACATGCTCAACATCGGCAAGGATGATTGACACCTCTCCTAAGATCGGTGAGCTCGCCTTCGGTTGCTTTTCAATCGGAGTCGGGCTCGGCTTCGGCACGCCGTTGGGGTGGTGGCGATTCCGATCGCGATCGGGCTCTTTTTCATCCTTCCTGCGAGGTAACCAATAGACAAGAGACACCGCATCAATCGAGAGATCACCGCACCGCAAGTTAGAGTCGTCTCCGCCTCTGGCGACCAGATGGGCGTCATGACGGTCTTCGAAGCTCTCACTCTAGCTGAAGAGAAAAATCTTGACCTAGTCGAGTTCGCCCCCACCGCGGTGCCGCCCGTTTGCAAGATGATCGACTACGGGAAGTTCCTTTACCAGCTCCAAAAGAGCACCCAACGTCAGAAGACGCCTGAGCTGAAGGAGATTCAGCTACGTCCGTCGGTCGACGAGGGAGATTACAAGATCAAGGTGCGAAAGATCATCGAGTTTCTCACTGACGGTCACAAGGTAAAGGTCGCTCTCAGGTTCAAGGGGCGCGAGATCACTCATCGAGAGATCGGCGACGCTTTGCTCACGCGGCTTCAAGATGACACCAAGGCCCACGGCAACGTCGAGAGCTATCCCAAGCTCGAGGGCAAGCAGATGATCATGGTCCTCTCACCCCAGAAAAAACACTGATGTACTGGCTCGTCACGTACGAGCACCAGGGACAGCTCGGGGAGGAAGTGTGGAGAGGGTCTCTAGGAAAGTGGCGTCTTGATGCTCTCAGACTCGAGGAACGTGCGCAGTCAGGGCCGTACTTCCTCGTGAACGCCGTCACGATCTCCGAGGATGAGTATTACCAGCTGGAGCACAAGATCGGATAAATAGCAGTCTACCTCTACGGAGACTGCTATGACCGGGCTTTCGGACTACTTCTCGTCGTTCACGATGACGCCTGACTACAAGGCGCCGTCGCTCTCGTTCTCAAAGGTCTGGGATCAGGCCGACACCTACTACTTCACGTATCCGACCGCTGGCGTTTGGGCCGCGGACGTGATCACGTTCACCGCTAAAAACCACAACCTGATTTCAACCGACTCGGTCATCGTCGAGAGCAACGTCGACGCGTGGAACATCGGTGCCGTCACCGCAACTGTCACGAACGCGAACACCTTCACCGTCCCCCGCGTCGGTGATCCGGTGATCGCCTTCCCAAACCGCGCGTCGGTGACTCCGAACGGGTCGGTCAGTCCAACCCCGCCGTGGACGCGACAGACTGGACCCACCGGTGGCACCGCGAACGGCACGCTGACGAAGGTAGTTGCGAATCGCGCGAGCGCGATCGCTGAAACATGGACGCTAACCTCTACCAACGCCACTACGTTCACCGTGGTTGGCTCGCTGTCGGGCTCAAAGGCAAACGCCACCGTCGGTGTCGACTATGACAATGGGATCATCGCCTTCCTCTTGACCGCTGGAACGACCGCGTTCCACACAGGTGGAGCTACGGTCTTCACGATCACCGTGATGGGCGGCAATCTGCTCTGGACTAGGGTGTCTTGCAAGAAGTACTCGCGCTTGATGTTCAAGCCGACGGCCATCCAGATCGCCGCTGCTACTGGCGGCGGAACGTTGAAGGTGATGGGAAAGTTGCATCCTGACGCGGGGTGGCACGAGATCGTTGCGGCCTCTGGGGCGGCAGCGCTTCACACCTATCCGACATTTCAGTACAACCTGGTGCGACTTGAGCGAGTAGGCGGAAGCGATTCCGACATGCCGATCTGCTACACCCAGAGCTAAGATGCGCGCGGTTGTGTTCGTAGGGCTCTGGCTGCTCGGATTCATCACCGTCGTCACGGCCATCGAACCTCCGCCGCCGCCCTTCGAAATGTGTGTCGGAAAGCACGTCTATCTCGTGAAAAACAACGAGATGACAAGATCCGCAAAGGCTTGCACCGGCAAGACGTGGTTTACTTAAGAGATTGGCGGTGATACAATCTCCGGGTGAGGCGCGATTGGGAATTCGATCCGAGTGAGCTTCCAGCTGACCTAGCTCTCCCAGAGGGGGCATCCTGGAAGCCTGAGGTCTTCAAGCGAAAGGTCAGCCGACGCACGATCGTTCCGAAGATCTCGTGCTACGAGCTCAACGGGGTGCGTCTCAAGGATCTCCACGCCTTCTTATCGAAGCTCATCCGTGACAACAATCCCAAGGCGGATTCTCCTCTCTTCATCGACGACGTCATCATGGGTCACGACTCCGACTATGATGAGTCTTGGCTGACGATCTGCGTCGACACCCCCGAGACCGACGAGGAGTACTTGACTCGACTCCGTCAGCATCGAAAGCGGCTGATCAGCTCGCTCAAGGGGCGTCAAGCTGCCGCGGCCAAGCGAGCTCAAAGGTGAGCTTCATCCCGAAGGTCCACGCCTCTCTCGCTCGCGGCGCGACACGCACGGTGCTTCGTGAGGGGCGGAGGGACATGGAGGAGCGGATCAGCAAGATCCCTGAGTGGGTGCCTGTCCGCGACGAGCGAACCGCTCGCCGAAGCTATCCGGTGCTCCGACGGTTCTTCGACAAGACAACGATCATCGGGAGGGTCGAGTACGCCAAGAAGCACTCCTCGATCAAGATCGTCTCTCTCGAGCCGCGGCGCAGAGGTGAGTTCGACGAGCTCTACGCGAGCTCGACGGTCGCAGGTAACGGGATCTTTCAAAGCAAGTGGATGAAGTTCAGAATTACTCACCACGCGATCGATCGATTTCAACAACGTCACTCCGGGGTCCTTCAAGATCTCGAGACGCTGATCGACGAGTTTGCTCCCACGGTCATCGCCGGTACTACCGTCGAGGAAGAGAAACCTCAGAACGTCTTGCTTCCAGCGGTACACGGAGCATGCATCATGAGCTTCGAGGAGGGGTCAGGCGAGCGCTACGTCTCGACCTACCTCTCAGACAATGAGCTTCGCCCCGAGCAGCTCGCGGAGCGAGAGAGACTGATGGAGAGGGTGATCAGCCTCGCGTGCGGAAGCGCGCTTCCGCTAGCTCGCCGAGGTACCTTCGCAGGACGAAACGACACCGTCGAGTGCTACCTGCGCTCGTCGTTGCAGCCACGCGTCGCGGCGCGAGCTCTATCTCACCAGAAGGCCAAGAACAAATCTTGAAGTTGATGTGCATCGACGGAATTCCGTCGAGGGGTCTCTTCAGCGGAAGCGTATACGAGCAGCTAGCCTACCACGCGTGCTGCGGGATCAGTCCCTTTCCGCTGATCAGCGTCGATCGCTCGACGGGGCGGACCTTGCCCTGCGTTTGCAAGAGATGCCAGACTAGGGCTCCAGATGCCCCCAACGGGTGGTACAACGCGCGCCGCTTCATTCCCTTCAATCCAGACGTAGAGAAGCTGGGCGATCTCGTCGATGAGATCATCCCGGAGCCTCTAGTCGAGGAAATTCTGAGTAAATAATCGCACCCAGCTGTGGCGTGGCCTCTCTCGGCTGCTCCGATAACTAACTTAGAAAAGAGGATCTGCTTGAGATGCAAGAAATTTCTGGAGGTGTCGGGCTTCACCTGCTGTTAGACCTACACGGCGTCAAGCCTGAGCTTCTGATCGACCTCGAGTCGATCAAGAAGATCTTGGTAGAAGCTTCGAGAGCTACTGGAGCTACAGTTCTGAGCTGCGAGGGAAGATCCTTCGGCGAGGGACTGGGAGTCACGGCGATGACGATTCTCTCAGAGAGCCATTGCTCGATTCACACGTGGCCAGAGCTAGGTAAGGCTATGCTCGACATGTTCACGTGCGGAGCATGCAATCCTCGACGCAGCATTCCTGTCTTTGATCGTTACTTCAAGCCAGAGTACATGAACGTCGATCTCCTTCACCGCGGCTCAACCATAGGCCTCGTTCCAAATTATGACTTCTAATCCTCGTCTAGCGTTCACCTCCGCCACGCTCGAGCGCATCAAACAGCTCGAAGAACGCTTGCATCAGCTTGGAGTGAGGAGCGTGAGCATGACCGTCAACTCTCTCATGGGGGCCGGCTCTTGCACCTCTGATGAGCTAGCAAACAGTTTTCTAGATCTCATCGAGGCAGGGTTAGACGGGAAGACGAAATCGATGAAGATCGAAGATACGATGAGGATCGAAGATCCACCAGAGGTCCAGCTAAATGTACCAAGGCCCATAGGTAGGTTACCATTTACCTCTCAACAGGTGTTCCAGCCTGTCATTGCACCAACGCCTACCTTAAGGGAGAACGATGAAGTTGGAAAAAGGTTTTAAGTGCCCGGGCGCGCTGAAGACGATGATCATCACGATGAACATGAGCCCCGCGGCCAAGAAGACGATGATGCTCGCCGAGCAGACGCGCGCCAACAAGCACCGCGAGATGCTCAAGCGCAAGTGGGTTGACGTCGTGAGCGACTCAACGACGCCGAAGCAGCGCCGCAGCACGACGAACGTCGCAAACGTCGTGATCGGTGATCCCGAGTGAAGAGGTCCCCAAAGCCTGGCGACATCCAGGTCGGTGACACCGTCAAGTGGAACTTCGGCAGAGTCGAGGTGATCGACGAGGCGACCGACCTCGCCGCGATCGGGCCTGGGCGGTGGTTCATGATCAACGAGGACGGTGGAGTTTGGGTGAGTGAGGAAGCTGTTCTACGACGGTATGCTTCTGCTCACCGCAAGAAGAACTGGTGATGGGAGCTCGAACCTTTTCAACTAGCCCCAGAATTTACTCGGACATGGACGGGGTCGTCGCTGACTATGAGAGGTCGGCGGATGAGAAGGGCTTGAGCTATCGCGAGGCTCGCTTCGTGCCTGGCTTTTACCTTGAGCTTCCAGTGATGCTTGGCGCTCAAGACGCGATCACAGCTCTTGACCAGGCGGGGTTTGAGATCTTCTTTCTCACGAAGCCGCCCTCGAAGAATCCCTACGCAGCCTCGGAAAAGCTCATGTGGATGATGCGGCACTTTCCCAAGTACTACGACCGCGTCATCATCACCCCTGACAAGGGATGCGTCGGTTACTCGACCGACTTCCTGGTCGATGATCATCCAGAGTGGGCGAACGCTCACACGTTTCGCGGGAAGGTGATTCACTTCGGCCAGCAACCCCACGAGAACTGGGACGCGATCGTCACCTGGTTTCTCGAGATGAACTACATCGAGCAACTCGTAAAAGCGCTGTGAAGTTCATCGTTTGGCTCTTGATCTCGTTTCCGCTAGCTAACCCTAACGCGATTGACTATGTCGGTTATGCTGATGAGACAAGTTGCAAGATCTGGGCCGCGATCACTAACATGATCAAAAATCCACGGTATTACTCGTACTGCCAGCCACTTACGGTTCACGAGACACCTATCAAGGATATCGAAGATATCTTAAAGGATGATCTGAAGTAGGCGTGAAAAAGGCCGCATAATGCGGCCTTTTTCAATCTGCACCTCAACTATCAGTCGAGGAAGTCCTTGATCGCCTGAAGGATCGCGCCCTTAGCAGCGGTCGCTTCGGCCGTGTTGGTCAGCTTACGCACGTCACGCCCATTGATCGTCAGGACGTCAATGACGCCGTGCTCACCGTCGACCGAGGTCGCGATCGCGTGGGTCTTGCCTGCCGCGGTCAGAGCTGCAAGCAAGCCGCCGCCCGTGCCCGTCGTTCCGTCCGAGATCGAGATCGTCGAGTCCAAACCTGTGGTCTTGGCCACGGTGCCGCTAGTGATCTTGAGGTCGCCGCTGACGACCGCGCAGGTCGTGCCGCCGACAGCTGCATTCAAATCAGTTTGGAGCTCGGACGCGAGAGCGGTGAACGTCTGAACATCGGATCCAGTCACCGTGCAGACAGTATCGGCAGCTCCGTCGATCGATACCTTGAGCGTGTAAGTGGTCGCGTCGTTCGCGAGACCCGTCGCACCGCCGCCGGTGATGTTCGGGGTGAAGTTGATCGTTTGGTGACCGCTTGCGTTAGCAGCGCCGCCGTCAGAGGCAACGTTGAAGAGACGTGCGCTGATCAGAACTTCTTGCGTCTTAGTCTTAGCCATTCAAATTCTCCTGGGGTAAAGGTAAACTCCTCTGCTCAGCGCAGAAGTTTGTCGGTCTATTTATGAGGAAGCTATCCTGCTTCACTCAAGACCTGATATAATGAACTATTATGAACATTAGAATCGAAGACGACGGCGTCACTCACGTCAACGTTTACTCTCGAGGTCGAACCGAGCTCGGGAGGCTTCTCAGTAACTTTTCTAACCTTCCGTTCATCTTCGAGGAGCAGATCTACGCTAGCGTCGAGGCGTGGTGGTACGTCAACAGCCTCGTGCTCTGGGGTTGCGTCTTTGACGAGGAGACGCGAGAGGCCGTCAGCTCTCTCAAGTTTATGCACGGAGCCTCGGCAAAGACCCTAGGCAGAGGATTGCACTCCCTCTTGCTAGGAACAGAGCGTACACAGCCTCCCTCTCGCGAGGTTCTCAAGGCGGTATACCACGCCAAGATCGACGCTTATCCGCGACTGAAGAGTGACCTTCTGGGATGCAAGCTTCCGTTTGACCACTACTATGTCATGAGTGAGAGAATCGTCCACACCCCGAAGCATCGGTGGACGGGACAGCTGTGGAACGAGGTGCGAGCAGACCTGCTCGCTGAGAGCGGGATCTTTACTTCTTCCGCTTAATCAGCTCATCGAACATGGCGTGAGCCTCGGTACGCTTCTTAGGCTCAGGCTTAGGCTCTGGCTTCTTTGGCTCAAGCGTTGACTCTGTTCTAATCGGCTCTGGGGTCGGAGGAGGAGGCGCCGAGGGTGCTGTCTGGATCGGAGGAGGTGTCGGCGCGCCCATCGTTACCTTGAACGCGGGAGCTTGCGAACCCGAGGGCTTCACGGAGATTCCAGAGACCGTCGGCTTAGGTGCGAGCTTAAGCTCGCACGTGTCGCTCGCCGGGACATAATAGTGGTCACCGATGACGACGCTGATGTTGCAGGAGTAACTGCCAGGAGCTAGGAACTTGTCAAGCACCGGCACCTTCACCTCGTAGACTCCAGAGCTCTTCTCCACCGCCGGGAAGGACAAGGTCATGTCACCGGCGTTGATGTTGAAGCAGGTCTGGAGGGATCCCTGGAGATCTCCAGTGATCAGCATCTCAAACTCGAAGGTAGCAGCTTCGCCGCACTTGAACTCGATCATAGCAGCTATTTATCTCCAGAAGAGCTTGATGAAGTTCCTGACTGGAGTTACGACAAATTTATCAACCGCGATCGACACTCTCTCGTTAGCCGACTTGAGAGAGGTAAGCTTCATCTGAACGACGTGAGCTGTCTTAGGGGTGACCTCAAAGGTATTTCTGAACGACTTTTTACCTACCCTCATGTGAAAGTGAAGATAAGCGGTCTGGCGTTCTTCTTCAGGTCTTCGATGCGGAAACCCGCCAGGACTGACTGGGGGTTGTTCAATTACTACCTCTACCTCAACTCCGAAGATCAGCTTCATGCGAAACATCTTGGAGTTGAAGAGCTTAGCTCCGAACAGCTTCATGAGTCATCAAACGTCGGGTTAACCCTGTTTCCGTTGACGTCGTACTGCATCTGGATCCGGTCCTTGGTGCCGTCCATCGACTTGAAGGTCTCGGTAGACGTACCGACCCCAGACGTCCGGCCGAACAGCGCGGCGACCATGCGCTTGACGTAGGTGATGACAGGGAGTCCCTCAGAGACGTAGTTCCAGACTTGAGCGACGAGAGATGGGGTGGCAGACGGAGTAGAAACCGTACCGTCGATTCCGAGCCGGTGACGAATCTGAGCGCGCTCATCTGACGACCAGTCCGTTGATCCCTCAGCGGCGTTAGTGATCGTCGAGTTGACTGAGCCTAGCGTGAAAACATTGACGTAGCTAGTCGGAAGCACGGCGTCCATAGTTTCGTTGGACGCGTTGACGGCGACAAGATTTCCACCCTTGATCTTGGCGGTAACGAAGGTTGGGCCTGGCCTAGCTTGAAAGGATAGCTTGGCGTTGAGGAGAGTCGCCGTGATCCCGAGAGTGACCCCGTCGCCCAGGTCGTCCTTTCCAGACGCGCTGACGATGTGGGGGTACTGAATGTTGCTCAGCTTTTCCTCGTTGAACCGGCAAGTATCAACGAGGTCTTGGATCAAGATGTCAAGCGAGGGTGAGAGAACGGTGATGATCCGCGGGCTCACGTTCCAGTCGATGACGACATCATTTCTTACCGACATCTCGGATGGCCTCTAGCTCGTATAATATGCGCGTCTCTCGCTCGATCGCGACCCTCTCGTCGATGATCGCGGACTCAAAGACGCCTATGTTCTGCTTGCGGCGATCAATCTGCCGCTTGAGCGCCTCGATGTCGTATCCTAGCTCCTCCTTGGTCAGAGCCATGGGAGTTAGGTTACGATGGTGTCGGGCGTGCGGATGATGTTGTTCGACAGACCTGTGTTTACCACCGTAGCCTCGGTCGAGTACGGGAGCATGCTGCCCTTTTGGCGTGCGCGCACCAGGACAGGGATGTCAGCCAGATAAGTCAAGCCCGCCGACTCGGTGCCAGGCGTTCCGTCTGACCCAGTAGTCTCGTAAGAGTTGAGGAGCGGAACGTAATAAGTGTCGGACGTCGTGGTAGCCACGGGGAGAGTGTTGATCGTGTAAGAATCACCTGTAGTTTGCCCTGCGATCGCCGGAAAGATCTCGACCTGGTTGTCGCTGACGACGGTGGTGATGTAAGAGATCGCGGAACGAGTAGAGTTTCTGATCAGGTCACCGACCTTGGCGCCAGCAAAAGCTCCGGCATCCACGATCGTGTCAGTGTCGGTGCCAGCGTCGGCGGTCAGCGCGCCAGAGGATGCGAGAACGAACGTGGTGGTCGCCCACGACGAAAATCGCAGGCGGTACTCGACGTTCGCCGACACGTCGACCAAGATGATCGTGCCACCGGTAGAGCGACCGACGGTGTCAGCCGGGATAGTTCCGCCGGTGACGACCGACGTCGCACCCAGCGACTGAGCGGTTCCGGTAAACATGTCCTTCTTGATCGAACCGCCGGCGCCGGTCAGCTTGAAGACCGACACCTTGTCGCCCGCGCGGGTGTTAGTTACCGAGACGGTGATCTTGGTCGGAGCCGAAACGACGGTACCCAAGTCATCTAGAGCCTGGAAGTTGTTAGCGTCGGCTGCCAGGTAGTTCTTCAAGATGACGCCAGGTGCTAGGAACCACTTGCCACCGGCGAAGGTGCCGAAGGGAGCGGCCTTGATCGGAGTGATCGAGGTGCAGACGGGGGTTGAGACGTAGTTCGAGCCGTCAACCCTGATGTCGTCGGTGTTGTTGAAGGTGCCGCGCGTGTTGCGTAGCACGAGGATCTTGTCAGGCAGAGTGCCGCCGGCGAGGTGATGAGCGACGACCACACCGGTCGCGTTTGAGTTAAGCTGAGTGACCGTAGCCCCCTCAGCGATCGTGCCGGTGAGCGTACCGTAGGTGATGCGATACTCGGTGCCGATGTACCGTTCGCCCTGAATGCCGTCGGTGTCAGTCGTGTCGGTGTTGCCACGGCGGAAGAGGTACTTCGTCCGCTCATAACCCTGCTTCACCGTGTAAGTGCTCGCCAGGTCGATCGCGATCGAGTAGTTCTCGTTGGTTCCGTCCTCGTTCAGGTCGACCGATTCGTCTTGAGCGTGGGTGATCGTGACCGTCGAGTAAGTGGCGGGACCCGCGTTGGCCGGCGTTCCTGCGGTGCAGGTCGCGTCGCCGTCTGCGATGCCTGTGTACTCCTTGATCGCGTCACCGTTCGAAAAGTCAGTGATGACTCCCCCGGTGCCGCCGATCAGGTAATACGTGATCGTCGGGGTGGCGCCTGTCGTCGCCGCGGTGATGCGGGCTCGCTTACCGCTCGTGGTCGCCGCTGCCCAGTTCGCTCCGACGTAGAGGTAATTACCGACCGTGAAGGTGCCCGTGCCCGCGGATCCGGTGAAGGTGCGATAGCCGGTGTCATTGTTTAGATCCCCTCCGGTCGACAGCGGGATCGGGTTGCGGCCACCCGCAGATAGATCGACGATGTAGTTGTCTTGCGTGTTGCCGTACTCGCGGGCAAACACCGTGACGTAACCCTGGTCGACCAGCGTGCCGGTCTCCTTGACGTTGACCAAGATGTCGATGTGGCCATCGCTCCACCAATCTTCGGTCGTGCTCTTGTACTTCCTGAGAACCGCCGCGGGCGACCCCTGGTAGACGTAGAGGTGAGTGAAGTCGACCAGCGAGCCGATCGAGTAGATGTTCGCCCAGAGCGACTCGCCTGAGACAGCGGCCGACGCTTGGGTGACGCTTCCAGTGCCGCCCGTGACCGAGACGGTACCAGAGGTCGAGTCCCAGTCGTTTGCGGCCGCGTTAGACGCCGGGCGGATCCACGCGTACTTCGTGGCGCCGACGTTGTTGAAGTCGAGGAGAGTGCCAGAGTCACCGCCGGTCGCGTTCGTGACGGTCTTGCCGATGTCAGACGCGACGAAGTCGGTGCCCGTCGTGTAGGTGATGCGAACGATGCCGGTGTTCGTGCCAGTGGAGCGAGCCCACGAAGCGGTCTTGAGCGAGCCACCCTTGAGGTACTCGACCGAGGTGCGGTCGATGAACCACGGATCCTTGTCGCCTGACTCGATGATGCCGATCGTGTACTCGGTCGGCGTTTGAGCCGACATCGGAATGCCGTCGTCCATCTGAGTGAGCTCGTCGAACAGGTCTTGAAGAGCCGAGTAAACCTGGTTGGCGGTGTCGATCGTCGTCGGAGAGACAGAAGTATCCCGAACGAGCCGCTTCTGACGATTCTCAGCTTCGTAGTAAACTATCCAACGGCCACCTAGGATCGTGTCGCTCATTCAATGATCTCCAAAGATGGTCTATTTACTCCTACGCGGTAAGCGGGCTCTTAAGCGATCGAATCTGGGATCTGGACAACGAATACCGAAGTTCCTGGAGAGATCTGGATGAATCCAGTTGGCGTCACCGACGCCACCGTCGTGAACGGTTGATATTTTTGTGACGAGCTACCCTTGCGCAGCTTGACCAAAACGGTGTTGTCACCGATCGGGCCAAACCATGATACTTGAATAGTTTGAGGGTCGGACGATATGGTACCGCTAGCAAGCACCTCGTTGTTAGACTGCCGCAGTATCGCGTATCTGGATCCGATCTGCGCATTTTGCAATACAAAGCCCACCGTAAGCCAAGCTGCGGCTGGATCTCTTGGTCTAGAAATTACCGCGTTATTATGTGGATACGCCCCCTTGAATCCCGAATCTACGGTGTTAGTGGCCGGTAAGAACGGAGAGTGACTTATCAGTGAAGCCATTATGTCAGATCTAATTCCGGATTGATGAAGATATACTTACCGTTGGTCGAAGCTGGACAGACGCCGTGATAACTCAAAGTGGCTGTTATCTCCGTATTCTGTTTGATAGCAAATTCAGTTGTCAACGTCAATTTTTTCGAGAAATAGTTATTGTAAGGTGACGACTGCGTCCAAGCGGGGCCAGCTGCATACTGCGTGGTGGACCCATACTTGGTCTGTTGCTTTCTGATGTTACCAGAGCTGTCGATATAGCAGATCGACAGCCGAAGATTGCAGGGATTGATATCTGCTTGGGCGATGTCGTCAGAGCATAGGATGTAGACGTTCACCGTTTTTGTAGCTGCGGTCGCGGTGTAAAACATGTTTAGTCTAGCTGCGGTATATGTGCAGTGAAGACCTAGATATTGACCGAACCACAATGACCTCAAGGACCATAGAGTTCCGTCATCTAGCATCGCGTTGTAGTATGGCCACGGGGACTCGGCGCCGATCCACTCGGTATACCCGACCGGATTTTCATATCGATATATCTTCCGATCTTTAGTGGTTAACAACCCGTAGCTGAGCAACTCAGGACTTGGATTAGTACCGGTGTACTTGCCTAGGATACCGAAAGAGATATCAGCTGGAGCTGTCTTTAGTGAGCCACCGCAGTTCTCGAACACAATTTGATTCAGAGCGGTCGCCGCCTGGGTGCCTTGAAAGCCTCCGTCAAATAATTTGAATGTCTTAGTAGCATCGTCTTCATCGTAGAAGACGCAATCTTTTATTCTCAATATAGTTCCATTAGGCGTAGTATTGCCATTAGGCTTTACTATGCCAGCGGTGGGCTGTGACAACAACCCCTTCCATGTAAACTCGCAGCCTTCCAGAACATCTCCCATTCTCGGGGATGCATGCTGCCCGTAGGGTTGGATAGTATTTCCAACAAAGTTATTAGACTTTAGGTTTCTAAGCTTGCAATAACGGTATTGATGGAAAGTAGTGGAAGAGCTATGAGCGGGAAGTTGAATACACGCAAACGCTCCTGAAGTTGAGCTATTGTTAATACGTAGTTCTAAACCTTCCATTATATTGTACCAAGTGTTACCACCAGTACCATGACTTCCTAACGAAAACATCTTTGTACTAGTGCTTTGTACATTAACATCAATAACGAATCTACCATTGCCGACAAACTTTAGATTCCTACCAGCAAAGTGGGTTCCGTGAGCGAAAGAGGAGTTCGTTATGTAGATGGTAAATGTCCCAGCTTCTGACCACTTTAAACCATCATCGATGATGATAGTGACTTCTCGATTTGAAGTTGGGCCTAGCGTAGACGATGAATAAGTGTGAGAGAAGCACTTTGAACCTACCGCGGTGTGAGTGCCTGACTGAGAACCTGAAGTGTTTACCGCTGATCCACCCACCGTCGTTGAAATCTGAAAAGCATCCGCGGTGAGACCTGAAGAGATGACAAAATAGGTCGTACCAGCGGTTATCCCAGTGGGTAAAGCACCTGTTGTGCTGAATACAACTGGGGCTCCTGAGGTTAATCTATGGTTAGTCCAAGAAATAACCCCAGGAGAAGCAATTGTTATCGTTACAGTGGATGACGTAGCAGATCTGACGTGAATCTTATCACCCGCCCCCGTTCCGTTCCCCCACACCGTCGAAATCCATGCTCCATAAGTAGCGACCGTCACCGCGCCGCCGTTGATGGTTTGAGGCAAGGAGGCTTCATTGTAAAAATAGCGCCATGGGCCAGAGACCCCGCCTGTAAATTGGTTCGTCGTGATAGTTCCAGAGTGCCCAGCGAAGTTTGGGATGATGCTTGTATTGGCTCCTGAATCATTTAACTTCGTGGTGGCTACCCTGGCCATGATCTCGCACACGGCGCCTGTCGCTCTCGCCCATACCGTGGTGTTGACCCGCGGCGCGCTATAAGTGCCGTCAAACCAAGCCGAGGTGATCACGGCCGTGGACGAGTTGATGGCGCTAGCCATGTTGGTTGCCATGGTCGCAGGAGTAGCATTGTACGTGGGCGTGATCACAGTTGATCCAAAGATCGAAACTCCGCCGCTAGTCGGAGCAGAACCCTGAGACGCAAAGTCGACAGAGGCCGTAGCTACGGTGCCGCCCGTGGCGGCCTTGCCGTCTCCGTCCTCCGGGGTGTTCCACGTTGGGGACGAGGCAGGGTATCCACCAGAGTGGTACTGAGCCGCGTTATGATCACAGTAAAAGTCAGGCATGCGCTATTAACCGTCTACGATTAGGTGGCTTGGAACAAGATGCTTAGCAGAGGGAGGAATTGAAGACGCAGGAATGACGCTTTCTTGGCCAACAGCGTTGCTCAAGCAGCAAGCCACCGACTTGTCTTCGAGAGCGTAAATTTCATGCTCGGTCTCCTTGGCGATGTATAAGATCTTTGGAGCCTTGAAGATATTTTCCTTGCCGTCTACCTTGACCATAAATGAACCAGCAACCAGCATCAAGGCGTGTTCATACGGGTGCCTGTGCTCAGGATAGAACGTTCCCTTCTTGGGGAAGTGCATCAAGAACACTCCAACCTCTCCTATGACCGCCGTAGAGAGCGATATCACGTTGGCCGGAATTCCATCATCCAAATTGGGGTCTGGCTCATAAACGTGGTCATGGTCATGAAAATCAAAACCTATCCATTCTGTCTTTTCGCCGTTGTACATGTGAATGAGGCGATTTTCATCCCGAACATGATGTGTTAAGTTACGACACGTGTCCTTGCAATAGACCTTATACATAGAGAATTTGATTTGCTCTTTCTTGCGTTAGGATCCCAACAGAAACTAGATGGGCCATGCTCTGGAGAGTCTCACTGCTAGTGTTTGTCACCTTCCTCCCAGAGGCGGCTGCGATATCCAGAAGGTGGATGATGTCCTCCGCGACGGGATCAGTTTTTGCCCTCGTTCTGATGGTTACTCGCTCTTGGACGGTAAACCTATTCAAGAAGACGAAAGGATCCCATTCTCGATATTCTTGCGCTACAACTACTTCCGGTTCAATAACTTCAGTGTGTCCATGAGTATCAAATTCTTGGCTTTGCCACTCTACTGGAGCATCAGTGTCTGAGTTATAGACGTGCAAAATTCGATTAGCTAGCCGCACCGACTCATGTGCAGGGTCGGTACAATTTGCTAGACATCTAACCTCGAATGTTTTCATTTACGATCGATTATTTGAATACAAGCTCATTGTTTCAAACATTTTTCTAGTGAAATTTCTTCAACATTTGCCCTAGAAGAGCATCTACCTCTTGCTTCTTCTTCTCTTCAACCGGACGTACAGCTCTCTTAGCACCTACATAAGCAGCGAAAGACCCAGGCTTTTTCTCCTCAAGTCGCTTCTCTTCTAGCTTCTTCCTCTCAGCTAACTTAGCTTCTAACTTTCTCTTTTCCTCGAGCAACTTAGCTTCTAGCTTTCGCTTTTCCTCAAGCTTACGTGTTTCGTGCTGCTTTTCTTCTGGTAAACCAAAGATTCTTCTAAGCTTCTCTTCGGGTGTCTCTCGAGGTGGCTCCTCAGTCTTCAAGGGAGCTTCTGGAATGGATTTTTCTTCTGACTTCGCCCCCACGGACGTCTCAATTAACGGTTCAAACTTCACTGGCTCTGGTTGCACCTCGATGACCTTAGGCTTCTCCTCAGGGAGGTTGATCGGGGCTTTAATTGTGGGAGCCTTTTCTTCGGCCCTCATCTCGTCCTTCTTCTCCTGAGGCTTCTCGGTTCCAGGCTCCATCACCTGAACGGTCACCGACGGAGCCGCGAGATCGTCGAAGTCAGAGGTAATCTTAGCCCCTGAAACGACTGGTTTGTCGTTCTCTCGCACCTCACACGTGTTGACGATCGGAACGAAGTGATGACCGCCGATGACGATCGCGATCTCACAAGGGTAAGTACCGACGTCGAGGTAACGATCTAGCGGAGGAACCGTGACCTCCCAGACCCCTGCGCTCTTCTGGTTCGCAGGGATCGAGATCGCGACGCTCTCCGGGTTTTTGATCGTGAAGTGCCCCACGGGAACCCCGCTCACGGTTCCCGTGACCTGCATCTCAAATTCAAACGTGGTTGGCTCGCCGAGTTTGAAGATCATCACTGACTATTTAGCCTTAACTTAATAGCCACATTAATCTCTTCGTCTGGCGTCTTGCTCGCAGATCTCCGCTTGACGTAGACCCTTGGATTGCCTGGCTCGATCTCGATCCTCTTGAGGTAGGTCTCTCCGTCAAAGAGGATCTCGAAGGTGAGATAGTCCCTTTCGGTTGTCCTGTCATCATCACCTCTAAAGCTAGCTGGTGACGCGCGGGTGTTAGAGTCAACCCGCGCGACGGCTACGAGGCTAGCTGATCCGAGGAGCGTCGACTTGCCGCTGACGATCTTGGACGCGGAGGCTGAGACGGCGCTCTCGCCAGCCAACTCGCCTTGGGCTCTGTTCTCCGTCGTCGCTGAGGGAGTGACGGCGCTAGAGCTTGAGAGAGTCGTGCTCCCTCGGCTCTCGTTTGAAGCTTCTGGCGTGACCGTGCTGTTGCTCGAGAGCGACGCGGTCGCCCTGATCTCCTTTACCGCAGCTGCTGATAGCGCGCCGATGCCTGGCAGAGCCGCGGCCGCGCGCTTCTCGAGCTTACCTGCCCCCGACAGCGCGCTTGAGCTCTCGAGCGTCGAGACAGCTCGACTCTCGTTGCTAGCGACCCCAGACAGAGCGCCGATGCCTGGCAGAGTGACGGCGGCTCGAGCTTCGTTCTGAGCCGTCGCGATGATCGCCGCGGACCCAGAGAGAGAAGCCGCGCCGCGGCTATCGATCGTCGCCGCTGGGGTGAGCGCGCTGTTGCTAGACAGCGCCGCCGCACCCCGGCTCTCGCTTGCAGCGGCGCTTTCTAGGGAGCTCTGACCAGCTAGCAGCGCCGCAACGTTTCTGATTCGCGAAGCTGTAGCGGTTAACGCGCCGGTGCCAGAGAGGGACGCGCCGGCGCGGCTCTCGCTCGAAGCTGTCGGCGTAACCGTACCGTCACCGGTCAGGGACGCGCTCGCCCGATTTTCATTGGTGGCGGTCCCCGACAGAGCGCCAGCCCCCTCAAGCCCAGCAGCTGCCCGGCTTTCACTTTGAGCAGTTGCGGCCAGGATGGCCGCCCCGTTAAGCGATGAAGCTCCGCGATTTTCATTTCTGGCGGAGGCGATGATCGAGCTGCTGCTCGCAAGCTGAGCGGTCGCGTTAGCTTCGCTTCGCGCCGCGGCCTCTAGCGTGCTTGCAGCCGCGAGAGCAGCAGCCGCACGCTTTTCAATCTTGCCTGTCGCAGCTAGAGCGCTCGCGCCCTCGAGAGTAGAAGCTCCTCGATTTTCGTTGCTAGCGTGGGCGTTGATCGAGCTAGCTCCTGCTAGCGACGACGCTGACCTAGCTTCGTTCTGAGCCGCGCCCACGACGGCGCTCGCAGACTCGAGAACCGCCGCAGCTTGATTTTCGTTCTGAGCCGCGGCTGCCAGAGCGCTTGATCCTGCTAACGTCGCCTCGCCGCGAGTCTCGATCTTGCCTGTCGCAGATAGGGTGCTTGCTCCGTCAAGAGCTGCAGCTCCCCGAGCCTCGCTTCGCGCGACAGGCACGACCGCTCCCTCGCCCGTTAACGAAGCCGCGGCTCTAACCTCCTTCCGGGCTGAAGCTGCTAACGTCGAGCTAGAAGCTAACGTCGCGGCGGCGCGGCTCTCGCTCTGGGCGACCGCGACGAGCGCGCCGACACCGTTTAGAGAAGCCGCTGCGCGGCTCTCGTTGGTCGCCGAGCTGCTTAGAGAGCCCTGCCCGCTTAGCGACGCGGCGGAGGCTAGAACCAGAACGGAAGCCGCGGACAGGGTTCCTGCGCCAGCGAGCGTAGTAGAGCCGCGGCTCTCGTTCGTCGCTGCGGCCGAGAGAGCGCTTGCTCCGCTCAGAGTCGCAGCTGCTCGGCTCTCGCTCCGAGCTGCGGCGGTGACGGTGCTTGCCCCTGCTAACGTAGCTTCGGCGCGGGTCTCGATGCTTCCTGACGCGCTAAGAGCGCTAGAACTTGATAGCGAAGCCGCAGCTCGACTCTCGACTGTGCCTGCTAGAGCGATCGAGCCTGCTCCAGCTAACGTCGTAGCGGCTCGATTTTCGTTTTGAGCTGATGGAGATAGCGTTGAGCTGCCGGCGAGAGAGGTTGACCCGCGGCTCTCGTTTGTAGCGACAGCCGCAACGGTGCCGGTACCTGTCAGCGTCGCCGAGGATCGAGCTTCACTCTGCGCCGAAGCTGAGAGAGTTCCAGCTCCAGCTAGCGCGCTAGCTGCGTCGTGTGTCCGAACGACGGAAGCGACCGCCGAGACGCTGCCTGCGCCGGCTAGACTTGAAGTTGCTCGGTTTTCGTTCTTAGCCGCGGCGGCGACGGTGCTAGATCCGCTGAGAGCGGTCGCTGCGCGGTTTTCATTGACAGCCGTCGGTGTGACCGTCCCTGCGCCAGCCAACGTGGCGACAGCTCGGCTCTCGTTGCTAGCTGCTGGAGCGACCGTTCCTGCGCCAGCTAACGTGGCAGCGGCGCGGCTCTCGTTTCTTGCGACAGCCGAAACGGTACCTGCGCCAGCAAGAACTGCGGCTGACCGGTTTTCGTTGTTAGCTACCGCGGAGAGAGAACCGGAGCTGCTTAGGGTAGCAGCTCCGTCATGTACAACTCCACCCCCACCCTGGTTCGCAAGGAGCAGGGACATGGATTAATCCTCTATAGTGTCGCTACCTGTTATGCTACGGTGATGTCTAGGTCACCAGCCAAGAAGCGGAAAGTGTCACCGGTGTTGACCGTCTTCGCTTGGGTGAGCGCGCCGTACATCAAGACGTTGACGTTCGTGCCCCAGGTCGTGTTCGTTAGGTGGTCGACCACCGCGACGTGAGTTACCGTGCCCCAGTCACCTGTAGCGGTGGTCCAGTCAACGTTGCTTGAGTTTTGAGTCGCTCCGCCAGACGCCGCGTCTAGGGTAACCGCCATTCTGGCGTAAGAGCCGCCGCTGACCTCGGCCGACGGGTTGTTCGCCTCGAGGCCGGTGACAGCCGTAAAGAGCGCCAGATAGACCGTCGACGGCGGAGTGAACGCCTGGTTCCGCAGCATGTGGTTGATGATCTGATTTTCAAAGTAATCACTAAATGCGGACATTTGATTTCCCTAAGAGGATCGTGAAACTATTTATAGCTCGGTGAGAGTGTACTTTTCCATCTCGATAGTTTAAGATAAACCGGTGAGCGGAAATCTTCGAGTCGGGTTAGTCGGACGAAAGCCAGCCAAGGTCACAGATGACATCACCGACCTCGAGCGCTTGATGCGCGAGGTCGCGAGGGTGATCGCTCACCATGGAAAGCTCATCGTTGAGGAGAGCACGTACAACTACCTCTTCACTCGCGACAACATCACGAAGATCGGCCTGATCGGTGAGTGGTCATCGCTCAGGGGAGCAAATCTCGATCTAGCGGTTGTGGTCGGAGGTGACGGCACGATGCTAGAGGCGGCGCGAAATCTCTACAACATTCCGTTGATCGGCGTCAACATGGGGCGACTAGGCTTCATCACCGACCTCCCCAGAGTCGGAGCCGCGCAGGTCATTGATCTCATCCTACGCGATTGGGCCGCGTGGGATCGAGAGCGATCGAGCGACGGTCCTGTTCCAGCATACCCGAAGAACGTCACCCTCGAGAGACGCGCGCTCATCCACGCCGAGAGAGACAACGTCTCTTGGGGAGACGCCCTCAACGACATCGTCATCTCAAAGACGGGCGGACGCATCCTCGAGTTCAAGGTCTTCGTGGATGAGAAGTTCGCTTACAAGGTTCGAGCCGACGGGTTGATCATCTCCACCCCGACCGGCTCTACGGCTTACGCCTACTCCGCGGGTGGGTCAATCTTGAGCCCCGGGTCACACACCCTACAACTCATTCCGATGATGCCCCAAACACGATCCTACAGTCCGCTGATCATCAGCGACAGGGAGTGCGTCAGGGTTGAGATGGTGGCTGGTGAGGCTCGGATCTGGGCCGACGGCATCGATTCGGGAACGATCGTGCAACCAGATCTGGTCAAGCCAGCGATCTCCCGCAACAGCTCCTGGGTGAACGTGTGTCGCTCTTTTCATGACGCGGTTTTTGTTCACCCCCACTTCTCGGATCTGGATTACGAGTACTTCCAGACCCTCCGAGAAAAACTCAACTGGCATCTCGAGCCAGGAACACGATGAACAACCAAAAAGAGCAACAGAGTCAGGTAGCAAACGTCGTCGGTGACGTGATCACCACGGCAGCAGAAGTCGCGATAATCGTCGGATCAAACGCCGCTCAGGCTGGAGAGAAGGCTGCTGAGCTAGCGGCTGAGCTCGCGAGCGGCGTAGTTGAGGTCGCAAGTGACGTGGCTGGAAATGTCGGTGAAGCTGTGGGCGAAGTGCTCGGCGGCTTGACCGACATCCTCTAGTGCCTGTCAACCTGAAGGTCGCAGCAGCCAAAACTCGCGACCTTCTCAAGCAAGCTCAGTACCAGCTCGGTCCGATCTATTCTGGCGACCCCTCCCTCTCTCTGGAGCACTTGATCGAGATGCTTGACAAGCTCGAGTCTGGAGAAATTGACGGCGAGAAGGGACACCGCTGGCTTGGTTGGGCACAATGCCTCATGTGTGCGCGCGACGTCGCCTCTCTAGAAGACTTGAAGATCATCAACAAATCTTCAAAGATCTCGCAAGAAGCCGGATAATCTAGCAGTACTGGTATACTTTTCCACAGGATGTGGTTATAATTCTCCTGTGGACCCCAAGATCTATCTGGTAGGCGGCGCTGTACGAGACCACGTGCTGGGAGTTCTCAGCAAGGATCGTGACTACGTCGTCGTCGGGGCCACTCCCGAGTGGATGATTGAGCGCGGCTTCAAGCGGGTGGGAGCCGACTTCCCGGTTTTCTTGCACCCTGAGACCAGGTACGAGTACGCCCTGGCGCGGCAAGAGCGCAAGACCGGCCCAGGCTATCACGGCTTCGACACTCGGTTCGACCCCAGCATCACGCTGGAGGACGATCTGCGTCGTCGTGACTTGACGATCAACGCGATGGCGATGACCGACGAGGGTGAGATCATCGACCCGTTCGGCGGCTTGACCGACCTGAAAGCTGGCGTGTTGCGTCACACCAGCGAGGCCTTCGCCGAGGATCCGTTGCGCGTCTTGCGCGTCGCTCGCTTCGCCGCTCGCTATGATTTCACGATCGACCAGACCACCGTCGAGCTGGCGCGGAAGATCGTCGCTTCAGGCGAGCTGAACTCCCTGCCGCGCGAGCGCTTCTGGACCGAGCTGTGGAAGGGTTTCAACGAGAAGCATCCCTCCAAGATGATCTCCGCTCTGGAGAACATGAACGCGATTGCGACGGCACCGCTGAACCAGTACTTCGGCAGAAATTTCTCTCTGGACGTCACCGTCGAGAAGATGAAAGCCGCCGAAAAGAAGTCACTCCCGGCGATCGCCGTTGCAGCTCTGACCCTGGGGCCGATAGACGCCGACAAAGCGAACGAGCTGCGGGTGCCCTCAGACGTGTACCGCGTTCATGTCTGGGCCAATAAGCTGGCGATGCTGCACACCCATGACACGGCTGAGAAGATGATCAAGTTCATGGGAAGCATCAAGTATGACATCACCAACCCCGACTACTATGCGGCGCTGAGAACTAGCGAGCTGATCGCGTCGCTGATGCTGGACGATCGCAACTTTTCTCGGTGGCACGAGATGAGCGGCCGAATGGTCATGGTCGACGCCGAGCTGAAGAAGACCAACTTCAAGGAGGTCGCCGAGAACGGGCCGAAGGCGACCATCAGGGAGCGGATTAACGCCGCTCGCTTAGCCGCGGCCCGGAGAGCTTTCAGCTAACGGAGACGCCACATGGATGAGGAGATGTACAAAGAGGTGAGGCAGATGTTTTGGCTCAAGACCTTCGACTCGGCGGTGCGCTCGGCGGATTGCGCGAACGCGCCCCACGCGACTGCGAGGCTCGCTGGCGAGATCGCTGATGCCGCGTGCAACGAGCTGGACAAGCGGATGAAGCCGAAGCCGAAGACCGAGCCGCGCGGCACGAAGGCAACCTGATGCGCCGCCTCGAGCGAGTCATTCCGGACGCGCCGCGTCCCTTCCGCATCTACAACTCAAAGGCGCGTCGCTTCTTCCGCTGGTACCTCTTCAAGTACAAGGACCGCGCGATGAAGCAAGCCTTCTGGATCGCGCACTGGGTACCTGGCGTCGCGGTCGAGCTGATCGATATTCGCAACGGCAATTGCCACGGCGTCTACGTCGGGCGACGCGTCGGCGAGAAGATCGTCGTTGAGGCGGTCCGTGAAACCATCAAAACGCACAAGGAGTTCAAATGAAAGGTGACCGCAAGCGGCTAGCCGCTCTCAAGAAGGCCCAGCAAGCCGCACAAACTCCCTCCGCTCAGGCCAAGCGCACTGCCGGCATCCGCGCCTACCACGCTCGGCGCCGAGCTCAGCAAGCTGCCCAGCAACAGCAGGGCGAGCGCCTCGGTAGGGCGCAAGACAAGCGCCTCGCCGCGGCGCAAGCCGAGCAAGTTCGCTACCCCGTCGCCGAGTTCATTCCCGGCGGCAGGCAGCCCAACCTCGAGCTCGAGGGCGACCGTCCGCGTCCGGCGACCTCGTCCAAGCTGATCCAGAGCGCCGAGCAGCGCTTGGACCTGGCGAGGGCCCTAGTCGCGACGGTGCACGAGCTCATCAACCCCAAGAAGCGATCATGAAGTCGAAGAAGTCATCCCTCTCGCGAGCGAAGCAGCTCGCGCTAGCCCGCAAGAGCGCCGCGAAGAAGAGCTCTCGCTCTCGTAAAGCTACGAGAGCTCTTCGAGGCAAGCCTGCGGCGTCCGTCAGGACGGTGAAGATGACGGACGTCTTCAAGGACCTTCGTCCGAAGATCAACGACCTCCCGGAGACCGTGCCGGTGCGCATCAACCCGGACGAGATTTACACCGGCTTCTGGCAGACCAACCTCATCCGGCTGACCCGGATGGAGGGAGGAGGCAACCTACCGTGAGGATGCGCTGGGCGGTTCCTGTTAGACACGAGTACAACCACCCCCGCAAGCACGAAGAGCTTCTGTGCTACTGGGTACGGTACCCAGATCACAAGAAGCTCGAGGTGACGAGCGGGAAGTCGCCCTCAAGGTGGACCGAGGTGCCGCTCGTCAACGTCTTTGAGCCCTTGACTCAAGCCTGCGGCTGCTGCCTCCTGAAGAAGGGTGAAGTGCCAGCAGATCTCCCCGAGAACAAAATCTTAACTCGGACCAAGTTTTAGTTGCTCAAGCTAGCAACTGTAAATAGAGGAACCACTTACCGAGGTTCCCTATGAAGGCTTTTGAGATCGGACTTACCGAAGAGCGCCAGAGCGGGCACAGCTTCGTCTACACCTTCATCTCTCCGATGGGATTCTGCATCGACGAGGGCATCGCGGAGCAAATCCTCGGAAATCTCGACTCCGACACGATCACTGACTCCGAGTGGAAGAAGGCTCGCGACGCGATCTGTGACTGGAACACCTTCTTCTCCTTCGACGCGCACGAGGTCCGCGGCATCATCGAGGAAGCGCTCTCAAACAGCAAGCATCAAATGAATGACAAGGATGAGGACGATCCCGAGACCGAGGTCGAGGAGAATCGTCCCAGCCGACATGATCGCTTCAAGCAAGATCCGGTCGAGGACGCGATCGCTGACGCGGAGGCTTTCGAGAAGGACATCAATGATGCGGTCGAGGACGCGATCGTCGAGCTAGCCAAGGACGGCAACGAGGCTGAGCTTCATCAGTACGTCCACCATGAGACCCTCAAGGAAGCTGTCAAGCTCATCCGCTTCCGCGTCCGCAAGAACGCGACGATGGGCTCTCACTACGCGCTCTTCTCTGACGTAGTTTGCTCACGACGCCTCGAGAAGGAGGAGGTCAAGGAGCTGAAGGAGGAGCTCTCGGGCCAGTTCTCCGACGGCTGGGGTGAGGGAGTCGAGCAACGCTCCTTCGGCGATCGTCACGGCACCGGGCGCGGCGGACCAGGACTCTTCTACATCAAGCTCTGGTGGTCTAGCCACGGCGAGCACGAGAGAAACTTGCCGAAGTGGAGCATCCAAGAGATCTAATTTTCCATCTCTTGATTCGGTGATAAAATTGACTCTCTCATCACACGGAGAGTCGATGACGAAGCCACTCAGGGTTGTGAACTTTTTTGCAGGGCCTGGCACCGGAAAGAGCACCACCGCGACCGCGCTCTTCGCTGAGCTCAAGTACCAGGGCTACAACACCGAATACGTCTCAGAGTACGCGAAGGACGCGACCTGGGAGCGCCGCGGCGAGAAGGTCTTCAAGTCTCAAGAGTACATCTTCGGCAAGCAACACTTTCGCCTCTCGCGCGTCGCGGAGGAGGTCGACTTCGTCATCACCGACAGCCCGGTCCTCCTCGCGATCGCGTACACTCCCTCAGACTACTACATGCCCTCTCTCATCAAGACGATCAAGGAGGCGCACGACAACTACGAGAGCATCAACATCCTGCTCGAGCGCTCAGATCAAAAGGCCTACAATCCTGCCGGTCGCAACCAGACCGAGGCCGAGGCCAGGGAGAAGGACGTCGTGATGAGGGGTGTCGTCGAGAAGAACTGTCCCTTCTACTACACGATGCCGTTCGGGCGCGTCAACCCGTGGCAAGTGATCGACCTGATGTTCGATCACGGTTGGATCGAGGACGTCAGCAAGGCGCTCCAAGCTACACAGAGCGCGATCTCAGCCGCGCAAGAAGCCGCCAAATTTTACGAGAGAAGACTCGCCAGGCTCGCCGAGTGCTCCTGAGGCTACGTTGGAATTGTGTCACTTCGTTTTTCAGTGCTTTCAAGACATCGATGTAGAGGCGATCCTTTACTTAGTGTTAGCTGGGATATTTGGAAGCGTGCTTACTATGACTTTAAACCGAGAGAAAAGATGAGAATTGAGTAGAAAAGCGGCGAGATCTGTGATATAATCTCTCTACTTTAACTGCTCCCTTAGCTCAGCGGCAGAGTACGGGACTCTAAATCCTAGGGTCGTGGGTTCGAATCCCACAGGGAGCACCACTTAGGAGACCAGGTTGACCTGGCTCAAGACGACCGGTAAGCTGTCGTACGTTGACGAGCGGGCGCTCACGGACGGCAAGGCCTTCAAGAAGACCTGGAAGTCGCGGACCCTCATCGCGAACCTTCCGCGCCACTGTCACCTCGACCAGTACTACATCTGGCTGCTCACTCGCCGCTTCGGTCCGTGGGCTGAGCTGACGCGCCCCCTCTTCGGTCTCCACGTCACGATCATTCGCGGTGACGAGCGCTTCGACCAGAGGTACGAGGAGCTCTGGGGCCGCTGGGCTGGCACGAAGATCGACATCGAGTACAACCCGATCCCGCAGCTCAACTGGCGATTCTGGTCGCTAGAGGCGCGCTCGAACGAGTTCGGTGAGCTGCGCGAGCGCTTCGGTCTCAACCCGGTCATCAACTTCCACATCACGGTCGCGCGCGCCAACACGAGCATCATGATGAGCAAGAACGCGCGAAAGCGTGACCCGGAGATGGTGATCCGTGAGTTGCTCAAGCAAATTCCCGGCGGTCGGGGCGGTCGTTACGACTTTCGCAAGGACCTCGAGCGCACCGCTAGCGAGATCAAGCTCGGATTTCTTCGCGGCACCCAAGCGTGGGATCGCATCATCGAGATCGTGTTCGCGCACCTTCCCAAGCCCCAGGCGGATTGGGAGGCTCAAGTCGTCGCGTACATTAACATGGTACCTGTCCACCAAGTCATGGAGAAGGCCGCATGAGAGAACGCTACAAGCTAGTTCGCAGCTCGCTCTCCGCTCACTGCTGCTTCGTCGGGACGGTCATCGACACCGATCGCCCGCACTTTCAAGATAACGCGAAGACGGTGCAGATGGTCGTGAACGGCGAGCTGCTCTACGAGAGCATCTGCGAGGTTTTCGACGAGAGGGACGGCGAGAAGATCGTCCAAGCTCTCAACCTCCTCGAGAAGCTCAGGTCGTGAGCGACGTCCTGATCCTCGCCGGGATGTGCTTTCTCGCGATGGTAGCCTACGGCTACTACCGCAAGGTCAAGTATGGTCCGGTGATCTTAAAGGTTAGAGTGCTCGACTACGTCGACGCCCTCGAGATCCCCTCTCGAGAGGCTCGCAAGCCTGGAAAGCCCCACTACGCCTCTAAGTCCGAGATAAAGCGTTGGTGCGACTCGAGCGTCGTCATGATCAACGGGCGGCCTCGCGGGTGGCGAGAGCAGGTGAAATTTCCTGTCAACAGCCTGGTCTTCTTCCCGAAGGGGAAGCGGATCACGATCTTCTAATGCGCCCCGAGCCCAAGTTTGGCTTCGATTGGCTTGTCGAGGACACGACAGGCAAGCGCTACGTTGTGGTTGATCGCAACTGGAGCGAGCAAGACGAGACCTGGTGGTACAGGCTCGTCCCGCAATGGTCTCTGCCGCCGGGGAGGTTTCACCGGCTGTACGGGCTCCCCGAAGATTCACTAAAGGAGGTAACATGATCGAGCAACGAAACGGCGACGTCCTCAACGTCCCCGAGGGCATCATCGTTCACGGATGCAATTGCCTCGGGGTGATGGGCGCCGGCGTCGCTCTCCAGGTAAAGAGCCGCTTTCCTGAGGCCTTCAAAGCTTACCGCAAGCAATTCGAGTCCTCCTACGTGTTCGGCGTCGACCCGTTCATGAAGAAGTACCACGAGTACAACGGTCTCAACCTCGGCGACATCATCGCGGTTCAAGTAGGCGAGAAAAAGTGGATCATCAACGCGATGACGCAGGAGAAGTTCGGCACGGACAAGCGGCACGTCAACTACGAAGCCGTAGCTACCTGCTTCGAGAAGGTCAGTGAGTTCGCGCGATCGGTGCTCGCTGAATTTTATGGACGCGGAGATGGAACGCTCGACCTCCAGAGAGCGATCGATCACCCTCTCCAGATCTGCTTTCCAGCGATCGGAGCAGGTCTCGCTGGAGGAAACTGGAAGATCATCGCAAACATCATCGACAACACCGTTCCAGACACCTTCAAGAAGGTCCTCTATGTCTACACGTGAACGTTGCGCTGGTTGTCCGTACTTCGTCGTGCACTACCCGGAGTACCGCGGGCACGGTGATCGCCCAGCAAAGCTGAAGCAGCCGCCTCGATAGAAGGCGGCTATTTAGGCGGGCGACTCTGGAAAACACCGCCTCTTGAGCGTGATAAATACCTGCAACGTCGGTGAGACGTTGCCAATCACCTCAGAGGAATACCAGATGACGCCAGAAGAAGTCAGAGCCAAGCTTCGCGACACGATCAACGCGCTCATTAAAGATGAGCCGGAGCAAGCCACCAAGTCCCTCCACGACGTGCTCGCCGCAAAGATGCGCGATCGCGTTAACCCACCCGAGCCGGTTGATCCCGCGGCTACCCCCGAGCCGGTTGATACAGACACGACTCCAGAGCCCAAGCCAGAGGCTGAGGTCGAGTAATGCTGGTAGTGCCCGTTCCCGGAGACAAGGTGAGGACGGTTGACGACAGCTCACCGCGCGTCGTCAGCTCCTTCACCAGTCTCAAGGATCAGCCTGCGGTTTACCTTGACCAGGAGACCTCCAAGGAGCGGTTCATCTACTTCTCTGACATCGTCGAGATCAACGGGGTCACCGTCGAGTACCAGTCTGACAGCAAGGTGTTCAGCGCGCTCGGGCCCCTCAAGCGCAAGTACAACATCCCGCAGCCGAAGGATGTCATCGTTGTACGGCTGCTCGAGAAGCCACACAACGACGAGAAGGAAGAAGTTGAGGTCACCAAGATTCGCCTCCACAGCAAGAAGGAGGGCATCTCTCGCGGGTTGCTCGCTTGCGGGAAGGAGTCTTGCTTCACTCTAGCGGAGGTCCTTGACCTCCGCCGCAGCTCATGGTCCGAAAAGTTTGACGCTAGCCAGTTCCATCGCTACTACCGAGACTACCTACCGTTCGGCCTGAAGACCAAGGGTTAACCCTCCTCGGGATAAATAGCTCGTCAATCCCATGAGGAGTAGCATGCCAGGCAATCTCAGGTTTTTCCTCCTCCGCGAAGCGCTCCGCCAGGATCATGCCAAGCACTTCATTCGCTACTCAGAGCAATACCACAGCGAGGTCTTCGCTGACCTCAAGAAGACGATGTATGAGGATTGGAGCCGTCAGCTTAGCGCGATCGCCAAGCGTTACCCGCCGCGCGAGGAGCTGATCAAGTCGTCCAAGCTGCGGGATGACAGCTCACCGATCTCGTACGAGGTGACCGACGTGATCGAAAAGATCGCGACGACGCGCCATCCGCAACCCATTTCGGTCTCTCCCTCGTTCAAGATCCCATTTGTGGTCGATCAGGACGAGCGCAGCGCGATCATCAAGGAGCTGATGGAGATCGCAGCTACCAACTTCGAGGCGATGGCCAAGGGGTGGCGGGAGATCTTTCACTACGAGCACAAGGGGAGATTGACACCTAACTTCAGGGTGCTCTCGGAAAACCATGAAGTACGCTTTCAGCTAGCCATCGAGGAGGGTGGCCACAACTCTTATCGAACCCTCTACGCCGTGCGCGTCGAGTACGGAAAGAAGGGTGGAAAGAAGGCCTTCGACAGAGTTTACCTCGTCTCTCTGATCTGATGACTACCATCGTCGCCGACCAGAAGAGGAAGATCTTAGCGGCGGACTCACTGGTTACCACCTACGGAGAGGTACCCCACTACTCGACCATGAAGCTCTACCGGGCGAACGGGTCGATCTTCGGCGAGAGCGGCGACGTTGCGGCTGGGCTCCTCTTCAGGAGGTGGCAGGTCGAGGGTGGGTTGAAGCGCGAGCGCCCGAAGTTTGACTGCTCGGACGACTTCTGCATCCTCGAGATGTCGACCAAGGGCCTCTTCATCTGGGATTGGACGCTGTCGCGCGAGACCGTCGAGGACGAGATCTTCGCCGTCGGATCTGGGTCTAAGATCGCGATGTACTGCGCGAAGGTTCTCAACTACTCCGCCGAGCGGTGCATCGCTGAAGTCGCCAAGGTCGAGCTTCACACCGCTCCGCCCATCAAGTTGATAGAGCTAGAAGGTAGCGACGCTCCTCGCATCGTCGTGCCGACGTGGTAGAAATCATCCTGGTTTGTCTCGCGATCGGCTTGTTCTGGCTCGTCAAGGAAGTTGAGTTTCGCAAGATCTACACGAAGGTAGATCCAGCGATCGTTCCGACGGAGGTGATCTTTGAGCGGTCTGACGAGGTCATCGGATCATACCGGGGGTTGAAGATCCATGAGCTTGTCTGGCTCTCAGATGACCGCCCGTTTGTGTTCGAGTCGGTTGCGATCGAGGCTGATGAGGGATTTTTCGTCGAGCACCCTGAGCTGCAGTACATCCTCGTGGATGGTTGCCTGCTCTATCGAGAGCTGGAGCCTACCGAGTAACTCTCACCTAGCAGGACACATGGCCAAGAGGCAACGTTACCAAAAGCAAGAAAACGGCATCAACCTCCGCTCCTTCCACCCCAAGAACGCGGACCAGGACTTCTACCTCAAGATGCTTCGTGAGGAGACGATCACCTTCTGCACCGGTCCTGCTGGTACGGGTAAGACGTTCATCACCGTCTACGCCGCCCTCGAAGCCCTCTTCACTCACCAGGTAAGCAAGATCATCTTGACGCGGCCGATCGTCGCGACCGAGGACATCGGTTACCTTCCCGGGGACATGCACGAGAAGATCCATCCCTACATCATGCCTCTCTTTGACGCGGTCGAGATGCACGTCGGTCCGACGAAGGCAAAGGATCTCTACGCCTACGGGGCGATCGAGGTGATTCCGCTCGCGTACATGCGCGGGCGCTCTCTACCGCACGCGTTCTTGATCCTCGATGAGGCGCAGAACACCACCCGGGAGCAGATGAAGATGTTTCTGACTCGCATGGGTGAGGGATCGCGAGTCGCGGTGAACGGTGACTCGTCACAGTCAGATCTTCCCAAGGGATCTGACAATGGCTTGTGCTGGGCCGTCGATCGTCTTCGCGGAGCTGAGTCAGGAATTAGCATCAATAATTTTACTTCGCGAAATATCGTGAGACACCCGTTGATCGAGAAGATTATCGGGCTTCTAGGTGACTAAAGCTTTTAGAGCTCTCTCACTCTCCAGCTTTGACCGTTGTTTTTGAGTTTAAGAAGGAGCTCTAGAAGTTTACTTTGATTCTCTTATTTGTTAAGATCCTCTCGTGTAAGACGACGTTAGATCGTCTACACCGGTCGTCGAAGTTTTGTTCAACCAGCACCGGGATCTAAAAAGCAATGGAAATCAAGGCAACGTCACGAAACGGCACGTCCTTCAACCAGGAAAACATCAAGGAGCTCAGCGAAAAGTTCAGTCGCTTGATCAAGCAATTAGGCTCGAACAACAAGAAAGACTGGAAGAAGGGCACAGAATCCACGCGGTATCGGTTCGAGGTCGAGTTCGCCTACGCGATCAACGAGATCGCGATCTGCCCTGAGTACCTGCAAGGCAAGATGTTTGACGCCGCGTCTGGCGTCGTCAACAACCTGATCAACCACCTGAAGTCCCTCAAGGAGAAAGCGCCGGCGGCAGAAGCCGTTGCGGCCTAACATCGCATGAAAACCGCTACTCGCAACCACGGAAAGGCCTGGACCTCTGACGAGGTCAAGGTGCTGACCAAGAAGTTCAAGCAGGGTACCGCCCCGAGCACGATCGCCGTCTCGCTAGGCCGTACGACCGTCGCGATCGTCGCGAAGCTGAAGGCGCTCGGTTACGTCATCTACAACAAGGGAATTCTCTACAAGCCCTACTTCAACATGTTCTCGGGACGGGCGGTCGGCCGCGAGCGCGGCTACTGAGATGTCGTACCTCGTCCACCCACCTAAGTTCGGTCTCGCGATCGACTGGGAGACGTCTGGCTATACTCCGCCTCCTGGCGGGTACGCTGACCAACACCAGGGCTTGTCGTTCGCGGCCGTCATCTTTGACTTCCAAACCTTCGAACCTGTCGAGGAGCTGTACCGGGAGTTGAAGTTTGACGCGTCGAAGTATAAGTGGGAGGCCGGGGCGGCCAAGGTCCACGGGCTCACGCAAGAGCACCTCGCTCAGAAGGGCGTCGAACCCGTGGACGCTGCCGTTGATCTAGGCAGCTTAGTTTACAAATACATGCTGCAAGAGCCAACCATTCTCCTCGGGCACCGAGTTCACTTTGACGTCGCGTTCACCAAGCAGCTGATGGACACGATCGGCGTCGAGCTCAACCTCTACCCGACGCCAGTCGACTCATCGATCTTCGGGATGGTGCTGATGGAGACGCCGCGGTCGATCGTCATCTTCGAGACGATGGGCCTTCCGCCGCGGGGCACCCACAACGCGCTCGAGGACATCAAGCAAAACCTCGTCGCGTTCAAGCGAATGAAGGAGCTCTTCCTCAAGGGCGTCGCTGCGGAGCTCGCCGAATGACCGTTCTCGCCACCATCTTCGGCGTTAGCTTGTTCCTTCTGCTGCTCGCGGTCGGAGGAACGCTCCTCTACAGGCCCTCACCATCCTCACCGTACGAGGGTGGCCTGATCGAGATCCTCGCGTCTGTCTTCGGGTTCTTCTTTCTGATGGTCATCGGCCTCTGGGGTGCGGTGATCAGCGGAGTAGGCATGCTCTCTTGGTGGCTGTTCTCATGATCTACTGGCGCGGCGTTCTCGAGCTCTTCAAGTTTCTCATCCGCGGGTGCTGGGAGGAGATTATCAAGCCCAAGATCATCCTCTGGACCGTCATCGCCTTCGTCACGGCTAGCGTTCTGGCGCTCAGCGTCGGCTTCGCTCTAGGGGCTCTGTTCTTCTGATGGAGTCCTCTGGAGTCATCGAGATCGCGATCAAGGTAATCCTCGCCCTCGCCGCGACTGGATTGTTAGCGATCATCTACGTCATCGGAAAGCTCATCCTTTGAAGATCATTCCTGCAGGCACGATCAAGCGAATCCACGTCGATCGACGGATCATGGCTCAAAACCGCAAGCATGGCACAGACCTACCGGCCTACACGATCCAGACCTCAAGGGGTCCGATCAAGGCTCACCTGGTTGAGGTGGTCGGTCAGCTAGTCTTCGACCAGTCAAAGAAGCAGCTCTCGTGCGGCGCGCGCATGTACGGCGAGACGACGAGCGAGGTTCGCTATCGCTGACAAGCTCTACGACCTCTTCGTTGAGCACGGCCTGATCAGGCCTCCAGAGGAAGACCGACGTGATTCGAATCATAGCAGCAGCTTTATAGCTAAACACGACGATTTAGATTCTCTCTGGGGCGTGCTACGGTCGATCGACCTAGGAAGTCGCACCACCTACGACATCTCATGGGGAACAACTAGACTCTCATGCGCAGGTAAGCTCGAGTCGACAAAGCTCAACGTCACCTTTCCTCTAAGCAGTCTAGAGCTTCTCGAGAAGTACTCCACGTGCAATGGATCCTTTATCGTGACCATATCGTGTTCAACGATCAAGCTGATGTTGGGAGGTTGTCAGATTCTCAAGTATGAAATTGATCACGACATGATTGACGCCGAGATCGAAGCGATCACCGCTCACAAGATCTGATATGCCATTTTCTCCCAAGGATCGCTTCTTCTGGAGGATGATCATCCTCTCGCTCATTACTTTCTCCGTCGGTGCTACCTGTGTTATTATGCTCATCGTATGGATCTTAAAGCTCTTCTTCTCGTAGGACTTCTCGCACTCACTCCCGCGGCTCTCGCGAGATCAACCGCCGCGGCCGCCGTCGGGGCGGGAGCCGCGATCGCGCTGTCAGATTCTCGCGGCTCCACGAAGTTCGACAACGCGACCTGCTCGGTCACCTTCTCGCCGAAGCGGGGCGCGACGAAGGTCGTGATCGACACGATCAGTCAGGCCAAGAGGTCGATCCACGTGCTGGCCTATAACTACACCTCGCTCCCGATCGGCGAGGCGATCCGCGCCAAGCTCAAGGACGGCGTCAAGGTTCGCATCATCGTTGACAAGGTCTCACCCTACCAGAAGAACGCGCAGATCTGGAGGGACAAGGCCGCTGGCGCAGAGACGTACGTGGACAAGTCTCACCGAATCATGCACAACAAGGTGATCATCATCGACGAGTTCACCTTCATCACGGGGAGCTTCAACTTCACCGCGAACGCCGAAACGGTCAACGCCGAGAACGTGATGATCTGTAACTCGACGGTCGGCGCCCAAGCGTACCTCAAGGAGTGGGCGCACCTCAAGACGAAGGCGCAACCCTTGCCAGATCGCGCCGCTAAGTGAGGGTTGAGATTCCCGGCGTCGATGAGCTAGACAAGGAGCTCAACTTGAGCTGGATGCTTCGTTGCTTTGCGCTAGTGGTGGCCAACAACTGGGGCGCCGGCGGGTCACGTCGTCTCGAGGCCGCGAGAATCATCCGTGAGATGATTCAAGGACAATCCGGAGAGGCGAGAGCGAGACTCTTGAAAGATCTCGAGGGCAGCTTGAGGGAGCTCGAGAGATGACCGAGGTACGAGCTCGACGAATTTGGATCGAAGCGGAGATCGCTCGGTTAAACAGCGAGCTGAAAGAGCTCCAGGTAGCTTGCACGCATCCACCTAAGCGGATGTACACCAAGGCGATCCATGAGCGAGACTCAAGCGCCCCGTCGAGCCTGGTCTGCGGCGACTGCCTCGTCAGCGTGCGACTCGTTTACGACGACGAGCTCTGCAGGGATTGCTTCAATCCTCCGGAAGCCTGCAGTTGCTAACCGATCTACTCTTCATCCTTATCGTGGTTTTAGCATGCAGTGCTCCAGCGATGATCATCGTCGTCATCTTAGACCATCTCGAGCGTCGCAAGAGGGCTCGTGAAGAGCGAGAGAGAAATTGGTTCTGGGAGGTCGACGGCGGCCCAGCCATGCTTTGGGATGAGTTTCGTAGCCGAGGTCTTCACAAGTGAACTACGTCGTCACGGGGTACCAGATCACCGCTTTCACGTTCTCCGTCGCGGCCTTCGTCGCGGTGGTCACGATCGCCGCTAACTTCGCGATCGACTTTCTCCACCTCCCTGAGGTCCACGTCAACGCCAAGAACGAGTGCGTCAAGGTGGTGAACTACAAGAACGGAGACGGCTACACGTGCCAAGACAAGGACGTTGTGCTCCGTCGTTATCGTGTCGTGAGAAGCAGCCATGCGTGAGTGGCTAGTGATCGAAGACAGCCGGAAGAACAGCGTCTTTGCGCCAGAGGGCGCAAAGGTTCCAAGGGGTTACATCCCTCGTGACGTCGCCGAGCGAGCGCTCGGTCGTGACCTGGGCGGCACGCAGTGGTTTACCGCGGAGGAGGGAGATCTGATGCGCGCTCAGCCAGAGTGGGAGAGCAGCGAGCTATCATTGCCTCTCGCTCGCGAGCCGCGTCCTGAATTGACAGCGATCGCGACTCGAACCTCCTTCTGGGAGATCTTCGGAACGGTTCTGATGTACCCCGGGGCGCTCTTGCTAGCGCTTAACGACCCGCTCATGTCGAAGTACGCCTACCCGCTGTTCTTCTTCGGCACCGGGATCAGCGCCATCGTCGTTTACAAGCTCAAGCGCCCCTGGCTTCTCAGCCAATACGTCGTCTTCACGCTGATCAACGTTCTCGGTCTCTACAATTGGCTCTTGCGGTAAATAGCATGGATGAGCGCCTCGGGCTATGTTCTCTTTCGTTGCGACACCTGTTCTCGTGAGACAGAGATCACCCACGATCCTCGCCGCCCCGATCCGGTGAGGTGCAACATCACCGCGGCATGCCGCGGAAAGCTTCAGCGGCGGGGCGGAGTCAGGAGCACAAAGAGGTTTCTCGTCACCCCGCCAGTGGTCGGGCTTGAGGACTTCGTGCCCCGCGGTACGATCTTTCCGACAGGAGCACAAACAGCGGTCACTCCGACGGTCAATCTCTTCACGTCGTCGACGGGGATCATGGTCCTCGCGATGCTCAAGCGCGAGGTGTCAGGCCCGAGCGCTAACTTCTTCGTCACCGACACTAACAGCTTGAAGTTCATCCTTGAGACGCAATCATCGTCGGTCCCGCTCCCTCTGACTAGCAAGATCAAGGTTACCCTCTTCGAGCTGACTCCAGAGATCCTGATCTATCGCAAGTACACCTATCAACGCGTCGGAGCGGTTCAGATCGTCCAGGGCAGCGATGACACCCCCGAGGGCAAGAATCTTCGCTTCACGTCAACGAACAACGTCAAGGTCCTCGTCAACGGGATCGAGCTCGACGGCTCAGACTATGATCGATCGATCAATGACCAGATCACCTTCTCTCAGACGATTCTGACCACGAACAACGTCATCGAAATCTTCGTCTACGATGACATCGACACGGTCATCGACGGCGCTACGAAGGTCGAGCTAACCTTTGGCCCGCTTGAGGCTGACGACAACGACGACAAGCAAGTGCTCGCAGAGACATGCTGGGGTGATCACGGACGGGTCGAGATCAACAACACGGTCTATAACCTGCTCTACTCGACAGACATCTCGTCTCTCGTGCCGAACAAGAGCTATGGGGTCTCGAAGGTGGAGGGGATCTCGAGCACCGACACCCGTGAGCTGCTGTCGACGGACATGTATCTGCTTCTAGGCCAGTCGCCCTTCTCGTTCGCCGACAAGGATCTCTACGCGTACATCACCGGAACGTCGCTCATCACCGATGACGCGATCTTGACCTACGAGACAGGCACCGCTTCTGGCGAGCTTGAGCTCCTCGTGCCCAAGACGTCGATCACCGAGATCTTTAACCCGCTCGAGCCAAGTCAAAAGCTTGACGTCACGTCGTCAGCACCCTCGGTCGCGACCGTCTCTGAGACGGTCGAGCGCCGCTACATCATCGGACCTACATGAGCCGAAACTACTACTACGTTCTCACCTACAACATCTCGAACAAGGTCGTTCGAGCGATGCTCGACCGCTGCCACCTGTTAGAGTCACAGGTGACGATGGTCGACTTCAAGATTCGTTCACGATTCTTTCCGTCGTTCGCCGAGGCGACTAGCATCGCCAATGATGACTTCCTCAAGAAGCTTCGGCTGATCTATCCCGACCAGGCCTCCAAGGGAGCTCCAGAGGATCTCATCCGCAACGTCAAGTCGTTCTCGATCTACAACCCGAAGTTTCACGCGGGCGACGAGTCGGTGCAGCAGCTCCTCGAGCAGTTCAACGGGGACTTTGGCCCGTGGGATGACGCGTGCGTCGGCTCTCTCTTCTTCTGTGAGATGCCCTCCGAGAACCAGCTGCCTGACACGTGGATGTTCAAGTACGAGATCTACGCCGTCGACCTCGCGATCGAGAGCGCGATCAACGGGGAGCAGATCTTCCGCCCGACCGCGTCGTACGAGTTTCACTAAAATTCTCGATTAGCTACACCGAGGATACAATGTCCTCCTATCGCCGCCAAGCAAGGCAGCGTCTCAAGGACATCCATGAACGATCAGAAGAAGCCGTCGAAGGTCGAGTTTTCTCTCGAGACGATTCGTAACAACTCCGTCACCCGGAAGCAGCTTGAGGGATTCGTCGACGAGGTCGTGCTCTGCATGCAGAAGATCAAGTCGGAGCAGGAAGCCATCAAGGACATTCGCACCGAGGCGAAGGAGCAGCTCGGGATCCCAGGCAAGGTTCTCGGCCGTCTCGTCCGAGAGCGGATGCAAGCAGGCTCGATCGAGGCCGAGATCGCCGAGCTCGAGGAAGCCCAAGCCCTCGCCGACGTGATTGAGGGCAGCAGCAATCAACCGTAACTCCTCAGGACAAAACTAAACTACATGAGATCAGACATCGCAGTCACCATCCCCCGCAATCACCGGAAGGGCTGGACAAACTACCAAGACCGCCGCCTTCTCGAGCTCTTCGAGAACGGAGAGCCAGCTAGCCGCATCGCCGATCGGCTGGGGCGCACCAAGATCGCCGTGCTCTCCCGCCTCTGCCGTCCGTTCGGCATGTTGTGGCGCGACCAGTACACCGGCGTCTACTACAACGGACGTACCGCGTACTACGACCCCAACGTCGGCCGGATGGTGCGGTAAGTTTGCTTCCGCAAGTTCCCCTCGAGTCGGTCAGGGTCATCGACGACGTTCAAGAGTCGCTTTTATACTGGAGAAGCCAAGAGCGCGCTAATTGCGTGCTTCGAGACTTCACCGCGGGTTACACGCGGTACTTCGGTTGCGGGCATCACCTGTACGTCTTCGTCGCTGGGTCTCATCGTTCTGACCAGATAATCGACATTCTGCGGCTTGATTGTTACCTTGAGGTGATGCACGGTCTTATCCAGCAACTCACCGAGGATGTAGCGGTCATGCTCGTTGACGCCGAGTTCGGCAGAATCAGCATCTGGCAATGACCTTCATCGCGTCACACCATGACCGCCGGAACGATCGTGTTCTGGTCTGGGAGAAGACGGAATCAGGGAAACGCATCGTGCGAGAGTACGACGCGCCCTATTACTTTTTTGCTCCAGACAAGGACGGCACCTACGAGGCGATCACCGGGGAGAGGCTGAAGCGGGTCGATTGTCGCAACAAGCGCGACTTCGAGGAGGAGGTCCTTCGCTATCCTCGCCGCTTTGAGAGCGACCTTCATCCGCTCGAGAAGGTGATGATGGATAACTACTGCGGCAAGAAGGTGCCGCAGCTGACGATCGGCTTCGTCGACATCGAGGTAAACTATGACCCGAAGATCGGGTTCGCTAGCCCCGAGAACCCGTACGCTCCGATCAACGCTCTCACGCTCTACCGCAGCGACATCAATGACTACTTCACTCTAGCGGTCGCTCCGCCCGGCTTCACCGGTCGCCTCCCTGAGGAGATGGAGGCGACGCAATACTTCCTCCTCGACAGCGAGGCGACTCTGCTCAGCTACTTCCTGGACCTCCTCGAGGAGGTTGACGTCGTCTCGGGGTGGAACTCAGAGTTCTACGATCTCCCGTACATCGGGAAGCGGGTCGAGATGATCTTTGGGCCGAACGGCTTAAAGCGGATGGCCTTCGAGCGCGGGCAAACGCCGCGCTGGGGTGAGCGTGAACGTTTCAAGAACTCGTCGGCGAAGGACATCGTCCTCATCCTAGACAGCCGAGTCCACCTGGACTACATGCTTCTGTTTAAGAAGTTCAACCTGGAGGGGAGACCCTCCTTCGCTCTCGCGGCGATCGCCGAGGCCGAGCTCGAGATCGACAAGTTGAAATATGAGGGTACCCTCAGAGAGCTGTACCACGACAACTTCGTCAAGTTTCTCGAGTACAACCGCCGAGACACCGAGATCCTCGTCAAGCTCAACGAGAAGTTCAAGTACATCGAGTTAGCCAACGCGATGGTCCACGAGGCGACGGTCAACTTCAACGCGATCTTCGGCTCGGTGCAGCTGATCGACACGGCGATCATGAACTACGCCCACTCGAAGAAGAACAAGATCCTCTTCGATCGAAAGGGCGGTGAAAAGAAGCAGGTCGAGGGCGCGCTCGTGATGACGCCCAAGCCCGGGCTCAAGCGGTGGATCGGGATCTGTGACATCAACTCGCTCTACCCGAGTACCTACCGGTCACTCAACCTCTCGCCCGAGAAGATCGTCGCACAGCTGCTCGGCCAGGAGGAGGACTGGAAGCGCGTTCACCTCGCGCGCAAGTTTCCGAACAACGACATGTATAAGCTCCACCAAGTCAACATGCTCCTCGAGGGTGAGTCGGATCCGGTCAACGTGACGGTCGGAGAGCTGATCGAGATGCTCGAGCGCGAGAAGCTGGCGATCTCGGCGCACGGCACGATCCTCGACCAGGGTCACGGCGAGGGCCTCCTCCCCGAGGTTCTCTCCTACTGGTTCCTGGGACGGAAGGAGATGCAGGCCAAGAAGAAGGAGTATCTCCGCCTAGCCGACGAGCTCGCTGAGAAGCACGGGGACAAGAACCATTCTGAGGTGATCGAGGCCAAGAAGCAGGCAGATTACTATGACATGCTCCAGGGCGTGCGCAAGGTGCTGCTCAACTCGGCCTACGGCGCGACCCTCAACCCGTACTGCCGATTTTATGACCAGCGGCTCGGATCATCAACGACCGACACCGGGCGTTACATCACCACCCACATGATCGAGACGATCGCTGAGATTCTCCTCGGAGCCAATCACCCGAGAGTCAAGAAGATCGTTGAGATCAACAAGAAGACGGGTGAGGCCGAAAACAAGTACACGATCGAGTCCCCGGACGGCCTTGGTCCGTTCTACTCCGACACCGACTCGTGTCACTTCACCGTCGCCGACCTGGTCAATAATCTAGAGGAAGCGATCCCCGCGATCGACGCGATCGTCGACCAGGTCAACGCCAGCTTTCAACCGTTCATGATCGAAGCCTTCATGTGTCAGCCAGAGTTTTCTGACAAGATCAGAGCGGTGCGAGAGATGGTGAACGAGACCGGAATCTTTCGCGCCAAGAAGAAGTACCTCTACTTCGTCAAGGACAAGGAGGGGAGACTCATCGATCCGGATGACGAGAAGGCGCTCTACACCAAGGGCAGCGACATCGCCTTGTCGTCGACCCCAGCCGTCGTCAAAGAGTTTCTCAAGACCACGACGATGATGGTGTTGAAGTCTGAGCCAAAGACCAAGATCGACGAGCTGATCCTCGAGTTTCGCAAGAAGATCAAGAGCGACCCGAACTTCAACGTCCTTGACTTCGCGACGATCACGTCGGTCAAGTCCCTCGATGAATACGTGCTCAAGTGGGAGCGGATCGAAAAGCCCGGGCTAGGACGCGTCAACATGCCAGCCGCTCCGAGGGGCGTCATCAATCACAACACTTGCCTCGAGCTCTTCGACGACAAGCTGACCCTTCCGATCATGTCTGGGCAAAAGATCAAGATGGTTTGGCTCAAGGAGAACGCTTACGGGTACACCAACATGGCGTTCTCGTCAGATCTCGATCAGCTCCCCGAGTGGTTCTTCAAGAACTTCGAGATCGACGTCGAGGCGACCGAGACCAAGATGATCGACAACACCATCAAGAAGATCTTCGACCCGCTCGGGTGGCAGGTACCGACGCCGCAGTCGGTCGCGGTTCAGCGATTGCTGAGCTTCGATTGATGGCTAATCTCATGAGATCAGAAAAATCAAGCCAAGAGCTCTCCGAGGAGCTCTCCGAGATAACCCAGCGCGAGATCAGCAAGGAGCAGGCCTTCGAGATCATCTCTCGTGCCTTCTATCCTCGAATCATCGATCTGGTGAGAATCTTCTACCCTAACTTGATCGCTCAGCAGATCGTCGGGTGCAGCCGATGGAGCTCATCCACCTGAAAATTCCGATTCTAGAAAAGATCAACTATGACTTGCCAGAGAAAAAAGTTGAAGAGACTCATCGAGAAGCTAGTAAGCCTAGCTCACCTCTCTTGGGTGACCGATTGCCGGGCTTTCTACGGCCGACAGAAACCTATTCCACCACGCTACGCCCCGGGAGGGATGATCTCTCGCCTCTCTCAGGAAGAGCGAGACTTGCTGATGACGGCGACGCCTGAGGACTTCTCTGGCTTGCGCCACGACTTCGTTCGTCCAGATCTAAGGAGAGCACGATGAAAAAGAAGGTGACATTCAAGTGCACGCCCGAGTTTCTCAGAGACGTGCTCGGGCTGACGGGCTTTGAGTTTCTACCAGAGATCAGCGTAGACCCCCAGACTCACATGTTTCAGTTCACGCTCGCTACCGACGTCAACCTTGACTGTGAAGCGATCAAGCTCCAGTATGAGGGACCCTTCTGGCGAGATCGCCCTCTACCCAAGGTCATCCCGATCAAGTGACCTTCAAGTACCGCCCGGAGTTCTTCGACCCGCGAGACATCGACGACGCCAAGAACATCATCCTCGGCTTCGACGACCTGGACCTGGCCAAGCGTTGGGAGCTTGAGACAGAGTGGCTCCGCGGGCTCTTCAAGGAGCTCAACACCTTTAGCCCTGACTCGAGAGTGCTCGACTTCGGCTGTGGGATCGGCCGGGTGACAAAGGTGCTGATCGAGGTCTTCGGTTGCAAGGTCTATGGGTATGACATCAGCCCACGGATGCTCGAGCACGCGGTGCCCTACGTCAACGACGCTCGCTTTCACCCGTCGTACGTCTCCCCCTTCTACCGCAAGAACGCGTTCACTCACGCGATCTCGATCTGGGCGCTCCAGCATAGCGTAAACAGCACGGCCGACATCATCATGATCTCGGAGTGCCTCAAGCCCGGCGGAGACCTGTTCGTCCTCGAGATGAACCGCAAGTGCGTGCCGATGCAGCCTCTTCCTAGCGGGCAGGCGTACTTTGATAACGGCGAGGACAACCGACGCGAGCTCTTCAAGAGGTTCAACGTCGTACGCGAGGGAAAGCTTCCGCTCGGGGTTGCTCGTCAGGACATCGTTGACGCTAGCTGGTGGGCCCTCTTGAGAAAGAAGACATGAAAAAGTTAGATCGCGATGACCTCTACGCGTCAGGTTACGTTCTCGGGTTCTACTTCTCTCCCAACGACGCCCGGCTAGTGATGATCAAGAAGAAGCGACCCAAGCAACAGGCCAACAAGCTCAACGGTGTCGGAGGGAGAATCAAGGCTGGCGAGAGCCACCTCTCGGCCATGATCCGAGAGTTCGAGGAGGAGACCGGCGTCCGCGAGGAGACTTGGCGATACCACGGCGTCTACTCGCCTCTCCGCTCTAGGGACGTTTACATCCACGTCTTTTACGGCGTCGGAGACGTCACGAGATGCCGAACGATGACCGACGAGGAGGTCGTGATCATCGACCTCCAGAGAGAGCTAGGTGACGTCGTGCTAGTTTCCGGCGCTCCTGAGTGGATCTTCGAGTGCCGCTGTGAACTGGGAAAATATCCTCTCCGAAAGCCAGAAGTTAGAATCATCACCTAACCGTAGACTCACAGGGAACATCTTGAAGCTCAATACGAATTCGATTTATCTGTTAGATCAGCTAGTGCAAACCGCGATGGTGGCAGGTCTCACTAAGCTGATCATCGAGAAGGACAAGATCCGTGGGATCGACGCCAAGCAAACCGTCGCGTTAGTCTCGACGACGAACGTGCCAGATCTCGACGGAAAGCAAGCTGGCGTCACTCGTCTGAGCGAGCTCGCGGCGCGCATCTCCCTCGTCAAGTCTCAAGGTGACCTCTCGGTCGACGTCGTCGCCTCGACGGGAAATCCCAACGATGTCGCCGTCCTCGAGTTGAGCGCGGGCAAGACTCGAGCTCAGTACCGCTGCGCCGCGCTCGACGTAGTCAAGGCCGTGCCGAAGAACATCGCTGACACCCTCGTCTGGGAGATCAAGGTTGATTCCAAGCTGATCCAGGTGCTTGGTCAAGGAGTCTCGGCGATGGGAGCTGACTACGTCACGATCGCGTCCCCAGACGGCAACGTCGTCAAGGCGGAGTGCGTCGACGCTACCAAGGACGTCTTCTCGACTAACTTCGAAGATGCTCCAGTCTGGATCGGGGCAGGAGCGAAGGCATCCTCCTTCGTGCAGACCTATCCAGCGAAGACGTTGCTCGCTCTCCTCAAGGAGACGAACAAGACCTCCAACCCGGTCTCGATGAAGTTGGGAGAGGGCGGCATCCTGTCGTTCAAGGTCAACGGATTCGATCTCTTCGTCATCCCCAAGCAAGGGTAACCATGAAAAATCTCCAGAAGGGCGAAACCTCTAGCGGTGGCATCGGCGTTCTCGGACTCCTCGGAGTAGCTTTCGTCATTCTCAAGATCGTTGACGTCAAGCCGATCGGCGACTGGTCATGGTGGTGGGTAACCTCACCCTTCTGGGGCGGCTTTCTTCTCGCCGCGGTCATCATCGGGATCCTCCTGGTAGCTTCTGCGATGACCGGGAGACGCTAGTGGGCCTTCTCTCCAACCTCTGGCACAAATATCTCTGGGGCAAGGCTAAGCCCTGGGCCGACTTTCAGTATGACGCTCAGACCTCTAAGCTAGTCATCAAGAATTACAATGAAGCTTTCGTGCAAAAGCTCCGCAACGACCTAGGCACGGTCGCCGAGGGGAAGCCGGACGAGAAGGTAGTTCAGCTCTACGGCGACCGTGAGACGCTCGAGCACGAGGAGCCCAAGCTCGAGGTTCTTCACATGGGCGTCGACGAGAACGGCCACGTCAAGATGAAGCTCGACTGGAACAAGGCCTTCATCGATCACATCGCCAAGCATGGCTTTGCGTCTGAGAGCGAGGAGGAGTCAGTTCAAGCCTATCTCGCTAGCTTGACCATCGACGTCGCGGAAGAACAGGGTCTTCAAGCCCGCGCCCCGACGCTCGATGGTCTTCGTGAGGCCTTCCAGGAGATCGAGAAGACCGCCGCCGAGGAGCTGAGAGAGGCCGCGGACCAGGTCAAGAAGAGGCCGCGGCGGCGCGTTCAGAGGTCAGGGTGAGAGAGCCAAAGCGAGTCCTGATCTACGATGTCGCGAACGTCCTCTTCAGGGTAGCGGCGGTCCAGAAGTACTCTCCCTACGCGCGCGACGCGTCAGAGGAGGACATGGTCGGGCTGTGCATGCACATGGCTCTCTACTCGATCTACAAGTGGTTCGAGAAGTACCGCCCGGAGTTCGTCGTCTTCGCCTTCGAGGGCTCGAACAACTGGCGAAAGAAGTACACGGCCGAGACCTACGCTCGCAAGGCCTTTCAGTACAAGGGCAACCGGGTCATTGACCCGGCGATGAAGCACTACTACCAGCTGATTGACTCGTTCCGTGAGACGATCAAGGCTCACACGTCGATCTGCTGTTTACACATCGACACGATGGAGTGCGACGACGCGATCGCTGGCTATTGCCAGCTCAACGCTCAAGACGGCAAGGAGATCTTCATCGTCTCTGGAGATCGCGACTTCGTTCAGCTCCTCAAGCTCCCTGGAGTCAAGCTCGTCAACCCTGACGACGGCAAGCTTAGAAATCAGCCGGGTGACAAGCACTATCAACCCGACATCGACTACTGGCTCTTCGAGAAGTGCGTCCGCGGTGACATGGGTGACTATGTCCCCTCCGCCTATCCGCGCGTCAGGGCGACCAAGATCAGGGAAGCCTACCAGAGCGAGTATGCTCGGATCAACTTCATGAACACGATCTGGACGGAGACCCTCGATGACGGCAAGACCGTCGCGCACCGGGTCGGTGACCTCTTCGAGCACAACGTGCTTCTCCTTGATCTCTACAAGCAACCAACTGAGGTACGGACAGCTCTGCTCCAAGCTGTGCAAGAGCAGTCCCAGACGCTAGGTCACTACTCTCACTTTCACTTTCTCCGCTTCCTCGACAAGCACCGCCTCGAGAAGGTGCGCGAGAACGCAGTCAGGTTCGTCGACATGTTTACCAACAACCAGCGCTTCCTCAAGGGCGAACAGATCCTCCAAACCACAAAGCCTCCAGTAAGAGAGGCGGAGGACTCGAAGCCCGCCCCGAGGGCCGGACTCTTGGAGTTTTGATGCTTCACCAACGTTACGCTCAAGCGATCTGTGACGCGCACGAGATCGACTCGTTGATGAGCGACTCAGAGGAGCGCGAGCTCCTCATCGCTAACAACCAGGATCTCTACTACGCGTACATCGCTCTTCTTCAAGTCGCGTACCCCGAAGATGAGAGATGGTACATTTGAAAAAGCTCTTATTTATTCATCGTCTTCCTCTTGAGGTCAATCTATCTCCTCAATAAATACTCGCACAACAGCGGACCCCCGCTCAACATACGAGATCCAGAGGAACTATGCCGAGAGGAGTTAAGAACCAACCTGCTGCCGAACAGCCGCAGCAACTAGCCGCTCCAGCTGCTCCACGTCGCTCGCCCGCCGACCTTGGTCGTCGCCTGCGTCCGACCAAGCTTCACCACGTCTTTCACTTCGACATCGCTGGAGACAACAAGTTCCGCGAGGTTGCGGTGGTCAAGATGGCCAAGACCGCTGACGGCACGATCCAATCGGTGTACTACATCGACGTCGGGCTGTGCGACCAGGTCGACAAGGGACGCATGAAGACGATCGTCACGAGCGTACACGCCGACAAGTATGAGCTCTGGGACCTGCTCTCGCAGACCACGCTCAACAACGGCAAGAACGCTCTCGACTACTTTCACCAGCTCGTCAAGGTAGTGCACGGACCCGGCGCGGTGACCTCAAGCCCGGCTAGTAGCCTCAGCCTGGTGCGCGCTGAGAGCGGCAACATGGTAGGATCTGAGTTCACGGATCCAGCCAGCGGCGCGGTCGACCCGACGCACAATTAAGAAACATCATAAGCAGAGCGAGAGGCTCACTTCGGTGAGCCTCTCGCCTATTTGTCTTCCCTCTCCGTGATAAGATACAATCACAGCATGTCTGACGCGCTCTACAAGGTCTTCAAGGAAGCTGGTCTCATCAGGGATCCTGAGAAGACAGCGGTCTCTCTAGATGAAGCGACCGACGAGATGATTCGTCGCGCGATCGCTGAGGACCGAGTCAAAGATCTAGGCCACGACGCGCACGAGCTCATCAAAGACAGAATCAGAAAGAAGATCGACGAGGAACTCGCCAGGATCAAATATGAGAAGAAGATCTACGGCAACATCAAGAAAGCTAACGAAATCGATGATGAGGATGCCGGTGACTTCATCGACGAGGAAGAGTGGGAACTGGAGGACGAGAGACTAGACTAGAGTACTAGCCCCGCTAGGGCAGATCATCATGACGATGATCTCACAAGCCATGGCTCAATCTACCGAGCCGCAACTCAAGGAGAAATCTTACATGAAACTGATCAGCAGCATGTGCTTCATCATCTCGATCATCATCACCGCCAGCGCCTTCACCTACTTGAAGGCTTATCTAGTCCCAGAGAACGGCACGGCGGTCATCTACGTTCCAGGATCATCACACGGCGGACAACCAGTCACCGTGAAGCTCCCCGAGAACATGACCGCGAAGCAGCACGAGGTCTTGACCTTCGCGCTCAAGGTAGCTCAAGATGACGGGTACAAGAATCCTCGCTATCTCCAGGGAATCTTGATGCAAGAGTCTCACGCTTGCGCCGTCAAGGACTTTCGAGTGGCCGGCTTGACAAACAAGGTCGGAGACCGCTACTTCGGCTGCGGACAGATCAAGCTCGCCGCGGCGAGGGACGTGATGAGAGCGTACCCGACGATGTGGAGCTATCTCGACACGAGAACCGACGAGGAGCTCCAAGCTCGCCTGATCTTGGACAACGAGTTCAACATTCGGGTCGCGAGTAAATATGCTCTCCTGATGGGCATCAACCATGACCCCGCTCGAGCGATCACTCGCTACAACCTGGGTGAGGGCGGCGCGCAGAGCGTCAACCCACAGGATCATCACTACACCTCTGGAGTGAAGAGACACGTCGATAGGCTTAATGTACCGGCCGAGCGGCGAAAGTTACAATCACATAATGCTTCTACTCCCGAAGTTTCTCTCCAGCTCGCACGAGCTGAGCGTCAATGATCCTCGTCAGGTCTTCTCTTGATCCAGAGAGAAGACCTGGAACACCTCATCCGACGACATGTCGTTCTAGGAAAGAGGTCAGCTAAGGGGTACGAGAGCGTCAAGTGCGCCTCGTGCAACGATTACAAGTACAGAGGCGGATTCAAGTTTGAGGGCGGATCCGTCATCTACAAGTGCTTCAACTGCGGAGTCAAGGGCGTCTACGACGGCGGCGAAGAGCTGTCTGCGAGGATGCGAGACATCCTCCTCGCCTTCGGCGTCCCTCGCGACGAGTTCGAAGCTAGCGTCAACGCTAAGTTCTACCAGGAGAAGCTGAGCGGCCTCTCTACCCCGATCAAGAAGAAGACCGGGATGCCGATCGTTGAGGTGCCGCTCCCGGAGCGCTCATTCGTCTGCACCGACATCAAGTCGCCTTGGTGCGACGTCGGGAGAGAGTATCTCCACCTGAGGGGGCTCTCATACATCGCAGATCACATGTTCGTCTCCGAGGACCCGAAGTACCTCGGAAGAATTATCATCCCGTGCTTCTTCCGGGATAGAATCATCTACTGGCAAGCTCGCGCCATGGACGACTCGGTGGGAGAGCGATACAAGAACCCGCTCGTCTCGACCGACAACGTCTTCTTCAACATGGACGAGCTCTATAGATATACAGATGAGCCCTTGTTTGTGACGGAGGGCTTCTTCGACGCCGCATCGATCGGAAGGTTAGCTGTCGCCCTCGCGGGAAGCAACCTCACCGAGTTTAAGCTCGACGAGCTGAAGAAAGCGGCCTCTCGACGGAAGGTGATCTTCGTCATCGACAAGGACTTGAACGGCTTCAATCTGGGGATGAGGGTCCTCGCGGCCGGGGTAAGCAACTTCTACGTGGCTTGCTTCCCCGACAACATCGACGACGCCAACACCGCCCTCCAGAGGCTGGGCAAGCTTTGGATGCTCAACCACCTCGGCTCGACCGCGGTGAAGGGCTTCGAGGCAGAACTCTTGCTGCGCTTCAAGTATCAGCGAGAGCCTTCCTCGAAGCAGAGATCTTAGCTTTAGTTTCAGCAGACAATTTTCTCCCCTTAAGGTAGGAGTAGTCACGGCTTTTAGCTTTCATAGATATTTTAAGCTTGGCTTCTTCCGAATGTTTTGTGCCAAATCGTGGATTCGCTTCTCCGCGTTTACCAAACATAGGGTGGTTTTCACCAGACATCTGAAGCTTTTGAGCTTTGGAGAGCTTTTTTCCGGTACGTGCTCCAGGCTTTCCAAAGAAAGGGTGATTTTCTCCAGACATCTTACGTCGATGCTCTTCGGACCATTTTCGCCCATGATGTAATTCTGAGAGAGCTTTGCTGAATTTTTGTCTTAAATTTTGATAGGTTCTAGAATTGATTTTCACTTCTCGTTGATGGATTCGATTTCGCCGCCTAGTCATACCAAAGGCCGCAAAGACCATCTTATTTTTGAACTTTCCTTCTACCATTTTTGTTAGCAAAATATGGCAGATGAAATGTTCTCTAGCAGTCAACTTGACAAGATTAGAAGAAGCATTTATTCCTCCAAGAGATTTTGGAAGGATGTGATGCTTTTCGGAATACCCGCTTGGAGAAAATTTCAATCGGTGATCAATGATCCGATAATACCACTTAGTATACTTGTTAAATAGAAACATGGAAACCTCGGTAGAAAAACAAAAACTTCTTCTTTCGTATTTAGTATCGTCACAAGACCTCTTCATCAAGACGTCACCCATCCTCAAGGCGGGGTACTTTGACCCGTCCTTGAAGAAGGCCGTGCAGTTCGTCCTCGGGTACTTTAACGAGTACAAGGCTCCGCCGTCGCTCGAGCAGATCAAGGCGGAGACCGGGCTCACCCTCTCAGGCAAGGAGCTGTCGAAGGCCGAGATCTCCTACGCTGAGAACCAGTTCGAGACGTTCTGTCGGAACTCGGCTTGCAAGGAAGCTGCCTTCATGCTCCCCTCCCTCCTCAAGGAGGCGAAGTACGGAGACATGCTGAAGGTTATGCAAGAGGCGATCCAGATCAGCCTCTCCAGAGACATCGGCATCAACTACTTCGATGACCCCGAGGCTCGCCTCAAGATCCTCACGCTGAACAACAACACCATCCCGACCCTCATCCACAAGCTAGATGAGAACCTGGGCGGAGGCATCACGCGAAAGGAGATGATCATCTTCGCCGCGCCGTCTGGGGTCGGTAAGTCGATCACGATGTCGAACGTCGCCAAGAATCTGGCCAAGCAAGGACTTCACGGCGTCTACTTCACCCTCGAGCTGTCCGAGGAGATCGTCGCCAAGCGCTTCGACTCGATGTTCTCCGGAATAGCTCAACACGCGATCCTCTACAACATCACTCAAACCGCGATCGAGGTACGCAAGCAGTCAGAGAGCTCTGGGCGCTTGTTCATCAAGCGAATGCCTGAGTCCTCCACGAACGCGAACCACCTCAGAGCTTACTTGAAGGAGTTCGAGATCGTCAACGGGTTCGTCCCGGACTTCATCGTCGTTGATTACCTCGACCTGATGGCTTCGGTGCAATCGGTGTCCGTCGAGAACCAGTTCGTCAAGGATAAGTACGTTTCGGAGGAGTTGCGAGCGATCGCAAACGACTACAACGCCTTCATGATCACGGCGTCCCAGCTCAATCGCGGAGCTCAACAGCTCGAGAGCCTAGATGACTTGAGCCAAGCACACATCGCGGGCGGCATCTCGAAGGTCAACACCACCGACGTGCTCTGCGCGATCATCCAAACCGCTCAGATGAAAGCTCGTCAAGAGATGATGTTCAAGCTCCTCAAGACTAGAAACTCGAGCGGTGTAGGCAACTACTTCATGGTCAAGTTCAACCCGGCCAGCCTGCTTCTGGAGAACCTCGAGGAGGGGGAAACGCGCCCCGATCGCACCCTGTCCTCCGTGCTGCGCGGAAAGCTGGCGCGGGACCGCAAGCCTGACGATCCAGCAGCTCCAACCGTCGTCGAACCTAACAAGCCGAGACCGACCGGTCCCGGCGGCATGGGCATCAATAACATCCCCTTTCAAGTGTGAGGAAACATGAGCGTCGTCTCTATCGGCAACAAGATGTACCCGTTCGACAAGCTTCCCCAGCACGCGCAAAACCTCGTCAAGGTCTACCAGGGTTGGGAGGAAGAGCTGATCAAGGCCCAGATCGAGTGCCTCAAGCTTGAGGCGGCGATGCGTGCGGTCTCGCGAGAGGTGGAGGAGATCATCACTGGTCTCCCGCCGATTCAAGCCGTTCCAGACGAACCGAAAACTGAGTAAGGTGGTTACCTACCTCATCACATGGATGAGATAGCACCGGATAGCTCACCTTCATGATCGCGGCTAGGCTACTTTCTTGTCTCTTACTGGCGGGATGCGCTGCTTCTGACTCGATGCAAATTCCGGAGTCATGCTTTCTCGCCCCGAGGGAGCAAGTGCTGACATCAGATCGCATCTTGTTCATGCACGTGATCATCTGTGACGAACCTCACGTTAAACCTGACTTCGGCTGGTCGATTCCCTTGGATCTCAGGTGAATCCCTTCACCGTTCTCGAGCTCCCCGACGGAGCCTCTAAGCGAGATGTCAAGCAAGCCTACCGCCGTCTCGCCGGAAAATACCATCCTGACAAGAACCCGAACCCCGGGGCGACCGAGAGGTTCAAGCTAGTCAAGGAGGCTTACGAGTTCTTGACGACCGGGCGATCGGCGTCAAAGATCTTCGGCCAGTCCCAGGTCAACCCAGTTAAGCCACCTCACTACCAGCCGCCGATGTACCGGCCGCCTGTCGAGCCTGAGGGCTTCGCGCCACCGATCGAGGTGAAGCTCTCGTTCGCTGACGTCTTCAGCGCCGGACGACAACGAGTGCCGTGGACAAATTACTACTTCAACCTCCCGGCCTACGTCAGAGACGGTCAGCTCTATAGAGCCAAAGCGTGGGATGACTCGATGGACTTCAGGTACTACAACCTTAAGTTCAAGCTCTTTGACCCGACTGACTTCTACAAGATCGAGAAGGGGAAGGTAGTTTGTAATGTTGACGTGACGATCGGCCAGGTTCTCGCTGGGGCTGACATCTTCATCAAGAACCTCAACCCCGACCTCCCTGACGTCTCGATCGGTCGAGAGGTGACTGACAAAGCGGTGACCCTCTTATGTGCTAACCACAAGAGGATCATGAGCGATGCAGATCGCCTCGCTCAAGTAGACGAGGCCGGGCTCTACGGGCCGCGGAAGCGTGACCCGATCTGGGTGCGAGTCAACCTCGTCTACAAGTCGCTAGAGGGAGAGGATTATCACACGCTTCTCGAGCTGAAGAAGACGATCGACGGCATCTTAAGCAACTACGAACACATCCGCTAGGTCAGGAATCATAAATACCTGGCCGTGAAGACCTCATTCAAAACTCTCCTAGAGGGAGCTCCAGATTACCACGTCAAGCACGTCGAGGATCTCGACGTCGAGACGTTCATCCGCGTCATCGAGCGCGTCCACGAGCTTGACGCCGTTCAAAAGCTAGACGGCGCGAACCTCCGGGGCGGCATCGATGAGGACGCTAAGCTGTACACCTCGCGAGAACAGAAGGGCGGCAAACGGTTCTACTCGCTCAAGGACTTTCCGAAGCGCTCTGCCTTCGACGGGTTCAGAGCTGCTCACGCCGTGCTCGAGCAGGTCGAGCACGTCATCAAGGACATCGTCGCGCCAGGTGAGGCCTTCAACATGGAGGTGATCTACGGCGAGCAGCCGAACACCGTGCTCTACGGCAAGGATCGCTTGAACTACCTCGCCATCCTCGAGATGGTACCGGGAGATGATCCGACGATCGATCCCGACCAGCGCAAGACCAAGCAACTGATCGAAGCTCTCAATGACCACGTCATCACGGTCGACACGCTGGCCCACGAGACGCATGACGGCTCGGTCATCGTGTCGGCTCCGAAGATCACCGACTGGAAGATCGTCGGCTCTGACAAGATCTCGAAGCACGACCTCGAGGAGCTTGACTTTAGCGAGGAGCTAGGCAACCTCAAAAAGTTCCTCGAGACCGACAACGAGGTAGCGAGGAAGGAGGGAAAGATCCTCACCAACTTCGAGGTGCTCAAGGACAAGTCACCCAAGCTCAGCGAGGAGCGCAAGAAGGTCGACGAGAAGATCCGGAACGACTTCAAGCTTCCGATCAAGGAGAAGCTGATGCGGATCGTCAAGAAGCAGAAGCCGTCCCTGCGCGGTGAGACGACCGACTCGGGGCAGAACGCGGGAACCTACACCGGCATCGAGGGGATCATCTTCACCGACAAGAAGACGCGCGAGCGATTCAAGGTCGTCGATCGAGACGTCTTCACCAAGATCAATCAGTTCAACTACGAGGTCCGCAAGTCGATCAACTCGACGCTGAAGACCTCGAACACCGACCTACCCGTCGAGGAGCGCGGCGGCCTGGTCGGCGAGGCGCACATCCGCTCGGTGAGGCTGCTCGGTCTGCCCGGTGCCGAGATGCCAGCCCAGGTGAAGCGGGTCATCGAGAAGCTCAAGGGCGAATCTCGTGACGCGACGGTCAAGAACATCATCGACTCGCTCCACCAGCTTAACTTTCAAGCGATCCGTCGAAAGATCCAAGCCGTTTACATCTCGACGATCGACGACGTCGACGACGCGCGCGACTCCTTCAAGCAAAACGCTGACACTTACTCGCTCAAGCTGAGCGACGACCAGGAGATCAAGTATACTCCGGAGATCAAGCGTCGGACGCTGATGGTCTTCGCCGAGGCGCGCAAGACGCTCGAGGAGATCCTGGTCAAGGTCAAAAAGACGCAAGACATGGAGGACTTGATCGAGCTCCTCTTCAAGAAGTACATCGACGAGCTACACGGAGGGGATGATGACGAGTTCTAACTTTCTGCTCGGGCTAGACGAGTCAGCTCACCTGAACCGGCTCCAGGGAAAGAGCATGGATGACGTCAAGAACGCGTTCATGGCTAACCTCCTCGCGACGTTGCTCATCCTCCGCACGCAAGATCTTGACGGGCTCGTGCTGGTCAATGACCGGTCTGACCACAAGATCAAGAGCTTCTCGCCACAGATGCGTGACCTGAAGTTCTGGGGACGCGCCCTCTTCCACCCAGAGGACAAGGAGGTGAAGAAGCGGATCCTTCCCGGCCACGCCGACCTGCTTCACCGCGAGTCAGGGCGGATCTTCAACTCTAGGATCGAGTGGCTGATGAAGTTGCCGAGCACCTCTCCAGAGAACATCAACTGGCATGAGGTTACCTCATGCCTCTTGCTCCTCCGTCACCGCTACACGATGCGGAGCTCGTACATGGATCGCATCATCAGCGCGATCTACCTCTGGGACCGCATCAAGGACACTCAGAAGCGCAAGGCGATCAACGACGCGTTCATGTACCTCCTGCAGAGCGACCAGAAGTCAGCTCTCTTGACCAGGATGCGGGCGCTGTCGACACGATCGCTCCTCAGCGCAACCGTCGCCGCGATGGCTCAACGCGTGATCGGCTTCAAGCGCCTCCACGAGAACGAGAGCATCTCGGTCGGAGGGATCGCCTCAGGCGGCAACGCGATCGTGGGCGCCAACTCGGGGGCCTCCGCGATCACTCAGCCCGAGATGGACCAAACCGTTTCTAACCTCTACGGCTTGTCGAAGCTCTCGCAGATCCAAGTGCAAAAGCGAGGTAAATACATGTTCCGGGACAACAAGATCGTCAAGAAGAAGCCGAAGAAGTTCAAGGCGATCAAGTTCAAGGCCCCGAAACACATGAAGTTGGATCGAACTCCCAACAAGGGAAAGAAGAACAAGCTGGGCTACGGCGCGGCTGAACTAGACGGAGCAGACGGAGGTAGCGAGTGAGTGACGTCAGACTGAAGAAGTCGTTTCGCGACATGGCGCAAGAGTTTGGTGTCCTCGTTCAAGAGTTCACCGCGCCGACCACGACGCCTGCGCCGAACCCCGCGATCCAGGCTACCCAAGCCAAGCAGCAGTCCGGTAACTTGCAAGACATCGAGAAGCAGGTGCAGGGCAAGCTCGACCGTTCAGAGAAGCTTGACGAGATCGACACGGTGACGTTCGGCCTCGAGACCGACGACAACAAGATCGTCAAGGTCTACGTCAAGGCCGAGCAGGCCGATGACTTCGAGAAAGAGCTAGCGGAGCAGCTGGGAGAGTCCGACAACATCGAGGACGTGCTCAATGAGCTCTCCAAGAAGTACGAGATCGTCGACGTCGAGTGGCCTGACGATGAGGATGACGAGACGACGAAGCCAGACGAGGAGGACGAGGACGCTGAGTCCGACGGCTCAGAAGCGCTAAACGACAAGGTCTACAACAAGGATGACCAGATGGCAAAGGAAGATCTCAATTTCGGAGAGCGCGCAACTCTAACTCTCCTCGAGGGCAACGACTCTGGACCGATCGAGCAACGTCTCAACACTCCGGCGCAGCTCATGGTCTACAACGCGATCATCGAGCTGGGAATTCCTGAGGTCGTCCTGAACAAGAGCCCGTACAAGCCCGCGATCATCCAGGGCATCCGCGCGAAGGGCCTTGAGCTGATGAGAAACTCCTCGCTCAAGCAAGCGCTCAAGCTCTTCATCACCCGGTCGAACGACTATGAGAACCTCAACCATGACTCGTACGCTCGCAAGGATAAGAAAGACGCGAAGGCAGATCCGAAGGCGAAGGACGCGAAGCCTGGAGCAGCTAGGCCGACCGCCAAGCAATCGGTCAAGGAGAGCGTCGAGAGCGCTAAGACCGATTGGAAGTTCGAGCGAGAGGGAGAGACCTTCAACATCTCTTGTGACTCGTTCGAGATTCACCTCGACGACGAGCAGACCGAGAAGCTTCTCAAGAGCGTCTCGAACAAGGACGCCGTCGCGGTCAAGGACGCCGAGGACAACTCGAGCTTCATCTTCTCACCCCGGGGGGTCAACCTCCTAGTGAAGAAGAAGGGCGAGCAGCTGACGAAGCTCATGACAGCCGCGCAGCTCGACCAGATGTTCACGTCGCTCGGTGACATGGCTGCCGAAGGGTTGACTGAGGCGCTTGACCCGCAGTGCCCGGTCGTCAAGACCTTCCTGGCGACGACGGTTGACCCGAAGGCCCCAGAGTCGAAGGAGGACGCCGAGTTTCGCAAGATGCACCCGACCAAGTGTGCGCGCTGCAAGATGTACTCCCGGCGCAAGCTGACCGCTTGACCTTCAACTATCAAGACTACGAGGCGCTCAACGTAGAGGGAAAGCGGATCTACCAGATCTCCGCTGAAAAGTACTATCCCTCGATCACGACGATCTTAGGGCAGACCCAAGAGCCTGAGAAGCGTAACGCGCTCGACGCGTGGCGCGCGCGGGTCGGGGTGCAGAAAGCGAACAAGATCACGAGCGACGCGGCGACTCGCGGGACAAACACCCACTTGATGCTCGAGCGCTTCCTCAACGGCGAGGATCCTCGTCTCGAGGAGTTTCCAGAGGCTCACTCTCGGATCTTCAAGAGCCTCAGGCTCCAGCTCCAGCGCATAAATAAGGTCTACGGGCAAGAGGTGGTCTTGTTCTCCGACATCCTCGGAGTTGCCGGTCGATGTGACCTCGTGGCTGAGTACGACGGCACGCTCTCGATCGTCGACTACAAGACCTCCTCGAGGGTAAAGTCAGCCGACGAGATCGGTGACTACTGGTTGCAGGCCGCGTTCTACGCGATCGCGCACAACGAGATGTTTGGAACCGAGATCAGCAAGCTAGTCATCATGATGGGCGTTGAAAATCACCTTCCCCTGATCTTCCGCAAGCAGATCGATGACGAGCTGCTGCTCAAGCTGGCGACTCGCGTCAGCGAGTTCTACGCGAGGATCTGAGATGAAGCTAGATTCTCTCGTTCTCGTTGAGCGCGAACAGCTTCCGCAATACAAGAAGGAGCTGACAGAGCACCGCTTCGTCGACTTGCTTAACTCGCACTGCAAGAACTCGCACAACGTCGCCAAGCGAATCCCGCTGTACGTGCGCATGACCGGGGCTGACTTCATCCAGATCGACCCGCTCCAACGCGAGGAGCGCTCCCCGTTTTGGATCGATCGCCTGATCAAGGAGATGACGGCCTGGAAGATGTTCCCGAGCCGCAGCCGCTGCTTGAAGGTCTTCACCGACAAGGACGGCATCGGCGACGGTGACCTCTACGTCGTCTTCCCGTATGACAAGGCCAGGATCGGCGTTTGCTCGGGCAGTACGTTCTACAAGAGCTTCACCCACCTCAAGAAAGCCGTCGACGTCTCTCGAGTCGACAACACGGCGCTCCACAACTGGATCAAGAAGCTCATCTCGGCGCTGAACAAGGTCGAGTCCAAGATCAGGATTAACGTCGAGGACGACCACGGCACCTTCAGCGAGTTCAAGAAGCTGCTCGACAAGGTCACCAAGGAGGTCACCGAGCACGGCTTCCAGAAGCTTCACAAAGCGCTCGTCAAGAGCGACTCCCCGACCGACGAGGAGATGAAGATCGCCAAGAACTTCCTCGATCGTCACCTATCGGCTGACCGGTACCTCGAGGTGATGCTAGATCCGGGAACTAATGATTTTGTCACGATGAGGATCGAGAGCTTGCAGAAGCCCTACTCTGGTCGTGAGATGTGGGTGAGCGCTCCGTGCTTACTCATCAAGCGAGACAAGTACGTCGAGATGCACGAGAGAGGGGACATCAAGTGAAGCTAAGCGACATCTACGAGAAGTCAGCATACATCGCCACGGGGAACTCTGAGGATCTGGACGATAACCTCACGACCTTTGAGGTGATCGGCGAAAACGAAGAGGAAGCATACAGCGTCGTCATCACCAAGGACGGCAAGGTCGACAGCGTCAATCCTGAGCCAAATGCCGATCGCGAGGCGATCATCAAGCCTGCGCTCGATCTGTTCAAAAAGCGCGGACGCGGGTCATACACCGATCTGCCTGCTAGCCAAAACGTCGGCAACATCAAGCCAGCCAAGTGAAGCTCCTCATCTTCACCGCCGAACCGAAGAACTTCGTCCCTGTCAAGATCGCAGAGGCGGCGGAGAAGGCTGGGTTCGAGTCGGCGGAGATCATCGACGTCACCCGTCTCATCCTCCTCGACTGGGAGAACGCTGAGATCTTCCGCGTCGTTCACGCCGAGCAGAGAGAGGGCGAGGAACCTGTCGAGCCCCAGATCGAGACTCTCCAGATCGACGAGAGCACCGTCATCATCCCGAGGCTCAACGAGCACCACCTCGACGTCAAGCTGTCAATCCTCAAGCGCGCCCAGCTCAAGGGCGCGAAGATGGTCAACTCGCCCGAGAGCATGGAGCTCTGCAACGACAAGCTGATGTCACAGGTGCTGCTGTCGAGCAATGGGGTCATGACGCCAATCACTTACACGATTCCAGGCTGCGAGAAGTCGCTCGAGCCAGCGGTGATGCACATCGAGAAGTCAGGCATGAAGTTCCCGATGATCCTGAAGACCCTCCGAGGCACCCACGGAATCGGAGTCATGCGCGTCGACTCAAAGGCGTCGCTGACCTCGGTCGCACAGACGCTCTGCAAGGAAGGACTAGACGTTCTCATCCAGCAATACATCGAGCACGAGCACTCGTTCCGTATGATCATGGTCGGTCAAGAGCTGCTCGCCGCAAACAAGCGGGGTCAACCCAAGGACAAGGGCGAGTTTAGAACGAACGCGCATCTCGGCTCTCAGACGGAGGCCTACGAGCCTACCCAAGCCGAGATCGACCTCGGCAAGAAGATTGTCGCTCTCTTCGGCTGTAACTTCTGCGCGATCGACTACATCATGCTAGACGACAAGATCATCGTTCTTGAGGTCAACGGCTCACCAGGGCTCGAGAACATCCAGTCGAACTACCCCGACCGTGATCTCCCGGCAAAGGTCGCAGAGTACGCGTTGACCTTCGTGAACGGGATCGCCGATCTAAAGACTGATGCCAACAGCGCTCCACCGACCGAGGACGAGATGGCGGTGGACAATCAAGCTCTGGCCGAACCTCCTGCTCTAGCAACTGATCTGGCGCCAGTCGAGCCAGCCACTGAGCCTACCGCGCCGACGACGGAGCCGACCAACGACCGCTCTCCCGGCCAGATCAGCGAGGTTGAGCAGGTGATCATTCACCAGATCATCGAGGAACCTGTTGAGGCTAGGGTTGACACTGGAGCTAAGACGTCGTCACTTCACGTCGACAAGCTCGAGTTTGATGATGACTGGGCGAAGTTCACTCGTAAGGATTCTACCTTCAAGGTTCCTGTCGCACGCATCATCAAGGTCAAGAACGTCCACGGCGGTGACAACAGCCGCCGACCGGTGGTCAAGCTCGACGTCACGATCAACGACAAGCGTTATAACCGAGTTGAGTTCTCGCTCAACAACCGTGAGCAGATGAAGTATCAGGTGATCGTCGGTCGCAACCTGATTGAACTAGTCGGACTTCCTGTGACCGTCAAGACCAACTCTGAACAGGCCCAAGACGCTCCTGAGGCGAAGGTCGAGATCGAAGAAGAGTAGCAAGAGTAAATAGAACAATAACATAGACGGATATGCAACCAAAATCTCCCTTCCTAGTGTTTCAAGACCTGCTTGACGGCCCGACCTGCGATCGCATCGCTGAGACCGTGCGTGTCGAGCCCTCCAAGGACGATGAAAATCGACCCTTAGCGATGGAGCGCTACCACGTTCCCTCTGAGGAGGTCGTCTTTGACGCGTTCAAGCAGCACATCCCAACCTTAGCGAAGCACTACGAGGGATTCGTTTACCGAGGCACCGAGCATCTGGTCTTTCAGCAGTTTCCCGTCAACGGCAAGATCGCAGAGAAGCCGCACTGTGAGAACGCGGTCTTCAAGCGAAAGAAGTGGATCAAGATCAAGGACCGCGACCTGACAGGAGTGCTCTGGTTGAAAGACTTTCAGGACGTTCCGCCGTTCAACATCAAGACGCAGGTGCTCGGCGGCAAGCTCGAGTTTCCGGCCTACAACTTTGGCTTCCAGCCTCAGAAGGGGACGCTCGTAGTCTATCCAGCTTGCCCTCGCTTCATCAGCCTAGTCTCTCAGATCATGGTGGGAGAGCTCCAGCAGATCCGATTTCACATCTGTGGAGAGGGGATATGGACCTATAACCCGGAGAGATACCCGGGAGATTTCCGCGACTGGTTCAAGGAAATAGTGTAGTCTTACCTGTTTACTTCCGCTTCGTCCGTGTTATAATGACTCCAGTGTCATTTTGCACGGGAACTGGATGTCTCACGAGATTGAGGTAAATTACTCGATTCTGAACGGAAGCATCCGAGGGAAGCGGTCATTTCCGCTCATCTCGAAGAAGTCTGGCAAAGCTCTCAGGGCGGTCGCTGAAGCCAAGGCTCGTCTCATCGTTCAGAAGATGATCAAGTGCGATCCGCAGCAGATCATCATCAATCACCTGTCGATCGGTTAAATAGGGACATGAAGATCCTCATCGAGATCCGCCCCGGCGAGGGCGGGGACGACGCCAAGCTGCTCGTCCAAGACCAAGGCAAGATCTACCTCCGCTACGCGGAGCGCAACGGCCTGAGTGCGGACGTCGATCTCGACAAGGGTTGACTGACGATCGAGCTGTCTGGAGAGGATAAGCTCGTCAAACCTCTCCTCCTCGAGGCCGGGGGACACCGTTGGCAGAGAATTCCACCGACGGAGAAGCGAGGCCGAGTCCACACCAGCACCGTTACCGTCGCGGTCTTACAGCTCGGTGACGAGAGAACCTATCGTCTTCGTGATCAAGACATCCAGGTCTTCACGAAGCGCGGAAGCGGCCCGGGTGGGCAGCATCGTAACAAGACCGAATCGGACGTCGTCATGCGCCACCTTCCGACAGGTCTAGAGGCGATCGCGACTAGCAAGTCACAGCACAACAACCGGAAGACCGCTCGAGCGATCCTAGAGGCTCGGGTTGCCGCGCTCTACGCCGAACGAGCTGCTGGAGCTAGAGACGCAGAGCGAGCGAAGCAAGTAGGAAGCGGAATGCGCGGCGACAAGATCAGAACCTACCGGGAGAGAGACGACGTCGTCACTGATCACCGAACAGAGCGAAAGTGCCGACTTAGTGACGTGCAACGAGGGCTGCTTGAGCGACTTAGGTGATCTTCCAGAACTCTGCGTGCACGATCGACGCAGCTTCTGAGATCACTTGAATGTTCGTCTTGCCGTAACAGTTGAAGAACCGCGTTGTGCCAGCTGGAATCGGGATCGCACCAGTGCCATCTGTTGTGTCAGCCGAGACCGACGGAGCCGTATTGAACTTAAAGAAGACGTGATCCTTGAGAGCGGTCAGGGCGACGACATGTCCGTCCGTCGGAATCACGATCGTTTCCGCCGAAGCCGCACCTAACACTCGTACGTTGACCGTGTCGCTCGCGGTCAGGGCATAGTGGCCCTGATTCAGATCGCTGATAGATTCGAACTTGTTCACTTGCTCTCGTACCTCTTGGTCTCTTCGGCCATCTTCTTCTGAGCATCCTCGTGCATCTTCTTGACCTGCTCATTCTTGACGGCGTTTTGAGACTTGTAGACCTGCAGGAGATTCTCAAGCTGGTCGGCGTAGGAGGTGAGTTGCTCAAGCGCAAGAGCGTTGAGACGTACGGTGATCTGTGAGATGACCTCATCCTTACGATCGGCCTCGGTGATCACGACGAAGGCGGGACGCTGAGGAAGATCGGGGTTTGGGCACTCGATCGCGACCGGCTCTTTGACGAAGACCGGGATCTCCTTCTTCGGGAGGAAGCTGCAACCCCCCAAGAGGGCCAGTGCTGCTACCGCTACTATAACTGTTCTCATCTTCTTCTCCCCTTGTCGTTCCAGCGGGTGACGGTCTTGTTATACTCGTCGGCTAGCCATCGCATCGCGCCAGGGCAGTCTTGCGGCACCTTCGCTTGAACGATATGCTGCTGACGAACCATCGAGGCGGTCGCGATGGTTTGGTTGGTCATGACCGCCTTGTCGAGCAAGCTCTGGAGAGCGACGCCCTGGTTCTTCCAAGTGTCGATCGCCTCATTTTGATGCTGGATCGAGGTCTTGAGCTGGGCTTTCTCGACTTGAAGCTGTCCGATCTCCTCATTCTTCTTCTTGACGTCGCTCTCGAGGGAGGAGACTTGCACCTTCAGCAAGAGCACGAACGCGAGGAGCACGACGACCGCGACGGCCGCGATCACCGTCGTTACCTTGCCTGCGAGGGGTAGAGCTGCGAAAAATGGCAACATGAGTTACTCCGGCTTCTCTGGTTTGTCTTTCTTGTCTTCCTTCTTCGTCGGCTCTGGCGTCGGAAGAGTTTGCCCGCCCGTAAACTTCTTGTCAAGGAAGCCACGGAACCACTTTCCGAAGCCCTCGACGCCTGCGATGAAGAGGAGCCAGAGACCGAAGAGCTCCCAGCCCAGACTCAACATGTAAGCGTACCAGCCGATGAAGAGCGTCGAGAAGACGATGCCGACACAGATCCCGAGCTTGTTCGCGTCACCGTATTGCTTTCCGTCAGCTCCGCGACTTGAGAAGAAGTGCCACCACTCGATCGGGTTTTCGGGGTCGTTGATGACTCGCACGAGCCCCCAGACAAAGACGAGGAGCAAGACTACTCCCATGATCGCTTCTAGTTCTAACGTCAGTTCCATTATGCGTATCTGATCCAGATGTCGCCGTCGACTCCGCCTGAGGGGCCGCTGGTGGAGACCGTCTTAGCCGAGTTGCCCCAGAGGGTCGCGTTGTTCGCGTTCGTCGCTGTCGTTGCGTTGTTCGCGTTCGTCGCCGTGGTAGCCGTCGTCGCCGTGTCAGCGTTGCCTTGTAGCGCTCCGATGAAGGTGGTCGCAGTAACGTTACGGGCCGCAAAGTCGCCGTTGTTGTCACGGAGCACGATCTTATTAGCGGTGTTGGTGGAGACCGCCTCGATCGTCGCACTGTTTTGCTGGCCGGTGATGCTGCTTGCGGTGGTGGCCGTCGTCGCGGACGTAGCCGTCGTCGCGGACGTAGCCGTCGTCGCGTTGCCTTGCAACGCCCCGATGAAAGTCGTCGCTGTGACGATGCGAGCGGCGAAGTCGCCGTTGCTGTCACGGAGCACGATCTTGTTAGCGGTATTGGTAGAAACCGCCTCGATCGTCGCGCTGTTTTGCTGATTCGTGATCGTCGACGCGGTGGTCGCCGTCGTCGCGTTGCCCGTAACGTTGCCCGTGACGTTGCCGGTCAAGTTGCCGACGACGTTGCCCGTGACGTTGCCAGTGAGAGGCCCGAGGAACACGGTCGCGGTGATCTCACGAGCTGCGAAGTCTCCGTCGGCGTCACGAAGGACGATGCGATCGCCGATGTTATTTGCGGTCGCGGTGATCGTCGCGCTGTTGGCTTGGCCGACGATGCTCACCGCTGACATCGTCTGATCTGCCCAACCCACGCGAATCGCGGCGCCGTGTGAGGATGTAAAGTTCCAACGCGACCCGTCCCACGCGATCGAGTTGGTGTAGGTGGACCCGTGCGACGTCGTGTACAAGTTGGTCGCGTTCGTCGCGGTAGTCGCGGTAGTCGCCGTGGTAGCAGTGGTCGCGGTGGTCGCGGTGGTCGCGGTGGTAGCTGTAGTCGCGGTAGTCGCCGTGGTAGCTGAGGTGGCGTTCCCCGTGAGCGCTCCGACGAACGTGGTCGCTGTAACCACGTTCGCTGAAAAGTCACCGTTGCTGTCTCGCAGAACGATGCGGTTTGCGGTGTTGGTCGACGTCGCGACTATCGTCGCGCTGTTCGCTTGATTGGTGATGGTACCAGCCGTAGTTGCGGTGGTCGCGGAAGTCGCCGTGGTAGCCGTCGTCGCGGTCGTTGCGGTGGTAGCGTTAGTCGCGTTAGTGGCATTAGTTGCGTTAGTCGCATTGGTAGCATTCGTCGCAAAGTTGACCCGGGTCGGGCCGATGGGACGCCACCTCAGAGTCGTGCCGTCGTATCGTACGGTGAACGACTCGGCGGCGGCGATCGCAAAGTCCTCAGAGCCGTTGAGAGCGAAGCGGTTAGCCGCGGTCGAGTTGGTGCTCTCGTTCTTGAGCACGATCGGGAACGAGCCGATGTTGTGGATGATCAAGACCCGCTCAGGCGTCGTCGGCACGATGCCCGTGATGTCACGGCTGGCGTCAGTCGAGACGCGCAAGATGTTAGCTGTATCGAGGCCTGTAGGGTTGTAATTGTTTTGATTACCCGTGATCTGGGCCGGCGAGATGACCTCAGGGAGCGTGAAGAGGGCGACCTGAGACTCGACGGCTACCCAGTTTCCACCGTTGTCATAGACCTTGAGAACGTCATTGACCGTGTCATACCAGAGGTCGCCAGAGTAGTGGGTTCCAGTCGGCTCGGCTCCAGCGTCGATCCTGCGATACGCGAGGTCGTTCCACGCAGCTGTGTGGTAGACGTAGAGGCGCTTGTCGCTCGACTTGAACCAGAGCTGTCCGGTGGTCGGGGCGGCTGGAGCGTTCGCCGAGGCCGAGTGCTCGAGCATCCGGATCAAATTTTCCTGGAGCTTCTCGCCCCAGTTTGCTACGCCCTTTCCTGTGAGGGTCAGTGACGTCGACGTAGTGTCGACGGTGCGGGCGGAGAGCACAAACGGGGGCTTGAGCCCGTCGTCTGACCAATTCAGGGTATAGTTGTTGGTGACCACACGGTATTTATCTCCGTGAGGACTCACCTACTCGATGTAGTATTTCCTCGTGAAAAAGTTAGGAGACGACTCAAGACCAGCTCTTAGGCACCTAGCGTATCCCTCTCTCAAGATCTTGGTCCACCTAGTGATCACCTCTTCGTGTTGCTTTTTCGTGACCCAGCGATCCCAGTCTTGGAGATAACTAGTCCCCGTGAACTTTTCACATAACCCTCCGCGCACCGTCCACCCAGGATACAGCCACTCATCTAAGGAGCTGAACGAGACAGACGCGCCGTACTTTGAGCGAACGACCCACTTCGAGCTAGTGATAGACGGATCCACGAACCCAGAGTGAAATCGATCAAGATTTTCCCTTACGACGCTGCACTGCTTGATCAAGATCGGCGCCGCCTCGGGGTCCCAGTAAAACAAGACCTGATCGAAGGGGAGAGTTAGCTCGTTCCTCTTCGTGTAGAGATGGTTGTCTGAGAGGGCAAAGAAGTATCTCTTGTTAGAGGATTGAAGGATCGTCTTATCATGCCCCCAGATCACCGCAACTCTCCTGCCAGAGTCAGCGAGCTTTCGATATCTCTCGTCACAATAGAGCCAGTGGCCGCGCCTGAGCGGATGACTAAACGTTGAGGGTGATGAGAAATAACCCTCTAGAGGATGCTTGACGTTTCGATAATAGTCGATCAGCACTTGCCGGCTATCGATCAAGGTATAGATCGTCGCTGGATGTTTAGCTTGATAAGCTTCTACGTCATGAGCAGCTGTTTCAAAGATCTCTCGGCTCAGCAGCGAGGAGCGATCATCGGTGAACCCGACGTCATGATAGCTGACGATCTCATCGATCGGGAGATTCGCTTTGTCAAACGATCGTAAGACGTTCCAGCTGTCAGCGCCGCCAGAATAGCAGAGGATCAGATAGTCATACTTCTCTCTTAGCTGGCGTACGCGATCTTCATAGAGCGAAGTCAGAGGGAGAGGAGACGGCAGCTGCCAATTTTGGCTGAGCCAGAAGCTGTCGTTCCAGTGAAACGTAACTTGGTCTCTAAATTGCACTCGCTCAAGCGCTTCTAGCTTGTTAGAGTAGAACTTCTCGCCAGCTCGATAGAGACCGTAAGCGTCGTTCATTCGATGAAATAGGGTCGTGAGGAGAAGATCGGAGATGAGACGCCAGCCTTCTTGTAATAATTGGCGGCCATCTTGACCACGGTTGCCCACTTTTGTACCAGAGGATCGCTGAGGTGATCAAGAACCCAGAAATCTTGCTCAGAGAGAAAGGGAGAACCTCCGAACCGCCCCTCTGAAAAGGTTGCTGGATTCCACCCGTAGAGCAGAGCGTTGATCGTCGTGAACGAAACCCGATGCCCTGTCTTAGACCGCTGAAAAGCTACCTTCTTCGCTTTAAGATTGATCGGATAAGGGTCTATGAATTTACCCGGCAAGCGATCTAAGAAGCTCTTGACCTGGTGACAACTCTTGATCAAGAGAGCAGGAAGGTCCGTAGAAAAGTAAAAGAACTCATCGGTGACGGGAAGGTGGCTCTTGGCGTAAGCTTGTGAGATGTAGTCGATGAACTGAAAGCAATAGCGTCCGTCAGTGATCTTGAGATGTACCTTGTCAAAGCCCCAGAGCAAGCATACCCTCTTTCCAGACTCTAGCAGCTTCTGGTACCTATCTACGCCGTGCATGAAACACCCGCCCCTGATCGGTGACAAGGGACTGACGGGAGAGACGTAGTATCCAGAAAGTAACTCTTCAGCGCTCGTTCGAGCCCAAACGTCTAGCAAGAGCGGCTTGGCGTCGATCAACGTAAAGCGGCTGTTGGGAACCCGCTTCACGTAATCTAGAGCTACCGGTTCGGCTACCGTGAAGATCTCTGAGCTAGCTTTTGAGAGACGATCACCTGTAAAGCCGTAGTCATGGTAGCTGACGATCTCATCAAGAAAGATGCCTGCGTCGTCAAAAGTTTTTAAGACGTTCCAGCTGTCAGCGCCGCCAGAGTAAGCTAAAATGATGTAGTCGTACTTGCTTCGAAGCTGTTCAGCTCTAGCGCGATAGAGCTCCCTGAGAGGAACGTCTGGGGGTGCTAGCCAATCTTGCTTGGCCCAGATCTCGTCTTGAAAGTAAAACTTCGGTGCAGTCCCCCTTGCGGCGTCGATCGCTTCAAACTTGTTTCGAAAGAGCTTCTCGCCGACGAGATAACCGCTGATCACTCAGGTTGAATGCCAGCGGCGGTGATCTGCTTTTGCCAAGTCGCTCTCTCCTCACTGAGGACCCGACGCGCGTGAGAGAGATCTCCGCCGCGATCAACGATTCCTAGAGCATCTAACCGGTTTGACACCGTAGCCATCATGTTGACGATCTGAGCGTCTCGATTCAACTTTCTAAGCTGATCTTCGGTCATCACCGCTGGAGCGGTGATGACCATCCAACCTGCTCCGTGAAAGCCTGGAATGACCTCTGATAAAGCTTGCGTCGAGGGGTACTTTTCGATCCTCTTTCTAGTAGCAGCCGCGACTACCTTCATCTTTCCTGCTTCTACGTGAGCTCTCACGAACGCTTCTCCGTCGATGAACCCATCGATTCGACCAGCAACGACGTCTAGAATTCCGTTCGACGTGCTCTGCCCGGTGTAAGGGATGAAGTAGATCTCACCTCCCACGGTGCGCGCAAACGCGTTCAGCGCGATGTGTGGCAAGTTGTTCATGTTGCTGACGCCGATCGAGAGCTTGTTCGGTTTCATTTTGATATAGCTGATCAGCTCTCTCAGGTCGTTGACAGGCACGTTCTGCCCGACCGCTACTACGTTCGTAAACCAGCCGACGCTGAACACCGGCGTAAGCTCCGTGTCGGGGTCATAGGGAAGTTTCTTGTAAACTAACTTGTTGAGAACTAGCGAGGTCGATGACCCCAACAAGATCGTGTCGTCATCAGCTCTCGCCGCCGCAAGAGCTCCGGGAATTCCCGCCGCGCCTGGGCGATTGATGACGGCCACAGGTTTCTTGTAGAGATCACCCAGCCCTGCTGCATATACCCTCGCGATGACGTCGGTGACCGTGCCTGGAGCGCCCGGCACGATGATCTTTAGAGCTTGCGCGCTTGCAGCTTGCGTGATCACTAGGAGCAGAATTAAGAGAAGCTTGTTCATTTCAACAACCCTTCGAGGGGATCAGCCATGGGTTCGGCTTGAGGCTGCATTACTTCGACCTTAAATGACTTTCCGACCGTCTCGGCGTAATCGCTCGGGATCGTCATCTCTCTTCGAAGCTCTTCACGAGCAAGCGCTTCAACGGGACAACTAACGTTGAGGAGTTCCTTCATCTTCTCCATGGAGACGAGCTTCCCCTCATAGTCGAGCGGGATGTCATACGACCACGGCCCCACCCACCACGTCGGCTGACCGGTTTCGTCGACCGCATCGGCGTAAAAATAGCGGGCTTCTAAGCGAAGCCTGGCGACATCAACATGAGTGATCTGGTACTTGATTTCTCTGGACACGATCTTGAATCCACTTAGAGAGAGGAATCGAAAATTTTCGCTGGAACAGCTTATTTTGAGGCAATCTTATCATGGACCTGTTCCAATAGATCTTTTCACGTGGGGACAAACCAAACCGTTCTTGATAAACGTGCTTCTTGGCCTCACCGAAATTTTTATATCTAAGCCAGATCGGGTCTAAGACCCACGAGTTAAAGAGCTCCGTAGACCAAAAGAAGAAGTGCGGTGTCCCCTCGATTCCGTAGTGCATCCTGAGCTTATACTCGCTGTAGAAGATCTCATACTCAACGAGGTACCACGCACGGTCGTATTCGAACTCTGGAATTCCACCCATGATCAAAACTTTATCTCGATTCTCTAAGATAGATTTAAAGATAGGTAAAACTGACGCCGCTCCGCACTGAAACTGATCCATGAGCTTCAACGCCGTCGTGCTTCTTGACCAATCTTCAAAGTCATACGACTCGATCTTGTAATCTAGAGAATTCTGATCAATGAACCGTCTGGCGTAACGAAGCTCCTCCCAGTTCACGCCCTTGGTGTCATGCAGAACGACAACCTTGAACGGAACATTAAGCTGTTGAAACGCCCACACTACGGCTTCAGAGTCAAGACCCCCGCTGTAGTAGACGTAGAGCTGCTCACCGTGGTAGCGCTCAGCGAGCTCACGAGCAGCATTTAGAGTTTCGGTCTTAAGGTCTAAGAGCTTGCGACGTACCGGCAGAGCGTCGAAGGTAAAGCGATCGTCGATCTTGGTGCTGTAGGTCCAGGGGCGATCGTTGTAACCGAAGACGACAGAGCCGTCACAAAATCTTACCACGAGAGGATGACACGTCCGTTTCCGCCTGGTCCGCCAGATCCGCCATTCGAGGATCCTCCTGCACCCCCGCCACCTCCGCCGCCCGATCCGTCAGCGCCAGAGCTGCCAGGATTTCCCGGGTTTCCGCCGCCGGAGCCTCCCCCGCCGCCTCCTGCATAAAAGTTGCCGCCGCCGTCGCCGCCCTCGAACGCGCCGTCGGTGTTTCCAGCTTCACCGGCGTTGCCGTTGGGGGATCCGCCTGCTCCCCCAGCTCCAGGTAATACCGATTCCCCGCTAGGCCCAGGCGCGCCGCCTCCTGCACCTCCGGTAAACGTCAATCCTCCCAAAACGGTATTTCCACCTGCGTTGCCAGCGGTGCCTTGAGTAGTATTACCAGTGCCTGGGCCTCCAGAACCCCCTGTCCCGATCGTGATCGAGATCTGCTGCCCGGGAGTTACCGAGATGTTTCCTGAGCCAAAGCCACCCGAGCCCCCGCCGCCCGCGCCGACTCCGACCGACGGCGCAGCTGCTCCGCCGCCCCCTCCGCCCGCGCCAGACGCTGAGTACGCGATGCTATAGATTCCCGGGGGAACGGTGAAGGTATAGCCGCCTGGAGACTGATAGTTAGCGCTACCGGTGTCTGGAAATGACTGTTGCCAGGTCCCGCTCACCTTGTTCCACACCCCGGTGACCGCGCGCCACGTGCCTGAGACCTTGATGAAGACCTCTTGGACTTGACGCCAGGTGCCGCTGACCTTGACGTAGAGCTCTCTAGGCATTACGCGTACCTAAACCAGACGTCATTGTCAGAGCCGCCGGACGGACCGCCCGTCGACACGAGACGTGCTCCGCCGGCCCACCTGGTCGAGTCAGCCGCGGAGCCAGTGATGTTGATGCCGTAGGTTCCGCCGTTATTGTAGACGCCGTTCGTCACCGTTCCAGCGTTTCCGGTGACGCTGATGCTCCAGGTGCCACTGTTGATGACGACAGACGTGCCCTGGACGTTCGGCGTCGCGCCGAAGGTGGCGACGTTGTTCTCGAGGTTGATCGCGAGCGGCCAGTAGCCACCCAGCGACTGTTCCGTGATCGAGTCAGCCCCGTTGGCTCGAAGCACGTAGAACGTACCTCCGTCAACGCGAAGCATGCCAGATCTATGCTCGGTGTCGCGCAAGAAGACCGTCGGAGCGGCGTTTCTGATGTAGAGGTTATCAACCGCGTCGGTGGCGTTTTTCATGAGGCCGCTAGCATGAATTCCGTCGACCGTGTCAGCGTCTAGCCCGGATCCAGGGCCGTCATTTCCAGCTGACCAGATCGTGCCGCCGTTCGCTGTCCAGGTGCCGTTCTCGAGGAAGCCGCCTGTGTTGTTGCCTGAGTTCGCGCGCACGACCCAGTTGCCTAGGTTGTTCTGGAGACCGAACTCCTGGCTAGTGTTACCGAAGAGAGCCCCCGCGATCGTGCCTGATCCGCCCGCCGTGACGCGCACCCTGACGCCAGCGTTGCCCGCGTAGGCGACGTTCCAGTATCCCCCGTCAGAGAACCACGTGTTCGTGGTCGCGTCGTTCTTCAATCCCTCGCCGCTCGTGGTGTTCCTGAACCAGTTGGTTGCGATCACCTCGTCGAACGTCGGCGAGGACGTCGTCTTGACCGCCTGGTTGAGGTAATCGGTGAACTGCGCGCCGTCCCAGAGGTCAGCGTCGAGACCCGAGCTAGCTCCGTCGTTACCGTCATGCCAGAGCTGGCGCCAGGACTTGAGATCGGTCCCCCAGCCTGACCTGAAGTAGGGCCCGCTCTGGTTGACGTCTCCGCTTGACGCGTGGTGTGAGACGTAGAGCTGGAAGCGTGAGTCAGTCGACGAGAGGTTGATTAAGCCGCCCCAAGCGTAGCCGACCGGGCCGTTGTTGTCACGCTGTGAGACGCCGTTGTAGGTGCCCGGCGTTTGAATCATCGTGTCGACCGCGGTTGCGTCGGCGCCCCGATTCTTCCGCATGAACACCGTCTCATTGAGACCGTCGAGCAAGTCAGCGTCGAGACCAGAGCCAGATCCGTCGTTCGAGGAGGTCCAGATGCCAGCGGCGCTCAACACGTGCGCGAGTGAGGCCTTGCGCACCTTGTTGTCAGTGCCGTTCGTCACCATGACCTGAGAGACGGTCGGGTTCTCGTTGTTCGCCGTTTCGGCGAACACCGCGTTGACGAAGATGTCCTTGTTCGCGTCGCGCAACACGATGCGGTTAGCGGTTGCGGTCGTCGTTGCTTCGATCGTCGCGCTGTTCTGTTGGCCAGAGATCGCGTTAGCTAGGGTCGCGTTGGTGGCGTTTGTAGCCGTCGTCGCGTTACCCGCGTTCGTCGCAAACGCGGCCGTCGTCGCGTTGGTGGCGTTCGTCGCGTTGGTGGCGTTCGTCGCGTTGGTGGCGTTCGTCGCGTTGGTGGCGTCGGTCGCGAAGTTGACGCGGTTCGGGCCCCAGAGACGCCACCTTGACGAGGCTCCGTCATAGCGCAGGGTGAGGGTCTCGCTCTGAGAGATCGTCACGTCGGCGTTCAGCGCGAACCGGTTAGCCGCCGTCGAGCTCGCGTTCTCGTTCTTGAGCACGATCGGGTTCGTGCCCACGTTGTGAATCATCACGACGCGTCCCTGCACTCCTGACGCTAGACCCGTGATGTCGCGCGACGCGTTCGTAGACAAGCGAAGAACGTTGCTAGTGCTGAAGTTCGCCGGGTTGTAGTTGTTTTGATTCGCGGTGATCTGCGGAGGGGTAAGCTCCTCAGCGATCAAGAAGAGGTCAACGGCCTTCTCGAGAGGTACCCAGGTCGTCGCGTTCGTGTAAACCTTGAGGACGTCTGAAGCGGTGTCGTACCAGAGATCGCCCGGGTAGTTCGGCCCAGTCGGCGTCGTGCCAGAGTCGATGCGGCGATTCGCTAGCTCGTTCCAGGTATCGGTGTGATAGACGTAGAGCTTCTTGTCGGTCGACTTGAACCAGAGCTGGCCGAGGGTCGCGTGAGTCGGAGAGACGTCAGACGCGAAGTGCTCCAAGAGGCGAATCAGGTTTTCCTGGTGCTTCTCTCCCCAGTTAGACACTCCCCGCCCGGTCAGCGTCAACGACGTTGACGTCGAGTCAACGGTGTTTGGTGCTAGGGTAAACGGCGCCTTGAGGACGTCGTTCTGCCAGTTCAGGGTATAGGTGGTCACGCTTTACCTCCTCGCTGCGGTGGTCAACGCCTTGATCTCGTGGTTCAGAGCTCTAGGCTCAACTAGCGCTTGACCGAGGTCATACTCGTCGATCACGCCACCGGTGACGCCGCTGAAGACGAACGTGCCCTTGTTGCCGTTCTTCACGATCTCCACCAGGCGGAAGCTCTTCACCTTCAGGTACGCGGCTAACACGATGTCGGTCGTTTCGAAGTTTTTCATGAAGCTATTTAGCTCTTATTTCAGCTCGCCGAGATCGTTAGAGTGTAGGTGATGAGGAACGCTCGGTTTGCGGTCTTCTCGATCGGCGAGAAGATCAAGTGGGAGAGGAGAAGATCGTCCTCGGTCTTAAGCCCGATCTCGTCAAAGACGAAGATGCCCTCAGGATCCGTAGTGATGTTGTCAGCGACCTCCTGGCCTGGCGGCTCGTTCGAGTTGAGCTGCGCGATCACGGTAACGATCGTCGAGATCGAGGGGCTGGGCGCAGCGACGGAGACGACGGAGTTGGTGGCTGGGGTCGACGGATCCTGATCATCGACCTGTACCTCCCAGGTCTCGTTGTAAAGCGTCGCCGAGCCGATCGTGTTCGGGGACCTGAAGATCAAGGTCTGGCTAGAGTTGAAAAAGGTCCCCCCGTTACCGAAGGCCATCTTGAAGACAGGGCCGTTCGAGTCACGAGCCAGAGAGCGTCCGATCGCACGCCCCAAGTTTTGCGGGTGCACGGCGTTGCGCTTCTCCATGATCAGCTCACCGGTAACTCGGTCAGTGATCCTGCAGTGACCGATGAACTTGAACCTTCCGTTGTCTCTCATGGCTTGAACTCTCCCGGATCCATCTCAGTGACGACTCCGTTGTCTACGATGCGAATCTTTTCCGGCGTCTGCGTCTCAACCGCTCGGATCTGCGCTTGCCCTTGCCGTTGGATCTTGGTGACCAGCTCAAACACCTCACCGAACGGACGGAACGACAGCGCGTGAATCAGGTAGTTGACTTCCTTCTCTTCCAGGTCTAGTTTGATCTTCATCTCAGCTCTCTATGGTTATGGTCCAGCATCTCTCCACGAGCCGCCGCTGTAGAAATACAGCTTGTGGTTCGTCGAGTCGATCACGATCGGAAGGGTGCCGGTGTAGGCCGTCGGAGTGCCCGAGGGAGTGCCGGCGCAAGTCGGGACGTACGTGAAGCCTGTCGTCGCGTTGGTGGCTAGCGCGCTCCCTGAAGCGTTGAGGACGACGCTGCCGTTGCTCTTGATCGAGAAGCGATCGGTCAGGTTGCCTGCCGGGACACGAAGCGAGAAGACGAGCGATCCGCCCAAGCCGTTCAGCGCGTTCGTGATGGTGTCGGCCTTGACCGACATCGTGAAGTTGTTGACGTATCCACCGGTCGCCCCGACGTAGCCGAGAGCGTTGATCTGGAGAACGTTGTCGTCGTCGGTAATCGCCGTGTCGTCAAGGAGACCGCCGCGGGCCTTGAAGAAGTTGATGAGCGCCGCGTCTGCGTCCGTCGAGTACCTGATGAAGTTCATCCCGCGGTTCGCAGACGCGCTGATGAAGTTCATCTGGCGCGCCGAGAAGCCGATCTTGTTCGGAAGCGAGTCGTTTCCGACGTTCACCTGTTGAGTCGTCGTCAGGGTAACTCCGTCCCAATCAAACGCCTCAAAGACGAGGCTATCGACGTCGTTGAGCCAATCCTTGGTGGCGACGGTACCAGACTTAAAGTCGATCGTAGGCATGAACTATTTACTCTGTGGTGACTAGCGCGGGATCAACGTTGTCGACGATCGCGTAATCGGCTTGCATGTAATCGGCCTGCATCAGAGAGCCGGTTTGTACGAACTTCTCGCTCTCGTAGGCCCACTCACCGACGCGCTCCTGGATGATCTCAGCGGCCGGGCTTCCGCTCGTGTTGACCGTCCAAGTGGTTCCTGTCTTCTGAGAGACTCCAGAAGCAGCTCCCGGCCGCAGGTCAAGCGCGTTGAAGTTCGCTCCCCACCCGTCGCTCGGCGACGTCGACGCGTTAGTGAGAGAGCCGGTGATGAAAAAATCGCCCTCGCGGCCGTGGTTGAGACGATAGTTGGCTGGCGCCTCGCCCTCATCGAGGTGGAGGTGAATCACTGGGGTGCTAAGGTCGGCGATGAGACCCTTCAGCTTGAACGGGCTGACCGGCTTACCGTCCTCGGTGATCACCTTTCGACGATTAGCCTCAATTCCCCAGTCGTAGTAGACGTTCGGCCAGAAGAGAAGCTCGCCGATCGCGCCGTTGAAGGTGTTTTGTCCGTCTGAGCGAGCTCCGATCACCCAGTCATTGACGGTGTAGTCGATCGTGTCGTCGGTATAGGTCGTGATGAGCGAGAGCTCAGAGTCATCGCCAACGTAGAGCTTGCGCTTAGCGGTGTCGGAGAGGTCAAATGATCCCATGATGCACAGCCAGGCCGCGCCAGAGTTGTACGTCGCTGGCGTTGATACGTTGAGGATCACGGTGCCCGCGGTGTTAAAGGCTCGCACGGTCCATCTGCTTGACGCGTAAGACAACTGGAGTCCCTTCGGGGTTGAGCTACCCGGGGTGTCAGCCGCTGAGAAGACGTTCTGTTGAGTGCCAGGCCCGATGAGCGAACCGTCAAGTCTCACCCAAGCCACGAAGGTACCGAGCTTAGAGTCGACCGATCCCGGGATCGGGTCGTTCGACTTCATGTACACGGTTCCGTCAAAGTCAGCACCATCCATCAGGTAGATCTCGTCCTCGTCGCTGATCGACCCTCTGACATCTACCTGGTAGACCTTCCCGGCAAGCTTGTCGGTGTTCACGTGAGAGACCCCGATCGCGACTCGAGCCGTGCTCTTGTAGATGCTAGAGTTAATCGCGCCGAGCGTTGGGCTTCCGATCAGGTCCCAGAGTGACCCGTCCTCTGACTTGTAGAACTTGAGAGTTCCGCCCACTCCGCTCGCGTCGTTCTCTAGCGATACCCGCACCCAGTGAGTCGAGTTGTTGGCGAAGCTCAACAGATCGCTCGTGAACGAGTGCTCCGCGACGTTGTCTGGCGACCACTTAAAGCCGATCCTGCCGGTAGTGGTGATGTACATCTTGTACGAGAGCTGGCCCGTCTCATACTTGCTGATGATCGTTTGATCGGTTCCAGGAGTCCAGTCATCTAGCTTCAAGTGAGCTGAGATTTGGATGTCACCCGTGACGTCGTGGCGACGACCAGTCGGTGACGTGACGTGGTTGCCGTCCGTGCCAGGAAGGAGCAGGTGGTGGAAGTTCTTGGTCGGGGAGTAGAGACCTTGAACTTCGATCTCCTCCTCAGCTTGCAAGATCTGCACGATGCTGAGAAAGTCGGTCGCCGTCACGCTGACGTGGGGATTGTACTGAGCGTTCTGCTCGATCCTCAGCTCGACGTACGTGTTCTTCTTCGGGATGTTGTCTAGGACGAAGGTGTAGTACTCTCCGTGCTCGTTGACCGCCTTCTTGATCTTCCCGAACTGGATCAGCTGCATCGGAGCGTGGTTGCTGGGCACCGGATCCGTCAAGACGCCGTGTTGGGTCTTCAGGTCGAGATTGACGAGAAAGTCAGAGACGTCGTGGGCCTGGCCGAGAAGACCAGCGTACGAGCCCGGGTCAGTCAGGAGGTAGTAAGGCGTCCAATCACCGTCGATCGTGAACGCGATCTTGCCGTTGTCGAACGGAATCTTGAAGCTCGCGTAGTAGAGCGGGCCGAGAGCCGGCACGGTCTGCTGAACTTGAAACTTCCAGGGACCGATCGCGGTCACCTCCCAGACGTCGCCGTCGGCCGAGGTGTTGTAGATGTTCCTGACCGTCAAGCTTCCCTTCCGCAGAGACGCGTCGGCGATCGAGTTGTAGAACGTCACCGTGCTCGTCTCGTCCGACGCGTCAACCACGGTGATCGTGAACCTGTCCGCGTCATCGGTGTCCGGGTTCTCGTCCTCGTTGTCGTACGAGAGATCGTCGTAGCCTCCCTCGTCGAAGTTTCTCGTGACGCCGAAGTCGAACGGTGAGAGAAAGCGCAAGAAGAGCCGATCGGCCTTGAAGAGATTGACGTCGATCTTCTTCGCGTCGTAGCCAGAGTTTCCGAGGATGCTGTTCGGGAGAAACTGGATGAACGAGCGCGAGCGATCGACCACGAAGTCGGTCTGAAACACCGCGGCCACGCCGTCGACGCGTACGCGGCACCCCTGGTGGTGAGGAACGCGATAGCGGCGTGTGTCTTGCCAATAGACCGAGACAGGCTGGAGCTGACGATAAGCGGCGAAGAGCGAGTAGAACGACGAGTCTAAGCCGCCCGGGACCATCGCGACCTCGTTGTTTGGGATCGTGTAAGTGCCCGTCAAGCCGTCAACGCTGAAGTTGCTGCCGAGCCTGGTGAACGTCAGGTACTCGGTCTCCCCGACGAAGACCTTGACCGCCGAGTCTTGAAAGCCGAACGCGATCGCCTCGGCCGCGTCGATCGTGAAGTGAATCGAGTACTCGTACTCGTAGACCGTGCCGTTCAAGAAGGACTGGGTGATCTCGACGCGCAGGTCCGAGACTCTGGCGGCGACCGCGATCTCGTCATCACCGTTGAAGTGAGAGGAGCTCTGGTCACCTGTCCACGTCTGCTCGCTGTCAGGGATGCCGTTCGTGTTCAAGTCAGTCAGGTCAGAGGTAGCCGGATCGTGGCCGTGCGGAGTCTGTCCGAAGTTGAGAGAGTCGTTGAGCGAGAAGCGAGGGAAGATCGCCCACGGGATGTTGAAGGTCAGGTCGCTCGCGTCGCCGGTCATGATCCGAACTAGGCTCTCGCCCCCTCGGTCAGCCGCGTCCCAGATTCCCTGCATCATCACCTCGGTGAACTGCTTCTCCTGCACGTTGACGTGGATGAGCTCCTCGTTGAAGAAGAGCTCTGAGGTCAGGTCGTTCAGCTTCGAGTGGTAGGGCTTGACGTCGTTGAAGTACCCGACCAGCGACTGGAGCAGCTTAGTGTTGTCGGTCACGAGACGATCCTGACGTCGTTGAGCGAGACGTACGACGTCTTGAAGAAGTCCTTGAGCTCGGGAGTCTTAGCGAGCGAGTCCTCGAGGACCTCAAAGAAGATCTCGCTCAGCTGCTTCGGGTTGGCGAAGCGCCAGAGGTCGGCCATGAGCTTCTTGATCTCCGCCGTCGTCGACAGATAAGTGTCGAGCTTGTTGATGTCGAACCCCTCGTATGAGATGTAGTGTGGAACCTTGGCTCCGTCGACGAGCCGGGTCACCTGTGTATTTAAGATCGTGTACTTGACGGTCTCCCTCGCGATCTTCGGGTCAACCATGATCTGCTCTCCGGACAAGCCGTAGCGGATCGATGACTCGTTGCGCTGGTCATAGATCTCGCGCACGCTGAACGGGAGCGGATCACCGACCTGCGACTCGCCGCAGAGGGAGTCAGTCAAGGTGTCCCAGAGCTTCTTTGGAATTCGAGTCGGTTGAAACTTCCGTAGCAAGATCCACTCGGTGTGGACGTTCTTGAGCTCAGCCGTCGGGTCGCTCCGCAGAGTTTGGTCAAGCGTCAAGCGGAGCTTGTACGAGTCGTTCTCCTTGACGTGCCGACGCAGTCCTTGAACCGACAGGATCGCGTATCGGTTCGGGCGGCCGTCAAGCTGGTTGTACCACTTGAGCCCCTGAGGCACCGCGTAGAGCCCATCGTGGTTGGTCAGCAGCGCCGCGATCTGATTTACCGCGAGCGCCTTGCCGCGCGCCGGGCTGCGCTTCTCCTTGACCCAGAAGTAGTAGACGTTGACGCTCAATCCGCTCACCTCATCGCGGCGCAGCTCGCGCACGTGCGGGAAGTCATGCTTGTACTGCACTAGCTTGTACGGATCCGTGTCGGCGACGTCAGGGTCAAACTCGAGGTCCTCGGTCGTAACCTCAGCCGGAACTAGCTTGAAGGTGATCACGTCACCCTCTGAGGCGATCGCCTCATCGGTAACTTGTACAAAGGCGTCTACACCGTTCTGGGAAACCGTCCAGTCCGCGTGCCTGATCATCGTACCGTTTAGATATAGGTAACCCCGTTCCTTTACATCCGCCGCAAGCATGGAAGCGTACGTAAACTTGTCCTCGAGGAAATCGTTCAGCGTGTCGCTGCCGGTGACGAAGTACTTGGCCTCTCTGAAGTCGTCAACCACCTTCGTCCAGGTCGTCCAGGTGGAGCGATACGGGGTGTAATCGGCGCCTCCAAACCAGGTCCAAGGGTCGGCCATGTGGCTAGAGATGTCGCTCGCGAGGTCGATCAAGAAGTCGTCGACCTCCACCCACTCTCCCGCGACGGGAGAGTACGGGTTCAAGTTCTTGTTCGTAACCAGGTTCGGGTTTTCGATCGGATCATTCCAAGCGATCCACCCGTTAGTGGTCAAGTCGGCGGTGGCGTCCAGGGTAGTGTAGGTTGTCACTCCGTCGACGAACGCGATCGGCGAGAAGACCGTGACCGTGCTGCGGAGGTAGATGTCGTGGGCCGCGTTGCCGATCGCGGTCGCCATCGTTGACTTCCGCTGCGCCTCGGACGGTACTCCGCCGATCGGGGCTGGCCACGTGTCGGCGTGGCCGTACGTGACCGTGTAGAAGATCTTGATCCCGAGCTGGTCGAAGAAGTAAGAGTCCTTGGTGCCGGCCTGGACAGGCGTGTCATGCACCTCGATGATCTGGTTCTTTCCCGACGGAGCCTGGAGCTTGATGTAGTCGACCCCGCCGTCCGTGAAGTTAGACAGGTTGTAGTCACCTAGCTCGCCGTTGAACGCGTAGGTCTGGTCATCGATCTCGAGCGTGAACGTGGTGACGAAGTTAGAGGACGCGAACGTGGGGCCACCCGTGTAGGCCGCGGCGGTTCCAACCGAGATCGTTGACGACTCCGAGGTGACCTCTGCCATCCCGAAGATGCGGGCGAGGTTCGCGTCGGTCTTCGTCGTCGAAGTGTAGATCGCGCCTGCGATCTTCGTCCCCCTCACGACGCCGTAATCCTCAAACTTGCCAGCGTTGACGACGAGGGTGCCGTGGCCGTTCGTCAAGAAGGTCTTAAGCTTGGCTGGCTGATACGCGAGAAACTTGATCACTCCGTCCGTCGGGTTCTTGACCTTCCAAGCGACGACGCGCTGCCACCAGACCCGATCTCTCGTGACCAGGTAGCTCTGCGCGACCTCACCCTCGGTCTCGCTCCCGTACTCCGCCGGCGGCACCTCAGACCTCACCCACTCGTAGACGTTTACCTTCGAGAAGTCAGCGAGAGCGCCCCAGTGACGAAGACGATCATTGACGTCCTCGAAGATCTTCGAGTCATGGTACGGCTTCCAGTCTAGGTCGGCGGTGTCCCACCACAGCTTGCCGACCTGCTTCTCTCCCCAGGTCCTGAGCGGATCGCTGTTTCGGCCCAAGCTCGTTTGGTTGTACTTCGCGGGATCCGCCGCCTGCTCGTAGCTGATCAGCGAGTGCGCCTCCGGGTGGTGGTGCCCGCGCGCGGGGTCCCACCAGATGATGTCGCTGCGCACGAGATCACCGGTCTTGTAGTTGTAGAGAGCGACGGGTGAGTATTGCTCGAAGTTCGGCCCGTAAGCAACGACCTTGATGATTCGATTGAGGAGAGCGACGTCGTTGATCTTGATCGTTGAGGCGTTGACGCGCTCGAACTTCGCGGTCGAGTACTCAGCTGGATCTGTGGCGGCGACGTAGTCCCCGCGCTCTCGATAGACGCCGCTGCTCTCGGTCTCGTCAGCGAGCTCGACGTTGATCAGCTCGAAGCAATCAGCTCTCACCGGATTTCCGCTCTTGTCGGTGATCGAGTAGAGCTTGTCGAGAGAGTCGGGAACGATCGTCATCTCAGCGAGGACCTTGAGCTGAAACGACGTGAGCGCCTTGAGGTCGTCGTACTTGTGCCACCGTGTCTCGTCGTCAGGGAAGACGATGATCATGTTGGTCGCGTCAAAGAGCTCGATCCCCTCGGCCGACGTCAGGTCATAGATCGTGCTGAAGTCGAACAGCGACTCGTCGTACTCCCCCTCGTCGAACCTCTTCATCGCGAACAGCGACTCATCCTCCTCGAGGAAGAGGTAGCTCGTGCGCTCACCGGTGCAATCATCCGCCTCGACCCGCAGCTCAGGGAAGAGCCGCTTGCGGGCGTCGCCGTACTCAGCGTAGCGGTACGCCCAGTACTCGTCGAGGTTCGCTGTCTCGAACTTGGAGGAGTTGATGAAGGCGTTGAGGGAGAGGTTCGTGCCCTTGTTAGCGATCAACCCTTGCCAGAACTTGAACTCGGAGATCTCAGACGTCTCACGATCCTCAAAGTACCTCTTGCGATCGAAGCCGAGGATCGAGCGAGCGCGATCGATCTCGGGGCTCGCTGCGACGTTAGGGTCGTAGAGCTTGCTCAACCCGTTGACCGAGCTCTCGATGTTCTTCTTGACCTCATCCCCGACGATGAAGTGACCGCCGAAGTCGAGCTTTCCGGTGAACGCGGCTTGCCGGCGACCGGAGAAGAGGACCTTCTTGGCCTGCTGCCCGAGGAACGGATCGTAGATCAGCGCCTTGCCGACCGTGTAGTTCTCGAGGAGGATGACGTGCTCGTACTCGCTCGTGAGCGCGTGGAGAGTGAAGACTGGCTCGTCGAAGACCAATTGCGTGACGTCATCCTGGCGGAAGACGCGCACCTGGTCGGGCCGGAGCTTCTTCTTGTGCTGAGTGAGGATCGAGCAAACGGTTTCTTGCTCGAGGCCGAGCGCCTCAAAGACGTTCGAGAGCATCCCGCGCGGCGTCATGAACCACGCCTTGCGGTAGAACGGGTTGAAGAGGAACGATGACCCGGCGTCGACGCCAGAGAACTGCTGCACGATGAACTTCTCTGCCAGGAACTGGTAATCGATCGTGCGGTGCCACTGCGGGTCGATGATCGGGTTCTCGACGTCGGTGAATCTCCACCCCTCGTCGTGCATCTTGTCGGCGTACCCGAAGATGAAGTTTAGGAAGTTCTGGATGCCGGTGACCAGAAACGGAGTGCGATAATTGACGACCGCTGAGGGGGTCTTGTAGCGCTTCCACGACATCGAGGCTTGGAGCCCGTCAAGCGCCGTGAAGGTGGTGTGCTCGCCGTTGAGATCGAACTGATACCAAGCGAGACCCGGGCGCTCGCTGTTGTACGCGTCAACTCGGAAGATCCAGTCCTCTCCGTAAGATCCGGTCGGCCCGATCGCCGGAACAGAGACGTTGTTCGAGAAGACCGTCGCGCCGCGATGCACCAGCTGAACGCGTAGCGCGTTGATCCACGAGCTAGTGTGAAACTTGTTCTCCTTCAGCCGCACCGCGTAGGCCGGCGTCTCGATCACCTCAGAGCCGACGCGCATCTTGAGCGAGTCGGTGTTGATCAAGCCGGCGCAACGATAGCTAAGCTTCGGGGTCCAGCTCTTGAGAAGGGTCGAGTTGAGCGAGATCGCGACGTCCTCACCGAAGTTGCGCGAGTACTGCACGTAGATCTGGTTGAGGCCCTCGGCCCTGAAGTACGTCTGTGGGACGACCTCCACGGTCAGCTCGGGCACTTCAGCGTCGATCTTGACCTTAAACGTGTCACCCCAGAAGAAGCCGCGCTTCTTCTCCGTCAGCGTTACGTTGATGAACGCGTTAGAATACGTGAAGTTGGTGATGAATTGAGGAGTGATGATCCCCGTGCCTGTCACCTTGAAGATCCCGTCCTGTCGACTGACGCACGTGAGCACGTACTCCTGGTCGAAGCCCGGGAGCGAAGTCATCGTCGCCGTGATCCAGGTCGCGTCGATCAGTTCGGTGAGCGGCTCACCGTGGAGAGAGATGTCGACCGGCGCCTTCTTCTTGCCGACGTCGGCGTAGAACGTGTACTCGCCGAGCGTCTTTTGCTTCGTGCCCCACGTGTGGTAGACGTAGCTGAGAGGATCAAGCTTGAAGAAAACCTTCTGCTCGGAGTACAGGAAGTCGAGCGTCTTTCGCCAGAAGATCTCGATCGGCCCCATGTCGCCGAAGAAGTACTTGTCAGCGACGCCTGTCGGCGGAACGCTGAGGAGCGACTCTGGGTCCGTCGAGTAGGGCGGGAGGAGCTCCGCGGTTGCGGTCTTGACGCTGAACTTTTGCGGCCGTCCCAGCAAGACCAAGCGAGCTCGCAAGAAGGTAAGCACCTCAAAGTCGGTCCAGAAGATCGGGAGCCACTCGGTAGTTCCGCCCGGGAGAGCACCTGCGCCGACCAGCGCAGCCATCAGCGTCGCCTCGTCGGCGTATCCCGCGAGGATCCAAGGCTCGAGGTCGGGGCGCGACGTCCCGTAGACGTCGAGGTAGACCTCTTGCCACGCGGCGTGCTGTGACGTCGTGCCGGGGATCGTTGCAGAGATGTAATTCCAGGTGAACGCGTTTGCCTGGTCGAAGATCGTGCTGTAGACGTCAGGAACGTTGTACTTTGCTCCGAACCTCTCAAACTCGAGCTTCATGAAGTCAAAGTAGTTTACCGAGGCCCTGAGCGGAGCCGGATCAAACGCTTGAGTCAACGTTGGGCAGTGATCGAAGAGCTCTTGCTCGATGACTAGCGTCAAGTTTTGCGCGAGGAGGTCGAGCTTGACGAGCGTCCACGGAGCCCCGACTTGAACGACGGAGGAGCCGATCTCGACCCAAGCGCCGTTGAACTGCCAGAGGACGTTGTTGAGACGATCGTAGGAGTAGTCGCCGTTCTCGGCGTCATCGGGGCGCTCTCCCTGGTCCGAGATGACCCGGTAGATGAAGAGCTCCTTCGTCGACGTCTTGTACCAAAACTGCCCGCGGTAGGGACGAGCTGGAAACTCGGTGCCGATCACTCCGGGAGTCTCGTTACCGAAGGTGCGCTTGAAGCGCTTCGTCACGATCTTCTTGAGCACGTCGTCCGAGGTCGGCAACAGCTTCGACCGGTGGCCGTCGTGGTGGATGAGCATCTCGAGGTTGAGCTCAGGGTCGAGCACCTTTTGCGGAGCGACCTTAGGGACGAGTCCGAGGTACGGGAGCGTCGCGATCAGGTTGTAGATGCTCGAGGTCGAGTCGTAGAAGAGAGTGACGATGAACTCATCGAGGATCGACGGGCTCGCGGCGGTGACTGGAGAGCGAGACGCGAAAAACTCCTTGAACTCGACGACGAGATCAGGGTCGATCGAGTCACCCGAGGAGGGCGGAGTGACGCGACCCTCGACCAGGAGATCAGGCACCTTGCTCTCGATGAACTCTCTGATCATGCTGAAGAGATGCTCGTAGCTCTGGCGCGCGAACTCGAGGAGAACGGGGATCGTGATCCCCTCCTGAATCATCACCGAGATGAACTTCGCGACCTCCTTGTCGTACTGCTTGATCGTGCCGCCGGCCCCCATCGCCTTGGAGACGAGGGATCTCCAGTTGTTCTTTCCAGACGCCGATCCGGTCAGCCCGTCCTGCGCCTCGATGATCGAGATGAAGTGAGTGTAGAGGTCACCCTGCTTGATGACGGTTCGCGTCTCGTTTTGCACGTTCCACTTGAGCTGCGGTGGGATCTCCCAGGTGCCGTCTCGGTCGGCTGGCGTCGCCTCGATGAGCAGGTCGGTGTCGGCCTCAGACAGGATCGCGGAGGGGGTCTCGAGGGTCCGATAGGTTCCGTCAACCTTGACGTAGAGCTTTCGGCTCTCGTAGACGTAGCTGCGGATCTCGAGGATGAACTTGTCACCTGCGACGAACGGCGTCGAGCCAGCGATCGGCGTGAAGGTCAAGCCTGACACCGTCGCGGGAGCACCGACCGGGACGTTAGCATGAGCTCCGCTGACCGTTCCAGTGACCGTGAACGAGTTGGTCGGTTGGAAATACTCGAGGGTGAGAAGCTCAGGAAGACACGTCACCGCGGTCTTCATGCTCGAGATCGTGCCGTTGCCCATGGCGTCCACCTCTACGATCCGCGCCGAATATCCGTACACCGCGCCGTCTCGTTCAGGCATGTAACGGCCTGTGGACAGACCCTGGATGTAGGCTTCCCCGTTGATCGTGACGCACTGGTTCAAGAGCTGAGGTGTCGTCTCGATCGCGGTTTTAGCGATCGGAAGATCCGCGACGCGCGCAAAGAGCTTGCGTTGGAGGTACGCGTCATTGAGGTTCGGGTCGGTGGCCTCTGGGAGAATCTTGAAAGTGTCGTCAGCGTTGTCGAGCAAGTAGTGCTTGAAGCGCGGTAGCTCACCGAGCTCGACCTTCGCGGCGATCAGCTCGCTCTCGAGCTTGACGTTGAACTCGATGATCGGACGCGTCGCTTGAGAGTACAGCTGAAGCGAGTCACGGTTGAGGTTTGAGACGTGGGTCCAGTAGTTGTAGACCGACCACGCAGACGTGCCGCCGGTCTCGATCACGTAGTACTCCGGGTCACCGGTGACGTTGAACGCGGGAAGCTCGTTCGCCGGGCGGTCGATCCCGGTCCAGTAGTAGTTCCGGAAGTTCGTGATCTTGTCCTGGTTGATCAGGGTACCTGAGGTGTCGTACTTGACGTACCTCGGCCCTGCGTCAGCCCCTGCTCTCCAGATCGTGCGGAGCGTGCCGTTGACGTCGCTCGAGTTGTTATAATGCTTGTAGAAACGCACGCGACCAGAGTCATCGGCGAGCGCGTGCTCGAAGATGTAGTCGTTGCTGGCGTCGGTGACGATGCGGCGCTCGATGACCGAGTCAACCGGATACGTCGGGTCCTCCTGGTAGTAAAAGATCGCGGAGGCGACGCCGAGGTGAGTCGAGTCAACGTCATAGAGATCGAACAGCGGGAGCTGGTTCTTTCGTTTCTTTGACTGTCCGAAGGTCGTGCCCGTCTCGCTCGGAGCCAAGCTTACGTCCTGAACGGTGCTCAAGCGAATCCCGCGCGAGTACTCGATGATCGGGCGTGTCGCCTGGATGAGGTCCTCAAACCCGATCAAGCCGCCGTGAGCGTCGATGAACTCCGAGACCTCCTCCCGGTGGATCCACATGTTGGTCATCGCCCAGTCGGACCAGGACGCGAGGTTGGGGGCCGGCGAGACCGGCGTCGTGCCGCTCAGCGCGCCGCGCTCGATGACGTAGTACTCCGGCTTCTCGCCTGTCTCACCGTAGGTGTTGAAGACGGCCGCGGCCGTCGCGGCGGGCGGAAGGCCGAGCGTCTCAAACGGTAGCGACGGCGCCGACGTGACCCACTTGCCTACCCAGAAGTACTGGTTATGGTTGCAAAACTTGTCGAGATCGATCGGTGGAACAAAGTTATAGCTCTTGCTCGAGAACCAGTCGCCGATCTTCTCATAGTTGCAGCCGAGGAGCACGAGCTTCTGAACGATGTCAGGCCACGAGTAGATGCGCTTCTCGGTCGCATGCTCGGCGTAGATGAGCGGCGACAGCTGGTTGAGCTGCCGCTCGAGAGTCAGCTCCTTGAGGTGAACGTCACCAGCGTCAGGATCACCCAGATACCCGTAGACCCCAACCGAGTCCTCCTTCGAGAGGTGACGATTGAAGAGGTTCCTGAAGAGGGTGTCAACCGTCTTGTCACGGTACCTCTGAGGAAGAAGCTTTAGGAGATCGAGCGACGGCATGGGTCAGGTATTTACAACACCTACCCAAGTGAGCCAGACCGTCTCTACGCCTTTTGCTTGAGCGTCGACTTGTCAATGCCCTCGATGATCTCGATGTTCTCGAGACTAGCAGCCGAGACGAAGATCTCGTCGGCGGCGCTGCGGAGGTAGAAGAGGTCACCGAAGTAGTTCGTCGGGTAGGACGGCACAAGCACCGCCGACGAGATCTCGTTGCCGAGGTCCTTGTGGATCTGAGAGCAGAGATCAGTCGCGTAGAAGCTCTGCCCGAAGTTCCACTTCTCGATCGAGAAGTAGTCCTCGATGACGTCGAGAGCGCGCGCTCTGATCTGGTTGCCCGTCATCTTGGCCGCCGGACTGATGACGATCCTAAACCGTCCGCGAAGCTCTGGGCGCGCCGCGTCACCGAAGAGATACTTGATCTTTCCCGAGTGCATGATCACCGTGTCGGACATCATCTTGCTCAAGATCGTGTCCCGGTACGTGCTGCGCAGCTCGAGACTAGACGGCGGGAGCGGCTCGACGGCCTCGATCCCCTTGACGAAGTTTCTCACCCGGGAGTAGTACCCTCGCGTGAGGATGTACATGTCGATGATGTTTGTTGAGGTCGGGTCGAGAAGATGATCATGGCGCGCGAAGTGCTGCCACATGAAGTAGAGCCCGTCACGCCCGCGTCTGCGAACGTACTTTCCTGACACGTCATCGGTGTAGGTCAGGGTCTCGATGAAGAGGGTGCGCTTGACTGGGGTTAGCTTTCCCGCGTCATCCTTGGTGAAGTAAACGTAGTCGCTCGAGCTGAACAGCTTGAGAAATTCAGGGTTTTGGATCGCTCCGTCACCCGAGAAGGTGAGCTGGGTCGGGTCAGCTGGAGTGACCGAGATCGCGTTGATGTTCGTGTCACCGTTAGTGTAGTTGACGTCACTGATCACCGAGTAGAGGTGGTCCTCACCGAGCGGCGCCGCGCGCGCCGCGTCAAGGTTCGACTTGAGCAAGCGAACCGTGTCGAAGACGCGAGTCTTGGTCTCAGGATCGATGACCGGCTCGCTCCTCTCGAAGAAGAACTTGGTAGTCGGGCTCTCGGCGATCAGCTTGAAGTTGCGCTTCGTGATCGTCCAGTACAGGAGGTTGCCGTTGCTGTCGTCGGTTCGCTCAACGAGCATGACCCAGGAGGCCGGGAGAGAGTCGAGCGAGTAAGCCTCGGTCTCGGGCGTCGAGGAGAGCGCCGAGTCGTCGATCATCTTGAAGCGACCCTGGAGGTTGCGCTTGTGGAGAGTCGGGGTTAGGGTGCTGCCCACCGTCACTACGACGATGATGAAAGCGTCGCCGATCTGAATCTCACGATCAACGTCAGCCGTCGGGAAGTCGATGAGGAACGAGAGGATGCCGTTGTCATAGTTCTCGCCGATCTGTCCGTTGCCGGTGTCACCGGTGACCGAGCCGTAGACCGCGAAGTTGCCGTCAGCGTCGAGGATCTCGATCGTCCACGTCTCCTCCTTGCCCGCGCTCTGATCGATGCGCGCCGAGGTGAAGGCGTCGACCGTGATCGTCGTGGTGTCCTCTGGCACGATCTTGAGCGTCGACCCGAACGTGCGGATCGGGTCGAACGCGATCCCGAAGCGCTTCTGAGAACCAGTGATCTGGAGACCTGACACTGAACCAGGGTTCGAGACGAGGGTATACACTCCGGTCAGCGTGTTCTTCGTCACCATCTTTAAGTTGGCGTCGTAGATGCGCTTGTCGGTGTCACCGTTGACGACGCCGTACGCCGTCTTGGAGTTGCTCGAGGACTCTGAGAGGTTTGAGTCGAGAAGAACGGTTGAGTCAGGTTCACCGTACCAGTGACGGTCTAGCAACCCTTGGATCTCGGTCTTCTCCATCACCTGGAATCCGTCAGAGAGCACCAACCCCGAGTCCTCAACGAACCTCGTTCGCGGCCGCACGAGGGCCAGGTTAAAGGGCGACGCGCTGATCGAGAAGGCGTAGGTGATCAGGTTGTAGATGCCGGGCTCCGAGAGAATCGGCTCGATCACCTCGTCGATCAAGCTCCGCGGAGAGATCTGGGAGACGGTCGTCTCAGCCGAGATCTCGTAGTACATCCGCAAGTCATTACCGAAGATCTTGACGTTGCGGTACTTGCCGGAGGCGTCGTTGACTAAAATCCCCTTCGACTCGCCGGCGTACGTGCGGTTGATCGACTTGAGACGGAGGATCGACGGGTCGCTGAGCGGAAAGCTGTTGTAGTCCTCACCGTTCACCATCCGGTTCTGAGTGAAGTAGACGCCCGGGGCGACCTTGCGGATGTGCTCGATGTCCTCGCTCGGCGCCGAGTTTTGGAGCGGGGCAGTTAGCGAGTAGGTGAGAGTGCAACTCTCTTGCCGCCCGAGCTTGGAGGTGTAGAGAAACGTCGCGTTCTCGTTCGCGATCTCGTTCTTGGCGACCGTCGCGCTTCCGCTCTCAGATTGGCGAACCCAGATGTGAAAGACGCCGGTCGGGATGTCAGCGAAGTCACCGTCGCCGAAGATGAGCCTGATCTGATCGTTCTCGAGGGTCTCGACAGAGTACTTGGTGCGGGTGGCGACGTTGTTGAAGGCGAGGTTGCGACCGACGACGCTCGGTACGTTCTCCCAGTGCTCGAGGATCTCCCCCCGTGAGTCCACCTTCTGCACCCAGACGTCGACGTCGTTGATGTTGTTCAAGCCGATCTCGAGGACGCGGTCGAGGAGCTTGGTGTCGAAGACGTGGACGAGCTTCTGGAGAGTACCTTGCTTCGTGTACATCATGAAGCCGGTCGTGTCCGACGAGTAGCCGTAGCCGTCGTCGAGGTAGAGGATCGAGAAGAAGTCATTCGGGTTTGGCGCCCGCTCAAAAGCCCCGCTCTCGTCAACGTCGGCAGGAACAAGCTCGAAGCTGAGGTCCTGGCCGTTGACAGGGGCCTTCAGCTTGAGGACGCCGTTGCGAAACGAGCTGCGATTGTTGTCGCTCTCGAGGATGTTCTTGAGTTGGTATTGCTGAAAGATCGTGTTGTCGACCTGAAACGACTTGAGCGGATGCCCGAACTGCTGGGTGAGCACCCGGTTCAAGACGATGAAGAACTGCTCATGCCACAGCGGATTGTTCGCGTCGTTCCAGCGAATGACTCGGTTCGCGAGCGAGTTACCCTGTGAGTCCCGAATGTCCTCAGAGATCGAGATCGACGTGATCTTGACCAGTCCCCGGAGCGGAATGTTTCTAGTCGCCGAGTACGAGATCATCTTCGCCATGCGGAGGATGCTCTGCTTTCGCTGGGCGTCCGTGATCGCGTTCTCGTGACCGATCAGATCGGTCCGGTACGCCATCAGCTCCGCGACGTAGGCGAACGTCGAGATGAGAGCCATCGTCTGGCTCGTCTCGATGTAGTCGTTGAAGTTCTCTGGGTAGTAGAACTTGAGGTAGTCGATCAACGATTGCTTGACCGCGTCATAGTCGTACGCGGTGAAGTTGATCTCCTCAAAAGCCTTATAGACTTTTTCCCAGGACTCGGCCGCGGTGGAGAGATGCATGGGGTATTTACATCATGTAGATCTTGCTAGCAGCGTCAAGAATCTACATCACGTAGATCTTTCCCTTAGCTAAATGGAAGGCATTTTTCACTTCCTCCTCCGCGATTCTAGGTAATCTCGCCCAGAGTTGTAGCGCCTTCTTCCACTTTCGCTCATCCCTAGTGCGTGGATGATCGTCATGAAACTTCTCTGGAAGGGGATTCAGCTCGATTTGCCCCTTGAGAATGTACTGAGCGAACAACTCATAGATAAACTCAAAGTAAGTCACGAGGTTTTTCTTCCTCGCAGAGCGCATCGTCCCGAGATGATGCGCCAGGTGCTTGATGAGAGCGTTCATCGCGTCCTCCCAGACATGGTAATTGTTTAAGTGACTAGGATGGCCCGGATCTGCTTCCTCAACGTCATATCCAGTCTTGATGATTTCTAATAAGGACTTTTCTAATCTCGTGATGAAGCCTGTGAGTGGACTGTGGCTCTTTGGCCCTCCAGTTAGAGCATGGGCAAACCGGTGAGCTAGCATCCAGGGTGTCAGGCTAACCAGCTTTTCGTCAGACAGATTGTTCGTGATGATGACAGAGATGTTGCTCGAGTTGCTAGTTTTGCTCGCCCACTCAGCCGCGTTCTTTCCTAAATGCTCCTTGATCCATGACACTGGCTTGCTTCCTACCTGAACGGGAGCAGATTCAATTCCATAATACATGATGGTACCCTTAGACGGTTTGCTACCGTCCGCTTTCCTTGAATCCGGGTCCCAAAAGTAAAAATTGACGTCTACGGGTACCTTCTTAAAGAATTCACGATACTTTTCTTGATGTTCAGAGCTAGGAATTCTCTTAGAATCAGAGCTAGCGTAACCCTTTCCTGAAAACCCATCAGCGACCTTAAGATCTGCGATGGGCGCTTCGACGAGAAGGTCCGTGAGTTTCATCAGCTCGGGATCGTGATCTGGAGGTTCTTCGTCACGTTGAACTCGTGATAATTGAGCTTCGCTACGGCGATGATCGCGTGATCGTTGGGTGACGAAAAGACCTCCAAGCCGAGCACCGTAACGCGAGGATCTCGATCAAAGACTTGCTGCAGGTCTTCTCGAATCACTGCTAGAGTCTGAGCGTCGATCGGCTCAAACATGCTGCTTGGAATTCGTGTGCCGAAGCTGTCAACCATGCGAAGCCTCTCACCGCGCATCGTGAGGATCTCGTTGAGCAGATCCTCCTCGACGCACTTGACGTTGTAGATCTCGAAGGTACCTCCCTGCTCCTCGTAGTTGCGAGTTGTATGGCCCTTGTAGAACTTCGTGAAGGTACCGATGTTTCGAGGTGCCGGAAGGACGGGCTGATTGATGACGGCCACGAGAGGATCCGTGGTCGTCCCGATCGGAGCAAATTGAGGAGTAGCTCCACCGCGAATGATCGAGCCGATGATGATTGGGGTGCATGCGACCGTGCCGCTTGAGGCCGCGAGAGCGTTCGAGACGCCGAGCACGCTCGAGGGATTCTCGACGAGCGAGAAGCCAGCCGTCGTCGCCGTCGCGGTGAGCTGACCGTTGACGATCGCCATGCTTGTGATCGTCGCTGGAGCACCCATGCGAGCGATCGCTTCGGCGACGCCAGCAGCTGAAACGGTGACCTCGGCGAGCGCGTTCGACGAGCTAGCGACCGTCGCCGCCGCTGAGGCAGCAGCTATGGCTCCAGCGAGAGCGGTCGACGTTGCGCCAGCGGAGGTAGCAGCTATGGCTCCAGCGAGAGCGGTCGACGTTGCGCCAGCGGTCGCCGTCGCGGTCATTCCTGCCAAGCCAGTTACGGATGCGACGGCGGTCGAGCTGCCTGTGAGGTGAGCCGTCGCGTTGAGAACACCGTTAACTGAGGCGGCACCTGTAGACGTCGCCGTCGCGGCCATGAGAGCGTTGACTTGCGCTTGTCCGGCGGCGGTCGCTTGCGCTCCAGAGAGCGACCCGGCGGTCGCAACTCCTGCGGCGGTGAACGTGGATCCTGCTAGAGCGCTGACGGTCGCAGAGGCCGAGGTAGAGGCCGTCATTCCTGCGAGAGCCGACGCGACAGCAGATCCCGCGGCGAGGAACGTAGCGCCAGCTAGCGCTGAGGTTGTAGCTACACCGTTGCCGTTCGTGAGGAGAGCCCCAGCGAGGGCTTGGACGATCGCTGACCCGGTAGAGATCGAGAGAGATCCGGCGAGAGCCGCGGCTGTCGCGACCGCGGTGATCGTGCCGGTAGATCTAAACTCGGAAGCACCTACCGCTGAAACGGCCGCGAGGCCGTTAGAGGTACCGACGCTGTCTAGGGAAGCTGTCGCGACGCCGTACGGTACGGCACCGTACGGAATGCCGGTGTAGGCCATCTATGCTCTCCCTGAGGGAGCCTCCAGTGCAAAGATGTATTTATGACCTAGGGCTTACTAGACGGGCCCTTCTTTTCTTACAAGGTTTGCACGTAGTCCTGGAGAACCGTGAGAACCTCGGCCTCGACGCCGGCGAAGTAGTTGTTTAGAGTCGCGATCTCGAGCTTGTAATCTAGGTCCTTCTTCTGGATCTCCTCAGGATTCCAGTAGAAGAGCCGATCTGGATCGATCAGCTGCCCCTCAGCGTTGAACGCTGACGCGGGCGGCGCGCCGTTGACTTGATAGAGCTTTCCGTCATGCACGTAGAGGACGTAAGAGTACCTCTGATCTGGCTTGTGGCACGCCACGACGACGTCGCCCTCTAGGGGAGCTCCCAAAAAGGCCTCTAGATCAGCTCTAGAGGACCATGCACCAAAGTATGAGTCCATCACTTCTCCTTAAAGTTTTCGCTCATCCAGTCAGAGCCTCGTCCTGGCTTATGAACCTTGACGAAGACCTGGATCTCCTCGCTGATGTTGTTCAGCGTGTTGAGCTTCATGATGAGCTCTTGCTGTCCTAACATTCCCTGCTTCACCTGCTCTAGCCAGTGCGGCATGATCAACGGCTCAACTCCGTCTTGAGGGACCTCGAGATCAATCCCATGGATGAGACCCAACGGTGTCGTCGGTAGCCCACGATCGTGGTCCGAGATGTTTTGCCTCTGGTCGAAGAGCGTGAACGTGCGATGGGTCAGCAGCCTCTTGTGCGTCGGGTCCGAGACCGCGTTGTCGCAGTTCCAGTGAGGAAGCATGATCACCCACTCGGCGCCAGGAGCGCTGGCGCGGTACATCTCCTTGATGACCTCGATGAAGTGATTCGACGAGTCACCTAGATGCTCGAGGATGTGGAACGCTCGGATCTTCCTGAAGCGACTCGTCTCCCACGGCCACGGCGTCTTCTCGAGATCGACGACCTCGTCAGGCCTGAATCGCGGCTCGATGTCGACGTTCAAGTAACCTGGCTGCTTGTTGAAGCCACAGCCGAGGTTGAGCTTGTCGTAAGCTTCTACCTCCCTGATCACGTCATCGTGCTCCAGAAGATCTGTCGGCTGTACTGGTCGGTCAAGTCAAGGCCGATCACCGCGACGGTGTTGATCTCGGCCTTCCGGATCGCGGGTTGATAGTCATGCTCCTCAAGGCCGATGAAGCTTCCGATGCGGTTAAGCTGCGTCTTCGGCGTGCCGCAGAGCTTCTGGTAATCGACGAAGAGCATGTTTGGCTTAAAGCCCTGAATCGTCGCGTCGAGGAGCATCGCGTGAGCTGCTCCCATGCGCCCCTCCGGCTTCGCGTAGTGGTAGCATCGAGCGGCGATGCTGCCTCCTTCTCCGACCGCTCGGTCAGCTTCCTGGATCTTGAACGGATTGTCTCTGCGCTCGAGCTCTAGAGCCGAGAGAATCTCGGCCGGGTTGCGCACGGGGCAGATCACCTTGAAGTCATCTCCGAGCACTCGCTTGAGGACGTGGAGCTTCGACAGCCATCCCACGCTCTTCGTGACCACGACCGGGTGGTCAAAGCCGACGTAGTAGCTGTCGAGCAAGCCACGCAGAACCGACGCGCGTTGCTCGTAGCTCATCCTGACCTCAGATTCGGGCATGCCGTAGAGGAGGCTCGTGAAGAGCTGCTCGAGGCAAGAGAGGTCGTCGATGAGAACGTCTGGATGATCCATCAATCCACGCATGATCAGGTTGGCGCCGCTCTTGGGGAGACCCGCGACGAAGACAAATTTTCGGCTTGGCTTCTTCGAGTTGCTCCTGTAGTCATCCCTCTCGAGATCGTTTTGCATCGTCAAGGCTCCGTCATTTGATTGCAAGGGCACGGCCGCCATCCGACCGCGCTCAGGCCTAACCTCTGCGGGGGCTTGGATGAAGGCGCCGTAGTGCCGCTCCTCCGCGTTATAGTCCACGTGCGTGCCTGCTAGCTGATATTTGGCTATCAGCTCGTCGTGAAGCTGGTTGAAGGTGTCCCCCCACCTAGCGAACTCTTGTTGCCTGAAGACGCGCGCCGTCTTGTACCAGGGACTAGTCTGGCTTCCGTACGCCCAAGTGTGGTAGGGCAAGATCGGAACGATCACCCACGTCTCCTTGCCCAGAGACGCTGAGACGTGCGCGATGCTCGTGCACGAGGTGATCACGAGGTCGAGGTTCATGATCGCCGCGGCGGTGTCCTCCCAGCTTAGCATGAGGTGCTGGAGATCGTTGATTCCCTCGGGGAGCTCACGCAGGTCATTGTCACGCTGCAAGCTGTAGACCTGAAGCTCAGGGTAGTTGACGAGGTCGATCAGCGGCTCAGCGGGGAACTTTCGAAACTGCTGGTGCTCAAACTTTGGGTTGCCACTCCATCGGATGCCGACCTTGATCTTGTCTGAGGTGATGAGGCTCTTCCAGATCTCCATCGACTCTGGCTTCGCGGTGAGGAAGGGCTCGTTCGGAAGGTTCTCGAAGGTGTGTCCGCAGACCCAACATGCTGAGAACCCGGGCAGCCAAAAGTCATGCCTCGTCTCGCCTGTCTCCTCATGGCTGATCAGCTCGTCGATGAACGGAACTCGCTTGAGCAAACAATGGATCGACGGATCTGCTGCGACGATCACCGTCGCGCCCATCTTCTTCAGCGACTCGGCGAAGCGCACCTGGATGATCTCGTCGCCGATCCCGCCCTCCAGGTTGAGAAGGATGCGTTTTCCCTCGATCGGTTGAGACGGATGCCAGATCGACTTGGTCGTTCTGATCATCCCAGAACCGTAGACGTTGACGAATCGCCCTGATTCTAGAGCTTGAAAGCCCTCTTGAAAGCGTCCCTGGTTGAGGAGGAACCAACCGCGGTTAAAGGTGTGACGTACGTGGGTCGGGTCACTCTGGTCGAGCATGCGCTCGAGCTCTTCCGAGATCTCCCAAGCCTTGTCAAACTCACCGCGGATCATCAGGTTTAGCTGTTGATCTATCGGATGCATCTTGAGACTATAACCTCACGGAGCTATCAGGTAAATTTTAGCGGAAGATACGGTGGCCTAAACGAGGTAGAGTGGTAACGCGCTGCTCCCTTCGTGACGCGCACGCCGGCGAACGCGCCGTTGTGATGCGCGGAGGTGCCGTTGGCGGAGCCGCCGATGGTAAACACGGGGGTACTTGCGATGTTAGAAGTGTCGATTCCTTGGCCTCGTAGAACTCCGTCGATCCAAACGCGTACTAGCCCGAGGTGACGTTGACATACGATGTGATACCACTTGTTAAGTGTCGGAGTGAAATCGTTGAAGATGATGACGCTGTTCGTTTGGTGCCAGAGGATCCAACCACCCGCTGGATCGTATCTCGTGAAGGCCCACCCGTTATTTGCGTTCCAATTATAGTTGCAAGCGCCGAAGATGTGCACGTCAGCGGTGGACGAGTAAGAGGCCCAGGACACGAAAGCTTCTGCCGTGTAAGAGCCGGTGCCGAAGTCAAAGTCCGCCGAGGTAGAAGCGACCTCTAAGCGACTTGTCCCGTTTAGAACTACGCTCCTCGCCGCCCCCTCCGGCGGGCTAGCGTCGGACCACACGACGGTTCCAGTCGTCGACAGAGCGCGCGCGTGCCTCGACTGGTCGATGAACGTTGATCCGGTGCCGTTCTCGTTCGCCATGATCAAGACGGTGCTGTCATATTGCGGGTCGAGCACAAAGGACTCACCTGGAATTCCAGTGATGCCGTATCCCGACAAGACCGTGCCGCCGATCTTCCCAAACTTGACGGTCGTGATCGCGGTCGGCGTTGATCTGGTCGTGACAGACCCGTCTCCCAATTGCCCCGACGAGTTGGACCCCCAACCGAAGAGCGCTCCGTCGGCTCTCAGCGCGTGAGTCCAGTTCACTCCGGTCACGACGTCAACGAACTTCATGTTCTCGAGGCCGAGCGGCTGGACAGGGATGGGGTTGAACGACAGCGAGGATCCGTTACCGATCTGCGCGCTAGCGTTGTCACCCCACGCGAAGAGCTTTCCGTCTGAGCGCTTCGCGTACGTCGTCGAGTGGAGAGTCGCGATCGCGACCCAAGATGAAGTTCCGATCTGGATCGGTGATGAGCGATTGGTGAGGGTAGCGTCGCCTAGTTGATACAGAGAGTTCAATCCCCAGGCGAAGAGCGCTCCGTCAGAGCGGATCGCTACCGTATGTGACGTCGCGGCCGAAACTGCTGTCCACGACGATGAACCGATCAACACCGGAGAGGAGCGCGAGGTCGTTGACCCGTCACCGAGCTGCCCGGATCCGTTAACCCCCCACGCGAAGAGAGCGCCGTCGATGCGAATCGCCATGGAGGTGGTTGAGCCAGCACATACAGCCGTCCACGACGAAGTACCGATCTGGATCGGAGACGACTTAGGAGTGGTAGTGTTGTCACCGAGCTGCCCGCTTCCGTTACCGCCCCACGTGAAGAGCGCGCCGTCAGAGCGGATCGCTAGAACGTGCGACGTGCCGCCGCTGACGGCGGTCCACGACGAGGTGCCGACCTGCACAGGAGACGAGAAAGATGTAGTGCTTCCAAGGCCCAACCGTCCATCGTTTCCGATTCCCCACGAGAATAATCCGCCATCGGTGCGGATCGCGTACGACGAGCCGCCGAAGCCAGACTCACCACCGTTTGAGATCGCGGTCCACGACGACGCACCGATCTGTACGGGAGAGGATCTAGCTCCAAGAGTTCCCTGGCCAAGTTGCCCCCAAGTGTCGATCCCCCACGCGAAGAGCAGACCGTCGTCGCGGATCGCTGTCATGTGATCATATCCAGCCGCGATCGCGATCCAAGAGCGCTCATCTAGCTTCGTTGGGAAGACGTACGATAAGCCGACCGTGGCACCCACAGACTTGTGGTCGCCGATGTGTCCAGAGGTGTTGTACCCCCAGAGGAAGAGCTTTCTGTCACCGCGAATCGCGGCGGCGTGGCTGATCGATTTCGTAGCGGATGGGAGGGCGTGCCAGCTCTCCGTACCAACCTGGATCGGTGAGCTAACGCGATGTGTCAAGACGCCGAGCTGGAAGCTCGCGTTACTCCCCCACACGAAGAGTGCGCCGTCAGAGCGGACCGCGGCGGTGTGGGAGCCGGTCGAGACCGCTGCCCAAGAGTTAACTCCCACTTGCACTGGGGATGACTCGTGTGAGTACTCGCTTGACTTACCGAGCTGCCCGAAGGAGTTGTCACCCCAAGTGAAGAGCGCGCCGTCAGAGCGGATCGCCGCCATGTTAGAGGCGTAGCTCCCAGAGATCATGACCCAGCTGCTCTTCGTCACTGGATCCCCGCTCGGCACCAGGACCGGGGAAGACATGGTTGCGCTAGAGAGGGTGCCGAGCATGCCGCTAAGGTCGACGCCCCACGTGAAGAGCGCGCCGTCAGAGCGAATCGCTGACGGCGTCGAGGTAGACGAACCAGTACCGATGAACGTCCAAGAGCTTGTGCCGATCTGCACCGGTGATGACTTGATAAAGCCAGTGATGGTAGCACCATGCCCCAGCTGTCCGTTTTGTCCGTCGCCCCAGGTAAAGACCGCTCCGTCGGTGCGAATCGCGAGAGAGGTGTGCTTAGCAGCTCCGACCATCGTCCAACTTGAGGTACCGATCTGCACCGGCGATGACTTAGTTACGGTAGATAGGTCACCGAGTTGCCCGGTGCCGTTGTAACCCCACGCGAAGAGAGCCCCGTCGGAGCGGATCGCGAGAGAGTGGTCGCTCCCCCCAGCGATCGCCGTCCAGGATGACGATCCGATAGGCACCGGTGAGGAGCGGTTCGTCGTCGACCCGTCACCTAATTGTCCAGTTAAGTTGAGTCCCCACGTGAAGAGCGCGCCGTCAGAGCGGATCGCGATCGTGTGAGAACCTCCGCCAGAGATCGCTGTCCACGACGACGAACCGATCTGTACCGGTGACGAGGTGTTGCTAGGAGACTCGTTTCCAAGTTGTCCCGCGTTATTCAACCCCCACGCGAAGAGCGCTCCGTCGGTTCGAATCGCGAGAGAGTGAGTACCCCCAGCAGAAACCGCGGTCCAGCTTGAAGATCCCAGTTGAATCGGAGAGTTGATGTTTCCTGCCGAACCGTTCCCGATCTGGCCGTTCGACCCAGCTCCCCATGCAAAGAGGCCGCCATCGGTGCGGAGAGCGATCGCGTGGTTGGCGCCCTTCGAAACGGCCGTCCAAGAGCTAGATCCGCCGATTAACACCGGAGACGACTTAGCGACCGAGGTGCCGTCACCCAGCTGGTTGATCGAGTTATTGCCCCAACCCCAGAGTGACCCGTCGCTCTTGATTCCTGTGGATGAATCCGCTCCAGTTGAGACCTTTGACCAGCTTCTAAATTGTCCGAGAACCGTTGGGAATGACTTGTTCACGCGGATCCACTGTCCGTGCACGCCCTGAGTGCTGTTACCCCAGGTCATGAGAGCACCGTCGCTCCTGATCGCGCCGATGACCCGATCTCCCGCGGACACCGCGACGAAGCTCGAGGGGGTACGCTGGTGATTGTTGCCGAGCTGCCCCTTGCCCTCCGCCCCCATCGCGAAGAGACGTCCGTCGGTGCGGATCATGTAGCGAACTGACTGGTTCGTGTCGGCGTCAAGGTTGCTAGATCCGACCGCCGTCCAGCTAGATGACCCGATCTGTGTCGGGACGCTGTAGTTGACTCCAGAGCTGTCGATGTTTTCGACGGTGGAGTTGAAACCCCAAGCGAACAGCGCCCCATCGGCTCTCCGCGCGATCGTACCCGGAGCGTACGTCGCGACCGCTGTCCAAGAGTGAGAGCCGCTCACTAGCACCGGGGACGAGACAGCGGCGTTTGAGTTATTGCCGAGCTGGCCGTTAGTTCCAAACCCCCACGCGAACATCGCGCCGTCCGTGCGGATCGCGTGACCGTGGTCACCTGAGGTCGCCACGGCGGTCCAGCTTGAGGTTCCACCGATGAGGACCGGCGAGGACCTCGACGTGCTGCTGCTGTCTCCGAGCTGGCTGGAAAAGTTTGAGCCCCAGCCGTAGAGAGCGCCGTCTGAGCGGATCGCGTACGTCATTCCCTGGTTCGAGATCGTTGACGCTGCGACCGCGGTCCATGATGACGTGCCCACCTGGGTCAAGAGCTTAGAATAGATGTTCGGAAAGTCAGAGAGACCTAGAGATGAGGGGCCGCCTCCCCACACGAAGATCGCGCCGTCGGTGCGGATCGCGGCCGTAGAGATGTCGAGCGCGGCGACGGCTGTCCAGGAGGAGGAGCCGATCTGCACGGGTGACGACTTGCTCACCGTCGTGCCGTCACCGAGGCGGCCGGTAGACCCGACGCCCCACGTGAAGAGCGCCCCGTCGGATCGGAGCGCGGCGGTGTGAAAGTTTCCGGTCGTGACGGCCGTCCAGCTCGAGGTGCCGATGCTCACGGGGCTCTGTTGAGTGACGATCGTGCCGTCACCTAGCTGACCGCTTCCGTTGTTCCCCCACGCGAAGAGCCGTCCGTCTGAGCGGATGCCCATCGCGTGCGACGGACCAGCCGCGAGAGCCGTCCACGACGAGGTGCCGACTTGCATCGGTGATAAAACGGTGCCAGGAGTGCCAGCTCCGAGCTGTCCTGAGTCGTTTGATCCCCAGCCGAAGAGAGCTCCCCCGAACCGGATTCCGTGACCCGTGGTGTATCCGATGCCGAGCGCCGTCCACGACGACGAGCCGATCTGCACGGGGGAAGACTTGTTAACTTGGGTGCCGTCGCCGAGCTGTCCGACTGAGTTATTCCCCCAGCCGAACAACGCTCCGTCGGAGCGAATTCCGATCGCGAACGGTGTAGAGGCGTGGAGACAGGTTGTTCTGATCGCGGTCCACGACGACGAGCCGATCGATACTGGCGAGGACCGGTTCGTCGTCGTACCGTCACCGACGGCGCCGCTTCCGTTGTAACCCCAGCAAAAGAGGGCGCCGTCGGTACGGATCGCGCCGACGGTGCCCATGTTGCCGCCGAAGCCAGAAGAGACAAATGTCCAAGACGACGTACCGACTTGAACTGGTGATGACCTCGCCCCGTTGGAGTCACCTAACTCCCCGCCGTCACCTGTCCCCCAGGTGAAGAGCCCGCCGTCTGTTCGGATCGCGAGAGTGTAGTATCCTCCGCACGCGACCATCGTCCACGAGGAGGTGCCGATCTGTACTGGCGAGAGCACGTTTCCAGAAGACGATCCGTTCCCCAAGCGACCTCGGTTAGCTGTCCCCCAAGTAAAGAGCGCTCCGTCGGAGCGGATCGCGGCGCTGTGAGCGTCACCGTTTGCGGTGTTTCCTCCGCCAGAGATCGCCGTCCACGAGGAGGTGCCGATCTGGACGGGTGATGACCTGTTGGTTTGTGAACCGTCGCCAAGCTGTCCAGTGCTGTTCCACCCCCACGTGAAGAGGGCACCGTCGGAGCGAATCGCGACCATGTGCGAGCTACCTGCAGAGACCGCCGTCCACGATGACGTGCCGATCTGCACGGGTGACTGCTTGAAAGCGCTCGTCCCGTCACCTAACTGACCAACGTCATTGGTACCCCAGGTGAAGAGCGCGCCGTCAGACCTGATCGCACAGGTAAAGTTTCGTCCGCCGGCGATCGCCGTCCAGCTGCTTGCACCTACAGCGAGAGGCGACGTATGATAATTCGCGTTACCGATCTGCCCAAAGTCGTTATTTCCCCAACCGTAGAGGGCGCCGTCCGAGCGAATCGCGAGCGAGAACGAGGTGCCAGCTCTGACCGCGGTCCACGAGGAGACGCCGATCTGTACGGGGGAAGACTTGTTAACTTGCGTGCCGTCGCCGAGCTGACCGACGTTGTTCATTCCCCACGTGAAGAGCTTGCCGTCATTGCGGATCGCGAGGGTGTGGGCTAGTCCGAGTGAAACCGCGGTCCAGCTCGTGTCCCAACCTACCAGGGTTGGGGATGATTGATTCGTCGTCGCGTTGATTCCCAGCTGACCGTTTGCGTTGGCGCCCCACACGAAGAGCTTTCCGTTGGAGATCGCGGCCAGGTGGGACCCTCGCCCTTGAGTGACCGCCGTCCATGACGAGGTACCGAGCTGGTGCGGCATGAATATCTCGTTAGACGTGCCGTCACCTAGCTCGCCGATGGATGAGGTCCCCCACGTGAAGAGCTTTCCGTCTGAGCGGATCGCTGATCTTGTCGTAGCACCTCCGCCGAGCGCGGTCCACGAGGAAGATCCCACCTGCATCGGCGACGAGATTCCAGCCGTGGGGTGATAGTTTAACCCGAGCTCGCCGATCGAGTCAACTCCCCAGGTAAAGAGCTTTCCGTCTGAGCGGATCGCGACGCCGTGGCTCGCCCCCGCCGCGACCGCTGTCCATGAGGAAGAGCTGATCAAGACAGGAGATGAGTAGTTTAGACCTCCTGACGTGGTGTGCTGTAGCGTCACCGGGATCCCGAGCTGTCCCACCGTGTTGTTGCCCCAGCCGAAGAGCTTGCCGTCGAAACGAATCCCGATCGTCGAGCTGAGCCCGTGCGCGATCGCGACCCATGACTCGTTGCCAATCTGTGTCGGCGCCGACTCGCGCTTCAGAGAGTTGTTGCCGAGCTGACCCGCGCCGCCGTCACCCCACATGAAGAGCTTGTCGTCGCCGCTGATCGCCGAGAAGTGCGACATTCCGCCGACTCCCAGCTTCTTGAAGCTGAGATCAGACGCCACCTGGGTCGGTGAGGCCTTGACCTGAGAGAACGACATGTTGATGAAGCCCCAGGTGAAGAGCTTCTTGTCCGAGCGAATACCTGCCCCCTCGGTCAACCCAGCGGAGATCTCACGCCACGTCAAGGTGGGTACTAGCACTGGAGACGACCTGGAGCTTGGAGCTCGACCGTCACCGATCGAGCCAGCCAGATTGGATCCCCAATTGAAGAGCCTGCCGTTCAGGTCGAGGCCTGACGAGTTGTCAGAGCTCGCGTGGCCGATCACGGACCAGCGCGAGAGGCCGACCTGGACGGGGCTTGAGTAACTAACGATGTCATCAAGACCAAGGCGTCCGCTCGCGCCGTTGCCCCACGCGAAGAGCAGACCGTCGCTCCTGATCGCCTTCGTCTGCGCGTTCCCTCTCGAGATCGCCGTCCACGACGACGTGCCGACCTGTACCGGGGAGGAGCGGCTCGTCGTCGTTCCGTCACCGAGCTGGCCCAAGGAGTTGAGCCCCCAGGTAAAGAGGGCTCCGTCCTCTCTCAGGGCGCCGCTGTAGGAAGCTCCGCCCGCGACGGCGATCCATGAGGAGGTACCGACTTGCACGGGGCTAGAGCGGTTCGCCCCAGCGTCACCGAGCTGCCCAGACGAGTTCGATCCCCAGGTAAAGAGACCGCCGTCTGACCGAATTCCCAAGACGTGGTTGTTACCGCCGTCAACCACGATCCAAGAGGAGGTGCCGACCTGAACGGGTGACGAGCGCTCACCGGTCGTACCGTCGCCGAACTGTCCGTTGGCTCCGTCGCCCCAGCTGAAGAGCCCACCGTCCGCGCGAATCGCGACGGAGTAGTTAGCTCCGCACCCAGCGGTGATCGCGACCCAAGATGAGGTGCCGATCTGTACGGGTGAGGAGCTGTTTGAGATCGAGCTATTTCCTAGCTCGCCAGACGCGCCGCGCCCCCACGCGAAGAGCCTACCGTCGGAGCGAATCGCGAGCACGTGCTGTGACGCTGAGATCGCTGACCAGGTAGAAGTGCCGATCTGCACGGGAGATGAGCGGTCGATCGTCGTGCCATCTCCGACCGCCCCGTTTGCGTTGTGGCCCCAGCCGAAGAGAGATCCGTCGGAACGGATCGCGACGGTGAAGCTGTGACCTGACGCGACCTGGCTCCAACTCTTATAGCCGATCTGGACCGGCGACGAAGCTAACGAGGTCGCGATGCCGAACAAGTTGAAGGCGGATCCGTCTGACGCTGACCCCCACATGTACAGCTTGCCGTCCTTGATACCGCCAGTTGACTGATTTCCTGAGCTGACGGTCGCCCAAGACGAGAGTCCGATCTGGATCGGTGATGATCGCGAGCTGATCTCACCGTCACCCAACCGGCCGTTCGTGTTGATCCCCCACGCGAAGAGCTTGCCGTCGACGTCGATCGCGTGCGAGGTGAGGGATCCAGCGTGAACCACCGCCCATGAGCTAGCTCCGATCGAGACTGGAGATGACCGAGCGGTGGTAGAGTCGTCACCGAGCTGCCCGCTTCCATTATTGCCCCACGCGAAGAGCTTGCCGTCGAGGCGAATCGCGAGGGTGTGATCGTCGGTTCCAGCGCTGACCCCGACCCAGCTAGAGGTGCCGATCTGTACCGGGGAAGACAGGTCAGGAGCAGCGGTACCGTTACCCAAGCGTCCGTTAGCTGCTGCACCCCAGGTAAACAGTCCGCCGTCAGAACGAATCGCGACGCCGTGAGATCCAGCCAACGAGATCGCGGTCCACGACGACGTGCCGATCTGTACTGGCGATGATCGATTGGTGACGGATCCGTCACCAAGCTTTCCTGCGGTGTTCTCGCCCCAAGTAAAGAGGGAGCCGTCGGAGCGGATCGCGGCAGTCTGAAAGTTTCTAGCTGCGATCGCGATCCAGCTCGAAGTTCCGACCTGCGTTGGGCTAGAGATCGAGGTGGTGTTGCCAAGGCCGAGTTGCCCCTCGGTCCCTCGCCCCCACACGAAGAGAGCGCCGTCCTTTCGCAGAGCGGCCGAGTGCAAGCCACCGCAGGCGATCGCGGTCCAGCTTGACGCGCCGATCTGGAGGGGGCTCGAGAGCGACGCGGTGTCGTTGGAGCCCAAGCGCCCTTGCCCGCCGTTGCCCCACGCGAAGAGTCCCCCGTCGGAGCGCAGAGCGAGGGTGTGCGCCGAACCGAACGCTAGCGCGACCCAGCTTAGAGGATCATGTTGGCCGATCTGAACGGGTGACGAGCGATCATTGAGCAGGCCGTCACCGAGCTGCCCTGAGGAATTTCCTCCCCAAGCGTACAGGGATCCCTCTGAGTCGATGACGACCGCATAGCTGCCGACCGAGCTCACTTACTCCACCGTTTCAGATACTTGAGGGCTCTGTCTAACACCGCGGCCGTGAGATCCGTAAACGACCATCCGCTGTTGTTGCCACCGTTGACCGAGTGCGCTCCTGCGTACCAGGTCCCAGGTTGCACCGTCGACCTGCTGATCGACAGCCAATCGGTCACTACTCTCCCAACCGTCCTCTTGACGAGAGTGTGACTTGCCGCGGTGAGACTTCCGATAGTTACCAACTTTCCTGGCTCGCCCCTTACGTTCCAAGTATTTACCGTTGTGGTAGAACCGGCAGTGAAGCGGAGAGTCTGCGGGGGAGTTGTAACGGAGATCGAGTCAAACGTGTTATTTCCGACGAAATCAAGTCCGCTGTTGGGCGTGTCGCAAGAAAAAGCTATGGCTGGCCAAGTCTTGCCTCCACCCCTAAACTGTCGCGGGTTCGTCGTGTTTCCGGCGACCTCTAGAGTCCAAGAGTGAGGCTTGACCGTCAAGTTCGTCGCCGTGTCAAAGTCGAGAACGTTCTCGGCGTCCGTTGACATGGTCGTGAGCTTTCCGCCAGACGCCGATGACCTTATCTCTCGTAAGTTCGCGTTGTTCGACAAAAACTTTCCGACCGTGAGCTTCTTTCCGTTCAAGTCAACGATTCCTTGAGTGAGCGTAAACGCCCACAGGTCAGGGCTCATCGTGATGTTGTCTCCGAGCGTCAACGTGCTTCCCGACGAGTTATACGTGATGGGTCGCCTGAAGGCTACTCCATTAGAGGTGATCGTGCTAGACGGTCCAGCGAACCCAACAGCCGTAGAATCTGACGTGACGGTCATGGTCGGTGAGAGAGTCAAGTTACCGATGATGGTCAGCGCGAACGTGGGGACGCCCATCGTCCCTGAGAAACCAGTAAAGTTGAGGTTGCTGCAATTGCCCACTTGCGGGATTACCGTGTCTGATCCTGCGGTAACGTTCATGAAGAGGTTCGCGTGACCCCCGCCGTGGATCGTCCGAGTACCAGTAGACCCGCTGTAGGTGAAGTTGACATTGACGACGTCGTTTGCGGTGACCGGGCTGTTAGCGTTGAAGACGTTGGTATTGTTGCCAGTGATGTTGATCTGCCCGCCAGCCGCGGTGACCGAATGTCCAAATGACCCGTTGCTGTACCAACCAGTGATCGTCAGCGTCTTTCCGTTGAGGTCGAGAGTGCCGCTCGTGACCGTGGTCGAGAGGTTAATGTTCCCGGTGAGCGTCGCGTTATCGCTCAACTTCAACGTCGTTCCCATCGTGAACTGCCAGTTGGCTGGCCAAGTTTTACCCGCGGAGGTGATGTTCTGGGTCGTCCGCCCCTGAAAGAGAACGTCGGTGCCAGTAAGCGAAGCGTTAGAGTCAAGCGTGACGTCGCCGAGGAAGACTGGCTGCTGGCTAAAGTTAAGCGTAAATGTCTGGTCGGTGCCAGAACAGAGAAGATTGCCGATCCCGACGTTTGAGATGTTGATCGTGACCGTTTGCCCGTTCGCTGAGAAGCTGCTCGCGTCAAAGACAACCGTGTCTTGAGGCAGCGGAAAGTTGTTCGCGTCGGTCGCTCCGTTGCTAGATGTCGCCCAACGGTTCGACGCGTTCCAGTTTCCGGTTCCACCCACCCAAAACTTGTCAACTCCCGTAGTGAAGGTGATCCCCGAGTTTCCCTTGAGATCACCGACCCGCGTACCTGACCAGGTCGCCGCCCCAGCTCCAGTGACGTCTCGGAAATCAACGTCGGTCAGCGACACCGCTGCGGCGGTAAGCGTTCGAGCGGTGCCGATCGTGTTGGAGCGCACGAGCCACCTCTCGGTCGCGGCGAAGGGCTGCGGAAACGACAATGTACCGTTGATCGTTTGATTTGCCTCAAGCGAGAGCTCAGCGCCCCACACTCCGACCCGCTCAAAGGTGAGGTTGTTGAACGTGTTTGTCCCGCTGATCGACCTAACGTTGGGGGTAGCCGTGTTCGTGAAGCTCACGTTGTGAAAGGTGCGTCCGTTGCCGCGAAAGAGAGCCGACGATGATGACATGTTGATCGTCGATGTTCCGGCGTTTAGAGTGGGAGCTGATCCGTTGGTGAAGTCGAGGTTGCTCGTAACCGTGACCGTGGACGCCCCTAACGTCAACGTGCCAGATCCCCCGGAGTTGTTGAGGGTAGCTACGGTGAGCGTTTGTCCGTTGGTGTCAAAGGTGCCAGTTCCGATCGTCAGGGCAGCTCCGATCACTCCTGCGTCTTGCATGGTCCACGTCCCAGCACCTAGCGTAGTGACTGTACCGGCGATCGTTTTGCCGTTGAAGGTGATCGTGTGGGATCCTGTTCCTCTGAGAGCTTTAGTCGCGCTGTGAGTGAATGTCATCCCGGATCCGAGCGTCAGGTTTCCGTAGATGTCAACGCCGTCAGAGCCTTGGAACGTTCCCGTGAAACCCGTGAAATTGAGGTTAGCGCAAGTGAGCGGTCCGTTTTCGGTGCCCACGGTGACCGAGCCGCTGTTTCCGTCAAAGAACACGTTGTCGGTCGAGGTGGGTCTTGAGGCCCCACCGGTGCCGCCGGTGGAGGTCGCCCACAGCGACCCGTCAGAGGTGCCGCTCCAGTTAGCTGATCCGCCTACCCAGTATCTGTCGGCCATCTTATCCGACTCTCCGGACGATCTTCGCTAGGTTGGGATCATAGCCGGTACCCATCAGCCCTGACGTGTCCGAGCCAAACGCGAAGAGCTTCCCCTGAGAGTCGATCGACATGTTGATCGCGGAGCCGTAAGCCGTTTTCGCCCAGTCGGTCTTCGCGCCGATCTGAACTGGTGACGACTTGGAGGAGAGAGATCCGTCCCCGAGGGCGCCTTGGGATGCGCTGCCCCACGTAAAGAGCGCGCCGTCGGTGCGGATCGCTGCAACTCCGCTGATGTGGGCGCTCACCGCGGTCCATGACGAGGATCCCACCTGGATCGGTTCGCTCCAAAAGGTTGAGTGATTCACTCCGAGCTGTCCGCTTCCGTTACCGCCCCATGTGAAGAGCGCACCGTCGGAGCGAATCGCCGCGACGATGCTTGAGCTAACTCCCACAGATGTCCAGCTAGAGGTACCTACCTGCACCGGCGACCGCGGACCCGTTGACGTGAAGTTGCCGTACTTTGACCCCGAGAGAGAGTTGTTGTTGTCGCCCCAGATGAAGAGCTTCCCCGACCTGATCGCTAGGCTAGTTGACCTCGCTCCACAGATCGCTGTCCAGTCGGTCGCTGCGCTGATCGCGATCGGGCTGTTGACGTTGTTGGTGTTGCCGTCTCCCACCTGTCCCATTCCCCCTTGCCCCCACCCGAAGAGCACGCCGTCATAACGGATTCCTAGAGCGTGGTTCGTCCCGGGGCCAACCGTTCTCCACCCGAGGGTGCCGACCTGAGTCGGCGAGCTCCTGGTAGAGGTGTCCCCCACCCCGAGCTCTCCGCTCGTGTTCATCCCCCAACCAAAGAGATTGTTTGACACGACGAACGCGGTAGCTGACGGAGTGAAGTTCGCGGTGTAGAGCGCCCTCTTGACGATCCGCACCTCATCGATGTAGCCGTTGATCGTATACCCTGACGCCTCATCTAACCCACCGATCTTGAAGGGCTTCGACGAGTTATTGATCGTGTCGTTGATAGTTCCAGTAGTGCCTAGCTGGGTGCCGTCGACGAAGAGATAGAGGTTAGATCCTGAGCGGCACACCGCGACGTGATACCAAGTGTCGGTTGACCAGGTGAAATCGCGCGCGTATACGTTGACGTTAGTTCCATCCGTTGACCACAGAAACGCGAGACCGTTTCCTGTGGTGTCTGCCTCGTTGAGAAATTGGAAGTTCCAAGCTCGGTTAAGTCCGCTCACGCTCCCTAGCTGGTCGACGATCAACGCGTTCTTTCCAGGTGCTCCGATGTGCCTCACCCACGCTTCGACCGTGAAGTCACCGCTGCCCAGGGAAAAGTCAGGGTGATCTGGCGTCGAGAAGTAGCTCGAGCTCCCGTTGAACTTCGCGGACGTCTCGCCGAATTTTGCGTGTTCGGTCGAGATCGTCGCGCTGCTCCCAGCGGTGAAGACCTTTCCCTTGATCGAGTCAATCGAGTTGGTGGATCCTCCGGCTTCATCGAAGTGCATGAGGAGAACCTCGGCGTTATCTCTGATCGCGTAGAACGAGCTTCCTCCTGGAGAGCTTCCGACGAACGACCACGAGCTCGTTCCGATCTGCACCGGGCTAGATCGAGATGCTCCAGCGTCGCCGAGAGCTCCGTTGGTGCTAGATCCCCACGTAAAGAGCGCACCGTCGGAGCGAATCGCCGCAGAGTTTAAGTCGCCGCACGCTACCGCAATCCACGAGGAAGTTCCGATCTGAACGGGTGACGACCTGGAGGTGGTGGTGCCGTCCCCGAGACGGCCGACTCCTGCTCCGTTTTGCCCCCACGCAAACAATCCCCCGTCAGAGCGGATCGCTAACGTGTGATTTGTTCCTGTCGAGATCGCGGTCCAGCTAGAGGTGCCAACCTGCACCGGAGAAGATCGTGGGGTAGTGTTTCCGTTCCCCAGCTCGCCGTTAGAGTTTCCGCCCCACGTGAAGAGTCCGCCGTCTTGCCTGATCGCGACGCAATATGAGGAGCCGTTGGCTACCGCCGTCCATGACGAGGACCCGATCTGGATCGGGCTGAAAGCGTCTAGGATCGCGGAGTTTCCGATCTGCCCGCTAGTTCCGAGTCCCCACGCGAAGAGGGCACCGTCGGAGCGAATCGCCACGATCGTTGAGCCTCCGTGGACCGCTGTCCACGACGACGCTCCGAGCTGCGGGCCGGGCCTCCTTCTCAAGTGAATTTCAGCGGGAACAACGTAGCCTGGAACGTCTGATCCCCAGATGAAGAAGCCTCCGTCCGACCGGATCGCCCCCATGCAAGAGGACTCAAATGAAGATGAGACCGCGGTCCAGGATGACGTTCCGACCTGAACCGGAGATGACCTCGCGGTGTTATCGTTCAGCCCGAGAATGTCACCTGACCCCCACGTAAAGAGACCGCCGTCCGAGCGGATCGCCGCGGTGGCTGAGGGCCCGCACACGACCGCCGTCCACGACGACGTGCCGATCTGGACGGGTGATGACCTGTTGGTTTGTGAGCCGTCCCCTAGCTGTCCGAGGCCGTTCGCTCCCCACGCGAAGAGGGCGCCGTCGGAGCGAATCGCCGCGGTGTGAGCCCCACCCACGGAGACCGCCGTCCACGACGAAGATCCCACCTGAGTCGGGAGATAGACCTGAGCGACCATGCCCAGCGGAGAGATCTGTGACAGGTAACCAAGTTGGCCAGAGGTGTTGAACCCCCACGTGAAGAGAGCGCCGTCGGAGCGGATCGCGGCATGATGGCCGCCGATCGACGAGGGCGCCACGCTCAACCACTGGGTGCCAGGCATGAGCTCGAAGGGCTCCTTGCGGGCCGTGGAGGAGGCGCCGTCTGGCAAGAACCCCGCGTTGTTGTTCAGTCCGCCCCACGCGTAGAGCTGTCCGGCATCCTTGCCGGTAGATGCCGGGGGATTGTTGAAGATCGGCATTAGTAGTTCTGGCCGACGATCGAGCCCATCCAGATCGCTCCGCCGTCTAGAGTTTGGAAGCAGTACTGATCGATCTTCCCGTTCGTCGAGGTCGGGGTGGGAGCGACTCCGCCGGCCCAACGCACCGACGCCGGCCAGGTCCACGCTTGCTGAGTGCCGTTGCCGACGAGAAAGAGCACGACGGTCAAGATTTCGTTGGCGATGTTCGGCACGTTCGTGAACGACAGAGTCGTCACCGAGCCGGTGTTTGAAACGTAGAAAACGTAGCCGTTCGCGAGGTTGAGAGTGAGCGTGCCGCCGGAGATCGTCGGTGAGCTGTAGATGTAGTTATTTTCTCGCGCCGAGACGTCGGTGACGAAGATGTCCTTCGTGCCCGCGGTGAAGTTGACCGCCGCCCCCGCGTTCGAGCTGGCGATGATGACGGTGCGAGCGAGGTTGTTACCCGCCGTCCAGGTGCCGATCCCCGTCTCCCACTCGCCAGTGGTGCCGTTAACCGCGAAGTAGGGGACGGTGTCGTTGTTGGCCACGATCGCTGAGTAAGCGCGATAGCCCGTCTTGGCTCCCGCGAGAGCGAAGGTGCCGGTACCTGTGGTGGTGCTAGTTTCCCAAACGCGATCGCCAGTCTTGCGTGCCATGATCTTCTAACAGTGGAGGGTGATCCACTATTTATGATCCAAGCTTACCTAACTGGAATCTCGATCTGGAGGTTCTTGGTGACGTTCAGCTCGATGTAGTTGAGCTTGGCGATCGCGAGGAGCGCGTGACGATCATCGGCGGGAATGACCTGGAGATCGACTAGGGAAACTCGCGGGTCCCGATTGAAGACCTGCTCGAGGTCGCTGCGGATGACCTGGTGAGTCGTAGGATCTGAGATCTCGAAGGTCGTGATCGGAATCCGGGTACCGAAGCTGTCGACCATGCGAAGACGATCGCCGCGAGCGGTGAAGATTTCGTTGAGCAGATCCTCCTCGACGCAGTCGATGTTGTAGATCGAAAAGGCCCCGCCGTCCTCGTAGTTGCGGGTGGTGAAGCCCTTGTAGAACTTCGTGAAGACCGGGGTTGAGCCTGGGAGCTGAACAGGTTGGGCTTGGCTCGCGAGGGGATCTCTCGGCTGAACCAGGTTGAACGGGGTCAAGATCGGGGTGAAGTCCTCACGACGTCCGACCGCCGCCGCGGTGCCAGCAGCGAGCGCCGCTCCGAGCGACTCGGCGAGCGCGTTCGAGAAGCCAACGACGGTGGTGAGGCCGTCACCAGAGAAGTCGACCTCGAGGCCCAGCTGACCGATCGCGCTCATCGCGGCGAGGCCTTGAGACTGACCAGTGAAGCCGGCGAGCGAGGTCGCCTGCGCGGACGACGTGATCGAGGCTATGGAGCCAGCCTCACCTGCGACCGTTGCGATCGCGACCATGGTCGCGGCAGAGCCAGCGAGAGCGGTCGCTGACGCGATGACGACTGATTGCGCGATCGCGCCAGAGAGAGCCTGCGAGGTTGATGCGGCTTGCGCCGCCGCAAGCGCGCCTGACAGAGCCTCCGCCGAGCTAGACGCGGTTACATATCCGGTCGGGTCCCCGGTGAAGAGGAGAAGCATCTACCTAGCTTATCTAAAGATCGGCGTTGACCACATCTCGCCGTTCGAAGTATACGAGCCGACGTGCAAGATTGGGATTTTAGTTGCCCCGTCAACGAAGTAGCGAATGAAGATCTTGTGCCCGTAGTAGTGAGAGTATACCTTTGGCAACTTTACGAAACCTTCTACCTGCCTCGTGAGCATGTCAAACCTATTGATCGCCATCTCACCCGTGTTTTCATAACAGATGAAGTACGCGTATCTTCCGCCGTTCGCCGCTACATCTTGCGTCGCGCTGTTCCCGTAGAGGGTGATCTGGGACGTCGTCCTGGGCATCCACGGAATGTTATCGATCCAAGCTCCGTTAGTTCCACCTGCTAAGTCAAAGACGTCAATCTGCGGGCCGCCACCCCTGAAGCTATAACAATACGAGTGGCGAACCGCCTTATCGGCGTCTGGAACGATCGAGAACGATCCAAAGAAGTTGTGCCCTGAAGTTCTTGCCACCGATCTAGCGGCAAACCTCGTAGAGCTCCAAGTGTCAGCCGCCATCGACCCGATGGCGTACGCCGCGTAGACGTACGTGGTAGTGGTGTTTGAGTTTCCTTGGTAGATCAGAAAGTTTGGATACTCGATCACGTACTTGGCGGTCGAGGACGGAGTGACAGCCCAGGCGGTTTCCATCGTGTAAACTGGAGATGCCCCAGCGGTGTGACTAGCGATGATGCCGCGCTGACCCACGGCGGTTGGAGTAGCCGTGTCCTCAACGATCCTGATCTGAAAGTTTCGATACTCGTTTCCGAGCACGCTAGCGTCACCGCTAGCAGCTTGACCTGTCAGAGAGCTAGCTCCAGACGCGGTGGCCGTGAGAGTCCCGAAGAAGCCGTCACTTGGGTTTCGGTTGTGCGGGACATACAGCTCATCCATCATGAACATGACCGGCTCAGATTGCGACGTGTAGTTGGTCGTTGACATCGTGCTAACGGCGCCGGTAACGATGTCATAGATGCGAAGGTTGCTCGTCGTGTACTGCGAGTAAATCTTGCCGCTCAAGATCTCGTACGTGTCGCCGCTCGCTGGGGTAAAGGTGAGCGCGGAATCTAGAGTTACGGTGATCGTCCCGCCGACAAAACCTTGATCCATAACCGGATTCGTCGTATAGGTAGTGGTGACCCTCGCTCTCACGTAGAACGCGCTGACGTTGCTGAGCGTGTTCGCAAACCAATCCGTGGGCATCGTCCATGTAACCTCGCGGCCGTTTGCTACCGACGCGGTGAAGCTAGAGGTGGCATCCGAGACGCCAGACAAGGCGGTCCAAGCCGTTCCGTTCCAATACTCCCAAGCTACGACTCCGCCCACGCCAGCGGTTCCTGACGCGTAGTTGAAGACGAGCTTGCTAAACTTGGTGGGGAATCCAAACGCGGCGTAGTCTCCGACTACCTCTGATCCGGGAAAGAGAGCCCAATCAGCGGTGGAAGAGTTGTTAGCCGCAGTGGTGGTGTTGGTAAACGAGCTCGGAGCTACCACTTGCCAAGTTTGGGTAAACTGAGTGTTGCCAGCGCTTCCCTCGGTGCTCGCGGTGATGATGCGCTCTTCTACCTTACCCGACCCTCCAGCCGAGCTTCCGATGACCCTGATCTTGTATCCACGCCCGTCTCCACGGTTCGCCAGAGCGTTGGCGCTTAGGATCGGGGGTACCGTCGGTGTAGGGGACCCAATCGGAGTCCACGTGATTCCTGTCGAGAGCACCACCTTGCTTGTCGTGTTGCCAGTAGTGATAGATCCACGAGGTCCGTGTGAGGGGGCGAAGACCGCCGTGCCGTCTGAGGATGCGCTAAACGACATCGTGGTAGACGACGTAGATTGAATTTGGCGCTTCCATCCGTCGTTCTCTGGATTATACGCGTAGATGATCGAGCTTGAGCTCTGCCCGTAGAGATACATCAACGGGTGTTGATCAGCGTTGTTACGCATGTCATGAACATACCAGATCGCGTTCGTCTCCCAGTCATGGCGCGCTAGCTGCCGCCAGACCGGGATGTCGAGAAGGTTCTTAAATCCTAGCGTAGTAGCCATTAAAAGATCCTAGAGCGCATCAAGGCTCCGAAGGCCGCGTTTCTGATCGGAGGATAGAGCATCGTGTTGGGGTCAGAGGAGGCACCGAGGTTCGTGACCGTCGAGATCGTTCCGCTGCTGATCGTGGTAGACAATGTCGTCGCGGCTTCTACGTTAACACGCATGCGTGCGTTCTGGTCGACCCACCCGGGTTTAGCAAGGGCGTAGAAGATCTGACGCAACGAGTGCGCGATGTCAGCCAACGTAAAGCGCTGGCGTTTTACCGTTTGGCCAGACTCGTCAACTCCCGCCTTCTCGGTATCAATGATCGGGCCAGTACCCTCTGGCCCGATCTGTACTCCCTGATTGACTGGCATTAGCTAAGCCCCTCTAACCTATTGATCTCAGTGATGATCGACGCTTCTAACAGAGAACTGATCGCGTCAGCTTGCTCCGGGAGGAGGCGAAGATCTCTCGCCGATTTCCCGACGGCCAGACCGGTCTCGTCACGCAACACGTAGATGACGTGTAGCATCCAGTTGCGAGGACCCTGCTGATTAGCAATGATCGTCTCGACGTTCGCGAGCGTGACGTCAGCGATCTGGACCGACTTAGGCATCTACTTTTCCGTTAAAGTTCATGCTCGTATTTATGTAGATGTGCTAGAGTCCTGATTTGCCCATCTTCCCCGCCAACCCGACTCACGCTTCAGCCGAAGAGTCTCCTTGATCCGCGCGATCGTCTCAGGACTCCTGGGTCGACCCGTTAGCTTCTCGATCACGCTCACTCTCTGCTCTTCAGTCCAGGGAGTGCCCGGTTTGCCCCTCTTCACGAGACCCAGCTTGCGCTTGTGCTCATCGGTGCGCGTGGGCATCTTCTTTCCGAGATGGGACTCTGACATCTTTCGCTTCGTCTCGTCAGAGTGGAGGGGGCGAGGTTTGCCCTTTTGAGACAAGCTGAGGTTTAGGAGGTGCTCCGCGGTCCGGGGTGGCTTCTTTTGACCGCGGTTCTTGACGGAGATCTTCTCACCTACGGTCTTCAGCGAGGAGTTAACTCCGTGCCAGTGACCTGTACTAATCTTGAGATTATAGTACCGCTTTCCAATTTCAACGTCTTTGATCATACCGAGCCATCTAAATTCTTCCTTTAGAAGCTCAGCTCTATCTTGGATGTTCGAAACGAGAATTCGACGCTTGAAGTCTTGAGGGCGTCGTTTTCGCGAGATATACATCCACTTAGAGCTACAGACATAGCCATCATTTTGGTCGCCCCAGTGTGACCCGATGTAGTAGCGGTTGTGCTTCTTGTCACGCCAGATGTATATGAAACCAGAGGTAGATTGCTTTTTAGAAGTAGAAATGAAAATAGCTCCAAGGGTTGCTTAGAGCTATTTATCAGACGACTAAAAAGTGTTACTCAGTCTTCCGTGATCGTCGACGACGAGGTCAGGATCGGGGTCACTCCGTTCGCCACCGAGATGTTCGGTGTCACGGTCCCCTTATAGAGCACCTTGCCTGCGCCTGAGGACAACGTGCCGACCGCCCAGTGAGTGATCGTCGCGGCGCCGCCCGTGCACTGCGGAAAGTTGATGTTCGCGACAGGGGAGACGCTGTTCGAGGTTACCACCCATCCGCCCGTGGTGCGTGCGACCGCGACCCGAGCGTACGAGGTGTACGACGTCTCGTTGGTCGTCTGTGAGCCACCCTCACCGACATCCGCGGTGTGCAGACTGACGTGGAGGTTGGTGAGCGGCGATGACGCCGCGTTGTCCGCAATGTTCGCGATCGCGGTAGCGTTGAAGATGAGCCTCAACAGATCGTTTTCGAAGGTATCGCCCTTAGAAATGATACACCTCCACATAAATAATTGATCAAGTTACATTGCTTGATCAACTTGGATTCAACCTCTATTTATGTCATGTCAATACTTCGGATTTGTTTACCTATGGCGGGACCGAAAGCGTAAACGTTATTACATTGGCTCTCATAGAGGCCGAATCGATGACGGCTATATCTCTTCATCGATTTGGATGCGTAGAACTTATCATCGACGTCCAGAAGATTTCAAGCGTCGAATTTTGGTTTATTGCTTTGAAGAGAGCAAGAAAGCTCTTCATGCTCTAGAACAAGTCTGGCTTGATAAGATCAAGAACGATGAGCTTGGAAAACGCTATTTCAACCTCAAGAAAGCTGCAAGAGGTGGGCAAACTGACTCTTCAGAAAATATCTCGCGTAAGCAAAAGCTCTCTTGGACTCCAGAAAGAAAAGCCAAGTGGGTCGCTAAGATGGCAGAGTGGCGTGATCGTGACCCTACCGCTAAGGCAAAGCTCGCGACCATGGTCGGGCGTACCCACTCAATATCAGTGTTAGAAAAGATCGGAGCTGGCAATAAAGGTAAGATCATGTCGAACGAAGTGAAGGCCATCATGTCAGAAAAGGCTCAAGCTAGAGCTCACTTAACCGCAGAACGAAATAAACAGCTACATGCTGCTGGCAAGATCGGAATGAGAGGACGTCAACACTCGGCTGAGACCAAGGCCAAGATGTCTGAAGCAAACCGACTCAGGTGGGCAGCGAAGCGAACTCAAAAAGGCGCCAGGAAGATTAAACCGATAACTCTAGACAGCTTGAAAGGCATGATCTCGGCGATCGCCGAAGCTAGAGCTACTGCTCAGCCCTGATACTTCGCATTCCGTGGCGGTTGGCAACTCGCGTCCTCTGAGCGGTCCCAGGACTCGTGCTTCGGCACGACCATCTTCGGCTTGACCTGGTCAGCGCCGATGCCTGCCGCGGCCGTCGCCGCCGTCGCGCCGCCTGCTCCTCCAGTCGTCTCGATCGGTACGTTGGCCGACGATCCGATCGGCCCAACCTTCAGGCCAGTGCTGCTCAAGCTCGTCGTCATCGAGCCGCCCGACAAGTTAATCAATCCACCAGAGCCGTCAAGCTTCAGGGTGCCGCCGACCGCCTTGACGTCGACGTCGTTCTTTCCAGAGATCGTGACGCTACGAGCGTCGGCGCGGATGTCGACCCCGTGCGCCGCGTTGACGTGGATCTGACTGGTGGATGATCCGGCCTCCTCGGCGTGGTCGCGCAAGAGCCCGATCGGCTGGCCAGAGTGCGGCGGCATCGAGCAGACCTCACGCTCCGGGATCGCGCTGCCGGTCGGCCCGTTCGTCGTCTTCAAGTGGATGTCTCGCGAGGCGGTCACCTTGATGTTGGCCTGCTCGGAGAGGAGCTGAATTCCTAGCTTCCCCTGGATCTTGATCCCGCGCTGCTCTGACACCAGGTTGATCCGCTTCTTGGCGACCAGGTTGATGTTCGAGTCCGAGTAGAAGTTGATGTCGTTCTCGCTGTGAACGTTGTACTTTCCAGCCCCGTACTGGTTGACCGTACCGGATCCCTCGTCGAGCTCGAGGTAGCTTCGGCCGCGAGCCGTCGAGATGTAGATCCGCTCGTTCGTGTCATCGATCAAGATCTGACTGCCCGCGGTCGTCCGGATCCGCACGCGGCAGCGCTCGTCGATGTCAGACATCATCCAGTAATGGCCACCCGGTGTCTTGAAGACGTACATCTGCGAGTCCGCCTTCTCGGGCTCATGCGGCTTGGGCGCGTAACCGTTATCGGTCGGCTTGTTCTTGTTCTTGTTCGAGGGGTGCGCGATCGAGCGCTCGTACCCACCGATCGTGCGATAGTTGGGATCCTCGGGGCCGTGCCCCGCCTCGCGCATGTTCTCAACTGTCGGGAGCTCGTTGAGGGACTTGTAAATCCCAGACTCGTCGATGTCGGTCTTGGTCCCCTCGACCGCTTGTGGGAGGGTGCGGTTGAGCTCTGGCTGGTAGAGACAACCCATCCAAAAGCGGGTGCTCGGGTCACTCTCGAGCGTGCCGACTAGCACCTGCGCTCCGTTCTTTGGGATCGCCCAGAAACCGTACGCGGTGATTCCGCTCACCTGGTCGTGCTCACGGCCGACCTTTGGGTCAGCTGTCACCCCGCCGAACGGAGAAACGTAACGCGCCCACGGCAGGTCCTCCACCTTGAAGTTATACGTGTCAGACGCTGGGATCCAGACCTGGAGGCGTCCCTCTTGCATGGGGTCTGCGTTGTTCTTGACGACGCCGATCGAGAGAGTGAGTCCGCTCATGTGTTGAAGACGTGCGTCCCGGTGGCGTACTCGAAGACGTCACCGTCGGGAGTGGTGGTGTTGGTCGACGAGATCGCGCCGGGTGACTCAGGCCGAACGACGCCGGTTGACGGCTGCGTGCCTCGGACGTTTGAGAGCAGAAACTTGTCATTTTCTTGCAAGGTCAGCGTCATCAGCTGCAAGAACTGGCCGCCGCTGAAGATGTTCTCGACGCGGGTCACCAGGTACCAGCCGGTGTAGTAGACAGGCGTCGGCGGCTCATAGCCCCGACGAGAGTTGATGTTGACCTTGACGAACATCTGCTCGACGTTGCCAAACCCGCTGGGAGCCTTTCCCGGGTCGATCATCCTCGCGATCGGCGTCGCGCAGTCGTCGAGAATCTTGTAGTGCCCCCTGATCTTGAACATGAACTGGTTGGTCGTCGCAGACGCGGCAGCCGCGAGAGTGTTCAAGGCTAGACGCGTCGTTCTCGCCGAGTCGTGCCGCTGGTCGATCATCCCTGAGTTCTCGTAAGCGGTCGAGATCGGGAGGGTGAAGACGTCGCCGCTACCGAGAATCGGCGGGTCGTTCGGCTGCTGATAGCCTAGCATGCGCGAAACGGTGCGATCAGGGTGGCAGATCTGGTTGCTCCAGTAGAGCTGGTCGCTCGTTTGCACCGTGCTCGAGAAGTTGATCGACTTGTCCGCGCTGATCTCTGACGAGTTCAGCCACGCGATGAGGCTCGAGAACTTGACGTCAAACTCTAGCACGTCGACGTTCTTCCCCGCGTCGGAGAAGTAGAAGTCGAAGATGTAGTTCTTGTCGCGGCCGCCCTCGAGGAGCAAGATGTCGTACATCTGCTTGGCCTCTGTGCTGTCGATCATCCAGCGCGCTCTCACCACCGGGAGCTTCAACCCGATCTGTCTGTCAGCCAAGATCTTAGATCGGTTCTCGGCGATCTGGTCACTGACGGTCTTACTCGACAGCAAGATCTTCCAGATCATCTCCATCACGGGCATCTTGCTAGCCTGGAAGGTGATCCAGCTATCTGAGCCGTGAGATCGATCGGTCGTGTTAGCTAGGGTGATCGCGCCGTCGATCTTAGCGGTGTTCTCGATGACGTATCTCATCCGCTTCCGACGGCCCCCGTTTGCCTCATACTCGATCTCGTAGTTCTCGTTGAGCTTCTCCTCTAGCTCCTTGAGCGCATCTGACACCGTGGACGCCTTGATCGTGATGTTGTTGTTGACCAGCCCTAGCACGGCGGCTTTGTTCCGCCCGTTACGAGTCATCACTGAAGCGATCGACACGAACTTCATCCCGTACTTCCCGCCCTGGTGATTGAAGGAGGCCTCCATGTCGTTGAAGATGATCGGGATCGCGATGGGCTCAAGCGGTACCGACCCGATCTCGCCCACGAAGAAGATCTTTAAGAGGAAGTGCATCGACGACGTCACGCTGAGCGACAATCCCCTCCACATGAGCGCTTGAAACTTCTGGGCGAACAACATGCCGCCCGGCTCGAGAACGTCGAAGGTGATCTCGCTGACGACGGCTGCTGACGACGGCTCGTAGGTGAAGCGCACGTTGTCGATCGACTGGTGAGCGTCGCGTCGAGTGTTGATGAGCAACGTGCCGTTGGGCTTCTCAGGGTCAGTTCTGAGGTTGTGGTCCTTCTCGATCACCGCCTCGATGTCATGCCAGTCGTGAGCTCCGTGAAGCTCGAAGTGATACGTGTAAGTCTTAAACCGGTCGAGCGGGTTCTGGGGGTTCGCCATCAGGCCTCTCGCTTGCTAGGTGCTCCGCCCGTCGCCTTGCCCAGGAACAGCTCTCGCTGCATGCGGTCCTTCAAGGGGATCAAGAGAACCTTCCCCTCGACGATCTCCTCGATCGGATCGATGATCCCGTTGTACTGTGCGATCACCCACCAGAGACCCTCGTCACCGTACCACACGTAACCCAACAGCTGGGGCTTGCCCTCGTACTTCTTCTCGACGACGTAAACGATGTCCGACGGGTGGCTTGAGATCTTCGCCCTGCTCCACCACTCGAGACCGAACGTCGACATCTCGGTCGTGCCGCCGAGCACGTACCGACCGTTCTTCAGGTTGTAGGTCGAGTTCTTAACCGACATCAGGGCTCAGACGGACCAGGGTTGGGCAGAACGTTTCGTCCGAACGTGTCGGCGGCGGCGACGGTCGGATTGGCTCCTGTCGTCGTCACCGTGGTGATGCGGTTAGCCAGGTTGGAGGGATTGATGCCGCTGATGAACTCGTTGACGTTGACCGACGAGATCTGGCTAGTCAGCTCCTTGACCTGTGGGCTGTTAAAGATGACCGCTGGGTTGTGGATGACATCCAAGATCGGGCCGACGGTCTTGTTCAAGACCTCCCCGACGCTGGGCAGGCCAAAGGGACGGGAAGCTAAGCCCGGGAACTTCTTCGAGCGCTCACCGTCACCGAAGGAGATATTGTCAGGAACACGGAACTGCTCTTCACCGCCAAAGTCGGTGATATTCGCCGCATCAAGAAAGAGCTGCTTCATCTTCCACTTTTGCTGCGTCTCGCCGTCGCCAGTGATCTCGTCGGGAGTGTAGATCTCGATCAGGTCGATCGAGATCAGGCCGATCACTGGCATCGGCTCGGTGTACTCCATGTTGTTCTTGTCGAAGATGTAGTCGGTGTCGTCGGTGTAGGTCCAGGCGTAGTTCTTGATGACCACCGGCACGTTGTCGACGTTGCTGTGGTTGTATGCCGACAGATAAACGACCGGCGGAGTCGAGCCAGAGTTACCGAAGTCGGGAAGGATCCACGACCTGATCAGGTTAAGGTAGCGGAGGTTTTGGACCGCCTCCTCGACGTTGCGAGACACGAACTTGCCCGTGATCGAAAACTGGCGGCTGCTCGTGTTGCGATAGGCCAGGATGTCGGTCGGGAGGTGGATGATCGGGTAAGGTTCGTAGTGAGCGTTACGCGTCTCCGCCAGCGGCGAGGACGCCTCGAAGATCACGACGTTCGCGTCGGTTCCAAGAGAATCCTTGATCTGGATCTTAAATTCCTTCACGCGTTAACCTTTTGAGAGTAGGGAGCTTTGACCGGTCGATTGAAAGCGTCCAACGCGATCGGTAGAATATTTAGCCTCACCACTAGACAATTATTTGTTTGGATTCCAACGGCTTGGTGACCGAACTTGTCGAAGAGGAGGCCGGTGAAGAGAGCGACGCCTCCAGACGTCTTTCGCTTGATGTTATTCAAGGGAGCTGGGAGATCAACGTCGCGCGTGATGATGTCCGAGGCGAGATGCGGCGCGCGTGTCGGGTCATTGACGTCGAGACCGTAGAAGTCATAGACCCGAACGCGCGAGTCGGTGGTCGTGCTGGCATCTCCCTCATTGACGACGGGCGTCTGGAAGAGGATCTTCGGGTTCTTGAACTTCGAGTCGACGTTGTTGACTAACACCGGCTGCCCGTCGATCCGATAGGCGAGCGCGAGAGGCTTTCCGGTCGCGTCATACGTCTGGTCAAAGCGAATCTCGAGGGGCAGCCGATCGGCAGGAAGCGTGGTCGGCGGCTCATAGTTGACCCACTCCGTCTTCGCCGACGAGAGCTGGTTCAACGCGTTCTTCGAGATGTCAAAGAGAGCCCGCGTCGTCGTGTAAGCGTCCGGAGCCGTCGCGGCGAAGATCGCGTTGAGCTCCGCTAGCGAGAGCAACTTGAACGAGGGAAGCAACCTGAAGACGCGATGGGTCTGGTTGTACGGAGCTCCGCGCCCCTCGTCGAGAAAGATCCCGATCGTCACCCACTTGCCACCCATCGTCCAACTCTTCGCGCCGCGCTCTGGCGCCGCCGAGATGACCGCGGTACAGAAGAAGTCATCTCGGTTGTCTGGCTCGTACCAGTTGAAGTGTGACGGCACGACCAGGTCCTCTCCGTCGATCGAGTAGAGGTCATAGAACGCGTTTGTCGGGTCGTTGAACGGGACGCTCACTCTTCCTCACCCTTCTTTGACGGCTTCTTCTTGACATCTTGCTCGTCCTCAACCGGCTCCTCGGGCTCATCGGACTCCTCTTCCTTCGGCTCCTCCTTCTTGGGTTTGGCGACGACCTCCTTGAGCTTCGCCTGGACCATCTCGGCGATGACGTCGTCGTACTCCCCGAAAACCTGCTTGAAGACCTTCTTGAGCTCGGTCTTCGTCTCCGCTTGCAAGATGCGGTTGCGCACCTCTGTGCCAGACAGTCCGCTCTCACCCATCGGCACGATCGTATAGTAGCCTCCCTCCTTCGCGAGGGAGAGATCCTCGAGCTTGAAGTCCTTCGGAAGCTTGGAGAAGAAGTCCGACTTCTCGTAGCGCTCGGCGTCCTTTTTGCCGACGGCCGAGAGGTAGACGAGGTCATACCCCTTGTATTGCTGGAAGATCTCCTTCGGACTGAAGGCCGGGTTCTTGCACTCGACGACGCGCCGCGGGCGAACGCCGTAGAGGGTGACGATCAGCTCTTGCTTCTCGATGAAGCTGAACGGCGAGACCTTGCCCTCCTCGGCCTTGAAGTTGGTCTTGTTCGAGGTGGCGATCCACACGTTCTGCTTGCCGAACTTCCGGCAGAGCCAGCGATAGGCGTGGTAGTGGCCGAGGTGAAAGGGTTGGAAGCGTCCGCCGTAAACGACCACCAGCTTGCGGGTGTTCTTCTCGTCAGCCTCTGGAATCTCAGGCTCCTCGTCATCGATCGGCTTGGCGGTGATGTCCTTGAGTTCAGTGAGCTTCATTCGTTTCCCGGGGTTAAATATGCTTGCTTCTATTTACAGGCAAACAAAATGGCCGCCATAGACATATATGAGCCCTGTGAGCACTGCGGGTATGACACCGTGCATCCAGACTCTTGCCCAAACTCAGAGGTTTCGCTCGCAAAATCGCGTGCTGAATCGCGAAAATGTTCATCTTTCGCGAAGAATGATAGGATCCAATCCTCTTCCACTCTAGAAAGAGGCTTTATAGAAGGCAGATTCTCACAAAATGGCGAACCATTACCCTCGCGGTAAAAGAGCAAAAAACGACACAAAACCCGAGACGACGGCGAAGTACTACCTCACCAACGCCAAGCTTCTCCCAGCGGTGATTCGCGCCAAGACGATCGGGAAGATGACCGACGAGCTAGCCGAGATGCTCCTCATGCTGACGCGCAAATACGCGCAGCGCCCCTGCTTCAACGGTTACACCTACAAGGACGACATGATCTCAGAGGCGATCACGAACCTCTGTCTGAACGCCTTGAAGTTCAACTCTGACAAGTACGACAATCCGTTCGCTTACTACACCACCTGCATCAACAGCTCCTTCCTTCAGTTCTTGAACGTAGAGAAGAAGCACCGGCGCATCCGCGACATGCTCCTGATCGACGTCGGCGAGAACCCGAGCTTTAACTTCACCGTCGACAGCCACAAGCAAGAGGGCGGAGAGTTCACTGGCGAGCTCCGTGAACTGAAGCAACAGATCGAGGAGGCGAAGGTTCGGACCGTCGAAGAGGCTGCGCTAGCCGTCAAGATCGCCGAGGAGAAGCGCGTCCAAGCGATCAAGGATCGAGAAGAGGCTCTCAAGATGAGCGAGTCAGAAACGGTCCGTGATCTCGAGTACGTTGAGCCGGAGCTGCAAGAAGCCGCGCTTCTTACGTACGACGAATGAGAAAATATCCTCCGCCCTAGGTGGAGGATCTAATATCGGGATGGCAGTAGTCCCGCAGCGCTTCAAGAAGATCGGCATCTTCACCGACATACATTTCGGGCGTCGGTCAAACTCTCGCGTTCACAATCAAGACTGTCTAGACTTCATCGATTGGTTTTGCGCTCAGCTCGACGACAGCTACTCCCACATCGCATTTCTAGGAGACTGGTTTGAGAGCCGCTCGGCGATCAACATCGAGACGCTCCACTTCTCCTACCAGGGGCTCCAGAAGCTCAACTCGGTCGGTAAACCTGTCTACTTCTGCGTCGGCAACCATGACCTGCATCGCCGAACTACTCGCGAGATCCACTCTGTTCAGATGTTTCAAGAGCTCGACAACTTTCACGTGATCGACAAGCCAGTAGTCGAGGACGGCTTGCTCTTCTCGCCCTACCTCTTTCCTGAGGAGTACCCGACCATGGTCGAGCACAACAAGCTCTGGGCCTGGCTAGGGCACTTCGAGTTCAAGGGCTTCGTCGTCACCGGCCAGGGACATGCGCTAGAGCACGGACCCGTCCACACCAACTTTGTCGGGCCGAAGCGCATCTTGACTGGCCACTTTCACAAGCGCCAGAGCCAGGACAACGTTCACTACGTCGGCAACGCATTTCCGATGGACTTCGGTGACGCGGGTGACTACGAGCGCGGGATGGCGACCTACTACGTCCCTGAGGACAAGCTTACCTTCACCAACTGGTCGAGTTGTCCCAAATACCTAAAGACGTCGCTGTCCAAGATCATGGGGCAAGACACGATCAAGGCCTTCCTTCCCCGGATGAAGGTCAAGTGCGTCATCGACGAGGAGCTAGGATACCAGGACGCTCAAGACCTGCGCGTCGCGATGATCGAGCAGTATCACCTACGTGACTTCATCCTCGAGGAGGATCGAGAGGCGAAGCAAGGGTTGCTAGAGGGTGACAACGCCAAGGTGGTCGACGGGTTGGGTGACTTCGGCAGCATGGATGACCTCGTCATCCAGCAGCTAGAGATGGCCAAGGATGACAAGAAGGCGAAGATCGACGTGAACCTGTTGATCGAGATCTACAAGAGCGCGGTCGCTGAGGTAGAAGACAAGGAGGAAGAGTGAAGCTGTTCGAGCGCAAGGACCACTACGAGGGTCAAGGATTCGCCAAGGCCGTCTTCGGCTTCGGCAAGATGTACCAAATGGCGGAGATCTGGAAGAACCACCAGCGCGCCGCCGACGAGCCGGAGTGCTGGGCGTTTACCAATGAGTGGCGTGCGAATGGCTGGTACGTGATCATCAACGTGCCTTTTATCTTCAAGCGACCGTACATCGACCCGAACTCATACTTTGAGAGGGAAGGTCCTTGCCGTCTAGTTTATCTCATCACGCGGCGCACGCCTGTGCAACTCCCGCGCTTCATCGGCGACGTTCACACGACGAAGATGACTCCGACCACGAGATTCCACAAGGATTGGATGATCGTTGATCAAGGTTAAGGTCACGGTGACAGGTCTGGGCGGCTGCATCTTCTACGAGGCCGACGTCATTCGGCGGGCCTTCGAGGGGTTAGGCTACGATGTTTCCGTGACGTCAAAGTTTGACTCGCACGACATCCCTTTCCCCGAGAAGCCAGATGAGTTCTATTCTCGGCGCACCGAGCAACTCCTCGAGCGAGTCAAGGCGGGTGAACATCCCCAGCTTGAGCTCACGATCATACATCAACCCTGGGGCGGCTGATGAGATACGGACTCTGGGAGCTCAGATATCTCTCAAGCAAGGAGGGTCGTCACGGGGAATGGTTCAAGTGGTGGCTTAAAGATCCTTCTAGAGACGTCTATCGTGACGGCGGAAGCGTCGAGTGGCGCGTCGGGCCGTTCGTGCTCACGAGGTGGATCTCATGAGCGAGATCAATCTCGACCTTGTCCGCTTCAGAAACTTCATGTCGTTCGGCAACTCGTGGACCGAGGTCAACTTGCGCTCGCGCGGCACGACGTTCATCGTCGGCGAAAATCTTGACGAGGGCGGCTCCTCTGGCGCAGGCAAGACGACGACGATCAACGCGATCGCCTACGCCCTTTACGATCGGGTGCTCGACAAGCATCTGAACAAGGACCAGCTGATCAACACCACCAACGCCAAGCAGAACACGCTGATGGAGGTGGAGCTGTACATGCGGCGAGGCGATCAGCGTTACGTCATCAAGCGCTGGCGCGGCGCGGAGTCGGGTGTCAAGCTTCTCGAAGAGGGACATCCTCTCGACCCCAAGCATGAGCCGGTCATGATCGGCGACGTCGTCTTCAGGGACGTCACCCCGGCCGCCGTCAATCGCGGAGAGGACAACTTCAACAAGAAGGTGATCGAGCTCTTCGGCTTCTCCTACGAGCTCTTCTCGAGGATCATCCTCTTCGAGGGAAATTCGGTACCCTTCCTCAGCCAGACCGCTGGCATCCAGCGCTACATCATCGAGGAGCTGCTCAGGATCCGGATGTTGACCCAGAAGGCCAACTACATCAAGAAGCAGATCCAGCTGACGGAGAAGGACATCGACGTTCAGAAGATGCTGATCAAGCAGCAAGAGCTCCAGAACGAGAGCCAGCTGAAGCGCATCGCTGACGCCGAGGAGCGAGTCAAGCGCTGGGAAAAGGGCCGCGAGGAAGACTTCACGATGATCCAGGCCGAGATCCAGAAGCTGTCCGATGTCGACTTCGAGACCGAGGAGCAGCTTCACGCTGAGATCCAAGCCCTCCAACAAGAGTTCGACGCCTTCAAACCCAAGTTCGACGCTCTGACGACTCGGCTGGCCGCGAAGCAACGAGAAGTTTCTCCCGCCCAGGCCGAGCTTAGCATCCTGATCTCGGGCATCGGGAAGAAGCGCAAGGACCACGAGCGTCATCACGCGAACTTCACTCACCTCCGCGACGCCAAGTGTCCGTTCTGCATGCAGGCGTTTACCGATCCGCACAAGATGCAAACCGAGGGGAACGCTTGGGCCGTCCTGGAGCAGGAGATCAAGCTCGACGAGCAACTGATCGATCAGCACGAGCGGCGCGTCGCGGAGGACAAGGCTAAGATCGCTGTCGAGATGCGCGAGATCCAGGCCGAGATCCAAGGGTTGACCGAGGAGCGGATGCAGATCAACGCCGCGATCCAGGAGGTCAAGTCGGCCGTCAAGTACCCGACGCTAACCGCGGCTCTCAAGGCTAAGAACAGCGTCACCGCGCTCAACGAGAAGTTCATGAAGCGGGCGCAGGAGACGAATCCTCACCTAGAGACCGTCGCGGCTCTCAAGAGTGAGGGACTAGTAACGATCAACAGAGATGCCCTCGACCAATTGATCAAGTTTCATGAGCACCAGAAATTTTTGGTCAAGCTGCTGACTGACAAAAACTCCTACATTCGCAAGAACATCATCGCCAAGACGATCCCCTTCCTCAACAAGCGGATCGGCTTCTACACCGAGAAACTCAATCTGCCGCACATCATCCTCTTCCAGCCCGACATGAGCTGTCACATCTCACAGTATGGCCGCGAGCTTGGGCATGGAAACTTGTCGAACGGAGAGAAAAAGAGGCTAAATTTAGCGCTCTGCCTCGCGTTCCGTGATACATTGACCTATCTTCACTCGAAGGTCAACGTGCTGTTCACCGACGAGGTCGACGGCGGATCGCTGGGTCAGCATGAGGTTGACCTGCTGATCAGCCTGCTCAAGCGAAAGGCTTGGGATGACGAGATCTCGATCTTCATCATCTCGCACCGTCCAGAGTTCGACGGTCGTTGCGATCGCAACCTGGTCGTCCGCAAGGAGGCTGGCTTCTCTCAACTCATTCCTCAGCCAGACTGACGATGTTTCGCATTTACCGATCTTGCCGCCTCGACGGGACTACCTCTGAGCCGATCTACGCTAGAGACGGGGTGACGGTGATCGGCTATACCATCCACGAGCAACTCAACCCTCTAGAGACCCGCGAGGATTGGCAACGCTACTGGGACAACTACTTCAAGAAGCCAGAGGAAAAGTGAGAATCGTCATCATCGGAAAGAACGTCGGATGCGCCTGGTGCGAGCGCGCCAAGAAGTTCCTCGACGAGAAGCAGCTCGAGTACACCTACTTCGCGGTCGAAGATCACCCGGTGATGAGGGATCTTCTCGTCGCGATGGGGATCCGCACCGTGCCAGCGGTCTTCGTCGAGGGGTTGGGCGGCGGCATCTTTCACCTCGGCGGCTACAATGAGCTCCAGGAGCACGTGCGGTGACGACTTGGGACGCTCCGTGGGTACAGCCGGGTGAGGCGCCGACGCAGATCGAGGGCAACCTCTGGATCGGCGCCTTCCCTCAACCGTGGGTGCGCCGCCAGTTTGACTACATCGTGTCGGTCGTCGACGCGAAGTTCTTCCCCGAGAAGCCCGGACAGATTCACGTCTGCATGCCCTTCGAGGACTCACCTGACGTCAAGCCTGTCTACTTTCACGCGATCGCTGACCTCGCTCACCGCTTCGTTCAGGACAGACCGACGCTCGTCCACTGTCAGCACGGGTACAACAGGTCAGGGGTGATCGTCGCCCTGACGCTGTTGCGGATGGGTTGGGAGCCCGAGAGGGCGGTCAATCACATCCGTGAAAAGCGTGGTGCTTCGGCCCTGTCGAACTACCACTTTCGCAACTGGATCTTAAGTAGTGCTCTACGAGCTCTGGCAGACTCCTAAAGGTCAACTTCTCATCCCCACGGACAACGTCTCCTCGATTGAGGCGGAGTCTAAGAAGCTACACACCATCTTCGCGAGAAACATCGCGGAGGCGGAGCATCTTCGCGCCGAGTACACGCGCAAGATGATCAAGCAGCGAGGCACCACTGACTGCTCCGTCGCGACCGTCGCCATGGCCGCAGACGTGCCCTACGAGACCGTTCTAGAGAAAACGCCCGCGGATGTCGTCGAGATCTTGCTCAGCAAGGGTTGCCTCGACAAGCACATGAGCGCGATGCTCAACGCGCTCGGCTACGAGAACTTCGTCGACTACGAGAGACGAATCTTCTCGTGCCACTACGCGACGACATCCTTCACGCGAAACATGCTGTGGGGTCGTCGCGCGATCCTTACCGTGATGTCGAAGAACGTGCGTGACGGACAGCACAACATCTACTGGGACGGTCGGCAGCTCTTTGACCCGTCACCCTTGCAAGTTTACTATTGGCACGAGGTTGAGCCGATCGAGATCATCTTCTTTGACGAATCTCGGCTTCGCAATAGAAAAAATTAAGGATCTATTTCACTCTATAAATAGAGAGTGGGTGGAATCTATAAGATATGCAACATCAAAGACGGCACCGTTTATATCGGTAGCGCGAAGGATTTTGTAGATCGTGAGGGAAGGCATTTCTACAATCTCACGCATAATTGTCATGTCAATCCCCACTTGCAGAGAGCGTACACTAGAGACGGCCGAGAATCATTCAAATTTTTGATCGTTGAGGTGATCGAGCCTTACGATAAGCTCACTTACTTCGCCAGGGAAAATCATTTCATTGAGCTACACAAAACTAATGGTAAAGTTTATAACATAGCAAAAGCTGAGGGCGGGTGGACGCATCATACCTATCTTCGAAAGCGCGAGATAGGTAAGAAGATAAGCGTAGCTAGGCGAAAAACATTGTGCGCCATGTCAGCCGAAGATCGTAGGAAGAAATACGGGCATAGGCGAGGTACAAAATTAACTGAAGAAGAGAAGATAAATGTAAGCAAGAAGCTCAAAGGGGTCGTGAGATCTCCAGAAACTCGAGAAAAGATGCGCCTTGCAAAATTGGGTAAACCTTCTAAATTGAAGGGAGTCCCCAAGAGTGAAGAGACGAAGCGAAAAATGAGTATAGCCCAGTTGGGCCACCCAGTCTCCGATGAGGCCAAGGCTAAAATGAGAGCCGCCAAATTACGGCGAAGGACCCTTTAATGACAGAGCCGTTATTGCAAGAAGTAAAACCCAAGAAGAAAAAGATTAATTCTCGTAAGAAGGGGAATAATTTCGAGGGACACATCGGTCACACCCTCGCCGCGGCGCTCCCGCCCCTCCAATTTCGTCGATCCCAGCAGTCAGGCGCCATCCTCGGCGGTGTCAACGCTAAGTTCTTAGAGAACTTCTCGACAGACGCCAAGGTCCTCTTCGTCGGTGACGTCGTCCCGACCAACGAGGCGGACGTCTTTCGCGACCACGGTTGGAAGTTTCGGTTCACCCTCGAGTGCAAGTTCTACAAGACACCCGAGAACATCGAGCACCTGATCGAAGCCAAGCGAATTCGCGACTGGTTCTCGAAGGCGGTCACCGACGCGGGGAAGGTCGGGAAGGAGCCGCTCCTCATCTTCAAGTTCAACCACACGGCTACTTTTTGCGCTGCGCGGTTAGGAACTGCCCCCTCAACGATCAAGAACAAGCTTGTTCTGGTCGATGAGAACGCCAAGAACGTGATCGAGGTTTTCCTCTTTGACGAGGTGCTCGCGATCACCGATTGGTGGCGAACCAGTTCGTGATACAATAGTCAAGTGAGAGATCAAGCTCCCGGCATCTTGTTCGTGATCGGCTTCGGCAACCTATTGCTAGAGCCGATGTACTTCTCTCACCTACAGCAGACGCCCGTTTACTACTGGCTTCTCTTCCAAACTCTGATGGTCTTCCTGTGGGCGTATCACGAGAAAGATCGGTAGTCGCCCTCTTCGGGACCTACGACAGCAGCTCGTGGCGTGACCGCTTCATCGCGCGCTACGACGAGCTCGGCATCACGTACTACAATCCGATCGGTGAGAAGAGAGACATCGCCGCCGAGGTGGTTCAGCTCTCGACGGCGCCGATCGTGCTTCTCCCGATCACGAGTGACTCCACCGGCTTCGAGTCCCTCGTCGAGGTCGGGTTCGCCGCTGGCTCCCTGCACCTCAACCCGACTCGCACGCTAGTCACCTACATCGCGCCGACGGTCAGCCAATCCGTGAGGCTCAGGGATCTAGAGCTAGCCGACGCTTCGAACCGAGCGCGCAAGCTCGCGATCGCGCACCTCGCTTACCTGAAGTCACCCCAGATCATCCTGGTCAACGACCTAACCGAGATGCTGATGAAGAGCATCGAGCTGTGCGGAGTCAAGAACTCATGACTGGATCTTATCATGGGATGTGAATACTGCAAGGTACCAGACAGATGTGAGGGTTATCATCGAACAGGACGTCCTTGTTCAGCGCCCATCGACGCCCCCTTGTCAGCCAGAGAGGGACGGAAGTGTAACTGCGGTGGCGACGTCGAGGGTCACTGCATCGATGACGTCTACGATGACTGGCGTTACTATTGCGTCACCGGGTGCGGCAAGACCTGGGTCGAGGAGGGCGGCGACGCTTGAATAATTTCTAGCCTCAAGCTTTGATGTTACCTTGTCCTCTTACCCGAGAGGACATCATGAACCAACAAGTCGCGAAAGCGATCCGCAAGCACCTCCGTCAGATCGAAGCCGACGCCCGCAAGCGCGAGGGCGTCGAGGAACCCAAGGGACCACGCTCTCTCCGTCGCCGCGGAACCCGAGCCTACTACGAGCTCGAAAAACGTCGCCCCTTCCGCGTCCAGGTCACCGAGACCAAGAACGAGGACGGTACGGACGGCGAGCCGAAGCTCGAGAAGGTCGACATCGGCGCCGGACAGCTGGTCAACGCTCCGAGCACCACCCGCGGGCGCTACCTCGTGCTCAAGAAGTCGATCACCCGCACGATCCAGCGCCGCACCCTCGAGAGACACCTCGGCGGCAAGAAGGCCCTCAAGAAGCATGACGACAAGCTCGCGGCCGAAAAGCGCGAGGACGCGAGGCGGGCCAAGCGTCTCGAGCGCCGCCGCAAGGCCGCTAAGATCGGTTGGGAGGCGTTCAAGGTGCGTGAGGCGAAGCGACGTGAGGCGAGGGCCGCGGCGGTCGCGTGATCGAGATCACCAAGATCATCCCGGGAGAGATGCCAGCGCTCGCTCGTTGGCTCGAGGCGGAGGTCAAGCCTCAGCTGACGGGAGACGTCAGCAACTACTCCAAGGGGCGTCCGCGCTGCTGGCTGCGGATCGAGCCGGGGCTGATCAGCAAGATCAAGGACCAGCCAGGCGTTCACACACCTAACGAATACTGGGAATTTCTCGAGTGGATCACCGGGTGGCGGTTTGACTATTGCCTGGTGACCTACTCGGGCGACGAGACGCCCGTGGGCATCACCCCTCACCGCGACTCGGGCTTCGCTGACTACGAGGCCTACGGGCTCAACATCACCAGCACCTCCGAGTTTCGCTACTGGAACGCTCGCAACTCCTTCGGGTTCTCCCACCCGGTGAGAGAGCTGACGGCGTACGACCCGCCGACCCACGTCGTCGAGCAAACTCCGGGGATGGTAACTCGCTTCAATTGCAAGAACATCCACGCCGCGATACCCCAGCCGAAGCGGTGGGCGATGAACTTCTGGCGGAAGAAGAAAAGGTAGTGGCCCGCGGGGTCAAGGCGGGATCCGTTCGGGGTCCCTATCGCAAGACGACGCAGAAGATCGAGCGGTTTCGGGTCGAGCTCAATCGGGCGCTGATCCTGGCGATCGACAATGACCGATCTCTGCCCGCGGAGAAGTTTTACACCGGTAGAGAGATCCGCCAGCGATTCGGCCTGTCAGCTCTCGTCGAGTTCCGAGAGTGGTTTAGCTCTGAGCAGAGCTTCGACAATGACAGGGCTGATCAGATCCTCCAAGCGTTTCGCTCGGGTAAGATCAACCAACGGACCTACACCTCTAGAATCAATCGCTGCTTCAAGTGGCGCTGGCGTCTCAAGCTCGGGCGAGTGATCGACGCGAGGTCGATCGTCAGGCCGGCGGTGCTCGAGTTTTAAGTCAGGCTAAACCTGTACTAAATTGTAACATCATATAGTATAGATAGTAAGAAGAAGCAACTGAGGTGTCAAATTAAATGCACACCTCTAGACGACGGGCGCTAGCCCGTCCGCCGCGCCAGCGGCGAAAGATAGGAAAGTTACCGATTAGAAGCTGCGCCGGGAGAGACCCGGCGGACGGGCTAGCGCCCGTCGTTCACACGAAGGGGTGTCCGCCCTTCTTCATCAAGTCTCCCGCTTCCTTCATCCGCTTGTTCAAGAAGTCGACCGCTCGATCACGCTCAGCTGGAGTGAGCGCCCACACGTCATCCCTCGTCATCGCCCCTCGAAACCAGTAGAGGATCTGGTTGAGTTGTTCGATGAGAGCTTCATTGTCACGGGTGAACGAGTTGATCACGGTCTGGATCAGCTCTCCGTTGTTGGTACCGATCACCCGGAGAAAAAATTTATCGGATTCAAGTCGAGATCATAGTCAAAGATCGCGTTGCAATCTTTACAGGTCAATTTCTGCTTGAAGTCGATCCCCCAGTCAGACGCTTCGTTCGCACGTTTGACGATCATGTCGATGCTGGTCTTTTGAAGCGCCGCGAGCCACTCGTAGATGAAACCAGACTCGGTCACTCTCTGGCCGTCATCCTCTACCGCTGCGATCACCGTTAGCAAGTCATTTAAGACCATCTTCTCTAGCATCTGGCGCGGGACGATCTCTCCGCGCATCTCGATCTTCAGAATGTCCTGTCTAAAATTGATCTGAGCGATTGTCTCAGAGAACTTAACAGGACGTAGAGTGACGATCTGGCCGTTCTCGAGCGGACACGTGAAGAGGAGATCACGCTTGTCGAGCAGCTCAGTTCGCATGTTCGAGATCATCTGTGCGAGGCTGACGTTGTAAGTGTGCTCCTTAGCGTTAGCACAGTTGTGCTTAGCAGCGACGGTCTTCACGTCGCCGTAGGTAGAGGACATGAGAAAGCAGAAGATCGCGTCGACATCCTTGGAGAGGAGATCGTCTGGCTTGAGGATCTCGGGGATGCACTCTTGGCAAACCTCCTCTAGAACCTTCGCGCTGATCAACAAGTCGGCTGACTTGAGCTTCATCTCGGCGAGCGCTGACATGGGCTTGACCTGGATCTCACCCTGCTTGGCGCTGGGAGCTAGCACACCAGGGTCGTAAAAGAGAGCCTTCGACGGAAGCTGGAAGACCTTCCCAGGGAGCTTGACCTTCGCGAGAAGGGGATTGTTTGACATGCGAGTTACCTCTGGTATGTTATGGCTTCTTATTTATCAAGCCTGGAGTGGGTTTCTGGCGAACATTTTTTACCTCTGGCTTGTTAAACATCCCGGTCTTAGTGAGCTGCATGTTGCGAAAGGGCGGAGGCACGACCGCCCAGAGCGGGCACTTAGCAACGAGCGACGGGGTGACGATCGGGTCAAGCCCTTGCTCGATCCGCTGCAGGTTGACCTGGATGAGCCACTTGATGAAGATCTCCTTTAGATTGTGCGGAGTCGTCGGGAGGGCGTTGAGATCAAGAAACAAGCCAGAGGTGTTGAGGAGAATTCCCTTGAGCTTGGTGTAATGCTCCTCGATCTCCTTGACGTCTACCGACTCGGTCATCTTTTTAAGGAGATCAGGCATGTAAATAGTATTTATGTCCAGAGAAAACACCGCTCAGTCGATCTTAGACCGCAACCGCATGCTTGACTCAGCGGCGAAGGAGATGCGCCACGCGTCCAAGATGTTCACGAAGATCGGTGAGCATCTCTCTAACGCAAATCTTGATAAGCTAGCTGTCAACGTGAAGGAGCAGCTCAAGCGTCTCGACCTCGTCGACGAGAAGATGCTCAAGGAGATCGGCAACTCTGCGAAAGATCTTGCGATTCTCCTCGACAAGCTTGAGGATCAAGCCTCATCGGCAGCTCAGCGCCAGAAGGACATCGCGCATGAGATGGCCGATCTCTGGAAGAAGTCTAGACAAGGGGCTACCTGGAGGAAAGATCATCCTCTCCAGCAATCCGCCGAAATTCGAGATGAGAAGGCCCGCTACTTGAAGCTAGGCCGTGAGGCTGAGTTGCTCAAGGCCCACAAGGCGAAGATGGATCAGCTTCGCGAGGAGGTTTTAGCTGGTAAGGAGTTCGGAGGGGTACTGAACACGGCTACTAAGGGGCTAAGCGATCTCACTAAGTCAGTCAAGGGCACGATCGTGGCGTTTGCGTCGATTCACATGGCCTTGAATCTCTTGAAGAGAGCCGCGACGACGATCTACACTGAACTCACTGATCTGTCTCAGAAGGGCCTGTTAGGAGCTTCTGGCACCTTTCAAAAGCATGGCTTTGGGCTGTCGTTGAGCGCCAAGGAGCAAGGTCAGATCATCGATCAAAATCGTAACCTGATCTTGATGCTGGGTGGTGGTGTAAACGCGATCGACCTTTTTCTTGATGACATTCGTGACTCTCGGAAGGAGCTCGAGTTCTTAGGCACTGCGTCGGCCGCGGCGACGGCCAGGTTCTCGAAGCTCACTCAAGAGTTCGGCTTCGAGCGACGCGACGACTCACCCCAGGAGACCATCGAGCGCAACAAGAAGATGCGCAAGGGGTTCATGGAACAGTACAAGGTGTTCGCCGGGGCGTTCGGTGACTCAGCTGACCAATTCGCTACGATGTACGAGACGCTGCTTAACGAGGAGAGCATCCGTACTCGTTTGAATGTTCTTGGGCGAAGAGAGGCAGAGCTCTACACCCAAGAGCTGATGACTCGCACGCAAAACTTGCGGATGATGGGCTTATCGAATCAGCAGATCAGCGAGTTCAACAAGAAGCTCAGCGACATGTTCGATCCGAAGAAGAACACCCTCGTCGAGAGAACGAAGGCTGGCGCGGACATGCTCTCGGTGGTGAACATCATCAGACCGATGCTAGAGCAATTTGGATTGGCCGATCTCGCGCTAGAGCTGGAAGAAACTCTCCCGGCGCTGAACGAGTACATTCGCACGGCGATGGATCCGGGGGCGACGGAAGAGGACATTCAGAAGCTAGAGGCGACGGACAGAGTGGCTTACGCTCAAGCTGCGTTCCAAAAGGCCGTCAGCGCGCTTCAACGAGAATCATCTGGCAGGGCAAGAATTCCGATTCAGGGGATCACCCAGAACGGAGCTAGTCCGCTCTTCTCTCACACGATGGAGCGAGGCCAGGTGCTCAGCACAAAGATAGCTACTGGTGAGTACATCCCAGAAGCCGATCGTGCCAGACGGGCCGCTGAAGCCAAAGCTCTAGCCGAGGGCAAGAAGCTTCCCGGCAGTGGAACCTTTAAGCTGAGTGACTTCGTACCTCCAGAGTTCAAGCAAGGACTACTCGACGCCGGGAAGTCTATTGAAGCGTGGGCAAACACGTGGACGAAGAAGTTCGGTGTAGACTTGACTGGATCGACGGAGACTGTCATCAGCTGGTTTGGTCAGCTGGGCGATAGCTTGCTAGAGACGATCGGAGTCACTAACGATCTGGGTAAGAACTACGGTGACCTCTCTGACATCGTCGGCAAGGTCAGGTCGATTCTAAGCGAAAATTGGCTTACCTTATTTGTCGGTGCGGTCGTGGCAGGCACGGCGGCGCTAGGACTGTTTGCCTTCCAAGTAGCTCGTGCAACCGCAGCTCTACAAAACCTCGGAGGACCGAGCCTTCCCGGAGGAACGCCTAGCGGTGGTACTCCGGACAAGCCGACTGGTAAGGGATCCGGGCATCGGTCCAACCGGCCGGGCGGGGGAGGTCCTCGAGCACCTGGACGAGTGCCCATGCCGACGGGAGCGGGTGCTGCGAGTGCAGCAGGTGTGGCTGCCCGGGGATTCCTTGGAGTCGCAACGGGGCCGGTAGGTTTGGCTCTAACCGCATTGAGTGCAGCCGACGTAGCCACGGGCGGAGCTATCACCGGAGCAGCTGCTACTGGAGTCACTAATGCTATGATGTATGGCCGTGATCGAGAGGTCGCTGACATGCTCGCTGGAAAACCCGGACGAGGCGCGGCGCCGCAGTCATTTCAAGCTGCTCCAAACGCTGACGTTAGCGGATTGCACCCGAGCGTCCAGTCTAGATTTCGAGCGATGGCTGACGAGTACTACCAGATGACTGGCAACCAAATCAAAGTCACCAGCGCGAGGAGAACTACCCAACAGCAGATCAAGCTCTACCAGGACTACATCGACGGAAGGAGCAAGCTCCCCGCGGCAAAGCCTGGAACATCCCTCCACGAGCGCGGCTTAGCGCTCGACATCGACGCGAAGCAAGCGCAAGATCTACATCTATCAGGCTTGCTCCAGAAGCACGGATTTACCTGGCCGATGCCCCAGAGAGATCCGGTTCACATCCAGACGCAGGGCGCCCAAGGCATGGGTGATCCAGTTGAGCAAAACATCGTCGCACCAGATAAAAAGGTGCTCGAGGAGCTGAAGCGCCAGACCTTCATCATCGATCGTGACACCTATGGCGCTCGGGCCGTCGAAGAGCTCAAGCGGATCTCGGCGACGATCGTCGACAAGAGCGGAGCTCAAGATTACTTCCTCGAGAAGCTCAACAGCACCAGCTTCATTCCGCCTCAGTCGATGAAGCGCCACGGGACGATGCTGAGCGGCGCGTCGCCATCATCAGATCACCACGGCGAGTTCCCGCCTCAAGTAAAGTCAGACGGCGGCGGCGCTCCGCCCGCGCTGAGCGGCCTCAAGCCCCTCATGGGCACGCTCGAGAAGGTCGGCTCGTCGGACGCGTTCCGCAACATGATGGGTGGCATCGCCGAGAAGTTCATGCCACACCTCCAAGGCGCGGTTCCTGCCGTCGATGAGTTGAAGGCGAGCGCGTCGCACCTCGCGAAGCGGTTTACCCCGGTCGACGCCGCGAGCGCGTCCTCCTCACCTCCGCCGTCAACCGCCAACATCGAGAAGGCGCTGCGCAACTTGACATCGGGACGTGACCCGCTGAAGCTGTCGTTGCCTGACGGCTCTCCCGACGCGGCCGCCTCTAGCTCAGACCCTCACCTAGATGCTGAGAAGGCGAGCCTCCAGGAGCTCCGCCAGCAGACCAAGCTTCTGTCAGGCGTGATCAATGCGCTGAGCAAGAGCGACACGGCGCCCTCAAGTGACCCGTTCAAGCCCTCGACCATAAAGCTCCTCGGGGTGGAATAACCGTCTCGGGGTGGAATAACCGTCTGGAGAGGTGATAAATACCTCCCTAGACCAGAGGACATAGATGCCAGGCATTTTCACGGACTACTGGCGGATCGTAAAACCCGCCCCCGCTAAGACCCAGTACACGGCTTCCAGCCCGGAAGTTGCCAAGCTCTACAGCAACTTCTCGTGGTACACGAAGATCATGAAGGGGGCGGCGTCCAGGTTCGCCAAGTACGCCCAGTACAAGAACATGGACAACGACGTGTTCGTCTCCCGGGCGCTTGACACGATCGCCGAGGAGATGACGCAGCCGAGCGCCAGAACCAAGCTTCCATTCGAGATCGCCTACCAGAACGAGAGCGACGGGGACGTGCCTGACGCGGTCTCGACTACGATTCGCGCCGCGCTCCGCCACTGGGTCGACGTCCAGGACTTGAACACTCTCCTCTTTGACATCGCCCGCACGGCGATCAAGTACGGTGATTGCTTCTTCCGGAAGGCCTCTGACCTAAAGAAGTGGCAGTACGTCGATCCGAACGACGTGATCGGCATCTCGGTCGACAAGGACGGCAAGCCGGAGCACTACCACGTTCGTCACCAGGACGTCTCTCGCCCGATGGGCGGCACGACGGTCGGTGAGGTCGCGATCATCCCGGCCGCTGGCATCGTCCACTTCACCCGCGCGAGCTCGATGGACGACAACGGGCCGTTCGGCGAATCGGTCCTCCAGCCGTGCGTCCGCGCCTTCCGCCACCTCTCGCTCCTCGAGGACTCGGTCATCATCTACCGCATCGTCCGCGCGCCTGAGCGCCGTGTTTTCTTCCTCGACGTCGGTCACATGCCGCCGCAGCGGGTCAAGGCCTTCCTCGAGGCGGTCAAGACCGAGATGAAGCAGAAACGCATCCCGAACGAGACCGGCGGCACGGACAAGATCGACTCGGTGTTCAACCCGATGTCGATGACCGAAGATTACTTCTTTGCTCAGACGGCCGACGGCCGCGGCTCAAAGGTCGAGACGCTCTCTGGCGGCGAGAACCTAGGCGAGATCGCTGACCTGAACTACTTCCAGAACAAGTTTCTTCAGGGCCTTAGGATCCCGTCAAGCTACATGAGGGGCGGCAACGACGGCGGGATCGCGATCGCCGACGGCAAGGTCGGCATCGCCTACATCGAGGAGGTTCGCTTCGCCAATTACGTGGGGCGGTTGCAGTCGAAGATAAACGATACCTTCGACCAACACTTCAAAGCGTACCTCAAGTCAGCTGGCATCAACATTGATCACCACCTGTTCAAGTTGAGACTCGTCGATCCGCAGAACTTCTTGAACTACCGAGACGCTGAGGTAGCCGACAAGATGATCTCGAACTACAACGCGATCAAGGACATCAAGGTCCTCTCCGAGCAGTTCAAGCTCGAGCGCTACCTCAGCCTGACTGAGGACGAGATCCAGGAGAACGAGATTCTGCTCAAGAAGGAGCGCTGCATCCCCGAGGAGGGTCTAGGTCCGCGCCTGACCGCTCACCGCATGATGTATGACCCGCAGTGGCAAGAGAACCTTCCGGACATCAAGGTCCCGGAGAGCTTTGAGGACCACACCAAGACCGAGGAGGGTGGGGGTGGGGAGGAGGGCGAGGAGCTCAACACCGACGAGATGAGCGCTCCTGGTGAGGAGGGCGAAGAGGGGAAGGACGCGCCTGAGGGTGAGGAGGGTGGCGGTGAGGAAGAGACGGGCGGCGACGAGCCGGCCACAGAGACCGAGGAAGACACCGGTGGCGAGGCTCCCCCTAAGGAGAAGTGATCGCGACTTTTCTCACCGTTTCTTTGGAATCATCGCCATCGCGTCCATCTGCGCTAGCCAGGACTTGACCTCAGGATCGTTGATCAGCTGTTCTAGCGCGAAGCGATCAAAGACGTGACCGTTGCTGGAGATCAGCTCGTCCGCATGGACGAGAACGCTTCCGAGCTTACACAGTAACGCTGGGCTCGGCTTCAAGGGGTTCGCGCTCGACGTCATGAGATGCGGGTGAACCAGCGGTAGACTTCCTTCCGCTTCCCGCCGTCGTAGGTGAGGGTGACGGGTACACCGCAAGCCCAACCCAGTACCAGAAGGATCAGAATGCCCATGAAGAAGGCGAAGATCCAAGCGAAAAACACGACGCCGACGCAGACTGCGGCGATGATCGCTAGTACGAGGAGCGCGTTGTAGAAGCCATCGGTGAGCCAATTCCAAAGACGTACCGGCCACCAGACACCGATCACGACACGACGTTCGAAGTGGTTCACAGAGCGCCTCCACTCAGGTTGGTATGAGAAATTATATCAAAAAGCGCTCAAAAAGTACACCTCAGATTCCGGCCTCATGAATCATGAGGCCGGAATCTTCACTTAGAGCCGCGCGGCGCAGGCCGTGCAGTGGGGAACGTCGGCCGTCCGAACCACCGCGCCGCCGATCGTCTGAAGCCGGCGCCGCGTGTCGTAGCTGGAGAACTGGTTGGCTGCCCGGGTAAAGGCATTGGTCACGCCCCACATCGTCTCCATCGGCTCGATCGCGTAGGCCGCCATCACCCGATCGATCTCGTCAGGAGTGAGCCGGTTCTCCCGAGCGATTCGGCGGATCGCTTGCATCGGGTCGAGCTTCATCTCGGCCGCCGCCTTCATCTTCGGCGCCACGACGTTCTCGAAGATCTTGGTCGCTGTCTCGACGCCGCGGAGGATGTTGTCCATCATCTCGGTGTAGAGCTTGGCGTTGACCGCGATCTTGAAGAGGAAGTCCGGGTGGATCATCCCGTTGGTGCAAACGAGGCGGTAGGACGCCGTCTCGACCTCGGGGTTGATGATCCCGTAGTCCGAGAAGCGAAGGCTCACGCCGGCCTTGACGATGTCATCGACCTTCGGCCGCGTTTCGATCTTGCCGCTGACGAAGGTGACGTTGAGCTGCTCGACCTTCTCGTTCAGGTCGATCTGGTCGAAGTGGTCGAACTTGTCGAGCACCGTGCTGACGAGCTTCACCGGGTCGGTGTAGGGGAGGCGCTTGGTGAAGGCACGGAGGGCCTTGGCGTCCTCGGTGAGAAGCACGACGTCCTTGACCTTCGGTGCGAGATGCTTGACGACCTTCTCGGCGAGGTCTGGATCGGTCTTTCGGAGGAAGGTCGACGGCACCTTCATGTGGTGGCAGAGCTGGTTGAAGATCTGCGGGTCAGCGATGGAGAACTCGTCGTTTACCACCATCACCCGGTTTTTGTCGTCGAAGGCCGTTCTGACCTTCTTGACCTCGACCTGCTTGATGCGGTTCTGCCGTTCCTTCAGGATGTCGAGAACCTCGGTTTTATCCACGAACGCCTCTCTTTGAGGATGGTAGAAGGGAAAGTCCATTATAACACCGCGTTTCTGAAAGTAAACTGAGATGAGGATGTGATTTTGTGGCACTCTGGCGGGATCGAGCGGTTTCTAAGACGATCTCTTTAAATAGGTGATCAAGCCTTAGGAGCCGCTATGACCAAACTCGCAGTCCTGATCGAAAACCTCTCGCCGACCACGGCGAACCTGATCGTTGAGGAACATGGCCCGACGAAGGCTTCTTACCTCAGCGGCATCTTCATGCAGTCCGAGATCCAAAACGGCAACGGCCGGATCTACCCTCTCGCCGAGATCAAGTCGGCGATCGAGAACGTCAACAAGAAGATCAAGGAAGGTCACACGATCTACGGTGAGCTCAACCACCCGGACAATCTCCAGATCGACCTGAACAACGTCTCCCACATCATCACGGAGATGAAGCTGGCGGGCAACGACGCGGTCGGCAAGGCCAAGATCCTCAACACCCCGAAGGGTCAGATCGTCAAGGCGATCATCGAGGGCGGAGGCAAGCTTGGGGTCTCTTCGCGCGGCTCTGGCAACGTCATCGAGGGCAAGGTCAACAGCTTCAACCTGGTGACGGTCGACATCGTCGCTCAGCCGTCGGCTCCTGACGCTTATCCGTCGCACGTGATGGAAGCTCTCCAGGGCGACAAGAAGGTCATGACTCTGGCTGAACAGGTGTGCCACGACAAGGCCGCCCAGAAGCACTTCATCAAGGCGATCAATGAGTTCTTCGAGTCGCTCAAGGGAAAGAAGTAGACCGTGACAACTAAGAAAACGCTTCGTGAGCACCTCAACTTCCTCCGTCGGCATGCAGGTCTCCCGCAAGACTACACCCCAGAAGCCGTCAAGGACGAGCCGAAGGTAGAAGCTAAGCCCCAGGAGGAGGTTCTCCAGGAGGGCGAGAAGGGCTTGGATGTTCTCATTCAAGATTATCTCGACTTCAAGAAGATTCATCGCTTCGAGGGGCCGAGCGCGATTCGCAACCTCGAGATTCTCTTCAAAGCTCTCGACGAGAACTACCGTGACACCGACGCTTTCTTGTCTGACAACCCCGGAGCATGCGAAGCGATCATCGAGTGGCTCGGCACCGTACGCAGCAAGGAGTGGAAGGAGCGCCTCAAGGCGCTAACCCCGCCGCAAAAGGAAGATGACGATGACGGCAACTAAGGTGAGCTTCAAGGATCTTCTCGAGGGAGAGGCCGCGGCGCCGGACGCTGAGATGTGTGAGGACTGTGGCAAGCCTTCCGCTGATTGCGAGTGCGAGGGTAAGGATTGCTCAGAGTGCGGTGCTAAGGATTGCAAGGATCATCCGAAGAAGAACCATAAGATCAAGAAGGAGACTCGCGAGTATCTCGAGAAGATGCTCGCAGAGGCTGGCTCGTCGTTCTCCAAGGAAGTTGAGCTTCACTACTCTGGAAAAATGGTAGGTCAGCTTGACGACATCATCGTTCTGCAAGGAGCTGGAATCGAAAAGATCGCTAAGCTCCTCGGGCTTGACGACGATTGGAAGCTCAAAGAAGGCAAAGTCTACGCGGCATACGATGGCATGCGTTTGACCTTTTTCGCCAACAAGGGTGACTTTCAACCTGAAGAGGAAGACGCTGGTACTGATGGACGCAAGCTTCCGATGGCCAGTCCACGAGGCAAGCGCTGAGCCGTGGAGCTTCTCCTAGAGCTCCTGGCTCTTCGAGAAGCTAAGGGCCTCACCCTCAGTACCGATAATCCTGGCGGCAAGTGGCTCGAGAAAGAGCAAGAGTACTGCCGTAGCCAGGGAATGAGCAAGGAGTTCGGCTCACCTAATCGGTTTGGACCCGTCACCGCCACCTGGTCACGCCAACCGCTGATTCTCGTCGATGTTGTCGCCAAGATCAAGGGCTTACGCGCCGAACAGCGTTCCGTTCGTGAGCAATCTCTCAGCTTCCTCTTAAAGCACATGGAGGAGAACGATCGTCTTCCACCTAGTCTCAACGCCACTGACGCGATGTCTGAGCCAAACCAGCTCCAGTCAAAGAACTACAAGCAATACGCGCCATTCATCACGGTCTGGTACGACGGGACTCCCTGGATCAGCGAGGGGAATCACCGCATCATGGCTGCCAAGAAGCTAGGTTGGAAGTACATTCCGATCGAGCTTCGATATTTCACCGGAGGCGAAGAAGCTGACGGTCCTCTATCGCCAGCCAAGGTAAAAGCTATGGATTCTGAGGCGATCGCCGCTGGTTTTAAGCCAGAAAATGAGTTTCGTGCTCATCCAGAAAGAAGGCGGCTTAGCTCTAGAAAGCTAAGAAAAGTAAGCACTAGAAGCACATAGAAATTAGTTTTAGCAGTTTCCTCCCATAAAGCGTCGAGATCTTAGCGAGAAAAGGTGCTCGATTCTAAATACTAGTCATTGATTCTGGTGAGTTGTTTTCACCAGCCACATAACACCGGAGAAGCAAGCGATGGATGAAATCCTGAAGAAACTGCTTGAATCCGATCTCCTTAGTGAAGAAACTAAGGCTGAGATCAAGGGTCAGTGGGAAGCCGCTACCCAGAAGTATCTCGCCGAAGAACGCGCTAAGATCGAGGTCGAGGTTCGCTCCACCTTGACGGAAGAGTTCGTCAAGGCACGGGAAGAGCTTGCTGCCAAGGTTGACGTCAAGATCGAAGAACAGCTCAAGGCTGAATTCGATGAGCTCAAGGCCGACATCGAGAAGTTTCGTGATCTCGAGGTCGAGTACGCCGAGAAGCTGGTTGACGTCAAGGAAGAGCTGGCGCAGCAACTCGGTGAGCAACTGAACCAACTGGTCGACAAGCTCGACGCCTTCCTCGAGGTTCGCCTCGATGAAGAGATGGGCGAACTGAAGGGCGACATTGACGAAGTCAAGAAGCTCGAGTTCGGTCGTCGCATCTTCGAAGCTGTTGAATCCGAGTTCAAGAAGTTCCGCGCGGTCGATCTCAACGAGGTCGAGCAGAAGCTGGGCGAGACGCAAGACGCTCTGGCCGACGCGCAGAACAAGATCGCTGCGATGGAGAAGGCACGCCTCTCCGAAGCTCGCAACGCCAAACTCGAAGAACTTCTGTCACCGCTGAGCGGAACCGCTCGCGAGCAGATGAAGATCATTCTCTCCAACGTCGCCACGGAGAAGCTTGACGAGGCCTTCAAGTCGTACATCGGTAAGGTCCTCAAGGAATCCGTGGTTGAACCGAAGAAGAATGAAACTCAAGCGGCACCTGCCACCGCGCCTCTGAAGGAAGACAAGCAGCCTACGGGCAAGCTCGTCACCGGAAACGAGAACGCGGAGCCGGCACCGGTTGAAGACAACAAGACGAACGATCAGCTTGCTCGCATTAAGAAGTTGGCGGGTCTGTCTCGATAACGACACCTTTTACAAGGAGCCTCACATGAAGGAACTGTTCGAAAACTGGGAAGCGACCAAGAAGACTCTGGTCGAGGGCCTGGACGCGCGTCGCGCGGCGATCGTTTCCACGGTGCTGGACAACCAACGCCAATACCTGACGGAAACTGCAGCTGCTGATGCCACTAGCGTTGGAAACATCGCTAGCTTCCAGAAGATCATGCTCCCGATGATCCGCCGTATCATCCCAGGCACCATCGCGACCGAGCTTGTCGGCGTTCAGCCGATGACTGGTCCGGTTGGCCTGGTCTTCTCGCTGCGCTTCGTCTTCAAGAACACAGCGACCACGTCGGAAACCCCTGGCGGCGACATCGCTGTCAATGACGAAGTCTTCGGTAACACGTCGGCAACCCCGCCGTACTCGTCGAAGATGCGTCGGTTCTACTCCGGCGGTATCGATCCGGCTGCCTCTGGCGGTCTCTACGATGCCACCTTCGGAGTGAACCAGGGCGGTGCATACACTCCTGGCAGCTCGTTCTCGCTGTCTTCGACGCCTCTGAGCGGCGAAGCCGGTGACACGGTTGACATGGAATCGTTCCCTGGCCGCAACATGGGTCTGCAGGTTGTTCGCCAGCCGGTGAACGCCAAGACCCGCAGGCTGCAGGCCAAGTGGACCATCGAAGCGATGCAGGACCTCTCGGCCATGCACGGGCTAGATCTCGAGTCGGAGATCACCCAGGCGCTGTCGGCTGAGATCGTGCACGAGATCGACAATGAGATCGTGACGGACCTGATCCGCCTCGCTGGCACCACCGAGACCTTCGACATGTCGGGCACCTTCACGGGCGTTCCGCACTACGTCGGTGATCGTCACGCCGTCCTCGGCGTCCTGATCAACAAGGTCGCGAACGAGATCGCAGCCAAGACGCGTCGCGGCGCTGGCAACTTCATCGTTGTCTCCCCGCAGATCGTCTCGCTCCTCCAGTCGGCGTCCAAGTCGGTGTTCGCACCGGCCGTTGCCGGATCCTTCTCGGGTCCGAACAACACCCAGCTGGTCGGCACGCTGAACGGCACCATCAAGGTCTACAGCTTCCTGTTCAACGCGTCGTTCGCGACCGTTGCGACGGCGACCGCTGTGCCGGGTGGAGCTGGCGCGTCCTCGGAAGTCATCCTCGTCGGCTACAAAGGCGGCGGCGGTGAGACCGACACGGGCTACTTCTACTGCCCATACATCCCGCTCATGACCACGAACACGGTCACTGACCCGGCGACGTACGGCAGCCAGCTGATGGTGATGACCCGGTACGGAAAGGTGACGTTCACCAACTCCGCTACCTCGCTCGCCAACAGCGCGGACTACTACGGCAAGATCATCGTCAACAACATCACCTTCCTCTAAACCGGGAAGGTAGTTGCTGGCACGTAGTAGAAGCATCAGCCAAAGCATCAGAGGAGAGGGTCACTTCGGTGACCCTTTCCTTTTGGTTCAGCTGTTGAGTGAACCTCTCGAAGGGCGAGAGAACGGATGATCTTAGCTCGGAGATTCCACTTACGCCGCGATTGAAGCCTGCTTTAGGATTCCAATCCGCGCTTAGAATTGTCAACTCGCAAATCACGTCTGCGACCGTACGGTAGTGCTCGTTTGCCGCGACTTGATCACCGACTGTTCTGCTACTTTCGCATGATGCTGTTCCGTGCTTCCAAGCACACTCGAGCACGTAGCCAGTCTTCACCCACTTCGTGGTGATCGTGTAGGACGAGATAACTCTACCAGCTCCGTCAAGAAGCTGCACGGTGTTGCGAAGGAACCAATCTCGCTCGTGCACAGGTAATTGATGTTGCGAGTAGTTCGAGTGCATCTTGTTCGAGATGCTAGGACCCGTCCAACCGTGCGGCTTCGAAAAGTAAGTGGTGCCGGTGAAGTCGCTCATCGCCCCTGAAGGAATCTGTCTGTCATGTTACCGACCGCGGCCTTGTAGTACTCGAGATACTCACGAGCTTCCTGCACCGTCATGTCGTGAATCTTCTTGATGATGTCTACGTTGTGAAAGTTGTAGGTCTCGAAGTGTGATCCCTCAGGCAACCCGACGATGTGAATCTCGTAGGCTGGTCCGCTGGGAGTGCTCGTGTCATACGTTACCACCGCCCACGGTCCGACCTTGTCGTGATAGATGATCGGTGGCTCAGTCATGCTCTAGACCAGAGGTGCACATGAGGAAACTGCGGAACGGTCCCGCGCACTAGCCGCGTGGTGACGTTGAGGGGGCGCTCGAAGAGGATGATCTCGTTTACGTCTAGCTTGAGGTGCATGACGCATCTCGCGATGAACTTCATCACTGATGAGCGATCAACGAGGGGGCTCGCGCACCAAACTATTCGCTGCTTTGTGTCCGTTGGGAGATCATAGGGGTACGCGTTGTCTGCTAGGAGAATCAGACTTCGCTGAAAATAGGCATCTACCTCGGCTGCGAGCTGTTCTTTGGTGAAGGTGTGATAGTAAGCGTACATCGTGTCGCTCTTGAGCGGCACGAGCTGAAGATTTTTGATCGACCTGCGACGCGCTAAGAGGTCATCGAAGCTAGGGTAGTTCGGAACGAGAATGGGCTCAGGGCTCTCGGTCACTAGCTCTCCAGCGACGACCTTGAGAGGCGTCATCAATCGCTTGATCTGGTTGAGCAACCGTGGCTCGGGAACGTGCTCACGCACGTCTCTCAGCCGAATCATCTCCACAGGCCGCTCTCGACCCAGTGCTCTGGACAGAACCACTTCTGGTTCTTTCCGTAAGTTGACGGTTGTGGGCACTTCGAGCACGGAAACGGCACTGGGACCTCCTTCGGTCCGTCTGGCGTCATGATCGTTGCCCGGTAAGCTTCATTCTTCGGCATCTCCTCGGTCTGGAGAAGGCCTTCAATGTCAAGATCCACTAGAGACTTTAACATATTCGTAGCAATGAGTAAACATGAAGCATTCTTGGCTCAAGCGTTGCTCTGGAGATAAATACCTCCGACATCTTGAATCAGGAGACAATTCGATGCCCACTCTAGTTTCCGCCGGTGTAAGCGTTACGATCGAAGATGAGAGCTTCTACATCCCAGCCTCAGCTTCGACGGTGCCGCTCTTCATTCTTGCGACTCGTGCTGACAAGTTGCAGCCTGACGGCGTGACCGCGGCAGCTGGAGCGCTCGAGAACAACGTCGTTCGCACGATCACCTCGTTGAACCAGTCGGTGACAACGTACGGCGTCCCTCACTTCCGAACCACTGGCAGCGCTCAGCATCACGGCGACGCTCGCAACGAGTACGGCCTCTTCGCACTGAACCAGTATCTCTCGCTCGGCAACCTGGCTTACACGGTTCGTGCTAACGTTGACCTAGCTGACGCTCCTGTCATCACCTGGTCAGCTTCGGCTCCAGCAGCTGGCGGCGGCAACGTCGGTAACGGCACGGTCGGTAGCTTGACCGTTGACCAGAACACTGCTGTCGCTGAGACTTGGACCCTGACCGCTACTAACGCGACGACCTTTACGGTTGACGGTTCGGTATCGGCCCCGGTCCCGAACGCGACCGTCGGCACTCCGTACAGCAACGGCATCGTGTCATTCACGATCACGGCAGGCGGCACCGCGTTCCAGGCGGGTGACACGTTCACCTTTACGGTGTCTTCTTCGACCCAGAACAACCCTCTCGGCGCGACCGACGCGCTCCGTCGCACCACGATCGTCAGCGCTCTCGCGTCGGTGATCAACAGCAACATGGATATTCGCTCTGACCTCTACGAGTACAACATCCTCTGCTGCCCTGGCTACCATGAGGTCGTTGATGAGCTCCTCGCGCTGAACGACGCGATCGGCAAGGAAGCTTTCATCGTTGCGGATACGCCGTTCAACAAGACCCCAGAAGAGACCGCAACCTGGTCCCTGACGGTTGACCGTCGTCGCAGCGAGAACGTTTCCTACTACTACCCGCACTGCCTGGCCTCAAACCTGGACGGTGTGGAGGTCTTCGGAGCTGCCTCTGGTGTCGCCCTCAAGGCGATCACCTACAGCGACAACGTCTCTGAGGTCTGGATGCCGCCTGCTGGCTTCCGCCGTGGCAACGTGACGGGCGTGGCGAACATCGGTTACGTCACCGGCACTCTCGGTGCGGCGACTACCTTTGTGGCAGCTCCGCTCAACCAGGGTCAGCGTGACGCGCTCTACGACTTCAACAAGAACGTCAACCCGATCTCGTTCTTCCCTGGCCGCGGCATCACCGTGTTCGGTCAGAAGACGTCTTACAACGTCGCGTCGGCGCTCGACCGCATCAACGTGGTTCGCCTGCTGAACAAGATGAAGCGGGACATCCGCAAGGCGTCTATGTCGTTCTTGTTCGAGCTGAACGACCGGATCACGCGCGAGACGATCAAGGCGATGATCGACGATTACCTCAGCGACATCCTGCAGCGCCGTGGCTTGTACGATTACGTTGTGCAGTGCGACGAGCAGAACAACACCGCTGTACGTATCGATCGCAACGAGCTGTGGGTCGACATCGCGGTCAAGCCGGCGAAGGCTGTGGAGTTCATCTACATCCCGATTCGCGTCGTGACCACTGGAGCAGATCTCTAAGCTCTCACTTAGAGAAGTAAAGAAGCCGCCTTCGGGCGGCTTCTGTCTTTCTGGAGCTAAATAGAAGATGCGACTTTCTGAGATCATCGCCGCTCGAGGCGAACCCCGCAAAGCTACGAAATTTCGGCTACAGTCGGCCGTTCCAGGCACGAAAAATTGGGAAGACTTGAGCAAGGAGCCAGTAACTCGTGAGGAGGCGACCGAGTTTCTAGAGCAAAACCCAGACGAACACTTGATGAAGTATAGGGCGCTCGGCGTCGACACCAATGAGACCCTCTACCGTGCAGATAAGCCCGACCTGAAGAGCACGTTAGCACGCCACGCGCCTCCTGAGGTTCACAAGCGTAACGAGGACTTCTTCAAGAAATATCTATGAAACTCACCGAGCTCGTCGAGGACATCTATCTGTCACCAGACTCGAAGCGAGTCGTGGTGGCGACCTCGAACAGCAAGGTTCAGCGAGCCTCTGGGGATGACTTCATCAGCACCGCCAAGCCGAAGCTTCCTCACCGCTCATCATCGACCACCCGCACGGGAGGCGTCGTTGTCTACAGCGCTTACCTCTACCACCCGAGCAAGATCGTCACCGAGATTCTCTCGTCGATCAAGGGTAAGGGGCCGTACGAGGTGATCGACAACTCTGTCAATCACTTTATCGACGAGACAGCAGCTTGGATGGGGCCCATCCTGCAGAGCCGCATCAACCCGACGCTCGTCGTTTTCCCGCGATCTTCATCCGGGTTGACTAAGCGATTCGCCGCGAGCCTCACCAAGCACTTCAAGAACGCTGAGATGATCGAGGACGCGTTCGTCAAGAACGTGATCAACATCACCGGTGACGAGCAGAAGGATCGAGCGATGGTCGGGTCACTGATCGACATCGACCATCCAAAGTTCGAGACGTTGAGCAAGGAGACCGTTGACGAGCTCGAGAAGCGGTTGCTGTCTCTCCTCAAGCGCGAGGGATCTGGAATCGTTCCGATCAAGAAGATCTATAAGCCGCTCGCGCAGTTCATCAAGGGCTTCATCAAGGCCGAGAACATCAAGGAGAACTTGAAAGGGGCTCGCGTCTTGGTCGTGGATGACATTCAGTCCTCTGGGACCACGATGCGTGAGATGGTTCAGATCGCTGAGGCCCGCGGCGCAGAAACTATCAACGGAGCGACGATCTTTCGCCAAACTTCGAAGGCATCGGAGAAAAAGTAGGTTTACGGAGTTGTGCTTGTGTTATAATCGCCTCATAGTGACGACGGAGGCGACCGTTGTATATCCCCAAGGAAGAGCACAGCTTCTCTGACGAAGAACTTCAACTCGCAGCACAGCGGGTCGCGAACGTTTACTCCAGAGCACTGAACCGCAGATTTCGTTGTCACCTTCCGGTACCGGCGCGTCTCTCATTCACCCTTCACCAGGACAAGAAGCATCACAAGTCTGCTGGAGTCGCTTATGGGCAGTCGATGTCGGTCAATCTTAACATGCCGATGCTTCGTGAGTACCCGCTAGAGATGCTCAACGAGACGATTCCGCATGAGCTCGTCCATCTGGTCGAGACCGAAAAGTTCGGCAACTTGACGCATCGATTGACAGGCTCACACGGTCCAGAGTTTTGCATGATCATGAGGGTGCTCGGAAAAGAGCCCGAGAGAAAGCATCGAATGGACCCAACGTCAGCGGTCCTTGCGTATCGGGAATACAGGAAGGTGCAAAAACAGCTCGAAAAGCTGGAGCAAGAAGCAGAGCAGGGTGGGTGAAGTCTTCGTCATGGTGAACGGCAAGACCGGCGTTCACCGCGGCGCGCTCTTGGAACAGCTGAAGGTCAGAGAAGTTCATCACTTGCTCTGCGGCCAGCTGATCGGGTGGACTACGGCGAAGGTTCTTCCCACCTTCAACCACTTCAGCTGGACTTGCTGCATGTGTCGGGAGAGGCTTCGCGACGGTTACGTTAGCTTTTGGCCGATCCCGAAGCACCTGCGAAAGTTCGACAACATCACCGACATGATCAACTCTCGAGCAGATCTCGCGCTAGCTGAGATTCATCAGTTGGCTAATCGGGCTAAATTTGAGGTCGACAAGAACTTCTGGACCGAAGCAGAGAGACGAGCTAGACGTACGGAGTAAAGTTTTCTTCCCGAGAAAACTGAGTTACAATTCGGCATCCCTAAGAGGTTACATGAAGAGACATCTCTCGTTCCCAGACATCGGTCAATTTCGCAACGCGGTCAAGAAGGTGCGTGACCGTGCGACGTATCACGCTGTGCCGACCCCCAAGCTCAAGTTCACCGGGACCGTCAAGCTTCACGGTACGAACGCGGGAGTCGTGCAGCACGTGAAGAGCGGCGAGTTTTGGGCGCAGTCACGCGAGCACGTGATCACGATCACGCAAGACAACGCTAGCTTCGCGCGGTTCGTCGAGGACAACAGCACGATCTTTACCGACCTGCTGAACGTTGTCCGTGGCTTTGCTGCCGACATCTACGGAGCAACGAAACTCCATGATGAGAACGTCTACGTGTGCGTGTACGGCGAGTGGTGCGGCGCTGGGATCATGAAGAACAAGGCTGCGATCTCGCAGGTTAGCCCAAAGATGTTCGTGATCTTCGGCATCGGAATCTCGAACGTCCTGATTGCCGAGGACGGCAACGACGATCAGGATCGGGTATGGTTTACGCCTGCTCAGATCGCCGCGGTTTATCGCGCGCTCTTCGGCGCGATGAAGCCAGAGGTGCCGATCTACTCGATCTACAGCTTCCCGACCTGGGAGCTCGAGATCGACTTTGCTCGCCCCGAGGAGTTCCAGAACAAGCTGGTGGCTCTGACCGACGAGGTTGAGAGGGAGTGTCCGGTTGCTAAGCACTTCGGCTCGATCGGCATCGGTGAGGGCATCGTCTGGCGCTGCTATGACACGTGGCTGATTCCAGGACACCTTTCGCGAGAAGAGGGTGAAGTCAAAACCGTCGGGTTGTACAGCGTCCAAACCTCTGACATCGCGTTCAAGGTTAAGGGAGAGAAGCACTCCGAGTCCAAGACTAAGAACCTGGCTCCCGTCGACGTCGAAAAGGTCAACTCGATCAGGGGATTGGTAGACAAGGTCGTCACTCAGAACCGGCTCGAGAGCTCGGTTGAGAAGATGCGCGCTCAGAACATCGAGATCAGCGTCGAGAACACTAGCGTCTTCTTGAAGACGATCGGCAACGACGTTCTCAAGGAGGAGGGTGACACGATCGACACGAGCGGGTTGAACCGCAAGGACGTCATGCCCGAGGTAAATCGCACGGCGCGTCAGTGGTGGATGAGCTACCTCAACGATCTGGCGTTCAAGCAGTGATCAACATCTGCATCATAGCTGCCGTCGCTCGTAACGGAGTGATCGGGCGCGACGGCAAGCTACCCTGGTCGCTCCCTGAGGATCTCAAGCGCTTCAAGGAGCTGACGATGGGTTACCCTGTCATCATGGGGCGCTTGACGTGGGAGTCACTCGGAAAGTGGAGGCCGCTCCCCGGGAGGCAGAACATCGTGGTGACGCGTAACGCGAGCTACGAGGCTCCTGGAGCACAGATCGCTTCATCTCTAGATGAAGCGATCAAGCTCTGTAAGGCCGTTGAAGCTCCGATCGCTTGGGTGATCGGTGGACAGCAGCTCTTCAAGGAAGCTCTCGACGTCGCGTCACTGATGAAGATCACCGTGATTCACCAAGACTTTGAGGGTGACGCGTGGTTTCCGGAGTTCAAGCCTTGGATCTGGGAGGAGACGATGCGTGAGTCTTACGGCGGCCCGCTTCAGTTCGACTTCGTGACGTACGAGCTGCGTTAGATCCCGCGGTCAGCTTCTTTCTTGCAGTGGTCAGGCTCAAGGATCACGTTGAGAATCGAGCAAATCACCTTGCAGAAGAGACAATCGCTGCGCCCGCACTCCCACGAGATGGTCTTGTTACCGTTCCAACCGAAGAGAGCGGCGCCGGTGCGATCTAGGGTCTTGGCGATGTTGCTCGCGTAGGTGAAGAGAACATCGGCAGCTGGATTTCCGAGCAAGTAGAGCAACAATCCGAACGCGACGGCTAGCAACGCGATCGGGCCAGAGATCAACGCTAGCACCGAAAAGATCAGCATCAACGCGATGACCGTCACGTACTTCACGTGTGCACCGGGCCCTTCATGCAGTGCATGAGCTCATGACCGAGCGTCTCGACGCGACGGTGGTCATCGAAGCCCTTCGGCTCGAGGATGTAGATTCGGCAGACGTTTGAGGCTGGAGTTTGGAGCGCGCCGCCCTTGGAGCAACCGCGAAGCCCTTGCGCCTGGTGGAGAACGTCGGTCGGACAGTGCTTGCGCAGCTCCTCTTCTGTCTTCACCATCGTCGTGATGACGTACATGCCGCCGCTCTCGCCCTGGGGCGGAGCCTGATCACAGCTCATGAGGAGAGCCAGGGTCGGAAGGAGGAGAAGCTTTCTCATAGCCAACCGTACGTCTCGTAGTTGCCCTCGATGCGCTCGGGGACGATTGCTCCGCCCTTCATGGTAAGGTGGACCACGAGAGCGGTCGGCGGAAAATCGGTAGTCATCTTGGCATGGAGAAACTTGCCCTTCTCGCCCCCGGTGAGACCCTTCTTCGTAGCTTCGGCCTCATACTCGTCATACTTGAGAGAAGCCTTCTTTCGCAGCTCCTTATAAGCTGCGGAGGCGCGATCGGCGTTGTACTCGATCTTCGGCACTTCCCACGTGCGGTCGTTCTTGCCAGCGACCTTCTTCTTGAGCTCGTCGACGAAGATGCGAGCGTTGCCGATGTTGTAGACCATCTCGCCTAGACGAATCTTGTCGAGATAACCTTCTGACATGATCAGCTTGAGGAGCTCCTCGGGGCTATCCCCGCCAGGAGCCTTCGAGGACTTGAACTTGTCGAGGCGGGTCTTGATGTCTTGCGAAAGCTTGTCAGACCACGCTCTCTGGAGAGATTCAAAGTCTTGATACTTGCCTCCACCGACGCTGATCCTGTTACCCTTGAGGTTAGAGGTCTTCTTGTTCGACATGTCGGCGCCCTTGCGCCCCTCAGCGCGCTCGTCACGCTTTTGAGCGCGCTTTTTGTCAGCCATGACCGTCATGGAGCGAACATCTGCGTTCTCCTTGCGGGCAACCGTCAAGATCGCCTTGAAGAGCTTGCGGATCATCGCGACCGCGGTGATCGAGCTGACACCGTCTAGGAGGCGCTTCATCGTGAAGCCCTGATCCTCGTAGTCACGTCCGAGCTGGCCCGTGAGCTCACGGTACTCTTCCTCGGTAAAGACTCCCTTACCCTTCTCGCCCTTCTTGAAGAGCTCCGGCTCGGCGATCAGAGAGTAGACCTCAGCGTCACGTTGCTTACCGAACCCCCTGCGACCCTCCTTGATGACGGCGAGCACCTGGTCCTTGTTGTACTTGACAACGAGAGCGACCGCGCTCGGATTTTCCGTCAGGTTACGAAGCATCTCGTTAGGGTTGCCCTCAACGTTGATGACGACCTCTGAGTCTTGACCTAGCTCGTCACGAACGGAGGCGACTCGCTTTTCGCTCGAGTACGGAGTCCGCTTGCGGAGCATGCGGAGAAACGTTTTGTTCAGGACGTTGAGCTTGCCGAGCCCCTCGTAGAGCTCATAGTCGAGATCCTCTAGGGCGTCAAGGTTGCCGTTGATTTGGAGAAGCTCTACGAGAAGTTGGGTCATGAAAATCCTCTGCTTGTGGATGACCATATTTATGTTTCACTTCAACAAGCTATTGCTAAAGACCGCTAAATAATCTACCAGAGGAACTACATGTGACATCTAGCGCCGACCTGATCAACGCACTACAGACCGAGGGAGCCCAGGTCTCGTTGAGCTTCACGAGATTGACGCCGACCACCGGAAAGCTGACCTGGACGCTTCCAGAGACGCTGAAAGCTTATGACGGAATCTTGATCGTCAGCCACGTCGCTGAGATCAACCCCTCAAACTATCCGACCAACGGAGTCAAGTACACCGCGTCAGCCAACTTGCTGACGCCAGCCGACTCGATCGGAAACGCACGCGTGGTCGCCGCGATCTACGGTGACAAGTCAACGAGCTCGGTCGACTTGACGGGGCTAGACTCCGGATCGGTCTATTACTTCGCTGGCTTCGCGGTCTCCAACGTTCGGTCATATCACCTCCCGGGGATCCGGTCTTACGGAGAGTCGCTCTCGGACGAGATCTACGCAGGTGACATGCACAAGAGCTACGGCCCGCCTGCTAACCCGGTGGTCGGCGCGGTCTACTTTGATCGCGATCAGAAGCTCGTCTTCGTTTGGGACGGCTCAGCCTGGTTGCCGACCTCCGCCCACACCGTGATCACCGGGCAGTTTGACCCGGTGAGTCCGTTCACGGGGCTCCCTGAGGACTACCCGGCGCTGGGGGATTTTTACTTCAACACTACCCAGCAGATGCTCAAGGTTTGGAACGGCTCGGCGTGGCTTTCTGCTGAGTCGACCCAGGGCTCACCGAACTATGAGAAGCAAGGGGTAGGGACGACTGGCCGCGGATCAGCTCGAGTCAACATGATCGACATCCTCAAGCACCAGCTGGGTTACCCGAAGGTCTGCGTCGAGCTCACCGACAGGCACTTCCAGATCGCGATCGACAACGCCCTCCAAGAGATTCGTCGGCGAACCGACTCGGCGTACAACAAGCAGTACTTCTTCATGAAGATGCACAAGAACCAGGGCATCTATTACTTGAACGACCCCTCGATCGGTACTGACAAGATCGTTGACGTTCTCAGGATTCACCGGCTCAACATGCTAGGCCTGGTCAACTTCGCGCCAGACAACATCTACGCGCAGCAGTTTCTCAACCAGTTCTTCGCGCCTGGCGTGCAATATGACCTCGTGTCGATTCACCTGATTCACTCGATGTCGGAGCTGTTCGGCCAGCTCTTCGCGGGTGAGGTCGCGTACAACTGGCGAGAAGCCTCCCGGCAGCTGTTCGTCCATCGCAACTTCGCGACCGACGAGAAGGTGATCGTTGAGACCTCCTGCGAGAAGCTCGAGGAGGAGATCCTGGTGGATCGCTGGATGCAGCAGTGGGTGCAGCAGTGGGCCGAGGCCGAGCTCATGATGATGCTCTCTCACATCCGAGGCAAGTACGCGACGTTGCCAGGACCGGGAGGTGGCTTGTCGCTGAACGCGGCGGATCTTCGCTCCGAGGGACAGCGTTTGCAAGAGGATTGCGTGCAGCAGATCGCTGACATGCTAGTGGGTCAGCAGGGCCCTGACGGTTGGTACATTCCCATGGCGATCGGATAACATGAAGCTACAAGACATCCTAGAAGCGGCAGATGGCCGCATGCGTTTTAAGTATCGTGGCTTCGAGGTCTCGTTCTCCGAGGACGAGGATAACTTTTGGTGGATCAACTACGAGCCGAACCTCCCATCGGAGTTTGACAAAAACAAGGTCTCCCACTGGCAAGACGGTGAGGAGAAGGCCAAGAAGGCGATCGACGCGTTTCTCGACTCGGGCGGTGACATCTCCAAGCTCAAGAAGACGAAGGTCGTCAAGCTGGGAGAGGGAGAGGACAAGTCAAGACACGAGCTCGAGTTGACCGCTGAAGAAGTGAAGCGCACGGTTCAGGGAGTCGCCAAGCTAACGATCAACGCGTGCCGGGAGGCTGTCGTCAATGACTACGAGGACGGTGATGAGTACTTCGAGACGGTGCCGTCGATCAAGCTCTCGTACGACTTTCACTACAAGAAGGGCGGCAAGGAGTATCACGAGGGTGAGATGACGGTCCACGTCTTCAGGCACCCGACCACTGGCTGGTACATCATCCGCGACGTCTACAGCGGCACGAGAGACATCGAGGTGGAGACCAAGGCCGAAGCTCTCCGAGAGCTCAAGAAGTACGTGTCGTCCTCTAAGCCGCGAGACCTCTGATGAAGCTAGACGAGCTATTGCTTGAGGGTGCTGGAGACCAGCCCAAGCTAAACTGGGGGAAGCTCCTTGATCTCATCAAGGACTGGGTGATCGATTGGATCAAGAAGCACAACGCGAACATTCCGATCACTCTCGGGCCAGACGGTCGGAAGCTCAAGCTCCATGACCTTCTCAAGGACACCGATGAAGTTCACCCGTCATTTAGCGATCACGACGTCAATCGCGCTTGGGAGCGAGTCAGTGAGCATGGCCCCGGCCCCTTCTACGACGCGATCGAAAATTGCGTCGGAGAGCTGGGAGGAAATGTATATGACCACTACGTGAACCTCACGGCTGACGCTGCACGGCGGCTAAGGGTGCCGTATGACGAGATCAGCGAGCACACAGTTAAGATCAAGTATCCGAAGCACTACGACATTAAAGAGACAGAGATCAAGCAGATGATCTGGAAGCTCTCGCCAGACATCCACCACTTCTTGAGAAGGATGGAGGAGGAGATCAAAGTCGAGACCAAGAAGAAGGCGAAGGAGTACGATGCTAAGCTTAAGACCGAGGCCGACGGCGTTTCGGCGGAGGAGCACAAGCGCTTCGTCGACTTCATCAGAAATAACTTCGACAATGAGATGACAGATTTCATCAAGTGGGTCAATGTGCAGAGGGAAAAGGGCAGGCTCGGTGATCCCAAGTGGATTAGGTTCTTGGCATGGATGCCGAAGTCCGCGATCGAAAAGCTCTCGAAGCCCGCTGACTTTGCTCCATATTTCAAGAAGGTAGCGGCCAAGAAGTTGAAGGACGAGCTCCGCAACGCGTTCGTTGAGTCTGCACGCTTTCAAAAGGATGAAAAGCTTCTCGAGTTTATGCTAAACAGGCACCTCTGGAACGCGGCGTGGCCTGAGATCGAGAGCTTCCTCAAGGGATGGATCGAGAAGAACGGTGGCTGAGAACCCGAAGCTTACCTTCGCCCACGACGGCGCCAGGGGCGGGAAGTACGTCGTTCCGAAGCAACAGCTCGGAACTCTCGATTACTCGACCTCTGACTGCGCGACCGAGGAGGCGAAGTACCTCGCGGAGCTGATGGCCGAATCGCTCAACATTGCGGCTGGACCGGTCAACATCTTTCCGCTCCTCGGCCTCTACAGCCAAGGCTCGACGATCGACCAGGCGGTCAACGGTTTTCCGATCTCGTCAGGCACTCCGTCAGGGTATGACGCCGCAGCTGCCTTCAACGTCAACGACGACTCGTGGCGGTCGGTTCAGCAAGGCGCCGCGGTCCTGACCGCGCCGGCCTACATCGGCTACAACTTCGGCACCAAGAAGGTCTGGGACGGCTCTCAGGAGCGCTACGTTCCAGCCGAGCCTGTTCGCAAGAAGATCGGCACGCTCAAGATTCGCCAGGGCGTCGACTCGCGTAACCGAGCGACCCAGGTGCGCGTCGAGGCGTCGGATAACGGCACGACCTGGCATCGTGTCGACGTCGTCACGCTCCCCGACTCATCGGCGCTTGAGACCGTTGGCATCCAGGCCGTCGCCGAGTACGCCCAGTGGCGATTCATCCCGACGTTCTTCAACGGCGTCGCCAGCAACTTCCAGTGGGAGGTGGTCGAGATGCACCTGCTCGAGGAGACCCAGGTGACGCTCAACGCGATCGAGGACTACATCTTCCTCGAGAACCGCGATCGCTCGTACGCCCAGTCATCGACGATGATCAAGTGCTCGTACGACCTGCTTGACGTGCAATCCGAGCTGGCGAAGTTCGGCATCAACCTGCCTCAGACCTACATCTTCACTTGTGCGTTCTCGACCATGGTCGGCGCGCTCGGCCGGCCGGTCGTCGTCGGTGACATCGTCGAGCTTCCGGGAGAGGTGCAGTACGACGCGAACCTTCGTCCCGTGCGGAAGTGGCTCGAGGTGACCGACGCAGGCTGGAGCACCGAGGGCTATACCCCTGACTGGAAGCCTCAGCTTTACAGGTTCTACGCGCAGCCGGTCAACCCGTCAGCCGAGCACCAGGACATCCTCGGCTTGCCGGGCGTCACCAACTCTAACCAGTCTGACGACAGCATCCTCAAGGACGGCTTCCTCTCTGACGACCTCGGCGTCAAGGTTAGCCAGGCCGTTAGCCAGGCGTCAAAGGAGGCCTCGCCGCAGCTCGGTCAAGACTCCTCAGGGATCGCCAGCGGAAAGCCCTTGGTCGGCAAGCCAGGTGAGTATGACGGGAATGACCTCTACGCCGAGGACGCGATTCCGCCTGACAACGCGACCTACACGATCGGCGACACCTTGCCGCTCCCGAGCACGATCTCCGACGGGCACTATCACCGCCAGACCTACGCTCTGGTGCCGCAGCAGATTCGTCCGCCTGACCGACTGCTCCAGTGGAACGCGACGACTGCTCGCTGGATCGTGAGAGAGACCAACATCAGGTCCGAGCCGACCTCGCACAAGAGGACGATCGCGAAGATGATCGCGTCTGACTCTAAGCACTTACCTGACCAGAAGCTGTGAAGTTAGCCGATCTCCTCCTCGAAAAGAGCAGCTACGTGATCGATAAAAAAGATCTCGTTTTCCTGAGCCACGCTCTCGACAAGTACGAGAAGGGAGCGTCTGACGAGTGCTTCTTGAACGCGCTAGTGCAAGCGATCAAAATCGCGACCGACGGACAGGTCAAGCTCTTGATGAGTGACCTCGAAGAGATTCTCGCCAATGATCACGGAATAGTTCCGACCTTGCATTACGTAGATGTCAAGAAGAAGCTAAAGAAGAACGTCGTCACGACTCATGACATGAACAAGGTTCACCTTGATCTTAAGCTTAAAACTGTCAAGCACCCCTCGGAGGTCATTCCCTTTCTGAAGCAGGGAATTCCGGTGATCATCTCGATCAACATTAATGATGCATTTTGGGACAGCTACGGCGCGGTAGTGGGTTGGAGAACTGAATTAATGATCAGGTCAACGCTCTCTAAGTACGGGGACACGCTGCCGAAGTCATACTACAAGAAGCTCAAGGCTGGCATCATCCCTTACCCGACCGTCGAGATGATGGATAGAGTTACCAAGGCTGGAACAGACATCTTTCACGCGATCTTATGCGTCGGGTATGACGCAAAGGACAAAGCGTTCATCTGTCGTGACAATCTCACGAAGGAACATAGGGTCAAGTTCAGCGGGCTCTTTAAGGTCGAGGAGCAGTTCTTCTGGGACACCGAGCTCAAGAAGCGAAACCTGGCGGTAGTGCGTCACGGGCTGGCGGTCGACGTCGTGGTCAGCCACGCGGAGGGCCCGTCTGATCGCGTCAAGGAGCGGCTTGAAAATGTTCGCGCGAAATACGATGACGTGTTTCCGCCGTTCTTCATCGAGCTCACTAGACACATGGTGAAACTCTATAGGGATGAGGTGAGAGAGAAGCTCGTTAAGGCTGACTGGTCGAACATCAAGGATGAGATTCACAATTATCTGAATGATAACTCCGCTGGAGAGGCCAGATACCAGCTCGCCTCAAAGGTCACGAAGCACTTCAACGTCGAAGGCTTTGAAATGGAGGTTCGGAAAAATATCGACCGTCACCTTTACGCGATGCGCGATGCTATCGAATTTGCGCGTAAAGAACGGAGCTTTTTCAATCGAATCTTAACAGATATTGACGCGTACTTGGACAAGCTTGACGTTAACGCTCTAGTTCAACACGTACTGGATCGGCCTAAGCCAGAGACTAAGCCAGAATCCAAGCCTAGCAGCGAACCGCAGATCTTTGACAGCTCAACTTAAAGGTTTACTTTTGGCAGCGGATGGATAAAATCCAATCACGATTCCAGCTCTTCCTGAATGAAGGCGTGATCAAGCTCCCTCAGAAGCTGTTGAAGGACGCGACAGACCACTTCAATTACTGGGCGCTGGCTCACGTCTTGCACCACGGGCTCAAGAAAGCTGGGAGAGATCGCGACGAGCAGCAATTTGTCCTCGCAGCGATCAAGAAGGCTGCCTTCGACGCCGGGGTCAAGATGCCGACCTCGACCGACATCGGGAAGGCAGGTCGGAACTCGACGCTCGTTCGTCGCTTCCAGCTGGGTGATCTGCCGGCGTCTTACCTCAAGAGCCTCACCCGCGTGAGCGGCGCGGAGGAGAGGGACGTCAAGCGACTCTTCGGCAGCATCGACATCAAGTTTAAGATCTTCTTCGTCCCCCACTCTAAGACGAGAATCGGTCCGTACTGGTCGGCTGACGACCAAGAGATCGGAGTCTCGACCGTCCACGCGCACCTCTCCTCCAAGGACTTTAAGAACTTCTCGGATTACTCGCCTGCGACGATCTCGAAGCGGATGCACGTAGCTCTAGGGGACATCGAGCACGAGCTCACCCACGGAATCCAAGAGCTTGTGCTTCAATTTCTGCACAAGGAGCAGAGCGACCCTAAGGGAGACTCCGCGCTTCACGGCAAGGGCGAGACCGAGTACTACTTGCTAGCTACCGAGTTCGACCCGTGGATCAAGACCTCGGTGCGCCGCTTTAGAACGGTGGTGCAACACCACAAGGCGGAGCGCAACCTCACCAAGCAGAAGGAGCTCTTTCAGAGCTACTCTCAAGGTGACGGTAGCGACTTCTTCGCCGTTCTCAAGAAGCACGATCCGGAGCGCTGGAAGAAGGCGGTGCGGATCGCGTGGTCTAGCTACGAGGACAAGTACCTCTAAGCACCACTAAATAGGTTCGTGAGTCTACGAGCCTATTACTACAACAAGCAGCTCAAGAAGTTCATCACGGCGTTCGCCAACGTCTTCACGGGCCTCGAGGTGAGGACCGGGAAGGGCAAGGACGGCAGCGTCTCAACGATCCAGGTGCCGATCGTCTACGGGTCACGTGACCGCGTCGTTCAAGCGATCGCGTCCTCACACACCCAGAACAAGCTCTACACCTTGCCGATGATGGCGTGCTACCTGCAGGCGATCATCATCGATCCGACCAGGCTTCACGGCGTTAACCAGATGGACCGACGCCGCTATCTCCCGCAGGGCGGTGTCATCCCTGACGACATCAAAGCGCTCGTTCGGGTGATGCCGATCCCGTACACGATGCAGATGGAGCTGTCGGTTCACGCGTCGAACACCGATCAGCTCTTCCAGATGATGGAGCAGATCCTGATTCTCTTCGACTATGACATGCAGGTCGAGTTCAATGACGCCGGGCCAGACTGGGCTCGCATCACGAAGCTCGTGCTGACGTCGATCAACAACGAGGAGGTCTACCCGGCTGGCACTGAAAAGCGGGCTCTAGTCTGGTCTCTCACCTTCGACCTTCCCGTCTGGTTGTCGCCGCCGGCCGAGATCCGCACGAACATCATCAACGACATCAAGATCCGGTTCGGCAACATCGACGGCTTCGAGCTCAACGAGATCGACGCCGACGGAAACCCAGCTCCGTTCAACGAGATCTTCACGTCGATCGACATAGCTTCCGATGACGTGCTACCTTGACCTGAAAATTCACTCCTAGATAAATACCCTCGCTACCACTTGGAGCACTAGGAGAACGAATGGGCACTCTCTCACAAATCGGCATTCCGGGCATCGGGAACACGATCCTTCACCCGAGGCAGAAGAACCGTTGGCGGGTCATCTTCAGCGGACTCGGCGGTCTTCTGGGAGCAAGCTCGACGGCTCCTAACGACCTCTCGCTCCAGCTGACCACCTTCACGCGTCCGAGCCTCTCGTACGAGGAGGTCCAGCTTGACCGCTACAACTCGCGCGTCTACGTCGCTGGCAAGCACACGTTTGACCCGTGCACCCTGACTGTTGAGGATGACATCACCAACCGCGCGGTGAGCGCGATCCAGAACCAGCTCGAGGCGCAGCAGCGCTTGATCGGCGCGACGGGCCCGTGGCTCAACACTGAAGCGACCGCGTTCGGCTACAAGTTCGGCATGATCTTCGAGGGCCTGGACGGCAACGAGACGGTCACCGAGACCTGGAAGTACGAGGGCTGCTTCATCCAAGCTGCTGACTTTGACCAGGGCGACTACGCGACCGGCGAGAAGTTCCTCATCACCGTCACCGTTCGTTACGACCACGTTCGTCATGACCTCGCCCCATCCGTCACCGGATCTGCCGTCGGCGGGTTGGTAAACGCGTAAGTAAGGGAGGTCCCCGATGGACCTCCTTCGGGAGCTTACCCAGATCCTCGAGGGTCTTGAGGATCATAAAAAGTATCCGCTCGTTGATCGGGTCAACGCCGACCTGGTCAACGAGTTTATGCACAAGAAGCCTGCCCGCTGGGCTGACCTTGACAGCTCTGCCAAGAAGATTCCGCTTGAGCGAGTCAAGGCGATCTTCGGCGGAGATCTTCGCCGTCGCTCCTTTACGATCAAGAGCCTCTGGGGTGAGCGCCCCGAGAGCCCCTCCTCAGAATTTGTCGACTCTTTTAGAAATTACAAGGAGCCGATCGTGGTCGTAGATGACAAAAAGCACCCCAAGTACGTGATTCACTCCGGTGGCTTCAATTATCCGCGCTACATGACGGCCGTCAAGTGAAACTTCTTGAAGAGCTCGTCCTCCTCCTAGAAGAGATCAGCGATCCCTACGTGGTTACGCTGGGGCGCCCTAAGAACTGGCGCCCGTTCAAGGATACGCCAGCAGGGGCGAACCTCGATGAAGATCCGCACACTTACTTGATGATCAAGACCAAGCAAACCGCTGGCATTCCCATGGCGGTGATCCGCGATCTGGGACTTAGTTACACAGACGGTGACGGCAAGATCCGGGGGAAGGCGCGCACTCTAGGGGTCGTGAAGGTGTCAACTCTAGAGGGCAAGGAAGCTGGCAAAAAGAGCCGGTCTGTCGGGTTCTACAGTTGGAAGCCTACCGGATTAGTTTTCTGGTTCAAGAATAAGTCTGAGAGCGAAGCTAAGGAAGCCATCGAGCAGCTGTTAGAGCCGGTGCTTAAGCGACAGAATAAGTACGTGGCCGCTCGAGAGAGGGCGAGAGAGACCGCGCCACGGCGTCGAAAGGAAGCGGCAAAATATTATTCAGAGCGGCGCAAGAAGGAGCTTGAAGAGCTCAAGCAGAAATACGGAGCCGACATCGTGGAGCGAGTAAAGGTCAAGTCGATGTCCCACGAGGGTGATGACGGGTACCAATGGGCGATGTTCGTCGACGGCCGTCGAGTTCGATCAGGGATGAAGCAAGCCGAAGCTAGAGCCGCGCAACGCTCACAGTGGAGCTATCTGAAGCGGCTAAAGGAAATGACCCCCGAGGAGCGACTTAGGGAAATCAACGCCGCCCGCGGCCTGCAAGCTTACTTCATGCTTCAGGCTATGGAGGACGACGTTGATTTGCATCTCGCCGTGATCAAGCAGCACGCGAAAGAGCTAGTTGACGCGAACGACTTAGCCACTGATACGATCGAGAACGCAAAGGTTAATGACGAACAGGCGAGGAAGATCTATAACGACCTCATCGCTAAGCTTAGGAAGAAGACATGATCATCGTAGAACTGCTCGCCATCCTCGAGGCTAAGATCGATCCGAAGAAGTGGCCTGAGCTCAAGGCCTACTGGGACAAGTACGGCCACGGCACCAAGTTCGAAGACCTCGACGGTATCAAGGTACGAAGTGACGGCAACTACGTCGTCGTGCGCTGGAAGGAGGAGGGCGGCAAGGTAGGACTCGCCGACCTAGCGAAGTACACCGGAGGTCCGTGGGAGATGCAGAACGACAGCTTCGACGAGATCACCGAGGGTGACTGGCGGAAGCTGAAGATCGTTCCAGACTGCGACTGGTTCACGATTCCCGGCCACCCCGACTACGACGAGGAAGAGTAAGAAGCCTTGCACCACCAGGTCAGCTAGGCTAAATAGGTAACCACCTCCGCGGTAGACGCGGTTAGCACGGGAAAGCTCAAGATGGCGTTGGAACTTCTACTAGAATTGCTGGATTCGACCAGCGAGAAGTCTCCTGAGATTCAGGAGATGGCGCCATTCATCCACGCCATCGCGAGACTCTTGTTCGGTACTAAGGCTCGCGCCGTCAAGGACTCTAAGCGCGGCAAGGAAGCCAAGTTCTTCGGGGTCGCTCACGAGCGAAGCCGGATCAAGGACCCGAAGGGAAAGCCGCTGATGCTCACCTTCGATAACAGCACCGACTCCGGCGAGTTCGAGATCAACTCGCTACTCAAGCTCGATATCGAAAAGGACGGCGACATCGACCTGGAGATCAAGAAGCTCTTCAAGGAGTTTCAGGTCAAGTCCAAGAAGAAGATGAACTACGTCATGCAGGGCGACCGCTACGTTCTGCGCGAGATCCACCTGGGCAAAGAGATCAACGAGCTCACCGTCGCGATGGTCGAGAAGCTCCTCAAGTTGCTCAGCAACAAACCCGAGAAGGTCGAGGAAGCCATGACCTCTGGCGAAATTGTTGAGTTTATCAAGAAAGAGACAAGAGAAACTCAAAACTCAGATCATCCGGCTGGCGATCGCGCTTACGCAAGGGCGATCGACGATGTCATCAAGAAGGCTAGCAAAGCTGATTTAAAGTTTGCGCAAGAACAGCTAAATGCTGCGATTAAAGAGGGCAGCTTCGGAACCGACACCCTCACCCCAGCTGCTGCAGGTAAAGTTTGGGGTAAGTTTGCTGGATGGCGCGCTGCCGTAAAGTTTCTCGGAGGTAAGCTTCCCAAGGACGTAGAAAGCGCATCGTACCTCGACGATCTTTGGGACATCAAGCCGGGAAGGGTCGAGGAAGCGATGACGAAGAGCTTCATCACAGAGGCTGACTTCAACTTGATTCTTGACTGGTTCTCGTCGACGTCTGGCGGCCCGCAGATGGCTGACTACGCGGACAAGATCAAAGAGCGGATGCCAGGCGTGCAGCCTTGGACCTGGAAGCAAAATAAGCACTCTCTCATCAAGAAGCTCTCCAAGAAATAATGGCGGTCAAGCAATCCGACGTCCCGCAGATCGCTCAGCAGGTCGGCGTCGACCTCTCGAGGTCGAGCGCTGAGAGCGCGTCTAACCTGACCGCGCAGATCGCCGCCTGGAACGACCAGAACGCCAGCCCGGGTGACATCCTCGCGGCGACCCGCGGGATCCCGGGCACGGTCGGCGGGATTCCGGGGATCGGTAGCTCGATCCCCCAGATCGGCCGAATTCCGCTCCCGACCGCCGAGATCCCGAACATCTTGGGGCCGCTCAACCAGATCAACCTCGGCGTCGCTGGAACATGGGAGGCGACCCACTACGCGAACGATCTCAACGCCCACCACCCGAAGTTTAAGTTTCTCTTTAAGGTCGAGTTCCAGGGCTTCACGGCGAAGAACTTCTACCGGTATGTCCATCGCATCGACAAGCCCAAGGTGCGCTTCAACCACCAGGACATGAACTATTACAACTTTCGGACTCGCGTCTTGACCCACATGACGTTCGAGCCCCTCGCGATCACGTTTCTCGACGAGATCGGCAACAGCGTCAACAACTTCTTCGCCACCTACATGGCCGAGCGCTCGGGGCAGGGCGAGGGCCACGCCGACACTGACGCTGGTTTGGGCAAGGCTACCTCGACGAAGTCTTATCCCAACGGATATTCAGCCGGTCGTAAGATCATCGTCGAGCAGATCTTTGCGAACGGCACTCACTCGAACTGGTTCACCTTCATCAACCCCCGCATCGAGGCGTTTGACTTCGATGAGCTGAACATGGAGGACAGCCTGGGCTCGCTGCTCACGGTGATGTTCTCCTATGACGCGTTGACCTGTGACACCCACGAGCGATCGCGACTTTACGGCTGGGGTGAGACTGACCTGCTCAAGGGCGGCGACTATCCCGGCAAGAACGCGGGCGACGAGAGCGGCATGTATCGAGCTGGAGCCATCTCCGCGACGGGGAAGCCGACAGGCCGAGAGGTTAAGCCACCGACGACCTCGTCGAACTACGCGGCGCCTGACCTCGGGGAGTATCCTGACGAGGCCACGCAATCCGCGGCGCTAGAGGGACTAACCGCGCCGACGTACGAGGGGCCAAATCCAGAGGGGGCGCCAGCCTGGGTTTCAGAGAACTCCACCGATACGATCATCAATCGTAACGTCCAAGAGACCTTTACCTCAGTTCGCTCCGGGCTTAACCTCAATCCCCTGCTAGGCATCACCGTCAAATAGCCTTCTAGATCTCGAAGCCGTTAAATATTCTAATGGCTAAAGGAATCTACACTCCAGAAAATCCAGCGAAGTATCACGGTGACGCACGCGCGTGTAAAGAATGCGGCTTCACCTTCAAGTCAGTAATGAGTCTTGCTCGTCACTTGACTCAAAAGCATGCAATAACTTGTCAAGCATACTGGGATAAGCACTTTCTGATTACGAATTGTATTGAATGTGGAAAACCAACCAAGTTCAAAGGCATTGGCAAAGGGTATGCTAAGGTATGCTCACATGTTTGTGGCGGGGTTAACTTTAGAAAGCAATTGAGAGCTGATCCTTACAAACAAGAGCAGTTTGCACGGCGAGTTTCATCTAATCAAAAAGCAATTTGGAGTCAACGTTCAGACAGCGAGAAGAAAGCTATTTTTGAGAAGATAGCCTATACTTCATTTAGATCTAAAATCGTTAATCGCCCAACAACGATCGTGTTTGACGACGCATGGTGGAAGTTACAAGCTCGTGTGTCACGAAATCTTGACGAGGTGTTCTTTGACTAATTTAGGAAAAAAGTCCAGGAACAGGGGAACGGCAAAGGGATTATTTAGACCTACCAATCCCCACAAATATCTGGGGGATCCATGCAAAATTCGCTTTCTCTCGAATTGGGAGCGCTTTTTCATGCAGTGGTGTGACCGAAACCCGAACATTCTCAGGTGGGGATCGGAGGAGTTTCGCATCCCCTACTTTCACCCTGTCAAGCAGAAGATCTGCAACTACATTCCGGACTTCATCATCAAGTATCGGGACAAGGATGACCGCATCATCACCGAGATCCTCGAGGTGAAGCCGGCCAAGGAGGCCGTTCTCAACCTCCCGGGACGCAAGAAGATCTCGACCTACGACCAGGTTCAGCTGGCGATCAACAACGCAAAGTGGAAGGCCGCTAAGGAGTTCTGTGAGTCACACGGCATCAAGTTTCGTGTTCTCACCGAGCACCAGCTCTTTAGAAAATGACCAACAACTCAGATAACTCGCACGTTCTCAACGATCTCTTCAACGTCGGTGCCGCTCCGCCTCCTAAGGAGATCCAAGCGATCACCGACCCTGGCATCACGACCGCCCTCGTCCGTCCGTCGACCGGTGAGCGAGTCATCAGGCCTGAGGCTCCGCCAGCGGAAGAGGTGATCGCGGGTGAGGAGCGACTTGAGGATCTCGCGATCGACTCGAAGCTAGAACGGGTCCACGAGTCCGCGATCGAGGCTTACAAGTCACAGTTTAAGCTCTCTCAAGAGGTCGAGTCTCGCTTCTCAGCTAGAAACGCTGAGGTAGCCGCCCAGTACTTGAAGATCGCGCTCGACTCGGTCAGCCTGCGGGTTGACTCGAAGTTCAAGCGAAACAAGATCAAGCTCGCGCAGGAGAAGAAGGAGGAGGGGGCGAAGGGAAGGGGCACGATCCTCGTCGCGGACCGCAACGAGGTGCTTCGGGTCCTCAGTCAGGCGCTCCAGCAGAGCTCGCCGGCGGAGAAGACCGTCGAGGGTGAGGTGCTACCGGAGATGAAGAGTGAGGCTGAATGAGCTCGTCGGAGTCAAGAAGCTCCAAAACTTTCGGACGGATGAGCTCGTCGACTTTCTAGATCTCTACACGCCCTACAAGCAATCTGGACGGGGTAATTTTTCGAGGGTCTTCGAGAAGGACGGAGAGATCTACAAGTTCTGGGCGCTTGACCCAGCTTATGAGCGCTTTGTCAAATATTGTTTGGCAAACAAGGGCAATAAGCATCTGCCGAGATTCTTATCTGACGTCAAGACCTTGACGGCGTTTCACACTAGGCACCGTGATCACCCGAGAAAGCTCAAGTACGTCAAGATGGAGATCCTCGAGCCGTCTGAGATAAAGGACGCGTTCTTCAAGACCATTAACGATTACCTGTTCGGGCGTCCTCGTCGAGTGAGCGCCGACATCTTGAGGACTCGTGAAGAGGTATATCAAGAGTACGAGAAGCTTTACGGTAACAAGTATCAGAGCTTTCTTGAGACGGTTCTAGACGTGTGCGACCACGTGCGAAAGGGAGCTTCGTCGACCTTCTACCCCGACATCAGATCGGTAAACGTGATGGAGCGCGACGGGGTGCTAGTCCTCACGGATCCTGGGTATGACGAGAGGGAGACGTACGACTGGGGAGACATCACTAGCCTCGAGGTTAGAAATCCCGACGAGCGAGTGAGCGGTCCGAAGCGTGACAAGAAAACTTTCAAGGGTACTCCATGAAATTTGCCGCATTCCTGCAGCTGAACGAGGGCCTCTCAGACGACCTGGACAAGGCCGTCAAGCAACTTCTACCTCACTTGAAAGCGCTTGACTACAAGAGCACCGAGGAGAAGGTGCTCGACGCGGTGCAGCTCTTGCGAGACGGACTCGAGAGCGGAAAGATCTACAACGTCGACTATAACACCGCGAAGCAAGACCTCTCGCGCGCTCTCTCGCTGATCTGGGACGCGCAGTATAACCACAAGGTTGAGAACCACGACGGTAACACGAATAGGTGGGTATCTGAGAAGATCGGTCACGACTTCTACTACACCAACGTCCAGCTCAACACGCTAGCCAAGGCCAAGCGCTACCTGGACAAGGTCGACCGTCAGCAGCTAGTCGCTGACCACGGGGAGAGCGCGGGGAAGATCATCGACGGCTTCAGGGACATGCTTGAGGCTGGATTAGTGTTCAACGAGGCGGTCAAGCAACTTAAGCCAAAGATCGTGATGGGACGCAAGCCAGCTCAAAACGCCGATCCGAACGCCTTCGTGTCGAAGCTGGGGAGCGTCGAGTCCCAGCAGCTGATTCACGACTCGTTGCTCAAGAGCGTTGAGGCTCAGCTAGACTCTTACGAGAAGAACATCAAGGCCTGGCTGCAAGGCCAGCTTGACCAGATCGAGAACGCAGGCGAGTACGAGTATCCGACACACCGGCAACGCGATCCGCAAACGATCTTTTTGGTCCAGCGTTGCTTCGAGTTCAAGCACGAGTACATCAACGGCAAGGAGCGGGGCGCCAGGTACTCGAACCTCAAGCTGAACGAGACGGGAAAGCACTTCCCAGCGAAAGAGGCGAAGCAGATGCGTGACTTCATCCAGACGCGCTTCCTCAACAAGGCGATCAAGAAGCTGAGCGACATCGTCGACAAGAAGGGTAACCTCGAGAAGATCGAGGAGCTCCCGCGTCGACCGGTCCACGTCAGCCGCGGCTCGGCGACGGTCGAGTGCGCCTTCAAGTTCTCCTTCGCCGACGGCTCTCACTTCTCGGTGATCAACAAGGCCGTCTCGAAGTTCTCCTACACAGGCAAGCCGTTCGACCAGTACCCGACCACCTTCCACGACGTCGTCTTTCCTGACGGCAGCAAGCTGCGGATTCCGTCAGAGGAAAAGATGGTCAAGGTCTTCACCACCGGGAAGAACGAGTGAAGCTCTCAAGCCTCCTCGAGGCCCCGCTCGTTGACGTCTCTTACCACAAGGGCGAGACGAGTGACCGAGACTATCAAGGCTCTGGCTTCTCAAAGGCGGATCTTCAAGTGATCTTGAAGAACATTCGTGAGGAGACCTATCTCCGAAAGCTCAAGAAGATCCCGTTCGATCTCTACGTTTACTTCATCGACGACGAGAGGTTGAACGCGTTAGGTAGCATTTTCCCCGAGCGACCGATCGCTCATGGAGAGCTGCGCAAGCACTTAGATAACGCGAGAGAGCACTCGAAGTCGGGATCGATCGCCACAAAGATTCACGGAACGATCGCCCTCTTCATCGGAGAAAAGATCCTCGCGAGGCTCGACAAGGAGCCCACCTCGGTTCACTTCGTCATGGGAGACAATTATTCGGATACCCACCCGATCGCTCCCACCCCGTGGATCGTCGTCCACCGCTTCCTCCACGCGGTAGCTCAAGATACCGAGATGCTCAGCGTGAAGCCGATCGAAAATCTCAGATCACTCATTAGCAAAAACTACCGCAAGCTCGTGAAGCATCTTTCGGGGAAGATCTACTACATCTGATGAACCTTCTCGAGATCCTCAACAAGCCAGCGGACTACAAGATCGACGTTGCCAAGAACGATCGCTTCGTCGCATCTGCGGTGATCAAGGGTCGAGAGATCGTCTTCGCCGTTGAGCTGATCGGGCGTGTGGATCCAGACTCAAAGTGGGTAGTGCGTGATGGTGATCGCGGGCAAGATATTTGGGAGATGTCGTTCGCCGAGATGCAACCCACCCACGCCGGGATGAAGAAAGGCACCTATCAGCTCACCAAGTCTGGCGGTGAGTTCGAGGTCTTCGCGACCTGGCGAAAGTTCATGGAGGAGTTTCTCCAGCGCTACCATCCTGGCAAGATCGTCTTCACGGCCGACAAGGATCACAGCCGAGCTGATCTCTACGCCAAGCTGCTCAAGCGCTTTAACATGCCTGGCTACAAGGTTAATCGCGAGGAGTTCGGCAAGGTTGACAAGTTCGTGATCATCAAGGAGAGCCGCGAGTCTTACCAATATCCACCCTTCAAGAACGGCGAGATAGTTACGAGGGAGAACATCAAGGACTGGGCAGACGTAAACGACGATCTCGGCGAGGTCGTTGACGAGCTCGGTTCAGATCTTAAACTTGTTTACGAACTTGCAAGTTATGAGTCGCTCGGCAAGGTAGCAGCTTGGTGGGATACCTTCGAGAGGGGCGGAATCAAGGCGCTCGCGGAGGATAAGTGGTGGTACGGCCTCGAGGTAGATCGAATCAACGACGTCGTCGAAGCGGTCAAGAAGGACAAGAAGATCTGGTTAGTCTTCGTCGCTGGCGATGCCGGCGAGACGATGGCAGCGAAGGGAGACGTGATCACCGGTTATCACAGGCTAGCAGCATATAAGATCCTCGGTCTCAAGAAGATTCCGGTGATCTACGCTTACAGGGACGAAGATGTCAAGTAAAGAGTTTACAAAGAAGCCAAATCAAGAATACGCGTATTCGGCGCACGAGCTAGATGAGCTCAAGAAGTGCATGGCCGATCCGGTCTACTTCATCAGTAACTACTGCTACATCCAGAACCAGGAGCTGGGACGAATCCTCTTCAAGCTCCGCCCCTACCAGGTTCGGATCATCAGAGCGTTTCAAAACAATCAACGAAACATCCTTCTGATCGGACGCCAGTCAGGGAAGACCGAGACGACCGCCGCATACGCGTACTGGTTCGCGATCTTTCACCCCGACAAGAACGTCCTCGTCGCCTCGAACAAGCAAAAGGGAGCGACCGACATCATGAACCGAATTCGGTACATGTATGAGAGCACACCTGACTTTCTCCGGCCGGGCTGCCCGTTCTACAACCGCGGCTCGATCGAGTTTGACAACAAGTCAAAGATCTTCTCCGAGGCGACCACCGAGAACACCGGTCGCGGTAAGTCTAACGCGCTGTTCATCTGCGACGAGCTAGCCCACGTCAAGAAGCGCATCCAGAAGCCGATGTGGGTGTCGATCTACCCGACGATCTCCTCAGGGAAGCTCAAGTGCATCATCATGTCGACGCCGAACGGAGACACGGACCTCTTCTCCGAGCTGTGGCGCCAAGCCCTGTCGGAGACGAACGGATTCCACGCGGAATACGTTGACCTCTCAGAGGTGCCCGGACGCGACGAGAAGTGGCAGAAGGCGCAGATCGCTGACATCGGAGAGCTCGAGTTCAGGCAAGAGTATAAGTGTGAGTTTCTCTCGTCGGATCCCCTCTTGATCAACTCGCTCGTTCTCAACAGGCTCAAGCCAGAAGCGCCGATGTACGTTGACCGCGGGTTCGCGTTCTGGAAGGAGCCTGACCCACGAAAGACCTACGTGATCGGGGTTGACGTCGCGGAGGGCGTCGTCCAAGACTTCTCGACGATCGTGGTCTTCGAGCTAGACACTCTCGACCAGGTCGCCGAGTTTCGCAGCAACAAGGTCAAGGAGAATCAGCTCTATGACGCGATTTGTTGGCTAGTAGGCAAGCTGCTCTCGATTCGAGATCCCCAGACTCGCCGTCGCGCCCAGATCTTTTGGTCGTTTGAAAACAACTCGGCTGGCGCCGCCCTCGGCGCTCTTCACCTTGACAATGACAAGTTTCCAGAGGAGGCTGAGCTGCTCAACAGCCGCAAGGAGCGCTTCGGCATGCGGACGGTCAACAAGGCCAAGATCGAGGCTTGCCGCTTGCTCAAGAACCTCATCGAAAAGAAGAAGGGACACTTCAACATCAAGTCTGAAAAGCTGATCCACGAGCTCAAGAACTACATCTCGACCGGCGCGTCGTATCAAGCCAAGCACGGGTCGACCGATGACTTGATCGCCGCGATCTTGATCGTCTGCCGAGTCATCCAGCAGATGTCGACCTTCGAGCCTGAGGTCTTTGATAAGCTCTATCGTGACCAGGGAGAGCAATTCGACGAGGTCGAGGGTAGCAGCGGATACCTCGAACCTATGCCGTTCATGGTGGTATAAATATTTGCTCTTATGGCGACCGGCACTGTAGAAGTAAATTTTGGAGCTTTTCCAGGAGACTATGAGAAAACCGTGGACGTCACTGGAGTAGCAGGATTCACCAGCACGTCTCTGCTCGAGGTGTGGGTGATGCCCATAGCCACGGCGACGCACACGGTCGACGAACACTTGATGGAGAGAATTCGAGTCCAAGCGTACTATCTCTCCGCAGGGTCGTTTCGAGTGGTAGCTCAGGATAACTCTGGGGTGATCTCGAAGCATCCGAACGATTCCCTGCAACCCCGCAAGCGGCGCTTGTATGGGTCTTATACGATAGGGTGGGCAACGACATGAGCGCGCAGATCGCGGGAGATACCGGAGTACTGGTCGAGGTCGATGAGGCGAAGAACTTGCAGGTGTTCCAGACTCATCCAGGCTATCCCTCCGCGGGGGGTTGGTACAGTGTTGCTGGCCGAAGCGGAACCGCGGCGATCGCCGCCGCGCTCGCCACCGACACCTCTCTCATGTCGGCTCGTCTATCCGTCTCCTCCACCCGCCGAGCGTATATCATGAGGATGCGAGTCAACATGGGAACGCTCACCGCAGGCGCAGCCGGTGGAGTTCCATCCATCTTAGGCTTGCAGAGATTCAACGGCGCTACCCCGTCCGGCGGCGTCCAGCGCACCGCGGCCCGTTTCGCTCTAAGCAAGGGCTCGGCATCGGACATCACCGACATCAGAGACAACAATGCGGCGCTGACGATGACGAGCGTAGCGTTTCTGGATGAGATCGCTTGGACGTTGACTCCGACCAACGGCGCAGGTGTTTCAAACTATGACTGGATCATGGAACCGGATGCTCCGATCGAGCTAGCCCCGGGCGAAGGCCTCTGTCTTCGCACGAGGCAGGTCGGTCCAGCGACAGCGACGTGGTTTTTCACCTACTCAATGTATTGGTACGAAAGGTAAAAATGTCCCACAAGGAATACATCTCAGGATCGGCTTTCACGACAGACGAGCTTCCGATGGATTGCATCCGTTGGATTCCGCCAGCAGGCGGGACGTATCACGTCACGATCGCAGTGGTCGGACGTCGCATCGATGGGCCTGGCGACATCGCTTTTACTCAGTTGGCGCTGTACACCAGCCGTGACGGAGTTCTCTCGCAAGTCGGAAAAGCGCCAGAGTCGAAGGTAACTTCTCACAACCAATATGCCGTGGACGTGACGATCAACAACCCTGAGATCGTGGTCTCCGTCTCTGGGTTAGCAGGTCACACCATCCAGTGGCAGGGCGAGATCAACGGGTTCCAGCTCGGGCCGTTTTAAGATCATTGTAAATAACCTCATGTCAGATCTTCTCTTTCTTCTCGCAATCTGCGTCGTTGTCGGATTCTCTCTCTATTTTTTCTCGAGACGCGAGGACGAGCAAGATGAGGAGGTAATGAAGAAGACCGACGCGTTTAGGAGTCCTGATCCTGCCAAGGATGAGGTAGCTCCGAGCGTCGTCAAGGAAGAGGTCTGGCCCTTCCCGACGGTTCGCCCAGAAGATCTAGGCGCAATCATCGGGGATCCAGACGTCCCAGCCCCTAAGAAGAAGCGCGTCACACGCAAGCGTAAGCCTGTAGCAAAGAAGCCACCTAAGTAACTCCAAGCTACTTGATCTAAGTTCTCAACCATGAGGAGATCGAGTAGTGTCCTACGTCATCGAAAGTTCTTGGAAGTGCATGCACTGTGGTCAAGTGACAGAGTTCAAGTATGCTGGTGCCAACCCCGAGTTTTGTAGCAACGTTTGCAAGTTTAGGTGGCGCGACGAGCGCTGGCAGATCGAGAAGTTAATCGCAGACCTCTCAAGAAAATTTCCCGGTACTAAATTGGCGGATAAGATGCTTTCGCTATGGGATTCACGACGCAAGAGCGAGAAGCGGTAGTCGCGAGATATCAGCGCAGGATCGAGCTCGGGCGTCTCACGTTTGCACCGATCGGTGTCGGGAATTACTGCACCGGCACGATCGTGCTAGTGGGAGAGCAAGCTTCAAACCCGACGGAGAAGACCGCCAACCAGCAGCCCTTTTGCTCCGATAAGGGCTGCTCTGGCTGGTTGAACTTGCTTCTCGAGCAAGAGCAGATTCCAGAGGAGAAGCTCTTCTGGCTTAACGCCAAGAACAACGACGGCACGCTGATTGATCCCAAGGTGATCGAGAACATCGCACCGAAGGTGGTGATCACCCTGGGAAAGACAGCGTGCGACCTCCTCTCGAGGTCTAACATCTCTTACCTCCACCACTATCATCCGCAGTATTGGAAGCGCTTTCGGAACAAGCAGCGTTACCCGCTCTTGGACACTCTCGACGCCTTCGTCAGATACTGAGAAAATATCATTAAGCAAGTCAGCGGTTTAGTATGGCTCATGAATAAATACTTCGTGAACGCATCGAGCGATGCCCACACATTCATAACTGTGTAAGACCGCAATAATCGTAATAAGGGAAAGTCATGGCTCTTGACCTCGCGCAGCTGAAAGCTGCATTCGCAAAGAAGTCCGAAACTTCCGGTGGTGAAAACACCGGCTTCTGGGATAAGTTCTATCCCTTCTACAAGATGGGCTTCGACGAGACGGTCGTCTTCCGCTTCCTTCCGGATCTGGATGACGAGAACCCGCTGGCGTTCATCGTCGAAAACATGTATCACAAGTTCAAGGTGAACGGTCAGGACAAGCGAGTTGCTTGCCTGAAGATGTACGGTGAGAAGTGCCCGGCCTGCGACCTGTCCAAGCAATTCTACGACCAGGGCAACAACGACATGGGCCTGATGTTCTGGAGGAAGATCGATTACATCGCCCAGGGCCTGGTGCTGTCGTCTCCGTTCGAGTACCCGATCGCTCCGACCGAAAATCCGGTTCGCATGGTCTCGCTCATGAAGAAGATCTACAAGAAGATCGAGACCGAGATCGTCAAGGGCGACATGGACCAGATTCCGTGGGACCTGGTCAACGGATACAACTTCAACATCAACAAGACCAAGCAAGGCGAATACGCCGACTACTCTGGCTCCGCCTTCGCCCGTCGGTCGTCAGCGATTCCCGAGGACCTGATCGCGCGCATGGAGCTTCACGACCTCAAGAAGTTCCGCTACGCCAAGGTCGAGCGCGAGCAGATCGAGGCGATGATCGAGGCCGCTCTCACCGGAAAGTCCTACGAGGCTGAGAAGGGCGCAGCGTCGCCGGCCGTCCAGGCGGCGATCAACGCGCCGAAGGCTGCTCAACCGGCTGAGGCCGTCGTGCAAGCGATGACCCAGGCAACTCCGGCGGCGGCACCGACCGCAGCTGAGGCAGGCGGACAGAAGCTCTCCGCCTCCGAGATCCTGAAGAAGCTGAAAGAACGTTCGGCTGCTCAGCAGAGCAAGTAACGAACGCGCGAGGCTACCTGTCTCACGACAGGTAGCCTCTCATCTCTCTAAGGATTCACGATGTCGAAGGTAGTTCTTCCCTTTCTCAAGAAGTTTAAGAAGCAGATCTCTGACCTCGAGAACGTCTCGCTCGAGTTTCGCCCACCCGCGTATTGGTACTCGACCGGAAACTACGCGGTCAACCGCATCCTCAGCGGTGACTACTTCAGAGGCATCCCGCAGGGGCGTGCGACGATCCTCGCCGGACCGTCAGATTCGGGCAAGTCCTTCCTCCTGAGCAACATCTATCGCGAGGCTCAAAAGGCCGGCGCGTTCATCCTCTCGATCGACTCAGAGGGTGCGCTTGACCCGACGTACCTCGGTAAGCTCGGCATCGACGTCAGCGAGGACAGGTTCCTCCCCGTCCAGGTCGTCACCGTCTCGGACGTCATCAAGGTCATCTCCGACTTCATCAAGCAGTACCAGGACACCTACGGCAAGTGGAACTTCAACGCGCCTCAAGTCGTCATCGGCGTCGACTCACTCGACATGCTCCTCACGGACACCGAGGACGAGAACGTCAACAAGGGCGTGCAGAAGGGCGACCAGGGCCAACGGGCCAAGCAGCTCAAGGCGTTTCTCCGCGGCAACGTCGTCTCGCGGATCAAAGCGTTGCCGATGTCCTTCATCGGCACGCACCAGGTCTATCCGGCTGACGTGCTGGAGGGTGAGGGCAAGTGGAAGATCAACGGAGCGATCCGCTACTCCGCGTCACAGATCGCCCTCACCACCAAGCTCAAGCTGAAGGCTGAGGACCAGGTCACCGGCATCAGGATGTACGTCGAGACCTTCAAGTCGCGCTTCGCGAAGCTCGGATCGAAGGTTGAGGTGCTGGTCCCGTACGACAAGGGCATGGCTCCGATGTCCGGGCTGACCGAGCTGCTCAAGCTTGACGGCGTCATCACCGAGCCGTCCAAGGGCTGGATGGCGGCTGAGTTTCCAGGCGAACCCGTCATGAAGTTTCAACGTAGCGACGTCGACGAGAAGCTCGCGATGAAGCTCCTCACTCACCCAGCTCTCAAGCGGATGGCTGCTCAGTTCGACGAGCTAGTCTCGACGCCAGAGCTAGATGTAACCGAAGAAGATGACGTGAAGGTGGTCACCGCATGAAAGCTACCGAATTTTGCTACTGGCTCCAAGGGTTCTTCGAGCTCTCTTCTGCCGGGCACCAAGTTGGAGGCCTCACTGCTCACCAGGCGGCGATGATCAAGAAGCATCTTGATCTGGTGTTCAAGCACGAGATCGACCCGTCGTATCCGACTCACCAGCAGGAGGAGCTGAACGCGATCCATGCCCCCAGCGGAGGCAGCGGAGTGATCAACCCAGGGATGTTCGACGGCCTGATTAGGTGCTGACATGAAGGGAATGCTACGTGACCTAGTGATGATCCTTCCGATCTCGGAGGGAATGGGACAGACCGAGTCTGGAATCACGGTCGTCACCCATGACAAGGGGCCTAAGAAGGGCGTCGTCGTCGCGGTCGGACCAGGCAAGATGGTCAAGGGAAAGTTCGTCCCGACCACCGTCAAGCCAGGAGATCAGATCGTCTACGTTCTCAACAACTTGCAAGAGGTCAAGGTCAAGGGCGACGTCCTCCACGTCGTTCCAGAGACCGAGGTCCTCGCGACGCTTGCGCCGTGAAATCGAAACCGCGGATAAAGCTGACGACGGTGGCACAAGCCGAGAGATCGGTCATCCACGCAGCCAAGCGATTGGTCAACGAGCGCATCGGGTACGAAGACTACGATAACCTTCTCCCCGGGGGAGTCGTAGGTGCGCTAGAAAAGCTGGAACGCTCCGTGGCTAAACTCGTCCGAATTCGCCGGGCTCAGGGAGCTAAGTGAGCCGCCTCATCGCCGACGCGAAGCGTGCGATCAAGCAGAACCAGGTGCCTGCCAAGATCGCCGAATATGAGTTGCTGATCGACGAGTCAGAGAAGCTCTTCGAGCTCAACGGCAAGAAGCTCGAGGACTCGGTCAAGAATCACGCCAAGGACCTCATGTTCTACGACATGATGCTCCAGGAGTGCAAGACGATCGAGTACATCGTCAAGCAAGAGATGGAGGCCGTTGAGTCGAACCTCTTCACCAAGCTGACGAGCATCGGTCACGGTCAGCGAGCGATCGGTACCAGGGAGGCACCCCAATACATCAAGGGAGATCCGGCGTACGTGAACCTCTACCAGATCTTGATCGAGGTGCAGTACACCCGCACGAGGTTAGAGGCTGTCGTCGAGGCTCTCAAGAGCATGGCGTACTCGCTCAACAACATCGTCAAGATTCGAGTGTCACAGCTCGAACATACCACACTGTGAGAAAAGCATGAAAGATAATCTAGAAGAGATCGGCGTCAAGCTAGAAACGCTCGAGAGTTTTCGTGAAACGATCAGGAGATTCTTTTCTGAGGCTGAAGTGATTCCGGTTCGCGGACCCTCTTTCGAGGTGCGTGACGGCAAGTATACGAAAACTCTCACCACTCGAGCGTTCGGGATCCAGGGAAAAGCTCCCTACAACCACACCATTCGCCCGGTCAGCGGCTACTGGATGGAAGATGACTCGGAGAGGTCACGCTCGTTGCTCATCGAGCTCTGGTACTCTCACTTCGCTGAGCAATTCAAGAGCGCGAGGCAGATCTTCGTCAATCAGTTGCCGAAGGCAACGATCATTCCCTACTACACGATCTCGCCAGAGATCTACGAGAAGGTAGAGATGGAGACGTCGGAGAAGCACGTTCTCATCGACCAGCCGATCTTCTCCTTCAAGGACGTTCACCCCGTGTACATCGGTACGTGCTACGCGTCGCTCCACGTGATCTCATGAGCCCAGACGTCATCGAAGAGCTCCTCGAGAGGATCATCGATCGCATCGACAACAGCTCACTCCTCGGAGCGGCGTGGGACTGCCACTACGCGGATGAGCAAGAGAAGTTCAAGAACAGGCTGCGGAAAACTCTAAGGGAGGTACTAAGTGGAAGGTGAACAATTGACTCTACCCGGGATCGAAGTTCAGAGCTTTTGCCCGGTTGGCTTGACGGGTGAGGACAAGGATAAGACCATCGAGGAGCTTCAGCGGATGCTCTCGCTACAGTTCGAGGTCATCGACTCGGTGCTCAAGCTCAACGATCAGCTCTTGAAGATGCTTGAGGCAGAGATTCTCTCACTGGAGAAGAAGCTTGGAGACCAGAGACCCGAAGAGCGAAAGCAACAGCTCTCTCAGCTCCGCGCCCAGCAGCTCGACCGTCCCTTCTTCCGGTAGAGTCGTCAACCTTCGGGTTGACGACTTCGACGTTTACATCGGTCGCGGCACGAAGTGGGGCAACCCCTTCGTCGTCGGCCGAGACGGAAGTCGGTCCAAGTGCGTCAAGCTCTACGCGGAGTGGCTGGCGACTCAGCATGAGCTGGTCGCCCAGGTTCGAGAGCTCAGGGGAAAGGTGCTCGGCTGCTATTGCAAGCCGAAGGCGTGTCACGGAGATCTTCTAGTAGAGCTAGCTAATGCTGACGACTGAGAAGCTGATGAAGATGTTCGAGAGCCAACTCTCCAGGGCCATGGCTTTTCAAGAGAGTCAAATCCCGACGGTCTCAGACTTGACCGCAGAGCAACTCGAGATCTCAAAGAAGGTATACGGTGACGACTTGAGCGACGAGACGCTACGAGCTCGCTACGAGTCATGGGTCGGGAAAAAGCAACTCTTTTTCATGGCCGAGACATTCGTTGATGGTTTACTCAAGATTCAGGTCTTGGAAGTGCATGACACCGATATTCCTAGCATGGCGGACAAGTGGGTAATCTCTCCATACGCTAACGACGACGGAATGGACAAACACGCTATCACGCTACCGCGGCTGAGAGAGCGTGTCTAAGATCTGCACCATCCACGTCCACGACGAGGTCAACTGCCGCGTCGACGGGCTTCAACCCCAGGACCTCCAGGTCATCTGGGAGAAGTTCGGGATCTTCGTTGACGGCTACTTTCACATGCCTGCGTACCAGCTCAGGCGGTGGGACGGGAAGATCCGGTTCTTCGACAAGAACGGCAAGACCTACACCAAGCTTCTTGACGAGATCGTTCCCTACCTTGACACGTGGGGCTACGAGGTCAAGCTAGAGGATCACCGCGTTCAAGCGCCGGTGATCACCGACAGGATCGGAGAGGAGTTCTTCAATCTCGACGACGGGTGGAAGCTCCGCCCCTACCAGGTCGAGGTCGTCAACGCGCTTCTCTCGGAGGGCTCAGGCTTCGCGGTCTGCGCGACCGGCGCTGGCAAGACGAGCATGTGCGCGGCGCTCGCGACCGTCCTCTACCTGAACGGTCTCCAGGTCCTCGTCATCGTGCCGTCATCCGACCTGGTCACTCAGACCGTCGATGACTTTCGTGACAAGCTCAGGATGTATCCGATCACGGTCGGCGAGTACTCCGGAAGCGACAAGGACATCGATCACCCGATCGTCGTCGGCACCTGGCAAGCGCTTCAAAATGTGCCGCACTACATGCAGTTCTTTCAAGCAGTTCTCGTTGACGAGGCGCACGGCGCGAAGGCGAACGTCATCAAGGACTTGCTGAACAACCACGGAAAGCACATCTCTCACAGATATGGCTTCACCGGAACGTTTCCGAAGCCCAAGGCTGACCAGTATAACCTCAAGGCGTCGATCGGCCAGATCATTCGTGAGGTCACCGCGCGCTGGCTGATCGACCACGGCTACCTAGCGGAAATCGAGATCATCCCTGTCGAGACGGTCGACGAGGATCCTGACCTACCCGACTACGCCTCAGAGCAGGCCTACCTCGCGAAGCACGGCGAGCGGACCGCCGCGATCGCGGCGTTCATCGCTGAGAAGCGCGCTGAGCTAGGCAACACTCTCGTGCTGATCAACCAACAGAAGCTCCAGCAGGGACGCGAGATGGCGGAGATGATCGACGGCGCGGTCTACATGGCGGGCGAGACGAAGAAGGACTTTCGGCGCGAGTACTACGACCGCTTTGACACCAACGACCACGAGTGCGGGGTGCTGTCGGCGGGGATCGCGGCGGTTGGGATCGACATCCCACGGATCTTCTGCGGTGCTCTGGTCGACGCACCGAAGTCGTTCGTCAAGTGCATCCAGGGCGTCGGGCGGACGCTCCGCAAGGCGGATGACAAGAACAGAGTCGTCGTCTTCGACGTCTACTCGAAGTTGAAGTACAGCAAGAAGCACTGGAGAGAGCGCAAGAAGTACTACGCTGAGGCGGAGTATCCGGTCAGCGACACCATCAAGCTGAGGTATTGACATGCAAACTTTAAAGTTGGCGCCTGAGTTGTTTCTGGCGCTAGAGAGAGGCATCAAGAAGGTTACCATCCGCCTGGGTCAACGCGATGTCACGCTCGGACGTTTGCTTTTTGAGAGCACGACAAACGTTGACGTCAAGAAGTCGGTTTTCGTGAGAAGTGTCACCCTCACGCGCTTTATCGATCTCTCCCCTGATGTTGTACAAGCCGAGGGAGCTAAAGATCTAGATGAGCTCTACGAGGCGATGCGGAAGTTCTATCCTAACCTCATGTGGCATGACGTCGTCACGGTGATCACATGGCTCTAAGCGTATCGCCGAGTCGCAAGATCTACTACGTATTCTCTGAGGCTGGAGGCGAGGTCGAAGCGATGTTCGACGAGCACGATAACATGTTCTCGTACTGGTATTGCAATGACGCTCACTGGCGCAACGAATATTTCGGACACTTCATGAAACAGCTCGGTGTCGAGGTGATCGTGGCTTCCAGACATCCCGAAATCTATGAGCGACTGTTCCAGATCTTGAAGCGAGAACTCATCAAGGACGGAAACTGGAACGAGGAGGACGAGTGAGCATCCTCTCCCATCACGGACCAAAATCCAAGTGCTTCGCTCCCTGCCAGCCCGGCACCTTCTGCGCGTGCACAGGCAAGATGATTCCCTACGAGCTCGCCGCGCTCCCCTCAGAGAGCAGCCTCATCGCGACGGCTCTCACGATGTACGCCGAGTGGGTGCACGTGCATGACGGTGATTCTCAGCTAGAGGAGAAGCTCTGGGAGCTAGCCACTAAGTATCGAAAGAAGCCCAACGATGAGACGTAAGATCTGCGTTCAGATTCAACCGAAGAAGACCGGACCGTACGGAGCCGCGATCGCGATCACGCGCTTGCTCGAGCTCGGCAAGAACGATGACATTCGTGAGCTCTTCATGTACCGCGGACGAGACCACGTCACCTTTACGTTCGTCGCGCGCAAGACAAGCTTGATCATCAGAGAGATTCGCACGATTGAAAAGATCCTCTGGAAACAAGCCGAAAACGGAGGGATGATCGCGGTGCGAGAAGGCTCTCGCGGCTGGGATAATTACACCATGCTCTACGGCAAGGGTGGAGCCTACATCAAGGAGAACACATGAAGATCACGATCGCAGATTTTGACTACACCAAGTCCGACGGCGACACGACCCACCGTCGCATCCTCGTGCTCGGCCGGCCGTCCGACTCTTACTTCGGCGTCGAGGTTGACTCGGAGAAGGACATTGACCGCTACGCCGCTTACCTTCTCGAGAAGGAGGAGATGGACGAGAAGCTCAAGAAGAAGCACAAGATCAACGACGCGACCGTGAGGTATCGTCGCTTCAAGGAGGACGGGATCACGGTCCTCGCCGAGGACAAGCGAGAGGTCTGATGGCTAAGAAAAAACGGCCTCCTGAGATGCAGGAGGCCGTTGACCTCTTCATGAAGTTTCTCAACGAGGTCATGGAGGAGGACTTTCGCCGCATGCGCGCGGGTTACGAGACGATCGCCGAGCGCTCAGAGCGACTCTCTCGACGCGACGCGCGCGGGCGCTGGAAGAAAGCCGAGTCCTAAACTAACAATTTTCTTTCACGGAAATTTGAGTTACAATCTCAAGGTCCAATCCAAAGGGAATGATGCAATTCTTAGCTGACTTCAAATTTCCATACATCATCGACAACGTCTCAGGTCCCGTCGTTCCGAAGTATTGCTGGTACTACGACGTTGAGGTCAACGACTTCCTCCTCAGGCCGATCCACCTTCTCGAGGAGACCACTGGCCCGACGGTAACGGTGATGATCAACGGACTCACCTTCAAGGTTCCCGCCTCGTGGAACCTTCTCGTGGTCGACGAGGAGACCAAGCTCGTCGACACGGTGCAGATCACGCAGTGCACCTCTAGCAACTACCAGGCGTTTCTGATGCACCCTGACGAAAACCGTCCCGCGTTCTCGTCGGTCGTGTTGCTTGACCTCTCGATGAGAGAGGCCTGCGTTCACGTCACGATCCCGAAGATGCACATGATCCTCCACCCGGTCGGACCGATCACCAACGGTACCAAGGACCGCAACTTCTCTTGCTTGCTCTCGCCCCAAGACCTCGGCAAGCACATGATCGGGATGACGGCGATGGAGGTGTTGATCTGAACCCGTACCTCTCGCCGAAAGCGATCAAGTTAGCCTCTACGTCTAGCAAGAGAGCCTCAATCATGAGGCTACAACGTGCTGGAATTCTCACGAAGACCGGCAGATTGGCAAAGCCTTACCGATGAAAAAATACGAACAGCTCCAAACCCCCCGAGAGAAAGCGGCGCACCTCGAGGATCTCATGACTACTCTCTACAGCGGCCTGCGCGGCTGCTGTGGGCAGCTCCACGCGTACTCAGATAACCGCGAGCTCATCAAGCGCCTGCTCCAGGGAGAGCTAGAGCGCCAACAAGCCATCGCAAAGTGCAGAAGTACCTAGGACCAGAACGCCGTGAAGGCACCTACGTAAGCGCAAAGTATAAGCAGAAGTCAGCGATCGATCTAATGGCCTGGGCAACTCTCTGCGGCATCCCCGAGCCGCTCCCGTTCGCGAAGTATCACACCACGATCCTCTACAGCCGAGTTCAGCTCCCCGCCGCTCACGGCCTCATCTATGACTCACGGAAGAGCGATGAGGTTTGGGAGTGTATGCCGATCGAGCTCAAGCTCTTCGAGTCACGCGGCCGTCTCGGCGAGGTCGGAAAAGCAGCGCTCTGCCTCGTTCTCAGCGCTCCTCAGATCGAGAACATCCACGTGCAACTCCGCGCTGCAGGCGGCACCCACGACTTCGATGACTATGTTCCTCACCTCACCCTCACCTATAAGTGCCCACCCGACTTCGACCTCACGAGCCTGCCACTCCCGACCGAGGCTCTCCTGGTAGATCAAGTCAAGGCTGAGCCGCTTGATCTAGAGTGGGCTGAAAAGAAGAAGGTAAAGACCGATGAGAAGCAAGCCAACTAACTCAAACTACCGCGACAACTATGACGCGATCTTCGGCAAGAAGAAGCCAGAGGTGACCTATGAGCTCTGGCAAGATCATCCCGGGAGCAACTCCTTCACGTTCATCAGCGAGACGAACGAGTCGTCTAGACGCTCCCTCGCGCCAGACGCGATCCTCCTAACGAAGATCACGTCGTCGTCGTTCTACCGCGCGAATCAGCTCAAGAACTCCTTCCTCAAGGAGTACACGAAGGAGCACAAGTGAAGGCCGCGATCGACCTGATCTGCCGCAAGCTCGCGTCGAGCGAGTACTCTCACCAGGTGAGCTGGGCTCACCTCAGGGCCAACCAGCTCCGCAACATCGCGAGAGAGAACCCCGGCTGCGGGATCCCTGAGACGATCGAGGTCCAGGACTTTGACGGCCCTCGCCACTCCCGCGACTGGTCAGAGTACGACGTCGTCTACATCTACCACGGGATGGACTACAAGCCAGGCCCGTACATCAACGTCTTCGACGGTTTGGTCGAGCACGCCGCCAAGTTCTTCGAGCGCCTGATCTGGCCGCAGCATCGCCACATCAAGTTCGTCTCGCTCGACATCGAGATGCCACCCTACGGTCGTCTCTGTCGAGACAAGAAGGGTACCCGCTCTGCCTACTGGGCGAACGTCGACTGGAACGCGGTGCAAGCCAAGTGCGAAGCGATCACCGAGGTCGTCCGCGACCCATGCAAGCACTTCGCGCCGGGCAAGTACCGACATCTCGTGATCGGCGACTCTCACGCGCACTCGGCCTACAAGGCTACCTCGATGGTTCTCCGCAAGGACGAGCGTACTCTCGCTGGCGTGCTGCGCAAGGGCATCGAGAACGAGATCAAGGAGTACGGCGGTTGGGACATGAGCGAGATCGACTCGCTCACTTGTTACTGGGGAAACATCGACATCCGTCACCACCTCTGCCGCACCGCTGATCCGCTTCAGGCGACTCGCGACCTGCTCAAGACCTATGAGGACGCGTTGCTCAAGTTGAATCGTCCGATCGAGCTCGTGACGATGCTACCGATCGAGGATGAGTCGCGCCCCCTCCCAAAGTCGGGCTATTACGGTGATCGCTCTGACAACAAAACGCCCTTCTTTGGCTCTCGCGCTGAGCGCATCAAGGTCATGACCGCCTTCAATGATCTCCTTCGCGAGATGGCTGCGAGAAACTCAGGCTGGACGATCTACGAGTGGCCCAAGCTCTGGTACGAAATGGACGGCGTCGAGTTCATGGACACGATCATGGAGCGCCCACGCTCGGTGCATCTAGCGAGAAAGTACTATCGTTGGGACCTCCTCAACAACGTACCCAACCCGAACCACGCGCCCGCCGCTGTGCCTGTCCCAAAGAAGAGCCTCCTCGAGTTCTGAGATGAGCGCTCGGCTCTACAAGTCGCACACCTACGTCGATGACTACACGGTCGTCGTACATGCCACCGGGTTTGACTTGAACGACCACCCGGACCTGCAAAATGATCTCCACATCAAGTGCGAAGCTATCTTCACTAAGTCGTTTGCGATATTTGACGGCATCGGGATGCTTGAGAACCTTCACACCGCGGAGACCGCGAGGGCTCTCCTCGATCGGCTCTCTAGCATCTTGACGGAGCAGATGGGGATTGAGGTTAAGATCATTGACTTTCAAGCCTCTTTAGACTTGCTGCACATGAGGAATCTCGCTTACTTCAAGGTCAGCATCGATCCAGAGGTCTATAAGAACGCCGGAGCTAAGAGGTTGCTTGAGCTCCTCTGTCAACCAGCTCAAGAATAAATACCCTCACGATGCGTTGCTTGTTAGAATAGCATCGTCGACCTACTCTCTGCTGAGCACAGTCTCGGACGAGCCAAAAGCCGGCAACACCAGGTGGTGTTGATCGTCGTAAAACTGATTCCGGTTCATAGCGGTCATCTAGGTTCATCCTCCTTGATCGTCGACGCAACGGCCGTGTAGCCGTTTTGAGCAACAGACGTACAGGAAGCCAAAATGTCTAAGAAAATTCGTGTCGCCGTAGCAGGCATCGGAAATTGCTTTTCCTCTCTCTATCAGGGTCTCGAGTTCTACAAGGACACCGACCCGGACAGCGGGATCATTCCGGGCGTGATGCACATGCGCATCGGTGGCTATCATCCGGCCGATATCCAGATCGTTGCGGCATTCGACGTCGATCGACGCAAGGTCGGTCGCCCCGTCGGCGAGGCGATCTTCGCTGCACCGAACTGCGCTCGCGTGTTCTGTCAGGATGTTCCGGACGGACCGATTGTGCAGATGGGTCCGGTCATGGATGGGGTGTCGGATTACATGCAAGAGCAGCCAGAGAAGATCGGCTTTCGCGTCTCGAACGAGGAGCCGGTCAACATCGTTCAGGTTCTTCAAGATACGAAGGCAGACATTCTGATCAACTACCTCCCGGTCGGCTCCGAGACCGCCTCTAAGCATTACGCTCAGTGCGCGATCGCTGCTGGGGTCGCTTTCATGAATTGCATCCCGGTCTTCATCGCCTCTGATCCGGAGTGGGAGAAACGGTTCATCGAGGCTGGGCTTCCGATCATCGGCGATGACATGCGCAGCCAGTTCGGGGCGTCGATCATGTCGCAGATCCTCCAAGAGACCGCCTTCGATCGCGGCTGTGACGTGCTCTACCACCAGCAGATCAACATCGGGGGCAACACGGACTTCAACAACATGATGGTGCAAAGTCGGCTGAAGTCAAAGAAGATCTCGAAGGAGAACGTGATTCGCGCTCAGAACGACCTGCGCGGAATCCCGGTTGACCCCGACGCGCTCTTCGCCGGGCCCTCGACGTTCATCCCGTACCTCAAGGACAACAAGGTCGCGTACATCAATCACCGTCTGCTCGGGTTCGGCGGCGCTCCGATCGACATCGACGTCAAGCTCTCGGTGCAAGACTCCGAGAACTCGGCGGGGGTGGTGATCGACGCGGTGCGCTACCTCAAGGTCGCGAGAGAAGAGGGGATCGTCGGCGCTCTGCGCGGACCGTCGGCCTTCACCCAGAAGACCCCTCCACAGCAGATGCGCCTCAACGACGCGAAGGAGGAGTGTGACGCGTTCGCGAGGCGCGACCTGGCGGCGCTCAAGGCGGTCAACAAGTTCAAGAGCAAGATCTAACCAAGGAATCAATGAGCACCAACTCGATCTACAACTTCAACGTCGGAGTACACAGCGCAGAGGAAGCGGCAGGCATGTCGATCCTGGCGATGCAGGAGCGCTTTCGCAAGCTCGGCGTCTCGTTCTTCAGCTGGGAGAAGGAGATGGTCGTTAACATGCCGAAGAAGCTCTTTCTCGACGAGGTGCTCAGGATCATCGAGGAGCTAGACGAGAGCATCAGCTACACCAACGTGATGGTGCTCTCGCCTGGCATCGTCGAGATAACGCTCTCGAAGCAACGGCCAGAGAGCATGCTCGAGACCCAGGACGAGCTTCGAGTCTACATCAAGCTCAACAGCTGGGAGTACTACGACGAGTACGGTGAGGAGACTCAGTTCCCCTTCGTCACCCAAAAGGACGAGATGGTCTGCGTCGCGAACATCGAGGTGATGGGACAGAGCTGGCTCGCCGAGATCTTCATCCCGAAGCTGCTCGAGTGCGTCAATCAGCACCGCCAGTCCGACAAGATCTCGCTCATCAAGTGGCTCTACTCGTCTCAGCATGGCACCGCGAGCAAGGTCTTTCAGATTCGCAAGGACTGGGAGATCAACCCCGTCTACTACCCGTGGCTCAAGCAGCATCTCAGCGAGCTAAACATCGCTGGGGAGGAGAGCCTTCGTCCCTACTACCACGCCTTCCTCAAGAGCCAGTCACAGATCCTCGTGCTCTTCGGTGAACCTGGCACCGGCAAGACGTCGTTCATCCGTGACATGATCTGCGAGATGGGACTCAACGCGCTCATCTCGTACGACCTCAAGGTGCTGACGTCGGATCACACGTTCATCGAGTACCTGACGAGCGACATCTTCGACCTGATCGTGGTCGAGGACGCTGACGACCTGCTCACCTCCTCCCGGAGCGAGAACAACAAGGTCATCTCGAAGATCCTCAACGTCTCGGACGGCATCATCAAGCTCCCCAAGAAAAAGATGATCTTCACGACGAACTTGCGCGACGTCAGCGAGATCGACAACGCGGTCTACCGTCTCGGTCGCTGCTTCGACGTCGTTAACTTCAGAAAGCTCGACCACGTTGAGGCTCAGAGCGTCGCTGACGCGCTTGACATCAAGCTTCCAGAGAAGAAGGGCGACAGCTACGCATTGTCAGACCTCTTCTTCTTGAAGAACCTCGGGAACAGCGATGATCCGTTCGTCAAGCGCAACGAGGAGCGTCTCAAGAAGAAGCTAGGCTTCGTTTGACGATTCACAATCTCTTTCCGATCCCAATCGGCTCTTACAAGATCGGAAGAGAGCTGACGCTTGATGAGCTAAAGTATCTCGACGGCTTACTAAGACGACCGAACGTCGGAAACGCTACCAGTTGCAGCTCAACGATCCTTGAGAGCCAGGAGCTGAGCGAGCTTACAAGGTTCATCCTCGGATCACTTAAGAGCTACTTCATCCAGGTCTACGACCCGCTCCACGACGTTAAGCTCAAGATCACCCAGAGCTGGTGCAACTACACGAAGCCCGGTCAGCATCACCACAAGCACAACCACGGCAACAGCTTCATCTCAGGCGTGTTCTACGTCAAGGCCGACAAGATGATCGATAAGCTTTACTTTTATCAGGACGCGTATCAGCAACTCCAAATTCAGCCCAAAGTTTGGAATCTCTGGAACGCGCGCTCGTGGTGGCTAGAGGTAGGAGCTGGTGACTTACTCCTCTTCCCCTCTGCCTTGACCCACGAAGTAGCCGCGGTTGAGGGCACCGAAGAGCGAATCAGCATCTCCTTCAACACCTTCCCCATCGGAATCCTCGGGGACGAGAGAGATCTAACGCTGGTAAAAGTTTAGCAGAGCTTGAAAGAGCTTAGGTCTGTCGCACGCGTACATCCCAGCGCAGTTTAGGCAATTGTATTCAATCACCTTGAAGCTGCCGTCGGTCATCCGCACGAAGTCGACAACGTAGTTTCGAGCTGGCGCGTAGTGAAGCTTGACGACGTTGAAGAACGACGTGACGTCTCGCACCTCGCTAGGCGTCAAGCGCTCGTAAGTGATCTTCGCTCCGATCTTGTAGACCGAAGAGGTGATAAGCTTGCCGTCAACGACGAAGTTGCGGTACTCCCTCTCCATCCCGTCGACGAGAGTTGCGCACAGCACTTGCTCGTCGTTCGGATGGTCGGAGAACGATGAGTCTTGGATCGACTTGCCAAAGATCGCGGCGTAGGGAGTTTGACCCTCCTCAACGATCGTGCCGGCGAACGCTTTCAAGTCCCGCGTCGGCTTGATGAAGACGGGAGCAGTGACTGGCACGTCGCGAATCGTGCCGAAGCGCGCGAAGAAGGCGTGCGAGTTGAGGAGCAACTTTCCGAGGGCCTTGTGGTAGAAGGCCTGATCAAACGCGAGCGGGTCATAGTTCACGACGGCGCTGTGCGGAAGCACGCCGCGCTCCCGCATCTTCAGCATCTTCGTCGATCCGAGCATGATGACTCGGTCGTACTCGTAAAACTTCTCGAGCTCGACGATCTCGTCACTGAATGGGATTAACCCGAACCAGATCGGATCATGAACTCCGATCGACTGGAGCGCGAGCTGGTTCTCCATCAGCTCTTGCTCGCGCATGTGACTCAACTGAACTCCGAAGGTGATCTTAGGGATGTGATTTTCTCCAGGGACACCAAACGGATGGCCATTGCGGATGACTAAAGATCGAGCGCTTGCAGTGCTTGCACACGGGGATCATGAGAAATTGTAACATCTCCGTCAACTATTGTACATCGCGTCAAGATCTATGTTAGAATTTGACGATGGTAGAGTTGAGAGATCTCGAGCTGAAAGATACAGCGGAGCTTTACGCGCTGATCGAGATCTCGCGCAAGGATCTTCTCAATCTCTGGTGGGCGGAGTCAGCGACGTTCGAGTCGACAGCCCAGTTCATCGAGAACGCTAGACGGAGCTCGAATCACGTCAAGGCGATCGTCGTTGACGGTCAGATCGCCGGCTGCATCTCTCTCATCGACATGCCAGACGGGAGCTTTCAGCTCGGGTACTGGTTAGGGACTCCGCATCGCGGAAAGAGACACATTCAGCACGCGGTCGAGAAGATCAAGACCTTAGCAGAAGCGTACAGGCGTCAGATCATCGTGCGCATCAAGTCCAAGAACGTGAAGAGCCTGAGCGTCGTCAAGGGCGCAGGCTTCACGCATGTTGGCAACGACGGAGAGTGGACCTGGCACGTTTGGCGGCCGTAAACATTCTTCCCGACTTCAAGCAAGATCTGGATCGTAGCCTCATCCCGCAGATCCAGCGCTTCTGGACCAAGATCAACGAGCGTCAGCTCCACTTCATGGGAGTGCCAGGCTTTGAGACCTACGACACCGACGGAGATGAAGCTCTCGGGCGAGACGTCGAGTTCTTCCACTTCAGCATCTGCGCTGATGCCCGCATGCGCTACCTCGGAGAGAACTTCGTTCTCAACGATGATCAGCTCCTTGACCCCGTCAACAAGCTCTCTAACGCGGTCGTCGCGCACCTGTACGGCGGCCGTCGGATTTACTCGCTCTTCACGGGCGTCACTGACCCTCGCAAGGCGTACCTGGACTTTTCGCGAGTGGGAAGTGACCCTGACTACGTCAGGATGGTGCGTAGCAACGCTGAATACGCGAAGCTACACGGTTTCAAGTTCTACGGCACAACGGAGCTACACACGTCTCTCCAGACTGCTGCGCGAAATTTCTGCCGAGACAAGTATGGTGATCCTGGCCGACCCGCAAGCAATGTCGACATTATCGAGTGGATCGCCTCCTGGCGCGACAAGGGGTTATTTGAAGCGCTTCTCGGGGCGACATCACTGGGAGAGACCTTTGAGCACATCAAGTCCCTACCAGGAGTTGGCGCATACTACGGATACCACCTCGCCGTAGATTGCTCGCTCTTCCCGTTCACGAGATACCACCATGACGAGCCGTTTTGCGTGCCCGGCGGCGGTTGCCAAACGACGTTGAAGATGCTCTTCCCGAGGCTCACCGCGTCGAAGAAGTTTCCCTTCGGCGAGGCGGTGGTCTGGATCGAGCAGAACCAGAAGGACCTGTTTCCGACGCTCCAGTTCCATCCGGCCCTTTGGAACATCGAGCGAGACGGGAAGAAGGTCTTTCCCTTCGAGCAGAACAAGCTGATGGTCTACGGTCTCGAGGTCGGGCTTTGCCAATTCGGAGTTTATTGCCACCTCAAGAAGAATCCTCACCTGATCGAGCGCCGCAAGGTCGGCGTCGATCCTGACCTGACGCCCCTCATCCTGCGAGAGCAGGGCGCGCCAGTTACCCCCGAGGAGCTGCGTGAGCTTCAGAGCGAAGCCGCGGCCCCGACGGCCACGAAGGGTCTCCTGGAGTTCTGATGGGTCACTACTCTGAGCAGTACGAAGCTTCCGCTCGCGAGGAAGCGAAGCGCGAGAAGAAGCGTGCTCGACAGCAGCTGACGGCGATGGCGGAATTTCGCGACCAGCTGATCGGCAACATCGGTGCCGACGGCATCTCGCCGCGGCACCTGGACGCTTTTCAAGACATGATGAACGAGACGAAGCTGCGCGCGAGATGAAGCACAGCGAGCTTTTTTTAGACGTGTACATCAAGCCCGTCCAACCAGTCGAGTACTTTACCGTCTCGGTAGATGTCGGTGACGGCGAGGTGATCGTGCGAGATCTCACGATCTTGAAGAGCCGTAACGCAGATCTAACGCCAGAGCAGGAGAAGCTCTGGGAGATCTTCGCCTCCGCTGGATTCGTAGCCAGTCGCAAATTTTCAATTAACAAAGACCTCAAGATAGGATAAAATCTAACAAATATGCTCACTGGCTCTTACTATAAGAAGGGCGAGGGGTTCGTGGATGTACCCCTTAAGCAACACAAGACCGGGCTCTACTTCCGTCCTGGCTCCCACGATCGCGCGGCGATCGTCGACTGTACCGGCGGGCGCGACTACGTCACCGTCAACTGCGCTGGGCACCGCGTCCTCGACCTGGGCGGCAACATCGGCGCGTTCATCTTCAAGGCCGCTAGGGAGGGAGCAGAGCGAGTACTCTCGTTCGAGCCCGAGCCCAGCAACTTCAAGGTGCTCCAGGCCAACCTCGAGCACGCGATCAAGCCGCTCAACAGCTCGACGATCGTCGAGGCTCGCCAGCAGGCGGTCGCCGACAAGCATGACAAGCTCGAGCTGATCGTCGGCGGCAGCTACAGCACGGGCACCCCGTCGCTGACCGCCAAGAAGGGCAAGGACAAGGTCGGCATCCTCGTTGACGTCGTGCCGTTCAAGGAGGTCTGCGAGGAGTTCAAGCCGACGCTCCTCAAGATGGACATTGAGGGCGCCGAGTACTCGTTCATCTTCGACGGCCTTCCGGAGTCGATCCGCGAGTTCGTCTTCGAGATCCACGGTCAGAACGCTCGCGAGAACGAGCTGATGCACAAGTGCTGGGAGATGTACACGAGGGACTGGGACGTCGTCTCACGCTTCGATCGCAAGTTCTTCGGTAAGACCCACCTGATCATCGCTCACCTCAAGCGGAAGTGACCACGACGCCGATCCTCCCGACCGCGGGGGAGGAGATGACTGGGAATGAGCTGATCGCTCAGCTGCGTGAGCATCAGCTCACGCACAAGATCTGGGCAGAGTGGTTCGAAGCGCATCCGGAAGATCCTCGACAACACACCGAGGGAATCGGCGACGCGGTCTTCCATCGGCAGATCGAGGCGAAGTACTCAGAGATGATCCGCTGTGTGCAACGATTGATGAGTGAAGCCTGATGCGCGTCGTGATCATCGGACAGCAGCTGAACCGCAACCACGCGGATCGGTTAAAGGGCGGCATTCAGACCTGTGAGCGCCTCCACGTCAAGCTGCTCAACGAGCTCGGGCACGAGATCCACTTCATCGCGGCCGCCGACACCGAACCCTTCACTCCCCACGCCAAGCTTCACCTCCTGGAGCTGCCGTCCGAAGAGACGCTCGGCGAGCTCTCGAGAGCTGACAAGGCTAAGGTCAGCCGCCAGAAGACCGTTGAGATCCGTGACACGATCAGCGAGATTCGTCCTGACTTCATCATCAACCACAGCTACTCGAGCTCGCACGTCCGACTGCTCGCTGATCACGTCGAGCAGGGAATTCCGGGAATCTTCTTCAACCACCAAAATCCAGTCGTCGCGAGCGACATCAGTCTGATCGCCAAGCTCGAGCAGTACATTCGCATGACTAAGCTTGGAGGAGCGCTTGTCTGCGTCTCTCCGTTCTCCCGTGACCTCTGGCGGAGGGCGATCCGCAAGCGCCTCAAGTCAGCGTCGTTCGCCTTCGTCGAGGAGGAGATGATCGACCAGGTTTATAACATGGTCTGCCCGCCAGCGTATATCGACCAGGTTAAGGTGTGGCGCTCTGATCCGAGCAACATCTTCGTGATCATCAGTCGCCCGACCAGGGAGAAGAACGTCGCTGGCTTTCTTGAGGTCTACGAGAGATCGCGTCTTAAGAATCCGGTGGTCATCTTTCTCGCTGTCGGCGGTGACCTCGAGAGCAACGAGTACTGGTTAGCCGAGCTGAAACCGATCATCGAGAGGCTCAAGGAGCAAGGTGTTCCGATCAAGGTGCGATCGAACGCTCCGCGCGCTGACGTCCTCTCTGCGCTTGAGACGGCCGCCTTCAACGTCATCCCGTGGGTCGACGAGTCGGCCTCGATCGTCGCGCTTGAGGGGGCTCAGTACGGCACGATCCCGCTCATGATGTCGAAGACGCGTGAGGACGGATCACTGACCGGTCACGCGGCCCAATCACTCATCCAGCTCAACTCCCCCTACCTCGAGATGCTCCCAGCAGGTCGCAAGCATCAAGAGCGCGCGGCAGCCAGGCTTCGCGACACGGTTCAAAGCTACGAGATGAGTTCGCCCGACGAGCAGTACAAGATCAGAAACTATTTGCGAGATCGTACTCTACGAAAGCACTCGCTTACGTGCCGAGTTAATGATCTTGCTGACATCATGGCTGAGGTGAGATTTCGCGTGAGCTCGCATGCGACGATTCCAGCCATCGTACGTTTATTGGAGATGTGATGACTTTTGATTACGGCCTCATGGCGCAAACGGTGAAAGCTTTCTCAGACGTGATGGAGCAGATCCAGAAATCTGAGCAGTGTTCTACCGCGATTCGGGTCGGTGCGCTCCAAGCTCAAGCTGGTCTTACTCCGCTGATGAGGGCGATCCTGGAAGAGTATAAGAAGTGAACTCGTTCGACATCGACGGTGTTATCTACATCAGCGCTGAGTTAGGCGGAATCTTTCCAGGACCGCATGACGTGATCATCACCGGGCGCAGCTTCGAGGAGGCTCCTGAGACGATCGCGATGCTCACTAAGCGTGGCATCTCGAACTACGTCTACTTCAACCCGCTCCCGTTCGCTCAAAAGACTCGGGTATCGTCTGGAGAGCACAAGGCCCGCATCTTAAATAATCTAAGAGAACAAGGCATCAAGGTCGGCATTCACTTCGAGGATGACCCGATCCAGGCTCAAGTGATCGCTGATCAAGCCCCACACGTCGCGATCGTTCTCCTCCAGCATGACCTGACAGAGAGGGAAAATGTCCGTCACCCGATGCCAGACTGACATTTTCTGGGGAATAAATAAGCTCATAGGAGACTTATATGATCCCAGATCTTCCCGAAAATGGCATTCTCATGCCTAAGATGGTCAACCGGTTTCGTGTCACTTTTCATCGATGTCACAACCTCAAGCGCGTCGCTGAGGGGCTCAGCCTTCAGGTTCTCGACGTCTCCCTGCCGTCCGTTGATCGGCTCCTCTCCACCTCGCGGAGTCGAGGTAAGAAGGTCTACGGGCTCGAGACCGAGGAGGGGGCTCTAACCCTCACGTTTGAGGATGACCTCCAGTCTCGCGCGATCACGGCGATTTATGACGAGCTGATCGTTGATGAGGGAAACAGCTTCACCGTTCGCGTCGACTTCTTTAACGGCAACGGAGACGTGACCGAGACGTATGAGTTTAGAGGATCAGTCGGACCGATCACCGGCCCGATCTTTGATTATTCTGGCGGTGACTCAGGAAATCGCTCCGCCTCGATCAGGTTTCCGAGCTATGTGAACACGACAACCGACGCGCTCAGCAAAGAAACGCTCGCTCTCATGAAGTTGATCTCGACCGCTGAGCTTAATTACGGTTGGGGTGAGAAGAGGCCGGGGGTAGTGCGCCGTAGCTTGAGCATCAACGTCGGGAACGCCTTCACTCACTCCATCGTCACCAAGCGTCCGACGGAGGCGAAATGAGCTTGAAGTGGGGAACGATCGTTCCGCTCATCGGCGGGCTCACCTTGGCTGGAAAGCGAGCGACCGGCCAGGACCCAAACTTCCTCCTGACATATACGCCGTTCGGAGAGAACGAGAAGAACGTGCGCGCCTACTTCCCGAACGTTCCCTATCACCAGCTCGACACCGAGGACCGCGGCGGCTTCGACGTCGCGGCGAACAGAGACGTTGACTTCGTTCAGGCCCTCTGTCCCTGCGCCGGACTCTCGCTGCTGAGCTCAGGCTCCCCCGAGCAGCGCGCTAAGCAAAACTACTGGATGCTCGAGACCGCCAAGTTCATGACGGGCGAGCTTCGTCCGCGGGTCTTCTGGGGCGAGAACGCTCCGGGTCTCTATAGCAACACCGGCGAGCACGTGCGTAACGAGCTCCGCCAGATCGGGGAGAGGAACGGCTACTCGTTCTCCGTCTACGCGACGTCAACTCACTTCCACGGAATTCCTCAGACCCGCAAGCGCACGTTCTACTTCTTCTGGCGTGACGGTGAGGCGCCGGTGATGGAGTACTACCGAAAGCCTGTCAAGAACTTCACCGAGTACATGCGTGAGGTGCCGAAGGACTCGATTCACCACACCGCCGACGACATCCAGGCGGCGCGTGACACTCTCAACACCAACCCGTTCATCATGTTCCTCCAGGAGAAGCATGACGGCAAGGGCATCGAGAAGATGCGCGAGTGGCTGGTGCGAAAGGACATGAAGAGCTTCACCCTCAACACTTACCTGTTGCTCAGCGAGCAGTTCGAGGAGTGCATGGACTGGCTGAAGCAGCGCGGCCACGACAAGCACCTTCGTCTCGCTCAAAAGGTCTGGGAGAAGGTGACCTCGAAGGGCGGCTTCTGGGACGGCAGCTTCCCGATGTATCGCGGCGACCTGATGTTCGCGACCCTCATCTCTCGGACGCTCTACGCGATTCACCCTGAGGAGGAGCGCGTTCTGACGACACGCGAGATGATGCATCTGATGGGGATGCCGCATGACCTGCCGTTGGTGACGGGCGGCTTGAATCACATCTGCCAGAACGTGCCGGTGTCGACGGGCGCTGACATGACTAACGAGGTGATCGCTTACCTGAGGGGCGAGCGGGAGAGCAGCGGGGCGCGGTTCACGATGCAGAGCAACATCACCCAGCGCATTGACCACAGCGAGTCGGCGCTGCTAAGCTTTTAGATCCCCTGGTCGAACTTGGTGACGTAGACGCCCCTCGCTTCGGCTAGGATCTTCTCAAAGATCCTAGCTCCGCTCTCTGCGAGCTTATCTAAGCCTCGTTGAAGGACCTCGTTCTTCGCCTTGGCGAACTCGACCTTGTCCTTGAACATGTATTGAGTGAAGAGCTCCGTGGTCAGCTCCTCTTGTTGCACGTCGATCAAGTGCTGCTTCGACTTCGTGATCACGAAGTTCTTGATGAACCAATCCATGGGCGTAGAGTCCTCGCTAGGTTCGTCACCCCAGCGGCTTGAAGCCCAATCGTCGATCTCTTGCTCGTACTTCTCTAGCTCCTTGGCCATCTGTGACGTCGAGAGCGTGATGGTGTGGAGGAAGTCGTGCACGAATCCCCAACCCGAGTAGTGAGTGATGTCCTCGTACCCCCTCTTTGGTCCGTGATCCTCGAAGACGTAGACGTTGATCGCGTTAGAGTGATAGGGCAGGAGCGCTTTGACACGCTCTGAAGAAGAGTTGATGAGATGTGCGATCGCAACGGCTAGATACTCGAAGTCAACCTTAAGGTAGAAGAAGTCGTTAGTCGCGTCGCGAATCCGCTCTGGGTTGTGTTGCTTAGCGTCTTTCCAGATCTCGTTGTAGGTAACGCCGCGCACGAGGTTGTAGTAGATCGGCGTCTTGACCTTTCCGAGCACTCGCTTAGCGACCTTTAAGACCGACTCATCTGTCATCTTGCCGATCTTGGATTTCGCGTAGCGCGGCGCCCTGAGTTGAACGTGGTTGACGTCCTCTAGAGGCGCCTCTGTGAGGAGCTCAGAGATCTTCACGAGCGGGGTGCTTGGGCTTGCGACGAAACTGGGTCTGATCGCGAAAAGATCGGCCGCTAGGGATCGGCGGGCGGCGAGAGCCTGGCGTGCGCTTGCAGTTCGACGAGTGCTTCTCCGTCGTCGTCTTGCAATCGGGGCAAGGTTGGATTCTCAATTTCCCGCTCATGATCTCGATCAGCTCTCTCAGCAATTCCATGTCTTCTCCTAAGAGCTTATTTACCTCTAGACGAGGTGAGAAATCATCTCTGGCTCAGTCCTGTACAGGTCCTCAACTCCAGCTTAGGCATAAATATCCTAGGATCGCAACCAAGGTTAGAATAACTCAAGCTGTAACGTTTGACCGCTTAGCGGCTCAGAACAAGTACAGGTCAAGTAAGAATAATTGCCTTGCCGGCGATCCTAACAATAAAAAGACTGCGGTCGAGCATGTGACCAGCGGACCGGCGCAAGCGGCGATTGCCCTTCACAGCGAGAGCTGATTTAGGAGCTGCCGTGTTCATGAAAAGTGATCACGGAGCTCCTTTTCTTTTTCGCTGTGCGACATAGCGACAGAGAATGAGAGATGTCGATCCAAGTTACGAAGCGCAACGGAGAGCGCGAACCGCTCGACGTTGAGAAGATGCACCGGGTGTTGGAGTGGGCCTGCGAGGAGCTAGCAGGTGTTTCGGTCTCCGACATCGAGATGAAGTCCCACATTCAATTTTACGACGGAATCGCTACCTCAGAGATTCACGACATCACCACCTCGGCGGCCGAGGACCTGATCTCGGAGGAGCGCCCCAACTACCAGTACGTCGCCGCGCGAATGATGATCTTCGACCTGCGGAAGAAGGTCTTCGGCTCGTACGAGCCCATCCGCCTTCTCGACATCGTCAAGCGCAACGCTGAGAGGGGCATCTACGACAAGAACATCCTGTCATGGTATACCGAGGAGGAGTGGCTCAAGCTAGGCTCCTATCTCAAGCATGAGCGTGACTTCAAGCTGACGGCGGCGGCGGTCAAGCAGATCAAGGATAAGTACCTCATCCAGGACCGGTCGACACGTACCTACTACGAGACCCCGCAGATCGCGTTCATGTTGATCGCGGCGACTGGCTTTCACAAGTACCCGAAGGCGACCAGGCTCCAGTACGTGCGCGACATGTACGACGCCATCTCGAAGTTTCAGGTCTCCCTCCCCACTCCGATCCTCGGTGGCCTTCGCTCGAGCATCAAGCAGTTCAGCTCGTGCGTCTTGATCGATGTCGGTGACAGCCTTGAGTCGCTGACCGACGCGACCAAGATGATGACCAAGTACGTCTCGAAGCGAGCCGGACTTGGCATCAACGGCGGGAGGATTCGTGCGCTCGGGTCGAAGGTCGGCAAGGGTGAGATCGTCCACACCGGCGTCACCCCGTACTATCGGATGTTCGAGTCGGCGATCAAGAGCTGTTCAGCTGGCGGCATCCGTGACGCCGCGGCGACGCTCTACGCTCCCGTTTGGCATCGCGAGATCGAGGACATCATGGTCCTCAAGAACAACAAGGGCACTCACGAGACCCGAGTGCGTCGCCTTGATTACGCGATCCAGTGGGACACCTATCTGCTTCGCCGGGCGGCCAAGAAGCAACCGATCACCCTGTTCTCTCCCCATGAGGTTCCTGATCTCTATGAGGCGTACTTTGGCAAGGATCGCAAGAAGTTCGAGGAGCTCTACGAGAGCTACGAGAGAGATCCAGCGATCAAGTACAAGAAGGTGGTTGACGGGCGTGAGCTACTGACGACGTTTCTCAAGGAGTCACAAGAGACCGGTCGTCTCTATGGGTTCCTCGCGGACAACGTCAACCTCCACACCCCGTTCAAGGACCCGATCTTCATGTCGAACCTGTGCGTCGAGATCTGTCTCCCGACGACTCCAGTTCTCAACAAGTACTCGAACTTTGAGGAGCGTGACGACTTCGCCAAGGACGCGACGGTAGACTTCGAGGGACTCATCCAGCTCTGCACGCTCGCGGCGGTTAACCTCGGGAGCCTCAACCTCGACGAGACGCACGACATGGAGAAGCGGATGGATCTCCTCGTGCGCTTCCTCAACGAGCTGATCGACTATCAGGACTACCCGGTGCCTCAAGCCTACCGAGCGACGATGAAGTACCGTCCGCTCGGCATCGGCGCGATCAACTACGCGTACCTCCTGGCGAAGAACGGACTCAAGTACTCCGACCCGGAGAGCCACAACCTGACTCACCGTGTCGCCGAGCAGATGTACTACTTCGCGCTCAAGGCGTCAAACAACTTGGCCAAGGAGCGAGGCGCTTGCAACGGCTTCGTTGACACGATCTACGCGGACGGCAAGCTCTTGATCGACACCTACGCCAGGACGGTCGACGAGGTGCACACCGAAAAGCTCCATCTCGCGTGGGACGAGCTTCGCCGAGAGGTCAAGGAGCACGGCGTGCGCAACGCGACGCTCCTCGCTTTCATGCCGTCAGAGTCATCTAGCTCTGTTTCAAACGCGACGAGCGGGGTCGATCCGATCCGCTCCGTCGTCACCCGAAAGGCGAACAAGAAGACGTCGTTCGTTCAGGTCGCGCCCGAGGCGATGCGATTGAAGAACCAATATCACCTGCTCTGGGACATGACCGCGAGGGACATGGACGGCGTCATCAAGAACATGGCCGTGCTTCAAAAGTTTACGTGCCAGTCGATCTCGACCAACTTCTCCTACAACCCAGAGCACTACCCCGAGAAGAAGATCCCTCTCGAGGTGCTGATCAACCACTTTCTCCTGGCGACAAAGCTAGGCCTGAAGACCAGGTACTACGTCAACACCAAGGGAGAGCGTGACCACACCGAGGAAGCTGAGAAGCAACCCGCCACCGTCGTTGAAGTCACCCCTGAGCTAGCCCCCGAGGGTGACTGCGACTCTTGCAAGATCTGAGATGACCAACACCGTCTTCAACCTCAACAAGGTTGACCTCAACGAGCAACCGATGTTTTTCGGCAAGAAGGCGAACATCGCTCGCTACGACCAGGAGAAGTATCCCGCCTTTTCAAAGGCTACCAAGACCATGAAGAGCTTCTTCTGGAACCCCGAGGAGATCAACCTCCAGAAGGACGCATCGGACTTCAAGGCGTTATCAGACCACGAGAAGCACATCTTCACGAAAAACATCGCGTACCAGGTGCTGCTTGACAGCGTTCAGGAGCGCGGCCCGCTCTATGCCTTTTTGCCGTGGTGCACTCTCCCGGAGCTCGAAGCCTCACTGATCTGGTGGGCGGCGTTCGAGCAGATCCACAGCCAGTCCTACCAATGGATCTTGCAAAACCTCTTTCCGGACCCCGCGACGATCTTCGACACGATCATGGACGACTCGAACATCATGACCCGGGCCGGCGCGATCATCAAGTACTACGATGACTTCGTCCAGTACTCCGAGCAGTACCGTGTGCTGGGGCCGGGCACTCACCGCCTGATCACGTATCCTGAAGGGCCGCACGCGCCCCAGACCAAGGAGGACTTCGAGCTCTCGGAGTACGAGCTGAAGCGCAAGCTCTACCTCGCGCTCGTCTCGGTCTACGCTCTCGAGTCGATCCGCTTCTACGTCTCGTTCGCGTGCAGCTTCGCGTTCGGGCAGCAAGGCAAGATGAAGGGGAACGCAGACATCATCAAGCTGATCGCGAAGGATGAGGCGCAGCACGTCGGGATCACAGTAAACATCCTCCGCAACTTGATGCGCAAGGAGGGCGACAAGGACTTCGTCAAGATCGCCAAGGACGAGGAGGAAACGGTCTACCAGATCTTCGACGAGGTGGTCAGCCAAGAGAAGGAGTGGGCGGCATACCTGTTCAAGGATGGCTCGATCGTCGGCTTGAACGAGACGCTCCTCTGTCAGTATCTCGAGTATCTGGCGAATAAGCGCCTTCGCGGTCTCGGCTTGAAGTCGCGCTATGACGCGAACGTCAATCCGTTCGGCTGGATCACGACCTGGCTCTCCTCCGAGGACGAGCAGGTGGCCCCGCAGGAGAAGGAGGTTACCTCCTACCTGGTGAACGTGCTCGACACGAACGTCAACGAAGAAAACCTGATCGAAATTTGACATGAAGTTAAACGAGCTCCAGCGAAAATTCTATCACGTGACGTTCGCCCAGAACGTGTCAAGCATCTTACGGCATGGGTTGGGTGGCAAGAGAGCTACCCAGCGCTGGAGCTTCTCGAATGGAAGGGTTTGTCTAGCCGATTCGATTGAGAAGGCTAAGAGATATGCGAACTCGGTCGGACAGCCAGATGAGTGGGATGGAAAGTTCGTTGTTATAGAGGTCGAGATTCCAGATGAGTCGAAACTCAGCCAAGACTCGAACATCGACGGCAAGACCGCCGATGGATACTTTGAGTATGACGGCGTGATTCCTCCCTCACATCTCAAGGTGCACGACACTTACTAGTTTGAGATGGGTGGAGCTAAATATGCTCCATGAAGATCTCCGAGCTCTACGAGTCAAGGTGGATTGAGAGCCCCAGGCTTGACGTCTCTACTGAGGGTAACTCCAAGCGAGTCTTCTTCACCGCTAAGCTGAAGAAGGACCACCGTCGTGATTGGGACAAGGACGAGGTAGCTGTCGAGGCGACCGTTGACCTTGACAAGCCAGTCGCTCGCATCAACCAGATCAACGCGTGGATGTCACACCGTAGCCTCGGGCAAGAGCTTCTCTCGCACATCCTCTTTCACCTCAAGAAGAACGGCTATAAGAAGGTGACCGCTTACACCGAGCGGTTCAACTTCAATCCGCAATCCATGGTCAAGCGGCTCGGAGCTGTTGAGACAGGGAAGACCGAGCACGGCGTGACCTGGGAGTGGGACCTTGAGGCTTGATGAGATCTCGCAGCGCGCCAGCAGCTGGGAGGATCTGCCGTTCAGAGCTGCTACCGGTGAGGGGCCCTCTCTAGAGGACGTCGTTCCTGAGCGCGCCCCGAACGGCGATTTCATCTTCTACCACGGTACGTCTCTCACAACCGCCGAGAAGATCGTCAAGGACAAGATGATCATGCGAGACGACCTCGGTTACTCAGGGATAGGTACTACCCGCGGAGCCGTTAGCGTCTACGGCATCATGAAAGCTTCTAAGGAAAATCTCCGTCGCAGACTCAAGATGGTGCCAGGGATGATGCATGACGACCCAAAGGCTGAAAAGAGCGCGGTTCTTCGAGTGCGCATCTCCCGAGATTGGTTCAAGGCCCATCCAGATTCGGTCTCTAGAGAGACCGGAGGCTCTGGAAAGAACCAGTTCTTGATTCGCCCGCCGCGCGGAGAAAAGGGTGTGCCGCTAGAGCACGCTGAGATCGTACGGGCAGCTGGAGAGGAGCTGCGCGAGACGGTCAAGAGCCAGGACGTCGGAGTCTTCGTCACTTCTGCCTTCGAGAACGCGGGGATCAAGAACGTCAAGATCGTCGGGTCGCTGATGCGAAAGGGCAAGGGAAACGACATCGACGTCAAGGTCGACGCACCAGGGAGATTTGAGGCCGTCGAGTCAAGGGCCTTCAGCGTCGCTCACAAGCTGTCCAAGATGATCGGCGAGTACTCGAGAGGAAAGCATGATCGCGTCGACGTCTTCTTGAAGATGCAACCAGAGTGGGTCAATGACCGCGCGACCGCTAAGCTGATCATCAGGCGGTACCTGGATGACCATGACGAAAACTTCCCGAACTACGGCGGATCTGACGGGATCTATCATGAGCCTGAGGTCGTGGACATCAACAAGGTCAAGTACTTGATCATCTCCGTCGGCGGAGGGTGGATGATCCAACGTGGATATTGGCTCCATGAACCTGAAGATACGGTCAAGGGGTAAATAGCTAGCAACCGCGGGGAGAGTGTCATGAGCGTGAACTGGAAGCGCTGGAGAGCGAAGGTCAAGCTCTACTTCATTAGGCTCTTCGTGTTGTGGCTTCCGTTCTCGCTGGGTTGCTTGGTCGCGATCCCGGTCTCCCTCGTCGCCGTTCTCAGCAACAGCACCTACGCGAAAAACATGTTGCTCGGCATGGATCGGCTCGCGGCGTCGGTCCTCCATTGGACCGGCAAGAACACGATCAGCGCCGAGTGCGGTGCGGTTCTACAACCCCCGCTTACCTTCGCTGAGCTCTCGATGCGTTGCATCTTCTGCATGCTTCTCTGCAGGATGATCGAGCTGTTTGACGCTGGACACTGTAAAAACAACGCGATCGATGAAAAACTCATCTAGAAGTGATCTCGTAGATAAATACTGGTCGAATCGGTCGCAGGACCGTAACCTACTCAGGAGATCTACATGACTGCAGGAAAGCTTTGGACCGTCGAGGTCACCGATACGGGCGGCGGTGTCCTTCGCCTCGATTCAGCGTTGTACGAGGATGTGAACTACAACGCCGTTGCGCCGCACAACGCGTCACACGTCGTTCAGGTTCGCCAGAACCTCATCAAGGACATGAAGCCCTTCACGACTAGCAACACCGCCGTCAAGGCGTCGTACAAGGTCGAGAAGTTTCTCATCGCAGGTGACCTTGCGGCTCACGTCGCTAAGTCGCTCACGACGCTCACCTCTGACGCGGGTACCGACATCGGTGCCGCGGGTTACACCGTCAGCGCCGCCTAATAGCGGTTCAGCAGATGTGACAAAGGCCACCCTCGGGTGGCCTTTTCATTTGGCGCGGTAGCCTAAGATTTTATCGCGTAGTTGATCTCGTGGTACGCGCGCTCAAGATTTTCAAGCGCTTCTGCGATCGTGTTATGGGTGTCGATGAGATAGCCCTTATAGTTGGACGGGGCATGATCGCCGTGCGCGATGCCGTTAGGCTTCTTGGGGAAGTCGGCTTCATGCCTCAGGCGATTCGCGATCTCACGATGCTTAGCAGCCTCCGTGAGAAGAGCCTTTTGATCACAGATCGTGGCGAGGGCTTTCGCGAGCCTGTCGTACTCTTTGAAGCCCTCCATGTCACGTCCCTTTTTAGGTTTCGAGGGAATTCCCTTGGGCCAGGCTTCAACGAGAAAAGCTTTAAGTTTCATGGTGATTTCCTTTCGTCTATTTACCGCAAGTTCTTTCCTATAGCCCAACCATTAGCCAAATAAGCAGCCAATTCAATTATCACCGCCGAGGGCTTTTGGGATAATGTGATGGCGCTCTTTGTAACCTTTGATCTTACGGGCTTTGGATCGATGACAGATCTCGAGATACCATTTTGTGTACTTATTATCTAAGAACATGATACTATACCCGATATGGCGATCGTAAACAAAAAGCGGCTCAAACAATATCTAGAAGCAGAGCAAAACGTGCTTTTTCGGGGTGCGCACGGCATCGGCAAAACGGCTATCGTTAAGGAGATATTTGCCGAGGGCGGAGGGAAGTGGAAATATTTTTCAGCGTCCACTATGGATCCTTGGGTTGACTTTGTCGGTGTGCCGAAAGTGATTACAGATTTGTCTGGAAATCATTCTCTAGAGCTTGTTCGCCCTACCGAATTTGATGATGTTGAATACTTATTCTTCGACGAGTTCAACCGCGCGCCTGACAAGGTGCTCAACGCGACGATGGAGCTCATCCAGTTCAAGAGCATCAACGGTCACAAGCTCAAGCGCCTCAAGGTGATCTGGGCGGCGATCAACCCCGAGGACGACGCCGACACCTACAAGGTCAACCACCTCGACCCCGCGCACCTCGATCGATTTCAAGTTCACATCGACCTGCCGTACGACGTTGACGTTGACTACTTCAAGGGAAAGTATCCCACGCTGTGGAAGGCGTTCGTTGACTGGTGGAAGGATCTCCCGGAGGACGTCAAGAAGGAGGTCTCACCTCGGCGCCTCGACTACGCCGCGACCGCTTACCAGAAGGACTTTCGCCTCGAGGACTTTCTCCCGTTCAAGTCGAACGTCAAGAAGCTTCGAGACATGCTCAAGTCGATCCCGTTCGCCGAGGAGCTGAGCCAGATCAAGAACGGCACCGAGGCGCACTCGTTCCTCAAGAACCCGAACAACACCCTGCAGCTCCTCAAGATGGTGCGGCAGAACGACTCGAACGCGACAGACTTCTTCACGAAGTACGCGTACGGCATGCCCCAGGAGCTTGCGGCGCCGTTCACCGAGCTCCTCGAGGCCAGGAACATGGGCTTCATGCGGAAAGAGGTCACCACCCTAGCAGCCATCCTGGAGAAGATTCCAGTCACTGGCGCTAGCTCGTCGGGTACCCTCGTCGCCGGAATGATCAACGCCGTCGATTGGGACGTCATCATGAAGGGGAAGTCACCCGAGAACGAGATGCGCGCCCTGCTGACGACGAAGGGGCATCTGGTCTCCAGGTTCACGAATCGAGCGAGCGACGCCTTTCAGAACGCGACCAAAGCGCAGCTCGAGCGCATCTTGTGGGGCCCCCTCGGGAGGGTCGGCAACGAGATCTCGAACTTCCAGGTCATGCTCGCCGCGGCTAGCAAGATCAGAGCGTTTGACAACGCGAACGAGGTGCGGATGATCAACGCCAAGCTCGAGGCGACCGGGCTCTTGGACTGGAAAATCATCTCTCCGCCGTGATCAAGCCTGTCCCCGAGAAGGAGCTCCTCAAGATCGCGGCGGCTCTAGAGGACTACCACAAGATCTTCTACACCTTCTGGGAGATGTCGGACGTCTTGTATGACGACTCTCTCCCGACCGCGGCCGTCGAGTTCTTGAAGGGGGAGCGAAAGCCTCGGCTGTTGATCAACGAGGAGTTCTGGAAGAAGCTCAACCACCGGGAGCGGCTGTTCGTCGCTTGCCACGAGTGCCTCCACGTCATCCTCGATCACGGACAACGCAACGGGAGGGAGGTCAAGGGATCGACCCCGCACCTGGTCAACGTCGCCCAGGACATCACGATCAACGAGATGATCGTCGACGTCTTCGGTTACGAGCGCAAGGACTTCAGGAAGTGGAAGGATCTCTGCTGGATCGACACGTGCTTCGATGACCCGACGATCGTCAAGCGAAACCAGAAGTTCACGTATTACCTCGAGATGCTGATCAAGCACGGGAAGAAAGATCTTCCGAAGGTCTTCGATCGGCACCAGCCCTCTCAGTCTGACGAGAAGAAGTCGGGATCTCAGCCCAGTGACCCGAAGCCAAGCCCCGGCGACCCGAAGTCTGCTGATCCTGCGCCGACGGGTGAAGAGGAGTCTCAAGAGCAGCGTGACGCCAGGCAATCGGCGGCTGAGAAGCTCGCGGCTGATCTCTCGCCTGAGGAGATCCATGACATCATGGAGGCTGGCGAGCTGGGCGGTGACCTGGCCGCCGCGATAAACGCGGTCCTCGGCGACAAGAAGGAGCGAGCTCGGGTGAGGTTCGCGAAGATGGTCGCTCGGCTGAAGCGGACACGAATGAAGCTCAAGGAGAGCGAATTCGAGACGTTCTCCCGAGATGATCGGCGCTTCGACGATGTCGTGCGATCGTACGGCGCCGTGCTTCCCGGGAAGGGTGAGGCCTTCAGGCCCGCCAAGGATCGCATCCTCGCGTACGTCTACATGGACGTCTCGATGTCGTGCGTCGCGTATCTGCCGATCTTCGAGAAGATCTGGGCCGCGTTTGACGCCGAAAAGGACATCTTCGAGTGTGAGACGTACATCTTCGACACGAAGGTGACCCCTCACAAGCCGGGAGACGACGCGCGCGTCGGCGGAGGGACCTGGTTCAACATCATCGAGGAGAGCGTTCTCGGGCGCAAGGCCGAGACAGGCCGCTACCCCGACGCGGTCTTCGTCATCACCGACGGCGACTGCGCGCCGAGTACCGCGGTCGACCCGCTGGTGCCTGAGCGATGGGTCTGGCTGCTGATCGATCGCGCCGAGCTCAAGTACATCCCGAAAGGATCTAGGTGGTACTGGATCAAGGACGTAGTTTTCTAAATCACCGCCTGATGTTACAATCTATCCGATGGTAGGCACGAAGCTCTGGTCGCGGTTGAGGAAGCGTCGCGAAGCGGTTAAGGCGCAGACGCCGAAGCTCGAGAAGCCAAACTGGAGAGAGGTTCAAGTTTCAGCGGCGAGGTTTCAGGCCCAGCAAGCTCGTGAGGTCGCGAAGCGCCGAGAGCTCAATCCTGATCTCAGCCACGTGCCCAGCCTCGGCGAGTACGTGCCGCAGCCGATCGTCGATCCGCTCGCGCACGTGCCGCCGGAGGACCGGGAGGAGTATCGCCGCCGCGAGGAGATCGCTCGCCGCGAGACGGCTGAGAAGATGAAGAAAGTGGCGCCGCTCTACAACAAGGGCGGTCCGCAGTACATCGGTGACGACCCGCAGCTCGTCGGTAGCGTCGCGTCAGGAACAAACAGGAGACGAAGCTGATGCTCAGCTGGTCGATCGGATTTTTCATCATCGCTGTCATCTCAGCCGTCTACGGATTTTCGAACATTGACCCGGCTGGCGCGCCTGAGATCGCGAGGATCATCTTCGTGGTCTCCGTCGTGTTGTTCATGTTCTCGCTGCTCGCAGAGCTGTTTCGTCGGCCATGAGACTGAGCTTGCTCTTGCTCGTCCTCCTGGGAGGATGCTCGCCGATCGTGGTTCATGAGGACGCGATCATCACCTGCTGGGCGAATGATCGTGTCGACGCCGACTGGATGTACTGCAAGCGAAAGCCGCGCTTTGACGGCACTACTGGCGATCCTTCGAAGTGAAGCGTTTGATCGGTGACCTCTTATTCATCGTCGGAACGTTTACTCTCTTTCTAGTCTTGATCGCGCCGCCGGGTTCAATTCTCTACAGGTGGCTTCATTGAAGATCATCGAGACCGGCCATGTCTACGACCTGAAGAACCTGGAGTCGCCTGGGTTCCAGAGGCTCACGTTCATCAAGCGGTCAGGCGGCGCGATTCAGTACGCTGACGAGCATCCGGGCACGAACACTCAAGAGGTGCTTCGCGCGCTGATCGAGCGCACCGAGTATCTCAACTCGGTCATTCCCTGCGCCGAGACTCAGGACGCAGTTTACTTTTTGCGAATGGCGCTGTACAGCTACGAGGTGAGAGCCTGGCGAAGGAAGCAAGAAAAGCTGAACAAGAAGGCGCCGCAGCACAACGACGCGGCGACGATGAGCGCTCACCGCGACGATTTCAAGGATATTCCCTTTTCATGGCACAACATCGAGGAGTTACCCGTGGGAGAGGACGGACATGTCATTGTACAGACCTGAAGAGTTTGCTCTGGCGTTAGCTAGAGAGGTCATCGACGCCGAGGCGAAGGGTCACACTCACACCATCTCGACTCTCGCGCTCGCGAGAGTGCTCACGGAGCAAGTGAGCACTCACACCGCGCTGACGCTCGCCCGCGCCGTTCTCAAGCTGAAAAATCCTTTGGCTCCCACGCGAGAGGATATAGAATATTTCGACCGGCGCCGCGATGAGGCGTTCGAGAACTTGAAGCTCCCTCAATTCAGGAGGAAGGATGCTGATCTCAAGAGAGGCGATCGAGGCCTTCCTAGCAAGGCCAAAGCCCAGGATGCCAGCGCACATGCTAGAGACCTATCTCCTGGAGCTGGAGGCGCGAATGCGCCTCAACCCGTCGAGCTACACGAGGGAGACGGAGGACGGTCCAGCGCTCTTCAACGGGAACCCGGACCTGTCGTATCCGGTGATCTCGGACACTCTCCTGATCATCGAAATCCTGAAGAAAAGGTACCCGGACCTGACTGACGAGGAGAAGCAAAAGGGTTGCTTGCGTCCAGTCTGGAGGGACATGTGAAGATCACGGTAACCGCGCGCACGGTTAAGCCCGAGATAGAGTCTGGTGACTGGACTCCTGAGGGGCAAAAACGCAGGGAGGGTCGATGGAACCAAGTCGGAGAGATCACCAATCGGTCAGACTCGCACGGCACCGTCTACGAGCTGACGTTCAAGGACAAGCATAAGGCTTGGTACGAGCCCCGGGAGCTGATCCTGGAGTGAACATTCTAAGGTAAAGGGCATGAGCAGAGACGACATCGGTGACAGGTTCAAGGACTACGAGGCGAGCTTCGACTATACGCTCCCTCGGCGAGTGCCCATGATCATCAGGGTAGACGGACGAGCGTTTCACGGCATCAACCTCGAGAAGCCCTTCGACGAGCAGTTTTGGGAGTACATGGCCGCGACCGCGGTGGCCCTCTGCAAGGAGATCCAGGGCGCAGTCATGGCCTACTTCCAGTCAGACGAGATCTCGATCGTCGTGCGAGACGACTTTGACGATCGCACCGAAGCGTGGATGAAGAAGCGCTTGTCCAAGATCTTAAGCCTCTCGGCGGCGACCGCGTCGGTCTCGTTCAACGCCGCGGTGCGCGGCGCGCTGATTCAGCGTAACATCGGTGATCGCCAGTTTGACAGCCGGGTGCTCCTGGTGCCGAGCGTGTCCGAGGTGGTCAATTACATGATCTGGCGTCAACAAGACGCGATGCGCAACTCGATCAGCATGGTCGCCCAATCGATCTTTACCCAGGGGCAGCTCAACGGAGTGCCGACGATCGATCTGCTCGAGATGATTCGTGACGCCGGCCACCCTTGGGAGGATTACGCTCTCAAGTTTCAACGCGGGTGTGTCGTGCACAAGATCGCGACGATCTCTCCCTTCGTCGATCCCCGCAACGGGAGCGTCGTGACACCGACCCGAAGACACTGGAACGTGGACATCGGGACTCCGATCTTCACGGAGCATCGTGACTACCTCAAGAGCATCTACGAAAATCACCCGTGACGTTTTACGTCCTGCTCGCGGTGATCCAGATTCTCCCTTCTCACCCTGACTTCGGCACCCTCAAGCTCCCGGCGGTCTCTCTCACGGAGATCGTAGCTAGCTCAACCGAGTGCTACGCTAAGCTGAGGACGATCGCCGCTAACGTTGAAGCCGAGGGCAATCTCAAGATTCGCGAAGCGAGGTGCAGCCGCTTTGAGTAGGATGTTTACTTTCTCGGCAGCTTGATGTACAATAATCGGGCATGAATAACATTCCAAAAAGAAAAAAGATTGATCCAAAAAGAAGAACAAGCTAACGATTGGTTTAGCTCCGACCCGCACTACCACCACTCTAAGATCATCCAGTATTGCAACAGACCGTACGCCTCCAAGCAGGAGATGAACGAAGCGCTGATCGCCAACTGGAACGCGGTTGTCAAGCCTCAGGATAACGCTTATTGCCTGGGCGACTTTGTCTTCGGTGACGAGCGAGACGCGATCAAGATCGTCAATCGGCTTAACGGTAACAAGCGTTGGATCCGAGGGAATCATGACAGCAAGCTGTGGCGAAGCAAGGAGCTGCGCTCGCTCTTCTCGTGGACCGGTGACTACCTCGAGCTGAAGATCGCTGACCCCGACGCCGATCGCGGAATCCAGATGATCTGCTTGTTCCACTACCCGATGATCGTGTGGAACAAGTCACACCGCGGCTCGTGGCACCTGCATGGCCACTGCCACAACAAGCTCAAGTACCCGTTCGAGGCTCGCATCCTCGACGTCGGTGTCGACGGTCACGGATATCGCCCGATCTCATATCAGGAGGTCAAGGCGATCATGAGAAAGAAGAAGTTCACCGCGGTAGACCATCACGTAGAGCTCTGAGATGTAAATAGGCTCATGGATCTCCTCCGTGAACTTATCAACGTTTCAGAAGCTACAGAGAAAGAGCTGATCGACCAGTTTGAGGACTGGGACGACAAGCAGCTCAAGCAAGCCGCTGAGATGGGCAACGAGGAGGCCGGGCGTGAGCTGTCTCGACGCGCAAAGTTCGGCACTAGAAACTACGACAAGCCGGGTCAAAAGCCCTTCATGGAGGCGACGATCGACGCCTTCAAGCAGATGACCGAGATTAAGTTTGATCCAGATCGCACCGATCCGGCCGACATCTTCATCGAGATGCGCAAGATCATCGCTCAGGTGGCATATACCTTCCTGGTACACGAGAAACAGCAACACGACAAGCGCCAAGCGCATGATGAGGACGAGGACAAGACCGAGTTCAACTTCTCGTTCGACGCGCTCGCCGACGAATGCCAAGACGTGTGGCGTCAAGTCAAGACCTTCGCGGATGACAGAATGAACAGCCACAGTGACTGGCTCGAGTACATCCATGACGGCACCTTCCTAGATCTTCCGAAGGATCCTCCGCTGTCAGGTTTTGCTGGAAAAAAGAAGTCCAAGTGAAGCTCAAGACGTTTCTAGCTGAGGGGAAGGGCAAGCTCACCGAGAGGGACGTCGGCCGAGACGCTGAGGTGATCTTCCGCATCACCACGAACGCCGTGAAGTTCGACGACGACATCTATGGCTTCGGCTACTTTGGTAAGATCATCGAGGTCACTGACAAGCACGTAGTGTTCGAGGCGGAGCGCGCTGGTCAGTATACGGCTTACACCGCTCCTGGAAACGGCGTCGAGCTCAAGGGCAGTCACAAGATCAAGATCACGATGGATCTAGATAAGGCGAGTCGCGTTGACGCGCATCCAGACGATGACTTCATCGCAATTCACTTTGCTGCTTAATTTCACTAAAATCCGTATCACTCTTCTCAAAATGTGATACAATCGCTCTGATATTCAGAACGGAGGCGTTCTTGAAGGCAGAGATCAAGTGGAACGGCACCAGAGGGAAGTACGAGCTGGTCGCCAAGGGCAAGGTCCTCTCCCGCTCAAAGCGGTTTGAACACTTAGAGTACCTGGTCCGCACCCAAAAGTACGACAAGATCGTCAAGGCGGGAGTCACCGACTGCGAGGTCGTGTCACATCCTGGAGACGGCGTGACCGTCTCGACCCCAGACGCGACGGAGGTTTACGCGGGCTTCTCGATCGATGAGCGCTTCGCTCACACCGAGCAGCTCGTTTACATGGTCATCAACGGCACGGCGAAGTCTTGCCTGATCACCGGTGAGGGCGGCGTCGGAAAGACGTACCTCGTCGTCAAGTGCCTCGAGACCGCCGGCAAGGTCAACGTCAACAAGTGCGCGCCGACGATCGAAGAGCTCGAGGAGGTCAAGGTCTCCGTCGAGGACGACGAGATCGTCATCGAGCAGAAGGTCGCCAAAGCGATGAACCGTCCGACAGGTGACTTCGTCGTCGTCAAGGGCTACGCCTCGGCCGCGGCGCTCTACCGCATTCTCTGGGAGAACCGCAACCGCATCATCATCTTCGATGACTGCGACTCGGTGTTCAAGCACACTGACGCGCTGATGCTGCTCAAGTCAGCGCTCGACTCCTACGAGGAGCGTTGGGTAGCATGGAACGTCGAGCGCCAGCGAGAGACCGACCTTCCGGACTCGTTTCAGTTCAAGGGAGCGATCATCTTCATCTCTAACCTCCCCCTCGAGAAGATCGATGAGGCGGTGCGCACACGCTGCTTCAAGGTCGACATCTCGATGACCAAGCAGCAGCGGATCGCTCGGATTCGCTCACAGCTTCCGAACGTCATGATCGAGAATCCAAAGGTCACGCCGCAGGTTCGCGAGGAGGCTCTCGCCCTGATGGAGAAGCACCTCAAGGTGATCAAGGATGTCAACTTCCGGTCGCTGATGAACGTCATCTCGGTGAGAATCGACCCGAACGTCGGACAGAAGCCCGACTGGGAGAAGCTCGGTCTCTTTGTTCTCTTGGAGCGCTGACATGAAGGCGACGATGGAGCAGTACTTGGTATGGTGGGTCAATCAGGTGGATTGCGAGGCGATCGGTGAGAAGCTCAACCAGGCTCTCCCGACGGCGCCGGTCTACTTGCAGACCCAGTACATCTCCAGATATGGCCGCGGCGGCAGAGGGAGACTCTGGATCTCTCCGCTGTTGAACTTGCCCAGCGACGTCGCGATCGACCCGTGGCCATCCACTCCGCTCGGAGAGGTTCTCGCCGGCGATTACGGCGGCATCGTCATCAAGGCCGAGGACGCGCCGTGGGCGCTGCCAGGCGTCATCACCGATCTCAAGCTGCGCCGAGTCTACCCGATTACCGTGGAGCGCTAAATCATGTCCTCTCTCCGTGAGCAACTCCTCCAGCTTCTGGCCAACAAGGGGCACTCGCCCGTCGTCGAGGTCATCGGCATCATCTTCGATGACCAGTATCTCGAGAAGGGCATGCAAGCTCGCGTAGTCGAGATTCATGAGGGGGTCGAGGGCGATCCCCAGATGGACGAGATCATCCTCGACTTCAGCGACTTTGTCAGATCGAACCGGGCTCTCGAGCGACCCTCCTACTACGATCGAGCTGGCGTGCCGCGCTTGACCGCGACGGAGTCAGGGCACGTCCCGAAGAACAATCGGGAAGAGATCTACATCATGCACGACCAGTACGACAAGTGCTTGAAGCTCAACGACCGCCCGCTCTTCTTCGAATATCTTCGTCTGGTCGAGAGCGGAGACATCGGTAGATCGACTCCGATGGTCACCTACGTTGAGTGGCTTGAGCGCGGCGACGCGGCGTTTCGCAAGGCGGCCGAGATCGTGCGCGAGCAGGGTAAGCTCCACAGGTGCAGCGCGCTCTCGATCGAGAGCACTTGCGCGGCGCTCTACGCGGCGAAGCTCGATGGCTAAGGAGCACTTGAAGCTTCCCGAGTTCGACAGGGTCGAGAAAGAGCTCGAGCTCATCTCGAGCGACTCCAACGTTCGCCTCGTGGTTGACTTCGACGACGTTAACCATGACGTCGTGGAGGAGCTGACGAAGCTGATCGTCAAGGCGGTCAATAACATTCCCGTCGAGGAGTGGAGAGGGGCTGTCAAGGCGGGTAGAGATCGTCATCGGGAAGATCACTAAATTCCTAGCTCTTCCAGAGTGTGTTAGAATTTCACTCTGTGAGACAACGAAAATCTCTCGATGAAACTTATCTCAGAATGGCTGAGGAGCTGGCGGACGGTAGAGTCTACGCCACCCGAGCTCAGGTCGGCGCCCTCCTGGTCAAGAACAAGACCATCATCGCCGAGGGATACAACGGCATGCCCGAGGGGTTTCCGAACGAGGACGTCGAGTACGTTGACGCGGAGGGGAACCTCCGTACGAGTCCCCTCGTTATTCACGCCGAGGCCAACATCTTCGACAAGCTCTCGAAGAACGGCTCGAACGCTGGTGCTCGTGACGCTACTCTCTATTGTAGCTTTTCTCCTTGCGTTCCCTGCGCTCTCCGCATCATCAATAACAGGGTCAAGAGGGTCGTCTTTCGAAACCTATATCGGGACGTCACTTGCTTCGAGTATCTCAAGAAGGCCAACATCGAGATCGTTCACCTGCCATCCAGGGAGACCGTAGATGTCGAATCAGTGCGCGCTTCTCCACCCTATTTCTCGCGGAGTTGGAAGTTTCTCGCCGAGATTATCGCTCGTGTCAGTCGTCGTGGATCGCGAGCGTCGTAACAAGATCTACGCGATCATTCGCGAGAGCCGAAAGGTCTTTCCCAAGGCCGAAGAGCAAGCGCGGCGAAAGAAGTGGGTGAGAGCTCGCCTCTTCATGACGTTCAGGGGCATCAAGGAGGTCAAGGTCCGCATGGACGGCGCGAGGAACGTCACGACCGCGCGCAGCTTGCCAGGGCTTGAGCTCTAAGCCTCTCGACCTCGGAGACCGGCTCCTCTGGCCTGACGGCGTCAGCACGGTAACGCCAGAGAAGCTTTCCGACTACATCGTCAAGGTCGGAGCTAGTAAGCTGGCGGTGACGGAGCTCACGCCAGAGATCGAGCAGTTCAACCAGACCTCCGACGCTCAGATCGGCGTCAAGACCGACGTTGACCCGACTCTCTTTCCTCCAGCATGGACGCTTCCAGAGCGGTATAAATATCTGGATCTTGAGTCGTACCTTGTCGGGCTAGCTGATAAGATCGAGCGAGACGAGCTCTACGAGAAGCGATTGCAACGCCTCTCGGAGGAGATCGAGCTCTTCGATAAGCTAGGGTTAGATCAAGTGCTTAGAGCGCTGATCTACGTCCTCGACATGCTGCGCGAGAAGGGTCAAGTGTGGGGCGTCGGGCGAGGAAGTTCTTGCTCTAGCTACCTCCTCTACCTCATCGGACTGCATGACGTTGATCCTGTTAAGTACGGCATCGAGGTGACTGACTTTTTGAGAGAGTAATCCGTGAAGATCACCGAGCTTCTGAGCGAGAGCAAGACTAGCATCAAGGCCACCACGGTATTCACCGTGCGCCTCGTTCCGCAAGATCAGATCAAAACTGCGGATCACTTTGGGTCGCGATCCGAAAATCCTGGGGTGTACATCGAGCTCCAGAAGATCTTCAAGGCCCTCGGAAAGAAGGTCACCGAGGGTGGTGTTTGGGACTTCGATGAGGATTCCCAGCAAACTCAGTTCAAGAAGATCGTCAAGAAGTTGGGTCTCAATCCCGATGACATCAATCCAGATAAGTTGAAAGCTGCTGGATTCACGCTCCTCTATACCGGCAGCACCATGCTCCTCTGGCAGAATAAAGAGCGCGAAGCCTTTATCTCGATCACGAAGCCAGGGCATCGCGATGCCTATACCCCGACAGTCGTTTACATCACTAGCTCAACCAAATAAGGAAGAAGAAATGCCACGCAATGTACGCACCGCCCGCGGCGAGGTCGTTGACTTCGACGCCATCATCATCAAGCAGCAGCTGGCGCAGGCCCCGATGAACGTCGAGGTTGCTCGCCGCCGCAACTTTATCGACTCGAAGGAAGGCAAGGGCCGCGCCGCTAAGACAGCGACTCAGGTCGAGGCCCTCCCGGCTGGCGACAATCTCGGTGAGATCGCTCCCATCGTTCCGCCGACGGAAGAAGCGAAGTAACTCGTGATCAAGCTCTCTCTGAGAGAATCGCTCGTCCTCGCCGAGGCGCGCGACCCCGACAAGCGCTACAAGGAGATTTACGCTAAGAATGAGGTAGATCGAGTGATCCTCGCGCTCACGGGAACCGATTCGGCGGTCTGGACGAAGCTTCTTCGCTCGTACGATCGCATTCAAAAGCTAATTGAGCGGGCGAAGTTTAAGCACGAGGAGAAGAACAAGGAGCTTCGCTCTAGGATCTCGGAGCTCTTCGACGCGGATGATGTCTTCGTCACTCGTGTCGTCGAGACAGCTAGATTCACGGCGATGCTCTACAAGAAGGCCCGTCCCGATTCGACGCCGAAGGATCCGCCGACGGTGACCGACTGGGAGGCCGTCGCGAGGGATCTCCAGAAGCTCTTGACCGATGATCTCATCCCGCAAGCCGAAGCGATCATCGCTGCGCACACGAAGCTCAAGAAGGTCAACGCGGAAAAGGCGCCAAATCTCAAGGTCGAGCCGAAGCCAGATCACTCAGGCCCGCTCGAGGAGGGATTGGGTGACGCGTTTACCGCGTTAAAGAGGGCAGCTCAAGCTCTCCTCAAGCAAGTCACTCGTTGGGCGCTGGGATACGACAAGAAGCTAGCCAAGCTGAAGGCCAGAGCCGGTTTAGTAAGTAGCAAGTAGTACCTCATACTAAAGGAAAGTCATAATGAAGATCCTTCCGATCAGGAAGAACGTCATCTTTCAGTTCGCCGAGAGCACGGTCAGCGGTCGCTTCATCAACTCGACCGAGTCCGGGATCATCGTCACCTCGGACGATAAGAATCAGACAGGTTCACCGCGCTGGGTACGCATCACTCACGTCGGTCCTGACGTCGACGAGGAGATCAAGCCCGGCACCTTCGCTCTCGTCGAGGCCGGTAAGTGGACGATCGGCTTCTACGTTGACAGCATTCGCTACTGGAAGACCGAGGAGAGCTTCGTGATGGCTCTCTCGGATGAGCCCTACCACACTTACTGATGTTCTTCATCGCTCTCGTCTTGCTTGTCGCTCTCTTGATGGAGGGCATCGGATCGTTCATCTCGGTGATCGGCTTCGGCGCCCTCTTCTCGATGAACCCGATCATCATGACGATGGCGGTGATCCTTGACGCAGCTAAGATCGTCTCCGTCACCTTCCTCTACCAGTGCTGGAGAGACCTAGGCTGGTGGTGGAAGACGACCTTCATCCCCGCCGCCATCTTCCTCGTCATCATCACTTCAGCGGGCGTGTTCGGCTACCTGACAGGTGAGTTTCAGAGAGCGCTTCAGCCCAACATGCAATCGGTGTTGCAGGTGGAGTCGCTCAAGCGTGAGAAGGTGAGCGTCGACGCCGAGCGCACGCAGCTGCTCGACGAGAAGGCGAAGATCGACAAGCAGATCGCTCAGCTCCCGGACGAGAGCGTCGCGGGACGTCAGCGTCTCATCCGCTCGTTCGCCCCAGATCTCAACAGGATCCGCGGACGGATGGACGTCGTCACCAAGCGCGGTGACGAGCTGACCAAGGAGATCTTGCAGGCCGAGAGCGAGAACGTCGAGAAGGCCGTACACGTCGGGCCGATCCTCTACGTCGCGAAGGTGTTCGAGATCACCGTCGAGGAGGCGAGCAAGTGGATCATCCTCATGCTCGTGCTCGTGTTCGACCCTCTCGCGATCATGCTGGTGCTCGCTGGAAACTTTCTCATCGCGAGGAGGAGAGAGAGACTAGCTCCTGCCGTCGAGGAGAAGCTCGCGTTCAAGAAGGTTGAGCCTGGAGCATGCCCGATCGGGTTAGATCACCAACCGATGATCTGCAGCGCAGGGGTGTGTGACTTCTGTCGCGACTATCGCAAGAAGGCTAAGGACGAGGCCGAAAAGCCTGCCGGATATGACGAGGAGCCGTTTGACACCACAGGCTTCGCTGACTCATCCTCTAGCGTCGACGGCGTGACGAGGACGGAGGCGATCGGGAAGATCGAGCCGATCAAGGGCAACTTCGAGTCGACGCTCTCGTCAGCTCAGACCAGGTTTGAGGAGCCGCTTCCGCCAGCTCCGTCATCAGAGGAGGCCGAGCAGCTCATCGAGGAGATCGCTCCGTTGGTCGAGGGAGAGCCGGTGATTCCCCCGAGCGAGCTTGAGTCACTCAACGTCACTCTTCCGAGCGCGCTCGTTCGTGAGGGAGCTCGCACGTTCTCCGTGCGACGTCACCTCTACGAAGCTCTCTAAAATTTCACCGTTGAGGTTTGGCGGTTACAATCCTCTCTCGGTAGCACTCACTAACGCGAGAGAGCATGGCAGCCAAGAGACTCTGGACCGAGGCCCACCGGCCGAGGTCACTTGATCAATACGTCTTTCAAAACGAACAGCACCGCGAGCAGATCAACAAGTTCGTCGCTGAGAAGGACATTCCTCACCTTCTCCTCACCGGCACTCAAGGCTCCGGGAAGACCACCCTAGCCGAGATCCTCATCTCCGAGCTAGGCCTCGAGGACGTCGACGTTCTCCGCGAGAACGCGTCGAACAAGACAGGCATCGACTACATCCGCGAGGTGATCATCAACTTCGCCAGCTCCTACGCGATGAACGGGCGCTTCAAGGTCATCAAGCTCGAGGAGTTCGACCGAGTGTCTCCCGCCGGCCAGGACTCGCTTAAGGCGGTGATGGAGGAGTGCTCTGACACGTGTCGCTTCGTTTGCACGGCGAACCACGAGAACCGAATCATCGCCCCTCTCAAGTCTAGGTTTCAGCACCTCCGCTTCAAGGCGCCCGGGAAGGATGACGTGATAGTCAGGGCGGCTGAGATCTTGATCGCCGAGGACATCGAGTTCGACCTGGATGTTCTAGACAAGTACATCTCGCAAGCCTACCCCGACATCCGGAAGATCATCAATAACCTCCAGCTCAACGCGATCGGCAAGAAGCTGAGGACTCCCTCAACCGACGTCGACGGCAACGACTACCAGTTTCAGCTCCTCGACCTGATCGCCGCGGGTGACCTCCGCGAGATTCGCCGTCTCGTCTCGGAGCAATGCACGTCAGAGCAGATCGGTGAGGTCTTCGAGTTCCTCTACCGCAACCTCGACAAGCATCCCAAGCTCAAGGATCGCGCCGCCTACGAGCAGTGCCTAGTCATCTTGGCCGAGGGCCTCTACAAGCACGGAATGGTCGCGATCCCGCACCTCAACTTCGAGGCGACATGCATCCGCATGTTCGCGCTGACCGGCGAGTGAAATTCTACCGAGACCAGGACCTCGACTGGATCTACATGAAGGGCTATCGCTTCGCGTACGTCGTCGAGGACGGGGTGCTCTACAAGGTCGCGCAAGCGATGGTCAAGCATGCTTCATAAGTTGCTCTGCTGGCTGGGTCTGCATGAGGCTACCGCCGAGCGAGAGCACGTCTTTTACAGCAACCGCACCATGATCGAGATCTACCGCTGCGAGAGATGCCAGGGATCCGTGATGAGGGAGTACGGTGGCTAGGGAGAGAGCGTTAGACATCTTTCCGCTTCTCGAGCGGATCGACCGTAAGGATTACGGGATCTGGAGCTCTCTCAACGAGGCTCAGCGCAAAGAGTTCTCGGCGCTGATCGTCATGCGCTGGATGGCCGGAACCACCGATCCAATGCAGCTCATCTTTCTCAATGAGCTGGTGAACGTCCTCGTCTTCTCGCTCCCGAATCACGACGAGCTGATGTTGAAGCTCCTCACCGTGTGTTCAAACGGCCAGCGAAAGAGATACAATTGGGTGCAATACAAGGTGGTCGGATCCAAGAAGGTCAAGCGGTCGATCGAGCTGATCGCGAGCCACTACGGCCTCTCGATCGAGGAGGCCGAGGACTCTCGGCGTCTCTTCTCCGACGAGGAGATCATGACCCTCGCGGAGATGGCTGGCCTCCAGAAGGATGAGATCACGGAGCTTAAGAAGGAGTTGAAATGACCGAGGAAGAGGTAGCTCTCAGGGCGATCTTAGCGCACAGACGGTTCAAGGCTGAGATCGCGGTCGAGGGAATGTTGATCAACCATCGAGGATCCTCGAGGTTGACCGCTGACGCGATGGTTGACGCGGTGATCAGGATCATGGACGGGGAAGAGGTCGATGCTCCCAAGCCCTGGCAAAAGTACGCGGTTAAGCTATGACCCATCGCCTCGATGACGTTCTCTCGAGAATGTCTTATCAGGATCTTGTCGTTCTCGCCGAGGATGGTGCTGGAATCATCTTCACGAAGAGCTCGCTGACGAAGGCCCAAGTGATCAAGTTTCTCTCGGAGACCCTTATCCACAACGTGAATCGCTCGATCATGATCGGGCAACTTAAGGCCATGCTAAAGGATTGAAGTGATCTCGCCTTACAAGTGCATGTTCTGCAAGAAGGCGCTCCCCTCGGAGCGTGTCTTCATGCGGCACCAGTGCACTCAGATGGTGCGATCCAAGGAGATCCAGACCGTCATCGGCCAGGTCGCCTTCGGGCTCTACAAGCATTGGCTCGAGAAGCAACGCCGCACCCCGCCGTCGATCGAGACCTTCTGCACGAGTGCGTACTACACCCCGTTCATCAAGTTCGCAGAGTGGGTGCGCGAGACTGGCATCATAGATCCGAAGAAGTACGTCGAGGTCATGCTTGAGAAGAAGATCGCGCCGTCGCTCTGGCGCCGCAACGAAGCGTACCAGTTTTTCCTCGAGCACGTCGACAAGCGAACCAATCCCTACGACCAGGCGACGACGACCGTCGAGACGCTCATGACGCTCGCTGAGGGCCTCGAGTGCGCGCCGGGCGAGGTTTTCGCCAAGTTTACCGCGGGAGAGATCCTCGAGCTGATCCAGCAGCGTCGCCTCTCGCCGTGGCTTCTCTTTTGCTCGAGAGCGTTCAAGGACTGGGTCAATACCCTCCACGAGGGTGATCGGTCAGCGCTGATGAAGGGAATCGGCATCGACTACTGGGCGCTCCAGCTCGAGAAGCGCCCGGAGGTGGTCAAGGCGCTGAAGGAGATCGCGAGTGAGCTCGGCATCTGACATCGAGGCGCAGTTCAACACCATGCTCTCGCTGTGCGAGAATGGAGCCATCTCACGTCGAGCTTTGGTAGAGTGGATCAAGAAACACATCGATCCTGGATTTGCTGACGCGCTAGAGGCGTGGCATGACATGACGGGCGAGTACATCTCTCCTCCGCAGAACATGAAGTTTGAGGTAGATCTTCTCCCCGAGCAAGTGAAGATCTACGAGGTCTTCAAGAGGAACGGTCTAGCTGGCTAGAGAGTAAATATTCGGGCGTGTTGTCAGCAAGAAGGAGGTAGTATGAGCCGAGCCCGATACCTCAAGCTTCTAGAGCGCCAAGTCGACGCTTCTAGGCGAGTCATAAATGACCTCACCCGTGAGCTTCATGAAGTTCGCGAGATGTTGAAGGAAACGCAACAACGAGATGAGCGACAACAACGTCAAGCCGCCCCAGCCAACTAACGAAGAGCTGGCGTGGGCGAGGTACAAGGTGATCGACATCCTAGCAGGATGCGTTCTAAACATCCACCTCAGAGACGCACAGATGTGTCCCAAGTATCTCCACGAGATGACCGAGGCCGCTGAGGTGAACGACTACTACGAGCTTCTTGACAAGTTGTTTTCAAGAACCTCCACCTAGATTACAATGCTGGATGATCATCAAGGTCATCCTCCCCGCGGCTGAGATTCCTCTTGACTCCGTCGTCACCAAGCGTACCGGTGAGAAGGAGTACACGCTTCGTGACAGAGTGCGCGTCTTCGGTGAGAGCGGAGAGCGGCGCGAGATCGTCGCCTCTGGAGGATCTCGCTTCATCGTCTCTCCGAACGGAGATGCTAACGTGGTCAACGCTGACACGGAGCTGTGCTGGCTAACTGATCGTGAGCAGCTCTTGGCGTTCTTGACACCTTTAGACGACTAGTGGACATCGACGTTGACACCCCGTCGTCGTTCGATCCGGCCAAGGTCTTTGACTTGGCCGTCAGGGCGTCACAGTACAAGGATCAGAAGCTGACGCCGCACCCGTGCGGCGTCTACTTTCAGGCCGTGCCGAGGGACCCCATCACTGGCCTCGCCGCCGTTCCCTACAGAGAGGCCGAGGAGCTCGGCTGCTTTAAGATCGACTTCCTTCACCTCTCGGTCTACGACCACTTCACCTCGAAGGACGAGATCAGGGAGCTGCTTAAGATCGAGCCTGACTGGGAGCTGCTCAAGATTCCGTCGGTCGTCCAGAAGCTCTTTCACCTCGCTAAGCACCACGACCTGCTTCAGCAAGCTAAGCCTCGATCGATCATCGAGCTAGCTGACTGTCTCGCCCTCATTCGCCCCGGAAAGGCGAAATATCTACTTCAAAAATACTTGCAGGATAAGGCCAGATGGCGCACCGAGTTGTACAAGATCTATCCCGGCGAGGAAGGTGGGTATACCTTTAAGAAGGCACACGCGATCGCCTACGCCATGGTGATCGTTCTGCAACTTCACCTCATCAAGGGAGGAGCGCTTTGACTCACGTCTGTCGGCCGTTTGACACCGGTTGCGTCTGCAACACCGCTGGGCTAGAGCCGAGCGAGGAGTGTCCGCTCCACGGCCGTGGTCCGCTGGTGCATCGCTGCAGGTGTGGCCGCTTCTTGAAGCGGCAAGATCCGGACATCGGAAGCGGTGACAGCAAGATCAACATCAATGATCCGGAGCTACGATGGGATTGTTGGTCGGCGATCTAGTCGTCCTCCGCGGGGTGCCTGACTCCATGTATCACAACCTGGAGCAGGAGGAGATCAACGCGATCAAGGCGCAGATCGGAAAGACGCACAAGATCGTTGGCTTTAACGAGATCGGATGGGTAGAGATCGAGTTCAAGCATGACGATGTCTTTCACTTCATCTGGGTGGAGCCGATGTATGTAGATAAAACGACGCGGCTCCAGCCCCTCTTGTGCTGGCTCTTTCGCAAGGTTTACGCTCGCTGGCTCTGGAACGTCCGAGTGATCAAGGTGATCAGTTGGCGCACGGCGATCGTTGAGCGAAAGACCGAGCGCACGGTCATGTCACCCTGCTTCTGGTGGTTCCAGTGATCGAGCTTGGCTTTTGGGTGATCGCGTTGACTAACGTTATCTTGGTTGGTTTGTACCTCGACTGGTGGTGATTCTGAGAAATTAGCGGTAAGCTCGCTTCTTTTGGTGAAATTGTCTCAATCCTGTTTACTTTTTGAGCAAATGGGATTACAATTCACCTATCGTCAATCGATCTTGGAGGCAAGTCGAATGAAACTCTTCGCGAACGCCCAGCCGATTCAAGCCCCCGCCACCAAGGCCAAGGGCAAGGGCAAGACCGAATTCACCGTCCCTGGCCTTCGCGAGTTCGCGATCGCCAAGGCGGTCGTCAAGGCGATCGAGTCGGTCTGCAAGACCTTCGAGACCCAGGTCAAGGGCGCCGCGATGGACGAGTTCGTCAAGATCGCGCACGCCACCGCCAAGCGCCCGGACAGCCTGCGCGGCGTCGACGGCAACGCCTCTGGCTCCCTCGAGCTCCGCAAGCGCAGCTCCAACTCTCCCCTCTCCGACGCCGAGCGCGCTCTCCTCGATGAGCACAAGGTGCCGGTCGAGAAGAAGGTCTCGGTGCCGAAGATGTACGGCATCAACCCCAAGTACGACCAGGACGTCGACCTGATGGCGAAGGTGGAAGCCGCCCTCGTCGCCGCCGGCGTGCCGACCGACCTGATCGTCCTCCAGGAGGAGAAGTACACCTACACCGTGTCCGACGAGACGATCGAGGCCGTGTTCGCCGCGAAGGCGCCGCGCGAGGTGATCGAGGTCGTGACCACCCAAGCCGTCAAGCCGGTCACCAAGGACCTGGACCTCGCCGAGGCGCTGACCTTCGTCAAGGACCTCCTGATGCCCGAGGCGAAGGACGTCGCGGTGGTGGTCGGCAGGGTCGGCGACAAGGTAGCGGTCTAACATGAAGGTCAAGGTCGCTACTCTCAGCGGCTACGCGCTCGACTGGGCAGTAGCCGTCATGTGGGGATTGAAGCCGAACGTCAGCTCGTTCGGCCCTCTCTTCGGCAAGGGTTATCTTGCCACCGCGATCAGATGCACGCGGTTTTCGCCCACTAGCACGGACAAGGTCTTCTCGACGGACTGGGAAGCGTTCGGACGCTTGATGCAGGCGCTCTCCAAGTGGGGTTGCCGCATCAACTGTGAGCCTTCTGGAGTCTGTACCGTGGTCATCGCGAATCACACCGCGGTCGGCGCCAACATCAAGGAGGCTGTCTGCCGCGCCTATGTGCTCGCGCGCCTCGATACCACCGATGAGATCGAGGTTCCTGAAGAGCTTCTCCCAGCGGCCATGAAGGCGGTGACCGCGTGAGGGGCGAGGAGATGCACAAGCGCTTGAGCGGCAACCTCGAGCGCTTCAAGAGCGGCAAGAACTTCATCGTGTTCGCCGCGCCCAGGGACGACGTCGCCAAGCCGGCCATGATCTGGGGCTATCGTGACGTCGTCAGGACGGACGAGACCTGGGTCGAGATCGGCAGAACTCTCGAGCGAGTCGGCAGTCCGAAGCTCCTCACGCTCGAGGAGGCCTCGGCGATCATCAAGCAAGCCCAGACCTTCATCCCTGGGAGCAGCGACTACACCTTTCTCATCTCGATCATCTTTCCCGAGGAGAGCAAATGAGCAACATCGTTCCCCGACATGGCTCGAACGTCACCGTCGCCGGCTCGACCGCTGTCGGCCGGCGTCAGCTCAACGACCAGGAGCTGACGCTTCTCATCGGCCCAGCCGTGATCGATCGGGTCGACGCGAAGAAGACCTTCACCGCTTACGAGGTGACCGTCGAGCTTCGCGGCAAGAACCCCGGCTCGGAGATCGACCACGAGCGTTGCAAGGCCCTCGTCCACATCGCGATGAACTACTTCCTGACGCGCGGTGACTACGACAAGCGCTCGGTCAATCGCGGCTGGAAGACCTCGGCGTTCGAGTATTTCCCGGTCGCTGTACCTCAGCCCTCGACCGCCGTACCGACGCCCAAGGGCCTCATCCAGTTCTGATGGAATTTCCAGCAGAACTTCGTGGCGCCGGTAACAGGGTGCTCTGCGCGATCTGGCGCGAGCGGTACGCTGGGGTGTGGACCATCTGGGGTTGGGATGGCGGCTTCAAGCTACCGCGCCACGTGCGCGCTCGTAGAGCCTACCTTGCTCGCAAGCGGAGAACGAATGCAGCGCCGCAGATGCTGAAACCCGCGAGGGCCGGTGGGCCACGTTCGCACGGCCTAGCCGACCGCGAAATGCTGGAGGCTCGTACCAGAGTACGGAATGCCCTGCTCGCCGCCTTCGACAACGTGGATAGCGGGGTGGGCGGTGTATCAGATGGCTAGGTACGAAATCACCATCAAGACGCTTACCGCTGATGGCGAGGACGCCAAGGTGGACGTGTACAAGATCGTCAGCGCCAATGTGGTCCGGTGCGCGCTGGTGGCAGTGATGCAGGCCGAAGCCTACGAGGAAGGACTGCGCGCAATGCTGGAGCGCGCGGAGAAACGCCGCGACGACTAAGAGGACTCCGAAGATGAGCCCCGAGCGCGGTGGAAACCTGCTCACAATTTCCAGCCAAAAAAGGACATCATGACCGCGAAGTTCATCGGGAGCGAGAGCTTAGGAGAGGCTCTGCACGTCGCGCTCCGGAAGGGTTGTGACTCTCCCGCCACCACCGCGGCCCACATCTGTGTCGGCTTGATGCCGAACTCTCTCTGGGGCGAGTACGTCGAGACGGTAGGCGACTACCTCGGACTCGCCAGCCAGCAAGGACGCTTGACGGAGGCCAACGCGTGGGAGCACTTGAAATACGTGTCTACAGGCGAGGACACCGACCAGTTCAAGCAAGCTCATGTAGCCTTCCACTCGAAGCTACGTCAGTGGCGCCGGGTGAGCGCCACCCCCGCGCTCACCAAGATATACGGCGAGTACAAAACTGCTCCCGTGAAACCGGCGCCGCCGAAGCGCTATGAGCCACTCAAAGCACCGATCTACGACCCCGGCTACCACTTCAGGCGTGACCGAGACAACCACAGGTACGGTCGTTCGCTCTCTACCCGCGTGAACATCTTCCCGAGCGAGGAGCTGATCCAGAAGCGCGACCGCTTTCGCTACCTGTTTTTTTCCATCCTGCGCACCTTCACGGACGACGACTGGAAGGGTTACGCCTGCTTTCTCTTCGAGACCGAGCACTAGCACTCAAATTCGTGTACTTTTTGAGAGTTTTGAGTTAAAATTCTCTTATGGTATCTCTCGGATCGTTGGAATACAGGGATTACGCGTACCTCTGGCCGCCCCGCCCGGAGACGAAGAGCCCTCCGGGTATGATCCCCTTCTACCAGCGGATGGGCTGGCAAGCCCAGGTCAAGAAGAACGGGTCATGCACCCTCGTGTTCGTCCGCGCCGACGACGTCATCTTCAAGACCCGTCACAACGACGACCATCGGCAGTGGGCGCCCTCTCCCGAGCACAAGCGCTTCTTTGCGAACGGCCGATCCGACTGGGACGTCTACGTCGGCGAGCTCCTTCACAGCAAGATCAATCCAGCTGACACGAAGAGCTGCGTCCGCAACCACCTCTACCTCTTTGACATCATCGTTGACCGCGGATACCAGCTGGTCGGCACCACCTTCGCGGCGCGCCAACAGATTCTCCAGTCTCGCTGGGAGAAGCTTGAGGACGGTTTCGATCACTCGGTCGTTCACAAGTCTGCTCCGCTGCCGGGGGCGCCGAGCCAGCCCCTCGTCTCCGTCGCCAAGACCTTTACCGGCGGCTTCACGGAGCTCTGGAAGCGCATCAACGAGATGAACGGCGCAAAGCGCGTGCGGCCCGAGGACGAGGGCCTCGTCTTCAAGGACCCGAAGGCGGCGCTCAGAGCATGCTTCAAGGGTGACTCCAACAGCGGGTGGCAAGCGAAGATCCGCGTGCCCCACAAGAACTACCCCTTCTGAGTGAGAGGACGCCGATGACAAACCCGAGCGGCTGGTATGAGTATGATCCCGTGATGCTCTTGTACTGCGACGACCCGCGCAACAAGCCAGCCGTCAAGAAGAAGGGTATCGTCGTCGAACCCCCTCCCTCGGACGCAAAGCCGCCCTATTGGATGCTCATCGACGTCGAGGGCAAGGAGTACATGGTGCGCGGCGCCGAGTGCGTCAAGCCCGACGGCCCGCGCCCCTCGATGTGGGTGAGCCCGAAGAAGCTCGCGGAGCGGATCGTACGCATGGGTAAGACGATGCGCGAGCTCGAGGCGCTCAGCGGTCCCTGCGGGCGTCACGCGACGCTTCCGCTGCGAGAGGAAGAGCTGCACATGCTTTGCAAGATCCTCGAGCCGCTCATCCCGATGCTCTCTGCCGAGAAGCAGCCTTGCGCGAAGAGGAAGGATGCCAATGGTAGTTGAGCTCGTGATCATGGGCCTCGCCCTCGCGCTCTTCGGCGAGCTTGGCCCGGCGATCGTCTTTTTCTTCATCGTTGCGATGCTGCAAACCGCCGTCATGATGTTTGCAGGCGCCGACTTCCTCACCATCTTGACGTGGACCTCGATCTGGTACTTGCTGATCGGTTGGGCGATCTACGTCACCTGGAAGACCAAGCAGCTGAAGCGCCGAGCCGCGCTCGACAGGCATCGCTACTGGTCAGAGCCTGACCTAGATCCAGAGATGCAGAAGTTTCTGGACGAGCATCTTCACGAGGTGCCAGAGGTTGATGTCGAGCTTGACGCCGACCCCAAGCCAGTCGTTAGCTCAAGACCTAACATCCCCGGCATCAGGTACTTGCGTCCTGCGGCGACGTCTCGAGACGCTCTTCGCGCCGACTGGGAGCGTCGCTTTCCGGGAGCTAAGTGGCCCGGGGATGGCCACTGGGTTTAAAGCGAATCTCGATCGACTCTGGAATCGGCTGTACCTTCCGACGCTTCACCTTCGGCTTGACGTTCAGCGCGTAGTTGAAGAGCTTGCCGATCACTCGTGAGGTTGAGCTGAAGTTGAAGGTCTTCAAGACCTTCTTGACGACGTCGCCCTTTCCCAGCTTCGCGAACTCGAACGAGAGCGGGTACCGATCGGACGCCGAGTAGAACCACTTGGTCGCGACCCCGAGGAACCACTCCTGGTCGACGCCCTCGGCAGCGAGCTGATCAAGCACATAGGCCTGGATCTCGTCGTCGATGACGTTCTCGATCACGGTCAGGTACTTCGCCTTCTTGTACTCGATCAGCGTCAAGAACAAGAAGTTCGAACTGGTCTCTAGACTCTCAAAGGTAAGCGGGGGAGCTTTAGGCATTTTCTCGTTCTGGTATGAGGTTATGAGAGTATTTATGTAGCCAGAGGAGCAGGGTTTACAAAACTTGCGGCACGTGATACAATCTCTCATCAAATCTTAGGAGCTTTCGAGTGCAAGCCTCGAAGTCTGTTCCACGAACTCGCGCCGACATCCTCGCCGACATCCGAATCTGCCGCGTTGGCCTCGCCCGTGTGCGGGGCGCGCGTCGCACTGGCTATCGCGAGGAGCTCGAGCGGTACTTCCAGGAGCTTCGCGAGCAAGCCAAGCGTGACGATTACTACCGCGTCAGGGTGTTTGGCGGGAGAACGATGCTCGGAAAGATCCGCAAGGTCACTGGCGACTTCGTTAGGCTCGTTCGCGTGAACGGTGACGGTGACGAGCATGGTTCGATCGACGAGCTTCACCTCATCCTCGTGAACCGCTCAGATCTGATCGAGCCGATGGAGCTCGACCAGTACTACGGAATGATCGTCCCGGCTGGCACCTCGAAGATCCACGTCGCCAACCACAACCTTGATCAAGTGAGGTAGACATGGACGTCTCTCGCTATCCGACGCGCGTTGACACAGCCGCCGAGATGAATATCTACGAGCTGATCGTGCACGATCATGCTCCGGTGATCAAGGTCTCGGGTAAGCCCTTCAAGAGCGGCGAGAAGATCGCGTTTCCTCGCTCGATCAGCGCCCACCCGAAGCTCGGTAACGCCGTCTACATGTTCGACGACGGCTCATACGTCGAGTGCTGGCGCTGTTACGAGACCGAGCTCGGAACTCACTACCCGCGAGTCAAGCTCGCTATGCACTATCCGTCCCATTGGGCCCTCGGTCACTTCTTCGGGTTCATGCCCTTCGACAAGTCCGAGGTGCAAACCTACTACTGCGACAGCTGGGTCAACAATATGGGTTTCTGGATGACTAACGTTAACGATCCAACCGATCGTCGCAACGTTTCGGAGCGGGCTCCTGACCGGACGTACCACGGGATCAGGAATTACGACGGCCAGAGATATCTTGAGGCCAAGCGGGCGTTCGAAAAAAACGTGAAGCCAATCCTTCGTACCTTGCCACACTTTCACGTAGAGCTTGACCGTTAAGTGCATCACCGCTTCGTCGGTTGGCACTACGGGATACCGTCTCACGTTTCAGCGCGTGAGACACGTGCTTTCATCGAGACCGACGCGAGCGGCACGGTCATCGCGGCCTCCAAGAACTTTCGCTGGGCTCTCGGTAAGCCGCTCAGCGAAGTTCTCAACTGGACGCGCGCCACGCGTCTTCGTCACGCGCAAGCTGACACGCTAGAAGCTCTCAAGAAAAAGCGCGGGAGCATGAACTACTGAAAGCGCGATTTACTTGCGCGTAGTTTCGTGATATAATTCTCCATCGATCGCGGAGGCACCGTGAAGTTCACCAAGCTCTTTTCGCTCCAGTACGGCTCCCGCCTCTACGGCACCTCCACCCCGGAGTCCGACCTCGATCTCAAGCACGTCGTCCTTCCGGAGCTCGGTGACCTTCTCGCTGGCAACGCGATCGGCAACGTCGTCAAGAAGACGAACAACCAGGCAAACACCCGCAACTCCAAGGACGACGTCGACGAGGAGTTCATCCCCGTCCAGGTCTTCGCGAGGGACTTCTTCCGCGGCCAGACGTACGCGCTCGAGATCGCGTACGCGCTCGAGGGCACGCACTGCGGCCAGACATTTTACTCGGACATCGAAACTCCGCTGGCGCCTTCAACGTACGACGTCAAGAAAAAGATTCTTCGGCGCGAGCTACCATACATGGATCCCGGGATTAAATTCTTGGAGTTCACCAAGGAGCTTCGTGCCAAGTTCTTGACGTCCAACCTCAAGGCGATGGTCGGTTACGCCGTCGGTCAAGCGATCAAGTACTCCGCTAAGGGCGAGCGTCTTAACGCCGCACGGCGTGTTCTCGCCGTGCTCAAGGACTACGCTGATCTCCCCCAAGGCAACAAGCCCTTCGGACCAGGACAGCAGCGGCTCGCTGAGATCGCGGGCGACAATCGCTTCGCGAGCATGGCGTCGGCCTGGTTTCAGGTCACCGAGTACGACATCGGTGACGGACGCATGCGTCCCTGCTTCAAGCTGCTCGAGAAGACGCTTCCCTTCACCTCGACCGTCGACCACACGATCGGCGTCGTCGAGGCGATCATCGACAGCTACGGCTCTCGCGCCGACGCGGCTGCATTCACGAATGCCGACTGGAAAGCGCTGATGCATGCCCTCCGCATCACCGAGGAGGGCCTGGAGCTGCTCAACCATCACTTCATCACCTTTCCACGCCGCAACGTCGAGAAGCTGCTCGAGGTTAAGAGGGGCATGCACTCTTTCAACGACGTCGAGGCTGAGATCAACGCCAAGGTTGATCAGCTCAAGAGTCTCGAGAGATTGTCCTCTCTGCCGAAGCACACTCCCGAGCTCCAAGCCGTGTTCAACGTCTGGCTGACGACGTGGATGAAGCGCTTCTACGGAGTGAAGTAATGCCGATCTATCGTCGCTTCGACAAGAATCGCCCAGAGATTGTAGACCCAAAGGACCTTCCCCTCTCTCGGGAGGAAGCCTTGGCTTGCGCCACGATCACAGACCAGTGGCCTGGTGGGCTGGGAGAGGTTCTCGTGCCCGATGCCAAGCAGAAGCGCGGCTTCAAGCGCGACCCGTCCTTCAGCGTCTTCAAGAAAGATTACTCGTGCCCGTCGGACGCACTCAAGTGCCCGGTCATGGTCATCAAGGAGATGCGCGGGTGGCCGCACGGCGAGTACGCGAAGCACCTCTCGGCGTGGAGAAGTCTTCGCGACGCTTACGCGAAGGTTCTCGGGCTCGATCTCAAGGCCGCTCACGAGCTCTACAACGAGCACCTTCGCTCGACGCCGAGAGAGATGTCGAAGGTGCTCCGACAATATGCTGAGCTCGTATGAAGGTCGATCTCATCAGCGTTATGTTCGCGGTTCGGTACATCGAGCAGCGTCGCCGAGAGTTCAACACACAGATGAGAAGCTTGCGCGCGATGGGCGTGCGCAAGAAGGTACCTATCCTGGGCAGCAATTATCATCACTTCTGTGAGCGGCTGATCGAGCGAGTCGACCGGAGTGATCGCCAACGGGTGCTTGACGCGTTTTTCAACTTCATCTCGACGCAGCGCGAGCTACCGATCGGCGAGAAGGTCGTCCGCTCAGCGAGCTTGGGTTACACGCTCGCGTACGAGGTGTCACCAGGAAAACCGACGCCCATCGATGACGAAGGGACAACGTTTCTCATCAGTCTTAAAACCGTGATGAAGAACGACAAAATTCTCTAGAAGTGTGTACTTTTTGAGAGCTTTTTGATACAATTCTCATATCGTCAATCGTTGAGGCATTAAATGTCCAAACCCTTCGCCGACGCCATCCTGACAGCCGAGCAACACTCGACCCACAAGGAGAAGCACGCGGCGCTCAGCGGCATGGACAGCAACGGCGTCCGCCTCGTCGTCGAGGCCCTCAACCCGTACCGTCGCTTCCATGTCAAGAAGTTCGACAAGCCGGTCGCTTACGCGACCGTCGACGCCGATCTCGGCGAGTTCTTCAAGCTCCTCGATCAGCTCCACGCGCGCACGATCACTGGCAACGCCGCTCGCGCCGCCGTCACCGCCGTCCTCGGCCTCTTCACCCAGCGTACCGCCGCGGTCCTCGAGCGCGTCCTGATCAAGGACCTCGACTGCGGCGCGTCGTCGACCACCTTCGAGAAGCTCTACCCCGGCCTCAAGGTGCCGTGCCACAACCTCGGCCTCGCGGTCAACCAGGACACCGTCGCCGACGTCTTCGACGTCATGCAGCCGAACGCCAAGGGCGTCTGGAAGCCGACCGGCGCGCGGAAGGACCACCTGATCGCCGAGGTCAAGTACGACGGCCATCGCGGCAACCTCCTCGTCGAGAACGGCGGCGTCACCCCGCTCTCGCGCGGCGGCCGCGTCATCGAGTCATGGGAGGGCCGCTGGGACGCCGAGCTCGCCGAGCTCGAGAAGATGCTCGGCTACCCGTTCGTCCTCGACGGCGAGGCGATGGGCGCCGACTTCCGCTCGACCAGCAAGAGCCGCGGCAAGGACAAGAGCCGCTCGAAGGACCTCAAGTTCTACGCGTTCGACCTGATCCCGCTCACCGCGTGGAAGGCCGAGAAGTACGACCTGGTCCAGTCTGAGCGCTCCGCGCACCTCGAGAAGGTGCTCCGCCTGCTCGGCTCGAAGGACATCATCAAGTCTGAGTACCGGATCATCAAGACGATGGCCGAGCTCAACGCGTGGTACAAGGAGGTTCTGAAGCTCGGCCAGGAGGGCTTGATCCTCAAGGACCCGAACGGTGTCTACGTCTGGGACCGCTCGCCCCTGTGGATCAAGTACAAGCCGTACTACTCGTACGACCTGAAGATCACTGGCTGGTACTACGGCAATCCGGGCTCGAAGTACGAGAAGATGTTGGGCGGCTTCGAGCTCGAGGGCGTTGACGCCGCGTCGGGCAAGTACATCAAGACCCGTTGCGGCGGCGGCCTCTCCGACAAGCAACGCGTCGAGTTCCTCGCCGCCATCCTGTCGGGCGTCGACACCCCGATCGGCAAGACCGCTGAGATCGAGGGCAAGGAGCTGTCCCTCGCCGAGAACGCGACAGTCTGGGCGGTGCGCGAGCCGGTGTTCGTTCAGATCCGGGACGACAAGTGAGGTACTGTCAGATCAGCGAGGCGCTCCTGGAGAGGCTCACCCAGTTTCTCGAGCGACAGCGAGTCAAGGAGTACCTCTCCTACCTGGTTCAGCTCCCGTCTGGCGAGCAGGAGCTCGTCGGCACGTACGTCCCGCTCATGGTCGGTAATCTGGTGGTTCTCCCAGACGGCACGCGTTGGAGAGTCGTGCTCGTTGACCAAAAGTTCGCGAACAATCGGATGTGCCAAAATCCAGTCGCTCACGTGGAGCCCTGGGAGTGAGCGCCCTCGCTCAGCTTCAAGCCGCTCTCGCGCGAAAGCAGGGGAGTCATTCCCCCAAGCAAGAGGAGCAACCCCCTAACGACCAGAACGCGTTCTTCATCCCGTTCAACTTCATCGAGACGTCAGGCACTTACTACGACGCCAAGGGAGTCGCCTACACGATCACCTACGATCGGGACCTCAAGTGATTCGCACTCCAGCTGAACAGGTCGAGAAGCAGATCGTGCACTTGATCGAGCACGCGCAGACCCCAGAGCTCGCCGAGCTAGTGCGTGAGCGCACCGCGCTCCTCGCGAGCCTCTTGAAGCTGTCTGGCTCCAAGATCCATCACACTCGCGGCGTATACAACTCGCACACCCCTGAGCATCCGCTGTACAAGGACAACGGCGTGCCGTCTAGCGCTCTTCTTGAGCACGTCGTTTACAACCTGTTCTATCGCCCAGGCCGCGCGTTCTTCATCGACGGCAAGTGCGTCGAGCCTGGCTATCTCGGTTGGAAGCGCTGTCTCGAGCTCGAGAAGACGATGACGTGGCCGACGATGACTCGCGACACACGTCCGTACCAGTAGATCTTGTTTCACCCCGAAGCTTATCTGTGATACCATTGAAAGTATGAGCGGCATCGCCATGGAAGAGATTCACGGTTGGCTCGAGCGCGGAAAGCTGCGAGGCTCGACCCACGTCCTGGTGATGCAAGACACTTTTGCGAACGAGTACTACCCGATCTTCGTCTCCCCCACCGAGAACGCTCGAGAGGTCGTCGAGAAGATCGAGAGCGACAAGCGCGAGCTCGCTGATCGCGTCATTGAGGTGTACAACCTGGCCCTTCCGTTCGTCGAGCAGCTCAACGAGAAGCGAGCTCGAAACTTCTGATGCGTCCTGTGGACAAGCTAACGGAGGCCGAGCTCCTCTCCGCTACGAGCCCTGAGGCGATCTTCACCGATGACGCCGACACGATGAAGAGAGAGTGGCGCGCTCTCGTTAAGATCTGGCATCCTGACCAAAATCCCAAGGCCAATCGTGACGTGATGACTCACGTCAACAAGCTCTACGACGTGGGGTGCGAGAAGCTCAAGCTCGGAATCTGGTTCAACCCGTACGCGCTGCGCATCAAGGCGACGAACGGGAAGGAGTATGACCTCAAGTTCAAGAAGCACCGCACCTTCGAGCTGGGTGACGTCTACATCGGGGTCAAGCAGGTCTCCTATCTCCTCGATAAGTCACCCGCCGCGGCCGCGCTCGTCGAGAACATGAAGCAAACGGTCGCGAGCTTTAAGTTCAAGGACGCCAAGATGGAGGAGCATGCTCGAAAATTTCTACCGAAGATCCTGGCGAGCGTCGAGACAGCCGACAAGCTAGTTGTCGTCCTGGCCAAGGAGCCGGACATGATCCTCCTTCGCGATGTCATCGAGCACAAGGGTGGAAAGCTCGACCCGGTGCAAGCGGCGTGGATCATCACCAGGTTCTACAACGTCGGGTCTTATCTCGACATCATGAAGCTAACTCACAACGACCTGTCGCCCGACTCGATGTTCGTGTCACCCGACCACAAGTCGCTGGTGACCGGCTGGTGGTACGCGACGCCCCGCGGGCAGAAGATGAGATACGCCTCATCTCGCACGGTCCTCTACTCGCCGATCGACGTCACGACCTACAAGGACGCCAACCACCGCATCGACGGTGAGCTGATCAAGGCGACCGGCAGAGAGCTGTTCGGCGACCCTGCGGGCTCAGCTCTGAACTTCGATCCCAAGATTCCGCGCCCGCTCAAGGAGTGGGCGACCTCTCCGAGCTCCGACAACATCGTCGAGGAGTTCAAGAAGTGGCAAGAGACCATCCTCAACAGCTTCGGCAAGCGTCGCTACGTCGAGCTGGACGCAAAGTTTAGCGACATCTACCCGTAAAGGAGAAGCAACATGGGTTCTGGAACCTTCAATCCGCATGAGTGGGACGCTTACCGGACCACGACGGCTCACAAGACCACCAAGGGTGTCGGCGGCATCTACAAGCGCTCGACGCTCAAGCCCGAGCTCGACCCCCGCACCTTCAAGGTGCGAGAGTCCCGCGACTCGGTCGACAACCCGCAATCGACGCCGATCATCGTCGCCCTCGACGTCACCGGCTCGATGAACCCGATCTCCGACAAGATCGCGCGCGAGGGCCTGGGCATCCTCTTCAACGAGATCCTCAGCCGCAAGCCGGTCACGAACCCGCACCTGATGTTCATGGGCTTCGGTGACGTCGCGGCGCGAGACCCAGCGCCGCTCCAGGTCTCGCAGTTCGAGGCCGACAACCGCATCGTTGACCAGCTGACCGACATCTGGCTCGTCGGCGGCGGCGGCGGGAACGATTACGAGTCGTACCACCTTCCGCTCTACTTCGCGGCGATGCACACCTCGATCGACAGCATCGAGAAGCGCAAGAAGAAGGGCTACCTCTTCACGCTCGGCGACGAGTCGGTGCCGAAGTCTCCGCTGACGCCCGACCACATCGAGACGGTGTTCGGCTACAAGTCGCAAGTGTCGCTCTCCTACAAGCAGTGCCTCGAGATGGCGAGCCGGATGTACGAGTGCTTCCACCTCGTCACCGCTCAAGGCAACCACGGCTCGCGCTTCTTTCCGCGGTGGCAGGAGGAGATCGGGCAACGCGCGCTCCTCGTCGAGGACTACACCAAGATCGCCGAGGTGATCGTCTCGACGATCCAGGTGATGGAGGGTGACAACGTCGCCGCCGTCGTCGACAGCTGGGACCCGGACACCTCGATCGTCGTCAAGCGCGCGGTCGGTAGCCTCGTTCCGGCGGACCTGAAGAAGCTCGGCGCCGTCAAGCTGTGAGGTTCGCGCTTCTTCTCTTGCTCCCGCTTCTCGGCTGTGGGGGACCTCAGCAGGTTCACATGTCTCCTGAGGAGGTCACCCAGGTTCAATCGGCGTGCGCCGCGATGGGTCTACAGTCGGGCTCTCTTCCTAACAAGGAGATCTCGGCGGGCGTCGTCTGTTACAAGATCGCGTACCCCGAGGAGAACCAGATCATGAGATCGATAAAGAAGGGTGGCTGATGGATCCAGTCACCAAGGCGATTTTCTTTCTCCTGACGATCGTCATCTGCGGACTTCCGGCGACCCTGATGGCTCTGCGCAACAAGGGCGACCCTGTCATCGCGACCGTGATCGGGCTCTTAGTCGCCTCGTCGATGGTCAGCTACATCTCCAAGCTATGAAAGCGTGCGTCGTCATCGGAGCGAACTACGGCGACGAGGGAAAGGGGCTCGTCACCGATTTTCTCACGTCGCTGACCGGCGCTGAGCTGGTCGTGCGCTTCAACGGCGGCGCGCAGGCCGGTCACACCGTCGTCACTCCTTGCGGTCGGCGGCACGTCTTTCATCACTTCGGCGCCGGGACCCTCGCAGGCGCCGCGACGTACCTGAGCCACCACTTTATCGTCAACCCTCTGCTCTTCAACAAGGAGCACGAGGAGCTGCTGACCGACTATCGGATGCCGGTGGTCCACGTCAATCCGGAGGCCCCGGTGACGACGATCTACGACATGCTGATCAACCAGCTCGCCGAGGAGGTGCGTGGGGCCTCACGTCACGGGAGCTGCGGGATCGGGATCAACGAGACCGTTCATCGCCATGAGACGTCGGACTACAAGCTGTGCGTCGGGGACCTCTTCGTGCGTGACGAGAACGAGCGCACGACGATCCAACGCATGGTCCACATGATCGCGACCCAGTGGGTGCCCCTCCGCCTGGTTCAGCTCGGCATCACGCCGACGAGCTACTTCTCGTCGATGGTTGACTCGCTAGGAGTAATGAACAAGTGGATCCAGGAGGCTCTCGACTTCACCGACAAGGTCAACCTAGCGGGCGAGGAGGTCATCCTGAGCGCTAAGGGCGTCATCTTCGAGGGAGCACAAGGGCTGCTTCTCGACCAAAACAATCGTGACGACTTCCCCCACGTCACGAGATCTAACACTGGCCTCAAGAACGTCGTCGAGATCGCCGAGAGAGTCGGGATCTTCAAGCAGCTCGACGTTCACTACGTGACGCGACCCTACCTCACTCGTCACGGGGCAGGTCGGCTTCACAAGGAGTGGCCGACGCCGCCCTTCAAGGTCGACGATCAAACTAACGTTCACAACCAGTACCAAGGCGCGATGCGTTACGCGCCGATCAGCCCGATCTCCGTCGCCTCAAGGGTACACGGAGATGTAGCTCAGGCAGAGCAGCAGAGTGACCTCGAGATTCGCCCGTACCTCGCGATGACGTGCTCGGATCACATGCCGTTCGACCCTGAGTTCTTCGACGTCAAGATTCCCCGCAGCCTGATGTCCACTGGCCCCGCCAGAAACCAGGTGAGGTGGTAGTCTAGCGTCACCCGCCCTAGCGGGCGGTGCCGTGGAAGGTCTAGCAGTGCACATCATCAAGAACAGTGACGTCCTCTCGGACAAGGCGGTCGCCTACTTTGAGACGGTCAAGTATCCAGGCTCTAAGTTCATCCTCGACTCCTGCGTCAAGGGGGCCTGGGGGTGGACAGACTACCCAGCGGCGATCTTCTATCAGCCCAACCCACCTCGAGGTCGACCCGAGTGTACCAACTACTTCGGCATCGTCATCAAGGGTAGCCAGATGTTTATCTGCCAAGCGATCGACATCACGACGGTGCGCATCGACGCGGTTGTCGCAGATGATGGTGACGTCATCTGGAGCCGTTATCGCCACGATTATCGTGAGTCGAATGACGGATCGGTGTGGATCGACGGCGGTCGAGACTACACTCGTAGCGGCGTCTTTGATCCGCATCCGAAAGGGTTTCCTCGCTTCGTCTCGCTGATCGTCGACAGGGACCAGCTTCGTTTCGCGACGGAGGCCGAGGTGTCTTGGCCATTTCAACTCACTCCCCCTGACACCACCTACACGGAGGCTTAGATGTTCTCGTATCTCACCCTCATCATCCTTGAGCTGAATGATCGTATCAACAGCGAGCTCGACACTGGCTTGGTCATCTGCGGGCTGATCGAGCTCCTCGCAGAGATCCTCCTGCTCGGAGCATTGTTTTCTGGAAAGTGCTGAGAAGTTAGCCTCTTGACTTGAGCCGTTTACAGGTGAACGGATATATGTTACCATTCGCCTTCATCCTGAATTTAACGTGCGTTCTCTCAATATAGCTAGATTCATGAGCTGGCGGAAATATCCTCGTACTCCGCACTTCTCGTTCAGCCCAGGCGCGACCTCGGATGACAAGATCTTGCGTGACCTCTCCGCGTTCGAGGGAGTCGACGTCGTCGTCTCCGAAAAGCGCGACGGCGAGTGCACGTCGCTCTACACCAATTACTTCCACGCCCGGTCGATCGACTCGAAGAATCACCCGTCGAGAAACTGGCTACGCGCCTTTCACGCGCAGTTCGCATACAAGATCCCGGAGGGTTGGAGGATCTGCGGTGAGAACCTCTACGCGAGGCACTCGATCGCGTACGATGACCTGACAAGCTACTTCGAGGGGTTCTCGGTGTGGGACGACCGCAACGTCTCGCTCGCGTGGGCCGCGACTGAGCACATCTTTGTTGATCTCGGGATCACTCCCGTTCCAGTGCTCTGGCGGGGCAAGTTTAACCTTCAGCGAATCAAGGACACGATCGCGGAGCTAGATTTCAAGCGGCAAGAGGGCATCGTCGTGCGGGTGGCAGGTGAGATCCCGTACGACCAGTTCGGGTTGAAGGTGGTCAAGTACGTGCGGGTCGACCACGTTCAAACCGATGATCACTGGATGCACGGAGAGATCGTGCCCAACCGATTGAAGTTGACGAGCGGTGGAGCAGACTAAGAAGCCGTCGGCTCCACCACAAGTCGTCCCAGAAGCCTCGTACGATCTAGACATCGCGGCGATCGCCAAGCCGCGACAGCTCTACTTTTACTCGAGTCTCTTCGACGCTTATCTTCGGGTCTCCGAGGCCGATCTGGCGTACTTGAACGACCTCGGGCCCTTCTTGCATGAGATTCCGCCCGGCGCCAGGGTGATCAAGACGATCCAAGAGGGCATGGCCGCGCTAGTGAAGTTGAAGACGAGAGCCACGAAACCGTGGTGGGATGATCCAGATCGAGGAGATTTGCGAAGATGGCAGCCTAACTGGGGTGAATGCGATCCGGAGCCAGAAAAGTGATGCCCCACAGGGTTAACGAGCGTGACAACTTCATCGGTGGATGGTACACCGAGAGGCTTGACATCTGCTCGAGCTTGATCGGCCTGTTCTGGGACTCTTCAGAGGAGCACAAGGCGGGGCTCATGAGCCGCGGGCTTGACCCGGCGATCAAGGAGTCTACCGAGCTGAGCTGCGATCAGCAACCCAAGGTGATCGAGTACTTCAACGAGATTCTCGTGCCGACGGTCAAGCTCTACCTCGAGAAGTACCCGATGTGCGGTTATTACTCGAGCTGGGGCCTCGCGTTACCGGCTAACCTGCAGTACTATAAGCCTGGGCAAGCGTACCACGGCTGGCACACCGAGAGGTTCGCGGCGTCGGAGCCCGCGGGTCGACGACATCTCGCGTGGATGACGTACCTCAACACGATTCACGACGAGGGCGAGACTGAGTTCTATCACCAAGGAGTCAAGGTCAAGCCCGAGATCGGGTTGACGCTCATCTGGGGAGTCGACTGGACGTTCACTCATCGCGGCGTCCCCTCACCGACCGCTCACAAGTACATCATCACCGGTTGGTTCAACTTTATCGATTGAGCGAGCGCTCGATCGACGCATCACCAAGCAAAGGTAGATTTGGAAGTGAGGTAACACATGCCGTACTGGGACGTCGAGGAGCACGAGGAGAGAACTGGTGAGAAGCTCACCGAGTCGCAGCAAGAGGCGCTGAAGCAGATCTCGGACAAGCTGGCGCAAGCCGACGCCGTGATCAAGGAAGCCGAGGAGATCGCGCGCAAAAACAACCTGCCGTTCAACAGTGGCGTGCGCGGCGTCGTCGGCCCGGACTTCTTCCACGACGAAGAGTGGTCCACCAGCTCGATCGGCTGCTGAGATGACTCAACAAGAAGCCCTCGAGGAGATCTCGAAGAAGCTAAAGATGGCTCAGACCCTCGTCAGAGAAGCTGAGGACCTGGCGAGAAAGTCAGGAGTGTCCTTCTCCCCGCAGCTCGGTGACATGATCAACGAGGAAAACTTCACCGACTATTGGGTTTCCTCGGATAGCTGCTTCTAATGGACGAGACCCGAGCTAGAGAAGAGATCGAGAAGAAGCTCGACGAGGCACGGAAGCTCATCGAGGAGGCTGAGGCGATCGCGGACGAGGCGGGCGTCACCTTCAGTTTTGACCTCGCCTACGGAATGGGCGGCACGTACTATCCCGACAAGGTCGCGGAGGAGCGCGGATACGTCGAGGAGGAAGATCTTGACAACGGCTGGCGCGCCAGCTCGAGGAGCTGCTGATGAGCTTCATTCTCGGATGCATCCTCGGAGCGGTCGTGGTCGCGGTGATCGTCGGCCTGATCGTGCTCAAGTTCATGATCAACGGTTGGAGAGCCTGAGATGATCGCGCTGCTTGGGAGTCAAGCGCTCGTCAGACGACTCGGGGGCAACGCTCTCACGATCGGACGTGTTCCGGTTGACTGGGACGTTGTCGGACCGTACTCGGAGGTGACCGAGTTCGCTAACCGCATGCTCGGCACGATCGAAGCTTGCTACCCCACCTCGAGCGGCAATAAGCTCGTCATCAAGAAGCGCAGTCTCGATGGTGTGAGGAACGGTCTTACGATCATCGACGCCGAGCTAGCGTGGCCCAAGGCGTCGACGACCTCATACGCTCTCTGGAAGCTGATCAAGAGCGACCCCGAGACGGTTCGACAAGACAAGGTCCTCATCCCGTCGATCCACGTGCTCTACCTCTTGAAGATGACGCATCGCTACTTGAAGAACTCGCCGCACTTCCTCAAGACGATGCGAGACATCCACCTCCTACGAAGGCACGGCGCGGAGATCCAGCCGCAGCATCGAGACTTCTTCAAGGAGCGAGAGCGCGCGACGTACAGCTACCAGCACCCGAAGCTGAACGTCACCAAGGGTGACTTCTTCAAGGGCGACGGCGTCGAGTACGTCTACGACCATGACTCGATCCATGAGGCGATGAAGCACCTCGACGTCCCCGCCTACCAGCTCTACAAGGCGGAGGGAGCCGAGGTCAACTGCGCGAGGGAAAAGTTCTTCGAGGCTCCAGAGCACGTTCGGCTCTACGGGGTGCTAGAGGAAACTTACGTGCTAGCTCTCGAGCGGTCTCAGATTCCCTTCCCTGAGACTGACCCCAAGCGAAGCTTTGAGATCGCGCTGCGGAAGGTCTGCACGAGCATCACGTCAGGCTGGTTCAGAGAGTACGCCTGGGAGAGCTACGACAAGATCTGGGAGATGTATGATCCCGAGTACGTTGAGAAGTTCAAGAGGGGGATAGAGGCAGGCGTCGTGATGCCGCATAAATAGTGGCATGCCTACTCATGACTTCGGCGACGGCCGCGGCGCCGTACCAGCTACCCAACACTCCAACGGTGGGGGCTGGGTAGAAGACACCGCTGTAGTCGCTTCAACCGTCTACGTTTCCGCCACTGCCGAGGTCTACGGGCAAGCGAAGGTCAGCGATAACGCCAAGCTCTACGACTCGTGCGAGGTCTTCAGCACGATCGTCACCGCGTGGGCAGGAACTACCGCGAAGAGCTTGAACGCGCTCGTGCGCCCGACGGTCAAGAACGAGTTCAACTATAAGTGCACGACAGCGGGCACTACGGGCACGAGCGAGCCGACCTGGCCGACCACGCTGGGTCAGACCGTCATCGACGGCACGGTTACCTGGACCGCGGTCACGATCGAGCGACCGATCGTGTCTGGAGATGCTCAAGTCTACGGCACCGCCAAGGTCTCTGGAACTGCGCTAGTCCGTGATCGGGCTCAAGTGTATGACACCGCCGACGTCACTGGCGCCGCGATCATCGAGGGCGACGGCCAGGTCTATGATGACGCGACCGTCAACTTATCGGCTAAGGTCTCAGGCTTCGCGACGGTGCACGGCACCGCGACGATCACCGACTCTGCGGTCATCACCGAAAATGCGGAGGTCTTAGGAGCGACGCCCGTAAGCGGCTCAGCCAAGATCGCCGGGGACGCGACCGTTAACGCCGCTGAGGTCTCGGGCACGTCACAGATCTCGGGGAGCGCAGAGGTGATCGGCGGGCTCGCGAGAGTGCAAGGCGCGGCTAAGATCTACGGGTCAGCTCGCGTCCAGGGCAGCACGGTCATTCTCGGCGCAGCTCAAGTCTCTGACAACGCCCTCGTCGAGGGCACCGCGACGGTGGGCGGGGCGGCCAAGGTGAGCGGCTCAGCTCTGATCTCAGGCGCTTGCAAGATCCTAGGAGCCGCAGTCATCAAGAACCAAGCCAAGATCCGCGACACTGTCACCGTTCAGGGTGCAGCGTCGGTGGGTGGAAACGTCGAGCTGACCGGGTCACAGGTCGTCGAAGGGGTTACGGTGCTCACGTGAAGCTAAGCGAGATCACAGAGTCGGTCACCGACATCGAGCAGATCGTGCCTGACGCGAAGGATCTAGAGCGTGCAGAGGGCTTAAGCATGCGCGGCCCCACGTTTCACGGCAACAACGCGCCCTTTCAGTCCGAAGCGGTCAAGATGTCTAAGCTCATCAAGGACAAGACCAAGCTGATCCGGCGTGCGAAGGCGGTTGCCGCGACCTGGGGAACTAAGCCGATCAGGAACGGAAAGGGAGAGTCTCAGGATGTCTGGGGACCCTTCGCGTACGCGCTCGAGAAGGCAGGGCTGACCGCCCAAGAGATCGACGCGATCTCGAAATACAAGGCTAAATAAGCGAATGGACTTTAAGAGATACCTGGCCGAGAGCCAGAACCAGATGGCGGACAAGGTCGGTGAGATGGCCGCCGAGCTTCGGCGAGCTGAGCTCGCGATAGAAGCTAGGAGACACGATCTCGACAAAGCTACTCGTGACGAATATTACAACGGAGATGTGAGAAAGTTACAGCGTCTCTACAATGGGGCGATTGCTGCTCTCCTCAAGCTCAGCGAGCATCTTCGTAGGAAGCCGTCTTGAAGCTAACCGATCTCAGCACCGAGCTCCTCATCTTCGAGGTGCGCCAGCGCACCGCCGAGATGTTAGGAGAGTCGATCTCTGACTACCTGTCGATGACGATCGCCAAGATCAAGGCCAAGAAGCCAGAGGAGCTCTATGACGGCGAGGAGCCGCTGGTTGACCTTGATCGCTTGACCTCCGTCGTCTCCGCAATGCGCGTGCTCGGTAACGCCGACTTCAGGAAGGCGATCTCGAAGGAGGACATCGGCATCAACCCGAACAACGTCAAGGAGTTCGCCAAGTTCCTCGACAGCATCCCCCGTGACGGCAAGAAGCTTCCACAACTGACCGCGGCGGTGATCACCGCCCTGAAGGGGATCGCACCGAACGTCTTCAAGAAGCAACGCGAGCAGCTTGACCGCCTCAAGTCTCAGGACGAGACTGAGCGCAAGGACGCGCTCCAGGACCTCTCTAAGTTCGCGACGCAGGTCAACCAGATCTTCAGCAAGGTACGGTCTGGCACGTCTGGCAAGAAAGATGTCTCCAAAGAGCTCGATCGAGCGGCAAAATCCGCCTGAAGATCGTCACTAGACGGTCATCTTAGTTTACTTTAGGTACCTGCTGGTATAAAATCTCCTCTCGTGTAGGTTAACCGCACAAGAGGGTGGGCATTGACGAGCGTCACGCCGTCATTCTTGGACTTTTGTAGGCTCTTCCTCAGGAAGGTCTACGGCAAGGAGCCTCGGTCTAGCGCTAAGCTAGCCCTGCTTCATGCCCAATTTGTCCGGGACTCGGAGATCCAGCTCCACGGTGTCTACGACCTCTTCGTCGATTACTCTCCCTTTCGCGCCCGCTTGTTCTTCTCACGCAACGGGTTCAAGAACACCCCGTCGGTCGCCTCCTTTCCTGAGTCATCGATGGGTGACGACTCGCTCTGCTTAAGCGTCTTCCCTCTCAACGGCTGGGAGGGTGTCCAGATCGATTGGCTAAAGAAGGAATTTAAGATTGGCAAGCGTCAACGTGATGGAGCTAAAGCGCATCGCCACAGGACAGTATCGCGTGCGCGTCAAGGCGGTGATGATCTCGGATCAAACCTTCGCCGTCGGGGTGGGCGAGGATGAGGACCCGTTCAAGGCCGCGGCTCAGGCAGGAGTCGCCGCTGGCATGGAGCTAAACAAACTTTTGACTAAGAAGGAAAGAGCATGACGACGAGCACGATCATATTCATCGTGGCGGTGATCGCGATCACCGCCGTGGGCAGTCTAGTCATCTTTTGGCCTCGGAAGAAACAGCCTGAGACAGATTGGACGAGCAACATGGATTTCATCCGAACCGAGCCGCCGAAGAGCCTCTCGAGCGACAAGGACGCCGTTCTTACCCAGGTTACGATCCCATCCGCTGCCGTGACGATCGTAAAGCCTCTCAACCACGAGTTCGTCAGCAATCGCATTCCGTCGGCGACCATGGATAACGAGATCGCCCGCACAAACGCAGAGCGAGAGCGTGAGCTGGCCAGGATCAAGAGAGTCGCTGACGAGCAACGCGCGCGTGACGCGCGCGTACGTGAGGAGGAGCGGGTGCGCCGCGAGCGCACGTTTGAAGCCGTGCGGAGAGCAGAGGAGCGTGCCCGCCTAGCAGAGGAGCGTGCTCGCCGCGCCGAAGAGCGCCAGGACGTCGTTCTCTTGAGCGGCGGCGCGGCCGCCGCGACAGCTGCTTATCTCATGAGCGCGAGCGCCGCGGCGCGTGAGAGCCCTGAGGTGATTACATCGCTGGGCGCGCCGAGCGAAGAGGTCATCACGTCTCTCGAGAGAGAAGCTCCGCGAGAGAGCACGATCACGTCATTCGATCGCCAGGAGGAAGAGCAAAGACCCTCCTTCTCAAGCTCGAGCGACGACAGCTCTAGCTCGTACAGCAGCGACTCTAGCTCTTCCTCGAGCGATAGCTCCTCATCGTTCAGCGGGGATTGATGTACCAGCGCGTCATCTACATGTCTCGGCGAGACGTTGAGAGAATCAACTCTGGCGACGTGCCTCTCATCTCGATCACCAGCCCTCCAGACGGTGACTGGAGCAGGCCAGCTAAGCTCGCTGCGTGCTGGGGAAAGATTCTTCGTCTCGAGTTTCACGATGACGAGCACCCGCACATCTATCCAGACGGCACCACGCTGGTGCTCATGAGCGACGAGCAGGGCTACCAAATTCTTCGCTTCTTGCGCGAGAATGAGAGTTATAATGAGCTGGTGGTCCATTGCGAGGGCGGAATTAGTCGGTCAGCAGCGATCGCGCGCTTTGTCTCTGACTACTACGGGATTCCCTACCAAACGGTGGTGAACGGAATCTTGTACCAGAACCCGATCATGGAGAAGTACAATCGGTCGATGTACGCGAAGTTGGTGAAGCTCTACGGCTTATGCTTGAGTGAGAAGGGAGAGATCCCTCGCGGCGAGCTGCCTGCGTTGCAAGCGTTTGAAAACTACATGAAGGAGAAGGTTGATGGCCAGGAAGGTTAATCACACTCCGAAGCTCACGGGCGACGCCGCGCAAGTGGCCGTCGCGAAAGCTCTCGAGGACTTGAAGTCGAACCTAAAGAAGTACAGCGACATCGTCAGCGAGATCGACGCCCTCAACTCGGCTAACAACTTCCGGTACCTCTCGAAGAGTCGTCGAAACGAGCTGATGGCCGGCTTGATCGAGCGATCGGCGGACCTGTCTGACGCGTCGAAGGGCGCCTTCAGGGTGCTCAAGAAGGTCAAGCGCGAGCGCGCGCCAGAGAAGCTGATCGACACGGTTCTGGCGAGGATCGTCGTGCAAACCGAGCCGCTAGGCGGAGATGTCGAGATCACCGCGCCGTGAAGCTCGACGATCTGCGCTTCAAGCCCGGAACCTATCTCGCCTTCTTGCTGAGCGAGAAGAGCCGGGCTGACCTCCTCACTCGGTGGCCACCGCTCTATCCTGACGTGCGCTGTCACCACGTCACGCTCGAGTTCAACCTAACCGATGAGAAGCTCGCCTTCTTCATGAGAGCTCTCAAGGGCGGCGCTGACGTGCAGGTGGTCGGGTACGCGAAGAGCGACAAGCTCGACCTCTTCGCGGTCACCCTCAACGGGCAAGCTGTTCGCCCCGACGGCGGCTATTACCACATCACCCACTCCCTCGTTCCGCCCACCAAGCCGAAGGAGTCCAATGACCTCTTGACGCGACTCAAGGGAGAGACGGACAAGTTCCGCGGAACTTGGAAGCTGGACGGAGAGGTCATTCTCCTCAAAAAGTAAGCATCTAGTTTTACTCTCAGCATTTGAGGTGATACAATTCACCTCAGATGCTTCGAGAAATTCCGCAAGTTCTTAGGTCCCCGTTTGACGGCTTCTTCTTAGATCTCGACGGAGTATTCGCCGACTTCGAGGGTCGCTTCTTCAAGCTGACCGGCCGACAGTGCCGAGAGGTGTCGCAGAGAGAGCTGTGGAAGGTCGTCATGGCCGACCGCAACTTCTTCTACGACCTCGAGTTGATGCCGAACGCCGACGTCCTCTGGCGATATTGCAAGCAGTACAACCCTTGCTTCTTGACCGGGCTGCCGGTCAAGCAAGCTTTTCGTGACCAAAAGCTCAGGTGGGTCAGCGACAAGTTCGGCGCCGAGTGGGTTTGCCACGTCGTTCCCAAGCGAGACAAGCAGAAGCACTCAGGTCCGAACAAGGTCTTGATCGACGACTCTCTAGAGAACATCGAGCAGTGGATCTCCAAGGGAGGTCTGGGAATTCTTCACGACGGCGACGTTTGGAAGACGATCGACCAGGTCGAAGCTCTTCGCCTGGCGTATAACATCTAACACGGTGGGGTAATGGGAAAGACGAAGGGAAAGGGGAAGGAGCAGTTTCCGGTTCACCTGTTGCGGTATCCGGCGGAGCTCGTCAAGGACGCCAACGCGTGCAACCTGATCATGAGCGACGAGTATCTCTTCGGGACGTACTTCACGGCGATGCTTCAGGGAGCTCAGAACGACTCGGGAATCGAGGACGTGATGGTGATCCTCGAGCGGCATCTCGGAGATCACTTCAAGGCCGACGAGCTTGAGGACATCACGTCGGTCAAGAAGCGTGACCAAGAGCGAATGATGAAGATCGTCGATCACCTTCGCTCGCAGTTTGGTGAGCAAGTGACCTCGACGTACGTTCGCGACTTCTTCATCGCTACGGCTACCTATCGTGGGATTCTCTCCATGGAGAAGGACTTCACGAGATGCATCTCGCTCTTTGGGGCCATCATCCAGAGCATGATGGAAGCGTTTCTGGCGCAAGCTCCCGTCGGCGGGGTCTCGTCGATCACTGAGAACTTGAACAGGCTCACTAAGGTGATGAGCCTGACTCAATCAGAGGGGCGTCTCCTCGAGGTTAGCCTTCTCTTCGCGATCGACACGCGGTTCATGATCTTCCGCGACTTTCTCCATCAGCTAGTGAGAAACCAAGCTAGCTACACGAACTGCATCAAGGTGATGCTAGCGCTGGGCGGTAACGTCTTCGATCGTGAGGTCGACGCGGCGCTGTTGCCTCAGACGAGCAAGCCGCTAGCTCTGGGAATGATCAGCTACGATCAGCACTTCAAGAGGATCGGTCGCCTGAGCGAGTTTTGGTCGTTCGCGATCACCACCATGGCGAAGACCGAGAGCGAGTTCTACGCTCGGTTTGTCGAGCCCCTCAAGGATAAGAAGAAGAACTTTGCTGGCGCGCTCGCAAAGCTGAACGAGCACGACGAGGAGCTTCTCAAGGAGTTCGTCCGACACACCGTCACGGGTGAGATCGACGCCGACTACTCCGTTCAGCGCGCGAAGGTGCGTAAGCTGATGGAGAAGATCGTCGCCGTCAGCGAGAACAGCTACGTAGATGACATTGACGCGTTCTCCCTCAACGTCTTCCTCTACGGTAGCAAGAAGCTAGACAAGCTTGGATATCTGTCTAAGCTCTTCGAGGAGGAGGGCGTCGAGGGTTACCAGGTTCGGACTCGTGACGCGAAGGACCACGACATTCCCGCGATCTGTTACGCCGCACAGCAGATCGTCGGCAAGCGGGTCAACGTCGCCAAGGACGACAAGGTGATGCTCGTCGTCGAGAACACCGAGTCAGCCCTGTCGAAGAGCTTCAGCAAGCCCGCCTGGTTCCTGGACGCTTTCGGCGACGCCGGTCTCAAGACGAAGGAGAAGGATGAGCTGGACAGTGACGAGCTGATCTTGACGAAGAATCCTGTCCCGACCGTTTGGCTCGCCTCCTCAACCGCGTACATGGAGCAAGAGAACCTGGGTCGATTCTTGTTTCACTGCGAGCTCCGCGGAGGGTCACGCAAGGACCGTCGAGACGAGGTTGATCGCATCATCAAGGCTCTCGGCTTCTCCGAGCAGGCGGTGCAGACGCTCTCACGGTACGTCGAGCTCAGCCCCGAGCAGATCAAGAGCGCAGCGCGAATGATCGAGCTCGTGGATCAGCAGGGAGCGGCAGGAGAGTCAAACCTGCTTCATCTGATCTCGAACAGCCAGCGCGTCCTCGATCGCGAGAAGATGGAGGACCTCCGTGACTCGGTCACGAAGTACAATCTCGACTTTCTCAACATCCGGGGCAACGTCAACGTCCCGCAGCTGATCAAGGCTCTCCAGCGCACCAAGCAAGGCACGATCTGCTTCTACGGAATGCCTGGCACGGGGAAGACGCAGCTCGCCGAGTACATCGCGATGCAGTGTGACCAGCCGCTCTTGATCAAGCCGGCCTCCGAGCTCCTGAGCATGTGGCTCGGGGAGACCGAGAAGAAGATCGCCGAGGCCTTTGACGAGGCGAAGTCCGAGGGCGCGATCTTCCTCCTGGACGAGGGCGACAGCTTCCTCCAGGATCGTAGCCGCGCGCAGCACTCCTGGCAGGTGACGCAGGTCAACGAGTTGCTTCAGAAGATGGAGCGCTTTCCGGGAATCTTCATCCTCGCGACGAACCTCTTCGAGGGGATCGACGCGGCGGCGGTGCGCCGCTTCACGTTCAAGCTCGAGTTCCTCGCGCTTCGCCAGGAGCAGCGCGTCAAGATGCTGTGCAGCGAGCTCGACTGGGACTTTGAGAAGTTGAGTGAAGCCGAGCGGGGCAAGATCGACGTCGAGGTCGGGACGATCCAGTACCTGACGCCGGGTGACTTCGCGACGGTCAAGCGCCAGGCCAACATCCTCGGCGAGAAGCTCACCTTCGAGGACTGGATCGAGCGTCTCAACTCCGAATCACGGGCCAAGCTGGCTGGTCTGCGCCGTAACGACAACTACGGCCAATCGAATAACTTCGCGGGCGTCAAGCCGCGCGAGCAAAGGTGAAAAGAGGGCACATGGACGAGATCATGTTCTGCATGGGCATGATCTTCGGAGCCGTTCTCTTCTGGGCGGCTCAAGTCATCGTGCGCCTGATCTCATGATCGAGCAAAAATCTTATCGAGTAGCTGACCTTCTCTCGGCGGCCACGCTGACCGAGAGGTTCTACGGGCTCATCCACGACCTCTCGGGACGTGAGAAGGACCAGATCTACTACAATCCAGGCACCTCTCTCAAGAGCTTCATCATCGCGCACTGCGTCAAGCGAGACATCGTCTCGGTCGACGGCCAGATGCTAGACATCATCAGAGAGTGTGAGCAATTTCAGAGCAACAAGACCATCCTGATCGCGATCAACCAGTGCCTGATCAGCACCGCGGCCGCCCTGGTCAACCAGATAAACACGATGCCGAAGGACGCTCACCTCGAGCTGATCGAGAGAGTCGTCGAGCTTCACCAGATCGGCCAGGTGATCAAGGCCAGCTTCGACGCGTTGCTGTCGACTCAAGCCATTGAGGAGGCTCGTGTCGACATGTCGTCCTACCCGGCCTTGACTTACAAGCAAGCGCTCTACGACATCCAGGACAAGATCGACGAGATCACCGATCTGGTGCGCGAAAAACTTCAACCTGAGCCGGAGGCTGCATGAGTTGGCATTCTGACATGAGCGCCACGGACATCGTGGTCGCTTGCTTGATCATCGCCGTGATTCTCTTCGTTCTGATCACGGTTCCGCTGATGGTCATGAGGGACAAGCGCTTGTCCGCCGAGTGCGTCGCCAAGGGCGGTGTCCCCCATCATGACCGGGGCTCGTTCTTGTGTCTCTCTCCTGGAGCGATCATCAAGTGACCGTCGAGCTCACTGGCCTCGCCGCCATCATTGCGCTGCTAGTGTGTGCTGGAGTCGCGACGATCGTAGTCGGTGTCATGACTTACATCATCCTTCACGGCCTCAGCGGACAGATGAATGTCGAGATCTTTCTCGTAACAGCCGCCGCTGCTGTCCTCAACGTGTACACTCTCTCATTTCTCGTTGCAGCTGGTCTCGTTTGGGTGGGAACAGCGTTAGGTGCGACAAGTTGAAGAAGTGTAACTGTAGCACGGTCACGTATGACGAGCGCGCAGGATGCGTCGTGGGACGATGCATCAGCAGGAATCGTGAGATCGGAGATTGGCTCTACGCCTCTCGGGCGAGCGGAACGCCATGGCACCCTAACATGTATCCGATCGAGGACGAGTTCACGACCACTCCATATCAAGAGCGCAAAGACGAGAGCACCGTCGGCTTCAAGTGGTGAAATGTTCAACTCTAGGTGAGGGGGATACAATGTCCTCCTCACCTAGAGAGGTCTCCCCTTGTTGAAGCAGCACCCCTTAGAGTTTTTCAAGCGCGAGCAGTTGGCGGCACGTGACCAGCAGACGCAGATCCTCGACCAGATCGCCGCGAGCTGGGACAAGTACAACTACTTCGCTCTCAGTCTCCCCACCGGGGTGGGCAAGACGTACATCGCTACCGCGATCGCCGACTCTGTCAAGGGGTCGGCGTACATCCTCACCTCTACCCTCCAGCTCCAGACCCAGTACGAGCACGCCTGGGACGCGATCGTCAATCTCAAGGGCCGCAGCAACTACCAGTGCAACCTCAACCACAACTTCACCGTTGACGCCGCGCCGTGCTCGGCCAACAAGGAGCTTGTCGGGTTCTGCAAGATGCGGTCGATCTGCGCTTACTACAACCAGAAGAACAAGGCTCTCCAAGCTAGGGCGATGATCACGAACCCGGTCTACATGCTCTACAGCACGCACTGCGGGTTCGCTCAGGACGAGGACTCACCGTGGGTGAAGCGTGACGTGTTGATCATCGACGAGGCGCACAACATCGAGAACCACCTCGTCACCTTCGCCGAGTCAGACGTCGATCCCGAGTACTACTACCTGGAGTTCGGCGTCCCGACCAACAAGATTCAATTCACTGGGGTGCCTGAGGATGACTACCTCAAGGTCGTCGAGATCCAGGACATCTTAAAGATGAAGGCGCTTGAGCTTCAGCTCAAGCTTGAGCGTGAGTTTCCTGCCGCTAGCATGCTCGGAATGGATCCTCGAGAGTGGGCGAGAGGGATCACGAAGAAGGCCGCCGAAAGGGTCGAGCGACTTAACGCCAAGATCTACCGGCTCGACAAGGCGATCCAGCCGCTCAAGATCTTCTTCAACACGCACAGCACCCCCGATGAGCTGAGCAGCCGTTGGCTCGTGTCGAAGGTGCCTGACAAGAACGTCTTGAAGCTAGCTCCGATCTACGGTGACTTTCTCTTCAAGGAGTACTTTGGCACCCTGGCCGACAAGTTCGTCTTTCTCTCGGCGACCTTGGGCTCAAAGTACGCGTTCTGTAAGGAGATCGGTGTCAACGAAAAGGATTGCCTCTTCCTTGAGACGGGATCCCCCTTTGACCCTGCTCAATCGCCGGTCATCATCATGCCCGTGATCAGTCTGGCGAGGGACGTCAAGGACGAGAACATGCATAAGCTCGGTCCGATCATCGACGACATCCTCAAGCTCCACCCCGGCCAGCGCGGCATCATCCACAGCGTCACCTACGACATCGGCACCAAGCTCTTTCAGCTCGTCTCGCCCGAGAACCAGCGGCGGCTCTTGTTTCGGGACATGGTCGAGCTTCGACTAGACCTGTTTGCCCGAGCTGGCAAGAACCCGGGTAGAGTTAAGCTCACCAACGAAGAACTTCTCAGAAAACATGAGATTGAGGGCGAAAAGTACGGAAGCGTCCTCGTTTCACCGTCAATGATGGAGGGTGTTGACCTCGTTGATGATCTGTCACGGTTTCAGGTGATCGTTAAGCTGCCCTGGCCCTACCTGGGGGACCTGAGAGTGCGAGCCAAGAGCAAGCTCGACGACGAGTGGTACGCTAACAAGATGTGGGTAGCGGTGATGCAGGCCGCTGGGCGGAGCACCAGGCACGTCAACGACTCCTCCGTGACCTACATCCTTGACAAGAAGTTCGAGCACTTTTACCGCTTGTGGGAGAGAAAGCTGCCAGATTGGTTCAAGTCCCGCCTGGTCTTTTAAGAAATTTTGAGTACTAGTTTACTTTTTGTGACGAGCGTGATACGATGGGTTCATGAAGATCTTCATCGTGCTAGCCGCCTTTTTGTCGGTCATGACAGCAGCTCAGGGCCAATCTCTTCAAGAGGGGCCGGGGAACAAGATCGATTACGCGCGGGTCACTCGAGTCGCGCCGATCTACGGGATGGCCCCGCCGGGAAAGTCGCCGCCGGTCATGGGCTACGCGTACGTCGCTGAGTACAACCGGATCGTAGTACACGGACAGTCCAAGCGACCGCTCAAGGTCGGTGAGATGGTCAGGGTGAGGGTGGTCACCTCGATCGTCCCGGCAGAGTGAACAAATAGTTTACGCTCGGCTCTAACCGAGTTCGGGGCAGTTTACCCCCTAAACTGCCCCGCTTTTTCATCTTCTCCGCCAGAAGTACCCCTTAGGTTCGACTTTCGCCGTGTAGTACAAAGTACTACAATATGTAATTGGTTGTTTACAGGCGGCCTTTCCAGATATACAATTCCCTTAACCTACCTGTTACCTGGCGGTCACACCCACGTGACCGCCAGGGCGTAGGAAGTACCCCGGGTGGGGAGCCTACCCCGGGCGCACACAAGACGAAGTCAAGCGGTTGGTAACGGATGAGGAACTTGCTTGGGGGATCCATCTTGAAGTGCTTCTCTACGTTCTACGCCGTCGGCGGCGCAGAATACATGTCGTATGTCTTTGCGGCCTCGAGATCAGAGGCCGACCAGCTAGTTAAGGCACGCAACATCGGCGAGAGGGTCGCTGGTCTCATGGCGGGTGCACGCCCGACCCTGATGGCAAAGGACCTTCCGTCGGTGCTCTATCGGTCGCGACTCTTGCCTGATTGTGCTCACAGCATCGCATTTCTCTCCTGGATCGTAGCTAGGAGCGGGCAGATGAACAATCAGCAGGTAGCGGATTGGATCCTCGGTGACCAGGGGATTCTCCACGACGTTCTTCACGAGATTCACCACCCGAAGCAATTCGGGTTTCGTGAGGTCGTCATGGCGCGCATCGAGGAGCTCGAAGAGCGTGTGCCGGGCCTCGCTAAAAAGAATTCAAAAAGTGAAAATATGGCGTCAAGCCATGGTTTCACCGCGAAAGCTCGAGGTGTAGCGGTGCATTGAACTAGATTCTCCGCTAAATCTGAGTATACTCTTAGTTTTGAGAGCCAGCATCGAGTTTTTGGACTCGATGCCGGTTTACTTTGCATTTTCAAAGGTATAAAGTTATCTCAAGTTCGCCCTTCGGCGCAACCGGCCGTCCGATACGGTCTTTTTGTAAACTGCGAGGAGAAGCAGAGATGACAACCGCAACCGCAACCGCAACCCCCACCAGCGACAAGCCCGCCGGAAAGCGCGGCCGTCGCAAGTCCGCCGTGTCCCGCAAGCCCTCTGGGCGCCCCCTGAAGCGCGACTTCATGAAGGACGTGGTGATCGGCAGCAACGCCGCCGTGATCAACGACGCCGCGCTGAAGGACATCAAGGCCAAGCCCGGCAGCCGCGAGTTCCGCAAGGAGCTCAAGGCGCGCGGCATGCAGGTCGTACGGATCTTCCAGAAGGAGGACTACGACAAGGCGACCCAGGCGCACCGCGACACCGCCAAGGAGCGCATGGTCAAGGCGAAGGAAACGATGATCTCCAGCGCTTTCAAGGACGCCGGCGCCAAGCCGGAGCCCCGGATCGAGCGCGCGGTGAAGACCGTGCTGCCGCTGTTCCGCGGCGTGAACGAGAAGCGCGCGGCGCGCGCCCTCCGCAACATGGTCCGCAGCGTGGTCGCGGTCGTTCCGACTCCGTCAGGGCGGCGTCCGCGTCGGGCGAAGAAGGACGATCAGCAGGCCCAGCCGGCTCAGCCGCAGGGAGACCAGAAGGGCGGCGACCAGAAGGGCGGCACGGTTCACTAGGACCGGGCGAGCTACGCGATGGTCACGAGGGCGCTAAGAGCGCCCTCGTCATTTAGACGGCTTGCACGTCTGAAAAGCGCGAGAGCATGCCGATGTTTCGATGGAAGAGGAAGACGTAGGTTAAGTCGCTGAGCGACTCGGGGTCATTGTCGAGAAGGGAGAACATGAACGTCAGCTTGACCTTGCGCCCGCAAACGTCAGCGTCTAGCTGAAGCTCGACCTCTGGCTCGAGGGCACCCGGGAGCGCCTCCTTGAAGACTCGATTGCACTCCGTGAACTTCTTACCGTTGGTAAACTTGGAAGCTTGATCGATGATCTTTTGAGAGAGCTCGGCAAAGAAGCTGGGGCTAAAGCGAATCTCGTTCTCCCCGTCGGCCACTTGATTGATCACGTCGCAGATCCGCTTTCCGACCGCTGCCCCCTCCTCGATGCCGAGAAGCTTCTCTCCGGTCTTGTTTAGCTGAATGACGTTGCCTTGATGATCGACCAGGAGAACTCCCTCATGTAGCTTCTTGGTGATCGAGGTAAGTGACTTCTTGGCGACCTTCAGCTCCTTCTTGAGCTTCCCAACCAGATCGACGGACAGTTGCTTCGTTTCAGAGACGGCGATCTCGAGCTGGGAATTGACTCTCTCAACCTCCTCAAGCTTCCTCTTGATCTCCTCACGCTTCTTGCTCATCACCTCGAAGGTGACGTCTTTCTGAGATGGTTTAGATCCTCTGAAAGCGAACATTTTCTCTGTACTCCCTTTAGATCTTAGCCCCGATCGCCGCGACAAGAACCTTGATCTCGTTGATCGCTTGAACCACGGTCAACTGCCCAGCTTGATACTTCTCGATCACTTCTAGCATGTCCTCTTGCTGTTCCATGAGCTTGTCCATCAGCTCCGTTCTCTCACGGCGATGCACATCCTCACGTTTCCAGCTTAAGTACCCTAGAGCTGCAGTGATCAAGAGCAAGATCGCTGTAACCGCAGGTCCTGCCTGCAAGATAGGCATCAGCAGGGCGCTGATTAATTCCTCTACCATTTTGACTCCTCTGCAGGCTATGGTGCGTTTGACATTCTATTTAATCTTTTCCAGCGGAGCTGGTCCAAAATGAATTTACTCTATGAGAAAAGTAGGATACAATCTCTCTCAATGGGAATCATCAGAGACGGCGGAGTTAGCTTGCGGAGACTCCTCCATAACGGATCCAAGACGCCAAACGTCAACGGTTACACCACGCTGATCGGTGCCGGGACCATCTTCCGCGGTAACATTACCTTTCTCAAGTCGATCAGGATCGAGGGACAGATGTACGGCTCGGTGAAGAGCACCGACGGCACCGTGGTCATCGCGGGCGACGGGCTCGTCGAGGGGCCAGTTCATGCTCAGCACATCTTCCTCAAGGACAACGCAGTTGTGAAGGGTGAGGTCATCGCAGGCACCGGACTCAATCTTGAGAGCGGTGCCCGAATCAACGGGGACGTTACCTGCGCGGCGATTCAGATCGACAGAGGCGCGCAGGTCAATGGCAAGATAACGATGACAGATCCGACACAGGTCAAGTGGCCGCGTGGGCCTGTTGGCGCAGAAGGTGCAGAGGCGAAGTCGTACACTCCGCTTTGAAGCGGTAGTAAATACCGCAAGGACAGCAGCACAGCATCCCCCTCGCTGGGGATCAATGTAGTAAAGCAGGAAAGCAACACGCAAGATGGGCATTCTCGAGTCGTTCTCCAAGGAATATCAAGAGAAGTACGCAGAAAAAGAATCAATCTCGCTCGAGGAATACCTCGAGGTCTGCAAGACCGATCCGATGTCCTATGCCTCTCCCGCGCAGAGGATGCTCAAGGCGATCGGCGAGGCCGAGATGGTCGACACCCGCTCCGACCCGCGGATGTCGAAGGTCTTCAGCAACAAGGTCATCAAGATCTATCCGGCCTTTCGTGACTTTTACGGGATGGAGGAGACGATCGAGAACATCGTCTCCTACTTCAAGCACTCCGCCCAGGGGCTTGAGGAAGCCAAGCAAGTGCTCTACCTGCTCGGTCCAGTCGGAGGCGGTAAGTCTTCCCTCGCTGAAAAGCTAAAGGAGCTGATGGAGGTCATTCCGGTCTACGTCTTGGACGGATCCCCGGTCTTTGAAAATCCCCTCGGCCTCTTCGCGCAAAAGGAAGATTACATCCGCGCGCTCGAGCGCGACTTCAAGATTCCGCGCACTGCGATCCGCACGATTCCCTCCCCGTGGGCGCTCGAGAAGCTGAAGGAGCACGGCGGTGACATCTCGAAGTTTCGCGTGCGCAAGATGTATCCGTCGCGTCTTCGTCAGGAGTGCATCTCGCGCGTTGAGGCTGGCGATCGCAACAATCAAGACATCTCGGCCCTGGTGGGGGAGGTCGACATGCGGATGGTCGGGAAGTTAGCCCAGAACCATCCATACGCCTACTCTTACTCTGGCGGACTCTGCCGCGGCAACGGCGGCATCATGGAGTTCATGGAGATGTTCAAGGCGGACCTTGAGATTCTCAATCCGATTCTCGCGGCGACTCAGGATCGCTACTACGCTGGCACTAAGCCGATCGGTAGCATCCCCTTCGACGGCATCATCCTCGCCCACTCGAACGAGTCGGAGTGGAAGGCCTTCAAGGAGGACAAGACCAACGAGGCGTTTCTCGATCGGGTCTACATCGTCAAGGTGCCGTATTGCAAGCGCCGCACCGAGGAGATCAAGATCTACGAGAAGCTCCTCAACAACTCGGAGCTCTCTCGCGCACCCTGCGCGCCCGGAACTCTTCGCCTCTTGGCTGAGTTCTGCGTGATGAGTCGCCTGGCCGATCCGGAGAACTCGGCGCTCTACTCGAAGATGCGGGTCTATGACGGCGAGAACATCAAGAACGATGACCCGAAGGCGAAGCCTCTTCAAGAATATAAGGATGACGCCGGAGTGAACGAGGGCATGAACGGGCTGTCGACGCGCTTCGCGTTCAAGGTTCTCTCCAAAGCCTTCAACTACCCGACGGAGGAGGTCGCGGCTGACCCGATTCACCTGATGTACATCCTCAAGCAGAGCATCGCTGAGGAGGAGTTCGAGAACGAGGGTGAGCTCTTGGAGGTGCTTGACGGCGTCCTTCACGACAAGTACCTCGAGTCGCTCGAGAAGGACATCAGGGCGTCATTTTTGGACAGCTTCCCGGAGCTCTGCCAGAACGTCTTCGACACGTACTTCTACTACGCCGACGCGTGGGTTCAGGAGCAAGACTACCGCGACCCGTCGACCGGGACGATGATGGACCGCGAGGTGCTCAACGCTGAGCTGTCGAAGATCGAGAAGCCAGCCGACATCGCGAACCCGAAGGACTTTCGTCAAGACATCACAAACTTCGTGATTCGCTACCGTGCGGCGAACAAGGGCAAGCTGCCGCGCTGGAACGAGTACGAGAAGATGCGCCAGGTGATCGAGAAGAAGGTCCTCCTCTCGACCGACGAGATCCTGCCGGTCATCTCCTTCGGCCCGAAGCGCTCCGACAAGGAGAAGAAGGAGCACGATCAGTTCGTCGGCAAGATGAAGGCCCGCGGTTACACCGAGCGGCAGACGCGCTTCCTGTGCGACTGGTTCATGCGGAATCGCAAGGCCTCGTGAACGATGAAGCTCTCTCCTCTGAGGTCACTGATCTAGAGGACAGTGACCTCAGAGAATTTGAGATGCTTCTAGGCTCGAACATCCAACCGTCGCACGTCGACGTCGGCGGCGAGCATCCGGTGCAACTCGGTGAGATCGTTTGCGGCGCGCAAAAACAGAGCGGGCTCTCTGTCAAGCAGTGGAACGCGCTCCCCTCGGATGAGCGAGAGGCCTACATTCAAGATGAGATCTTCAGGCGAGTCCTCAAGAATTTTCACGATGCTCTGCAGCTAGATCCGGCACCTCGTGAGGTGTCCCCAGATCTTCTCAAGTTGATCACGATCGAGACCCGCCAAGCTTCACCTCCAGATCTTCACGGAGAAGCTCTCGAGAAGCTCAAGGCCCAGACGTGACGATTTTACTTGAGCTCAGTTTCCTGATAAAATAGCTCAATGAACTTTCGCGTCATCTCTGGCGGACAGACCGGCGCGGACCTAGCAGGGCTCTGGGTCGGTAAGCTTCTCGGTCTCGAGACCGGCGGCACTGCCCCGGGAGAGTTCATGACCCTCGACGGCCCCAAGCCTGAGTTAGGGAGAAACTTTGGCCTGGTTGAGGGACCAGCTGGCTACCGTGATCGAACCCGCACCAACGTTAACGACGCGGACGTCACCCTCATCTTCTCGAGGAACATGGCGTCGCCCGGCACCGTTCTCACCGTCAATTCAGCCATCAAGGCGCACAAACCTTATTTTGCGATCAAGGATACGAGGTCGCCCGGAGAGTCGTTGAAGAGCTTCTGGTGCGCCGACAATTGCCCTATCACCGCGCAGGCCGCGGCCCAATTCATCACTAACCTCTGTGACGTCAAGAAGCTGACTAGCGAGCTAGTGACGATCAACGTCGCTGGCAACGCTACCAAGAACGCGCAAGAAGCTTACGAGTTTGCGTTCATGGGTCTCATTCACGTCTTCATGATGCTCCGCCATGACTTGATGCCGTGGCGTGTCGGCGAGATCTCGATTTCAGACTGGCTCGTCATCGCTCGGGCGACGAAGGACCAGTACGAGCTCGCCGGGGAAGTCGCTGAGGTACTAGCATGAACGAGGAGATGGAAGCTGAGATCCAGGGCTCTCTTACCACCTTCCAGGTGCTGAAGGAGATGCGCACCATGACGCTCGGGCGTCTTGGAGCCCTCAGGGCGTGTCAGGTAGCCGGGCTCGAGCCGTTCTTTCACTTTTTCGACGAGTACAATCCCTCTCTCCTCGCGCCCTACCATAACGCGTACCACACGTATTGCCTGGTGCTGAATTGCTTTGAAGGAGCTTTTTACGAGAGGCTCTTCGACGACAATCGACGCATCCTCATCCTCGCGGGGCTCTTTCACGACTTTGACCACACCGAGGGCCGCGAGGAGGACAAGGTCAACATCAGAAAGGCGATCTTCGGGTTGTCGACGGCGAAGAAGTACGCGCGAAACAATCATTGCTTCATCACCGATGAAGAGTTTGAAGTAGCATGCGAGCTCATTCGGGTGACTAAATACCCGTATGACAGAGAGCCGGAAACTCCTCTAGAGCGCATCATCCGCGACGCGGATCTGATGCAACCCTATGAGGAAGATCCGACGGTACTCCGGAAGCAGTTTCTGGGGCTGAAGGCTGAGATCGAGGTGCGGCGTCCCGTCATGACCAACGAGGAGTTCGGCAACGGCCTCCACGCTTGGTACATCGAGCACGCTCACTTTTACTCCCTCTGGGGTAAAGAGAAACAGCACAAGCTTCACTACGGAGTCCGTCTGGACAACTTGAAGGAGCTTTTGGTTAGGGCGTAGACTTGGGCTTGACCATCGTTGATCGGCGGACTGTCACTAGTGACAAGACCACCGAAAACCGGGCGCGGTTTCTACGCAGAATCAAGGGCTCCGTCAAGGAGCAAGTTCGGAAGCTGATCGCAAGCAGGTCGATCAAGACGCTTGACGGGGCTGGAGGCGTCATCAACATTGATCGCAAGTCGATCCATGAACCGACGATTCACCACGCTCCCGGCGGCAACGTCGACTGGGTGCTGCCCGGCAACGTTAAGTGGGTCGAGGGAGACACCATCCCGAAGGAGGAGATCTACGGCGACGGGGACGGTGACGGAGACGACGATCAGGCGGGTGACGGCGACGAGACGATCGACGAGAGCCTCGAGGTCGAGCTCACGCGCGAGGAGTTCTTGCAGTACCTCTTCGAGGATCTCGAGCTCCCTGACCTTGACGTCACCGAGGTTTCGAAGCTGACTGAGACGATCGTCGAAAACAAGGGCTACTCCAAGGACGGCGCCCCAAATCGGCTGCACCTCTTGAGGTCGTACAAGGAGTCGCTCACTCGGCGTCTCCCCCTCATCAACTTCATTCAGGACCTCGAAAAGTTCATCGGCGCATTGAAGAGCGCGACAAATCTTGTCGACGTTCCCTCGGAGCTGATCAACGACGCCGAGAACTTTGACGTTAAGACGGAGATGCTCGCCGTCGTTGCAGCCACCTCCCTCTCCCGCGAGCTTGAGCTCACGTCAGCGGTCCACGTGCTTCTCACGGCGCGCGTCCTCGAGGAGCCGATCTTCGACCAGATGGATCTCAGGTACCGCGCCTCACTGAGGCATGACATCCCGATCTCCCACGCGACGATGTTCATGATCATGGACGTCTCGGGAAGCATGGGTGAGGAGGAGCGCCAGGTTGCTCGCGCCTTCTTCTGGATCCTGTACAACTTCCTCAAGAAGCAATACGGTGAAGATAAGGTCGTCGACCGCTACATCATTCACACCACCGAGGCTCGTGAGGTCGAGGAGGATGAGTTCTTCGACACTCGCGCGTCAGGCGGCACGACGGTGTCGACCGCGCTCGACCTGATCTCCGAGATCATCCAGAGCGAGGGGCTTGAGGCCCAGACTAACATCTACATCGCGCAGATCTCGGACGGAGACAACGCCGAGGAGGACAACGGTACCTGCACCGAGATTCTCGAGGACGACCTCCTGCCTAAGATCCGTTATTTTGCGTACATCCAGGTCGACGACCACAACTCGGTACCGTCCTCGTACACCGACAAGATGTGGCGCTCGTACGAGATCGTGTCACAGAAAAATCCCAAGCTCCAGATGAAGCGCGTGTTTAGCCAGAAGGACATCTGGCACGTGTTTCGGGAGCTCTTTCAGAAGAGAGGTAGCAAGTGAGAGTTGAGATCAGATACTTGAAGTTCGTGTCACACGTCAATCGCCCGGTCGCGGTGGGGCAGCTCTGGTCCGTCGAGCAGAACACCGCAGGCGGCAACCAGGAGCTGATCATGGACGATCGGGTAGCGATCCTCCTCTCGATCATCAAGGAGCGCAACTACGTTCTGGTGAACTCGCAAGAGATCCTCGACCTGATCGTCAGGGTGAACGGATTCGCGGCGTGAAGCTTAGATTGGTGCGAGAAGAAGGCCCGACCGATGAGCCGTTCAAGTACCCAGCTTCTAAGATGTACTACTATCTCGAGATCATGAACGGAGATAAGGTGGCGGTGACTTGTGAGCTAGGAGCGGCCCAGTTTCAAAAGTTGAAGAGGCTAGGAGTCAACGTCGTCAAGGAGATCAAGTTCAGATGAGCAAGCTTCTCTTCAAGTGTGACGACAACTGGACTGAAGCCATCCTCAAGCGAGCCTGGGAGGAGATCGAAAGGGTCGCGCGAGAGGAGCTCAAGGCCGACTACTACGAGCCTGAGATCCAGATCGTCAGCGCGAAGCAGATGCTGAACTCTTACACGTCGGTCGGCATGCCGATCTACTACAACCACTGGTCGTTCGGCAAGGAGTTCGTCAACAGCGAGAAGGCCTACAAGAAGGGTCACATGAACCTCGCCTACGAGCTAGTGATCAACTCCGACCCCTGCGTCGCCTACCTGATGGAGGAGAACGACGCCCTGATCCAGACGCTGGTGATGGCGCATGCCTCGGTCGGCCACTCCGCGGTCTTCAAGAACAACTTTCTCTTCAAGGACAAGACCGACGCGACGGCGATCGTCGATTACCTCTCGTTCGCGAAGAAGTACGTCAAGATGTGTGAGGAGAAGTACGGGGCTGCGGAGGTCGAGGTGGTGATCGACGCGTGCCACGCGATCATGCGTTACGGAGTCGACAAGTACAAGAAGCCCCGCAAGCTCAGTCCCGCGCAAGAGGAGACGCGCGCGCTCCAAAAGTTCGAGCAAGAGCTCCAGGACTACGATCACGTTTGGGAGAAGATCGGCAAGCGTCGCAAGCCAGAGCAGGCGAAGAGAGACGAGTCCTACATGCTCTCGGATCCGGAGGAAAACCTCCTCTACTTTCTCGAGAAGCAAGCTCCCCATCTCGCTGGCTGGAAGCGTGAGATCATCAGGATCGTCAGGACGATCGCTCAGTACTTCTCGCCTCAGCGCCCGACCCAAGTTGTCAACGAGGGTTACGCGACCTTCTGCCACTACTACATCATCAATCGACTCCACGACAAGGGACTGATCGACGGTGGCTCGATGATCGAGTTCTTCTCTGTTCACAACAACGTCGTGGCTCAGCGACGCTTGTCGTGGTTCAACCCGTACAAGCTCGGCTTCTCGATCTTTATGGACATCAAGCGGATGTGCGAAAGCCCGACGGATGAGGATCGCTTGTACTTTCCTGATCTCGTCGGCCAAAACTGGATCGAGCAGGTCAACTACGCCATGGCTAACTTCAAGGATGAAACCTTCATCCTTCAGTACCTCTCTCCTAAGGTTGCGCGTGACCTACGGATGTTCGCTTTCAATGACCCGTCGCTCTACTCCCCCGTCTTGACGGTGACCGAGATCAGCAATGAGCGGAGCTTTCGCGAGCTTCGTGCCAAGCTAGCTGCTCAATATGCGGTCGAGAACCAAACTCCTGACATCCAGATCACGGGCGTCGACTCGAAGGGGTCACGCAAGCTGCTCCTCGAGCACTTCGTCAAGAGGAACGCGCGTCCGCTCAATCTTCAAGACGCTAAGAAGGTGGTGAAGTACGTCGCCGATCTCTGGGAGTACTCGGTCAGTCTCAAGACGATCAACTACACCGATGAGGGTGATCTCGAGACGGTTAACATCTCTGAGCTCGGAAAGTACTCAAGAAGCCTAGCTGGCGCTTAACTTTCATTTACTTTTGCCCCCAGTGATGATATAATTCTCTATCGTCAATTTACCTGGAGGCGGGTAAATGTTGCTTCGCGAGACCAACGACTCACAGTTTGACAGCAATCTCGACGGATCGGCTAGCACCACGACGGTAGCCACCGTCGACGTCAGCTCAAAGATCTTCTCGATCCTCTCGGACGGCATCTACAAGGACAAGATCCTCGCCGTTGTCCGTGAGGTCTGCTGCAACGCCTACGACGCCCACGTCGCGGCTGGCAAGAAGTCCGTTCCGATCCACATCAAGATGCCGACGTGGAACGACCCGTCGTTCGCGGTCGACGACGAGGGTACCGGGATCGATCCGTCCCAGATCACCAGCATCTACCTCTCGTACGGCAAGTCGACGAAGACGAGCTCCAACGACCAGATCGGCGCGCTCGGCCTCGGTTGCAAGTCACCTCTCGCTTACACCAAGAACTCGTTCATCATCAAGAATCGCTGGAACGGGACAGAATACACCTACTTCATTTACCTCAACGAACGCGGCATCCCGGCGATGTCGAAGACGAGCGAGATGCCCGTCTCCGAGGCGAACCGCCTCCGTGACGAGAAGGGGCAGCGTGCGGTCAAGGACTTCGGCCTGACGGTCGAGTTCGCGGTGCGCAAGGATGACACCCACGTCTTCCGCAGTCGGGTTCAGCGCTTCTTCCGCTACTGGGGCGGAGCGCTCCCAGAGGTTTCGGGCGTCAACGACGACCTCTTCTCCTCGACCAAGGTCAAGAAGGTTCTCAACGGGAGCGACTGGTTTCTCGAGGCTAAAGAGGACGACGACCGCGACTTCCGCGGCGCCGTCGCGATCCAGGGCAACGTGCCCTACCCGATCGAGTTCGACTCCCTGCCGAAGCTCCCGAAGGAGCTGCAGGTCATCGTTCGCAATCCGTTCGTCATCGTCTACGACATGGGCTCCCTCGCGTTTCAAGCCTCCCGCGAAGCCCTCTCGTACGATGACATCACGGTCAAGAACCTGGTCGAGCGCTTCGAGGACGTCAAGGCGGACCTCGTCAAGACGTTCAACGCGACGGTCTTCAAGAAGGGGCGTTCGCACCTCCAGTTCATCCACGACCTGGTCGAGAAGTTCCGCACCTTCCAGAAGAGCGTGTCGCACATCACGACGAATTCGACCGACGTTGACGACCAGTACTGCCAGTTCCTCTTCGGGCAGCCCCTCGAGACGGCGACGGTCAAGTACGACGGCGCGACCTTCTCGATCAAGGATCTCCTGCAGGGTAAGATCGTTACCCGGCACACGACCGGGCACCAGAACTTCACGCTGATGTGTCTCGAGCCGAAGGGCCGCAGCGGTCGCCGCACTGTGCTGACGCACAAGACGACGGTCAACTACGTGCTAAACAAGGAGATGCGCGAAGAGGAGCTCTTTCCGGAGACTGACCATCGCGTCATCCCGACGAAGGACAAGAAGATCGCTAAGGGACAGTGCTTCTCGATGCCGTGGCGCACCGACCGTGTCAACAAGAAGGACGACTCCGACTTCGCGAACGTCATCCGACACGCAAAGAACTTCAGCATCACGACCGTCAATCGCATCCCGGTGCAAGGGCGCTTCGGCGTCGCGAAGGTCAAGATCGTCCTGAACGACTGTGTCAGCACCGGCGACGCTCGAATGAAGGCCCTTCTCACCCACATCGAGTACGCGAGCAAGGCCGTGTCGCCGCACTTCATCTACGTCACCTTCGACCCAAAGGTGACTGACGTCGCCGAGGTCAAGAAGCAGATCGAGGTGCTGATCCAGACTGGCTTGAAGGGCGCCGAGATCGAGCTGCTCTCGTCATACCCCGACCATCGCGCGATCGTCGATCGCGAGGCGAAGGAGCGTGGGAAGTTCAAGCTATCGACCCGCGAGATCGCTATCTCGAGAGAGTCAACGACGATCTCCCTCGGCTACAACCAGTCGGCCGATCTCAACGACGTCACCTTTACTGACAAGCAAGAGGTCTTTTCCCTCGACGCCATGCAGGCGATGCCGATGGTCGTCTATTGCTACAAGGGGCGCGGTGCTGGCCAGTTCTTCGATCGGAGCGTTAACCCGGACGATCGTACTCTCTCACTGGCGAACAACAGCGACGCTCTCAGCCTCGCCCATCATCTCGGCGTGCTGACCAGGGTCTTTGACGAGGCGAAGAGCTGCAAGGTCTTTACTCTCGCTGAGAGCCAGAAGAACTGGTTGGGGGCTCGGGGCGTCAACCTCGTTCCGTTCGAGGACCTGATGATCAAGTACACCGCTGAGATGAGCAAAGCGGCTGGGGACTACCGGAATCGAATCGCGAAGACGATCTGTATCCGAAACATCGGCCAGATCAACAGCTTCTATAGCAACTACGAGCGACTGTGCGCCAAGAACAAAACGCGCTTCGAGGGCTGGGCGAACCCGAGCCCTTTCATCGACACGGTTCTCACGATCATGAACCAGTCGAACGACAAGCGCGACTTCATGGTCGAGGCCCTCAACCAACGCCTCAACGGAAGCTCGATCCAGATCAGCGCCAGAGAGACGGCTGCGATCACGAAGGTGATCGAGAGCCGATACCCGCTGCTTCATCGCGTTTACCTGTCGACGCACGACAAGTCGATCTTCGAGGCGATCCTCGATTACATTGATCTGGTAGATCAGCGCGCGGCGAGCGCTCCAGCGGCGCAAGTTGGCTCAGACGACACGGCGAGCGCTTAGAGTTGTTTACTTTGAGGCGTTCCTAAGTTATAATCGCACCATCAAATGGAGGCTACCACTTGACCGACTTTCACTTCGTGACCCACACCACCGGTGTGGCGATGGTCCGCAACGGACGGCACGCTGTCGTGATGAACGACCAGCCGAACTTTTCGTACGTCATGGACGTTCTCCGTAGTCTGAAGGGACTACGCGGCGAGGCCCTCGAAGCCAAGCTCAAGGACCTGGACAAGGTCATGACGGTCGGCGGATTGGTCGAGAGCTTCGGCCAGCCGAAGGACCACAAGCTCAAGGACTGCCGGGTCTTCGTGGAGAAGGGCAAGCTCTTTTACTCGGAGTACCGCGGCCACAAGCAGGAGCTGCACGGCGCCCTCGCGGAGAGGATCCTCCAAGACCTCGGGAAGCCGTCCAAGGCGTTCGCGCGGTACGGCGACGCCCTGATGCGGTTCATGCAGAACATCCGCAAGAACAAGGTCAAGGACATCCGCAACGAGCTGTACGAGTGGCTGATGTCCGGCAAGGCGCCGATCACGTATGACGGTTGCTTCCTGGCGTACAAGAAGGTGCGGAGCAACTTCATGGACGGCCACACCGGGACGATCGACAACTCGCCCGGCAACGTCGTCAGGATGCAGCAGTCGGAGGTCGACACGAACCGAGAGAACCACTGCTCGGTCGGCTTGCACTTTTGCTCGAAGGGGTACCTGGATCACTTCGGCGCCGGCGGCGCCAGCAAGATCGTGATCGTCAAGGTGAACCCGCGGCACGTGTTCGCGATCCCGACGGACTACAAGTTCCAGAAGGGTCGGGCCAGCGAGTACTTCGTGGTCGGGGAGTACACCGGCGCGCGAAACACCGATGACGGCCCGGTCGCGGAGGCATTTAAGGACGCCTTCATCGACGAGGACACGAAGCAAGACGCGATGCCGGACGTCAAGCTGGTCGGGTGGCTCCGGCCAAGCTTGGAGAACCTGGCCAAGAGCTACGGGCTCCTGACCGATGACGGCAAGGTGCTGATCCTCGAACGTCGCGGTAGGATGGTGCCGGTGAAGCAGGCGGCAAACGGCAAGTTCGAGGACATCGTCGGAATGCATCAAGCAACCGACGACGGCTTGGATGCGCCAAAGTCGATGTCGCTCCAGACCAAGTCGGTCCGGCAAGCGGTGCGAGCCGCGATCAACAAGGTGGAGAAGGGGCTCACCACGCGTTAGGTTGAAATCGCCTCCCAACCTGACGTGATCCGGGAAGAAGGTTCCCGGGTCGGTGAGGGCGATCGGGCGACCGGTCGCCCTTACTTTTTGCAATAAATAAGAGAGGCATAAGGAAGAAGACACATGAGCACGCACATCCTGGCAGTTGACAAGTACTACCAGCCGCACCGGTGGATCGGCGTCGAGGAAGCTATGGTCCTCGAGGCGAAAGAGCTCGTCCTGGAGCGCAAGGGCGAAGCGATCTACGTCTACCGCGGCGGCATCAACGGTAAGACAGGCGAGCAGTCTCGCCTGGAGACCAGCTCGATCATCGTCGTCGACGGAGCTCCGTCAGCGCGCAAGCGCAAGGACCCGGCGCTGACGAACGCGTCGCTGTTCCAGCGCGACCGCCACATGTGCGCGTACTGCGGTGGCCTCTTCCGCGCGGGTGACCTGACCCGCGACCACATCGTGCCGACGTCGAAGGGCGGCCGGGACGTGTGGATGAACGTGGTCACGGCATGCCGCGGCTGCAACATGCTCAAGGGAGACTTGATGCCGGGCCAGAAGCTGCACGGTTTCAAGGAGGGCAACGTCGGCCCGCAGGGTACCGGCCGCATGGACCCGCTCTACGTCCCGTACGTGCCGTGCCGCGCCGAGCACATGATCTTGAAGAATCGCTCGATCAAGGCCGACCAGATGCAGTTCTTGCTGGGCCTGGTCTTGAACGAGAAGTCTAGGATCTTCAAGTACGCGGAGGAGCTGATGAAGGGCATGCGTGCGTAAGATCCCCGCTAGTCGGGCTTGGAGGCCGTGGGCGCGAGCTCACGGCCTCGCTTCATTGGTAAGCCACTTCGTGACCTCCCTGACGTATACGTCAGGGAGCCGGAGTTGCGACCAGCAAAAGCGAAGTTCAAGAGGTTCAAGCTTGACACGAGGTACGCTCATCACCGCAGTGAGGGACTGACTCACCGCAGAAACAAGGGCACCAAACTCCAAATTGGTGTACAATCGCGTGAATCTGTGTTAAGATTCTCTAACTTCAACGAATCTTGAGCGAAAGGAGCAGAGAATGAAGCATTAGATACCTTAACGAGGAGATCTAATGTCTCGCACTCTGCACCACGGCCTCAAGGCCAAGATCCGCCGCTTCGGGTTCGGCTACCGTCCGACCGGCTGGTATGACATCGGCGGCGAAGAGTTCCCCGCCCCGCCCAAGCGCCCTCGCCGCGGCCCTCGCGCCGTCAGCATCAAGGGCGGCGGCAACTTCCACTACCGTCTCCACCTCCCCGAGGCGACCGCTCGCGCCCTCTCTCGCGAGTTCTGCACTAAAATTCTCAAGGCCGTCGACCTCGACGACCTCCCGCTCTTCCCCGAGCTCCGCAAGCCGATGGACTGACTACAAGGGAGGCAAGGATGGCCTTTGACAACTACTACCCGAAGCGCAAGGACTTCAAGCGCGTTTTCAATCGTGCTCGCCGCGCCGATCGCATCAAGGCGACCGTTCGCGGTTGTCGCAACGGCGGGAGCTGCGATCACTGCCGTCGTAACCGGATGATCGGAGCTCTGCGGCTCAAGGCCCTCCTGCTTACCCACGATGAGGTGCACGATCTCAAGATCAAGTAGAGGTAGGTAACCTTGGACCTCATGGAGCTAAATACTCCATGCTTCTCAGTGAACTCTTAGACTCCGAGGCCGAGTGGAAATGGCTCAAGCAGAACAACGACGTCTGGAAAGCCGCATTTAAGGTTGATGGACGAGAGTTCGAGCTAGCGATCCACGCTTGGCCAGACATCTTTTCAGATCCTAAAAACGAGAATAACCGGTGGGACTTTGAGTTTGTTGACCGAACAGATGACGTCGGAAAAGCCTTCGGTAACACAGGAAAGATGGATCGTAGCGCGATCACCGTCTTCGCGACGGTGATGAAGATCGTGCGAGAGTTCATCGAGGAGAAGCGTCCAAACCGGATCTCGTTCACGGGGAATAAGGCAAAGAAGCGCGACAAGCTCTATCTCACTCTGATCAGAGCGATCGGTAATGACATCAAAAAGCTCGGATACAAGATCGAGCATCGCCCAGATGATCTTGAGAAGAACGGCTTTATGGCCGCTGACGTTTTCACTCTTGTTCGCGAAGGTCATCTTGATGAGGGAGTCAAGGAGCTCATCACGGCGTTGATCATCGGAGCAGCAGCGATCGGTGGAGTCGACAACGTTGAGGCCGCCAAGAAGAAGCCAGTCGCGGCGAAGACCAAGATCGTCAAGCTGATCCCTGACCAGAAGCGGCTTCAGAAGCTCTCCGCGGCCGCCGCTCAAAAGTACCAGAAGGCTGATCCTAAGATGATCGTCAAGATCGTCAAGCTCGCCAAGAAGCATGAGGATCCGGTCTTCCCGAGAGCCGAGGACATCCTCGCGACGATCGGGGTCGAGAGCAGCTTCAACCCGAAGGCCAAGTCAAACCTTCCAAAAGACCCCGCGATCGGTCTCATGCAGGTGCGTCCAGAGATCTGGGGGATCTCACCGTCTGAGCTGAGTGACGTTGAGAGCCAGATCAAGCACGGAGTCGTCATTCTCAAGAAAAAGTACAATCGCTTCAAGGGTGATAAGATCAAGACCATCCACGCTTACAATGTGGGGATCACCGGCGTGCTTCAGGGGCGTCGAAACGAGAACTACGTTCAAAAGTGGAATCGAGAGCGGGAGCTTTACACGTGAAGTTGACGGAGTTTTGCCAGGAGATCGGTGAAGAGGTAGTTGAGGTCGTCGAGGCGGTTGAGGACATCGTCGGTGACATCTGTGAGGAGCAGCTCGACGAGAAGAGCATCATGCAGGTGATCGCCGCGCTGCTGATCGGCACGGCGTCATTCACGATCAGGGCGGAGGAACAAGAGAAGGCCGAGGCCGTCATCCAGCAGCTTAACCTCTCGAAGGCTGACCTCGAGTGGATCCGTGAGATGAACAAGAAGGCCAACGAGAAGATCCTCCCGACCAATGACTCGGCCGAGGAGCTTGCTCGTAAGATAAAGGAGCTCTACAAGATCGGCGGGTTCTCCTTCAAGAGCCGAGGGCTTAGCATGCCCCTGGTGAAGGACAAGGACGAGGAGGTCAGCGTGCGCATCGGCAAGAATCCCGTGCAAGGACTTCCTAACGCTGGCAAGGGCATCGGCATCAACTACAAGAAGACGTTTTAGATGCATCTGCATGAGCTACTCGACTCTAAGGTGCCCTGGCGCTGGACCCACAAGGGGCACGTCTTGCGCGGTGCCGAGTTTGAGATCGGCGGCAAAAAGTTCATCGTAGATCTAGTTCGTGTCGTGGGGCTTAACACCGATCGCTGGAAGGTCTCCTTTGCACAGATCATCAAGATGATGACTGGCAAAGATGAGCCGTTCTACTTAAACATGCACAACATGAAGAGAGAAGCGATACAAGTTTTCGCGACGGTCATCAAGGTCATCGAGGACTTCATTCATGAGGTGAAACCAGATGAGATTAGCTTCGTCGGTTATAAGCATGACAAGAGGGACAAGCTCTACTCCCTCTTTCTAGAGAAGTTCAAGCCCAAGCTCCAGCAAGCTGGATACAAGGTCTCCTCCAACGCTCCAGAGAACTGGGATGACGAAGTCACTTTTTCTATAGTGAAGGACAAGGATCCAGCTAAATAGGTTCATGCCGGACCTACTTACCGCTGACATCCTCTTGAAGGTGATGCCGAACGTCAAGACGCGGATCGACTCCAAGAACCCGAAGTCGAAGACGCGCCTCGAGGTTTTTCTTGAGCCGCTCAACATCACGCTTGAGGCCTTCGAGATCAACACTCCGCGGCGCGCCGCGATGTTCCTCGCCCAGGTCGCCCACGAGTCGGGAGAGTTTCGCTACCTGGCCGAGCTCGCCGACGGCGTCGCGTACGACACCGGAAAGCTGGCTGAGAACCTAGGCAACACTCCTGGAGCGGACGGTGACGGTCAAAAGTATCGTGGGCGCGGCTTGATCCAGATCACCGGCGCGGCGAACTACAAGGAGTGCTCGATCGCGCTCTTCAGAGATCCTGACTTTCTCCTCACGAACCCCGAGGTGCTCGAGAAGCCCCTCCACGCGTGCCGCTCGGCGGGTTGGTTCTGGAAGTGGAAGAAGCTCAACGCTTGCGCTGACGCCGATGACTTTCTCAAGTGCACGAAGATCATCAACGGCGGGACGAACGGTCTTGACGATCGTAAGATGTACTGGGAGCGCGCCAAGCGGGAGCTGAAGGTCACTTAATGGACTTCAAAGCCTTCGTCATCCAAGAAGCAAGGGATCCGCTCGTCATCACCGACTTCGGCGTAGCCACCGACGTGGAGCACCAGGGCAAAGTGATCACCACGATCCCCCGTTACGGCGTGTGGACCGTGGCCAGCAACGAGCTTCAGCGAGTGATCGACACCGGTGACGACCTCGAGGCTCTCAAGGTGAAGCACGGGATCACGTCTGATCCTATCAAGCTAGGAAAGAGGTGACCATGGACTTACTTCGAGAGCTGATCAATCTCCGCGAGGTAGAGGAGAAGAAGCCAGATAAGCCCGCCGAGAAGCTTAGAGCTCGCCCTGACGCGGTCAACTTCAAGGAGCTCGAGGGTGAGACGATCACGAATGTCAAGTATGGTTCGCCCCACTATCCTCGTGCTGGAAGTTATGGCGCCGTCACGATCACCACGAAGTCGGGGAAGGAGTTCGTGCTCACCCAGGGCTTCGGTGAGGTTAACCTTTCGAAACTCATTCCGCTATGATCTTCAAGAGCTTTCTAGCAGAGACGTTCGGCGAGACCGTCCTGAAGCAGATCCCGCAGCAAAAGCAGCGGCAAGACGCGCTGAACGACCAGCTCAAGGATCTCTACGGCGTCGCGAATCGTCTCGGGATGTATGACGCGGCCGACTACTTGAGGACGATCTTGGTCAAGGCCGGGGAGATGGCGCGATGAAGCTCTTGCAAGAGTTGCTCGAGATTCTCTCAGAGGCGATCGTCGAGCCAGAGCTCACCCGTAAGGCTGAGCTTCACCACGGCACGCAAGACTACTTCATCGGCGTAGACGCGTTCAAGAACGCCCTCGAGAAGAGCGACCTGCCCGAGGATGTCAAGGCTGACGTGATCGACGAGATCTACAAGCATGACTTGCGTCAGCTGAACTACACGATCATCTATCAGCTCTGTCAAGACGCCGGGCATGAGGAGCATCTCGGCAAGATCATCAAGTTAGCAGGCTTTCGCAAGCACTAACTCAAAAGCAGTGTACTTCTGAGAGAGTTTGAGTTAAAATTCTCTTATCCCATCCAGCAAGGTCATCTCCCAAGCATGTTCTTTGTTGAGGCCCGGTACCCGTACGAGAGCAACGCCGTTTTGGGCGGTCGCTCTACCCTCGAGGCCGCCGTCGCTCTGGCGGAGAAGTGTGCCCGTGACCAGCGCTTCATGCACTATGACCAGATCGCGGTCATCGAGATTCCGTCCGAGGACTTCGACACCGGCTACTTGACCGGAGCCTGGGGCATGGACGAGTACGTCGGCCCGCGGACGGTGCACTGCATCGACGTCGAGCAGTACCTGCGCCTCGTTGACCACGAGGCCTTCGAGGCCGAGGAGGCGTCGGGCCGTGAGTACGACGCGCTCGCAGTGTTCGGCTGCTTCGGCGGGAAGGCCGACTACCGGAAGACCACCGGAAAGAGGGCAAGCTGAGAGAGCAGACAGGTTGGTTAGTCTGTGACAAGCATGTTTGCTTGTATGACGAGCGCACGAAGCTACATCGCTGCGTGAAGCACGGGGCGATCTTGGGATACCGTCACTGGTTGACGGGACTGACCCGTCAAGAAGCTCGCAAGAGATTGAACGAGGATCGAGATGCTCAAGGGCGTTGAACGTACCCGAGGTTGTTGGTTCGGCTCTGGTAACTCTGGGCGCCGTGGGCGTCGGCAGCTAGAGCGTAAGCTCCGCCGTGCAGGTAAGCGGCATCTCCGTCGATCGGATCTGGCTCGTGAGCTGAGCGTTAGTCTAGCATGAACCTCAAGCCCTGCCCCTTCTGCGAGTCAGTCGCCGAATTTGTTCCGGCCGATAGCGTCGACGGAGCTATGATCGGTTGCTCAAATCGGAAGTGTCCCGCGTTTCTGCTTCTCCTCGTTGAGCCCGGTGACACGGTCGAGCGCAACGTTGAGCTCTGGAACAATCGGACAGAGAAGAAGCTGAAGGCCGCTGAGAAGATCTGTCGTGACGCCGCTGAGCGACTAGGGAAGGCGGCCTCGGAAGAATGGGCGAGCCATGACGTTGAGGCGGCTAACATCAGGCAAGCTCAGAGCAGTCTCGCGTCACAGCTCGCTGATGGAATTCGAGCCCTCATTCGCGATGGCTAAGTGTCCCACCTGCGGAGCACCTGTCGCTAGGCCGGGCGGCGGCCCAGATGCCCAGTTCATATTCAAGAAGAAGCCGGTGCGCCGGCGCGCCGCGGCGCCGAAATTCGAAACTCTAGAACGCACTCGTGAACGCTTCGAGCAGTGGTTCAAGATGGACCTGTTCGGAGGCGAGCGCGACATGACGTTGAAGCATCAGCTTTGGACGGCGTGGCAGGTGGCTCACCTTGGTAGGTCTGGCTAGGCTTCATGACTTGGCGTAAGCCGCTGAAGCTTAGGCTCGTTGAGACGAGCGACGGCGAGTCTTTCAAGATCTTCTCAAAGGACACGACTGGCGTTCCGGTCGGGAGTCATCCAGGAGCGTTCGGAGTCGTCCGAAAGCACCACGTCCACGAGGGCGTCGACCTCTACGCGCCAGTGGGCACGCCTGTTTACGCGGTAGAGTCAGGTGCGGTCGTCAGAGTGCTGCCGATGACCGGTCCAGCCGCAGGGTCACCGTGGTGGTTCGACACGAAGGCGGTGATGGTCGAGGGGCGGTCTGGAGTCGTCGTCTACGGAGAGATCTCTCCTGCGGTACAAGAAGGGCGAGTGATCTTCGCAGGTGACGTCGTCGGACACGTCATCCGTGTCCTTCGCCATGACAAGGGGCGCCCGACCAGCATGCTTCACCTCGAGCTCCATCGCATGGGCTCGCGCAGCTGTCTGGACTGGAATCTGCCCCCGGCGAAGCCGCCCGAGCAGCTGCTCGATCCTACGCCGCACCTGTTGCAGATCTGCCGCAGGCATCGTAAATAGCTCTTTATCGGAGATCACCACGTGGAATTCAAGAACTTTCTGAGAGAGGCTAAGATCGACCACGACGAGCTGATCAAGAAGGGCGTCGAGGCCTTTAGAGCCGTCGCGAAGTACCTCACAAAAAAGTTCCCCAAATCAGAAGACGGATGGACCGACGAGGCCTTCTTCGACCCGAAGACCGAGTGCTGGTACACTTACGAGTACGTCAGCATGAAGTCTGGAGATGAGGTTTTCCTCTACCTCAAGACCGACCCTAGCGGAAAGGTTGAAGAGGTTAACGAGTTCACAGACGCTCAAGTTAAGTCTTGGGTGACCGATGATGATCTGATCGCAGAGATCACCGAGCAACTGCCGTGAACTTCAAGAACTTTCTCGCGGAGGCTGCGGCCGACGCTTACTACCACGCGACCCTCACCAAGAACGCTGACCAGATCAAGGAGAAGGGTCTCACCAAGTTCAACGCCTCGAACTGGGTCAAGGCCGCGAGCAAGGAGCGCTACGGCGACGGCGCGATCTTCGCCTTCGAGAACGAGCTCGACGCGCTTCGCTGGGCAGGCAAGATGGACTGGGAGTTCAACAAGGGTTTCGGCACCGGAAAGGTCTCGATCGTCAAGCTTCGCGTTTCAGATCCTGAGGCTTGGAAGGTGGATGACGCTGACCCGCTAGGTCAAGCAGGATCCAAGGGGCGCTGGATGAAGAGCCAGGACGCGGTCAAGGCGACCGACATCATCTCGATCACTCCCGTCAACGCAGCCGATATCAAGCGCGCGACCAAATGAGAATTGATGAGATCGTAGGCGAGCTCCCGGTCGGTGCTCGAGTAAAGGGTACCATCCTCGAGACGTCCGAGGAGGGCGACAAGGAGTACTTTGGCACGGTGATCGATCCCAAGCTAGCCGATAGCGGCGAAGTTGACGTGGAGGGCGATCATGGAGAGGTAGGTCTCTTCATCAAGCCAGATCATGATGACATCGTCATGGCTTTCACGCGAGAAGGTGATCACTGGAGGCATGACGCCTACGGCGGTTACTACGAGGTGACGAAGTTCCAGGTCGTCAAGACCGAGCAGTCGAAGAGGGGTCGTTGCCCGCACGGGGTGGCTGCTGGTAACCGCTGCGAGAAGTGCGACGGATAGGCTCAGGCTGGTGGTAGTCCATCCGGATACACAAAGTTGTTTACTTCCGTCGAGAACTAATATATAGTATCATACCATGACGAACGTCCTATCACTTAGCTTGAGCTGGTCCCTGTCCTCGTATCTCGGGGAGAGGCCCTAGTCTCTATGTGATCTGACGAAAAGTCGACAGATTCTAGACCTAGGGCCTCCAAGTGAGGCCCTAGTCGTTTTTGCAACGCGCTCTTTTACAATTCGGAAGCAGTACCTTGCCAGACTGGCGGAATCGGCAGACGCGCTAGTCTCAAAAATTAGTACCCGTGAGGGTGTCCCGGTTCGAGCCCGGGGTCTGGCACCAAGGATGGTTGGCAGAGTGGCCAATTGCACCTGGCTGTAAACCAGGCGCCCTGACGGGCTTCGGTGGTTCAAATCCATCACCATCCACCAACATTGGGTCTGGTCATAAGGACGGGTGGTCCTGTCAGGAGCCTGTAAAGCTCTTCCTCAGCGAGGCACGGAGTTCGATTCTACCCCAGACCCACCAAATTGGAGAGTGAACCGCACGGGGTGTGGCACTGCCTGGAAAGCAGTCGGGCTGGCGTAAGCTGGTCGCGGGTCGGGACCGCCGCTCTCCTCCAAGTTGTAGAAGTAACGCTGCCCTCGTGGACAAATTGGTAAAGTTGCCAGGCTCAGAACCTGGAGCCGCGAAAGCGTATTGTCGGTTCGACTCCGACCGAGGGCACCAACACGAGACCCCTCGTGGCAAATGGAAATTGGTACACCTACTAGATCGAGAGTCTAGGCTTTTCTCGGTTCGAATCCGAGCGAGGGGACCAGCATGGAAGACGAACCGAGAAGGTCTCGGACTCGCCTTGAAAGCGATGGGATCGCGGCCAACCCGTGATTGGGGATCATCTCCTCCGTCTTCCGCCAGTATGCGAGCGTGGTGGAATGGTATACACACGTGCCTTAGGAGCACGTGCCGCAAGGTATGTGGGTTCGACTCCCACCGCTCGCACCAAAGGAGACGACATGAACCTCAAGTCTAGAGAAGCAGGTGAGCTGATCCAGGGCATCCAGGTAAACGAGTCTCGCAGGGTGAAGTACTCGTCCTGGTACCACGCGATCGCTCGAAACAGAGGAATCACGATCAGGACGAGGAGGGTGAGCGATGACGAGATCATCGTCACCCGGATCGAACCCAAGGATGACGAACTAGTCAGGGACTAGCGCTGCCTCGAAAGCAGATGGACTCGGAAACGGGCTGGGGGTCGGGACCTCCGTCATCCGCCAAGGAAGCAAGCAGGCGCTGGCAACGGCGTTTGGAGACTCATGACCTTTTTGACGTAGCTTTTGCATGCTGCATCAGACGAGCGACCTCTACTTAGGAGCCTTTATCATGAACGACACCGAGCTGCTGAACGCGATCAACAAGTACAGGTTGCATCCGCTCCCCTCAAGCTTTCTGGGTGGGGAGTACTGGAGGTGTCTTTGGACACCCTCGAGTTCCAGCACCAGCTGAGGGATTTCCGAACAAAACGAGAAGCGTCGAGGTAGTCGGGTTCGGACGAACGGTCAGAGCAGCCGTTCGTGACTGTGTCGAGAAGATGAGAGCGACGATCGCCGACGGAGGTAGGATGGCGATGTTCGACGGCACTGACGATGGAGAGTGAACCGGGGAGGCCCTGGGACCGCCTGCTAAGCGGATCGTCTGGGAGCGCGAGCTCTTGGATGCGGATCGAGACCGCCGCTCTCCGCCAGAGCAAGGTGAAATTTCGCGGCGAGAACCAAAGAGCGTGACCGGCTGCTACCGGGCTACGCATCGAATCGCGGTAACGAGGATCCTAGCAGGGAATTCCCTCACCTTGCTCTACCTTGCCTGCGTGGCGGAACTGGTATACGCGCAACGTTGAGAGCGTTGTTCCCTAACGGGATTGAGGGTTCGAGTCCCTCCGTAGGCACCAAGACGGATGAGTGGGGGAATGGGCAATCCCTGGGTTAATCCCTGTGCGAGTCATGTCGCGCTGCCTGCCAGTAGGTGGAATTGTAGGTTCGAGTCCTATCTCAGAAAGTACTGGCCGCATCGTCTTATCTCGGGTCGTTGGTGTAGTGGCAGCACAGGAGCCTCCAAAACTCTTAGTCAGGGTTCGATTCCTTGACGACCCGCCAGCTGTGTCCAGTGCTAAAATACATCGGTACCGCAACGGGCGAAGGGTACCGAGCAGTTCAGTAGGGGATTGGTGTAGTGGTAACTACGCGGAGCTCCAAACTCCGAGTCGGGGGTTCGATTCCCTCATCCCTTGCCAAGCACATCACGATGGTGGCGAGTCGTCCCAGCTCGTCTGGGCGCAGCCGAGGTGAGATTCCTCGGTGGCATTTCCGGTTGTAGCCCACCCGCTCGCGCCAAACCGGCTAGGTGATGTGTGGTTCTGGGTCGGCAGCTCTTGGCAACTGCGTGGGACCCTTCCCAAGGGAAACGCGACGAGGGTTCGATTCCCTTCCGATCCACCGGGGCAGAAGGCCGAAGGAAGGCCACTTGTAAAACACGGACGAGCTCCAGTAAAATGGGCGTCTCCATCAAGAACGTCGTCGAGTACGGTTAACAGATTGCACCGGGCGAAGCTCCTGCCAAGGGGTTAGCAGGGAAGCAGGTTTCCAACGGCGGCGTTGCCTGAAGTAATGACTCAGGTCGGAGGCGTTTGCGGGTTCGACTCCCGCCTGCCCTACCAGAGGTACTGCTTTCGAATCACGCCGGCGTGGCTAGGACAAATTGGGACAGTCACTGGGCTTAAACCCCAGGCTCGTGAGGGTTCGAATCCCTCCGTCGGCACCACAAAAGTTAAATAGGCGGTGAGCTCCTTCCGCCAATTTCTTCTTGAAGCCAAGTCCGTCAAGGACTATCGGCACGAGGATCGCTTCGACGACCTCGCCTACTGGCCCCGCAGAGAAGATCCTCAATTCATGGCGCCCTCCGAGGGATTTCATTTTACCTATCACAAGGGTGATCTCATCCTCCACAGCACCGACAATGCGGTCTATTCGAGCGTCGTCGCGACCGGTCAGATCGAGGCTAAGCGGGCCGGCAAGATCAAGGACTACAAGATGGACTCCAGCCTCTGGAATCACTTCGGCGGCAAGGTCGACCTCAAGAACAAGGTCATCACCGTGAGCAAGGAGTCTGTTGGTGACAAGATGCGCCAGCGCTCGATCAACGACGTCAAGGACATCCAGGCCGCGTTCAAGAACCTCCGCAAGTATGGCGTCACGGACGACTTCAAGCTCAAGGGTGTCCCGTCTCCATACAATGGAATGAAGATGGGCGACTTCCTCAAGCACCCCGACCCCGTTCAAACGATGATGGGAGGCGGCGGCCAAATCATGTATCACGGAACCTCGAAGAAGCGCTGGAACGAGAAGATCTCTCGAGAGGGTCTGCGTCCAGGAAACACGGGCGAGATCTACGTCGATCTTGTCAAGGGCTATTCTGAGGAGAACGTTTACCTCGCAACGACCGCCAAGGTCGCCGAGTTCTACGGCAAGCGTCAGGCCGAGAAGGATAACGATGATGGTTACGTCATCCTCAAGGTAGAGGTACCTGACTCCGCCAAGCTCCGCCCCGACGATCACTTCGCGGTCTTTCTAACGAAGAACAAGGACAAGGAGCACGAGATGCAGAAGAGATCGGTTCAGGAGCTCGGCTCGCTAGCTTATAGAGGTAGGATCCCGGCGAGGTTCATCAAGATGCTCAGCGCCCGGAGAGCTTAGAGCTTTTTCTCGCAGCTCTTGAACTTTAGCTACTCTAGCTGCGATGTTGTCGCCCTCCCGCTTCCAACCTAGAGCTCTCCGATAAGCTCCTAGCTTTCCGTTTCTCGCGAGCTGCTGTTCATCCACCTCGATCTCATGCGTAAATGGGGCTACGTAGATCGCGTCGACAGGACAATAGACCTCGCAGATGAAGCACGTTTGGCAATCTTCCTTCCTAGCGATGATCGGAATGGTCTTAGTCGTGTCGAAGACGTTGGTGGGGCACACCTTGACGCACTTGTCGCACGAGATGCACCGATCGGCGCTAAGTAATTCGATCACGACGTACCCAGATAGAATCTAACCCCCCGATGTTGATGTAGTCATGTTGGGCAGGATCCTGGTGCGGATGGTCGAGCCTGATGTGATATCCGCGCGTCTCCGTTCGCTCTAACGCGGCGGTGGCTCCCCAACGGGCCGCGATGATCATCGCGGCGGCTTCACGAGATTTTACCGGAGCAGAGTGATCTGACCCGTTCCTTATCTGCTCCCAGAGGCCGTCAAAAATCCTCAGAGAGCTTAAGAGCTTTTCTCGGGTCCTGAACATGGTTTTATCTAGGGGAAGGATTTCAGCTTGTGTTGCTTTGATCACTCGGCGAGCGTCGAAGCTCGCGGATCCTAACCCTGCCGCTGCGCGAGACGTAGCGTTGATGATCTGGCTGCGTTCACGAGCAAAGGATGCTGCTCCCCTCCCAGCTATGTTTCCGCTCCCGACGACCCAGGTCATGTAAGCCTCTGGAATCAGCCACGCGCCGACGACAGGCGTCCTGCACGCGACATCTCCTGCGGCGTAGAGCCCGATCGCTGTGGTCATGCACTCGTCGGTGACGTGGATACCTCCGCTCCCTCTCATGGTGCCCTCTAGGACGCAATCGATCTCCCACCACTCCGTGAAGGGGTCAATTCCGAGCTTCTCGAACACGAGAAAGAGGTTAGGTTGCATGACCTTCATCACGCTGCGGAGGTGCGTCGGTGCCTTGTTGAGCTTACACCTCACTGGACCGCGTCTCAGCGCTTCTGCAACTTCAAACTTCTCGGTTCTGGAGATCTCGCGCCCGTCGGCGTCAACGAAGGTGGCGTATTTGTAGTACAAGCCCTTCGTCATCGACGTTCCCTTCGGAGCGTAGCTGTAGAAGTTTCCAAACTCCATCCCCGACAGCTCAGCTCCGACCTCACTGGCCATCAAGAGCCCGTCGCCGGTGTTAGTGTTTCCCCCGAGGGTCGAGCTTAGCCAAGAGCATCCGCCTGTCGCTAGAACGGTCGCCTTCGCCTCCACCTCCCACGGCGTGAACTCTCGTTGAGATTGACGTCCGCGCGCGCCTGAAACTATTCCTGATTCATCGACGAGCAGCTCTAGAGCTGGCGAGTGATCTAAGATCTTGACACCCGACTTTAAGAGCTGACGTCGAAAGATCCGCATGACCTCTAAGCTCTGGAGGTAACGATAGTGCTTGGTCCAGCTCTCTAGCTTATGCTCATTTTTAGCTACTTCGAGGATGATCTTGAATTGACGGTACTTTCGGGCGAGATATCCTCCGGCGGCGTCATACGGGGTGAATGACGAGATGCTTCTAGCGGTACCGCAAGACGCGGCAGCCATTGATCCGCTGGTGCTGACGAAGCCCTTATCAGCGATGACGACCTTGGCCCCGTGACTCAAGGCGGACAGGGCGGCCCAACATCCAGCAGGTCCTCCTCCCAGAATCAACACATCTGCTTGCAGCTTCATCACAATATTTATTTGGCCAAGGGAGGCACGTCCTGACTCTATAAATACCGAGAAGTTCTGGTGTGCACATACGCATATCTAGTCTCGGAGATCAGAGTGAAACTTGTTCTCGCAGCACTCCTAGCAGCCTTTTCCCTCCTCGCAGCCCCCGCACAAGCGCAATCCGGTAGACCAGACATCCTCGAGGTGATCAAGATCGAGGGCGGCATCGGTGATCACACGACTCGAACCGTCAAGGATCAGGTCGAGAAGATCAACGACAATCAGCGCATCAAGGCCGTGCTCATGATCGTCGACTCCCCGGGAGGCTCCGCGGTTTCAGCCGCGGCCGTTCACGAGGAGCTCGGCAAGATCAAGGTCCCGGTCGTCGCGTGGTGCAACAACATCTGTGCGTCGGGCGGAGTGTACGTGATGATGGCGACCTCGGTCAAGTACATCGGGGTTCGCACCGAAGCGATCGGCGGAAGCGTCGGCGTGATCGTGTCGGCGACTAGATATCACCGCTTGCTCGAGTGGGCGAAGATCGACAGCGAGACTTACAAGAGCGGATCTCTCAAGGACGTGTGGAACCCAACTCGGGCACCTGACGACGAGGAGAAGAAGTACATTCAGGGCCTCGTGGACGAGCTCGCCCAGACCTTCTACGGCGTGGTCAAGGCCGCTCGGGGCAGCAAGATCAACGAGGAAGCGTGGCGCGAGATCAAGCGCGCGAAGATCTTCTTCGGTAAAAACGTGGTGAAGATGGGATTGGCCGACTCCGTCATGACGCTTGAGCAAGCCGCGGCGAAGGCGAAGGAGCTCAGCGAGTCGAAGGCGATCTACACCAGAGACGAGCTGAAGAAGATGTCACAAGCCGCCGAGGACAAGCCTGGGCACGGTCCGTACATGCAACCGTCGCCTCATCCGATCATGGGTGGCCTCCCACAGAACGTCGGTGACCTGATCGACATGGTCAAGGAGATCCGAGAGGGAGAGTCGGTGAAGTTCGAGTACAGGATGCCGTACAAGTTCTAGCAGCATTGACGGCTTGGTGACGGAGAGCGATCGCTCTCCGTTTTCATTTACAAGACTCGCAACACTTGATATAATCATCCTCTAGACATCGGAGGCGATGTGACTACCGAAGAGCTTTACGCGTTTCTCAGGGAGAACCTGAGCATCGAGATCACGGAAGGGCCGGGCGGTTTCACCGACCCGAACGGGAGAACTGTCAATCTCAAGCTCGGTGACGACGTCATCTCGACGGCGTACTTCAACGTGCGCCAGACTAGGGAATACGACGGATGAGTGACCAAGATCTGATTCGCTCAGTCAAGCGAAGCTCACGCGTCACGCCGCTCGCATACCGCGGTGACGAGGTCGAGGGCGGAGAGTACAAGTCCGTTCCTCTCGGCGTAAACGGTCCCCACGCACCGATGAAGAGGGAGTCCGAAGCGATCCGACGCGCCATGGCAGAGACCGGTCGTACGGAGGAGGACCTCAGGCAAGATCCTCACTACCGAAAGCTCTTTTCAGAGGCCGCGAAGGCCAAGGGCACCAAGACGCCTCGTGAGCGAAAGATCCGCGAGATGCTCAAGGCGGTGCTTCGAGAGGTGAAGCTTCCGAAGGAGCACCCGAAAACCCTGGAGACGTTGGCCGAGATGTATCGGGCAAAGAGAGGACCGTTTCGGGCCTGGGGTTGGTCATCCGCGACGACGATCACTCTCGACGAGCTAGTCTCCTACCTCAAGCATAGCTACTGACGATTCCACCGAAACTCTACGCTCAGATCTGGAGAGTCTAAAGCAAGAGTTTACATCTCTCTCCTGAGGTGTTAAGATTTCACGGTGTCGTGGTTTCTCTTCGCGGTCGGCGTCGTCGGTTCGGTGCTGACCTCTCTCATGATCTGGGCAATTCTCGGACCTGTGCCCGCGGCGCTGTGGTCAGGGGCTTGCTTCGGCTTCGGAGCAATGTTCGCAATAGGCAAACAAGAGCTAGACAAAGATGGCTGACGCAAAGGTTGGATCAAAGAAGAAGGGCACGCAGCGCGTGCGGATGCTAGACGGCAAGGTTGTACGTCCTTGCCTCTACAATGGTCGCGCCTTGGGTCACGGGCTCTATTACGCTGGCTACGTCGAGCAAGCCGACAAGAAGGGCAGCTGGCCATCAGATCTCTTCGTCTATGACGAGAACGGAAAGCCGCGTCCGTACAACGAGATCGGCGAGCTAGTTTTGGAGTGAGCTTGCCCACCGTCCTCCCCAACGGCAAGGTTTTCGACCTCCCCTGCGAGAAGCCTGAAGATCTGACGGGGTTCATGACAATTCACGTAGTCGGTCGGGGAGAGCTTGCGCTCGAATTTCACGTCAACCCTGAGTCGACTCCTCTGGCAGCCAACGACCCGAGGATCAACCCGTGTGACGCCGAGCAGAGGCGCAGGTGAGCGAACCTAAGCAGGTCATCGTGATGCGCAAAGATCTCAACATGCGCAAGGGCAAGATGGTCGCTCAAGGGGCTCACGCGTCGATGGCGGCGATTCTCGCGATCGGACAATACATTCCTGCGACGCAGTCTCACACCAGTGAAGCTCGCTTTGAGATCCCCCTCACTGACGAGGGAGTGCGTCGATGGCTCGTCGGCGGGGCCGACGTTCCGCCTACAGGCTTCAAGAAGATCTGTGTCGGAGTCGACAGCGAGCAAGAGCTGCTCGACGTCTGGAAGGCGGCTCAGCCGATGCTCTTGTCCGGGAGGTTGCCTGGCGCTCTCATCAAGGACAACGGGCTCACCGAGTTCAACGGCGTCCCTACCTACACGTGTCTCGCTCTCGGCCCTTCCGAGAAGCTTGACCTCTTTGACCTTCTCACGGGACATCTCAAGCTTCTATGAATCGACTTGACCGCACTCGCGTCTTGACCGCTCCCTACTACTCCGAGGACCTCTCGCCGAGCGACCCCGCGATCTTTCTCGCTGGTCCGATCACCGACGCGCCGAACTGGCAGCTCGACGCGGTGCGCATCCTCCGAGAGAGGGCGAGGTCGCCGATCTTTATCTTCAACCCGCGGCAAGAAAAGTCTCCGACGGTAGTCGAGTTCACCGACGAGATGTACTACGAGCAAGTCAATTGGGAGCTCAACCACCTCAAGCACTGCACCGGTTACGGCGTCATCCTCTTCTGGATGGCGTGCCCGGTCATCGCGCGCAAGGCCCCTGAGCGGGCATACGCCCAGACGACGCGCCTCGAGTTCGGCAAGTACTCCGCGCTGAGCAACTTCGGCGCGAAGGTCGTGCTCGGAATCGACGAGAGCAGCCCACGTTACCCCTTCGGCAACGAGCGGTACATCCGTCACTACGTGGCGACCGAGTGCCCGCACATCCCGCCGATCCAGACGACGCTCGAGCACACGTGCGAGACGGCTCTCGTCGCTCTCGAGAGCATGGGGCGGGCATGATCGTTCAGCTCTGGGGAAACCTGATCAGCCTCAGCGAGATCGTCATGGTCAACAAGCTAACCATCTCGATCATGGGTTATCCGCAGCACTCGTCCGTCGCATTCACCGTCATCTTCAAGGGCGGGAAAGAGCTTCCTCTTCACCGGTACATTAGAGACGACGAGCTCATCAAGCAAACGGATAAGTCTCGCGTGATGATCTTCAAAAAGACGGATGCCCTCTCGAAGGATGAGAGGTTAAAGGTTTACCCTCTTGAGGATGGTCAACGTCCGTCTGACGATGAGATGTCTCTCCTTGAGGCTAACGCGACGCATGAGCGCCAAAAGCTCATCGATCTCTGGCAAATAACTATCCAGTCGGATCGCCCGATCGAGGTGATCGCGTGAAGGAATTTCCCTCCGTCCCGAGCTGGAGGGAAAAGTCAAAGGTGCCCTTCGGCGAGCCGTGCTACGGCTTCTACAAGTACGACGGCTCGAATCTTAGGTGGGAGTGGCGGCGCAAGAAGGGCTTTTACAAGCACGGCACTCGCAATCGGCTCTTCGGCGCTGACGAGTCACCGTGGAACCAGGCGATCCCGCTCTTCCTCGGATCGATGGCCGAGCAGATCGAGCGAGTCGTCACTAGGGAGCACAAGGGCATCCAAGAGTTCACGGTCTACACCGAGTTCCTCGGGCCGAGCTCGTTCGCGGGAAACCACGTTCTTGACGAGCCGAAGGAGCTCAAGCTCATCGACGTGTGGATTCACCAGAAGGGTTTCATCCCACCCAATCGCATGGTTAGGATCTTTGACGGCATGGGCGAGGGCGCCGAACCGTGGATGCCAGTTTGCCTCTATTACGGAAACCTCAATCGCGAGCTGATCGAGCAAGTCGCGCAGGGACACGTGATCAGCGGGGGCAAGGCCTTTAAGCTGGATGAGGGTTTGATGTGCAAGGGCGTCGATCGACGCGACCAGCAGTGGATGGTCAAGATCAAGACGATCGCTTGGATCGAGCGACTCAAGCAGCGCTACGGCCAAGACTGGGAGAAGTACGCGTAACTAAAGGAGAATGAACGATGGGGACGACGATGGGGTTGGCGATGACGCGAGCGATGGAGAACGTGGCGCGGGCACCCGGCGGAAGAGCTTCTCTGTCTCGAAAGCCTCGCGTCACTTGGGTGCCCTCCGAGGTTCAGAAGATCCAGGACGAGATGTTTAACATGCTCGCTCGGGAGAACGCGTTTCCGCTAGATCACTTCTCCCACGTGATCTTTCGCAAGGCACAAGAGTCGCTCGTCTCGAAGCGCATGCTCGACGGCAACCGCACCCGCGAGCACTTGAGCGAGCAAGATGTCGGCGCCTGGAGGAAGATCCTCAACGAGCGCGGCCACAAGTACAACATGGAGATCTACGACGGGACACGCACCCCAAAGGGAGTCCTCATTGAGCAGACGAAGCCCGCAGAGACCAAACAGCCAGAGCAGCAGCAACCTGTAGAGAGAAAAGATGCTGCACCTCTACAAGGCACCGCATCTCCGCTCGAGCTGATCGAGTCGGGAATCAAGATGATGATGGCTAACTACCTGCGCGGCCTCGGTAACGTCTTTCAAGAGACCCTCAACGAGCAAGAGCGCATCCTTCGGGACACCCTCATCATCGTTGACGAGCTCCGCGAGGACGTCACCAAACTGCGCGCCGAGGTCGAGGCGTTGCGACCCAAGCCGTCTGAGCCGTCAACCTACCAGGTGAACACTGGCCCGCTCACGACCGCGATCGATACCTTCTTGAAGGCCGAGAAGGTACCCCAGCTCCAGTTCACCCGGAAACCTCGGATCGCGGTCGTCGGCCTGTTCGACAAGTGGCGGCGCGAGCTTGAGGGCTACGAGCAGTTCTTCGACATCAGGTACTTTCGAGGTGACGAGCGCCCTCTCGTTTTCGACGGCTTTCAGAGGGTTTATTGCATGATCCGCTACATGGGTCATACTCACACCGACACCGTCAAGGCCGTCGCGCGGAAGCAAGGCCAGGATGTCTACGTGCAGGTTCCGGGCCGCTCGCCCTCCTCGCTCAAGCGAGAGATCGACAAGCACCTAAGTGCGGTGGAGATCAAGGTGAAGTAGGTTAAATCCGTGTACTTTTCGCGAGAGATGAGTTAAAATGCTCTATCTCTACGCGGAGGCGCGTACATGGAAGCGACGACGAGGTCAGGACGCAGGGAGCTTCTCGAGGACATCGCGGCCAAGCTGACCGAGGCTCGGCTTTGCAATCCTTACGGCGGTGACGTCACCAAGGTGCCGAGAGGTCGGGGTGGGGCTTTTTACCAGACGCTCTTCTCGTACCCGCGCAACCTGGACGGGTACATCGCCGTCTATAACGTCAACCACATCGTGGTCGAGTTCCAGACGCGCTATCATCACCTTCCGCACCGAGGGCGGTTCGTCTTCAAGAGCGCGGATGACGTCAAGGAGTTCATCGACGCGGCGTTCGTCAAGCTGAGCCAAGACGCGACAGACGCCGTGCTCGCGAGAGCCGTGAGGGAAGGATGATGTACGTTCTCGGGGTCGGATCTTGGGTCATCGCGTGGCTGAAGCGCCGCGCAGATCGCAAGATGCACAGGCTGACGATCGAGATTCTCGAGGATCACATCAATGACCTCGAGGGGGAGATCGACGCGGCGCAATCCGAGCTTCCCTGGTCGGCCAACCACATCAACGTCTGCGAGGTTGAGATCAGAGAGCTTCGCCGAGAGATTCAAGCTCGTCGAAACCTCGCGCAGCTATGAACACTAACCTCGTCGAGGTCATCTTTCAGGTGCTCGACTCCCAGTCCAAGCCTCTCACGAGAGCGCGCAGAACCCCGACGCGCACCGAGGCGAGAGAGTTTCTGCGAGAGCTCGTCTCTCAGGTACACTCGCAGGGCGGAGCGGAGATCATCGCCGATCTGCTCGGCCTCGACTCACTTAAACGATCCGATCTCAGCTTGGATGATATAATGTCCGAGCTTGAGGAAGTCAAGTGCCCGATCACCGTGTACGGTGTCGCTCTCGCTGGAGCGATGTTCTTGAAGCAGGGCTACCTCAAGTGCCTAACCCACTAGAGGAGCTCTCATGCACTTGATCGGATTCATCCTTTGCTTCATGGCGGCGTTGCTTGCGCCAGTCTTCGCGCTCGCCGCTGGCGATCCCAACTGTCCGCCCCTCACCGGGCTTCAGAAGGTCGCTGGCTTCATCGACTTTCTCTCGATCCTCAAGATCTCGGCGATCATCGGCGGAGTCGCTTGCGCAGGTTACCTCCTCTTCAGCTGGGTCAAGTGGCTTCGCCAGCTCTTCATGGCGGTCCCCCTCGCCGCTTACGAGGCGCTAGGCTGGATCGCGTCGATCGGAGCGATCCTCATTGCAGGCGAGGTCGGTGAGACTAACCGTCTCTGGCCCCTGCTCGGCGGTTGCCTAGGCATCGCGGCGATGATCCCGATCACCTCCTTCATCCACAACATCAAGGGTCACCCGCGAAACTACTTCATCACCCTCACGCTCGTCTGGAGTGCGGCCGCGGTGATGTACATGGATCCGGTCGTCGCCTTCTTCGCTGTCGGCGCGCTGATCTCGGCTCTCGGCTTTGCCTTCCACGTCTTTCCCGGCTTCGGCTGGGGCATCGGGTTTCACGGCGACGAGGAGCTCTTCTCGGGTACGGCAGCAGCGGCCGTCCTCACCATCTGCGGTGCTGCGCTGCGCATCAACGGCGGTCCAGATGTCTTGAAGCTCTTCGAGACGGGCCTCCTCTGGATCGGACCGTTCGTTCTCTACCTCGGCCTCTTCATCATGGCGTCGCGTTGGACCACCGACGGGTTGAACGGCACCTACGTCATCCGCAACCTCTACATGCTCGTCGCGACGCTCCTCGGCATCTACCTCGGCACGGTCTACGACGTCGGCCCGCTGCGCGGAATGGCCGCGACCTGGTTCGTGCTCTGGGTGCTCGAGAAGCCGTTCGAGCTGCCGGTACAGAGCCGCTCGGCGTTCGCCGCAATCGGCCTGTGCGTCGCCGTTGCGGTCGGGGCCGGTGTCTACTGGGCCCAGAACCACATGGATCTGGTTCGTCCCTATCTGCTCTTTTGATGAAGAGGGTCTACTTCAAGTTCGCGGGTGACACGCTCGCTCAACACAGCCAGTCACTATGGTTCTACGTCAAGGACAACTTCAAGGCCGCGGTCGGCAACCACGTCGCCACGTATCTCCAGGAGGCGGAGAGGGCGGGCTACGTGATCAAGATCGAGACGATCGACGACGCGGAGACGGGCGAACCGTGCGAGCTCCGCATCGTCCTCAAGGGGAGCCAAGCGCAAGCGATCTCGGTGTTCAAGCAACTCATGAACCTGCTCATGCCGATGATCGTCATGCCGAGCGGCCCCCAAGAGTACGACCAGGCGGCTTGAGCCACGACCGGCACACGTACGGCAAGACGCCCGCGGCGATGTATCTCGCGGCGAGGCTCAACGAGCTCAACGATCCGGTCCTGGCGCGTAAGGTTGGCAAGCAGATCACGACGCTCCAGGAGCGCGTCGCCGAGCTCTATCGCTCAAACGTCGTCGGCACGCTGACGGCTCACACGATCGGGTTTCTAGTGACGATCCTTCGGGGTGACGTCAAGCGCGCCCACGACGAGATGATCAGAGCGAGGTGCGACAAGCTGGCGATCAACCTGATGGCGAACGTCATGATGGGCGAGCTCAAGCGACTGAGCCGACAGGTGATGGAGGCGCGCCACTCCGAGCAGCATCGCCAGCGAGTGCTCGGACGTCCGACCCAGTTCTTCGACCCGAGCGAGAAGCGACCGCAGCGCATCTTCACCGCCGAGGAGAACGTCGTCGTCGCGGAGTACGTCAACGGACAAGCGCGCGGCGCGAGGATCAGGATCGACCAGATGAGCGACCCGATCACCCCAGAGGTCTTGATCAAGCGCTCGAGGGCTAAGTTAGCCAGACGAGGCAAGCCCAGCGATTTTTATTGACCGTAGATACCCATTAACCCAAAAGCCTAGGTTAGCTCAGGAAAGCACATGACCGCACCATCGAAGGTGGCGTACAAGTCTGGTAACATCGTACGCGTCGAGATCATCAAGCGCGAGGAGTACGAGTTCAAGGTCGCTGGACCGCGCGGCAAGCCAGTCGTCCCCAACTGCTCTGAGGGTTGCGGATCAATTCTTCGGCAGAAGTGCGCGTGGGATCTGGGAGGCTCTTGCCCGCGCCACGAGCTTACGCAGGCTTACGAGGAAGCGCTGCGGATCTGGCGCTCCCAACACGTCGCTGCCAACGTCCTCGACTTCTATCGCGAGGAGTTTCCGGTCGTGTATCGTGAGTCGGAGTCGCATTCGCCGGGAAGCGTTTCGTCGCCGTTTCGAACGTTCGACATCAACTCGGTTCAGAGAGCCAAGTTCGACTGGCTCGAGACGGTGCACTGCTACATCCAGTGGATGTTTCCGACCGACGAGGTCAGTCAGTTCAACCCCGACGCGCCCCTGGTCACGACGTATGTCCGTCGAGTGTTTCGTGAAAACGGCGAGCTTCGCCGAAAACTCATCCGCTCCCTTGAGCGCATCCTCCGCTTCTACGGCCTAGAGGTGATCCGCCCGTTTGGCGGACCCAAGTGGAGAGTGTCCGAGCCTTGGAAGGGCGAGATCAAGGATCGCCCGGAGGTGGTGCTTGTCACTGACAAGTGGCTGATCCCGAACCAGATCGCGAACATCAATGCCGGCCACGTCGAGAACTACCGCTTCGAGGCACGTGCCTCGAACTGGTTGCGACCAGGCAACCACAACTTGTTGCGACTGACGCGCATCCTGCGCTCTCTGACGCTCCTCGGCCTTCCGGTACATGCGCTGGCGCTGCTTAACACCCTGGAGAAGATCGCAACTGAGCGACTCGACGTCATCACCGACACGACCCTCGAGTTTTGGCGCGCCGCGGTGAACGAGCCGGTCGGCGCACGAAGAGATTAGGAGACCGATGACCTTTCGCAAGCGTGAGCCGCTCACCGAGAAGCGCCGGCGAAGCGACGAGAGGTACCGCGAGTGGATGAACTCGTCGGAGTACAAGGCGATCATCAAGAAGCTTGAGGAGCTTCCCCCGATCGCCGCTTGCTTGCGCGAATACGCTGGCTCAAACATCAAGTCGCAGCTCCGCGTCAAGCTCTGGCAACAGGTCGAGGGGACATGCAAGTGGTGCGGCAAGCTAACATTTCTGCTCAAGCCCTCCGAGAAGTTTCACCACGGCAAGGTCGAGCGCGGCGGCCGCGACCCGAACTTGATCGCGACCGTTGACCACCTCTTCTCCAAGTATCACCCGGAGAAGGACTCGGCCGCGCAAGACTTCGTCCTGGCTTGCGCGCTCTGTAACAACACCCGGCAGCACGAGGAGGCGATGAGGTACGTCGGACTTGACGAGCTGAGGAAGCGGTCAGGTCGTCTCCCTCTAGATCCAAGCTGGCCATTTCCGCAACCGAGGAGGCCGCGTGCCTGAGGGTCCCGAGGTCAAGCGCTGCGGAGACGTTCTCCGCGGCATCCTCAAGGACAAGGTCGTCGTCAAGGCGTCAGCGCTGTCGGGAAAGCTTCAACGGCTGGGGGTCCTCGGGCTCAACGAGCTCAAGCTCCCGCTCAAGATCAACAACGTCTACACGATCGGGAAGGTGATCTTCATCCAGACGCTCAACGACAAGATGATCTTGTCGACCCTCGGGATGTCAGGATGGTGGTATCCGCCCGCGAGCCAGCTCTCTCCAACCGACACCAACGGTGTCGCGTACTACCAGGGAAAGATGCTCAGGGTCGGTGACGTCGTCAAGCGAGCCGAGAGCTACGCCAGGTTCGCGCTCGAGACCGAGGACGGTTCTCTAGCTCTCTACACCGACCCGAGAAACTTCGGCAATCTCAAGGTCTTGCCTGACGTCGAGGGGATGCGCGTCGCGCAAGGGTTAGGAGTAGACTTCTTCAACGAGCCTTGCGCGTACGGCAGCGCGGTCATGGCTCTCAAGAGGAAGCCTAACAAGGCGATCGGTGAAGTGCTCTTAGACCAGTCACTCATCGCGGGCATCGGCAACATCTATCGCGCGGAGGTGCTCTACGCGGCAGGCATCTCTCCGTTTAGGCTAGTGAGTGACCTCTCGAGCCACGAGCTTGACCTGTTGGTAAAGGCCGTCGAGACGGTCCTCAAGGTCTCGTATCACCAGGAGGGTACGATGACCTACACGACCGAGTTTCTCGCGATAACGCTCGGGAGGCACCCTGGCCTGATCGACAAGCTTCGCTCCCTCGGTCGGCGAGCAGGCGGGCTCTCGTACATCGAGCGGATGCTCTGCTACGGTTACAAGATCGACATCTTTGGTTATAATGTCCAGACCGCAAAGCTGGGCGGGAGAACGATCTGGTACGTGCCGGAGGTTCAACGGTGACTCAGAGGTATGAGCGGCTGAGGGTGATCGATCTGAATCGAGCGCTTGGCTTGATTCGTGAGAGCTACGAGAGCACGGGAGAGCCACACAAGCGGCGACGCGGGCGTGACAAGGGACCCAAGGTAGACATCGACGGGGTCTCGGTGCGCATCGGCTCTCTCAGGCTCTTGACCTTCGCTCTGAAGGGAACGGTCTGCGTCGAGTGCGGAAAGAGGGCTACCCACTTTGCGCTCGAGAGACCGCCCGGACAAGATGGTTCTTATCATCTCAACCTCTGGGCAGCCAACCCAGACGGCACCGAGACGCTCTTCACCCACGATCACATCCACCAGCGAAGCACCGGTGGCCGAGACGAGCTTGACAACTGCCAGCCGATGTGTCAACCGTGCAATCAAGCGAAGGCAGCCGAAGAGCAGAAGCTCTTCAACGCGCTCTCGAAGCGCTGAGAAGGGTTTACTTTCTCAAGCGCTCATGTTACAATTCGTCTATCGGTTGATCATCTGCAAGAGATGTCACCCATCGAGGGGCGGCGGACGACGAGTTGTCAGCTCGCGACGCGGAAGAGGTACAGCCTCCAGGGAGCTCTGATCAACCGTTGCGGTCGCCGACAGTAATCGCAGTTGATCTCCGCTGATCGCCGAAATGCAGAATTGGCGTGAGGAGGCTCTCGGCGAGTAGGAAGAGCTAGACGTCTCGGTAGAGTACTGGGCACACCTCCCGAGAACGCGACGCCTGGATGGGCCACACGACGCTGGCGACGCCAGGCGGCTTGCAGTACAAATTTTGGCGGTGCTGGTGGCGTAAACCGCGCAGCAGGCAAGGTGGCTTGGCGCCCGTGAGGGTGACCGCGGCACGAGAGGTAGTTTACGCTGCAACTCGCGCTCGCAACCCACCGAGGTAGGTTCGAGTCCTACCACCGTCTCCCGTAAATAGCATCATGGGGCCAGTCATGGTTTCGACTGGGGTAAGAAGACGTAGATCGCGAAGCCGACCTTGTGGACACGGTCGTTAATCCCTGCCACGACGCTTAAACGTCAACGCAAGCGCGTCTAACGACGCCACCTGGGCCATCGCCGCTTAATAACCGGCTGTCCCCGGAGACTTCGGCCCTCGCCGGTGGGTCTGATCATCTCCGTCATCAATGCCGGATAGGACGCTGAAGGCTCGTTAAGCGTCTGAAGATTTAGAGCTAGGATCGAAGAGCTATTTGGAGGCTACAGCGCTCTGGTCCGAGATCAAAGAAACCTCATACGCTTCGTAGAAGTTTGCGCCGGAAGACTTCAGGACGCGGGTTCGACTCCCGCCTGGTCCACCGCTTAAGTTTGGCTTGCCACATCACCAACCTATCCGTCGGCTGCCGCGGATCGGGTCGTTGGCTCGCCTAACGGTTCGACAATGCTAGAGATATGCTTGCAAGAAGCTATCTTAGCTCATGCTTACCCGGGCAGTGACGTAGCGCCGCAGGAACCCGCCCCGGACTCGAAGTGGAGCGCTCCACTCTGGACCAAATCGAGCGGCAGGCATTCGGGGAAGTTCCTGCGGTTGCTGCACCGTGCCCGAGTGCGGCGGCGAGCTTGATACCGCCCACCGGGCCGGCGACGGATACGCCCCCGAGTGCTCCTACGAGTTCTGCCTGAAGTGCGGCTGGCAGGGAGAGCCGGAATGACGGCTGAAGAACTTAGGCAACGGACGCTTACTTGACGTTTCTGATGGCGACGTCAAAGGTCTTCTCGAGGACTCCCTCGAACTCTTGAATCCAATCTCTTCGCCAGTCGTGGATCGAAGAGACGAAGGCCTTGAAGTCCTTGTGTTTCTTCTTAGCTAGCGGGTTGTGCTCCCAAACATCCTTAGCCCACGCGATGAAGTCGTCTGCTAGGAGATTCCCAGCGGAGATCGCGGCCTCACGACGCTTCGTGTGTGCCATTTCTGAGAGGAGCTTGGGGACTGAGATCTCGTCGAGACGCATTGCTTTATTTACCTGGTCGCAGCGTCATGTTACAATGGATCCCCTGTATCCGTAGCTCAGAGTAGAGCGCTTGCTTCTAAGCATGGGGTCGAAGCGTAACGAACTTCCGGGTACACTTTTCACATGGCTTACGACAAACGCGAGTTTCTCACCTGATCGACTGGATGGGAGTCTGATGGAGACGTTCGAGGTGATCTTGTGGCTCGCGTTTTGGGCTCCGTTCGCTCTCATCGTATACGTGCTGGTGACCGGAGTGAAGTTCTAGTGGCCCACCTCTACTGCAAGGATTGCGGAACACCGTTCGCCGAGTTCGCGTCAATCCTGGACGTCACCTCTGAGTTTATCACCAGGTCCAAGATCAACCATCCTGTTTGCTCTGGAGTCAAGAACACCACCGAGCCGACGAGTCTCTACTTCAACCTTGAAAGTCTCCTATGTCCGCCGCCGTCACCGAAGCCCCCTCCCGCCCAGACCTGATCGAGGCGATCGCCAACCTCACCGTTCTCGAGATGTGTCAGCTCACGAGAGAGCTCGAGGAGAAGCACGGCATCTCAGGCGAGGCGAAGTTCATCGACGCGCCGATCTTGCAACCGATCATCGCTGACGTGCCAGAGCAAACCGAGTTCACCGTCATGCTGCTCGAGATCGGGCCGAACAAGGTCAACGTCATCAAGGCGGTTCGTGAGCTCACGAATCTTGGTCTCGTTGACTCAAAGAACTTGGTCGAGAAAGCTCCCATCCAGATCAAGGAGGGAGTCGACAAGGTGGTCGCGGCCGCCGCCCTCACGAAGCTCACCGAGGCCGGCGCAAAGGCGGAGATGAAGTGAGTGGTGGCTCTCTAGAACCCACCTCAAAGATCCTCATCGCAGCCAAGACCTACGGCCACGCGAGCTATTGCGCCAAGAAGTACGGCTTCGGACCGCTTGAGTGGCTGTTTCTTGACGGTGATCACAGGTTGATCGGCACACGTCGAGCCCGGGTAATTCTCTACGAGAACTGGCGTGAGCATCCTGAAGCCGATCAGATAAAGCTCTCGATTAGGGATCGGGAGAGCGTCACCGAAGAAGCCTCTTTCTCTTAAAAGTTAGCAAATTTTGTGAGAATTGTGTTATAATTCTCATACTGCAAGCAACTTTACGGAGGCGTTAAAGATGCTCAGCTACAATCCGGTCGCGATCGTCCAAGAAGCTACCGCCGCGGCTACCGCCGCTGGAGCACTCTGGCTCGCTCAAGCCCAAGCGCGCGGACCCAAGTTCCAAGTGCGTGAGGCCGACATTCTCACCGGCGCTCCCAAAGGCCCTGTCCTCGGCGAGCTTCTCGACCTCTGCGGAAACGCGCATGTCCAGTTCAGGGATCGGCGCTCCAAGCACTACAAAGCGTTCGTCGCCGCCGGCCTCGTCCGCAAGACGGGCAACGGTGTCGTCGAGATCAATCACGGTTACCGCATGCGCCAGGAGCACGGCCTGATGACGGCCTGCGCCGAGGCGGCCAAGGCGATCCTCGAGAAGCACGGCGTCAACGGCCTCCGCATCTGGAGCTACATCGACTGATGTTCTCTATTCTCACTTGGTTCTTCCCACCGAGCGTCTCAGCGCAGGAGAGGGCGCGCTCGCGCGCCTGGCAAGCTCTCCTCGACAGGTACGCGCGCGCTCGTGCGAATACCGACGAGTACGCGCGCAAGGTCGCGCAGCTCGAGCGCACCCTCAAGGCCGCGCCTAACGAGCGTCTCGCCGCGCTCGTTCCGAAGTTTCAAGCCGTTCTCAAGCTGCATGAGGACAATCTCGCGGAAGCGCGCCGTCTACTCGCCTCGCATGGCCTCTGGACAGCTCAGTGAAGAACCGAGAGCTGTGACCCAGAGATGCACTAGGGTCGTACATTCTGGAGAGCTCTTCGCTCCCCCAGCGGTGGGTGATCCACGTGCTCCCCACGTTTGCGCCAAATGTCTTCCCGCCGAGCTAGCTCGCATCGCTCGCAGCCAAGCGGCCAAGCGCGCCGTCATGACGAAGCGCAAGCTCTACAAGCGTTGGCCAGCTTCGCGCGGACCACGGACCTTCAAGCCAGTACCCTTCGCGCGCGTGATCCGTGACGTTCGTGACGCGTCGCGCGACTACTTCATCCCGCTCGGAGAAGCTCGCAAAAAGTTTGAGAGCGGGGAGCTCGCGATGGACCTCGTCAACCAGTGCTTCATCGAGAAGTAATCGCGATTTCTAGTTTCCTAGAGATGTGTTACAATCTCTCCATCTTCCACTTCCTCGTTTCACGACGTTGCTCTCTTCACTGAGATAAGTAGTTCCCTTCAACATGTTACATGGCCGAAAATTCAACCGAGCAAGATGAAGTAATCCCGCAGTCAGTTCCGAACGTCGAAGCGATGGGCTACCCGATGGGTGACTCGATCTACGGGCTAGCAGAGCAGGTCGCCCAGGAGCAAGAGGCTCGCGACGCTATCCCCAGTCTCACCGAGGACTCCTCGCAGGTCCTCCAGAAGAAGGTCCCCTCGTTCTGGGCCTACCTCCTCGGAGAGCAAGTCATTCCCGACTCGGTTGAGCCCGAGGTCAAGAGAAAGCGCGGTCGTCCCCGCAAGCACGGCAGGGCCAAGAAGATCGATCGGCGAGAGAACAAGATCGAGCACGCTCTGGCCACTCACAAGATCCTCTCTCACCAGGTCGAGCAGCAGGTCATCGAGGAGGTCGAACATCGCATAAAGTACGATTTTCTCCTCAGTCACCTCACGATCCGCAAGATGGTCGCGGATAAATTTGGCTTGACGTACAACCAGGTATATGATCTCACCAAGCACCTAACGTGTTGATCGGACAAGAGATCTGATGTTTGCCTCCGCCCAGTCTCTCACCCAGCTAGACCCTCTTCTCGATCTTGAGGGGCCGATCCGCTTCGCGGACATCGACCACGCGAAGATCCACTCGACGATGAAGGTGATCGCGGCGCAGACTCGCGCGACGGTGGAGAAGATCATCGACGAGGTGGCGGCTCCAGAGTCGTGGGACTTCGTGCAGCGGATCGATGACGCGCACGCGGCCTTCGACAGAGCGTTTCAGATCGTCTCTCACCTGAACGAGGTCAGGTCAACCCCTCAGGTTCGTCGCGCGTTTCTCAAGTCGCAAGAGCTGATCAATGATTACCAGCTCTGGTTCAACCAGAACCATGAGCTCTACGCTCGCTTCTTGAGCCTCGAAAAGCGCACTGACTTGACGTTAGAGCAGCGTGAGGCCCTCGAGTCGATCATCTATGACTTCAAGATGGGCGGCATCGAGCTAGAAGAGGGTGAACGCAAGATCTACAACAAGACGGTGCACCAGCTAGCGAGCTTGAGCGCCAAGTTCAACACCAACCTTCTCGAAGCGACCGACGCGTTTTACTGGCGCTGTGAGGATTGGCAGAGGCACATGGGATTGCCAGAGTACGCGCTCGCCGCGGCCAAGGAGGAAGCCTCTCGGCGAGGCTTGACCGGATACGTCTTCACGATGCAAGATCCGTCGTATGACGCGATCATGCAGTTTTGCGACGACCGTAACGTGCGGCGCTTGTTTTATCAGGCACGGATGACTCGCGCGACCACGGGTAAGTACAGCAACGTTGAGATCATCAACAAGATTCTCAAGCTTCGCAAGAAGCTCACGACGACGATCACCAAGGACCCGACTCGATCATACGCAGATCTGGCTGCCTCCGAGAAGATGGCGCTCACGCCTCAGACGATCAGCGACTTTCTCCAGCGGATGGCCGATTCCGCGAAGAAGGGTGCAGCTCGTGACTTGGACCGCCTCAGAGAGCTCGGAAAGCTACGGGGGTTCGAGAGCGACCTGATGCCGTGGGACCTCGAGTACTTGACGGAGAAGTTTCGCTCAAGCACCGGTCTGAGCAGCGTCGTGCTCAACGACTATCTCCGTGACATCGACGGCGTTCTCGAGGGGTTGATCAACCTGACCCGCGAGATGTACGAGATCGAGATCATTGAGGTGACGAGGGAGGTGCAAACGTGGCACCCCTCAGTGAGGGTCTTTCGAGTTGGAGACGGTCTCCTCTACGTTGACCTGTACGCTCGAGAGAAGAAGACAGGCGGAGCCTGGATGGACGAGTTCTCTCGTCGCAGGGTGAGCAGCAGCGGAAAGATCTACCCGCCTGCCGCAAACTTAAACTGCAACTTCACGCCCGGCAAGATGAACTTCGAGGAGCTTCAAACTATCTTCCACGAGTGGGGTCACTGCGTGCACGCGCTGTCCTGCGCTTCGAGCGAGTACGAGACCGCGTCTCTCGGCGCGATCGAGTGGGACATCGTCGAGCTTCCCTCGATGCTCATGGAGTTCTTCTGTTGGAACCGTAACGTTCTTGACTACGTCGCTTCCCACTGGAAGTCGAGAGAGAAGATCCCACAAACTCTCTACGACGCGTTGATCGCGAACAAGCACGTCAACACGGGTTATCAGCTAGCCAGAATGATCCAGCGCTCGACGCTTGACCTTGAGATTCATCGCTCGGAGACCTCTCCGTGGGAGATCGAGGCGAAGCTGATCGACGAGTACGCTCCCTACCTGGGCGACCTGCACGACACGAACCTGCTCTGCGGCTTCCATCACCTCTTCGCGGGGAACATGGACAGCTACGCTGTCGGCTACTACGGTTATCTCTGGGCTGAGATGTACGCTGCGAACGTCTACGCTGAGTTCGAGAGGGCAGGACTTCGTGGAGCTGGACGTCGCTTCTATAACTCGTTTCTCAAGCGAGGCGCCTCACGTCCCGCCTCGAAGTCACTGGAGGAGTTCGGGTGCTATCCAGCCACGACGGAAAAGCTCTTGCGCTACCGCGGCCTAGCTCTTGAGGTCGTTGAATAAATAGAATCACAGGACGCCCAGGTGG